>BNJU01004927.1_pt1 | contig 575781 bp, 584 predicted proteins | sample 8539281 | NCBI WGS metagenome assembly BNJU01 (sample SAMD00202456, study PRJDB9452) | human saliva metagenome | isolation source: human saliva | place: Japan
GTTCTTCGGCGCGCGGCCCGGGGTCAGCGTCCCCAGGCCCAGGTAGCCGGGCAGCGGCTTGTCCATGGTCTCGTTCGCGAAGGCGACGGGCACGCCGTTGGGGAGCGGGTTAACGACGCGGATCGCGGCGGTGAGCTTCTGTGCGGAGTCGTTCGCCCGGTACTGCGCGGGCAGAGTGAAACGCGCGGTGACCGTGCCGGTCTGGCCCGGCAGAACCGAGGGAAGTGGGGACTCGAGGGTCTGGGTGGCCACGATCGCGCCCTTCGAATCGACGAGGACGACCTCGAGCGGCCATGTCGCGTGGAGCCTGCGTGCTGTCACATTCGTGTGCGACCCTAGGGTCTCCACGGCTATCAAGTGAACCACTTTGTTGTTACTTCGCGCAAGATTGAGAAAAAAATTGCGTCGGTAAGTGATTGTCTGACAAGTGCATGTGGTGGACCGCGCATTCGTTTGTGTGAGGGTGTCGCGCGTACCGTCTCGGTGTGCGTGACGCCCGGCGCGACGAGGCCGGGGCCACCATTTACGACAGAGTTCCCTTGCGCAAATGGGTGCTATGACCGCGACCCGCCCAGGCCTCGTTCCTTGAAACGGCGGGGAAAAGTGCGCTCGGTCGCCGAGGTGAGGGTGACCTAGCTAGGGTTGCTTGCGGAATGAAGTGATGTGCACGCTTCATCCACCTTGCACACTCGCGCGGATGCACCCGCGCACCACATGACGGAGGAATGCCGTGGCATCCACCATGCCTAGCGACATGAGCGCTGACGTTGTCGTCGTCGGCGCAGGCCCTGGCGGGTCCTCCACTGCCTACCACCTGGCCAGAGCAGGCCTCGACGTCATCCTCCTAGAAAAAAGCCCGTTCCCGCGCGACAAAATCTGCGGCGATGGGCTCACCCCGGCCGCCGTCCACGAGCTCATCGCGATGGGCGTGGACACCACCGGCTGGATGCGAAACCGCGGCCTGACCGTCATCGGCGGCGGCCACACCGTCCACATGGATTGGCCCGACCAGAAGTCCCTGCCTGGCTACGGAATGACCCGCGCCCGCGTGGACCTCGACCATGCGCTCGCGCAGCGTGCCGTAGAGGCGGGTGCCCGCCTCTACGAGGGTGTCACCGTCGTCGGCGCCATCCAGGACGGCTCCGGTCGCGTCGTCGGCGTGCAGGCCAAGAGCGGGCGCGGCAAGGACGCCACCACCACCTCGGTGCGCGCCTCCATCACCGTCGACGCCGGGGGAGTGGCCGCTCGACTGGCCACCAGCCTCGGCCTCGAAAAGAAGATGAACCGCCCCATGGGCGTCGCAGCGCGCGCGTACTTCCGTAGCCCCCGCGGCGACGAGGAATGGATGGAATCCCACCTCGAACTGTGGAGCGGCACCCCCGGCGCCTCCGACCTGCTGCCCGGCTACGGCTGGATCTTCCCCATGGGCGACGGCATCGTCAACGTCGGCCTGGGCTCCGTCGCCTCGCGCGCCGGCGCCACCAACCTCCCCTACCGCGAGGTCTTCAAGACCTGGACCGCGAACCTGCCCGAGGAATGGGGCTTCACCCCCGAGAACCAGATCGGTCAGCTTCGCTCCGCCGCCCTGCCCATGAGCTTTAACCGCAAGCCTCACTACGTTCAGGGCCTCGTCCTCGTCGGCGACGCCGGAGGCATGGTCTCCCCCTACAACGGCGAAGGCATCGCCCCCGCCATGAAGGCCGGACGCTACGCGGCCTCCTGCATCGCGCAGGCCCTCTCTCGCTCTCACCGCGCCGGTATCGACCGCGCCATGAGCGAATACCCTCACATGCTTCGCGACGAATACGGCGGCTACTACCAGCTGGGCCGCATCTTCGTCGCGCTCATCGAAAACCCGACGATCATGCGTACCTGCACGAACGTCGGGCTGCCCATCCCGCGCCTCATGATGCTCGTCCACAAACTCCTGTCGGACGGGTACGAGAGGACCGGGGGCGACTTCGACGACCAACTCATCACAATGCTGACCAAGGTGGTGCGCCCCGCATGACCACCACCACCGATAACCGGGAGGAACGATGACGAATCCCTACGTGCCGCTGCTCATCATGTCGGCAGCTGCCCTCGTACTAGCCTTCGGAGGCCTGGGCGCCTCCGCGATCCTGGGCCCCACCAAGAAGTCCACAACCAAGGCCGACAACTACGAGTGCGGTATCCAGCCGACCAGCGCTCACCTCACCGAGGGTCGATTCCCGGTGCGCTACTACCTGGTCGCCATGACGTTCATCATCTTCGACATCGAAGTTGTGTTCATGTACCCGTGGGCCGTCAGCTTTAACCGGCTGGGCCTGTTCGGACTGGTCGTCATGATGAGCTTCCTGGTCACCCTCTGCGTCCCCTACGCCTACGAATGGCGACGCGGCGGCCTGGACTACTGAGATATAAGTAAGGAACAGACAAGTGGGACTTGAAGAATCCTTGCCCGCGGGTATCGCGCTCACCAGCGTCGAAAAGGTCCTCGGGCTCGCACGCAAGTACAGCCAGTGGCCCGTCACCATGGGTCTGGCGTGCTGCGCCATCGAAATGATGGCCGCCGGTACCCCCCGTTTCGACATGGCGCGCTTCGGCCTCGAGGTCTTCCGTGCCTCGCCGCGTCACTCCGACATGATGATCGTGTCGGGCCGCGTGTCGCACAAGATGGCACCCATCATCCGCCGCGTCTACGACTCGATGCCCGAACCCAAGTGGGTTATCTCCATGGGTGCGTGCGCGTCCTCGGGCGGCGTGTTCAACAACTACGCGATCGTCCAGGGCTGCGACCACATCGTCCCCGTCGACGTCTACCTGCCCGGATGCCCGCCCCGCCCCGAGGCGCTCATCCACGCGGTCCTCGTCCTGCGTGAGCAGATCGGCAAGGAACCCCTCGGCGCTCACCGCCGCGAGATCGCGCGCCGCGCCGAGCAGGCCGCCCTCGAGGCGACCCCCACCCACCAGATGAAGGGACTCCTCGCATGAGCGACCTTTCCATCCCCGAGGACAACGCGCCCGCCGAGGTCGCCCAGGCCTCGTCGCAGCGCGGTTTTGCCCTCCCCGAGCCCATCGCCCACCGCGAGGGTCTCTTCGGCGCGGGCACCGACTCCTCCACCTCCGGCTTCGCCGGCCTCGTGACCGATTCCTTCCTGCCCGGCGAGGCCTCCCGCCCCTACGGCGGCTGGTTCGACCAGGTCGTTGACGTCCTCGAAGAGCTCATCGCCGCCGATGGCCTCGACGTCGCCGACGTCATCGAAAGGTGACCGTCGACCGCGGACAGCTCGGCATCTTCATCGCCCGCGAGCACATCGCGCGCGTCGCCAAGTACCTGCGCGACGACGCCGACCTGCGCTTCGAGCTGTGCCTGGGCACCAACGGCGCGCACTACCCCCTCGATAAGGGCCGCGAGCTGCACGCCATCTACCCCCTGTACTCGATCACGCACAACCGCATGATCCGCCTCGAGGTCACGTGCCCCGACGAGGACCCCCGCATCCCCTCCATCGTCTCCGTCTACCCCGGAAACGACTGGCAGGAACGCGAAACCTGGGACCTCATCGGCATCGTCTTCACCGGGCACCCCTCGCTCACGCGCACCGCGATGCCCGATGACTGGGTCGGACACCCCCAGCGCAAGGACTACCCGCTGGGCGGCATCCCCGTCGAGTTCAAGGGCGCCGTCAACGCTTCCGCCGACGTTCGTAGGAGTGTGAACTGATGACCACCGCTTTCCACGCGCCCGCCGGCGCGACCGACCTGCCCATCGAGGACATCCCCGAGGTCCTCACCCAGGGCGGCGACTGGGATGACGTCCTGCACGAGATCGAGGCCATCACCTCCGAGCGCATCGTCGTTAACCTGGGCCCGGTTCACCCCGCGACCCACGGCGTTCTGCGCCTCATCCTCGAGCTTGACGGCGAGAAGGTCCGTGAGACCCGCGTCGACACCGGTTACCTGCACACCGGCATCGAGAAGAACATGGAGTACCGCACGTGGGCCCAGGGCGTCGCATACTGCACGCGCATGGACTACGTCGCCCCCTTCTTCCAGGAGGCCGCGTACTGCCTCGGCGTCGAGAAGCTCCTCGGCATCGAAGAGGACATTCCCGAGCGCGCATCCCTCATCCGCATCCTCATGATGGAGCTGTGCCGCATCGCCTCGCACCTGGTCGCCATCGGCTCGACCGGTAACGAAATGGGTGCCACGACGATCATGACGATCGGCTTCCGTGGCCGCGAGGAAATCCTGCGTATCTTCGAGCGCATCACCGGCCTGCGCATGAACCATGAGTACATCCGCCCCGGCGGCGTCGTGCAGGACATCGGCGAGGGCACCACGGACTACATCCGTGACCGCCTGCGTCGGTGCCGTAAGGACATCGGCGAGCTCCAGGACATCCTCGTGGAGAACCCGATCTTCAAGAAGCGTCTGTGCGACGTGGCCGTCATGCCGCTGAGCGGCCTCATGGCCCTGGGCTCGACCGGCCCCGGCGTGCGCGCCGCCGGCCTGCCCCTGGACCTGCGTAAGAGCCAGCCCTACTGCGGCTACGAGAACTTCGAATTCGACGTTCCCACCCGCGACAAGTCGGACGTCTACAACCGCACGATGGTTCGCTTCGACGAGTGCTACGAGTCGATGCGCATCATCTGGCAGGTGCTCGACAAGCTCGACCAGTGTGAGGGCGCGCCCACCATGGTCGCCGACCCCGAAATTGCCTGGCCCGCGCGCCTGGCTGTTGCCACCGACGGCCAGGGCAACTCCGCCGAGCACGTCCGCGAGATCATGGGGGAGTCCATGGAGTCCCTCATCCACCACTTCAAGCTCGTCACGGAGGGCTTCCACGTGCCCGCCGGCCAGGTCTACCAGACCGTCGAGCACGCGAAGGGCATCCTGGGCGTTCACCTCGTCTCCGACGGTGGCACGCGCCCGTTCCGCGCGCACTTCCGCGACCCCTCCTTCGCCAACCTGCAAGCGCTGGCCATGATGACCGAAGGCGGCCAGCTGGCCGACGTTGTCGTCGCACTGGCCGCTATCGACCCCGTTCTCGGAGGCGTTGACCGATGAGCTACACACCCGACACCCTGGCACGCCTGCAGGCGGACGCCGCGCAGATCATTGCCCGCTACCCGGACGGTCACTCGCGCTCCGCGCTGCTGCCGATGCTGCACCTGATCCAGTCCGTCGACGGCTACGTCAGCCCGGACGGCATCGACTTCATCGCCGCCACGCTGGACCTGCCCCGCGCAGAGATCAGCGCCGTCGCGACCTTCTACACGCAGTACAAGCGCCACCCCACCGGCGACTACCTGGTGGGCGTGTGCACGAACGCGCTGTGCGCCGTCATGGGCGGCGACGAGATCTGGGAAAAGGTCTCCGAGAAGGTCGGCGTCGGAAGCGACGAGACCAGCGAAGACGGCAAGATCACGCTCGAGCGCATCGAGTGCAACGCGGCCTGTGACTACGCGCCCGTCGTCATGGTCAACTGGGAATTCTTCGACAACCAGAGCCCCGAGTCGGCGCTGGCGATGATTGACGACATCCAGGCCGGCCGCGACATCCACCCGACGCGCGGACCCGTCGTGGCCCCCACGTTCAAGGAGAACGAGCGCGTCCTGGCCGGCTTCCTGGATGGCCACGAGGACGAGGGCCCCTCCGCGGGCCGCGCCACCCTGCTGGGCCGCGAGATCGCCGCGGCGAAGGGCTGGACTGAGCCGGTTGCCGTCGAGGTTGCCGACGAGGCCACTGACACGAAGGGAGAAGATGCGAAGTGAGCACCGCATACGTTGCGCCCGGACCGCTGACCCCGATCCTCACTAACGGGTGGGGAGAGGACCGTTCCTGGACGCTGGACTCCTACCGGAGCCGCGGAGGCTACCAGGGCCTCGAAAAGGCCCGCACCATGGAGCCCGCCGACATCGTGCAGGCCGTCAAGGACTCCGGTCTGCGAGGCCGTGGTGGCGCAGGCTTCCCGTCCGGCCTCAAGTGGTCCTTCCTGCCCCCGGCCGACGGCGGTCCCCGCTACCTCGTGGTGAACGCCGACGAGTCCGAGCCGGGCACCTGCAAGGACATCCCGCTCATCATGGGCAACCCGCACGTCCTCATTGAGGGCATCGCGATCACGTCGCGCGCCATCGGCTGCGACCACGCGTTCGTCTACCTGCGCGGCGAGGTCACCCACGTGTACCGCCGCCTGCTTCAGGCCGTGCGCGAGGCGACCGAGTCCGGCGTGCTCGGCGACCTGCGCATCACCGCTCACGCGGGTGCCGGCGCCTACATCTGCGGTGAGGAGACGGCCCTGCTGGACTCCCTCGAGGGACGCCGAGGCCACCCGCGCCTCAAGCCCCCGTTCCCCGCTGTCGCCGGTCTGTACGCCCGTCCCACGGTCGTCAACAACGTCGAGACCATCGCTCAGGTGGCGGGCATCTTCCGCAACTCCCCCGAGTGGTTCGCCTCGATGGGCACCGAAAAGTCCAAGGGCCACGGTATCTTCTCCGTGTCGGGTCACGTGAACAACCCCGGCCAGTTCGAGGCCCCCTTCGGCATCACGATGCGCGAGCTCATCGAGATGGCGGGCGGTATCCGCGACGGCCACAAGCTGAAGTTCTGGACCCCCCGGCGGCTCCTCCACCCCGATCTTCACCGAAGACGAGCTGGACACGCCCCTCGACTACGAGTCCGTGGGCGCGGCCGGTTCGATGCTGGGTACGCGTGCCCTGCAGGTGTTCGACGAGACCGTTTCGGTCGTCCGCGTCATCACCCGCTGGTCCGAGTTCTACCAGCACGAGTCCTGCGGTAAGTGCACGCCCTGTCGCGAAGGCACCTACTGGATGAAGCAAATCATGCTGCGCCTCGAGCGAGGCGAGGGGCGCCCCGGCGATGTCGACCTGCTCGACGAGATCGCACACAATATCGCGGGCCGTAGCTTCTGCCCGCTCGGCGACGCCGCAGCAACCCCGATCATGGCGGGCATCAAGCGCTTCCGCGACGAGTTCGAGGCCGGTCTCACCACGCCCGCCCGCGAGCTTTTCCCCTACGAGGCGTCCGCTAACTACGCGCGAGGAGGTGGCCGATGAGCGACGCACCCAACATGATCGACGTCACCATCGACGACGTTCAGGTTTCTGTCCCCCAGGGCACGCTCGTGATCCGCGCGGCCGAGCAGGCCGGCATCCGGATCCCGCGTTTCTGTGACCACCCGCTGCTGGCCCCGGTGGCCGCATGCCGCCAGTGCCTCGTGGAGGTCGGCATGCCCGACCGCAACACGGGCGAGCTGCGCTTCATGCCCAAGCCCCAGCCCTCGTGTGCGCAGACCGTCACCCCGGGTATGGTCGTCAAGACTCAGCACACTTCCGAGGTCGTGGACCGCGCCCAGCGCGGCGTCATGGAGTTCCTGCTCATCAACCACCCGCTGGATTGCCCGGTCTGCGACAAGGGCGGCGAGTGCCCCCTGCAGAACCAGGCGCTGACGGAGGGGCGCGGCAAGTCCCGCTTCACGGACGCCAAGCGCACGTTCAAGAAGCCGCTGCGCCTGACCTCGCAGATCCTGCTGGATCGCGAGCGCTGCATCCTGTGCCAGCGCTGCGTGCGTTTCGGCAAGGAGATCTCGGGCGACGTGTTCATGGACCTGCAGGGTCGTGGCGGCGGCACCGCCCCCACGGAGCACCACTACTTCATGGGCGAGCAGGTCGGCGGCTTCGACACGACCACGCTCGACTTCTTCGACCCGAAGGCCAAGGATGCCTCGACCTCGTCCCTGTCGTCCCCGTTCGGCACCGACGCGATCGTCGGCTCGATCAACGAGGGTGAGCTTTCCGTCGCCGAGCGCGACGTGTCGGGCCGCGCCTTCGCGTCCTACTTCTCGGGCAACATCATCCAGATCTGCCCGGTCGGTGCCCTGACCGCCGCGTCCTACCGCTTCCGCGCGCGTCCCTTCGACCTCGTGTCGACGGCGTCCGTGACCGAGCACGACGCGTCGGGCAGTGCGATCCGTCAGGACGTGCGCCGCGGCGAGGTCGTGCGTCGCATGAGCGGCAACGACCCCGAGGTCAACGAAGAGTGGATCACCGACAAGGACCGCTTCGCCTTCGAATGGGACAAGGTTGATCGCCTGACCACCCCGCTCGTTCGCGAGGACGGCGAGCTGGTTCCGACCTCCTGGTCCGACGCGCTTGACCGCGTCCGCGAGGGCCTCGAGCAGGCGGGTTCGTCCGTCGGCTTCCTGCCCGGCGGCCACCTGACTTTCGAGGACGCCTGGGCCTGGTCGAAGTTCGCTCGCACCGTCGTCGGCTCCGACTCGATCGACTTCCGTTCGCGTCGCTCCAGCGAGGAAGAGCGTTCGTTCCTGGCCTCCTACGTGGCGGGCTCCGGCCTCGAGACCACGTACGCGGACTTGGAGAGCGCGGGCCAGGTGCTGCTGGTCGCCCTCGAGCCCGAGGACGAGTGCGGCGCCATGTTCCTGCGCCTGCGTAAGGCCACGCGTAAGTCGGGCCTGAAGGTCGCGACCGTCGCGCCCTTCACCTCCGCAGGTTCGCGCAAGATGAATGCTCGCCTCCTGCACGCCGCCCCCGGCTCCGAGCCGGGCGTCGTGGATGCGATCGCGGCAGACGGCGCATACGCCGATCTTGCCGAGGCGCTGTCCGGCGGCATCATCCTCGTGGGCGAGCGCGCCGCGCAGACCCCCGGCCTGCTTTCCGCCGTCGTCGCTCTGTCCGAGCGCACGGGCGCCCGCCTCGCGTGGGTCCCGCGTCGCGCCGGTGACCGCGCCGCCATCGAGGCTGGCCTCCTCCCGGGTCTGCTTCCCTTCGGCCGTGGCCTCGACGAGGCCGGCGTGCAGTCCCTGGGTTGGGGCGAGCTGCCCGCCCGCGGCCTCGACGCCGAGCAGATGATCGAGGCGGCTGCCTCCGGTGAGCTCCAGGCTCTCGTCGTCGGCGGCGTTGACGTCCGCGACTTCGACGAACCCACCGCCGTGCGCGAAGCCCTCGAAGATGTTCCCTTCCTCGTGTCGCTCGAGGTTCGTGCCTCGGAGATCACCGATCGCGCGGACGTCGTCCTGCCGGTGGCTCCCGCGGTCGAGAAGAACGGCACATACATCAACTGGGAAGGCCGCCTGCGCCCCTTCGGCCAGGCCCGCTCGGCAACGTCCCTCACGGACCGCGACGTGCTCGTGCGTCTCACCGAGGAGTTCGACCTCGACCTGGGCATCACCGCCCTGGCCGACCTCTACGAGGAAGTCAACCCCCTCATGGAGTTCGGCGGCGCCCCGCAGGAGTTCACGCCGGCGAAAGCGCAGGTCCCCGCAGCGGTCGGCAAGGGGCAGGTCGTTCTGGCCTCTCACAAGCCCATGATCGACGCCGGTCGTCTCCAGGATGGCGCCCCGTGGCTGGCCGGCTCGGCCCGCCGCCCCGTCCTCCTGGCCTCGGCCGCGACGCTGGCCGCCGCGGGCATTGCCCCCGGCACCGACGCGACGCTCGAAACCGAGCGCGGAAGCGTCACTCTCCCGGCCGCTATCGCGGACCTGCCCGACTCCGTCGCGTGGGTTCCCGAGTGCTCGACCGGCTCCGTTATTCACGAAAACCTCGGCGGTGCTGGCACCGTCGTGACCCTGCGCGCCACGCAGGAGGTGGCACGATGACACTCGCACCCTTCGCAGTCCCGGAGTACACCGCCGCGGACTTTAGCCAGGAAACATGGTGGCTCAGCCTCATCAAGGCCGTGTTCATCATCGTCTTCCTGATCGCCAACGTGCTGCTGGCCCTGTGGGTCGAGCGCCGAGGCCTGGGTCGCATGCAGACGCGTCCCGGCCCGAACGTTGCGGGCCCCTTCGGCCTGTTCCAGGCCTTCGCCGACGCGGGAAAGCTCCTCTTCAAGGAGGACATGTGGACCCGCCGGGCTGAGAGGTTCCTGTACTTCCTGGCCCCCGCGATCGCGGCGTTCGCAGCGTTCAGCGTCTACGCGGTCATCCCGATGGGCCCGAACGTCAAGATCTTCGGCCACTCCACGCCGCTGCAGCTGGCCGACATGCCCGTCGCCTCCCTGTACATCCTGGCGATCGCCTCGCTGGGCCTGTACGGCATCGTCCTGGGTGGCTGGTCGACACGCTCGACCCTGCCGCTGTACGGCGCCGTGCGTTCCTCCGCGCAGGTCATCTCCTACGAACTGGCCATGGGCCTGTCCCTCGTGAGCGTGTTCCTCATGTCGGGCTCCATGTCCACTTCGCAGATCGTCGCAGCCCAGGGGCAGTTCTGGTGGGCATTCACCCTGTTCCCGGCGTTCGTCATCTACTGCATTAGCGCCGTCGGTGAAGTCAACCGTCTTCCCTTCGACCTCCCCGAGGCCGAAGGAGAGATCGTCGCCGGCCACATGACCGAGTACTCGTCGATGAAGTTCGGCTGGTACTACCTGTCCGAGTACGTCAACATGCTCAACGTCTCGGCCGTGGCCACCACGATGTTCTTCGGCGGATGGCACGCCCCGTGGCCGCTCTCCCACGTCGAGTTCCTCAACTCGGGCTGGTGGGGCATGCTCTGGTTCTTCCTGAAGATCTGGTTCTTCATGTTCCTGATGATCTGGACGCGCGCCACGCTGCTGCGCTTCCGCTACGACCAGTTCATGAACCTCGGTTGGAAGCGCCTCATGCCCATCGCCCTGGGCTGGCTCGTGCTCGTCACCCTGGTGCGCGGCATCACCCAGTTCGTGGCGCTGCCCAACCATGTTCTCTTCGGTGGCGTCGGCGTCATCTTCCTGATCGCCCTCGTGATCATCTGGCTCACCGACAAGGGCGAGCCCGAGGAAATCCCCGCCTCCGAGCGCGAATACACCGGCTTCGAGGACGGCTTCCCCGTCCCGCCGCTGCCCGGACAGACCCCCGTTGCTTCGCCGCGCGGCCTCGCCACCATCGAGGGCGAGCTTGCCCCGGCCTCGGCAATCGATAGCCCGAAGGAGTCCACCGATGAGTGAGAAGACCACCGACGAGGAAATGCTCTTCGAGCATGACCCCAAGGGTGCCCTCGCCCAGTTCGTCGCGCCCATGGCCGGCTACGGAGTCACCATGGCTTCCTTCTTCCGGCCCACCGTCACCGAGCAGTACCCGCGCGAACCCGCGCGCGTCATGCCCCGCTTCCACGGTCGTCACCAGCTCAACCGCTACGACGACGGCCTGGAAAAGTGCGTCGGCTGCGAGCTGTGCGCCTGGGCGTGCCCCGCTGACGCGATCTTCGTCGAGGCCGCCTCGAACACGCCCGAGGAGCAGTACTCTGCGGGCGAGCGTTACGGCCGCGTCTACCAGATCAACTACCTGCGCTGCATCTTCTGCGGCATGTGCATCGAGGCGTGCCCCACGCGCGCCCTGACGATGACGAACGACTTCGAAATCGCCAAGTACACCCGCGAGGACGACATCTACGAGAAGGAAGACCTCCTGGTCCCGCTCGCTGACGGCATGCTCGCAGCGCCCCACCCCATGGTCGAGGGTAAGAACGACATCGACTACTACCGCGGGGAAGTCACCGGCCCCACCGCCGCTCAGGTCGACTGGGTCGCGAGCCGCCGCCCTGACGACCCCTCCCTCAAGACGGTGCGAGTCGCCGAGGAGGCACACTGATGAACCTGTCCAACGGTTGGCCCATGATGGGGTCAACGGGGGGAGATCATCCTCTTCGCATGCACGGCCATTGTCATGGTCGCCTGCGCTTTGGGTGTCCTCTTCTTCAAGAAGGCCGCGCACTCGGTCATCTGCATGGTCGGCGTCATGCTCGGCCTGGCAGTCCTGTACATCGCGAATAGCGCCCCCTTCCTGGGCGTCGCGCAGATCGTCGTGTACACCGGCGCGATCATGATGCTGTTCCTCTTCGTCATCATGCTGATCGGCATCGGCACCTCCGACGACTACGCCCGCCAGAGCCACGGCGCGATCGTCGCGGCGGTGCTCGGTGGCCTCGGCCTGATCGTCATCGTCACGACGGCGATCCTCAAGGCCGTGCCCGCCGCGCACAAGCCCGTCGAGGTCGATCCCTACTCCAACCAGCCGATCACCGACCTGGCGATCACGCTGTTCCAGGAGCACTGGCTGAGCATGGAGCTCGCCGGCGGCCTGCTGATCACGGCCGCTGTCGGCGCGATGCTGCTGACCCACTCTGATCGCCTCACCCCGAAGGCCGGCCAGTTCGAGACGGCCCGCAACAAGATGCGCGCGTTCGCCGAGAAGGGCGCTCGCATCGGCCAGCTGCCCGCCCCCCGGTGTCTACGCCCAGTCGAACGCGGCCGACGTGCCCGCCGTCTCCGGCGAGACCCTCGGCCCGGTCGAGGAGTCGGTGCCCCGAGTCCTGCGCGTGCGTGGCCTTGCCCGCACGATCGGCGAGGTCACCCCCGAGGTGTCCGAGCAGCTCGCCCTCGCGCGCATCACAGCGACCGAGGCCTCCGAGCTCGACGAGTCGCCCTACACCATCGGGCGCACGCCCGACGTCCCCCGCTCCGGTGCCTTCGGCATGCCCGGCGCGGACGCGCCCACCGGTCTGGCCCAGCCCCGGGCTCGCAAGGCGCGCACCACCACCCCCATTGAGAAGAAGGAGGAGAGCAAGTGAGCCTCGCCTGGTACCTCATCCTTGCGGGTGTGCTGTTCGCCATCGGTGCGACCACGGTCCTCGTGCGCCGCAGCGCGGTCATCGCGCTCATGGGCGTCGAAATGATGCTCAACGCCGCAAACCTCGTCCTCGTGACGTTCTCGCGCATTAACTCCAACGTTGACGGCGAGGTCATGGCGTTCTTCGTCATGGTCGTCGCGGCGGCTGAAGTCGTCGTCGGCCTGTCGATCATCGTGTCCATCTATCGTTCCCGCTCGACCACGAGCATGGACGATCTCAACCTGCTGAAGAACTGAGGGAGGACGTAACTCATGACCACCTTCATTTCCCCGCAGGCTCTCTCCGTCTACGACGCGGTCCCCGCCACCGGAGTCGCCGCCTACGCATGGCTGCTCATCCTCATCCCGCTGGCCAGCGCAGGCCTGCTCCTGCTGCTGGGAAGCGCCTCGGACAAGTGGGGTCACCTGCTGGCAACCCTCGCGTCCTGGTCCACGTTCGTGGTCGGCGCGCTGATCGCAGCCCAGATGTGGAACGCCCCCGTGGACGCGCGCCGCTTCGGCGAGACGCTGTTCACCTGGATCCCCGCCGGTGACTTCACCGTCGACTTTGGTCTCCTCGTGGACCCGCTGTCGATCACGTTCGTCATCCTGGTGACCTTCGTCGGTTCGCTCATCCACGTGTACGCGATCGCCTACATGGAGCACGATGCGGCCCGCCGCCGCTTCTTCGCCTACCTGAACTTCTTCATCGCGGCGATGCTAACCCTGGTCCTGGCTGATTCCTACGCCGGCCTGTTTGCCGGTTGGGAAGGCGTGGGCCTGGCGTCCTACTGCTGATCGGCTTCTGGAACCACGTGCCCGCCTACGCGGTCGCCGCCAAGAAGGCGTTCGTCATGAACCGTGTCGGCGACATGGGCATGCTGATCGCCATGATGGCGATGGTCGCCTCCTTCCACTCGGTGTCCATCTCCGTCGTCTCTACCCAGGTCGAGTCGATCCCCGCTGCGTCCGCGACGGTCATCGGATTCTTCCTGCTGGTTGCCGCCTGCGGTAAGTCTGCTCAGTTCCCGCTGCAGGCGTGGCTGGGCGACGCCATGGCCGGCCCGACTCCCGTCTCCGCGCTCATTCACGCGGCCACGATGGTCACCGCCGGCGTCTACCTGATCGTCCGTTCCGGCGACGTCTTCATGGCCGCCCCGATCGCGGCGACCGCCGTCGCTATCATCGGTGCGATCACGCTCCTCTTCGGTGCGATCGTCGGTTGCGCGAAGGACGACATGAAGAAGGTTCTCGCCGCCTCCACCATGAGCCAGATCGGCTACATGATGCTGGGCGCGGGACTGGGCCCCATCGGCTGGGCGTTCTCGATCTTCCACCTCTTCACCCACGGCTTCTTCAAGGCCCTCATGTTCCTCGGCGCTGGTTCCGTCATGCACGGCATGGGCGACCAGGTGAACATGCGTCGCTTCGGCGCCCTGCGTGGCGCCATGAAGGTCACGTGGCTGACGTTCATGATGGGCTGGCTCGCCATCCTCGGTGTTCCGCCGTTCTCCGGCTACTGGTCGAAGGACAAGATCATCGAGGCCGCCTTCAGTGCCGACAGCTTCGGCGGCAACATTGCTCTGTGGGCCGGCTGGGTCTACGGACCCGTCGCGATGATCGGCGCGGGCGTGACCGCGTTCTACATGTCGCGTCTCTTCTTCATGACGTTCCATGGCAAGGCCCGCTGGACCACCGAGGCCGAGGGCGCGCCCGTGCACCCGCACGAGTCCGGCCCGCTCATGACGATCCCGATGATCATCCTTGCCATCGGCGCGGTCGTCCTCGGCGGTGCCCTCTCGGTGGGGAACGCCTTCACCGAGTGGCTGGTCCCCCTCGATCGGCCACGTCATGCACGGTGACCCCGTCATCAATGAGTACGTCATTCAGGGAGCCACCCTCGCCCTCGTTATCCTCGGCGCGGTTATCGCGTGGATGAAGTACGGGCGCGACGAGGTTCCCACCTCCGTCCCCGCAGGCAACGCCCTGACCGAGGCCGCACGCCGCGACCTCTACCAGGACACCGTCAACGAGACCCTGTTCATGATGCCCGCCAAGGGCCTCGTCACCGTCGCGACCGTCGGCGATGCGAGCGCCATCGACGGAGCGCTGGACGGCCTCGGCACCGGCTCGCAGCTGCTCGGACGCATCGTCGGCATCACCCAGAACGGCCTCGTGCGCACGTACGCCGCCTACATCCTGGGTGGCGTCATCCTCGCCCTGGCCATCGTCCTCGGATTCAGGCTGTAAGGGGTACACGACAATGGAAAGTGCAATGGTTGCTGCTAACTTCCCGTGGCTGTCCGTCCTCGTGGCCATTCCGGCTGCGGGCGCGGCCCTCCTCGGCTTCGTCCCGCCCCTGAGACGCGCCGCCGGGCGCGTCGTCGCCCTGGTGGTCTCCCTCATTGAGCTCGCGCTCGGCGTGTACGTGGCCGCCTCCGTGTTCGACTGGTCCGCCCCGGCCTCGTACCAGGTGTACGAGTCCCACCTGTGGATCCCCCAGATCGGCATCACCTGGTCCCTCGGCGTCACGTCCCTGGGCCTGGTCATGATCCTCCTGGCGATCGGCCTCGTGCCGCTCGTGCTGATTGCGGGTTGGGACGAGGACGATGCCGCGGACCGAGGCGCCTACCCGGCGCTGGTCCTGGCGCTCCAGGCGTTCATGGTCGTCATCTTCGCGGCCTACGACTGACGGTCTTCTACTTCGCTTTCGAGGCGATGCTCGTGCCGCTCTACCTCATGATCGGACGCTACGGCGTTGGTGACGAGGCAGCTCGTCACAAGGCAGCGATGAAGTTCCTGCTGTACTCGCTGTTCGGTGGACTGGTGATGCTCGGTGGCATCCTCTACCTGTGGGCGATGGGCTCGGGTGCGGCACAGGACGTGTCGACGTTCTTCCGCATTGACACGCTCGCCCAGATCCTGCCGAGCGCCCCGCTCGTCATTCAGATGGTCATCTTCGTGACCTTCATGGTTGCCTTCGCGATCAAGGCCCCCATGGTCCCGGTGCACACTTGGCTGCCCGACACGGCCGCCGTCGCGCGCCCCGGCACCTCGGTGCTGCTCGTCGGCGTCCTGGACAAGATCGGCACCTTCGGGATGATCGCCCTGTGCCTGCAGCTGACCCCCGGCGCGGCCGCCTCGGCGAAGTGGGTCATGTGCGTGCTTGCCGTCATCTCCATCCTGTGGGGTGGCCTGGCGGCCAACGGCCAGAACGACATCATGCGTCTGGTGTCCTACACGTCGGTGTCGCACTTCGGCTTCATGGTCCTGGGCATCTTCATCGGCTCGCAGATTGCTCTCGTCGGTGCCATGTTCTACATGGTCGCCCACGGCGTCTCGATCGCCGCGATGTTCCTGCTCTCCGGCTGGCTCTCGCGCCGCGGTGGCACGCAGGACATGCGTGAGTACGTCGGCATGCAGCGCGTGACCCCGGTTCTCGCGGGCCTGTGGCTCGTGTCCGGCCTCGCGTCCATCGCCCTGCCCGGCCTGTCCGGCTTCGTCCCCGAGTACCTCGTGCTCATGGGTACATGGACGGTCAGCGGTCCGCTGGCGCTCTTCGCGGTTCTCGGCGTCGTCATCGCCGCCCTCTACGTCCTCATGCCCTACCAGCGCGTCTTCACCGGTGCCCCCGGCAAGGGTAAGGAAGACCTGGTGGACCTGAACGGCCGTGAGCGCGGCGTCATGGTGCCGCTCGTGGCCGCGATGCTCATCCTTGGTATCTGGTCGGCGCCTCTCGTGAGCGCCCTGACCCCGGTTGCTTCAGACCTCGGCCTGCCCACGACGCAGGTCGGTGCCACCGCTGAAGGGAGCGCACAGTGAACGTTCTACCCATGGCTAACTTCCAGGCCCCCGAGGTTCACTGGGTGAGCCTCGCGCCCATCCTCATCGTGCTCGGCGGTGCGGTCCTCGGCGTCCTCGTCGAGGCCTTCGCCCCGGCCAAGGCGCGCCGACCCCTTGTGATCGGCCTGTCGATCCTGGCGACCGCCGGCGCGTGCGTCATGCTCGCCCTGCGCTGGGACCCCCGTCCTGGCTACGCCGGTGACGCTGGGGAGTACATGGAGGATCCGCTGACGATCGCCGCTCAGTCGGCCCTCGCCATCATCGGCTTCTTCGCGGTCCTCGTGATGGCCGACCGTACCTCCGTTGGCGACGGCGCGTTCGCCGCCCAGCCCTCGGATCGTCCGGACTCGGCCGCTGAGGAGCTGTCGGAGCGTAAGGGCTACCAGCGTTCCGAGATCTTCCCGTTGACCCTGTTCTCGCTGGGCGGCATGATGATCTTCCCCGCGGCGGATAACTTCGTGACGCTGTTCGTGGCCCTCGAGGTCATGTCGCTGCCCCTGTACATCATGGCTGCCACGGCCCGCCGTCGCCGCCAGCTGTCCTACGAGTCGGCCCTCAAGTACTTCGTGCTCGGTGCCTTCTCCTCTGGCTTCCTGCTCATGGGCTCCGCCTTCCTCTTCGGCTTCTCCAACTCGCTGCGCATCTCCGCGCTGGCCGAGGCCATCTCCACCAACACCAACATGGACTGGATGGTCCTCGTGGGTGTGTTCTGCGTGATGGTGGGTCTGCTGTTCAAGGTGGGCGCTGCTCCCTTCCACGCGTGGACCCCCGACGTCTACACGGGCGCCCCGACCCCGGTCACCGGTTTCATGGCAGCGGCCGTGAAGATCGCGGCCTTCGCGGCGATGATTCGCTTCTACACGGTCGCCGCCGCCTACCTGCAGTGGGACTTCCTGTACATCTTCGCGGCCATCGCGGTCCTGACGATCCTCGTCGGTACTTTCGCCGGTCTCGTGCAGGATGACGTCAAGCGCATGCTGGCCTACTCCTCGATCGCCCACGCGGGCTTCATCCTGATGGGGATTCTCGCGATCCAGAAGGGCGGCACGGGCCATGTGTTGTTCTACACGCTCGGTTACGGCCTGGCGACGGTCGGCGCCTTCGGCGTGGTCACGCTGGTGCGCGGCCGCGACGCGGACGGCAACGTCCTGGGCGAGGCGACGAGCCTGCGCAAGTGGGCTGGTATCGGCCGCACCAACCCGTGGATCGCGGGCGCGATGCTGATCTTCCTGCTGTCGTTTGCGGGCATCCCGCTGACGGGCGGTTTCATTGGGAAGTTCGTGATTTTCTCCGACGCGATCAAGGGCGGCATCGGCTGGCTCGCGATCGTGGGCCTCGTGGCTTCGGCGATCACCGCGTTCTACTACTTCCGCCTCGTGCGCCTGATGTTCTTCACCGAGCCCGGTGACGAGTCCGTCGTGGTGAAGTCGGAGGGCCTGTCGGCTCTGGCGATCGCGGTGTGTGCGTGTGGGACGCTCGCCCTGGGCGTCTTCCCCGGTCCCGTGTTGAGTCTGCTCGAAAAGATCGTCATACTGATTCCGTGAGCGCTCAAACACCCGATCTTCATGTTCCCGACCTCGAGTCCCGTATTACCCCGGGGCTCGAGGTCGTCGAGCGTCGTCTCCTCGACGCCGTGTCCTCGTCGCGTGACCTGACGGACGAGCTGACTCGTCATCTTGCGGTCGCGGGCGGCAAGCGGATGCGTCCGCTGCTCACCCTCGTGTGCGCGCAGCTGGGCGAGCCCGAGCGTGCGCTCGACGAGCAGGTCATCACTGCCGCGACGGCGGTTGAGCTCACGCACTTGGCGTCCTTGTACCACGACGACGTCATGGATTCGGCGCCCACGCGTCGCGGCGTGCCCTCGGCTCAGCACCTGTGGGGCAATAACCGCGCGATTCTGGCGGGTGACATCCTGTTCGCTCGCGCGTCGCTGCTGGTGGCTTCGCTGGGCCCCGAGATGGTCGCGCACCACGCGCGCACGTTCGAGCGTCTGTGCGAGGGCCAGCTCAACGAGACCTTCGGTCCGACGGACGGCGCGGATCGCGTTGACTTCTACCTGCAGGTCCTGGCGGATAAGACGGGCTCGCTCGTGTCCACCGCCGCGTCCTTCGGCGCGCTCCTGTCGGGCGCCGGCCAGCTGATGGCGGACGTGGTGAGCGACTTTGGTGAGAAGGTGGGTGTCGCCTTCCAGATTGCTGACGACGTGCTTGACCTGGCGTCGTCGGGCGAGCAGTCGGGCAAGACGCCCGGCACCGATCTGCGCGAGGGCGTGGACACTCTGCCCGTCCTCCTCCTGCGTCGCCGCGAGGCGGCTGGCACGATCGACGAGGCCGGCGTCCGCATCCTGCGCGAGCTGACGGGTGACCTGTCCTCGGATGAGGCCCTGGCGTCGGTCGTCGAGCAGCTGCGTCACCACGACGTCCTTGATGAGACGCGCGAGCTCGCGCGCACGTGGGCGGACGATGCGGTCGCCGTGCTGGCCCCGCTGCCCAAGGGTGAGGCGAAGACCGCGCTGGAGGCGTTTGCGAACCTCATGGTGGATCGCCTGGTCTGATTGTCGTTAACGAGGCCGGGGCTCGGCTGCGCGGGATTGCGTGGCTGGCCCGGGCCTCGTCGTATGCCCGGGGTGCCCCCGGGGTGTGTGAGGGGTCTCAGCTAAGGTTGCCCTTGGCAACGGGGCGCTAGACTTAGTGCTCAGGTGCGCGCACACGCGCGCGGTCACGAAGAAGGAGAAATCGGTTGGCACCGCTCAACGTCGCCGTCATCGGCGCTGGTCCCGCTGGCATTTACGCGTCGGACATCCTGTCGAAGTCGGGGCTCGAGGTGAATATCGACCTGTTTGAGCGTCTTCCAGCGCCCTACGGTCTCGTGCGCTACGGCGTCGCTCCGGATCACCCGCGTATCAAGCAGATCATTGTGGCGCTGTACAAGATCCTCCAGCGCGGCGACATTCGACTGCTCGGAAACGTCGAGGTCGGCCGTGACGTGACGATCGACGACCTGCGTGACCACTACGACGCGATCATCATTGCGACGGGCGCGGACCGCGATCACCCGCTCGACATTCCGGGCGTGGATCTGCCCGAGTCTACGGTGCCGCAGACTTCGTGTCCTGGTACGACGGCAACCCGGACTACCCGCGCACGTGGCCGCTGAAGGCCCGCGAGGTGGCGGTCCTGGGCGTCGGCAACGTGGCCCTGGACGTCTCCCGCGTGCTGGCCAAGCATGCCGAGGACATGCTCAAGACCGAGGTGCCGGCCAACGTGGCCGAGGCCCTCGCGCAGAACCCGATCACCGACGTGCACGTGTTCGGTCGCCGTGGCCCGGCGCAGGTGAAGTTCACGCCGCTGGAACTGCGCGAGCTGGGCAAGGTCCCGGACGTGGATGTCATCGTCTCGGAAGAGGACTTCGACTTCGACGAGGGCTCGGAGGAGGCGCTGCGCGCGTCGAACCAGCAGCGTCAGGTCGTCAAGACGCTGACGGGCTACGCGATGGCGGACCCGGAGGAGCACACGGCCTCGCGTCGCATTCACATTCATCTGTTCCAGGCCCCGGTCGAGGTCGTCGCGGACGAGAACGGCCACGTGAAGGCTCTGCGTACCGAGCGCACCGCCCTGAACGGTGACGGCAGCGTGTCGGGCACGGGCGTTATCACGACGTGGCCCGTGCAGGCCGTGTATCGTGCGGTGGGCTACTACTTCCTCGCCGATCCCGGGCCTGCCCTTCGACAAGCGCGCCGGCGTCGTGCCGAACGTCGAGGGACGCGTCATTGAGAGCGATACGACGAAGGACGAATCCGCCCCCGTGATCCCGGGCGTGTACGCGACCGGTTGGATCAAGCGCGGCCCCGTCGGCCTCATTGGCTCGACGAAGTCGGATGCTCAGCAGACGATCTCCCACCTCGTGGAGGACGCCTCGGAGGGGCGCCTGCACGCGAAGACGGCCGAGGTGGGGCACGAGGCCATGGTGGCGCTCCTGGAGTCCCGTGGCGTCGAGTTCACGACGTGGGAGGGCTGGGAGCTCCTGGATGCCTACGAGCAGGCTCTGGGTGAGGACTACGGCGAGCTTCCGGGCGGCCGCGGCACGCGCGAGCGCATCAAGGTCGTCTCGCGTCGCGTGATGACGGATATTTCGCGCGGCGCGCAGGTGGATCCGAAGGAAACGGATCTCATCGGTGAGATGGGCGAGATGGGCGTGCCGACCGCTCCTGAGCGTTTCGATGACTACACGGGTCCGGGCCGGCGCAACTGAGCGTCCCTGATCGGTGCGAGGCCGTGGCCGGGTTTCCGGTCGCGGCCTCGTCGCGTGGGGGAGAGGGGCTGTGGCTCACCTCGATGTGTCCTGTGACTGCGGGTTGGGGTCGTTGTTTCCCATTGGAGCTTCGGCTGGTTCTCAGCAGCTTCTCAGGTAACCCCCATAGGATCGCCTGCATGGTGCATCGCAACTATCACAATGGTCTGAAGACGACGCTCCTGCTGGGAGGCATGTGGGCGTTGCTGCTCGCTATTGGCGCGATGATCGCTGCGGGTACGGGGCGTGCCGTGTGGTTGTTTGCGTTTGCGGCGCTGGGATTGGCGCAGACGGCTTATTCGTATTGGAATTCTGCGACGATTGCGCTGAGGTCGATGGGTGCGTACCGGGTGACGGAGGCGCAGTACCCGCAGCTGTATGCGATCGTTCGTGAGTTGGCGGCGCGCGCACAGCAGCCGATGCCGTCGATCTGGGTGGCGCCGTCGCCCACGCCGAATGCTTTTGCGACGGGGCGTAATCCGAACAATGCGGCTGTGTGCTGCACGGAGGGCATCCTGGCTATTCTCAATGAGCGTGAGCTGCGTGGAGTGCTGGGACACGAGCTGATGCATGTCTATAACCGCGACATTCTGACGACGTCCGTTGCTGCGGCGATGGGTGGGGTCATCGCGTCGGTTGCGCAGTTTCATGTTCTTTGGTGGCCGTAACGGACGTGACGGTAGCGGCGGCATGGGGTTTGTGGGCATGCTGGTTCTCAGCTTGCTCGCGCCTTTTGCGTCGATGCTGATCCAGTTCTCGCTGTCGCGGACGCGTGAGTTCGACGCGGATGAGGATGGAGCGATGTTGACGCAGGATCCGCTGGCTCTGGCGTCGGCTCTGCGTAAGTTGGAGATGGCGACGGATCGGCGCCCGATGGAGGATACCCCGCGCACGCGCAACGTGGCCGCGATGATGATCGCGAACCCCTTCCGGGGGCAGTCCCTCATGCGTATGTTTTCGACGCACCCGCCGATGGAGCAGCGCATTGCGCGGCTGGAGAAAATCGCGGGCTATTAGGTTGTTGTAACGTGGGGCGGGCGGCCGGAATCATCCGGCCGCCCGCCCCACGTACACGCGTTGGTCAGCGGTAGTTCACGAACTGGAGTGCGACGTCCAGCTCCTCGCCCTTGGAGCCCTTGAGGAGCGCGATGACGGCCTGCAGGTCGTCGCGGGACTTGGAGGAAACGCGAAGTTCGTCACCCTGGATCTGGGCCTTGACGCCCTTGGGGCCTTCCTCGCGGATGAGCTTCGAGATTTTCTTCGCGGTGTCCTGGGGGATGCCTTCCTTGAGGGGGCAGACGAGCTTGAAGAGCTTGCCGGAGGCCTTGGGCTCGCGGTCCTTGTAGTCCAGAACCTTCAGTGACAGGCCGCGGCGGATCAGCTTGGACTGCAGGACGTCGAGGATTGCCATCACGCGGGAGGCGGAGTTTGCCTCCATCGCGATCGTGTCACCGCTGAGCGAGATGGCGGCATCCACGCCGCGGAAGTCGTAGCGGTTGGCGATCTCCTTGGCGGTCTGGTTGACAGCGTTGTCGACCTCCTGGCGGTCGAGCTTGGAGACAACGTCGAAGGAGGAGTCTGCCATGAGGTGCACCTTTCGTTGGAATTGCGCCAATTGTCGTTCCGATTGGCGCTCGGCATCATTTTAATGCTATTCTTTCACGGCACCGCGAGAGCGGCGCACGGCAGGTTACCAAAGCGGCCAAATGGATCTGACTGTAAATCAGACGCTTCGTGCTTCGGGGGTTCGAATCCCTCACCTGCCACCACTCGCTGGTTTCAGTGAGTAACGCCTGTGATGTCATTCTCAGGCTCCGGGATTGCTTCGGCGCTCGGAGATGAGATAGGCTTTCCGGCGTTGCCCCGATAGCTCAGTAGGCAGAGCGTCTCCATGGTAAGGAGAAGGTCAAGGGTTCGATTCCCTTTCGGGGGGCTCCGGTCGCGGATTTATCCGCTTCCGGCGGCGGGGTAGCTCAGCTGGTCAGAGCGCACGACTCATAATCGTGAGGTCGCGGGTTCGAGCCCCGCCCCCGCTACCAATTCTTTGATCCGACAGGTCGCGCGAGCGACGAAACTAAGCGAGGGAAACAACCGTGGCAAGCAAGTCCCAGGACGTTCGCCCCAAGATCACTCTGGCCTGCTCGGAGTGCAAGGAGCGCAACTACATCACCAAGAAGAACCGTCGTAACACGCCGGATCGTCTCGAGCTGGCGAAGTACTGCCCGCGCTGCCACAAGTCGACGGCGCACCGCGAGACCCGCTGACGGCTTCCGTCTCAAAGCCCCGAGGAACACTGGTTCCCCGGGGTTCTTTGTACCTGCGTGCGTGCGCCTCGGTGTGGGTTATAGGACATTATGTGTTGCTGGTAGCGTGACTTTTCAGCGCCGACGGTGCGGTCACCGTACGCAACGAGGGGGCGGGATCCTTCTGGGTCCCGCCTCCGTCGTCTCCGGGGAGGCATGGGGAGCGTCGGGACGCCTGTGAGCCGTGAGGCCCTCTTTTGTCTCTGTGAACGCATCCTGCGCACGTGAACCCTTTCACTCGCACGTTGGCCCGATAGGTGGTGGCCTGGGCTCTTCGGGTGGATGCCTGGGCCCTTTGATGCGCGCGTTAACCCGATAGGTGGTGGCCTGGGCGGGCTGTCCACCATGCCGCCAATAGGGTTTAGCTGCGCATTGAAGGGTTAAGGGTGCCAGTAGATGGACCCAGCTGCCAGCACGGCCACCACGACTGACACCGTTGCGCCCAAAACGTAGACCACCTCGCCCACAACCTGCCGTTTTCAGCGTTTTTCGCCGAGGTGGTCTGCACTTTGGGCACCACACCACCTCAAACCGCGACGTCACCGCCACCAAACGGGGGAAATGGCGTCATTAGAACCACGACACGCCGGCGACACGCCGACAGCCAGCCTCTAATGCTGCAAAACCCCCACCGCCGTATGCGCGGAGGCATCTGCATCACCTGTGATACCTGGTAACCGTGCCGGTATGCGCGACGAAACTCGCCCAGCACGGGGCTTCCTTGGGCTTGTCCGCGACAAAACTCGCCCAGCACACCACAAATCGTCTATTTCGGGCCATTTTGAGCCCGCCGGGCGAACTATTTCGCGCATGGAACACAGCGACGTGGCGAGGTTGAAACCAATGACACCTCTGCAGCCGCTGATGCAGGCCAGCGTGAAACCGCCATCACCACTGCTCGCCCCTGAACAGCAACCGTTGAAACCGGTGACACCTCTGCTACCGAAAAACACGCCAAAAACACCCATTTCTCACCCGCAAAGGCGATGACGGTTTCAACCCGACGCAAGTAGCCACGAGCAAAGGCATCACCGGTTTCAGACAACCACGCCGCGCGCGGCAATAAGCCCGCTACTCAGCAAACTCGCATGCAATTCGATTAAGTGAAGTTTCAATAAAGTCTGAAAACGTTGCAATTCCAACGATCTTATTTCAAGATTCGAAAGGGTCGTGGGGGAATTGCATGCGAAATTGGGTGTGGGCTCAGGAACGTGGGAAGTGACCGCTCGATGCGAGTCCTGCGGGATAGAGGAGGCCAGGCTGCGGCACCTGTGGGCGGCGGGGCCGGGCAACGAGCCGACGCGCTGATCGAAGCTCGCGGCGCGGACGGCCGAAGCGGGAGGCACCGACACCACCGCCAGCCAAATTTCGCATGCAATTCCCCCGCAGCACGAATCGACACAAGCTCAAAAACCGCAGAATATCAACGATCAGAACCCAAACTCCGACATGCGTTCACGGGAATTGCATGCGAAATTGGTGGTTGACAGCCATAGGTGGGCATCAGGGCGATGCGCCGAACCGCACATCAGCACACTGAGCAGCCCGGCCGCACACCCAGCCCCTCCGGCACCCAAATAACCCGCGGGTCCACAAGCAACAGCCAGCGCCACACAGCAACACATCGTGTCCTATAACCCCTCGGTTATCCTGGACGCATGACTGACATCACCAGCCCCCTGCTGTATCGTCGCCCCGAAGGGCGCGGGGAGGCGCGTATCCCCGGCCTCGTGACGCTCGCGGACGAGCGCACTGTCCTGTTCTTTGATGAGAGGCCTGCCCCGGCCTCGGGTACGGGATCTGACTTCAACGGGCTGACGATGGCGTCGGACCTGCCGAATCCGAATCGCATCTACTGGATGGTGCGCGAGGGGGCGGGGCGGTGGAGTGGGCCGCGACCGCTTCCGCCCGGCGGCCCGACCGTTTCTTCGGATGCGTGTGTCTGCGTGGATGGTGACGGCCTCATGCACCTGGCGTTCGCATCGACGGATGGGTGCGTGGGCTATATGGACTCGCGAGCCGACGGTGAGCGCCTGCGTGCCTGGTGGGCGTGGGGGAGTGGTCCTGAAGACCTCGCCTATGTGGACATGACGGATGAGCTCTATGAGCTCACGGGTGCCGATGCGCTGTTCGCGACGTCCGGGGGCACTGCGACCGTCGACGGGGCCGTGGCGCTGCCCTACGTCGTGCGCGTGGGGGACGAGACGCACGTGCGCGTCGTCTACGCCCGCGAGGGGCGCCTCGTTGGGGCTGCAGATCCTCTCGTCGGCGACGGGGGAGTGCTCCTCGACGAGACGACGCTGAGCGTGTGGGACGGTCGCCTCGTCGCGAACTGTCGTATCCAGGGCTTTGAGGGGCGAGGCTCAGGTGCGCGCTACCTCGCGTGGGGAGACGGGCACACCTGGGAGGGCGGGTGCCTGTGGGAACTCGACGATCCGGGCTGTAACGCGCGCATGATTGGTTCGCTTCTCGTGCACCCCGGACGGCGCGACGCGCGGGTGGGTGGCGAGATCCTCCGTGTGAGCGCGCCGTGGGAGGGCGAGGTGCGCTCCGAGGTGGTCGCCTCTTTGGGCGGGGCGCCTTCGGGTATAGCGACGCGACGGTCGACGGGGACGAGGCCGTGGTGGTCTTCGAGCGCGACCGCGGCATGTGGGAGGTTGAGGCCCGCCTCTCAACGGGTACAGAAAACCCGGTGCGCGTGCCCCCACAACGCTCCGGGTTTTTCTGTGTGCTCTAGCGACCTTTGATGATCGCGAGGAGTGGGGCGTAGTGTGCGTCGACTGCCGCGGTGTATGCCTCGACGTCTCCGGCTTCGCACGCCCGCAGGATGGCCGCGTGGGCCTCGGCGGTGTCTTCCATTTCCTGGCGCGACGCTGCGGCCAGCTGGGGAGTCACGCTCTGGTGGACCAGCCACATGGCGGCCACGAGCTGGTGCATGAAGCTCGTTCTCGACGTAGGCGAGGAGGCCGGAGTGGAACGCGATGTCCTGCTCGAGGTAGGTCGAACCCGAGTGCGCGTACTGCGTCATGGCCTCGACGAGCTCCCACAGGTGGGGGTTTGTCGTGCCCTTCATGGCGCGGGTGAGCGGGACCGCGATCCCGAGGTCGAGGGCGCGGCGCGTATCGATGATTGCGTGCAGGGACTGCGCGCCGTTGATCTCGTCGAGGGCGGCGCGTAGAACGAGCGTCTCGACGAGCGGCTGCATGGACATCTCGCCGACGTAGGAACCCGAACCCTGGCGGACCGTCACGATGTCGAGAGCCTGGAGGCGACGTAATGCTTCTCTCACAGAGGAGCGCGACACGCCAAGGTCGGCGCATAGTGCCGATTCTGTGGGGAGGCGGTCACCGGGATGTAATCCATGTCGCAAAATATAGGACTTGATCGCATCCATCGTTACCGAGGATCTTGAGTCAATCGGTGTTGATACGGGTCGGTTCTGATTGGTTTCTGAGGGCGATGGGGGTGATATCGCTTGCATTAATTTGTCTGACAACATAGGGATAATTATAGCGAGCGGAACAACAGAACCGCACGTCCCAATTCTCGAAGATGAGGAGCGAGAACATGCGAATGCGCAAACACTTTCGCAACCGGCGCTGCACTGACCGCAGCTGCCGCCATGATCCTGACCGCGTGCGGCGGCGGATCGTCCAGCACCACGTCGTCCGACGGCGGCTCGAAGGCCTCCGACGGACCGAAGGGTACGATCACCGCCGGTGTCGCCTACGAGACCACCGATTACGGCCCGATCACCACCTCGGCTCTCGGCATCGGTGCGAACTGGCAGGTCCTCGAGGGCCTGTACCGTTTCAACATGGCCGACTACTCCGTCAGCCCCGCGCTGGCCGCCGGTGATCCGGAGAAGATCTCCGACACCGAGTACGAGGTGAAGCTGCGCGACGGCGCGAAGTTCTCCGACGGCACCCCCGTGACCGCCGCTGACTTCGTCGCTTCCTACGAGCGCGCGACCTCCGAGAAGTCGATCTACCGTCAGTTCTTCACCTTCGTCGACAGCGTCGAAGCCAAGGACGACAACACCATCACGATCAAGCTCAAGCACCCCTTCGCCAACCTGAAGGAGCGTTTCGTTAACGTCCGCGTTGTCCCCGCGTCGATGGACGAAGACTCGCTCAAGGCGAAGCCGATCGGCACCGGCCCCTACAAGTACGAGAACATCACGGCGACCGAGATCACCGCTGTTCCGAACGAGAACTACACCGGCAACGAGCCCGCGAAGGTCGCCACCATCAAGTGGCAGTCCCTCAAGGATGACTCCGCACGCCCTCGCCGCCGCCATCGGGGGCACCATCGACGTCATGGAAGCCGTTCCGCCTCCGCGCAGGATCAGCTCAAGGGTGCCGGCTGGAACGTTGAGTCCAAGCCCGGCTACGGCAACCCCTTCCTGATGTTCAACACGCAGAAGGCCCCTTCGACAAGCCCGAGGTTCGCCGCGCGATCCTCAAGGCCATCGACAAGCAGAAGCTGATTAGCTCCTCGCTCGAGGGCCAGGCCGTTGAGGCGACCTCCTTCCCTGCCCGAGGTGAACCCCGCCTACAAGAAGCCTTCGACCGATCTGTCCTACGACAAGGCTGCCGCCACAAAGCTCCTGAGCGACGCTGGCGTCTCCGGCCTCGAGATCAACCTGGTGACGACGGACCACCCAGGGTCCTCTCCCTGGTTCCCCAGATCAAGTCCGACCTGGAGGCCTTTGGGCCTGAAGGTCAACCACACCCAGATGGCTTCGTCTGACCTCTACTCCAACGTCACCGACGTTGACAACCCCACCTACGACATCGTTCTGGCCCCCGGCGACCCCTCGGTCTTCGGCACCGACCCCGGCATCATCATCTCCTGGTGGAACGGCGACAACGTCTGGACCAAGAAGCGTGACGGCTGGCAGGTCTCGGACCCCGAGTCCTTCAACAAGCTGCAGACCCTCATTGAGGAAGCTGGCCAGCTCGACGGTGACGCCGCCAAGGCCAAGTGGGGCGAGGCTCAGGATCTGCTCGCCGAGAAGACCGTGATCTTCCCGCTCGTATTCCGCAACATGATCACCGGCTCCAACCCCGCCAAGGTGGAAGGATTCCAGGCGATCTCCTCCACCGGCCTGCAGCTGCTCGGTGTGAGCGCTAGCAAGTCCCCTAGGGACCACACAGAAAGGAGGGTGAGCCCCGCCCTGAGGCAGACGCCACAGTCGGGCGCCACCCCTCCTTTCTCATTGCCAAAATCCGTTGAAATGGAGGTCTAGCAGTGAATAACCTTCTGCGACTCATCGGACGACGTTTGGTGGCTCTGCCGATCATGGTGGTCGGCGTGTCCTTCCTCGTCTTCTTCATCATGTCGCTGTCTCCCATCGACCCGGCCTACTCGGCACTGGGTGAGACGGCGACTCCCGAAGCCCTCGAAGAGTACCGTGTCCAGCACGGTCTCAACGACCCCTTCTTCGTTCAGTACGGTCACTACCTGTGGAACATGCTTCACGGTGACCTCGGCACCTACGGCGTTGGAACGTCCAACCATGTGACCGATCTGGTTGCTCAGGCCCTTCCGATCACCCTGCAGCTCACCTTCCTCGGCCTGTTCTTCGCCGTCATCATCTCCTTCCCCCTCGGTGTTCTCGCCGCTCTGTACCGCGACCGCTGGCCCGACCAGGTCATCCGCGTGTTCTCGGTCATCGGCATTGGCACCCCGTCCTTCTGGCTGGCAGCGCTGCTGGTCCTCGCATTTGTTCAGAAGCTTCCGGTCTCCGGCCCGCTGCCCGCGTTCAGCGAAGATCCGAGCGGCTGGTTCCTGCGGATGCTTCTCCCTGCCATCGCGCTGGCGGTTCCCGTCATCGGTCAGATGACCCGAGTCGTGCGTACCTCAATGGTTGAGGAATTGGATCGCGACTACGTCCGTACCGCGATCGGCGCCGGTATCCCCAAGCGCATCGTCGTGGCCCGCAACGTGCTGCGTAACGCGCTCATCACCCCCGTGACCGTCCTCGGCCTGCGCATCGGCTACCTGATGGGTGGCGCGGTCGTCATCGAAATTATCTTCTCCATCGATGGAATGGGTAAGGCGGTCCTGCTCAAGGGCATCCAGGAAAAACTGGGTCACTCTGGTGCAGGGTGGCGCGCTCGTCGTCGCAATCGCGTTCATCGTCGTCAACATCATCGTTGACATGCTCTACCTGCTCATCAATCCGCGTATTAGGTCGGTGTGAGGCATGAATCAGAAAGAAAAGCTCGGCAAGGTCACCGCGAAGGGCGCACGTTTTTCGCGCATCGGTGCGATGTCCACCGGATCGAAGATCGCGATGGGTATCCTTGCCCTCATCGTCCTCGTCTCGATCCTGGCGCCCCAGGTTTCTCCCTACGGTCCCTGATGAGATCTTCGACAAGTGGAGCGCCCCTGTCCGGCGAGCACCTGTTCGGAACCGACCACGTCGGCCGTGACATCTTCGCGCGCGTCCTGTTCGGCGGACGCTTCTCGCTGCTGATCGGTCTGTGCTCGACCCTGATCGCCCTCTTCTTCGGCGCGATCATCGGCTCGATTGCGGCCGTCGTGCGCAAGTCCTTCTCCGAAGCGATCATGCGCGTCATGGACATCATCATGGCGGTGCCCGGCATCGCGATGGCGGCCGTCTCCGTCCTGGTCTTCGGCCGCACGCTGTCCAAGTCCGGTAACACGGCGGGCCTGGTCGTCGTCATCATCTGTTCGATCGCATTCGTGTACATCCCGCAGCTGTCGCGCATCGTTCGCGCGAACGTCATGGCCGCCTACGGTGAGGACTACGTCCGTGCGGTGATCGTCTCTGGTGCCCGCGCCCCCTGGATCCTCACCAGGCACGTCATGCGTAACACGGCCGCCCCGGTCCTCGTGTTCGCCACCGTCCTCGTCGCCGACGCGATTATCCTCGAGGCATCCCTGACCTTCATCGGTTCGGGCCTCCAGGCGACCACCGTGGCCACGTGGGGCAACGTCCCTGTCCGAGGCCTCGTCGAACCCTGTCGGTTCTGCTGGGCAAGTGGTGGACCGCGTTCTTCCCGGGCCTGTTCATCATGATCACGGTCCTGTGCCCTCAACATTCTGTCTGAGGGCATCACCGACGCCATGGTGGCGGCACCCGCCTCGGCGGCGGTCGCCCAGGTCGATAAGGACTCTGACCGCGAGGCCGACAAGCTCCTGCTCGACCCGCGCCGCGCCTACGCCGAGCAGGCCGAGTCCCTGCAGGCCCGCCTCGACGACCTCGAGTCCGTCGAGGAGAAGCGCACCGACCGCTTCGAGGCTTCGTTCGAGAAGGCCCCGCTGCTCGAGGTCAACGACCTGTGCATCAAGTTCGACCGTCACGGCGACGTCAACGTCGTCGACCACGTGTCCTTCAAGGTCCGCCCCGGCGAGACCATGGGCCTCGTGGGCGAGTCCGGCTGCGGTAAGTCGATCACGGCCCTGACCATCATGGGCCCTCATCGATCCCAAGGCCGAGATCTCGGGCGAAATCCTCTACCAGGGTGAGAACCTGCTCGAGAAGTCGGCCGAGGAGCGCCGCGCGCTGCTCGGTCACGAGATGGCTATGATCTACCAGGACGCCCTGTCGTCCCTGAACCCCCGCCATGCTGATTCGAGCCAGATGAAGCAGCTGACCAGCCGCGGTGGCACCCGCAGTGCCGAGGAACTCCTCGAGCTCGTGGGCCTGGATCCCAAGCGCACCCTTGAGTCCTACCCGCACGAACTCTCGGGCGGCCAGCGTCAGCGCGTTCTCATCGCAATGGCCCTGACCCGCGACCCGAAGCTCATCATCGCGGACGAACCGACCACCGCCCTGGACGTCACCGTCCAGAAGCAGGTCATCGCACTGCTCAACGAGCTGCGCGAGAAGCTCGGCTTCGCCATGATCTTCGTGTCCCACGACCTGGCGCTTGTCGCCGAGGTGGCACACCACATCACCGTCATGTACGCCGGCCGGGTCATCGAGCAGGCCCCCACTAAGGAGCTGCTCACGCACCCGACCCACGAGTACACGCGCGGCCTGCTGGGTGCCGTCCTCTCGATCGAGTCCGGCTCCGGCCGACTCCACCAGGTCCCTGGCACGGTGCCCTCGCCTCGCGACTTCCCCGTGGGCGACCGCTTCGCACCGCGGTCCTCCCACCCCGATTACGGACTGGACATCCGCCCGGTCCTCACCGAGGTCGGTCCCGAGCACGTGTACGCGGCTCTGCCGCCCCGCGAGGAGGCTGACGCCTTCGCGCTGGAAACGAACGGTCAGGAGGAAACGCGATGAGCGACAACACCCCGATCATCGAACTGAAGAACGTCGAGGTGACCTTCACCTCGCGTACCGGCTCCCTGTTCAAGCCCAATAAGGTCCACGCGGTGCGTGGCGTCAACATGCGCATCGAGCGCGGACAGACGCTCGGCATCGTCGGCGAGTCCGGCTGTGGCAAGTCCACGACCGCGAACGTCATGTGCGGCCTGCAGATGCCGAGCGCCGGCCATGTGTTCTTCAACGGCCAGGAAGTCACGAAGCGTAGCGCCGCCGCCCGACGGGAGATCGGTCGCGTCGTCTCCGTGGTCTTCCAGGACCCCGCGACGGCCCTGAACCCCCGTATGCATGTCGCCGATCAGCTCGCTGACCCGCTGCGCGTGCACGGCATCGGTGACGCGGCCTCGCGAGTTAGGCGTGTGCATGAACTGATTTCGCTCGTCGGTCTGCCCTCGAGCGCGCTCGACGCGTTACCCGGACAGCTCTCGGGTGGCCAGCGCCAGCGTGTGGCCATCGCCCGGTCCCCCTGTCCATCGGCCCGGATGCGATCATCGCAGACGAGTCCCACCTCCGCACTCGACGTGTCGGTGCGAGCACAGATCCTGAACCTGCTCACGGACCTCAAGAGGGAACTGGGCCTGGCGATGGTCTTCATCTCGCACGACATTCAGACCGTGCGCTATGTGTCTGACCGGATCGCCGTCATGAACGGCGGAAAGGTCGTCGAAGAAGGGCCGGCCGCACAGCTGCTCGCCGACCCGGAGGACCCCTACACCCGCAAGCTCCTGGGTGCCGCGCCTCGCTCTTGCACCCCAACCTCGAAGGAGAGAAGTAATTATGTCTTCGAAGATCCGTGGCGTCGTCCCGCCGCTGGCTATCCCGCTCGAGGACGGCGAGACTCGACGTCCCCTCGCTCGAGCGCCACATCAACCGCCTGATCGAGGCCGGCCTCGACGGCCTGTTCGTGTCCGGCTCCACCGGTGAGGTCGCCTTCTCGACCGCCGAGCGCCGCGCACAGATCCAGCGCGAAGCCGTGCGCATCGTCGACGGCCGCATCCCGCTCCTCGTCGGCGTCATCGACACCGAGACCGAGCGCGTCATCGAGAACATCAAGGCCGTGGAAGAGATCGGCGGCGCCACCGGCGTCGTCGCGACCGCCCCTGTTCTACGCCCTCGGCGGCGAGACCGAGGTCGAGCGTCACTTCCGCATCCTCAAGGAGAACACCAGCCTCGAGCTGTGGGCCTACGACATCCCCGTGTGCGTGCACACGAAGCTGTCGCCCGACCTGCTCATGCGCCTGGGCCGCGATGGCGTCATCGACGGCGTCAAGGACTCCTCCGGTGACGATGTCGCGTTCCGCTGGCTATGCCGCGCCAACGAGGCAGCCGGCCACCCGCTCCAGCTCCTCACCGGCCACGAGGTCGTCGTCGACGGCGCCTACATGTCCGGGGCGGACGGTTCCGTGCCCGGCCTGGCCAACGTGGACCCCGAAGGCTACGTGCGCCAGTGGCAGGCCTACGAGAGGCGCGACTGGGAAGCCGTGCGCAGCGAGCAGGACCGCCTCGCGGACCTCATGCGCATCGTCCAGGTGAAGGGCGTGCAGGGCTTCGGAGCGGGCGTCGGCGCCTTCAAGGCCGCCCTGCACCTGCTCGGCGTCTTCGATTCGCCGGAGATGCCGCGCCCGGTTGCCGCCCTCGAGGGTGACAACGTCGAGCACGTCGCCTCCGTGCTGCGCTCGGTCGACCTGCTCTCCTGATACGTCGACGAGGCCGGGGCACTTCCGTTCCGCATATTGCGCGCTTCGGGCGCGCCCCGGCCCTCGTCGATTTTCTTATACCCCTGACTTTTCGTAAGGATCCTCATGACTACGCTCCTTGCCCTCGACATCGGTGGCACCAAGGTCGGGTGGGGCATCGTCGAGGCCGGTGACACCTACGAGGTCACCGAGCGCGGATCGATCCCCACCGACGCGATGCGCGGCGGAGCGGACGTGGCGGCTCGCATTTGCGAACTTGCCTCGTCCCTGGTCGCTTCCCACCCGCAGGTCGCGGGTGTCGCCGTCGCCAGCGCCGGCGTCGTCGACCCCTCTACCGGCGACATCGTCTCCGCGACGGGCACGATGCCCGGCTGGGGAGGCACCCCCTGGGACTCTCTGCTTCAGGAGGCAACCGGCCTGAAGGTGCGCGTCCTCAACGACGTGCACGCGCACGGCCTGGGCGAGGCCACGCTCGGTGCCGGCCAGCCCTACCGCTCCGTCCTGTCGATCGCGGTGGGCACCGGCATCGGCGGCGCTCTCGTCGAGGAACGCCAGGTCTCCCTTCGGGTCGCGCGGCATCGCCGGACATGTAGGGCCACATCCACCACCACTTCGCCCCCGACATGACGTGCTCGTGCGGTCGCAAGGGACACATCGAGTCCTTCTGCTCCGGCTCGGGCATCACGGCCTGGTACGACTCGCTGCGCGGCGAGTCCGACCCCGAGGTCGACGGCGGGCGCGCCCTGCAGGATCTTGCCGAATCCGGCAACGCCCTGGCCGCCGCCTGCTTCTCCCGCTCCGCGTTCGCGCTCGGCGAGGCCACGGCCTCGTTGGTCAACTGCGTGGATCCGGCCGTCGTCATCCTCTCCGGGTCCATGACCCGCTCCGGGGACATCTGGTGGGACGCTCTGCGCGAAGGCTTCGCGGCCTCCGCGATGACGCCCGTCGCGAACACCCCCATCCTCGTTGGTTCCCTCGGCGGCGACGCGCCGCTGCTCGGGGCCGTTTCATTCTTCCTGCACGCATAGGAGAAAACCATGCACCCGCTCATTGCAAACCTGAAGGGCAAGCTCATCGTCTCCGTCCAGGCGTACCCGGGCGATCATGCGCCACCCGAGACGATGGCCCAGATCGCCCGCGCCGCCGAGATCGGTGGCGCCGCCGCGATCCGCTGCCAGGGCCTGTCCGACATTTCCGCGATCAAGGGCCGCGTCGACGTGCCCGTGATCGGCCTGTGGAAGGAAGGCCACGAGGGCGTGTACATCACCCCCTCGCTGCGCCACGCCCGCGCCTGCGTCATGGCCGGCTCCGACATCGTCGCCCTGGACGCGACGGGCCGCCCGCGCCTGGACGGCCTGAGCTTCGCGCAGACCGTTGCGGCCCTGCGTGAGGACGGCACCCTCGTCATGGCTGACTGCGGCTCCTTCGAGGACGCCCAGCGCGCCGTCGACGCGGGTGTGGACATCGTGTCCACGACCCTGGCGGGCTACACGGGTGACCGCGTCAAGACGGATGGCCCCGACCTGGAGCTGCTGCGCGAGGTCGTCGCCGCGTTCCCGGACGTGCCCGTGATCTGTGAGGGTCGCGTCCACACGCCCGAGCAGGCGGCCGCCGCCGTGGAGGCCGGCGCGTTCGCCGTCATCGTCGGCACCGCCATCACGCACCCCACCTCGATCACGACGTGGTTCAAGGCCGCCGTGGAAGGCTGATCTTTCGCTGTTGCGGCAGTGCGCGGGCGGGTGCCAACACCCGCCCGCGCTTCGTTGCTGAGGGTGCGCCAGTGGCGTGTTGGGGTACAAATGCATTGGGACTGTGCTGCATTGGGCATCCAGTTTCGATGTGGGGAGATTCGTTGTAGCGATGGGGACGTTCGCGCGCCCTATGCCCTTGCATTGCACGAAGCGGAACTGGTCTGCGCGGTCGGCCACGGCCTCGTGTCTGTCGTATGGGGCGGCTTCGTTTCCTGGACAGCCAAACCCGCCACGGCCTCGTGCCTGTCGTCTGGAGCCTGGCGCTCGCGGGGCGAGGCGGGGTTAGGCCGATCGAGCGCCGGGCGACTAGGCTTAGGGGCATGACGACCCTTGCTGATCTGACGACCCTGCGCGTGGGCGGCCCCATCGCCCGCCTCGTGCCCGCCACGTCCGCCGACGCCCTGGTGGATGCCGTCGCCGCGGCCGATGCCGCTGGCGGCCCGCCCTCGTCGTGGGCGGAGGGTCGAATCTGCTGGCATCCGACGCCCCCTTCGAGGGAACGGTCGTCGACGTGCAGCCTTTCGGCGAGGTTGCCTCCATCATCCACGAGGAGCCGGCCGGATCTGTCGTCGTGCGCGCCGGCGCGGGCACGGTCTGGGACGCCTTCGTCTCCTGGACGCTCTCTCAGGGTCTGTCCGGCGTCGAGGCGCTGTCCGGCATCCCCGGGACGGTCGGTGCCTCCCCGTGCAGAACGTGGGCGCATACGGCCACGAGGTCTCCGAGACCATCGAGAGCGTCGAGGTTCTACGATCGCCTGACGGGCATCGTCGTGCGCCTGCTGCCCTCCGACCTCGGCTTCGCCTACCGCTCCTCGGCGATCAAGCGCAGCGTTGGCCAGCCCGGCCTGGGCGATCGGCCCTGGGGACCGACCGGCCGCTGGGTGGTGCTCTCCGTGGACTTCCGCCTCGAGCGCTCGGCCATGAGCGCCCCCGTCATGTACGCCGAACTGGCGCGCCGCCTCGGCGTCGAGGCCGGGAGCGCGCCGACGCGTCCCCTGGTCCGCTCCACCGTCCTGGATCTGCGCAGCGGCAAGGGCATGGTCCTGGATCCCGCCGACCACGACACGTGGAGCGCCGGTTCCTTCTTCACCAACCCGATCCTGCCCGAGGCTGCGGCCGCCGCCCTGCCCGAGGAAGCGCCGCGCTTCAAGGCGGGGGAGGGCCTCGTCAAGACGAGCGCCGCCTGGCTCATCGACCACGCGGGCTGTGGGAAGGATTCCACCCTGCCCGAGGCCGGGGATCCGCCGCGCGCGTCCCTGTCCACCAAGCACGTGCTGGCTCTGACGAACCGCGGAGGCGCGAGCGGCGCCGACATCGAGGCCCTGGCCCGCACGGTGCGCGAGCGCGTTCGTGAGGCGTTCGGCGTCACCCTGGTGCCCGAGCCGGTCACGGTCGGCATCGCCTGGTAGCGGCTGGACGCGCGGAGGGGCAGCCGTGAAAGAGTACGTGGAGGGCTTGGAACGAGAGTTCTCGGCCATAGAGCGGGGTTTTCTTGCACGAGCAGCGCCGTGCCCGCTTCGACTACGGTTCCTTTGATCGTGAACAGGCTCTGCGCGTGGCGTACCTGGCGTACCGCTCCGAGGTCTATCAGGTGCGCATGTACGCGGCTTTTTCTGCTGGGGCACCTGTCGCAGGATCCGAATGTTCTGTCGTTCCTCCGGGACGAGGTCTCGGGTGACACCAATTGGAGGGTTCAAGAGGTCCTCGCGAAGGCCGTCGACGTGTCCTGTGCTGTCAAGGGGTATGAAGAGGCGCTTCCCGTCATCGATGAGTGGCTGAGCGATTCACGGCCCAACGTGCGCAGAGCCGTCACGGAAGGTCTGAGGATCTGGACCAGCCGACCGTACTTTCACGACAATCCACAAGAGGCTATTCGGAGGCTCGCGGTCCTGCGCTCTGATGCGAGCGCATATGTTCGAAAGTCGGTGGGAAAACGCGCTGCGGACATCAGCAAGAAGCACCCGGAGCTGGTCGCAGTCGAACTGGGGACGTGGAACCTGGAGACTAAGGAAGTCTCGCAGGTGTACCGCCTTGCTTCGAAGGTTATCGAACGCGGATAGGTTGTCACGATCCGGATAGGTTATGCGCATCCGGATAGGTTAATAACCTATCCGGATCTTCGTAACCTATCCGCGTGCTCGTAACCTATCCGGATGCGAACCGTCGGTCGCCAAGGTGGCCAGCAATTTGGGCATCACTGTGGCTGTGGGCCACGGGGACCGGGTAACGGCTGTGTTTGCGTCCTCCCGTAAATCCCGTCGATACCGTCGATACCGCAGGTGCCGCTGAGACCTCCCCACATTTCGCATGCAATTCCTCGGTTGGTGTCTGGGGACACGCCCTGAAAACCGCGGAATATCAACGTTCTAGTTTCAATGTTTGAAAGAGGTATGGGGGAATTGCATGCGAGATTGTGGGAGAGCTGTGCTGATCCTGCGCTCGCTGATAGTTCGCGGATAGGCGGGGAGAGGGCGCCGTCAATGAAGTACGCGCCTGCGCTCGCGGATCCGCTACTCGGATAGGTTGTCACGATCCGGATAGGTTATGCGCATCCGGATAGGTTAATAACCTATCCGGATCTTCGTAACCTATCCGCATGTTCATAACCTATCCGCGTGAGACTGCGGCGCGCAGGCGCTCGATCATGTCGGGCACGTTGCGGGTGACGGCCGTCCACAGGAGCTGGTCGTCCATGCTCTGGTACCCCGAGTGCGCCGCGATGTTGCGGGTCGTGCGCAGGGCGCGCTTCTCGGAGGAAGACAGGGCATCCATGTAGGACGCGTACTCCTCGCGCTCCAGGAATGCGGCCAGCCGGATGATGACCATGCAAGCTGAGTCATACTCCGGGCAATCGGCGCTGAAAGCCTCTGCGGGGACAGTGGCAACCCGTTCGATGCGGTGGGTGATGACGTCGAGTTCGCGCAGGAAATTCTCGGCGTCGAAGCTTGGCGCATGCTTTCGCGTCGCTCGAGGCCGAGGGACGAAGGGAGCAGACTCGCTCATAGTGCCACGGCCTCGTCAACGGCAGCTCGCAGTGCATCGGGCACGTGTGTATCCACGTGAACTTCTGTCGGGAAGCCGGTGAGCTCGCTTGCGAACGAGGCAACGTCCGCCAACTCGAACAGTGACAGGTCGCGGGTTGGCGTGCCAATCAGGTCGATGTCCGACTCGAATCCGTCCGTGCCCCGGGCTACCGAGCCGAAGACACGGAGGGTGCCGAGGCCTCGTTCCTGGGCGTAGGTACTGATCGAGGACGCGTAGCGGGCGAGCGGCACGGAGGGGCGGTAGTCGGCGGTGCGGAGGATGCGTTCGAGCAGCTCGGAGGAGACTGCGCGCTTGCCGGACTCGATCTGCGCGAGGGTCGACTGGCTCATCCCGGTCATCTCCGCCAGCTCGGCCTGCGTGAGGGACGCGTCTGACGTGCAGCACGCACGAGGGACGGCGCCTCGTGACGATGAAACCGGCTCATGTCTCCACTGATAGTGCACGCGTGCACTATTGGTGAAAACGGTCGTCGGTAGGTACGAGGCCGGGGTCTGTGGTCGTCCCGAGGTGGCCGACTCAGGGCGGTTGGATGGGAAAAGAAACAACCGGACTGAGAGGTACCTCCCCAAATTTCGCACGTAATTCCCCCGGAGGGTGTCTTGAATCACGTCCTGAAAACCGCGGAATATCAACGTTCTAGTTTCAATGTTTGAAAGAGGCGTGAGGGGATTACGTGCGAGATTGTCGAGGAACTGTGTGGAATCGTGCGAGTGTTGAGGAGAAGCTTGCCTGCGCTCGCGGATCTGTTACTCGGATAGGTTGTCACGATCCGGATAGGTTATGCGCATCCGGATAGGTTAATAACCTATCCGGATCTTCGTAACCTATCCGCGTGTTCATAACCTATCCGGATGCGAACCGTCGGTCGCCGAGGTGGCCAGCAATTTGGGCATCACTGTGGCTGTGGGCCACGGGGACCGGGTAACGGCTGTGTTTGCGTCCTCCCGTAAATCCCGTCGATACCGTCGATACTGCAGGTTCCGCTGAGACTTCCCCAAATTTCGCACGTAATTCCCCAACGTGTTTCCTGGATCACGCCTTGAAAACCGCGGAATATCAACGATCTGATTTCAAAGTTTAAAAAGTTGACATGGGAATTACGTGCGACATTTGTGGGTAAACGTGCCGAATCGTGAGAATCATGAGGGCGGTGAGAAACAGCTGCTGCGCGCAGCCTCGCGCCTGGGACCTACGCCACGGATGCCGCGAGCCACGCGTCGATGTCGGCCTTCCACGCAGCCTTGCGTGAGGGCGAGGCCAGCGACGCGTCGATAGAAGATCGCGCCAGGTCTGCCAGGGGCCTCGTCGGATAGGGCCGAACACGTCGCGCGCAACCTCGTACTGGGCGACCAGGCGCGAGCGGAACAGCAGCGGGTCGTCCGCCGCCAGCGCGATACGAGCACCCGCCGACAATAGCGTCGGCAGCGGCACCCTGCGAAAAGTCCGTGTACGCCCAGGTGGACGTTCGACGTGGGGCACACCTCCAGGGCGATGCCCGCATCCACGACGGCCTTCAGCAGATCCGGGTCCTCACTCGTGCGCACCCCATGCCCGAGGCGCGCTGGCGCCAAAGCGGACACAACCTCGCGCACGGAGGAAGGCCCCAGGAGCTCGCCGCCGTGCGGAACACCCACGGTCCCCGGCGCGGCGGGCGATGCGGAACGCGGGGGCAAATGACGCCGTGGTTCTACGCGCTCGTCGTTCGACAGGCCAAAACCAACGACCTCGCCGGGACCGTCCCCAGCAAACGATGCGGCCAGGCGCGCGAGTAGCGCGCGTCCAGCGGGTGCTTCATGCGCGACGCCGCAACGATCACCCCGATATCGACGCCGGTATCGCGCGAGGCTAGGCGGGCCTCGTCGATGATGATCTCAAGCGCCGGGGTGATGCCGCCGACGTAGGGCGCGTAGGACGTGGGATCAGCCTGAATCTCCATGCGCACGGGTCCTCGGCGGCGTCGTCCTCGGCGGCCTCGCGGATGAGGGCGGCGCATCGCGGCCTCGGAGCGCACGAGGTGACGCGCGGAATCGTAGGCGCGCTGGAAACGGAACCACCCGCGCCCGTCGGCCGGCATGGACGCCGCGTCGATGTGCAGCAGGTGAGGGGGCAGGCGCACTCCTGCGTGCGCGCCATATCGATCATCGTCGAGGGGCGCATCGCTCCCGTGAAATGCAGGTGCAGGTGGGCCTGGGGAGAGTCGCGAGGTCACGCCCTGCCCGGTGGGGTGGGGCGCGGGGCCGTCAGGTTAGGGACAGCGGGCGCTTCCACGGCCCTAGTGCTCCCCGAGCCAGATGATGATGTCACGGATCAGGCCGGGGTCCTCGAGACCGTTGAGGAGCTCGTGGTACGCGCCGTCGACGATGCGCAGGTGGATGTCGGCGTCCGGGTGCGCCGCGTGTGCCCCGCGCACGAGGCTCGCGCGAGCCGCGCAGGTCCGCCATCAGGGTCGTGCGACCCGTGCATGACGAGCGTCGGAGTGCGCAGGCGGTCGGCGCGCGCGATGACCTCGTCGCCCTGAATGATCATGGTCGCGCCCGTCAGGATCGGCACGCCGCCCTTGTAGGTGAGCGGATCCGCGTCGAAGTCGCGCTGGACCTGCGGGTCGCGCGACAGGGGAGAGACCTCCATGTGGGACGCTCCCTTCGCCACGACGAGGCCGGGGCTGATTCGTGCGATCGGCAACAGCCGGCGCGCCTGGGAGGGGAGACATGGGGAGGGGCGCAGCGCGGGCGCGGATAGGACGGTGCCGCGCAGCCGCGTCGGGTCGAGGATTGTGGAGGCGGCCGCGATGATGCCGCCCATCGAGTGTCCGAACAGGAACAGGGTCGGGGGTGCGCGCGTGGGCGAGGGCCGCTCGGCGCGCGTCGCCGAGTCGCGGATGAGCGCGCCCACGTCCACGCGGGCGCGGGGACCCTCGGAGGTCCCGTGGCCCGCGTGGTCGTAGTAGGCGACGTCGTAACCGGCGCGGGTGAGCGCACAGCGCAGGTGGGCGTAGCGCCCGCAGTGTTCCGCGTACCCGTGGGCGAGGAGGACCGTCCCGAGGGGAGCCTCCTGCGCTGTCCGTTCGAACGAGACGTGCATCAGGCGAAGAGCTCCTGCACGCGGGTGATGCCCTCGACGAGGTCGTCGTCGGCCAGGGCGTAGGAGAAGCGCAGGAAGCCGGAGGGGCCGAAGGCCTCGCCCGGAACCGCCGCGACCTCGACCTCGTCGAGGATCAGGTCGGCGAGTCTCGCCCGACGTGTTGGCGACGCGGCCTCGGATCTCGCGCCCAGCAGGCGCTCGACGGAGGGGTAGACGTAGAACGCGCCCGCTTTGGGGTGGGGACGTCGAAGCCGTCGATCTGGCGCAGCATGTCGACGATCGTGCGGCGGCGACGGTCGAAGGCGACGCGCATCTCGTTCACCGCATCCAGGGAGCCGGACACGGCGGCGCGCGCGGCCTCCTGCGCGATATTGTTGACGTTGGAGGTCAGGTGCGACTGGAAGGACAGCGCGGCCTTGATGACGTCGGAGGGGCCGATCATCCAGCCCACTCGCCAGCCGGTCATCGCGTAGGTCTTGGCCACGCCGTTGAGGATAACGGCCTGGTCGGCCAGCTCGGGCACCAGCTTGACGATGTGCGCGCTCTGCGCGTCCTCGTGAGAACAGGTGCTCGTAGATCTCGTCCGAGATGACCCAGATGCCGTGATCGAGTACACTGGCCGATCGCGGTCAGCTCCTCGGGCGTGTAGACGCTGCCCGTCGGGTTGGACGGCGAGCACATGAGGAGGACCTTCGTGCGAGGGGTGCGCGCGGCCTCAAGCTGTTCGACGGTCACCTTGTAGTCCTGGTCGGCGCCCGCGAACACCTCCCAACGGGGGTCGCGCCGGCGAGCTTGACGACCCGGGGTAGGTGGTCCAGTACGGCGTCGGCAGGATGGCCTCGTCGCCGGGTACCCCAGCAGCGCCGAGGCCTGGAACACGGCCTGCTTGCCGCCGTTGGTGACGACAATGTCGGCGGGGAGACCTCGTAGCCGGAGTCGCGCAGGGGTCTTTTCTGCGATGGCCTCACGCAGCGCCGGCAGGCCGGCGGCGGGCGTGTAGCGGTGCATCGCGGGGTTGCGCGCGGCCTTGACGGCGGCCTCGACAATGTAGTCGGGCGTGGCGAAGTCGGGTTCGCCGGCGCCGAAGCCGATCACCGGGCGGCCGGCGGCCTTGAGAGCCTTGGCCTTCGCGTCCACGGCCAGGGTCGCGGACGGCGTGATGGCGTTGAAACGATCAGAGACACGGGTGCGAGGAGTATTGGTCACCCCTCCATGGTCCCACGTCGCGCGCGCGTGTGACGGGGAGCGTACGCGATGCGCGCGTGGGCTACCTCTCATTTACGAGGCCGGGGCTGGTATTACGCGGCGCGCGACCCTTCGGCGCGTGTCTCGGTTGGACAAAGCGCCGCCTTATCTACTAATGTTCGTCAGGCAGGTTTTCCTGCGTAGGGCAGTGGCGCAATTGGTAGCGCACCGGTCTCCAAAACCGGCGGTTGTGGGTTCGAGTCCCGCCTGCCCTGCGGATTAGGCTGATCATTTTCGTAGGAGGATTCCCATGGCCGATCGTGTTGCCTCGGACGCTGAATCCTCGCGCCGAGATCGCACTAAGAACGAAGCTACCCGCAAGCGTAGCTCCGCCACCAGGAGCAGACGAAGCGTCCCGGACTCTTCGGTGGTATCTGGCTCTTCTTCAAGCAGGGTCATTGACGAAATGAAGAAGGTTACCCTACCCCACGGGATCCGAAACTTGGACATACTTCGTCGTCGTCGTTGTGTTTGTCGCCGCAATCATGCTTTTTCGCTGGCCTACTCGACTTCGGATTCGGTAAACTAAGCGCATTGATCTTCGGCTGAGACCGACGAACCCGCCCGCAGGACACTGCAGGCGGGTTTCTTCTACGGTCCGGCCCCACTCGCAGGAGGGAAACGTCGTGAGCGACGAACAGTACACCGAGGAACAGGCTTTCGAGGAGCGTCAGGAAGAGGTTCAGCAGGAGACCGCCGACGCCCTTGTCGACGGAGCTGCCCAGGAAGTCGTCGATGAGGTGGCCGAGGAGGTCGCCGACAAGGAAACCGAATCGGACGACGAGGCCTCGGCCTCGGTCGAAGAAGAAGCGATCGCCAAGCTGCGCCGCAAGCTCTACATGTCCCCCGGCGACTGGTACGTCATCCACACCTACTCCGGCCACGAGCGCAAGGTGAAGGCGAACCTTGAGCAGCGCATCACCACGCAGAACATGGAAGACTACATCTTCGCCGTCGAGGTCCCGGACGAGTACGTCATGGAGTACCGCGGCACCACGAAGAAGCGCGTGCGCCACGTGCGCATCCCCGGATACGCGATCGTCTGCATGGACTTCAATGAGGCCTCGTACCGCGTTGTCAAGGAGACCCCCGCCGTCACCGGCTTCGTGGGCGACCAGCACAACCCCGTGCCGCTCTCGATCGACGAGGTCGTCATGCTCCTGACGCCCAACGTCCTCGAGGAAGCCGCCGAGGCCGCCAAGGATCAGCCCGCCCCCGTCCAGGTCGTCCAGACCCAGTTCGAGGTCGGCGAGATCGTCACCGTCACCGACGGACCTTTCGAGACCATGTCGGCCACGATCTCCGAGATCATGCCCGAGAACCAGAAGCTCAAGGTCCTCGTCACCATCTTCGAGCGCGAGACGCCGCTCGAGCTCGGCTTCGACCAGGTGGAGAAGCTCGAGCAGTGACATCACGCACCCGGACTTGGGATCAAGCCCGGAATCGCGTTATGATTCACTTTTGTGTGCGTAGGGCGCACTGTGCCCACTGAAACCCAGTGAGCAGCGCCAAACGCTCCGCCCTGACCGGCACCCGTCGGCCAGAACTTCAGAAGAAAGACCCGCATTCATGGCACCGAAGAAGAAGGTCACCGGCCTGATCAAGCTTCAGATCGCAGCCGGCGCCGCTACCCCGCACCGCCCGTCGGCCCCGCTCTGGGCCAGCACGGCGTGAACATCGTCGAGTTCACCAAGGCTTACAACGCGGCCACCGAGTCGCAGCGTGGAAACATCATCCCCGTTGAGATCACCGTCTACGAGGATCGTTCCTTCACGTTCGTCCTCAAGACGCCGCCTGCCGCTGAGAACTCATCAAGAAGGCTGCTGGCATCCAGAAGGGTTCCGCACCCCTCAACACCGTCAAGGTTGGTTTCGATCACGATGGATCAGGCTCGCGAAAATCGGCCAGTCCAAGATGGCTGACCTCAACGCCAACGATGTCGAGGCTGCGGCCAAGATCATCGCCGGCACCGCCCGCTCCATGGGCATCAACGTCGAGGGCTGACCTCAACCAACCCCCCCGTGGTAGGGCAGGCGCTGCCCGACACCCACGACTGCAAGGAGAAGAAGCAGAATGACTAAGCGCTCCAAGAGCTACCGCGCAGCGGCCGAGAAGGTCCACGCGGACGTGCTGTACACCCCCTTCGAGGCCATGAAGCTGGCCAAGGAGACCACCGTCACCAAGTTCGATTCGACCGTTGAGGTTGTCTTCCGACTCGGTGTCGATCCCCGCCAGGCGGACCAGATGGTCCGTGGTACCGTTTCCCTGCCGCACGGCACCGGCAAGACCGCCCGGGTCTTGGTCTTCGCCGTTGGTCCGCGCGCTCAGGAAGCGATCGACGCAGGCGCCGACGAGGTCGGCGGCGACGAGGCTCATGAGAAGGTCGCCAAGGGCTACACCGACTTCGATGTCGCCGTTGCTACCCCCGACCTGATGGGCAAGGTTGGCCGCCTCGGTCGCGTCCTCGGCCCCCGTGGCCTCATGCCGAACCCCAAGACGGGCACCGTGACCATGGACGTCGCGAAGGCCGTCAAAGGAGATCAAGGGTGGTCGTATCGAGTTCCGCGTTGACAAGCACGCCAACCTGGCGTTCATCGTCGGCAAGGCTTCCTTCACCGCCGAGCAGCTCACCGAGAACTACGCCGCCGTTCTGGACGAGGTTCTGCGTCTGAAGCCGACCTCGTCGAAGGGCCGTTACCTGATCAAGGGAACCGTTGCTACGACGATGGGTCCCGGCATCCCGCTGGATGTCACCAAGGTTAAGGACCTGCTCGAGAAGTGAGCCTCGCTCGCTGACGAAGCGATCCGGGTCCCCGCGCAGCCAAGCTGCGCGGGGACCACTGTTGTCGCGGCGCGGGGGGTGTGGGCGCGCGATCAATTAGGGACGTAGGTCACAACATATAAGGTGAGGATAGTGTAGCCTTAATTCGCTTGTATCAACCTATATTCGACAAGGGTCGCAACATGTCTCAGGTTACGGGTTCGGGCGTCACAAAGGCGCGCTCGGCCGTCACGATCGGTGCTTTCACCGCCGTCTACTTTGTCCTCATGTGGTGCTCGGCGATGCTCGGCTTCTTCGGGCCGGCGTTCATGTTCGTCGGCGGGATTGTTGGCCTCCTCCTGAACGGGCCGGTCATCATGCTCATGCTGGTGCGTTCGCGCATGTTTGGGACGATGACGATCATGGCGGGCATCGTCGCCTTCTTCATGGTCGTGACAGGGCATGCGTGGGTGACCGTACCGGTCGCCCCTCGTTCTCGGTTTCCTGGCTGACCTTATCGCCCACAGTGGCGGCTATCTTAGTGCCCCTCGAAACATTGCAGCATACATGCTGTTTTTCCCTGTGGGGATTGGCCCGCTTGCTCCGATTTTCTTTTGCTCCCGACTCCTACTACGCGGATGTCGCGTCCCAGATGGGCCAGGACTACGCGGATGGTATGCGTGCCCTCTTTAGCCCCGCGGTCATCAGCGTGTGGGTGGTTGTTACGATGATCGTCGCGTGCCTCGGCGGGCTTATTGGTCGTTTCTTGCTGCGCAAGCACTCGCGAAGGCTGGCGTTGCCTGAGATCTCGCTCGCCGAGGACGCCCCAGGCCAGTTAGTGAGCAGGCTGGATCCGCGCACCAAGCTTCTTGCCCTCCTCGTCCTCAACGCGTTTGTCATGCGCGCGAGCCCCACGTCCACGCTGCTGGCGGTGCAGCTGCTCGCGGTGCTTGCCCTCCTGTGGGAGGTGGGTGGCGCCACCGCGGCGCGCACCGGGCTTAGGTGCCTCGTCTGCGACGCGTTTAGCCTCGGCTCGCCCCTCCTCGTCGCGTGGCTCGAGGGCATGGGGGCGCTGCGTGGCGCGGTGCTCGTGATCGGCACGTGCAGTGCGATCCTGTACTGGTTTGCGCGGTTCTTCGCGGGATTCGGCATCGCGCTTTACGTGTACCGCACGACGAGAGTTGGCCAGATGAAGGCAGCCCTGCGTGCCGTTCACCTGCCGCGGGTGTTCGTCGACGCCCTCGTTGTCGCGTTCCGTGTCCTCCCGACCGTGGCAGCCGAGGCGGTCGCCATCCGTGAGGCCATGGAGATGCGCGGGGTCGACCTCGGGGTACGCGGAGTTGTCCGCCACCCCCTCGTGATCGCCGAGCGCTTCCTGGTCCCGCTGCTGTCCTCCATCGCGCGCGTGGCCGACGACCTGGCTGCCTCGAGCGTCGTCCGAGGCCTGGGTGGCCCCACGCGCCCCACCTCGCTCGCGCGGCTGCGCGCCACCGCCTGGGACGGCCCTCGCCCTCGCGTGCGTCGCCGGCGTCATCGCCATTGAGATCTGTGCGTACCTGGGAGTCCCTGCCGTGATTGATGTTGAATCCCTGTCGTTCTCCTACGTCAGTGAGCTGACGGGAGATCGCGTCGAGGCCCTACGCGGGGTCGATGTGTCCGCCCGGCCTGGCACTCTCACCCTCGTGTGCGGGTCCTCCGGCTGCGGGAAGTCGACGCTCATGCGGGCCCTGATCGGCCTCGTCCCGCAGATGACGCCGGGTGAGCTCGAGGGCGCGGTGAGGATCGACGGTCGCGACCTCGCCGAGGTCCCCCTGACCGAGGTCGGTCACCTGTGCTCGTCGGTCTTTCAGAATCCGCGTACCCAGTTTTTCTGCGACACCGTCGCCGAGGAGCTGGCCTTCTGCGGGGAGAACTACGGCCGCGATCGGGAAACCCTGATCGAGGCCAGCATGCGCGCCGCGACGCTCATGGGGATCGCCCACCTGATGGACCGCAAGCTCTCGACGTTGTCGGGCGGGCAGCTGCAGAAGGTGGCGCTCGCCTGCGCGCTGTCGTCGGGTGCCCCGGTCCTCCTGGCCGACGAACCGACGTCGAACCTGGACCCAGGCGCCATCGCGGACGTGCGCCGCGCCCTCGCGATCCTCAAAGAACAGGGGATGACGATCGTCGTCGTCGAGCACCGCCTCCACTTCCTGCGAGGGCTTGCCGACCAGGTTCTCCTCATGGAGGACGGAGAAGTCACGCGTCGCTGGGGCGGCGAGGAGTTCTACTCGATGGGCGAGGAGGAACGCAGGTCGCTCGGCTTGCGGACCCTCGTGGACCCTGGTCCGCCCGAGGCGTGGGTGGCCTCACGGGGAACCGGGGCGAAAGCCTCGGCCGACGGGGACGCGGGCCTGTCCTGCAGGGACCTGAGCTTCGCCTACGGGAGCACTCCAGTGTTCGAGGGGTTTGACGCGGGATTTTCCGGCAGGGCAGATCACCTGCATCGCTGGAGAGAACGGCGCCGGGAAAACGACCCTCGTGCGCGTGCTGTGCGGGCTGGCCGGCCCCGGTTCCGGGACGATCACCCTGGACGGGCGGGAGATGAACCGTCGGCAGCGTCGGGCCGCGTGCGCGCTCGTCATGCAGGACACCGGACGTCAGCTGTTCTCCGACACGCTAGCGGGCGAGCTGACGGTCGGCGCGTCGCAGGCCAGCGGCGAGGCCGGGGAGAAACTTCTGGCCGACTTCGACCTCGCGCACCTGGGGGACCGCCACCCCTCAGCCTGTCGGGCGGGCAGAAACAACGCCTCGTCATCGCTGCTGCTCGCGCCACCGGGCGTCCCAGTTGTGATCCTCGACGAACCAACGTCGGGGGGTCGACGCCCGACACCTACCTCCATCACGTCCACCCTGCGCCGCATCGCGGACGAAGGAGCGGCCGTCATCGTCGTCACCCACGACGGCGAGTTCGCCTCGGCCTGCGCGGACCGACTCATCACACTCACGCCGACGGGCACCAAGCGCGCCCGCGAAGGAGACCACCAATGACCGACACCGACGAGCGCGAGGACGCCACGGCCTCGTCCCCGAATGACCCACATACCGACAAGACTCGCGCTGAGGATCCGCGCGCGGCTCACCTGGCGGGCCAACGCGCCTTCAAAGAACTGACCGCCCCCATCCGTGGGTCCATGATGGTCGCCCGAGTGCTCGGGTTCCTCTACGGTGCGCTCGCGGTCGCCCCCTACGTCGTCCTCGTCCAGCTCGGGCAGGTGCTGCTGGAGGCGGCCCGCTCGGGTGCCTCGCCTGATCGCGCCGAGGTGATGACACTGCTCATGTGGCTGACCGGTGCCTTTGGCCTTCGATACGGTATCTACTTCGTCGCGCTGGCCGTCACCCACTTCGCGGACGTGCGCTTTGGACACATCGTGCGCTCCCTGCATGGTCAGTGTCCTCGCCGCCGCGCCCTCGCTTGGTTTACCTCCACGAACTCAGGGGGCCGTGCGCAAGGCCATCCAGGACGACACACACGACGTACACACGGTCATCGCACACGCGCCCGTCGAATCCGCGGCCGCAATCAGCGCGCCAGTCTCCCTGCTCATCTACGCCTTCGTCGTCGACTGGCGGCTCGGCCCTCTCGATCGCGACGCTGCCCTCTATGGACTCCTCAATGCGTGGATGATGCGAGGCATGGGGAGAAAAACCGCGCAGATGGACCGACACCTCTCGCGCGTCTCGTCGACGATGGTCGAATTCGTGTCCGGCATCAGCGTCGTCAAGGCGTTCGGAACCGTCGGGCGCTCACACGAGCGATTCACCCGGGCTGCCGAGGACTCTCGCGCTTCACGTCGACTGGTGCGGCCCTGCTGCTGAAAGGCTCCCGCGCTCGGGCAGGCCAGCGTGTCTCCCTCCCTGATCCTGCTCGTCTCGACGGCGGGGGGTTCCGCGCTCGCGGCGGCGGGGATCGTCAGTCCGGTCCAGGTCATCACCTGCGCTCTCATTGCCCTCGTCATCCCGGCGGCCATCGAGGTTCTGGGGACAACGACATGGGCCTACCAGATCGCCGGGGCCGCCGCGCTGCGCATCGTGGACCTACTCTCGGTCGCCCCGTTGCCCGCCGAGGGAAGGTCAGTGCCAAAGGGTGCTGACATCGAGATTGATGGTGTTTCCTTCTCCTACGGGTCAACTCTCGCGCTGGACGACGTGAGCCTGACGATCCCCGAGGGATCGGTGACCGCCCTCGTGGGTTCCTCCGGCTCGGGAAAATCGACGCTTGCGACGCTGGTCGCGCGCTTCGCCGACCCGGACCGGGGGGCTGTCCGCATCGGTGGGGTCGATGCGCGTGAGATCGCTGCGGACGTCCTCTACCGGCACGTCTCCTTCGTCCTCCAGGACCCGCAGCTCCTCGACATCTCCGTGCGTGACAACATCGTGCTCGGAGTCCCGGACGCCAGCGACGAAGCGGTGTGGGCTGCCGCTGGGGCCGCTCACATCGACGACTACCTGCGTTCCCTGCCCCGAGGCCTCGACAGCGTCATCGGGGAGGACGCTCACCCCTCGGGTGGTCAGGGCGCAACGCATCGCAATCGCTCGGTTCTCCTCGTCGATGCGCCCATCCTCGTCCTCGACGAGGCCACGGCCTTCACCGATCCGGAAGCCGAAGCCGATATTCAGGCGGCGCTACCCGCCTCGTCCAGGGCAAGACGGTTCTGGTCATCGCGCACCGTGCCGCCTCGATCGCCGGCGTCGACCAGATCGCCATCCTCGACGCTGGTCGTCTCATCGCGCTGGGCACGCCCGACCAGCCTCGCCGACCACCCGTACATGCGTCGCATGAGCGCACCCGCGAAAAGGACACTGACATGCTCGACCTCATCCCCGGCTGCGCGAACCCTCTCCGAGCAGGGACGAGCCGACTTCCTTCAAGCAACCGTGCTGTCCTGTGTCGTCGGAGCGGTGCGCGGGTCTCCCTGGTTGCTTTTATTCCGGCCGCACTGGCCCCTGACCTCGGGGAATCCCTGCGTGGGGCATGAGTCTGCGTGCCTGGCTCGTTGTGCTGGGCGTGTGCGCCCTTGCCTCCTTTGTCGTCGAGTACCTGCTCGCCATGCGCTCCTACTCGGTGGCCTTCGACTTCCTGTCGAACATGCACCGAGCGATCGGTGACAAGGTGGCATCCCTTCCGCTCGGATCCTTCCGCGCGGACACGGCCGGAAAGACCTCGCGCCTCGTCTCGCGTGAGCCTCATGGTTCTGGGTGAGATCTTCGCGCACATGTACTCGCCCCTCATCGCCGCCATCGTCACCTCGGCGACGATGCTCGTTGGCATCACCGTGTTTTCGCCGGTCCTCGGACTGGTGTGCGTGGCAGCGATCCCGGTCATCGGTGGGGAGTGTGGGTGGCGCGCCGGTGCCTGCAGTCGGGGGCCGCCCTCGAGGAACCTCCCGCTCGCGAGCTGTCCCACCGCATCGTCGAATACGCGACCAAGCAGGGTGCCCTGCGCGCGTGTGGACGATCTTCCTCCTACGGTCCCTCGTGCAAGCAGAGGACGCATACGGGTGGCTGCGCGACGCTCACTCATGAGGGAGACGGTTGGCCAGATCGTCAACGGCATGGCCGCCCAGACCGTCGTCGTGACGCTTATCTGCGCGATTGGCTGGCTGTCAATCGCAGGTACCGTCGGCCCGGTGGAGGCCGTCGTCTCCATCGGCCTGCTCTGCGCTTCACGCAGATCCTTGTCGACATCGGGACGCTCACCTCAGCGTTCGAAACCCGGCGCCCGGTCCTCGATCTCAGCCACGAGATCCTCTCCGCCCCCGAATTGCCCGCCCCAAGGGCGTGCGACGCGCGGACAAGGCCCCGGCCTCGTCGGGACTCGTCGGTTTCCCTCGAGGACGTGTCCTTCTCCCTACGAGGCCGACCACCCCGTCCTGCAAGGCGTGTCCTTCCGCGTCGAACCGGAGACGATGACGGCGATCGTCGGCCCCTCCGGCTGCGGCAAGACCACGATCGCGCGCCTCATCGCACGCTTCTACGACGTGGACGCGGAAGCGTGCGCGTCTGCGACGAAGATGCGCGACTGGGACACCGCCGACCTCATGGCGCAGCTCTCCTCGTCTTCCAGGACGTCTACCCCTTCGACGACACCCTCGAAGCCAACGTTCGCGTCGGCAACCCTCGATGCGAGCGTTGCGGACATTGAGGAAGCGGCACGCCTGAGCGGAGTGAGCGAAATCGTCGAGCGCCTGCCGCTCGGCTGGGACACCCCTGTCGGCGAGGCCGGCCGGTTCTGTCAGGCGGCGAACGCCAGCGCGTCTCCATCGCCCGCGCGCTCCTGAAAGCCGCGCCTATCGTCCTCTTCGACGAGGCCACGAGCGCTCTCGACCCCGAGAACGAATCGCGCGTCACCGACGCCATGGCAGCCCTGCGGCGCGACGCAACACTCATCGTCATCGCACACAAGCTCGATACGATCACGGCAGCCGACCAGATCGTCGTCCTCGACGAGGGAGGCCGCGTCGCCCAGATCGGCACGCACGCAGAGCTTTACTCGCAGGCGGACGGCCAGTACCGGGCCTTCTGGGACGCGCGCCTCGGGCAGCTGGATGGAGGCTCGTCTGAGTGGGGCGGGGCCAGCCTCGCGCATCTGCCCAGCAGCGGACTGTGCGCGCGGCCGGCCTCGGCCTCGTCTGTGATGCTCGCCCTGTTGCTTGCATGCCCATGCTGGGCCTGTTAAGCTGATCCGTGCCGAAGACCGTTGGTGTCCACGCTAGTGGAGGAAAAATCCAACGCAGGTGAGTGAGCAGCCCCTGTGCTGCAACCGAGCGTATGCCCGACACGATCCTGCGTGTCGGGTTTTCTTGCCTACGGTCACGTATCTGGAAGGAGGACCATGGCGAAGTCCGACAAGGTGGCAGCAGTTGCCGAGCCTCGTGGAGCGTTTCCGCGCAGCCGACGCTGTCCTGCTGACCGAGTACCGCGGCCTGACCGTCGGCCAGCTCAACAGCTGCGTCGCGGCCTGGGCGAGAACGCGACCTACGCCGTGGCAAAGAACACGCTGGCGCGCCTGGCGGCCAAGGAGGTCGGTCTCGACTTCCTGGCTGAGGACCTCAAGGGTCCCACGGCCATCGCTTTTCGTCTCCGGCGGTTCTCGTTGAGGCTGCCAAGACCCTGCGTGATTTTGCTAGGACAACCCCGCCCTCGTGCTGAAGTCCGGCGTGATGGACGGCGCTCCCCTGAGCGCCGAGGGGTGTCAAGAAGCTTGCCGATCTCGAGTCCCGCGAGGTCCCTGCTGGCCAAGGCTGCAGGCGTCCTCGGCGCCAAGATTGGTCAGGCGGCGTTCGCATTCAACGCTCTGCCCGTCAAGGCAGTGCGCACCATCGATGCTCTGCGCGAAAAAGCAGGGCGAGGCGGCCTGACGAGACAGGCTATGTTCCACGCCGCCACCCCGGCTGCGTGAAACTACTCCAACAATCTGCACTCGTGCAGGCCAATTAGGAAGGATGCCACTCATGGCTAAGCTCTCCAATGACGAGTTTCATCGCAGCTTTCAGGAAATGACCCTCATCGGTCTCTCCGACTTCGTGAAGCTCTTCGAGGAGACCTTCGACGTTGAGGCCGCTGCCCCCGCAGCCGTCGCCGTTGCTGCCCCTGGCCGCCGACGCCCCCTGCCGCCGAAGAGAAGGACGAGTTCGAGGTCGTCCTCGAGTCCGCCGGTGACAAGAAGATCGCCGTCGTCAAGGTCGTCAAGAACCTGGCCGGCCTGGGCCTCAGCGAAGCCAAGGACCTGGTTGACCTGCGCCCTCCACCATCTTCCCCGCCGCGAAGAAGGAAGACGCCGAGAAGGCCAAGGCTGAGATCGAAGAGGCCGGCGGCAAGGTCACCCTTTAAGTGACTTTCCCCGTCTGAATCGTTCAGACTTCATACCCTGATTGGGTAGTGAAAATCCCGTCCCGCATCTGCGGGCGGGGTTTTCGCACGCGTGGGGCGTCATGTTGCTTGTGGCGCCACCGGTGTTCCGGGCGCCGCGTGGTCTGTTAGGCCGGGCTGCTGGTTGTGCCCTGTGGGCGGCGGCCCGCCCGCGAGCCGTCCCGCGCCGCGAGTTGCCGCTTGTTGCCCTCGACAGATCTCCGGCCGCCGCGCGGCCTGCCTCGCCCGCTCGCCGTCCGCGCCGCGAGCTTCGCTCGGCGCGTCGGCTCGAAGCCCGGCCAGGCCCCTGCAGTCTTCGCGGCGGCCTCCAATCGGTCGGGGGGTGTCTGTGTTGCCTGGCCAGGCCCCGCCACCGCCCACGGGCACCGCAGCCTGGCCCCTGCCGCCGCCCACGGGCACCGCAGCCAGGCCTTCCGGTCCCTCCGGCACCCCATCGGCGGTGCCTGTGGTTCTGGTGTGCCCGGCCAGGATCAATCGCCCACGGGCACCGCAACAAGGCCCTCCGGTCCCTCCGGCGCCCCACCGGTAGCGATGGGGGTTTGGCAGCATTAGGAGCCGTCTGTCGGCGTGTCGTCGGCGTGTCGCGGTTCTAGTGATGCAATTCCCCCAATTGGCGGCGGTCAGCCCGCGACTTGCAGCGGTGTAGTCATCAAACCGCAGACCGATCGAGTGGAAACGCCCAGAATCAGCCTTTTGGCTGAATCAGGCTGCGTAAGTGGATAGGTTGTTGCTATCTGGATAGGGTTATGAGCATCCGGATAGCTTATTAACCTATCCGGATCGTCGTAACCCATCCGGATCGTCGTAACCTCATCCGGATCGTCATCTGCCAGGTCGGGGACATCCAGGTGCTCGATCGACGTACCCGCGTTCTCTGGCGTGTTTTTTTCAAGCGGACACGACGCTGGAACCTTCTTCCACGTGATCATGAAGCGGCAACGTTCTTCCGTTTGACCATGACGCGGCGTCAGGGGTCAGAATCGATCTCATGAGCAACGACACCATTCTCTACACGGTCGGAGAGGTGGCCGAGCGATTCTCGCTGACTGTGCGGACGCTGCGCCACTGGGAAGCGCAGGGGCTCTTGGCTCCCGCCGCGCGGAGCTGGTCGAACTACCGGCTCTATTCGCCTGAGGATTGTGCCCGAGTCCAGAGGATCATCATCTATCGGGCGACGGGCATGAAACTCATAGATATTAAGTCTCTGCTCGATTCTGGAGACACGGCGATTGAACACTTGAAGAGACAAAGAGAAAGTCTTCTCGCTCACCGTCGTGAGACGGACGTAATGATCGAAGCACTAGACATGCTTTTGGAGGATGCAATGAATGACAAGGCGCTCACCGTGGAAGAAATCGGGGAGATCTTGGGGGAGGCCAACTTTGCGGCGCACCAGAGCGAGGCCGAGGAGCGCTATGGAGACACCGACGACTGGCGTGAATCGCGTAAACGCACTGCTTCGTGGCAATCTGCTGACTGGCGGCACAATGCCGAGAGATTTCATGACATTGAACGCAGGATGATCGACGCGATTCGTGATGGTGCCGCTCCTGACAGCGAGAGGGCCGCGGGCCTGGTTGAGGAATACAGAGAGGCTCTCAGCGAATTCTTTCCGGTCACGCCCGCCAAGCACAACATCATGTCTCGCACGTACATACACGACGAGCGATTCCGCGAACACTACGACTCGCAGCAGGTTGGCTTCGCGCAGTGGCTCGCCGATGCGATCGAGGCGGTTGCGAGGCAGCAGGGGGTGGACGTTGAGAGTCCCGCGTGGGAGTGAGTGCTATGACGACACATGCTCGTCAGTGATGCGCAGCATAGCTTCAGGCCCGTATCTGGCTTTGCCAGTTCCGAATAGTCTCTGCTACTATCTTCTCTTGTCGCAATCCTGCGTAGCTCAACGGCAGAGCATCCGACTGTTAATCGGACGGTTACTGGTCTCGAATCCAGTCGCAGGAGAGATGCCCCGAGTTCTCGTGAACTCGGGGCTTTTTGTTGATCGGGAGGAGTGAGTGGATGCAGGCGATCGCTGATCACGTCTACCACATTCTGATCATCGCCTTCGTTGCGGCCACGATCGTCGAGGCGATCGTCAAATTTGCGAAGCGGCCGCGCAAGCGCAAGCGCGCGCCCGTCGCCCCCAAGGAGAGTGCCATCGAGCGTGAGAAGCGCATGCGAGAGCGCTACGCCGCTTTCGGAGAGCGTTGGCGGGAGTGGCTGGACCAGCCGCGGGGAGTGGCGATGCGGGTCGTCTCGTGGCGGCCTCGAGCATCTGGGGACGCCCGGAACGCGGAGCTTCCTTCCCTCGGCGTTTCCATGACGCTCAGCTGGGAAAGGTGATGCTCGATAAGCGCGCCTACCTGGCGATGCTGGACGCGCCCGCTGACGCGCTTCAGCCGAGGCGCGAGCTGGCCCCGACCTCGTGGGCGACGATGCGCCTCGATGTGTGGGCCCTGCACTCGAAGGCCGCGCAGAAGCCTCGTCTCATGCGCGTGTGGCTGAGTAGGGACCGTGCGCTCGTGGAGCTGCATCGCACGCGTGTCGTCAAGGTTGACGAGATCCTCCCCAGCGAGGTCGTCGGCTTCGTCCGAGGCTTCACGCGCCTTGGCCCGCGCACGGGCACAGTGGACGGTCTGCGTTGGCTGCCCGCCGAGACCATGGAGCTGGGAGCCAAGCCCCTATGGAATACCTTCCGCGCGATGCGCGACATCTCCTGTGTGGCTCCCTGCGGGTCGACCGTCGCCGATGCCTTGAATGCTGCGGACTTCCACGCCTTTGCCTTCTTGGCTTTCCGTGCTGAGAGCGCGTGGAAAGAGCCGTGTGCGCATCTGCGCGTCCTGGATTGTTCTGGCGTCACCTATCAGGTGGGCGACGCGTTCGAGCAGGAACCCTCCGATGAGCGGTGGGTGCCCCTGGGGATGGGGGCCGCGCCTGCGACGCGCAAGGGTGGGGGGAAGGGTACCAGGCTTCTCAACGAGGCCGGGGTCGCCCTGAGCAGGCGCCGGAGCCTGCGGAGGAGGCGAGGTGCGGCAGGAGGCGTCCCTCGGTGATGATCGGCGATTGTGGAACCGGAGCTGCCTGAATCGCCCGACCGTGCACCTGAACCGCTGTCGGACACGGACCTCGCCGTGGTCCCGATCGATCCGCGTGAGGTCCTGTGGGCCGTGGAGAAGATGATCAAGCTGTGAGGGAAGAACTCGTCGAGGCTGTTCTGCGGGTGGTGGAGGAAATTCCCGAGGGGCGAGTGGCCACCTATGGGATGATCGCCCGTGCGGTCGGTACCGGTCCGCGCGTCGTGGGGCGGATTATGCACGACTGGGGAGGTGGAGTCCCGTGGTGGCGCGTCGTGAACGTTCACGGAACTTTCCGACAACTGTGCGAGGTGAGGGATTTTTCGAGTGGGAACGAGAGGGGATCCCTCACGATTCGACACGCGGAAAGGTACTGATTAAAGACTGCGTGGTCGAGCAGGAGTGGCTGGATGCTGTCGCGCATTCCATCCTTGAAAATCTGCGCGATCATGCGGAAATGTCAGACTAAATCGTCCTGACATTCGGTTACGATTTGATTACGTGCACAGATATTTGGGTCGCGCGGGCCACTGTGATGCTCTACTCTTAAGGGGACGCCGAAGAGGGCGATTCTCCGGAACGGTGACCGTTAGCGTTAACGATGCCGGGGAAGCAAACTTCCAGAAACAGAGAAGTTACTGGTACCCAAGGGGTGAGAAGTGACGAACTTACTAGAGCTAAAGGGGATCTCAAAGACGTTCCCCGGTGTGAAGGCGCTGTCCGACGTGGACCTCGACCTTCGACCCGGTGAAGTCTTGGGTCTCTGCGGTGAGAACGGAGCGGGCAAGTCCACGCTCATGAAGGTGCTCACCGGTATCCACAAGTCCGACCCGGGCGGCGAGATCTGGCTGCAGGGGGAGAAGGTCGACATCCAGTCGCCGGAGCACGCACGTGACCTCGGCCTGTCGATCATCCACCAGGAACTCAACATCGTTCCCTGACCTGACCGTCGCCCAGAACCTGTACATCGGTCGACCCGGCACGTCCAAGTTTGGCTACGTCGACGACCGCAAGATGGTCCGTGACGCGCGCGAGCTGTTCGAGCGCCTCAACATGAACATCGATCCCACCGCCTACTGCCGCGACCTGCCGGTTGCGCGCCTGCAGATGGTGGAAATCGCACGCGCGCTGTCCTTTGATTCGAAGATCCTCGTCATGGACGAGCCCACGGCTCCTCTGACGACCACCGAGACCGAATCTCTGTTCGAGCCTCGTGCGCGACTTCGTGTGCCCGACGACCGGCCTGATCTTCATCACGCACCGCATGCCCGAGTCTCACCGAGTCTCACCGACCGCATCTCGGTCCTGCGCGATGGCAAGTACATCGGCACGGTGGACACGGCCACGACGCCTATGAGCGAGGTCGTCAAGATGATGGTTGGCCGCGAGGTCCCCGCCGACGCGCGCCCCACGACCAAGCCGCTCTCCGACGAGGCCGTCCTGCGCGTCGAGCACCTCTCGACCGTCAAGGTCGTCCACGACGTCTCCTTCGAGGTCAAGAAGGGCGAAATCTTCGGCTTCGCGGGCCTGGTCGGCGCCGGCCGCACCGAGGTCGCCCGTGCGCTGTTCGGCGCTGACCCCCACACCGAGGGCGACATCTACGTCCACGGTAAGAAGGTCTCGATCAAGGGCGCGACGGACGCGGTCAAGAACGGCATCGGCTACCTGTCCGAGGACCGCAAGCAGTATGGCCTGCTCCTCGACAAGGACCTGTCCTTCAACACGGGCATGGCCGCCATGGACCACTTCACGAACGCATCGGTCGTTGCGACCAAGAAGCTGCGTGATGTCGCCAAGGATTACGTGGCGAAGCTGCGCACGCGTACCCCCAGCGTCGACGTCGAGGTCCGCAGCCTCTCCGGCGGCAACCAGCAGAAGGTCGTCGTGGCCAAGTGGCTGGAGCGCGACGCCGACATCCTGATCTTCGACGAGCCGACCCGCGGCATCGACGTGGGCGCGAAGGATGAGATCTACACGCTGCTTGAGGAGCTGGCGAAGCAGGGGAAGGCGATCATTGTGATCTCCTCGGAGCTGCCCGAGGTCCTGCGTCTGGCGAATCGCATCGCCGTCATGGCCCACGGCCGCATTATCGGCACCCTCGACAATGAGGAAGCCACCCAAGAAAACATTATGGAACTGGCCACCGTCGGCCAGGAAGAAGCGAACGGAGTACACGCGTGAGCACCGCCGTCGTCGATAACAAGGGCCTGGAGGCGCCGTCGTCTTTCAAGACCTTCATGAAGAACAACATGCAGCTGTTGCTCGTGACGCTGGCGCTGCTGGTCGTTCTGGCATTCTTTAGCTTTGCAGTGCCCAACTTCGCGTTCGTGAATCGTGAGGTCTACCTGGGCATCGTCCTTCAGTCGGCCTACACGGGCGTCATGGCGCTCGGCGCGACATTCGTGATCGCCACGTCGGGCATCGACCTCTCCGTTGGTACGGGCCTGAGCCTCGTGGCCGTTATGGCCGGTGTCTTCCTCGCGGGCGACAAGATGAACCTGCCGCTCGGCCTCGGCCTCGTTCTGACGCTGCTCGTCGGTATGGCGATCGGCCTGGTCAACGGCCTCAACGTGTCGATCCTGGGCCTGCCGCCCTTCATCGCAACGCTCGCGATGATGATGGTCGCCCGAGGCCTGGCGCTGATCATCTCCGACAAGGCCTCGATCTCCATCGCCAACCCCGGCTACAAGTACATTGCCTCCGGCATGCCCATCCCTTACGTTGCCAACGCTGTCATCATCTTCGTGGTCCTCACGGTCCTGGCGACCTTCCTCATGAACAAGACGCTGCTGGGCGCTACGCGCTGGCGATCGGCTCCAACGAAGAGGCGACGCGCCTGTCCGGCGTCAACGTCCGCCTGTGGAAGATCATCATCTACGTGGTCGCAGGTGCGTTCATGGCTATCGGTGCCATCCTGTACTCGGCTCGTAACGGCCTTGTCCAGCCCGCTGAGGGTGTGGGCATGGAGCTCAACGTCATCGCCGCAGCCGTCATCGGCGGCACCTCCCTGTCGGGTGGCCGCGCCTCGATCCCCGGCGCTCTGGTCGGCGCGATCCTCATGGAGACCCTCAAGAAGGGCCTGACGATGATGGGTATCGCCGCCGAATGGCAGTTCGTCGTCACCGGTATCGTCCTGCTCCTCGCGGTCGTTATCGACAACCTGCGTCGCATCCGCGAAAACGCAGCCTGATTCTTACCCATTCAATTCACCCATCGTGGACCGACGTCGGTTCACACACCGAAGGGCGGGAATGACCCCGCCACCCCACGAAAGGAAAACCAATGCGCCCCATCGGACGTATCTTCGCCGCCGCTGCCGTCGGCTCCATGGCCCTGGGCCTGGCTGCCTGCACGACCTCAACGGACTCCTCCTCATCTTCCGACGCCAAGCCCAGCGCGTCCTCCGGCTCCGCCAAGGTTGACACCTCCGGCAACGCCCAGGATTGGGAGAAGGCCGCGGTCAAGGGTGACGGCACCAAGACCATCTACCTGGTCTCCAAGGGCTTCCAGCACCGCTTCTGGCAGGCCGTGAAGGAAGGCGCCGAGCAGGCCGGCGAGGAGCTGGGCTACAAGGTGAACTTCGTTGGCCCGCAGGACGAGACCAAGGTGACCGAGCAGACCGACCAGCTGAAGTCCGCTCTGGACTCCGGCCCGGCCGCCATCGGCTTCGCCGCCCTCGACTCGAAGGCTGCCGCCGACCTCCTGAACGAGATCAATAGCAAGGGCATCCCGGTTGTCGCCTTCGACTCCGGTGTTGAGTCCGACATCCCCGTCACCACCGTCCAGACGGACAACAAGGCCGCCGCTGCCGAGGCCGCCAAGCACATGATCGAGCTGCTCAAGGACAAGAAGGGCTCGGTCGGCATGGTTTGCCACGACTCGACCTCCACCACGGGCAAGCAGCGCTGCGAGGGCTTCAAGGAGTACTTCACGGCCAACGCTCCCGCCGGCCTGAAGCTCCTCGACGAGCAGATCGCCGGTGAGGTCACCAAGGCCGCCGACACCTCGCTGTCCATCATCCAGGCCAACTCCGACATCGTCGGCATGTACGGCTCCAACGAGGCCGCTGCCTCCGGCATCGTCCAGGGTGTTGCTGAGTCCGGTAAGGACGTCACCGTCGTCGGCTTCGACTCGGGCAAGACCCAGATCGACGCGATCAAGGGTGGCACCGAGGCCGGCGCTGTGACCCAGTCGCCCGTCAAGATCGGCTACTACACGGTCAAGGCTGCGGTTGCCGCGCTGAACGGCGCTGAGCTGCCCAAGGTCATCGACTCGGGCTTCGCCTGGTACGACAAGACCAACATCGACAGCGCTGAGATCAAGGCGAACCTGTACGAGTGAGCCGTTAGCTCCATCGGGCACGAGGCCGGGGCCGGGGACGTGACAAACTGAACCGGTGGCCCGCCGCGGGTCCCGCACCGCTCACGTGGGGCGGGACCCGCGGACCCGGCACTTTTTTGTTCACAGGATCCGAGGGGGCGTGCGCCCCCGCGCTCCCGACATCGACGTCATCATGAGGGATGAAGGAATAATGACAAACCACCCCCGCATCGGAATCCGCCCCACTATTGACGGCCGCCGCAAGGGCGTTCGTGAGTCGCTCGAAGAGCAGACCATGAACATGGCGAAGTCCGTCGCCGAGCTTTTCACCTCCAACCTGCGTTACCCGGACGGCGCCCCCGTCGAGGTCGTCATCGCTGACACCACGATCGGCCGCGTCCACGAGGCCCAGGCCTGCGCCGCCAAGTTCCGCGAGAACAACGTCGGCCTGACCGTGACGGTCACCCCCTGCTGGTGCTACGGCACCGAGACCACCGACATGGATCCCGCGATGCCGCACGCCATCTGGGGCTTTAACGGCACTGAGCGCCCCGGCGCCGTGTACCTTGCCGCCGCCCTGGCAGGCCACGCTCAGATCGGTATCCCCGCCTTCGGCATCTACGGCGAGCACGTGCAGGACGCTGACGACACCTCCATCCCCGAGGACGTGCGCACCCGTCCTCGACTACGCGACCGCCGGTCTGGCCGTCGCTCAGATGAAGGGCGAGGCCTACCTGTCCATGGGCTCCGTCTCCATGGGTATCGCCGGCTCTGTCGTGAACCCCGACTTCTTCGGCTCCTACCTCGGCATGCGCAACGAGTACATCGACATGTCCGAGTTCACCCGCCGCATCGATGAGGGTATCTACGACCCCGAGGAGTACGAGAAGGCGTACCAGTGGATCCGCGAGAACTTCACGCAGGGCAAGGATTGGAACCCGCCGGAGTGGCAGTACCCGGAGAAGCACGAGGACTGGTGGAAGTTCGTCACCAAGATGACGCTCATCGCCCGCGACCTCATGCACGGCAACCCGCGCCTGGCCGAGCTGGGCTTTGAGGAAGAGGCTGGCGGCCACGGTGCCATTGTGGCCGGCTTCCAGGGTCAGCGTCAGTGGACCGACCACTTCCCCAACGGCGACGTTCTGGAGACCATCCTCAACACGAACTTCGACTGGACCGGTATCCGCCAGCCCTCCGTCGTGGCCACCGAGAACGACTCGCTCAACGGCGCCTCGATGCTGTTCGGCTACCTCCTGACGAACACGCCGCAGATCTTCTCCGACGTTCGTACCTACTGGAGCGCCGAGTCCATCGAGAAGGCCACCGGTTGGAAGCCCGAGGGCCGCGCTGCCGCCGGTCTGCTCGACCTGCGTAACTCCGGCTCGACCACGCTGGACGGCGCCGGCAAGGCTGTGCGCGACGGCAAGAACGTCATCAAGCCCTGGTATGAGCTGACCGAGGAGGACCGCGACGCCACGCTCGAGGCCACGACCTTCCACCCGGCCTCGACCGGTTACTTCCCGTGGCGGCGGCTTCGACCCACTTCCGCACCTCCGGCGAGATGCCCGTGACGATGTGCCGCATCAACCTGGTGCGCGGCCTCGGACCGGTCATGCAGATTGCCGAGGGCTACACGGTCGAGCTGCCCGACGAGGTCGCCTTCACCATCGAAGAGCGCACCAACATCGAGTGGCCCACCACCTGGTTCGTCCCGAACCCTGACGGGTGAGGGCGCGTTCAAGAGCGTCTACGACGTGATGAACAACTGGGGCGCTAACCACGGCGCGATCTCCCTATGGCCACATCGGCGGTCAGCTCATCACGCTGGCGTCGATGCTGCGCATCCCGGTCAACATGCACAACGTCCCCGAGGAGCGGATCTTCCGTCCCAAGGCGTGGTCGCTGTTCGGCACCGAGTCCTCGAAGGCGCGGACTTCGCGCCTGCGAGACCTTCGGTCCGATGTACCGCTGATGCAACCACCGGTCGGGCCCGGGTGTCCTCTCCCCGAGCCCCGGCCGGGCTCGCCCTCGCGAGGGTACCACCACCGGGATCCGGCCCCGGCCTCGCCGACGAGGAAAGCCGTACGAGAACCCAACGATGGGACGCGCCGCGCGAGGGCGTTTTGAGCAGGAGACCTTCAATGACCACCGTACTTGCTGTTGACCTTGGATCCGCATCCGGACGAGTCCTCGCCGGAACGCTGCACGACGGACGCCTCGACGTCACCGACATTCACCGCTTTAAGCACGAGGCCCGCCGCCGCGAAGACGGTACCCTCACGTGGGACGTGGCCACGATGGAGGCCGAGACGATCACCGGCCTGAAGAAGGCCCTCGAGCAGTTCCCGGACGCCCGCGCGGTCTCCATTGACACGTGGGGCGTGGACTGGGCTCCCCTTGATGAGAACGGCGAGCTCGTCGGCGACGTCATCGCCTACCGCGACGAGCGCACCTCCCGCACCTTCGACGCTTTCCGTGATCGCATCGGCGACCGCGAGTTCTTCGACCTGACCGGCAACCAGCCGGCCACCATCAACACGGCGAACCAGCTCTTCGCCTACCTGCAGGAAAACCCCGCCGACGCGCAGCGCGTCGCCGCGGCCCTCTTCCTGCCCGATTACTTCGCGTACCGACTCACCGGCGTTGTCGGATGGTCGCGCACGATCGCCTCTACCTCCGGCCTGCTCACCCCGGGCGGCGGCGACTTCAACGACGAGGTCTTCAACCGTCTCGGCATCCCGCGCGGCTGGTTCGGCGAACTTGATGCTGACCGCACCGTCGTCGGCCCCTGCACTGTCCCCGGCCTCGAAACCCTCACCGTCGTGCGCGGCGGCGCCCACGATTCCGCCTGCGCCGTGCACGGCCTGCCCATCGAGGAAGGCAAGCGCGCCTACTTCCTGTCCTGCGGCTCCTGGTCCGTCCTCGGTGCCATCGAGGATCAGCCCCTCATGAGCGATGCCGCCTTCGACCTCGGCATTACAAACGAGGGCCGCACGGACGGGGGGAGTGCGTCCCCTCTTCAACATCACGGGCATGTGGATCCTCCAGGAGATTCAGCGTCAGTGGGAGCGCGAGGGCACGCCCACCGACACCGATGAGCTGGTCGCCCAGGCGCGCGAACTGCCCGCCGCCTCCGGCGTTTTCGACCCGGACGAGGAAGCCTTCGCCACACCCGGAGACATGCAGCGCAAGATCGACGAGGCCCTGGGACGCCCAGGGCGCGGCCCGCCCCGACTCCATGGCAGGCTACGTGCGCGTCATCATCGAGTCCTTCGCCCGCCGCTACGCCCGTGCGATCGGCGAGCTGACCGAGGCCACCGGAAAGGCTCCCGACCAGCTCAACCTCGTGGGCGGTGGCGCACGCAACCGCCTCCTGTGCGACCTGACCGCCCAGATCTCCGGCGTGACCGTTGTGCGCGGCCCCATCGAGGCCTCGACCTTCGGTTCCCTCCTCGCCCAGCTCGAAACCATCGGCGACCTCGCCGAGGCAGACCGCGCCTCCGTCATTGCAGCCAGCGCAGCGACCCATGTCCACGTCCCGACCCGCAGCTAAGAAGGTCTCCCTCGCCGACATCGCGCGACGGGCAGGCGTCTCGACGAATACGGTCTCGCGCGTCGTGCGCGGGGATCCGGAGGTCTCCGAAAAGACGCGTGCGCGCATTGCGAAACTCGTCGAGGAGCTGGGCTACGTGCCCAACTACGCGGCGCGCGCGCTCGCGGCCAAGCGCACCAACGTCCTTCACGTCGTCTTGGCGGCGCCCATGTTTCACGGACACGGGCGTGTGCTGCTGTCGATCCTGAACGCCTCGTCGCAGGCCGGGTACCACGTGTCCCTGTCCCTACGCGTATGGGCTCGACGGGCAGCTGCGCAGCGACTTCGCTCCCTTCGACGTCGACGGCGTCATCATCCTGGGCGGCCAGGATCCGACGATCGACGTTGCGATCGAATCGGGTAAGCGCTTCCCGACCGTCCTCGTCCTGACGAGCGAAAAGGGTCTCGACGGCATCTCGACCGTCGCGGTCGACAACGTGCGCGGCGCGCGCCTGGCCACCGAACACCTGCTCGCCCAGGGACTCACCGACGTCGTCCACATCTCGGGCCCGGCCGGCTGGTCGGATGCTCAGATGCGCAGGCTCGGCTACGAGCAGGCGTGCGCGTCTTACGGCATCGGTCCCGTCGTCCCTTGCGCCCGACTCGTGGGACTCACGCGACGGCTACGACGTCATGCGCGCGGCCGGTCGTCTGCCCCAGGGCATCCAGACCGCGAACGACCAGCTGGCCCTCGGCGCCATGCGCTACATCTACGAGCGCGGGGAGTGGTGCCTCGCGACGTTCGGGTCGTCGGCTTCGACGACATCGACGGTGCGGACTCCTACGCACCTCCGCTCACGACAATCCACCAGCCCTTCGATCGCCTCGGACGCACGGCCGTGCGCCTCGTACGATCGCTCATGGGCGGCGGTCCCTCACAGGACATCGTCCTCGACCCCGAGCTGGTCATCCGGGCCAGTTCACACCTGTAAGAAAGGCACGTTCATGCTCTATGGACCTATGACGCACCCGCAGTTCCTGCGCGCGCTCGCGGCCGCCGGCCACGGCTCGAAGATTCTGCTGGCGGACGCGAACTACCCGCACACCACGGGTGTGAACCCGCGCTGCGAACTCATTTCGCTCAACCTTGCCCCGGGTCTCCTGGATGTCAGCCAGGTCCTCGATGTCCTCAAGCGCACGATTCCGATCGAGCGCGCAGAGATCATGACCCCCGCCCCCGATGCTGATCCGGTGGAGATTCCGATCCACGATGAGTTCCGCGCGGCCCTGCCCGGCGTTGAGTTCGGCGAGATTTCCCGATGGGACTTCTACGATGCCGCGCGCGACGAGAACGTCGGCATCATCGTTGCGACGGGCGAGCAGCGCCTGTACGGCAACCTGCTCCTGACGGTCGGCGTTCGCCAGCCCGGGGAGTAAAACCCGTTTGCCGCCCCAGGGCACGCCTTGTTGGATCGGTGACGAGCGCTTTCGTTTCATTTTCGTTTCAACTGGATGGTGGCTCCGGGGTAGGGCTGAGAGTTTCATAGCTGGTGGGTGGCTCGAGGGAGCCACCCACCAGCGCATTTATCCTTGCAATATCATTGAATTGCGAAGAATGGGCAGCGTTGCCTTGAACGTTTGTGCGCGGTGGGTGCACGCGTGTGAATGTTGTTCTCGTGATGTTGCATACTTTCGTTTTAGTGACTATTCTTTTCCTAACGAAAGCGAAAGCGACAAAGATAGTCGCTGAATCCGTGAAGAGGTGCCCCATGGGACGTGCAGAAGAACGCACGAACTACATCCTGGATCGCCTTGCCCGGGAGGGTGAGGTGAGCGTGGCGCAGCTTGCCTCCGATCTGGGAGTTTCGCCCGTCACCGTGCGCGCATCGCTCAAGTCTCTCGACGAGCAGGGCTACCTCGTGCGCACGCACGGAGGAGCACGTCCACCACCTTCCGCAACATTCACCTGCGCCAGAACGATCGTGTTGAGATCAAGGAGCGCATCGCTCGCGCCGCTGCCGACATGATCCACGACGACGATCGCATCATGATCGAGGCCGGCACCACCTGCGCCCTCATCGTCAAGTACCTCACCGGCAAGCGCGGGGTTCAGGTCCTGACCAACTCCGTGCTCGTCTTCGCCAACGCCCGCTCCAACCCGAACCTCAACATCACGCTGACGGGTGGGCACTTCCGCGCCGAGTCCGAGTCCCTCGTGGGTCCGGTCGCAGAGCGCGCCATCAATGACTTCAACGCACGCGTCGCCTTCCTTGGAACCGACGGGTTCAGCGTTGATCGCGGCCTGACCACCCAGCTCGTAGAAGGTGGACAGGTCGGCTCCATTATGCGCACCCGCGCACAAGAGACGTGGCTGCTCGCTGACTCCTCCAAGTATGGGGAAGCCGGCTTTGTCAGCTTCATGGGGATCGACGAGGTCACCGGAATCATCACCGACGATGAGATCCCCGAAGAATCCATCAAGGAATTGGCCGAGCGCACGAAGCTGCGCATCGTCTAGGAGGAATTACATGGCCACCATCGTGGTGATGCCCCAGCTGGGCAACTCTGTTGAGTCATGCATCATCGTCGAGTGGATGATCGCAGAAGGCGACACCGTCTCCGTCGACCAGACGCTCGCGTCCATCGAGACCGACAAGTCGACCATGGAGGTTCCCTCGACCGCCGAGGGTACCGTCCTGAAGCTCCTGTGGGAGGAAGGCGACGAGGTCCCCGTGAAGGATCCGCTCATCATCGTCGGTGGTACCCGGGAGGACATCTCCGGCCTCGTTCCCCGGTGGCGACGCTGCCCCCTGCAGAAGCCGACGCTCCCGCCGAGCAGGCAGCCGCCCCCGAGGCCGCCGCCCCCATCTTCGTGACCGAGCGTGCCACCGGTGCCGTCTCCCCGCGCGCCCGCGCCCTCGCCGCGTCGAACGGCGTCGACGCTTCGGCCATCACCGAGGGCTCCGGACCCCACGGCCGCGTCATCGAGCGTGACGTCGCCGCCGCGATCGCTGCCGGCCCCGTCCTGACCTCCGCCGCGCGCGCCGCCGGCGTGAGCGCCACCGAAGGCACCGGCATCGGTGGCCGCGTGTCCGTCGCCGACGCTGGCCGCACCGCCGAGGCCGCGCCCGCCGCCGCTGTCGCCGCCCCCGCCGCTGCCGCCGATTTCCCCGGCGCCTCGACCTCCGCCCCGCTCAAGGGCGTGCGCAAGGTCGTCGCCAAGCGCATGATGGAGTCCCTGACCTCCACCGCGCAGCTGACCCTCAACACGACGGCCAACGCCGCCGGTATCCTCGCGATGCGCAAGAAGGTCAAGAACGCCGACGAGTCCCTGGGCCTGAACAGGATCACGCTCAACGACCTGGTCTGCTTCGCCGTGTCGCGCACCCTGCTCAAGTATCCCGTGTTCAACGCTCACCTCGAGGACGGCGTCCTCACGCAGTTCGAGCAGGTCCACCTCGGCTTCGCGTGCGACACCCCGCGCGGCCTCCTCGTCCCCGTCATCCGCTCCGCGCAGGCCCTGGGCCTCAAGGCGTTCTCCGACGAGGCCAAGCGCCTCGCCGGCGGCGCGATCGACGGTTCCCTGTCGCCCGACTTCCTGAGCGGCGGCACCTTCACGGTCTCCAACATCGGTTCCTTCGGTATCGAGACCTTCACCCCCGTCATCAACCTGCCCCAGACGGCCATCCTGGGCGTCGGCGCGATCACCCCGCGCCCGACCGTCGCCGCTGATGGCTCGATCGGTGTGGAGCAGCGCCTCAATCTGTCGCTGACGATCGACCACCAGGTCATCGACGGCGCGGATGGTGCTCGCTTCCTGCGCGACCTGGTCGCCGCCATCGAAAACATCGACGTGACCGTTCTGGCCTGAGGAAAGAGGAAAACTCATGAGTGACACGCATTTTGACGTCATCGTCCTCGGTGCGGGCCCCGGCGGCTACCTGGCTGCCGAGCGCCTCGGACACGCGGGCAAGAAGGTCGCCCTCGTCGAGGAGCAGTACCTGGGCGGCACCTGCCTGAACGTGGGCTGCATCCCCACCAAGACCCTGCTCAACGGCGCGAAGAACTACCTGCACGCCAAGGAAGCCAGCCAGTTCGGCGTGGACGCGCAGGGCGTGGCCGTCAACTGGACGCAGATGCAGGCCTGGAAGGATCAGGTCGTGGGCGGCCTGGTCGCCGGCGTCGCAGCCACCGAGCGCAAGGCAGGCGTGACCGTCATCAATGGACGAGGCCACCTGGATGCCCCCGGTCGCGTGACCGTCGAGGGCACGACCTATACCTCGGACCACGTCATCATCGCCACGGGCTCCGTGCCGGCCATGCCCCCGCTGCCCGGCACTCAGGACAACCCCGCGCTGGTGGACTCCACGGGTATCCTCTCGCTGCCCGAGGTCCCGGCCCGCCTCGCGATCATCGGCGGCGGCGTCATCGGCGTCGAGTTCGCCTCCCTGTACTCCACCCTCGGCTCCCAGGTGACCGTCATCGAGATGGCCCCCGAGATCCTGCCCTTCATGGACGACGACCTGGCCGCCAAGGCCCGCGCCGCGATGAAGGACGTGACCTTCGAGCTGGGCTGCCGCGTCGAGTCCCTCGACGGCGGCACCGTCCACTACTCCAAGGGCGAGGAGAAGCTGAGCGTCGAGGCCGACGTGGTCCTCATGGCCGTCGGCCGCCGTCCCGCGACGGTGGGCTGGGGCGCCGAAGAGGCCGGCCTCGAGATCAACCGCGGCATCGTCGTCGACGACACGATGCGCACCAACCTGCCCAACGTGTGGGCCATCGGCGACGTCACCGGACGTTCCCTCCTGGCACACGCCGCCTACCGCATGGCGGAGATCGCCTCGGCGAACATCCTTGACCCCTCCGCGAAGAAGCGCGGCGAGGTCATGCGTTGGCACACCGTCCCGTGGGCCGTCTTCTCGATCCCCGAGGCCGCCGGCGTCGGTCTGACCGAGTCCGCCGCCAAGCGCGAAGGCCGCGAGGTCCTCGTCGCCAAGGTTCCCGCCCTCATGTCCGGCCGCTTCATTGCGGAGAATGGCTTCAAGGCCCCCGGCGAGGCGAAGATCCTCGTTGACCCGAAGACCCACCAGGTGCTGGGCATCCACGTGCTGGGTGCGTATGCCGCCGAGATGATCTGGGGCGCTCAGGCCGTCCTCGAGATGGAACTGACCGTCGAGGACCTGCGCCAGGTCGTCTTCCCGCACCCCACGGTCTCCGAGGTCATCCGCGAAGCCGCGTGGGCCGTCAAGCTCTAACGAACATCCCCTACGTCAAGGAAGAGTAGAAAAATGACTCAGTCTCTCATCATCGACCCCAATGAGGTGCGTCGCCCCGGGTACGTGAAGTTCCCCGAGGTCCCCGTCAACCAGTACACCTTCGACCGTGACACCGAGATCGCCCGCTACGGCGAAAAGGGCATGGTCCAGATGCTCCACGACATGATCGTCGTGCGCACCTTCGAGTCGATGCTCGACTCCATCAAGAAGACCGGTGCCTGGCAGGGCATCGAGTACAACCACCGCGGCCCCGCCCACCTCGGCATCGGCCAGGAGAGCGCCTACGTCGGCCAGAGCTACGTGCTGTCGCCCGATGACTTCATCTTCGGCTCGCACCGCTCCCACGGCGAGATCCTCGCCAAGTGCTACTCGGCCATGCACCAGATGGACGAGGCGCGCCTTTGAGGGCATCATGAAGGGCTTCCTCGGTGGCGAGACCCTGTCCTACGCCGAGAAGATCGACTACAAGGACACGAAGGACCTCACCGAGAACTTCATCCTATTCGGTGCCCTCGCCGAGATTTTCGCCCGCAAGTCCGGCTTCAACCGTGGCCTGGGCGGCTCGATGCACACCTTCTTCCTGCCCTTCGGCTCCTACCCGAACAACGCGATCGTCGGTGGCTCCGCCCCCATCGCGAACGGCGCGGCCCTGTTCAAGCGCATCAACCGCAAGCCCGGCATTGTCGTCTCGAACGTCGGCGACGCGGCCCTGGCCTGTGGCCCTCTGTGGGAGGCCATGAACTTCGCGTCCATGGATCAGTTCCGCTCGCTGTGGCGCGAGGAGGACGGTGGCAACCCGCCGATCCTGTTCAACTTCTTCAACAACTTCTACGGCATGGGCGGCCAGACCTTCGGCGAGACCATGGGCTACGAGATCCTCGCCCGCGTGGGTGCGGCCCTCAACCCCGAGGCCATGCACGCCGAGCGCGTCGACGGCCTCAACCCTGCTGGCCGTCGCGGATGCGACCACCCGCAAGAAGAAGATCCTCGAGGAGGGCCGCGGCCCCGTCCTCATGGACACCATCACCTACCGCTTCTCCGGCCACTCGCCGTCCGACGCCTCCTCGTACCGTACGAAGGAAGAGGTCGAGCTGTGGGAGCAGGTGGACTGCATCAAGGAGTACTCCAACCTGCTCATCTCCAACGGCCTGACCACGCAGGACGAGATCGACGGCTACACCGCGTCGCTGACCGACAAGCTCGTCAAGGTCCTCAAGCTCGCGATCGACGACGAGGCCACGCCGCGCGTCGCCGACGGCTACATCGACTCCGTCATGTTCTCCAACGAGAAGGTTGAGGCCTTCGACGACGCGACCCCCGAGATCGACCTCGAGGACAACCCGCGGGTCAAGGCTCTGGCCAAGAAGGTGCGTACCTCCGTTGACGCCAGCGGCAAGCCCGTCTCTAAGATGCGCATGTACCAGTTCCGTGACGGCCTGTTCGAGGCCATGCTGCACCGCTTCAAGACGGACCCGACGATGGCCGCTTGGGGCGAGGAAAACCGCGACTGGGGCGGCGCTTCGCCGTCTACCGTGGCCTGACCGAGGCCCTGCCTTACCGTCGCCTGTTTAACTCGCCCATCGCCGAGGCCTCGATCGTGGGTGCCGGCGTCGGCTACGCGATGGCCGGTGGCCGCGCGGTCGTCGAGCTCATGTACTGCGACTTCCTGGGCCGCTCCGGTGACGAGGTCTTCAACCAGATGGCCAAGTGGCAGTCGATGAGCGCCGGCCTGCTGAAGATGCCTCTCGTCCTGCGTGTGTCCGTGGGTTCGAAGTACGGCGCTCAGCACTCCCAGGACTGGAGCGCGCTCGTTGCTCACATCCCGGGCCTGAAGGTCTACTCCCTGACGACCCCGACCGACGCTGAGGGCATGCTCAACCTGGCGCTCGCCGGCACCGACCCGGTCGTGTTCCTCGAGAGCCAGAAGCTCTACGACAAGGGCGAGGACTTCGGTCCCGGCGGCGTGCCCGAGGGCTACTACGAGACCGAAGAGGGCGAGCCGGCGATCCGCCGCGAGGGCACCGACATCACGATCGCGCGCCTACGGCGCGACCGTGTACAAGGCGCTCGAGGCCGCGGACGTCCTGGCTGAGAAGTACGGACTGAGCGCCGAGGTCATCGACCTGCGCTTTGTCGCCCCGCTCAACTACGACAAGCTCATTGCCTCCGTGAAGAAGACCGGTCGTCTGGTCCTCACCTCGGACGCCGTCGAGCGTGGCTCCTTCCTCAACACGGTCGCCGCCAACGTGCAGACCCTGGCCTTCGACGCGCTCGACGCGCCGATCGCCGTCGTGGCCTCGCGCAACGGCATCACGCCCGGACCCGAGATGGAGTCGTACTTCTTCCCGCAGGTCTCCTGGATCCTCGACGCGATTCATGAGCGCATCCTCCCGCTGCCCGGCCACGTGCCTACCACGAAGCACGCGACCGAGGCCGAGATCGCGCGCCTGAACCGCGCGGGCCTCTGAGGCATTGGGGGCGGGCTGTTCCCTTTCCGGCCCGCCCCCGTCCTTGGCTCGCACTCCCTGACGCGAGCCCGCGAGGCCGGGGCCACACTCCTCCTCACCGTGCCCCGGCCTCGCCCACATACTTGTTTCATCACCGTTTTTCTCCACCCAACGAAGAGATGGCAGAACCCATGGACATCACCAACGACCCGGCTTCCACCCCGGCCCAGCGCATCGAGGCGCTGCGCGGAGGCGTTGCCGACGAGCACTTCCCCAGCTGGGTGCCCGAGTCGAACAACCACATCCACACGTGCTTCTCGTTCAGCCCTACACGCCAACCCATGCCGCGCTGCTCGCGCGCCGCAACGGCCTGCGCGTCGTCGGCTCGGTCGACCACGACTCGATCGGCGCTGCTGCTGAGATGAGCGAGGCGACCCGCATCCTGGGCATGGGTTCCGTTACCGGATTCGAGATCCGCGCCCGCTTCGGCGAGGGGACGCCGCTCGCGCAGCGCAAGCTCAACAACCCCGACTCCGTGGGCGTCGCCTACATGACGGTGCAGGGTGTGCCCGCCCCGGCCCGCGAGAAGGTCGCCGAGTGGCTCGCCCCGGGGCGTGCCGCCCGCCTGACGCGCACCCTCGCCATGGCCGAGAGCGCGAACAAGATCCTCACCGACCTGGGCCTGGAGCCCTTCGACCCGCAGGCGGATATGGTCGGCATCTCGCAGTACGCCAATGGCGGCGGGATCACCGAGCGCCACCTGCTGGCCGCCATGGCCTCGGCCCTCATCCGCGGTTTCGGTCGCGGCCCCGCCCTGGTCCAGGGCCTGGACTCGATGGGCGTCGAGATCCCCGAGTCCCTCGCGCGCGTCCTGTCCGACGCCGACAACCCGCACCTCATGTACGATCTGCTGGGTGTCCTGAAGGCCAACTACCTGGACCGCATCTACATCCAGCCCACCGACGAGCTGCCCGGCGCAGCCGAGGTCGTCGAGTTCGCCGACTCGGTCGGCGCGATCGCCACCTACGCCTACCTGGGCGACGTGTCCGCCTCGCCGACGGGCGACAAGAAGGCCGAGAAGTTCGAGGACGACTTCCTCGACGAGCTCTTCGAGTACATGGAGTCGATCGGCCTGCGCGCCGTCACCTACATGCCCCCGCGCAACACCCCCGAGCAGCTTGAGCGCATCCACGCGCTCGCGGCCGCCCACGGCATGCTCGAGATCTCGGGCGTGGACATCAACCAGCCTCGCCAGCGCTTCACCTGCGAGGAGCTGCGTCGCCCCGAGTTCGCGGACCTCAACGAGGCCACGTGGGCCCTCGTCGCGCACGAGGCCCCTGTCCTCCGTGGACCCATCCCCTGCACCTGCTGGGCCGCACGGGTCGCCTGACCCCCGAGGCCCCTCGCTGAGCGCATCAGCCAGTACGCACCCCTGGGTCGCGCGATTGCCGACGGCGAGGACGCCGCCGCCGTCGCCGCCCGAGCCACATCGATTAACTGACGATCACCGTCAAGAAAGAGAGACATCATGAGTAACGCCCCCGAGGTACGCGGCCTCTTCCTCAAGGCCCTCGGCCGCCCCGTCATCGTGGCCCCCAGCTCGGCCGAGCCGACCGTCACTTTCGACGGCCCGCTCACCGAGGTCTGCCCCTGCTCCCTGAAGGAGACGGAGCTTCCCGTCGTCGTGCGCGCCGGTGAGGAGACCTTCGAGGTCCGCGCCACCGCCACGGGTGAGCGCGCCATCAACGGCCGCGTCGCCCTCGTGACGGGCGGCGCCCAGGGCTTCGGCGCGGAGATCGCGCGCGGCCTGGTGGACGCCGGCTGCTTCGTGTACGTGGCCGACCTGAACGGCGAGGGCGCGGCAGCCAAGGCGGCCGAGCTCGGCGGCGAAGGCGTCGCCCACCCGATCACGGTCAACGTCGCCGACGAGGATTCCGTCGCCGCGATGGCCGCTGAGGTCGAGCGAGTTACCGGCGGCCTCGACCTGGTCGTCTCCAACGCGGGCATCGTGCGCGCCGGCTCCGTCCTCGAGCAGGACGCGTCCGCATTCCGCCTGTCCACGGACATCAACTACGTGGCCTTCTTCCTGGTGACCAAGCACCTGGGCCAGATCCTGGCCCGCCAGCACTCGACCGCCCCCGAGTGGCTGACCGACATCATCCAGATCAACTCCAAGTCCGGCCTCGTCGGCTCGAACAAGAACGCCGCCTACGCGGGCTCGAAGTTCGGCGGCATCGGCCTGGTCCAGTCCTTCGCCCTCGAGATGGTTGCTCACGGCGTGAAGGTCAACGCGATCTGCCCCGGCAACTTCTACGACGGCCCGCTCTGGTCCGACCCGGATCGCGGCCTCTTCGTCCAGTACCTGAACTCCGGCAAGGTCCCCGGTGCCAAGACGGTCGCCGACGTCAAGGAGTTCTACGAGGCGAAGGTCCCCATGCGCCGCGGCGCCCAGGGCATCGACGTTCTGCGCGCGATCTTCTACATCGTTGAGCAGGAATACGAGACCGGCCAGGCCGTGCCCGTCACGGGCGGCCAGGTGATGCTCTCCTGACTTCTCACGAGGCCGGGGACACATGCGGGTTTCTCCGAAGCTCCCCGGCCTCGTCCTTTCTTCCCACGTCCAGTAGTTTTCCAGTGAAAGAGTCAGTCATGACCCAGATTCCCTCCACCCAGTACGCGATTCAGATCGTCGGCAAGGAAGAGTTCGTCGTTAACCCGGCGAAGCCCGTTGACCCCGTTGGCCCGACGCAGATCATGCTCGAGGTCGAAGCCTGCGGCATTTGCTTCTCTGATACGAAGCTGCTCCACCAGTTCGATGGCCACCCGCGCAAGTCGGACGTGGTGGCGGGTATCGACCTGGACGCCCTCAAGGACATTCCGTCCTACCACCCGAACCAGGAGGCCGTGACGCCCGGCCACGAGCCCGTCGTGCGCGTCGTGCAGGTCGGCGAGAAGGTCACGCACTTCAAGGTCGGCGACCGTCTGCTGGTCCAGGCCGACTGGAAGCACCTGCGTACCGCGAAGTCGAACGGTGCTTTCGGCTACAACTTCGATGGCGCCCTTGAGGAGTTCGTCGTCGTCGACGAGCGCTGCGTCGTGTCCCCGGACGGGGAAGAGTTCCTCATTCACGTGTCGGAGGGCCCGTCGGCAGCAGCCGTCGGCCTCATCGAGCCCTGGGCGACCGTCGAGGGCTCCTACGCGTGGGCCGAGCGTAACCACGTTGCCGACGGTGGCCGCCTGCTGGTGGTCGGTGAGGGCGACATCGACGCTCTGACCGCCGAGCACAAGCCCGCCGAGGTCGTGCGCGTCGCCGCCGACGCCATCGAGGGCGTCGAAGGCGAGTTCGACGACGTCGTCTTCTTCGGTGCGGACGCCGACGCGATCGAGAAGGCCGCGCTCCTGATCGGCACCCGCGGCACCATGTGTGTCGTCCTGGGCGGAGAGAAGATCTCGCGCAAGGTGTCCCTGGACATCGGCCGCGTCCACTACGACTTCACCCGCTTCTGCGGCACGACCGGCTCGGACCCGCGCGATGGCTACGCCTGGATCCCCGCCAACGGCGACCTGCGCGAGAACGACCGTTGCGTCTTCGTCGGCGCCGCCGGCCCGATGGGCGTCATGCACACGATGCGCGCCGTCACCTCCGGCGTTCCCGGCCTCAGCGTCGTGGGCACCGACCTGTCGGACGAGCGCCTGGAGAACCTGACGAAGGTCGTCGGCCCGACCGCCGAGAAGAACGGCGTGCCGCTGGACATCGTCAACACCTCCTCGACGCCCCTGGAGTACGGCTACACCTACGCGACGTGCCTCGTGCCCGTCCCGGCGCTGGTCTCCCAGGCCGTCGACCTGCTGGCTGAGGGCGGCATCTTGAACGCGTTCGCCGGTATCCCGGCCGGCACCTTCGGCGACTTCGACCTGCAGGGCATCATCGAGCGCCGCATCTTCATGCTGGGCACCTCAGGTTCGGACGTCTCCGACATGCGCACGGTCCTGCGCAAGATCGAGGCTGGCATCATCGACACCACGATCTCCCTGTGGGCGATCACCGGCATGGCGGGCTTCGGCGACGCCATCAACGCGGTGATGGACCGTACCTCGGGCGGCAAGATCATGGTCTTCCCGATGATGCACGACCTGGGCCTGACCCCCGTGTCCGAACTGGCCGAGAAGCTGCCGACGGTTGCCGCGAAGCTCGACGCCGCCGGCCTGTGGACCAAGGAGGCCGAGGAGGCCCTGCTCGCCACCCGCTGAGCGCTCCGCCTCGACTTTCGCCCCGGCCTCGTCTGTCACTCGGACGAGGCCGGGGCCCTTGTGTTTCTGCGATAATGAGTGTGCAAGCGTTGGATTGCGAACAAGGAGGTTCCCATGACGGTCAACGATCGCGCCTCGCAGGAGCGCTACGTGGCGATGCAGGCGTGGCTGTACGGGCAAATGACCCCGCGCGCGCCTCACGCGACGCGGTGTTTCGCAGAGGATCCGCTGTGCCTCTACGACGCGTTTCTGTCAGTGCTTGTCGGCACGGGGTTGGGGTTCTTCCAATTCGACGATGATCGCGCCCATCACGGGCTCTACGCCTTCGACTTTTTCGTGGGAGACATCAAGGTGCCGCCGCGAGACAAGGGCGTTGATGGGCAGAGGGCGCCCGGCATGGCGGGGGACCCTGCCGCGGACGCCGCCGCCCCGGCGATGTGCCACGCCCTTGTCGACACGTGGCTCGGGGAAACGGGCAGGCGCATCCCGTTCGTGGCCTCCGTGATCGCCTCCGTGGCCACCCTCGAGCTCGTCGCCGACGTGAGCGTCGACGGATGCGTCTTCGAGTGTGAGCTGCTGCCGGGCTACGCGCGCTCCACCGCGAACAAACCGTGGGAAGACGGCAGCCTGCCGATCGGCTCGCTCGATTCGTCTCTGGTGATCCCCGGTCCACGCATCTACGTAGAGGCGGGCGTGCGATACGAGGGACAGGTTATGTCCTGCATGGGCTTCGACGAGGCCGTGGCCTCGTGGGTGCAGATGGGGCTCTCTGTAGAGTCCTCCACGGCCTCCGGCACCGGAGCGACTGCCGTTCTGCGCGCCCCGCACGGGGGCCCTGAGATGCTCGGGTGGGCTGCCGACGCAGTGGCTCGCGCCCTGTCCGCGTGCGGGTACACCGGGGTAGTGCAGATCCGAGCGCGCTTCGCTCACGCGCCGGCGTAGTATCCGACCGCCACGCCGTCGCGCATAAACGAAGCCCCGGCCTCGTCCGTTCAATCAGACGAGGCCGGGGAAGGTTTGCTGGGGGAGAGGACCCTTACGCGTTGGTCTTCTCGGCGGCGACGGGGGCGTCGTCCTTCCAGAAGTCCAGCTCGTCGGGGTTCAGGCCGATCGAGGAGGCCTTGAAGGAAGGCTCGAGGCCAGCCTTGCGCTGGGCGACGTAGTCGTTCGCGCAGCGGATGGCCTGGTTGCCGAGGATGATGATGACGGGCAGGTTGATGAGCGCCATGAGGCCCATCAGGATGTCACCCAGGTTCCACGCAACCTCGAACTTGAGCAGAGCGCCCGCGAAGACGAGCAGCGCGGCGACGGTGCGGAAGATCGAGAGCATCCAGTGCTTCAGGTTCTTGTTGCGCATGAGGAAGCGGAAGTTCACCTCGGCGTAGTAGAAGTTGCCGACCAGTGTCGTGAACGCGAAGAGGAACAGGGCGACCGAGATGAAAACCTGCGCGACGCTCTGGCCGAGGACCGTGGCCATCGCGTCCTTCACGAGGGGAGCGCCCGTCACGCCGCCGTCGCTGCCAACGCCCGAGGAGAGAACCACGAACGCGGTGAGCGTGCAGATCACCATGGTGTCGATGAAGACGGAAAGCATCTGGACGAGGCCCTGCTTGGCCGGGTGCGACACGGAGGCGGAGGCAGCGGCGTTCGGAGCGGAGCCGACACCGGCCTCGTTCGAGTAGAGGCCACGCTTAATGCCCAGCATCATGGCCGAACCGGCGAAGCCGCCGAAGATGGCCGGGAAGTCGAAAGCGCCACGGAAGATCGCGGCGAACATCGCGGGAATGTTCTGGTAGTTCAGCACGATGACAACGAAGCCGACGCCCAGATAGATGATCGCCATGACGGGAACGAGGAGGCCGGTGACGTCAGTGAGGCGACGCGTGCCGCCGAAGATGGAGCCGGCCATGAGAATCGCGAGAATGGTGCCGACGATCCACGGCGTCCAGTCGTTCGCCCAGCTGTACTGGGTGAAAGCGTCAGCAACGTTGAAGGAGGCGAGCAGGTTGAAGCCGCCCATGTAGGTCAGAATGAGCACCGACGCGAAGAGCGTGGCAAGCCAGTTCTGCTTGAGGGCCGTCTGGATGTAGTAGGCCGGACCGCCGTAGGAGTGGTGGGGTCCCTGCTTCTTATAGATCTGCGCGAGCGTCGACTCGATGAATGCGGAGGCACCACCGAGGGTCGCGATGACCCACATCCAGAAGACAGCACCGGCACCGCCGGCAGCGACAGCGGTTGCAACGCCGGCGATGTTGCCGACACCGACACGCGAGGCCGTGGAGACCATCAGAGCGCGGAACGAGGAAACCTCGCCCTCCTCGTGGGGAGGCTCGGTCACGACGCGGATCGCTTCCTTGAACAGGCGCAGCGGAATGGCGCGCGTGCGGATGAAGAAGTACAGGCCTGCGCCGATCAAGAGGGCGACGAGCACGTACGTATACATAAAGCCTGAGATCGTGTCCAGGGTGCCGGCGAGATCAAAGGCCGGGCGTAGGGTTCCATTCATCGTTGTTCCTAGCGTTGATGGATGTTCGTGGACGCGGCGAGTCCGCGCTCATGGTCCCGAGTATAGCGCCTTGGTCAACGGAAGGTAAAGAGTTTGCTAAAACATGCGACGGTTTCGGCCATGTCGGCAGTTCAGATGCTGATGATCGGCGACTCTGCGTTGGGTTACTCGTGAATCTTGCGAGTGCTGGCGCACATTTCGCCCAAATCCTTGTGGTCTGGAGCATTAAAATCGCCGATTTTGGGCTGGTTAGGCTGCGTGTGTCGCGAGAAATCGTTGATATTGTGCGAAAGTTGAGGCATAGCTGCATCGATTGCGCTTGATTTGACGATGTCTGGAGAAGTGCGTATTGTTTTTCCTTGTTGCGCCGAACGGCAGTGAACGAAGCGAGAAGCTCGGGTCACGGAAACATGGCGCGGAACGCCTTTCGAAAACGTGCGAGACATTCGTATGTGCTTGATCGTGTGGGTGTTGTTTGTGAACTCGATAGTGTGTTTGTTTGTTTTTTTATGCCTGTTTTTTGTTTTTGAGTGTTTTTGGTTGGGATTGCTGGCCGGGCTGTTTTGTTTGGTTGGTTTTTCTGGGCTTTAACGTTTTTGTTTTTGTTCGGAGAGTTTGATCCTGGCTCAGGACGAACGCTGGCGGCGTGCTTAACACATGCAAGTCGAACGCTGAAGCTCAGCTTGCTGGGTGGATGAGTGGCGAACGGGTGAGTAACACGTGAGTAACCTGCCCTCTTCTTTGGGATAACGCCCGGAAACGGGTGCTAATACTGGATATTCACTGATCTTCGCATGGGGGTTGGTGGAAAGGTTTTTTCTGGTGGGGGATGGGCTCGCGGCCTATCAGCTTGTTGGTGGGGTGATGGCCTACCAAGGCTTTGACGGGTAGCCGGCCTGAGAGGGTGACCGGTCACATTGGGACTGAGATACGGCCCAGACTCCTACGGGAGGCAGCAGTGGGGAATATTGCACAATGGGCGAAAGCCTGATGCAGCGACGCCGCGTGAGGGATGGAGGCCTTCGGGTTGTAAACCTCTTTCGCTCATGGTCAAGCCGCAGCTTTGGGTTGTGGTGAGGGTAGTGGGTAAAGAAGCGCCGGCTAACTACGTGCCAGCAGCCGCGGTAATACGTAGGGCGCGAGCGTTGTCCGGAATTATTGGGCGTAAAGGGCTTGTAGGCGGTTGGTCGCGTCTGCCGTGAAATCCTCTGGCTTAACTGGGGGCGTGCGGTGGGTACGGGCTGACTTGAGTGCGGTAGGGGAGACTGGAACTCCTGGTGTAGCGGTGGAATGCGCAGATATCAGGAAGAACACCGGTGGCGAAGGCGGGTCTCTGGGCCGTTACTGACGCTGAGGAGCGAAAGCGTGGGGAGCGAACAGGATTAGATACCCTGGTAGTCCACGCTGTAAACGTTGGGCACTAGGTGTGGGGGCCACCCGTGGTTTCTGCGCCGTAGCTAACGCTTTAAGTGCCCCGCCTGGGGAGTACGGCCGCAAGGCTAAAACTCAAAGGAATTGACGGGGGCCCGCACAAGCGGCGGAGCATGCGGATTAATTCGATGCAACGCGAAGAACCTTACCAAGGCTTGACATGCACGGCGGCACTGCAGAGATGTGGTGGCATTTAGTTGGTCGTGTGCAGGTGGTGCATGGTTGTCGTCAGCTCGTGTCGTGAGATGTTGGGTTAAGTCCCGCAACGAGCGCAACCCTTGCCCTATGTTGCCAGCACGTGATGGTGGGGACTCGTGGGGGACTGCCGGGGTTAACTCGGAGGAAGGTGGGGATGACGTCAAATCATCATGCCCCTTATGTCTTGGGCTTCACGCATGCTACAATGGTTGGTACAGAGGGTTGCGATACTGTGAGGTGGAGCGAATCCCTTAAAGCCAGTCTCAGTTCGGATTGGGGTCTGCAACTCGACCCCATGAAGGTGGAGTCGCTAGTAATCGCAGATCAGCAACGCTGCGGTGAATACGTTCTCGGGCCTTGTACACACCGCCCGTCACGTCACGAAAGTTGGTAACACCCGAAGCCCATGGCCTAACCGTTTTTGCGGGGGGAGTGGTCGAAGGTGGGATTGGCGATTGGGACGAAGTCGTAACAAGGTAGCCGTACCGGAAGGTGCGGCTGGATCACCTCCTTTCTAGGGAGCCCAGTTTTGTGGGGAGCAAGCGCGCACCGGCTTGTGTGGTTGGTGTGTGTCTTGTTTTCTTGTGCCTGCATGTGTTCATCACCTATTGGTGGGTGGTGGGTGTGGGTGCGTATTTGGGTTGGGCATAAAAGGTTTTATTGCGGACAAGCACACTGTCGGGTTCACGTTCAACACCGTGTGAGCGTCTGCCGCCTGTTGTGGGTGGTGGTTGCCCGCACAGCCAGCCAGTGATTGTTGTGTTGTTGGTGTGGGTTGTGTGTGGTGGGTTGTTTGTGATTTGTATAGTGGTTGCGAGCATATTTGTTCTGTACTGTTTTTTGTGTTTTGTTTAGTTTTATTGGGCATTCGGTGGATGCCTTGGCATCAAGAGCTGATGAAGGACGTTGCGGCCTGCGATATGCCTCGGGGAGCTGGCGAGCGAGCGTTATTATCCGAGGGTGTCCGAATGGGGGAACCTAACCTGGGTTGTGCTGGGTTACCATCATCTGAACGTGTATAGGGTGGTGGGGGGAACGCGGGGAAGTGAAACATCTCAGTACCCGCAGGAAAAGATATTCCGTGAGTAGTGGCGAGCGAAAGCGGAGGAGGCTAAACCAGATGCGTGCCAGAGGCGGCGGCCGTTGCGTGTTTGGTGTTGTGGGGCCATGTCGGATCCTTCTGCCGGGGGGTCGCACCTTGTGTTGCTGGGAGTTGAACAGTCTGGGAAGTCTGACCGTAGAGCGTGAGAGTCGTGTAGACGGACCGGTGGCGTGTGGTGTGGGTGTGGTGCCCGAGTAGCGCGGGACTCGTGAAATCTCGTGTGAATCTGCCAAGACCACTTGGTAAGCCTAAATACTACTTGATGACCGATAGTGCATAGTACCGTGAGGGAATGGTGAAAAGTACCCCGGGAGGGGAGTGAAATAGTACCTGAAACCGTGTGCCTGTAAGCCGTCAGAGCCTTGTGGGGTGATGGCGTGCCTTTTGAAGAATGAGCCTGCGAGTTAGTGATACGTGGCGTGCTTAACCCGTGTGGGGTATGCGTAGCGAAAGCGAGTCTGAAAGATGGCGTTTGTCGCGTGTTCTAGACCCGAAGCGGGGTGATCTACCCATGGTCAGGTTGAAGCAGAGGTAAGACTGTGTGGAGGACCGAACCCACCAGGGTTGAAAAACCTGGGGATGAACTGTGGGTAGGGGTGAAAGGCCAATCAAACTCCGTGATAGCTGGTTCTCCCCGAAATGCATTTAGGTGCAGCGTCGCGTGGTCCCTGGTGGAGGTAGAGCTACTGGATGGCCGATGGGACCCTGTGGGTTACTGACGTCAGCCAAACTCCGAATGCCATTAGGTGTAGCGCGGCAGTGAGACTGCGGGGGATAAGCTTCGTAGTCGAGAGGGAAACAGCCCAGATCATCAGCTAAGGCCCCTAAGCGTACGCTAAGTGGGAAAGGATGTGGAGTCGCGGTGACAACCAGGAGGTTGGCTTAGAAGCAGCCATCCTTGAAAGAGTGCGTAATAGCTCACTGGTCAAGTGGTTCTGCGCCGACAATGTAGCGGGGCTCAAGCGTACCGCCGAAGCTGTGGCAACGACACGTGTGGCTGGCGCCAGGAACTGGAGTGCTGGTGTGTTGTTGGGTAGGGGAGCGTCCTGCACGAGGTGAAGCCTGGAGGGAACTTCTGGTGGATTGTGTGGGAGTGAGAATGCAGGCATGAGTAACGAATCTGCGGTGAGAATCCGCAGCGCCGATTGACTAAGGGTTCCAGGGCTAGGTTTATCCGCCCTGGGTTAGTCGGGTCCTAAGGCGAGGCCGACAGGCGTAGTCGATGGACAACCAGTTGATATTCTGGTACCGCGTTATGACCGCCCATGCTGAAGTCATTGTGCTAACCAATCTGCCCGTGCTCCCGCATGGCTTTCGGGCCGCGCGGTGTGTGTGGGTCTTGGGGTCCCGGTGATGGTAGGCAAGCGTGTTAACAGGGGTGACGCAGACAGGTAGCTGCAGTGCGCCGATGGTTGTGCGTATTTAAGGTTGTGGCCCGCTTCCCAGGTAAATCCGGGGGGTACTAGGGGTGAGAACTGATGAGGGACACACGCGTGTGTGGACTTGTGGTGATCCTAAGCTGCCGAGAAAAGCCTCGACGTGAGGGCATGACGCGCCCGTACCCTAAACCGACTCAGGTGGTCAGGTAGAGTATACCGAGGCGTTCGAGTGAATCGTGGTTAAGGAACTCGGCAAAATTCCTCCGTAACTTCGGGATAAGGAGGACCCCGTGACTTCCCCGCGCTGTGCGTGCGGGTGGGGTTGTGGGGTCGCAGAGAATAGGGAGAAGCGACTGTTTATCAAAAACACAGGTGCGTGCGAAGCCGTAAGGCGATGTATACGCACTGACGCCTGCCCGGTGCTGGAAGGTTAAGAGGAACTGTCAACACTCCGTTGGGGTGTGAAGCGGTGAATTTAAGCCCCAGTAAACGGCGGTGGTAACTATAACCATCCTAAGGTAGCGAAATTCCTTGTCGGGTAAGTTCCGACCTGCACGAATGGCGTAACGACTTCTCCGCTGTCTCAACCGCGAACTCGGTGAAATTGCAGTACGAGTAAAGATGCTCGTTTCGCGCAGAAGGACGGAAAGACCCCGGGACCTTTACTATAGCTTGGTATTGGTGTTCGCTTGGACTTGTGTAGGATAGGTGGGAGACTGTGAAGCTGCCGCGCCAGCGGTGGTGGAGTCGTCGTTGAAATACCATTCTGGTTCAAGCGGTCACCTCAACCTTGGCCCGTGATCCGGGTTGGGGACAGTGCCTGGTGGGTAGTTTAACTGGGGCGGTTGCCTCCTAAAATGTAACGGAGGCGCTCAAAGGTTCCCTCAGCCTGGTTGGTAATCAGGTGGCGAGTGCAAGTGTACAAGGGAGCTTGACTGTGAGACCGACGGGTCGAGCAGGTGCGAAAGCAGGAACTAGTGATCCGGCCATGGCACGTGGGTGCGTGGTCGCTCAACGGATAAAAGGTACCCCGGGGATAACAGGCTGATCTTGCCCAAGAGTCCATATCGACGGCATGGTTTGGCACCTCGATGTCGGCTCGTCGCATCCTGGGGCTGGAGTTGGTCCCAAGGGTTGGGCTGTTCGCCCATTAAAGCGGTACGCGAGCTGGGTTCAGAACGTCGTGAGACAGTTCGGTCCCTATCCTCTGTGCGCGCAGGAAATTTGAGGAGGGCCGTCCCTAGTACGAGAGGACCGGGATGGACGAACCTCTGGTGTGCCAGTTGTACCGCCAGGTGCATGGCTGGTTGGCTACGTTCGGAAGGGATAACCGCTGAAAGCATCTAAGCGGGAAGCCTGCTTCAAGATGAGATTTCCACGCCCCTCCGTGGGGTGAGAGGCCCCCGCCAGACGAGCGGGTCGATAGGCCAGAGGTGGAAGCACCGCGAGGTGCTCGTGAGCCGACTGGTACTAATGGGCCAACACTAAACAATCACCCAACACAACGGGTGAACAAAAACGCGAACACTACAGCCGCAACCACTATACAAACCACGATCAACCCACACCCCCACCAAACAGCGTGGGGAACAGTGTTGAACACCCAATCTTGTGGTGGTCATAGCACCGGGGAAACGCCCAGCCTCCATTCCGAACCTGGAAGCTAAGCCCGGCAGCGCCAATGGTACTGCAACCGACAGGTTGTGGGAGAGTAGGACACCGCCACAACACACTTCAAGACGAAGGGCCTCATCCATACGGATGAGGCCCTTCGTGCGTTACCCGGTGATTCTTCGCCGCGTGGGTTATGCACACAACCAGGCGACGTTCTGCCCTGTGGCACTGTGGGACTTGTGTCCTAAGCTATAGCGATTGTTATTGTGTCAAACTTTTCGGCGAACTATAGTAGTTGATGTTTCAATAAGTCCTCGAAAGGAAACGTTATGGCTTCCGTTGCTATTGTTCTTGGTTCCGTCCGTCCCGGTCGCGTCGGCGAGCAGGTTGTTCGCTGGATCGAGGATCAGGCTCGTCAGGTTGAGGGCGTGCAGACCGTGTTCTTGGATCTGCGCGACTACAATCTTCCTCTCTTCGCGGAGGAGATGCCGCCGTCGATGCAGGCTCCGACGCTGTCCGAGGCGGTTCGTCTTCGCGCGAACCTCGAGGCGAACGACGCCGTCCTGTTTGTGACGCCCGAGTACAACCACTCCGTGCCCGCGGCCCTGAAGAACGCGATCGACTATCTGCCCCCTGCCACGCTGAAGGAGAAGGCTGTCGGTCTGGTCGGCTACTCCTGGTACGGAGCGGTCAAGCCGCTCGAGCACCTGCGCGAGATCCTGTCAACCTTCGGTGCCGATGTGCGCGAGCAGCAGGTTGGCATCAACTTGGGCTCTGACTTCCAGGATGGTGTTTTCGCGCCTTCCGAGGAGCTCAATGGGCAGATTCGCGATCTGCTTGCTTCGCTCGCGTGACGGTAGCTTCCAAGCGGTTTTCGGCTCGTTGTGGCGCCGGTGCGCACGTATGCGCGGCGTGACTTGCCCCGCGATCGTGGTTGAACGCTTGGGGGCTGATCGTAGAAGCCGTTTAGAGTAATCAGACTAAAGGGTGTGGCCCGGCAGTCGCCTGCCGGGCCACACCCTTACTCGTTGGCGTCTGCGCGGATCATTAGATCCAGCTTGGCAGCCACATGTGGGCGCGCCAGAAGTCGTAGTCGACGACGTCCCCGCGCCACAGTGGCATGAAGTAGAGCGCGCAGCCGAGGATCGCGGCCGTCACGAGTGCCGCAAACACCCAACCGGTGATCTGAGTCTGGCGACTGGCTGGTGCTGGTTCGGGTGATCCGTCAACTGTCACCCACCCCGCGAGGAGCCCAATCATCCATGCGACCGCCAGGGCGACGTAAGGCGCAAATGCGACGGTGTAGAAAACGAAGATCGTACGGTGCGCGTAGGCGAGCCACGGAACGTACAGCGCGATATAGCCCAGGGCAATGACGCCCACGCGCCAATTGCGGTAGTAGAACGTGGCGACGATGACGAGTAGTAGGGCGCCGATGCCTACCCACCACAGGAGGGGATTGCCGAGGGCGACGACGTCGCTCGCGCACTTGCCCGATCGGCAGCCCATCACGGCCTCGCCGTTGTTCCAGTAGAAGGAGGTTACGCGCACCTGCGCGAGCCACGTGTACGGGCTGGACTGATACGTGTGGGGCGTGTTGAGTCCGTTGTGGAACGTCCACATCTCCTTGTGGTAGAGCCATAGGTCTGCCAGCTCTCCGGCGAATCCCGCAATTCCGGAGCGGCCGTGTCCGTGAGCGGCGGAGTGAGTGAACCATCCGAACCAGGACGCTACATACGTGAGAATCGCGGTCGGAACCATGAGGACGAACGCCCACCACACGTCCGCCAGGAGTGCGCCTCGGATCGGTGTCGGATGTCCCGCGCGCCAGCGGCATGTCACCTCGCGCAGTGCGACGAACAGGCCCAGGAACGCGAGCACGTAAATCCCGGACCACTTAACGGAGCTGGCGAGGCCCGCGCAGATGCCAGCCGCGAAAAGCCACGGGCGGTTTCCCGCATTGGGGCCGATCGCAAAGGGGCGTCGATCGCGCAGGGTGAGGTGTTCCCAGGTAGAACGCCACCCCCTCCTCGGATCGCCCAGTCCATCCCACTCGGCCAGCTTGGCGATGAGCGCGGGCTGTGTCATGAGCTGATCCTTGACGACGCACAGGAATGCGGCCAGTGCAAACATGGCGAGGAATCCGTCGAGGATGGACGTGCGGCTCATGACGATCGCCATGCCGTCCGTCGCTAAGAAGATGCCAGCGAGGAGTGTGATGGCGGGGGAGCGGAACAGGTTTTGAGCAAGTCGACACAGAAGGAATACGGTGATGATGCCGCAGATGGCCGCCGCGATGCGCCATCCCACCGGGTTGGCCTGGCCGAAGACCTTCATGCCCATCGCGATCAGCCACTTGCCCGTCGGTGGATGAACGGGATAGCCGCCCACTGCGGACAAGCCGGAGGTGTCGCCGTTGGCGAACGCCGTGTCGACGTCTTTCGCCCACGTTCCCTCGTACCCGAGGGTGAGGAGTGACCAGGCGTCCTTCACGTAGTAGGTCTCATCGAAGATGAGCGTACGGACGTTGCCCAGTCCGGGCAGTCGAATAAGCGCGGCGACCAGCGTCGCAATCGCTGTCGCTACCCACCCTGCTGCGGGCGTCGATAGGCGCTGGGTCCATCCGGCGGCTGGGGGAGTGGACGAGGCCTCGGCGGGCTGTGCGGGGGCCTCGTCGTCGGTCGTTGGCTCCCGCTCAAGGGGAGCGCTGGCCTCGTCGTCGGCCGCGGGTTCGTGCTCGAGGAGGTCGGCGGTCGTGTCGATCGTGTCGTTGTGTGCGTTCGCAGTATTCATCGCATCCGAGTCTAGCGGCACTAAAGTGCTGAAAGGAGCGCGGCGCACATCCGCTCTGACACTTGGAGAGAATGTTCAGGTCAAGCCTCTTGAGAATTGTTCTCGCTTATCGCTATAATTTTCGCGTACCCGAAAATTGCACAGGAGCAATGATGTTTTCCTCAACAATGCGCAGCTTGGTCGCTGTTGCAGGGCTGGCCATGGCAACCGCCTCGCTGGCTGCGTGCGCGCCCTCCTCCTCGGCCCACGGCCTTAGCGTCGTCGCCACGACCACCCAGATCTGCGACTACGTCACCCAGATCGCCGCAAGGTCCGCCGACATTTCCCTCGACAAGACCGACGCCGCCGGAAAGAACAGCCACGTGGGTGCCGCCCCTGACGGCGCTTCCCTCACCATGAGCCTGACCTGCCTGCTCGCGCCCAATGCTTCCGCCCACGAGCATGAGATGACACCGGAGCAGACCTCGGCGCTTGCGCAGGCCGACGTCATGGCGGTCTCCGGTGTGGACCTCGAGCACTTCCTCGACGACGCTGTCGTCTCCTCCGGCTTCAAGGGACGCATGGTCGTCACCTCGGGCGTCCTGACCGCCGCAGACGTCGACAACCCGGGTGCCCCAGACCCAGAGGGTGCCTACACGATCGATCGAGGAAGTGAACGCGTGGACGTTGCTCCGTGGCCGTTCCCGCCGGAAGAAGCGGGGGAGGAACCAGAATTCCGCTTCGATCCGCACGTGTGGACCTCGCCGAAGGGTGCCCGCGTCCAGGTCGCTAACCTCGGCGCAGGCCTCGCAGCCGCAGCGCCGGACGCGGCCTCGTCGATCAATGCGGCCACGGCCTCGTACCTGGAGGACATCGACGCGCTCGATGAGTGGACCGCCGAGGCCATCGAGACCGTGCCGGAGGGGCAGCGCGTGCTCTTCACCTCCCACGACGCCTTCGGCTACTTCTCGAGGGACTACGGGATCCGATTCATCGGTGCCGCCCTGTCCGACTTCAACGAACAGCAGGACGCCACCGCCGACCACATCGCCAAGGCCGTCGCGGCCGTCAAGGAGTCCGGCGCGGTCGCGCTTTTCGCCGAAAACTCCAACAACTCCAAGTCCATCGAGGCGATCGCCCGCGCGGCCGGCGTCACCCCGATCGTGGGCGAGGATGCGATGTACGGCGACTCGCTGGGGCCCGACGGCTCCGAGGGAGCCACCTACGTCGGCTCGATCATCCACAACGTGCGCGCCGTGACGCAGGCGTGGGGCGGCACCGTCCCGGACCTGCCCAAGCGCCTCAAGGACCAGTGATGACGACACTCGTCTCCTTCCGCGACGCGGCGCTGGGGTACGCGCATACCCCGGCGCTGACCGGCCTGACCCTCGACGTGTTCGGGGGCCAGGCCCTCGCCCTTGTCGGCCCCAACGGCGGCGGCAAGACGACCCTCATGCGCGGTATCGTCGGCGGCTGCCAGGTCCTCTCCGGAACCGTCGAAGTGGACGCCACGCGCATCGGCCTCGTGCCGCAGAGCGCCGACCTGGACCTTACCTTCCCCGTGAGCGCCGCCGAGGTCGTCACCATGGGCCTCATCGCCGAGGCCGGCTGGGGCAGGCGCATCACCTCCGAGATGCGCGCTCGGGTGGGTGCCGCCCTCGGGCGCGTCAACCTGAGCGACCGGGCCTCCCACCGCTTCGGGACGCTCAGCGGCGGGCAGCGCCAGCGCGTCCTCGTCGCGCGCGCCCTGGTCGCGCGCCCCGAGCTGGTCATGATGGACGAACCCTTCAACGGCCTGGACGCTCCCAGCCGCGACATCATCACGGGCCTCATCGCCAAGCTGACCGCGGACGGCGTCGGGGTTATCGTGTCCACGCACGACCTCTCCCTCGCGCGCGACGTGTGCTCCCAGGCGTGCGTGCTCGCCTCCCGCCTCGTCGCCCTGGGCCCCACCGACGAGGTCCTGGTGCCCGAGGTCTTGGCGCGCGCCTACGGATCGAGCGCCGACGAGGCGATTGCGGCCCTGTCATGATCGCCCCCTACCTGGCGCGCCCCCTCATCGTCCTCGGCCTGCTCGCGCTCGCGGTGGGACCGGCCTCTACGCTCGTCAACCTGCGTCGCGCCGAGTTCAGCGCGGAGACGATGGTGCACGGCGTCTTTCCCGGCATTGTCGTCGGCATGGCCCTCGGCGGGCGCGACGCCATCATTCCGGGAGGTGCGCTCTGCGCGGCCCTCATCGCGGCGGCACTGACGGTGGCCTCTCGCAAACAGCGCCACTCTGAGGCGACGACCGCGGTCCTGCTCACCGCCTTTTTCTCTCTCGGCATCGTCATCTCCCTGCGCATCGGGGACATGTCCGGGCAGCTCGAATCCCTCATGTTCGGCCGTCTCCTGGATATCACCCCGTCGCGCATGGTCACGAGCGTCCTCGTCCTCGTGGTCGCGGCCGCTCTGCTCGCGCTTACCTGGCGCGGTCAGGTCGCGGTGGCTTTCGACCGTGAGGCCGCGCGGGTCAGCGGCGTCCCGGTCACCTGGATCGACGTCGCGTTCAACGCGGCGCTCGGAGCCATCGTCGTCGCGGCGTCGACGGCCGTCGGTGTCCTCCTCGTCGTCGGATACCTCATCGTGCCCGGAGCCTTCGGTCGACTGCTCGCCGCGGGCCCGCGCTCAATGGTGCTCCTGGCCGGCGCCTGCGCGCTCGCCGGAGGATGGGCCGGCTTCGGCGTCTCACTCCTGCGCGCTCCCCGCCCGCTCTCCCCGCAGGCGTGCGTCGCCATGGGGGTCCTCGTCTGCTTCGCGGCCGCCTGCGCCATCCGCGAGATCCGCGCCCGGCGTGCGCGCACGGCCACTGCCGCGCGTGAAACGCCGCGTGAAACGACCGTGAGTGCAGGGGGAAGGGAGGCCTCGTGATCGCCAGCCTCCTCCTGTACCCGGCGCTGCACGTGACGATCATCGGGGCCCTGGGCGGCCTCGTCGGTGCCTTCGCCTACTTGGACCGACGCATTTTCTTCGCCGAATCCGTCACGCACGGGACCTTCCCCGGTGCGGTCCTCGGCGTCGTCATCGCCGCCGCCCTCGGATTCGGGCACTCCGGAATGTCGGCGGCTCTCTACGTCGGCGCGTTCCTCGGGACCATTCCGCTCGTCGCCCTCATGCGCTGGCTCGCCACGATCCCGGGTATCTCCAGCCAAGGCGCGGCCGGCATCGTGCTGACCGCGGGTTTTGCCTCCGGGTACTTCCTGGCGACCTGGTTTAAGCCCCTGCCCCTCGCGGTCAATTCCTTCCTGACAGGCTCCGTCATGACGGTTTCGCCCTCCGACGTCGCCTGGGCGGGTGGCGTACTCGTGGCCGCGCTGCTTGTCGTGACGCTGGGCGGGCGCCAGCTGATCGCCCACTGCTTCGACCCCGCCAACCCAGCCGCGGCCTCGCGCGCCGGGCGTCACGAACTCGTCATCCTCGGCCTCATCCTCGCGTCGGTCACCGTGGCGATCCCCGCGGTCGGCACGATCCTGTCGATCGCGCTCATTGCCGCGCCGGCTGCGTCCCTCGCGCCCCTCGTGCGCAGCTCGCGGGCCTTCCTCGTTGGCTGCCCTGCGCTGGGGGCGCTCCTGGGGATCTCCGGCCTCGCGATTGCCGTCCCCGCCCGCCTCAGCGCAGGCGGGACCATCGCGCTCCTGTGCGCCGCGTGCGTCCTGGCCTCGCGCGTCCCCCAGTGGTGGGCGGGCACAAGGGGGACGCGCCGTGCGCGCGCAGGAAACCAGTGAGACGATACGGGCATGGAAGCAGCGACCGACACGACCAACGCCCCCGAGGCTGCCTCGACGCCTCAGGATGCTCGCGCGCAGGAACCCTACCGCCAGGAGGCGGGCACCATCCTGCTGGCAGCCACCCCGATCGGGGACGTGCGTGACGCGTCGCCCCGCGTCGTCGCCGCGCTTGAAGGCGCGGACATCGTCGCCGCCGAGGACACGCGTCGCGCGCTCGCCCTGGCCTCGCGCCTGGGCATTAAGCTGGGTGGCCGCCTCGTCGCCCTGCACGACCACAACGAGGCCGAGAAGTCCGCGGGTATTGTCGAGGCCGCCAGGGGCGGGGCGTGCGTCGTCTTCGTGTCCGACGCGGGTATGCCCACGGTCTCCGACCCCGGTTTCCGGCTGGCGCGCGCCGCCATCAACGCGGGCGTCCCCCTGTCCGTCCTGCCCGGCCCCTCCGCGCCGCTCGTGGCCCTCGCCCTGTCAGGCCTGCCCTCCGACCGCTTCGCCTTCGAGGGGTTCCTGCCGCGCAAGGACGGGGAGGCCACGCGCTACCTGGAAGGCCTGGCCACCGACCCGCACACGCTTATCTTCTTCGAGTCGCCCCGTCGCGCGGCCGCCACGCTGACGCGCATGGCCGAGGTCTTCGGTGCCGATCGCGCTGCTGCGCTGTGCCGTGAGCTCACGAAAGACTACGAGGAGGTGCGTCGAGGCACGCTCGGGCAGCTCGCGGAGGGTGCCGACGACGTCCTCGGCGAGGTGACGATCGTCGTCGCCGGATACACGCACAGCACACGCGCTGAAGACCACGTCGGCGCTGTCCTCGCGCTCGCGGCCGAAGGCATGCGCCTCAAAGACGCCGCAGCCGAGGTGGCCGCGGCGACGGGCGCGCGCAAGAACGACCTCTACAAGGCCGCGCTCGCCGCGCGCTAAAAACGAGGCCGGGGAGCCTCAGACGATCTCGACGTGCTCCGACGTCATCCACTCGCGGGCCTGGGCCCCCAGCTCCTCGGTGACGGGCGCGGTCAGCTCGCGCAGGACACGCGTCTTGAAGTTCGCGCGAGCGGCATCCACCGCCGTGCAGGCCACGCAGTGCGACTCGGCGAGGCCCACGACATCGACGTCCGTGATGCCAGCGCCGCGCAGCGCCTCCTCCAGCGTCTTCCCATCCTCGGTGGTTCCCTCGAAGCCCGAGTAGGCGGCCTTGTACTGGCCCTTCTTGATCGTCACGTCCGCGTTGACGTTCGCGAGCGCCGGGTGCAGCTCGGCCTCGTCCGTGCCGGCCACGCCGTGCGGGGGCCACGTGTCCACGAAGTCCGGCGTCTCGGAGAAGTGAGCGCCCGGATCGATGTGCCAATCCTGCGTGGTCACGATCAGCTGGTACTCGTCACGGTGCGCGTCCACGTAGGCGGCCACGGCCTCGGCGACGGCGTTACCGCCCGTCACCGGGAGGGCACCACCTTCGCAGAACGTGGGCTGAACGTCGACGATAATGAGTGCGCGGGGCATGGGACCTCCCTGATAAATCAGTAATTATCCCAAGAGTATCACCCGGGTCACAGTGATTGAAAGACTGTTTCAATATCCTCGATATGCGGCCGGTTCCCCGTTTGCGAGCGCTACGCAGTATTGTTAGGGGCTATGAGTCGTATTCTGTCCGCCGTCGCATGGCCTACGCCAACGGCCCCCGTCATATTGGCCACGTTGCGGGATTCGGTGTCCCCTCCGACGTTTTCTCCCGGTACATGCGAATGGCCGGCCACGACGTCCTCATGGTGTCCGGCACCGATGAACATGGCACCCCCATCCTGGTGGCCGCCGACGGCGCGGGCATGAGCGCCCGCGAACTTGCAGACCAGAACAACCGCCTCATCGTTGAGGACCTCGTGGCCCTGGGCCTGTCCTACGACCTCTTCACCCGCACGACCGCCGGCAACCACTACCGCGTCGTCCAGGACATGTTTGCCACCGTGCGCGACAACGGCTACATGATCGAGCAGGTCACGCGCGCCGCGATCTCCCCGTCCACCGGCCGCACCCTGCCCGACCGCTACATCGAGGGCACGTGTCCGATCTGCGGTGCCGAAGGAGCGCGCGGCGACCAGTGCGACAACTGCGGCAACCAGATGGACCCGACCGAGCTCATCAACCCGCACTCGCGCATCAACGGCGAGACCCCCAACTTCGTGGAGTCCGTCCACTACTTCTCCTCGACCTGCCCGCCCTCGCCGATGCCCTGTCCGCATGGCTCGACGAGCGCGAGAAGTCCGGCACCTGGCGTCCCAACGTCATCAAGTTCTCCCAGAACTTCCTCGAGGACATCCGCCCCCGCGCGATGACGCGCGACATCGACTGGGGTATCCCGGTCCCCGGCTGGGAAGACCAGCCCACCAAGCGCCTGTACGTGTGGTTTGACGCCGTCATCGGCTACCTGAGCGCCTCCATCGAATGGGCGCGCCGCACCGGCGACCCCGAGGCGTGGCGCAAGTGGTGGAACGATCCCGAAGCACTGTCCTACTACTTCATGGGCAAGGACAACATCGTCTTCCACTCCCAGATCTGGCCCGCCGAGATGCTCGCCTACAACGGTCAGGGCGCGAAGGGTGGTACACCCGGTGACCTGGGCGTCCTCAACCTGCCCACCGAGGTCGTCTCCTCCGAGTTCCTCACGATGGAGGGCAAGAAGTTCTCCTCCTCGCACGGCATCGTCATCTACGTGCGCGACTTCCTCTCGCGCTACCAGGCCGACGCCCTGCGCTACTTCATCAGCGCTGCCGGCCCCGAGACCTCGGACTCCGACTTCACGTGGGCCGAGTTCGTGCGTCGCACCAACGGCGAGCTCGTCGCCGGCTGGGGCAACCTGGTCAATCGCACCGCCTCCATGATCGCCAAGAAGTTCGGCGAGATCCCGACCCCCGGTGAGCTCGAGGACATCGACCGCGCCCTCCTGGACGCCGTCGAGGCCGGGTTTGAGACCGTCGGAAACCTGATTCGCCACCACCGTCAGAAGGCGGCGCTGTCCGAGGCCATGCGCCTGGTCGGCGAGGCCAACAAGTACGTGACCGACACCGAGCCCTTCAAGCTCAAGGCGCCTGAGCAGCAGGAGCGCCTCGCGACGGTTCTGTGGACCCTGGCTCAGGCGGTCGCGGACCTCAACCTCATGCTCTCCCCGTTCCTGCCCCACGCGGCCAATGACATCGACCGCGTCATGGGCGGCGCCGGCGAGATCGCGCCGATGCCTCGCATCGAGGAGGTCGCCGAGCTCGACCCGCAGGTCCTGCCCGCCGACTTCGAGGGGCGAAACGGCTACCCGATCATCACGGGTGACTACACGAACGTGCCGACCTGGGAGCGTCACCCGATCACGCCTGGCACCCCGATCGCCAAGCCCACGCCGGTGTTCGTGAAGTTGGACGAGTCCATCGTCGAGGAGGAGCTTGCCCGCTACGCGGACGCTCACCCCGACGATGTGACGGGTGCCTGATCGGGGTTTTTCGTTGACCTGTCGCGTTTTGTGACAGGTGTGACGCACGTTTGACAGCGCGCGGGTGGGACGCTTCCGTCCCGCCCGCGCGCTCGTTCGTTCCGGGGTGTTACCGTGAGGGCATGGCCGAAGATTTTCTCGCGTCCGCCCTCGCTGCCGAGGCCTCGTCGCGCGCCCAGCAAGATCCCGACTACCCGCTCTTTCACGTCGCACCCCCGGTGGGTCGACTGAATGACCCGAACGGCCTCATTGAGGTCGGTGGGACGTACCACGCGTTCTTCCAGTACACGCCCGAGCACCCGCGCCGCCTCGTCTACTGGGGCCACGCCACCTCCACCGACCTGACCCGCTGGGCCTACCACGCTCCCGCGATCCTGCCCGACACCCACCAGGACGCCAACGGTGCCTACTCGGGCACCGCCATCGAGGTCGGCGACCACGTTGAGCTGTGGTACACCGGCAATTACAAGGATCCCGAGACGGGGGAGCGCGAGGCCACCCAGTGCGTCGTCACAACGACCGACATGGTCCACTTCGACAAGCAGGTGCCCCCGATCATCGAACGCCAGCCGGAGGGCTATACCGCGCACTTCCGCGACCCGCAGGTGTGGCGCGACGCGGACGGCTCCTACCGGATGCTGCTGGGCGTCCAGCGCGAGAACCTCACGGGCGCGGCCCTGCTCTACCGCTCGACCGACCTGCGCCAGTGGGAGTGCGAGGGTGAGATGACCTTCCCCGACGCCGGCGGCGCCTTCGATGCGTTCGGCTACATGTGGGAGTGCCCCAACCTGGTGCGCCTGACGGACGAGGAGACCGGTGAGGCCCACGATGTGTTGATTTTCTGCCCCCAGGGCATCTCGCCGAAGCGCGAGGGCTTCGAGAACGTCTTCCCGTGCGTCGCCGTCGTCGGCGAGCTCGTCGGAACCGAGCTGCGGGGCGCCGACGGCTCCTTCGAGGAGCTCGACCGCGGCACCGAGTTCTACGCGCCCCAGATCATGGCGCGATCCGCTGCCACTTCGCCCGAGGCGCCGACCCTTCTCTTCGGGTGGGCAGGCAACGCGGGCGAGGACGACCAGCCCTCCATCGAGACCGGCGGCTGGGTGCACTGCTTCACCGCCCCGCGCGCCCTGAGCCTGCGCGGCGGCCGCGTCATCGCCCGCCCCTACCTGCCGGGCCTGCCACTGGCACCCGCCACGCTTGAGGGCGCTCCCGGGGGCGAGGCCGGGGCCCGCGTGGCCGAGCTGGCGGGGTCGCGCTCGTGGCACCTAGCCTTCGATGCCTCCTACGAGGGGCCCCTGTCCGTGCGCATCGGCGAAGAGTCCGGCCTGTCGATCACCCTTGAAGACGGACGCCTCACCGTCGACCTGACGCGAACGCGATACCCCCACGGTGGCCGCCGCGTCGTCACCCTAGCGCCGGGGGAGGCCAGCCGCGTTGAGATTCTCCACGACCGTTCCATCACCGAGATCTACCTGGGCGATGGCTCGCGCGTCTTCACGACCCGCAGCTTCCTGAACGGCGAGGGTGCAGGAGTGACGCTCGTGGGCACCGCCTCCGTGACGAACGTGAGCGCGGCGCGCGCCGACTGAGAACCGGCGGACGAGGTCGTGGCTGCTCGCAGTGGCCACGACCTCGTCATATGTGTGTGCGGTCTCTCATGCCCTGACCTGAGACGATGCATGACGCGCCTTGCATTGAGGACTCTGCCACCCGTAGTATGTCAATCGATTGCTACACACCGCCCAGCGCGGCGTAACAATGGCGTTGCGCGTGGGGTTTTGAGAAAGGAATGTGGTCGGCAATGGATCACGCCAAGGTGGCAGGAGAGGTCGTCGAAGCAGTCGGCGGCGCATCCAACATCAGCGCAGCAGCACACTGCGCAACCCGTCTCCGCCTGGTGATCGCGGACGAGTCCAAGATCAACCAGCAGGCCCTCGATGACAACGAAGATCTGAAGGGCACATTCGCCGCCGGCGGCATGTTCCAGATCATCGTCGGTCCCGGCGATGTTGACCAGGTCTACGCCAACATGGTTGCGAACCATGGCGTACGTGAGGTCTCCAAGGATGAAGCCAAGGAAGAAGCCGAGGCTGGCGGCAATATCTTCTCCCGCTTCATCAAGATGATCGCGGACATCTTCGTCCCGGTCCTCCCCGCCCTGATCGCCGGCGGTCTGCTCATGGCCCTCCACTCGGTGCTCACGGCCGACGGGCTCTTCGGCAAAGAGTCGGTTGTCGACATGTATGACTGGATGACCGACTACGACGCGCTCATCAAGCTGGTGTCCTCCGCGGCCTTCGCTTCCTTGCCTGTGCTCGTCGGCTTCTCCGCCGCCAAGCGCTTCGGCGGCAACACCTACCTGGGTGCCGCGATGGGCGCCGCCATGGTGTCGCCCTCGCTGCTGTCCGCCTACTCCATGACGGACGCGGCGGCCGCCGCCAAGTTCTGGGCATACACGGACCAGTCCTCCGTGTGGAACATCTTCGGCCTCGAGGTCACCAAGGTCGGCTACCAGGCGATGGTCATCCCCACCCTGGTCGTCACCTGGATCATGTGCCTCATCGAGAAGAACCTGCACAAGGTCCTCAAGGGCACCGCGGACTTCCTGCTCACCCCGCTCATCACCATGCTGGTCACCGGCTTCCTGGCTTTCGTCGTCGTCGGCCCCGTGACCCGCGAGCTGTCCAACTACCTGACCCACGGCATCAACTGGGCGTACACGACCCTCGGCGTTTTCTGCGGACTCATCTTCGGTTTCTTCTACAGCGCCATCGTCGTCACCGGTCTGCACCAGTCCTTCCCCGCCATCGAGATCCCGCTGATCAATGGTGGCGGCGGCGACTTCATCTTCCCGATCGCCTCCATGGCGAACGTCGCGCAGGGCGCGGCCGCCCTGGCCGTCTTCTTCAAGACCCGCGACGCCAAGCTCAAAGGCCTGGCTGGCGCCGGTGGCGTGTCCGCCGTCTTCGGTATCACCGAGCCCGCGATCTTCGGTGTCAACCTGCGTCTGCGCTGGCCCTTCTACTGCGCGATGGTGTCCGCCGCCATCGGCTCGGCGGGCGTCGCCCTGCTGGACGTGCGCGGTCAGGCCCTCGGCGCCGCGGGCTTCGTCGGATTCGTGTCGATCAAGCCGGAGTCGATCCCCGCGTACCTGGCCCTCGAGGTCCTCGTCTTCGTTATCTCCTTCGGCCTCACCTTCGGCTACGCCATGACGCGTGGCAAGGCTGATATGGAGGGCCGCGCGCCCGCCGCCAAGGCTGCCGCTCCCGTGGCCGCCGCCGTGGCGACCCCCGCCGCTCCGGCTCCCGCGACCGCCCCGGCCCCGGCTGCCGCCCCGGCCCCGTCCTTCTCTGACGAGGCCAAGGCTGACCTTTCCGTCACCTCGCCCCTCGCGGGCACCGTGGTTCCGCTCGAGCAGGTCAAGGACGAGTCCTTCGCCAAGGGCATGCTCGGCCCCGGCATCGGCATCGAGCCCGCCGACGGCCTCGTCGTCGCCCCCTTCGATGGCACCGTGACCGTCGCCTTCCCGACCGGCCACGCCTACGGCCTCAAGTCCGCCTCCGGCGTCCAGGTCCTCATCCACGTCGGCATGGACACCGTCAAGCTGGACGGCAAGGGCTTCACGCCCCGCGTCGCCAAGGGCGACGTCGTGCGCCGTGGCGACGTCCTCGCCGAGGTTGACCTCGACGTGATCCGCGAGGCCGGCTACGAGACCATCACGCCCGTCGTCGTGACGAACAAGAAGAAGTTCGGCGCGGTCACTCCGCTTGCCAGCGGCGAGATTCGGCGCGGCGACGCGCTGCTCGACGTGGCCCCCAAGGAGGCCTGAGCTTCCCGGGAGTCAGCCTCGACATAACGGGTGGGCGGCATCAGCGCAGTGCTGGTGTCGCCCACCCGTCTGTCGTGCCGGTGGTGTCGGATGCGCGTTTCGTTGCGGTGGCACTCGTTGTCGGGAGCTCGTGTTCTCGGGCGCGGGTGTCGACCGTACAGCCTGTGGCTGCTGCGAGGCCTGTCGACGGTGAACACGCAATTTCGCATGCAATTCACCTGTGGGTATTTCAGGATCTGAATCGAGGGTGTTGGTATTTCGCGGTTTTTGCGGCGTTGTGGAATGTGACGCCGAGGAATTGCATGCGAAACGTAGTGGAGGCTGCCGACGGCGATGACGAGAGGGGTTCGACGAGGTGCCGGCACCTGGGCCCTTGAGGTGGCGGTGTTAACCCGCTAATGCGCAGCTGGGACCTACTAGTGGAGCGTGGGCAGGGGGCCAACTCTCCACTTAGCGGGTTAACGTGCGCGCCGACGCGTTTTTTGTTGACGCGCGCGTGGGTAGGTGAGGAGCTCCTCAACAAGAACCGAACACGTAGGGCGGGGGCGAACATGCGGATAGGTTATGACGATGCGGATAGCTTATTAACCTATCCGTATGCCAATAACCTATCCGTATGTGGATAACCTATCCGCGTGCGCATCTGCGGGCCCGCGCGGGGCACGAAAATCGCCGGGGATTGAGGTGAGTGCCGAAAGCATCGCAGCACGTGAGGCGATCAGGCGTTGATCGAACGCCCCGGAATCAGCGTGCCCGAGAACTCAAGCGTCTGAGCGGGGGGTGCCCCGGCCTCGTCGGACGAGGAACGCGACGCCTTGCCCTCGATCTGGTCGAGGAGGATCGACACCGCAGCCCGGGCGATGTCCTCGATGGGCTGGCGGATCGTCGCCAAGTGGGGGAGGGCGCGGCGCATCGTCTCCGTGCCGTCAAAACCAATGATGGACAGGTCAGTGGGGACCAACAGGTTGCGCGTGCGCGCCCACTCGAGGACCTCGGCGGCCGCGAGGTCGTCGGTCGCGAACACCCCGTCGACGGGGGCAGAGGCGCGGGCCTCGTCCAGGGCATCGCGCACCATCGCAAAACGCTGCGGCGTCGGCGTATCGAAGGGCACGGTGACCACGCGCGGGGTCAGACCCGCGCGCTCGACCTCGGCGCGGTAACCGGCCTCACGCAGGTTACGTGGACCCGAACGGGACGTGAGCAGCAGGGGATGGCGGCACCCGCCCTCAATGAGCGCACGCGTCGCCATGGCACCCGCCTCCTCGTTCGCGCAGCGCACATTCGGAATGGACGGGCTCAGCTCGCGATCGATCGTCACCAGGGGCATGCGGATCGTGTCGTACTCGCCTAGGCCCTCGTTGTGGGCGCCTGAAATGATGCCGTCCACGCGGTTACCCACGAGGAGCGAGAGGTACTCTCGCTCGCGCTCCGCTCGGCCCATGGAATTACAAATGAGGATGCGGTAACCGGCGTCGGCGAGGGCGTTCTCCACCTCGACGGCCAGCTCGCCGAAGAAGGGGAGGGAGACAGCGGGAACGATGAGGCCGACCGTCTGCGTGCGCATGCCGTGAAGGGCGCGAGCCAGCGAGTTCGGGCGGTAGCCGAGCGTCTCGATCGCATCGGCGACGTTCTTCTTCGTCTTTTCCGAGAGGTACCCGCGGTTGTTGAGAACGCGCGACACGGTTGTCAGGCTCACTCCGGCCAGCTCGGCGACGTCGGCCAGCGTGGGTTCGCGGGAACTCATGCGGCTTCCTTTCCTTCCATCGGTACTTCTCTAGTGTAATTGGTGAGGCGGAGGGGTTTCTCGTCACGTCGGCGAGGCCGGAGCTGGGCGCTGCGTAGTGGCGTCGTCTCGGTCGACGGGGGAGTCCGTTGTCGTATGGTTTTTCGGCATTTACGAGGGTGATGTATCCCATGTCACTGTCCGTGATATCGGGTTTTGCGCGGGTATCTAAGCCCGATACCATGGGCCGTACGGGCACCTGTGTCTCACGATGGACATCCCCGCATTTGAAAGGAACGACCATGATTTCCCGCACCGTTGCAATTGGTTCCTCCGTTGGCCTCCACGCACGTCCCGCATCCGTCCTCGCCGAGGCCGTTGATGACTCCGGCGTCGAGGTCACCATCGCTTTCGATGGCGAGGAGGCCGACGCCGCGTCGCTCCTCGAAATCATGACCCTGGGCGCCAAGCACGGCGACGTCGTCACCCTGTCCACCGAGGATGATTCCGCGGGCGCGGTGCTTGACTCGCTCGTCGAGCTGCTCTCGCGCGACCTCGACCAGGAGTGAGCTGATGGCGACGCACGACGTCTTGCACGGCATCGGCGTCTCCGCCGGTACCGCTGCAGCTCCCGCCGCGATCGTCCAGCCGGCCCCCGGCGTCGACACGACGGAGCCGGGCAGCGTTGACGCTGCCGCCGACGGCGCGCGTGTCCGCGAGGCACTCGCAGCCGTTTCCGCTCGTCTGAGCGAGCGCGCCGCAAACGCGCCGGAGGAGACGAAGGCGATCCTCAAGGCCACCGCCCAGCTCGCGGGTGACCGCGGCCTGGCCAAGGCCGTTGACAAGAAGCTGAAGAAGGGCCTCGGTGTCACCCAGGCTGTCCATGATGCTGTCGAGGACTACGCGCAGATGCTGCGCGGCCTGGGCGGCTACATGGCCGAGCGCGCGACCGACCTGTACGACGTGCGCGATCGCGCGATCTGCGAGCTGCGTGGCCTGCCCGAGCCCGGCGTCCCGGCCTTCGATGGGCCCGTCGTCCTCGTGGCGCGCGATCTGGCTCCCGCTGAGACTGCGACCCTGAACCCGGACACCGTCCTCGGCATCATCACCGAGATCGGTGGCCCCACCTCGCATACGGCGATCCTGGCTGCCCAGCTGGGCATTCCCGCGATCGTCAAGGCTGAGGGCATCATGGAGGTCGCCGAAGGCACGATGCTGGCCCTCGACGGTGGCGTCGGCGAGGTGATCGTCGCTCCCACCGATGCCGAGGTGGACCTGCTCAAAGGAGCGTTCGCGCCGCCGCGCACTCGCTCTGGCTGGCTCGAACGGTGAAGGGGCGACCTACGACGGCTACCGCGTCAAGCTCCTGGCCAACATCGGCACGGTCGACGATGCGATGAAGGCATCGAAGTTCGACCTCGAGGGCTCGGGCCTGTTCCGCACGGAGTTCCTGTTCCTGGAGCGTTCGGAGGCCCCGACGCTGGAGGAGCAGACCGACACCTACACGAAGGTTCTGCGCTCCTTCGGGTCGCGTCGCGTGGTCGTTCGTACCCTCGACGCGGGCGCCGACAAGCCGCTGAGCTTCGCGGACCTGGGTGCCGAGGAGAACCCCGCACTGGGTGTGCGCGGCCTGCGCCTGTGCCAGGTGCGCGAGGACCTCATCGACACGCAGCTGCAGGCTTTGGCCGCCGCCCACAAGGCGACGGGTGCGGAGCTCTGGGTCATGGCCCCCATGGTCGCGACCGCCGATGAGGCGAAGTGGTTCGCTGACAAGGCGCGCGGCTACGGCCTACCCAAGGTTGGCATCATGATTGAGGTGCCCGCGGCCGCCCTGCGTGCCGAGCAGCTCCTGTCGATCGTGGACTTCGCGTCCATCGGCACGAACGACCTGACGCAGTACACGATGGCTGCCGACCGCCTGGACGGCAACCTGGCGTCTCTCCTGGATCCGTGGCAGCCCGCGGTCCTCGAGATGATCCGCCACGCCTGCAACGGCGGTCGTGCGACGGGCAAGCCCATCGGCGTGTGCGGCGAGGCCGGTGGCGACCCGCTGCTGGCCCTGGTCCTCACGGGCCTGGGTGTCGCCTCCCTGTCGATGGCTCCGTCGAAGGTCAACGCCGTGCGCGCCGCCCTGCGCATGCACGACCTGGCGACCTGCCAGCAGATGGCCGCCTACGCGGTGGATGCCCCCAATGCGATGGAAGGCCGTGAGAACGTCGTGAAGCTGGTGGCACCGGCCATGCTGGATCTGCTGTGATGCGACGCTTCTGACAAGTAACGGGGTGGGCCCGGGAACCAATCGGTTCCCGGCCCACCCCGTTTGTGCGCGCGTTGCGCGACGCGCCGTCAGTCCCTGCGGATTGCGTCCGCGGGATTCGAAGGAGCGGAGGCGGCGTTCGCCTTCGGGGTCTTCTCGGAACGGCCCGAGAAGAGAGCAGTGAGGATCAGGATGACGCCGAGGGCCGCGATCGCGCTGATCCCGAGCACCGGCAGGTTGAGGTTCGTGATGTAGGCCTCGGCGATGAGGAAAACGCCCATCATACACACCAGGAGAGCCCACACGAAAGAACCGACTCGCACGCCCTTGCGGGGTGCCTCGGGCAGCGGGTACGTGGCAGCGAGTCCGCTCTGAGCGTTCCACGTCTGGGCACCCGGGGCGGTGCCCGACGTCGTCTGAGCGTCGGAGGCTGCCCCGGCCTCGTGACCCCGAGGAATCGTCTCGCCCGTGGAAGCCGGATCGAAGGCGGTGCGTGCGCCCGTGCCTACAGAGGCAGCGGGAGCGCCAGCCTGTGCCTGTGAGCCCTGAGCGCTCGATGCGCCCGCCTGGCTCTCAGCGCCAGCGTCTGCCCGAAAGGGATCGGCAGGCATCTGCGTCGTCGGGGCGTCGCGGAAGACCGCGAGCGGGTCCGAGAAGAGGTCCGGCGACGAGGTCGGCATCTCCGTGGTCGCGTCCTGACCTGCGCCGACGGAGGGTGCGGGAGTCGTCAACAGCGGCATCGTCTCGTCAAATTCAGGCAGCTGGGTGGTCTGGTCGTCGTTCGAGGTGGTCATAGTCGTGGTCCTTCCTCAGTTACCCGACTGGGAGTCGGTGGGGGTAGGGGAGGGGTGGGCGTTGCGCTCGGGGCGGCGCTCGGAGTCGCCGAGGGCGTGGCGGAGGGCGCTGCCGGCGTGGAACCCCAGGTGCCCGAGGCGTCGGGGGACTGCACGATCGTCAGCGTCTCAAGGTCCGCGTCGTCGGTGATGAGGATTGTGATGCCGCCGAGCGAGGGCTTCCCCCAGGCGGGGGAGGATGCGGTCACGCCGGAGCAGTTATCCAAAGGTTCGGCCCAGCCGTTGCCATCCATGTTGGTGGACAGGTTGCCGATGCTGGACTGGCAGATGATCTGCACGGGCTGGCCCTCGGCCAACTGGACGGTGAGTCGATTCCAGGCCCGCCAGTCGACCGTGATCGTCTTGGTCGTGCCGACGGGGGCGCCGGTCAGGTCGAGCGTGGTCGAGCTGGCCGGGTTGCCTCCACTGACCTTGTCGACCGTCCAGTCGAGCGTCGTCTGGTTGCCGATGGCACCCACGTGAGTGTTGACGAGGAAAACGGTTGGGTGAGATGCCTGGGAGCCAACGAGGGCTGTGGGGAGTGCCAACACCACGCCGATGATCGACAGGGCAGTGAGCCAGCCGGCGCTGCGATCGCGCAGGGCGGCAATCGCCAGGGAGAACCCGACGATGAGCAGGCACACGCCGCCACCAACGGTGATGATACGGGCGATCGTTTGCCCCTCTGTCTCGCCGGTAATGAAGGGGATCGACAGGCCCTTATCCGCCCAGTACAGTCCGGCGAAAACAGCAGCCGTGATGAGCACCAGCAGGCCCGTGATCGCCAGGTTGACGCGACTGGAGACGGTGCGCGGGCGATGAGTCGGCATAGGACGCGGGGTCCACTGACGAGGCCTGGGCGCGGTGGGCGGAGGCGTCCAGCCGGGGTGGGGCTGGGTGGGGCGAGCGGCGGCCGGGCGAGGCCCGGCGTTCGTGCCCTGAGTCGCGGAGGTGGTGGCGCCTGTGGGGCGCGGGGTGCCCGCGCTACCTGCGCTGCCTGCGGGGACGCCGTAAGCGGGGAAGCCCTCGGGGGCCTGAGTGTTCTGCTGCTGCGGCATGGTGGCACCCGTGTCCTCAGCGCCCGGGGTGCTGTGCCCAAAAGGGGGCGGTCGTTCCCGCTCCTCCCGGAGTACTCGGGGTGCCGTACTGCGGTGCCGAGCCGGTGCCCTGGTTCTGTCCGGACTTGTTCGCGTTCGAGATGACGAAGGCGATGAGGCCGACGACGAAGGCGGAAACTACGAGGAAGCCGAGCCAGCCAGCACCGAGACCGATGCCAATACCGCCGAGGACGCCGACGGAGGGCAGGACGGAGGACACGCTGACAAGGCACAGGAGGAGACCTCCCAGGAAGGCAATGTCGAAGCGTCCTTCTGCGGTTTCCTCCGCGTGGATGCGCCCGTCCTGAGCCTCGGGCAGGAGGAGCCACGCCAGGCCGTAGGCGAGCGTCACGAAGGGCAGGCACAGGGCTGCGATGACGGTGAGGACTCGCACGAGCGACAGGTCCCATCCGCTGCGTGCAGCGATGCCCGAGCAGACGCCGCCGATGACGCGAGGGTGGGCTCGGTACCAGCCGGAGGCTCGCATGGACTCAAAGAAACGCTTGCGGGGCGGACGCTGTCCGTAGGCACCGCCCTGGTCCGACGGACCATTTGACCAACTCATGGTGCACTTCCTCTCGATGGGATCCGCATACATTCGGATCGGATACCACTACTCAATCAAACGGGAGTCCCCTCGCGATAGTAGGGGACCCCCTGAACCGCCCCTGATTGTGCCGGGGGTACCCCCGGCCTCGTCCCCGGACGTGCCACAATGGACACGTGAGCAGCACGGTCAACAACCCGCATCCTGGGTGGACGCCGCCGATTCCGGCACCGCCCGCCAGGCTCCCGCTTGCACGCGCGACAGCCTCCAGCCCGGACATGCCTGCCCCCTGGATGGCGGGCGTGTGCTCGGGCCTGGCCGTGCACCTGGGTGTCCCGGTCATGGTGATCCGCGGAGGTCTCATCGCCCTGACCTTTCTCGGCGTCGGCGCGGTCGCCTACCTGTGGCTGTGGGTGACGGTCCCCGAGGATTCGCCCGAGGCCTCGGCGTCGGGCACGCTCAGCCCCGGCCTCGTGCGTGTGCGTCAGGAGAGGGCCGCCCAGGTCGCGCGTAACCGTATGATCGTCACGGGCGTGGCTCTGCTGGTTGCCGCGGTGCTTGGCGCGATCCTGAACGCGACGAGCGCCCTTGAGTGGAGCGACATGGGTTCCATCGTGTCGATCATCGCGGGCATCACTTTGGTGTGGAGCCAGAGCCGCGAGGTACGCAATTGGCGCTCGGTGCGCTTTATCGGCGCGGTCGTGGGCGGTATTGCGCTGCTGAGCCTCGGCGTCGTCATGGCCGCCTCGCGTGACAACCCGCCCGTCATCCTGCTGCGCGGCGGCCTTATCGGGGCTGCCCTGGTCGCGGGCGTGCTCTTCGCCCTCGTCCCCATGTGGCTGCGCACGACGAAGGACCTGTCGCAGGCTCAGGCGCAGCGCGTGCGCGAATCCGAGCGCGCCGACATCGCCGCCCACCTGCATGACTCCGTGCTCCAGGCCCTCACTCTTATCCGCGCATCCGCCGAGGACCCCGCCCGCGTGCGAGCCATCGCCCTCACTGAGGAGCGCGAGCTGCGCGCCTGGCTCTACACGGGCCACGCGCAGGCCGCAGACTCCCTCGAGGCCGCCGTCACCGAGGCGGTCGTGGGCGTCGAGAGCCGCTACGGCGTGCCCATCAGCGTGGTCGTCGTCGGCGACATGCGCCCGGGGCCCCGGCGAACTCGCGCTCGTCGCGGCCCTCGCCGAGGCCTGCCAAAACGCCGTGCGCCACGGCGCCCCGCCCGTCTCCGTCTACGTCGAAGTGCGCCCCCAGGCCGTGGAGGCCTTCATCAAGGACAGCGGCGAAGGATACGACCCCGCCTCGATCGCGGCCGACCGCCACGGCGTGCGCGACTCCATCGTTGGGCGCATGCGCAGGACCGGGGGTAACGCCACGATCAGGCGTCTCGCCCGCGGAACCGAAGTTGCTCTGAGCATGCCGCGCTCCGATATCCTGGAAGAAACAGCGCCCAACGGGAGGACACAGTGACCATCCGCATCCTCGTCATCGACGACCACCCCATGGTTCGGGCAGGCGTGCGCGCCGAGCTCGAAAACTCCGGGGCCGACCTGGAGGTCGTCGGCGACGCCTCCGACGTCGAGGGCGCCATCGCGGCCTGCCGCACGCTCACCCCGGACGTTGCCCTCCTTGACGTGCACCTGCCCGGCGGAAGCGGAGGAGGTGGGGCCGAAGTGGCCAGCACGTGCCGCGACATCGAGGGCCTGCACTTCCTGGCGCTGTCCGTCTCGGACGCCGCCGAGGACGTCGTCCAGGTCATCCGCGCGGGCGCCCGCGGATACGTCACCAAGTCGATCTCCACCCCCGACCTCGTCGAGGCCATCGGCCGCGTCGCCGCCGGGGACGCCGCCTTCAGCCCGCGCCTGGCAGGCTTCGTGCTCGACGCCTTCGGGACCGGTGAGGTGTCCACGACCGACACTGAGCTGGACCTGCTGTCCGCGCGCGAGCAGGAGGTCATGCGCCTCATCGCCCGCGGCTACACGTACAAGGAAGTCGCCCACGACCTGTTCATCTCCATCAAGACCGTCGAAACCCACGTGAGTTCGGTCCTGCGCAAGCTCCAGCTCTCCAACCGCAACGAGCTGACGCGCTGGGCGATGCAACGACACATCGTGTGAGGTCGAACCCCTTTCGCGCGTGCCATCCGTAAGGTGGCACGCCACCGCCCTTACAATGGAACCCCGAGGGCGCGACTGCGCCTGACCGCCCCGCACGGACGGCTCCTTTACTTCCGCGACCTCGGAGGATGCATGCACCGCATCGGTTTTGACAGTGATCAGTACGTCGAGATGCAGTCTCGGCACATCGCCCAGCGACGCAGCGAATTCGGCGGCAAGCTGTATTTGGAGTTCGGCGGCAAGCTGATCGACGACATGCACGCCTCGCGCGTCCTTCCGGGTTTTACGCCCGACAACAAGGTGCGTATGCTGCGCGAACTGGCCGACGAAGTGGAGATCATCGTCGCCGTTAATGCCAAGGATTTCGCGCGCCGCAAGGTCCGCGCAGACATGGGAACCACCTACGACGACGAGGTTCTGCGCCAGATCGACGAGTTCCGTGAGCGTGGCCTGTACGTCGGTTCGGTCGTCATCACCCAGTGGACGGATGACAACAAGGCGGCCGCCGAGGTGAAGGAACGCTTCGAGAAGCTCGGCATCCGCGTCTACCGCCACTTCCCGATCCCCGGCTACCCCTCGGACGTCGAGCGCATTGTCTCGGACGAGGGCTACGGCGCCAACGAGTACGTGGAGACCAGCCGCGACCTCGTCGTTGTGACGGCTCCTGGACCGGGCTCCGGCAAGATGGCGACCTGCCTGTCGCAGCTGTACCACGACCACAAGCGCGGGATCGAGTCGGGGTACGCGAAGTGGGAGACCTTCCCGATCTGGAACATTCCGCTGGATCACCCGGTGAACATTGCCTACGAGGCGGCCACCGCCGACCTCGACGACGTCAACATGATTGATCCCTTCCATCTGGAGGCGTACGGGATCAAGACGGTCAACTACAACCGCGACGTCGAAATCTTCCCGGTCCTGAACCGCCTCTTCGAGAAGATCCTCGGATCCTCCCCGTACAAGAGCCCCACGGACATGGGCGTCAACATGGCTGGCCACTGCATCGTCGACGACGAGGCCTGCAGGGAGGCCTCGCGTCAGGAGATCATTCGCCGCTACTACAAGGCCCTCGTGACTGAGAAGAAGGAGATGAGCGAGCCCGTGCAGTCGGCGCGTATCTCCCTGCTGATGAGCCGCGTGGGCGTGGGCCGCATGGACCGCCCGGTCGTGCGTCCGGCCCTGGAGTTGGCCGAGGCCACGGGCGAGCCGGCCGCCGCGATCGAGCTGCCCGATGGCCGCATCGTCACGGGCAAGACGTCGGCGCTGCTGGGCTGCTCCTCGGCGATGCTCCTCAACGCCCTTAAGAAGCTCGCCGGCCTGCCGGACGAGGTCCAGCTCCTCGCCCCGGAGTCGATCGAGCCGATCCAGCGCCTCAAGACCCGCGACCTGGGCTCGCGCAACCCGCGCCTGCACACCGACGAGGTCCTCATCGCGCTCGCGGTGTCCGCCAACGGCGACGACAACGCGCGCCGCGCCCTGGATAAGCTCAGCGCGCTGCGCGACTGCGACGTGCACGAGTCGGTCATCCTGGGCCCCGTGGACGAGGGCATCTTCCGCTCCCTCGGCATCCAGGTGACCACCGAGCCCGTGTACGCGACCAAGTCGCTGTACCGCAAGAAGTAATCGCTTCGACGAGGCCGGGGTTTCCTTCGCGTATCAGCGCGGGGCGCCCCGGCCTCGTCGCGTGCCGCCTGTCGCGGTTGGCTCACCCGATCTGGCCGTTCGTGGCTGGCGCCACCCGGGGTGAGTGCCGCAGCTGAGGGTGGGGCGGTTTAGGCTTGGAGACGATGAGTGACGCGACTTCTTTGCCTGACCTTGGTTTCCTGATCGGCCCCGATGGGGGCCGCCAGGACGACTACGTGCCGCCGGAGGTGCCCGCCTTCGACGTGGAGGACGCGCTGGGCGCCGACTACGACGGCGGCTGGCCCGACATCGCCGTCCCCGGTGGGGGCTCGGGGGAGGCCTCCGCGTGGGAGGCTGCCCCGGCCTCGTCCGTGCCCGCGTGGGGCGAACCCCGCCGCCCCGGCGTGGACCCCGAGTCACTCACGCGCGGCCTCAACGATCGCCAGCGCGAGGCCGTGACGCACGCGGGCTCGCCGCTGCTGATCCTGGCGGGCGCGGGCACCGGTAAGACCCGCGTGCTGACGCACCGCATCGCCTACCTGCTGGCCACGGGCCGTGCGCGGGCTGGGGAGATCCTGGCGATTACCTTCACGAACAACGCGGCGGCTGAGATGCGCGAGCGCGCCGGCACCCTCGTGGGCGACGACGCGCGACGCATGTGGGTGTCGACCTTCCACTCGGCGTGCGTGCGCCTGCTGCGCTACGAGCACGAGGCGGCTGGGCTGTCCTCGTCGTTCACGATCTACGACGCCCAAGATTCCCAGCGCCTCATCCAGATGGTCCTCAAGGCCATGGACGTGGACATCAAGCGCTTCACCCCGAAGATGGTGGCGGCGCGCATTTCGGACGCGAAGAACGAGCTGATCGGCCCGAAGCGTTACGCCGAGACGGCTGGCAAAGACCCCGTCTCTCGTATCGTCGCGGACGCCTACGTCGAGTACGACAAGCGCATGCGCGCCTCGAACGCGCTGGACTTCGACGACCTCATCATGCGCACGGTCGACCTGCTGCGCGACAACCCGCTGATCGCCGAGCACTACCACCGGCGCTTCCGCCACATCCTGGTCGACGAGTACCAGGACACGAACCACGCGCAGTACGTCCTCGTGCGCGCCCTCGTGGGGGATGGGTCCGATGGGGTCACGCCCGCCGAGCTGACAGTCGTGGGCGACTCCGACCAGTCGATTTACGCGTTCCGCGGTGCCACGATCCGCAACATCGAGGAGTTTGAACGCGACTTCACGGGCGCTCGCACCATCTTGCTGGAGCAGAACTATCGCTCGACGCAGAACATCCTGTCGGCCGCGAACGCCGTCATTGCTCGCAACACGGGGCGGCGCGCGAAGAACCTGTGGACGGCCTCGGGCGACGGCGCGCTCATCACGCTGGACGCCGCCGATTCCGAGCACGACGAGGCCCGCTTCGTCGTCGGCGAGATCGACCGCCTCGCGGACTCGGGCGTCGACTGGGGCGACATCGCTGTCTTCTATCGCACGAACGCGCAGTCCCGCGCGCTGGAGGAGCTCCTCGTGCGTCAGGGCATCCCGTACCGCGTCGTCGGCGGCACGCGCTTCTACGAGCGCCGCGAAATCAAGGATGCACTGGCCTACCTGCAGCTCATCTCCAACCCCGACGACACGGTCGCGGCCCGCCGCGTTCTCAACGTCCCCAAGCGCGGCATCGGCGCGAAGGCCGAAGAGGCCATCGCCGCGCACGCTGCCCACTACGGAATCTCCTTCGGCGCGGCCCTACGCCACCTGTGGCTGCGTGCCGGGCGCCCCGCGGGTGAGGGCGAGGGGATCGACGTCGACGCGCTCGCACGCTCCACGTCCCCGGACGAGGCCTCGGCTGATTCTTCGGTTTCCGCTTCCACGGGTGACACGGCGGGGGAGAAGCCCGATGCGAGCGAGGCTGCGGATGAGAGCGCGGCTGCTGCCCCGGCCTCGTCCCCTGTCGAGAGCGCGCCTGAAACGGCCCCCGAAGTCCTGGGCATCACCCCGCGCGCCGCCAAGTCGGCGGCAGCATTCTGGGGGCTCATCGAAACCCTGCGCGCCGCGGAGGCCCGAGGCGCGTCGCAGGCCGACATCCTCGAAGAGGTCCTGGATCGCACCGGCTACCTGGCGGAGCTGCGCCGCAGCGAGGACCCGCAGGACGCCTCGCGCGTGGAAAACCTGGCGGAACTGCACTCGGTTGCGGGAGCCTTCGCGGCCGACGCTCCGGGTGGGACCCTCGCGGACTTCCTCGAGCGCGTCGCCCTCGTGGCCGACTCGGACCAGGTGCCCGCGGAGGGTGAGCGCGGCGGGCAGGTCACCCTCATGACCGTGCACACCGCGAAGGGCCTCGAATTCCCGGTCGTTTTCGTCACCGGCATGGAGGACGGCACCTTCCCGCACCAGCGCAGCCTCGGCGACGAGAGCGAGCTGGAGGAGGAACGCCGCCTGGCGTACGTGGCGATCACGCGTGCGCGCGAACGTCTCTACCTGACGCGCGCGGCCGTGCGCAGTGCCTGGGGGGACCCCGCAGGAGATGCCGCCCTCGCGGTTCCTCGACGACATCCCCGCCGAGCTCCTCGACGTGCGCCGTGCGGCCACGTCGGGGGAGCGCATGCGCGCGTCCTACGGCGGATCCTATGGGTCCGGATCGTACGGCTCGGGTTCCTACGGGCGTTCCCGCCGCTCCGAGGGGCGCGACCCGTGGGGTGACACCGACACGGGTGCCTTCGGCTCCGGACGTGGTGGCACCTCCGCGCAGTCTGCGGGGGTGCGCAAGGTGACGCGCATGGGCGTGGCTCCCGCCGCCAAGCCCGCCGAGGACAAGCCGGTGCTCTCCCTCAAGGTCGGCGACCGCATCAAGCACGCCACCCTGGGTGCCGGCACCGTCACTGGCATCGAAGGCGAGGGGCCGCGCACCGTGGCCCGAATCCGCTTTGGCCTGGGCGAGAAGCGCCTGCTCGTGCGCATGGCTCCGATGGAGAAGATCTCCTAGCTTTTCCTGGCTGAGGGCCGGGCTGCTTGGTGCGCCCTGCTGGGCCGGGCTGCTTTGTGTGTGCCCGTGGGCGGCGGCCCGCCCGCGAGCCGTCCGCGCCGCGAGCTTCGCTCGGCGCGTCGTCTCGAAGCCCGGCCAGGCCCCGCCACCGCCCACGGGCACCGCAGCCTGGCCCTCCGGTCCCTCCGCCGCCCTTCACGCCGGTGGGGGGTCGCTGATCGGCGGCTCGGTGCGTTGCCCTGATGCCTAGTTCTGGCTGTCAATCAGCAATTTCGCACGTAATTCCCCTGCGATTAGTTCAAATTTTGAATTCATGTCGTTGGAATTGCAACGTTTTCGGGTGGTCTCAAAAAATGACCGAGGGAAATTACGTGCGAAATTTGTCTGGGTCCGTCATGCCGCATTGAGAGGCGTCAGATGTCGATGTGACAACGCCTGGCCCGCGGGAGATGCGACCCTGATCCGCCCCGCAACGCAAAGCGTTGATAAAGCGAAATTGCGTTCCGGTCAAGGCCGTGACAAGCCTTGATAATGGGAGGAAATGGCGCGTTTCTGCCGGTCGCACGTTAGAATTATTGCGCTGACCACACCACGTTCAACGGAGGGAATAAGGTGGATCTCTACGAGTACCAGGCCCGGCAGATGTTCAAGGAGCACGGCGTGCCCGTGCTCGACTACCGCCTGGCGTCGACCCCCGAAGAGGCGCGCGAGGGTGCGCGCGAGCTCCTCGCAGAGGGTGCGTCGCTGCTGGTTGTCAAGGCGCAGGTGAAGACCGGCGGCCGCGGCAAGGCCGGCGGCGTCAAGCTCGCCCACACCGCCGACGAGGCCTACGAGAAGGCTGAGGCGATCCTCGGCCTCGACATCAAGGGCCACATCGTCAAGAAGGTCATGATCGCGTCCGGCGCGGACATTGCCGCCGAATACTACTTCTCGATCCTGCTGGACCGCTCGAACCGCCGCCACCTGGCGATGTGCTCGCGCGAAGGCGGCATGGACATCGAGACCCTCGCGAAGGAACGCCCCGAGGCCTTGGCCCGCGTCCCCCTCGACCCCACCGTCGGCATCGACGCAGAGGTCGCCCGCCACATCGCGAAGGAAGCCGGGTTTGACGAGGCCACGGCCGAGGCCATCGCCCCCGTCCTCGAAACCCTGTGGACCGTCTACCGCGATGAGGATGCGACGCTGGTCGAGGTCAACCCGCTGGTCTCCAGCCCCGACGGCTCCGTGTGGGCGGTCGACGGCAAGGTGACCCTCGACGACAACGCGCGCTTCCGCCACCCCGGCCACGCCGACCTTGTGGACGTGGCCGCGCAGGATCCGCGCGAGGCCGCAGCGAAGGCAGCCGGACTCAACTACGTGCGCCTGGAGGGCCAGGTCGGCATCATCGGTAACGGCGCGGGCCTGGTCATGTCGACCCTCGACGTGGTCGCGATGGCCGGCGAGGAGTTCGGCGGAATGAAGCCCGCGAACTTCCTCGACATCGGCGGCGGCGCCTCGGCCGAGGTCATGGCCAAGGGTCTGGACATCATCCTCGGTGACGAGCAGGTCCGTTCCGTGTTTGTCAACGTCTTCGGTGGCATTACCGCGTGCGACCAGGTTGCCCGAGGCATCATCGGCGCGCTCGAGACGCTGGGCGATACGGCCACGAAGCCGCTCGTCGTGCGCCTCGACGGCAACAAGGTCGAGGAAGGCCGCGCGATTCTCGCGGAGGCCGCGCATCCGCTCGTCCACATGGAAGAAACGATGGACGGCGCGGCCCGGCGTGCAGCCGAGCTCGCAGCACAGGCATCGTCGAAGTAACGACCCGAGAACTGCAGGAGAACACCATGACTATCTTCGTCAACTCTGACACCCGGGTCATCGTCCAGGGCATGACCGGTGCCGAGGGCCGCAAGCACACCCAGCGCATGCTGAGCGCCGGCACGGCTATCGTGGGCGGCACGAACCCGCGCAAGGCCGGCACGACCGTCACCTTCGACGTGCAGGGCTACGGCCCGGGTGCCGACAAGGTGACCGACGGCCAGGTTGAGGTCCCCGTCTTCGGAACGGTCGCCGAGGCCCGCGAGGTCACCGGTGCGAACGCCTCCGTCATCTTCGTGCCCCCGGCCTTCGCGAAGGGCGCCGCCCTCGAGGCCATCGAGGCGGGCATCGAGACGATCGTCCTCATCACCGAGGGTATCCCCGTCCAGGACTCCACGATCGTCGTCGAGCGCGCGCTGGCGGCGGGCGTGCGCCTGATTGGCCCGAACTGCCCCGGCATCATCTCGCCCGGGCAGGCGAATCTGGGCATCACGCCGGCGGACATTACGGGACCGGGCCGCCTCGGCCTCGTCTCGAAGTCGGGAACGCTGACCTACCAGCTCATGTACGAGCTGCGCGATTTCGGCTTCACGACGTGCCTGGGCATCGGCGGTGACCCGGTCGTGGGCACCACCCACATCGACGCGCTGGCGGCTTTCGAGGCGGACCCGGACACCGACCTCGTCATCATGATCGGCGAGATCGGCGGCGACGCCGAGGAGCGCGCGGCCGCCTGGATCCAGGAGAACATGACCAAGCCCGTCGTCGCCTACATCGCGGGCTTCACGGCCCCCGAGGGCAAGACCATGGGTCACGCGGGCGCGATCGTGTCCGGTTCGTCCGGTACGGCCGCCGCGAAGGCGGAGGCGCTCGAGGCCGTGGGCGTGCGCGTGGGTCGCACCCCCTCGCAGACGGCGCAGATCGCGCGCGAGATCCTCTCGCGCTAACGTCACAGCACAAATCGGCCCGGGGTCGGCGCGCAGCGTCGCGGCCCCGGGCCGATTCTGACACTATGGGCCTGTGAGCGAGCGCATCAGAGAAGTACCCAGCCCCCGGCGAACCACGACTACGTACGTGGCGGATCGAGCGACGATCCGCGTGGCCGTCCCGCAGGGGTGGGCGCGCGGTGTGCTCGCGGGAGTTGAGGCGGCCTTTGCGGGCTGGGGTCTGATCACGGTGTTCACGATGATCGCGTACCTGACGCTGCGCTCGAACTCGTGGATGAATGACACGACGCCGCGCGACGCGCTCGGCCTGGGTGGCGACCTGTGGGCCGCCGTCATTGGCGGCACGTCGGTCGTGGGTGACGTTCACTATCGCGCGATCCCGACGCTTATGGGCGCTCTACTGATCGTGCTGGTGAGGATTTTGCTGCGCACGACGGCGGGTTATCCGCGCGCCGCTGCGCTGTTTGCCGTGCCTGGCTTCCTGCTGACCTCGTGGCTCCTGGCGGGGGCCTCGGGTATTCATTCGCATTGGTGGACGGGCGCGATCGGCGGCGTGTTGATCCCGTTGATCGGCTCGGTCTGGTTCGTCGCCTCGGGCTATTCGCGTGACCACGAGGCGCCGTCGATGCAGCACTGGATTTCGGGTGGCCTGAAGCTGGGCGGCCTGTCGGTGGCGGTGCTGGTGGCTGCGTCGTTCGTCGCCTCGGTTATCGCGCTCGTCGCGGGGTGGAGCCGTATGGCGGGTATTCAGGAGCTCCTGGGCGCTTCGTCGGCCGCGGACACGTCGTTCATCGTCGGTGGGCAGGTGTTGTTTGCGCCGACGGTCATGGCGTGGGTGGCCTCATGGTGGTCGGGCGTGGGCTTCCTGACGGCGACGGATTCGTTGCATTCTCCGGAGGTGGTGGGTATGGGGCCGATTCCGCCGATCCCGCTCCTGGGTGCTGTCCCGGAGAGCGCTCCGGGCCTGTGGGTGATTCTCGCGCCGATTGTGCTGGGCGTTGGCCTCGGCGTCGTCGCGGCTCGTTCGTTCCGTCGTGAGCACCTGCTGCACCAGAGCGCTCAGGGTGTGCTGGCCTCGGTGATCATGGCGTCGGTGACGGCCCTGTGGATGTGGAGCGCGACGATGAGCATGGGCTCGGTGCGCCTGGCCTCGATGGGGCCGCGCGTGGGGTGGGCGACGCTCGCCCTCGTGCTCGAGATCGCCCTGCCCGCGCTGATCATCGCCCTGGCGACCCACCCGACGACGCGCGCTCTCCTCGGCGAGGGCGCCGGTCGCGTGCGCAACGAGGGCGAGGCCCTGCGCCGCCGCGCCGCCGAGCGTGCGTCCCGCGTGGGAGCCGCTGCCTCGACGGCGGACGAGGCCTGGGCTGAGGCCTCCGATCCCGCTGAGGTGGGCGACGCGGACGCAGGCGCCGACGAGGCTGGGGCTGAGGATCTCGAAGCGGTGGCCGATGGGGGGAGAAGTGGACGAGATGTCCGAGGAGACTAGCGAAACCGCCGCCGACGCCGCCGCGGACAGTGAAGCGGTCCAGGCTGAAGGTGATGCGGAAGACCCCGAGACGAAGGCGACGCAGCGCGAGGGCCTGAACTAGACTGGGAGACGCCGCGACTGGCGAGGGTGGATTACCACCGGGGAGCGGCCGCACTTCCCGCGAGGCGTCGCCCGCCTGGGCGCCTGGGTTTGGTCTCAACCTGGAGGAACTATGTCCGTCTCCCTGGACAACCTGGAACCCATCGACGTGCGCCCCATTAAGCGGGCCCTGATCTCCGTGTACGACAAGACGGGGTTGGAGGATCTCGCCCGCGCGCTTGGCGAGGCCGGCGTGGAGATCGTCTCCACCGGCTCCACGGCCGCGCGTATCGCGGCTGCTGGCGTGGCCGTCACCCCGGTCGATGACGTGACCGGTTTCCCGAGGTGCTCGAGGGTCGCGTGAAGACCCTGCACCCCTTCATTCACTCGGGCATTCTGGCTGACCAGCGTAAGGCCGCGCACCGCGAGCAGATTGCGCAGCTGGGCATCAAGGCGTTTGACCTGGTCGTGTGCAACCTGTACCCCTTCCAGGAGACGGTTGCGTCGGGCGCGTCCTTCGATGAGTGTGTCGAGCAGATCGACATCGGCGGCCCGTCCATGGTGCGCGCGGCAGCGAAGAATCATCCGTCGGTTGCCGTCGTGACCTCGCCTGAGCGCTACGCGGACGTGGTCGAGGCGGTGGCGGGGGGAGGGCTTCACCCTCGAGCAGCGCCGCGTCCTGGCAGCCGAGGCTTTCGCCCATACCGCGACCTACGACCTGGCGATCGCCGGCTGGTTTGCTGACGAGCTGGATTGTGAGGACGTGCGCGAGACCCTCGACGAGGCCGCCGAGTCCCACCTGGACGCCTCCGATGCGGCGTTCCTGGAGTCGCTGGGCTACCAGGCTGCGGAAGACTACGTGGTGGAGGCTCCCGAGGAGGAGGGGCAGGCCTCGGGTATGCCCGTGTTCGTCGCCGACGCGTTCGAGCGCGTGGAGTCGCTGCGCTACGGCGAGAATCCGCACCAGGGCGCGGCCGTGTACCGCGAGATCGATGAGTCCTTCGAGGACGAGGAGGTCGACGACGAGGCCTTGGTGCCGGGCATCGCGAATGCGCGCCAGCTGCACGGCAAGGCCATGAGCTACAACAACTACACGGATGGCGACGCCGCACTGCGTGCCGCTTACGATCACGAGCGTCCCTGCGTCGCGATCATCAAGCATGCGAACCCCTGCGGTATCGCGGTGGCCGATGACGTGGCCGAGGCCCACCGCCTCGCGCACGCCTGCGACCCTGTGTCGGCGTTCGGCGGCGTCATCGCCGTGAATCGCCCGGTGAGCGTGGAGCTGGCTCGCCAGATCGTCCCGATCTTCACCGAGGTCGTGCTGGCCCCCGATTACGAGGAGGGCGCGCTCGAGGTGCTGAGCGCGAAGAAGAACCTGCGCGTCCTGCAGGTCGAGCCCCCGGCTCGCGGCTCGTACGAGTTCAAGCAGATCAGTGGCGGCCTGCTGGTCCAGGAGCGCGACGACATCGACGCGCCCGGCGATTCCCCGGAGAACTGGACGCTCGCGGCCGGCGCTCCCGCCGACGAGGCGACGCTGGCGGACCTGGAGTTCGCGTGGCGCACGGTGCGCGCGGTTCGTTCCAACGCGATCCTGCTGGTCAAGGATGGCGCCTCGGTGGGCGTTGGCATGGGCCAGGTGAACCGCGTGGACTCCTGCAAGCTGGCGGTCGAGCGTGCGAACACGCTGGGCTCGCGCTCGACGGGTGACGCGGCGGCGTCCAACGTCGACAGCGCGGGTGGCGCTCGCGCGTCCGAGGTCGTGGCCGAGGCTCCCGAGCAGCGTTCCATTGGTGCGGTCGCCGCGTCGGACGCGTTCTTCCCCTTCGCGGATGGCCTGCAGGTGCTCATCGACGCGGGTGTGAAGGCGGTTGTCCAGCCCGGTGGCTCGGTGCGTGACCAGGAGTCGATTGACGCGGCGAACGGCGCGGGCATCACGATGTACCTGACGGGCACGCGCCACTTCGCGCACTGATCTGTCCCGTTCATGGGCTCCAGGGGGCGAGCGCCGGTGTGGCGCTCGCCCCCTGAGATTTGCCTCCGTGTGGTTGACAGGGGAGCCGGGGCAGCATATCGTTCAATTGTTGAATAAATGGCTGTTAGCCCTGTTGAAAGGTGCCTTATGACCACGCTGACCACTTCCCCCGTCGCAGCGCGCGAGAATCGCGTTCTCGCCGACCGCCTCGGCGGCACGATCGCGCGCGAGATCGCCCTGGTCGCTGCGGGCACGATCGCCATGATCGTCCTCGCCCGCATCTCGATCCCGCTGCCCTTTACCCCCGTGCCCGTCTCGCTGGGCACCCTCGGTGCGCTGTCGGTCGGCACGACCCTCGGTGCCCGCCGAGGCCTCGCCTCCGTCGCCGCGTACGCCCTCCTCGGTATTGCGGGTGCCCCGGTCTTCACCGGCACGAACGTCGGCTGGGCCTTCGCCTCCTTCGGCTACATCCTCGGCTACCTCCTCGTCGCCGCGATCGCCGGCCTGGCAGCCCAGCGCGGCGCCGACCGTCGCATCGTGACCATGGCGCCGACCGCCGTCGTGTCCCTCTTCTCCGTGTACATCGCGGGCCTGGCCTGGATGATCCCCTTCGCGCACATGACCCTTGAGCAGGCCTGATGAAAGGCTTCGTGCCCTTCATCATCGGCGACCTGCTGAAGGCCGCCGTGGCGACCGGCGCGTTCCCGGTGCTGCGCTCCATCTTCCGCTGAGCCGCGCGCTCGAGCGCAACGCGAGTCGGCCTCGTCCCTATGAGGGGCGGGGCCGTCGCCGTACCCGGCGTGCGCAGTGGTGACATGCGTAATGGAGCGCGACGGGGCGGGGCGCGCGCGGGTACCATTGGCAGGGTGAACGCTTCTGACATGCATCCCGTCCTCGTCGTCGACTTCGGCGCGCAGTATGCCCAGCTGATCGCGCGCCGTGTGCGTGAGGCCAACGTCTACTCCGAGATCGTCCCCCACACCATGAGCGTGGCGGACATGCTCGCCAAGGAGCCTGCCGCCATCATCCTGTCCGGCGGCCCGTCCTCCGTGTACGAGGAGGGCGCGCCCCTCCGTCGATCCCGCGATCTTCGAGGCCGGCGTGCCCGTCTTGGGCATCTGCTACGGCTTCCAGACCATGGCCCACGCCCTCGGCGGCACCGTCGGTCGCACGGGCACCCGCGAGTACGGGCACACCGAGGCTACAGTGGCCGGTGACTCCTGCCTGTTCGGCGGCACCCCCGACGACCAGATCGTGTGGATGAGCCACGGCGACGCCGTCCAGGGCGCGCCCGAGGGCTTCACCGTCACCGCCTCCACCGCCGAGACTCCCGTCGCGGCCTTCGAGTCGCGCGAGCGTCGCCTCTACGGCCTGCAGTGGCACCCCGAGGTGGGCCACTCCCAGTTCGGCCAGGATGCCCTGAAGAACTTCCTTTACGAGGGCGCTGGCCTGGAGCCCACGTGGACCGCCGGTTCCATCGTGGATGAGCAGGTCGAGAAGATCCGCGAGCAGGTCGGCGACGCGCAGGTCATCTGCGCTCTGTCCGGCGGCGTGGACTCCTCCGTGGCCGCGGCACTCGTGCACAAGGCTGTCGGCGACCAGCTGACCTGTTTCTTCATTGATCATGGCCTGCTGCGTGCGGGCGAGCGCGAGCAGGTCGAGAACGACTACGCGCGCGGCATGGGTATTCGCGTCATCACGTGCGACGAGTCCGAGCGTTTCCTGTCCGCCCTGGCCGGCGTCACCGAGCCCGAGGCGAAGCGTAAGATCATCGGCCGCGAGTTCATTCGTTCCTTCGAGGCCGCCCAGAAGCAGGTCATCGAAGATGTTGGTGCCGCCGGCGGCGAGGTGAAGTTCCTCGTCCAGGGCACGCTGTACCCCGACGTCGTCGAGTCCGGCGGCGGCGAGGGCGCGGCCAACATCAAGAGCCACCACAACGTGGGTGGCCTGCCCGAGGATATGACCTTCGAGCTGGTCGAGCCCCTGCGCACCCTGTTCAAGGACGAGGTGCGTGCGGTCGGCCGCGAGCTGGGCCTGCCCGACTACCTGGTGAACCGTCAGCCCTTCCCGGGCTCCGGCCTCGGCATCCGCATCATCGGCGAGGTCACGCGCGAGCGCCTGGACATCCTGCGCGCTGCTGACCTGATCGCCCGCGAGGAGCTCACGGCGGCCGGCCTGGATCAGGAGATCTGGCAGTGCCCGGTCGTCCTGCTCGCCGACGTTCGTTCCGTGGGTGTCCAGGGTGACGGCCGCACCTACGGTCACCCGATCGTGCTGCGCCCCGTGTCCTCCGAGGACGCGATGACGGCCGACTGGACGCGCCTGCCCTACGACGTCCTGGCCCGCATCTCCACCCGCATCACCAACTCGGTGCCCGAGGTCAACCGCGTCGTCCTCGACGTGACCTCCAAGCCCCCGGCCACCATCGAGTGGGAATAGGTCAAATTTGGGAATGGCATTCCCAAATTTGACCACATTAATACGAGATGAGACAATTATCTCCGGATAAAGGAGATAACTCATGTACATCAGGCGTGAAATTGAGGCGACCATCGACGCCATGCTTACGCAGGGCAAGGTGGTTCTCGTCACCGGCGCGCGGCAGGTCGGGAAGACAACGGTGCTCAAAGAGCACCTTGGGGACACCTTTAGCTACGTCTCGATGGAGAACCCGCGCGACTACCTGCTGGCTAAGCAGGACGCAGTGCTCTTCTTTGATTCGCATGACTTGCCTCTGATCATCGACGAGGTCCAGCGGGTGCCCGAGCTGTTCTCCCCTGTGAAGTGGATTGTCGACCAATCCGACCAGAGGGGCCGCATCGTGCTCACTGGGTCGCAGACGTACCATCTGATGAAGGGCGTGAGCGAGTCCCTGGCCGGCAGGATCAGGATTCTCGAGATGCCCTCCCTCAGCCTGAGGGAGTTCATCGGGGCGGCGGACAACCCGCATTCCTACGTTCCGGCACAAATTGCTAAGCCAAAACGCGTGGAGGACTTGGATATTTGGAGCATCATCCACAGGGGCTCTATGCCAGAGCTCCTGGATAACTCCGTGGATTGGGACTCCTTCTACTCGGATTACGTATCCTCATACCTCGAACGCGACGTCCGCGATCTCATCAACGTGAAGGACGAGGCGAAGTTCTACAGCTTCATGGTCGCATGCGCTGCAAGATCGGGACAGCTTTTCAATGCCACCGACATCGGAAACGCAATCGATGTAGACCATAAAACAGTCAAGGCATGGCTCTCGGTGCTCCAGGCGTCGAATATCGTTAGGGTCATCCAGCCGTTCTGGTCGAACGTGGACAAGCGCCTCACCAAGACCCCGAAGATCTTCTTCATGGACACGGGGCTCGTGTGCCACCTCACTCGCTGGACCACCCCCGACCAGCTCCGCAACGGGGCGGTAGCCGGTCACGTTTTCGAGACGTTCGTCGTCTCGGAGGTGCTCAAGAGCTACATGAACGCGGGTGCCAACCTTCGTGACGTGTGGTTCTACCGCGATGCGAAGAAGCGCGAGATCGACCTCGTCATACAGGAAGGGCACGTGCTGCACCCCGTTGAGGTCAAGACTGCCGCCACTGTTGGCGGCGATGCCGTCAAGAACTTCAGCTGCCTGGAAGGTCTTTCTGATTACGAGGTCGGGTTCGGGCACGTGGTCTGCCAGACCGACGAACCCTATTTCGTGACGCGTGACGTTCAGGCTGTCCCGGTCTGGGAGATCTAGTCGTCCTCAAGCGAGTGCCTGCCAAAGACGCCACTGCTGCCTTGGAGGGGTCTGGGTTTTTCGGACCGTTTGTTTTGAGAGGGTTGTTCTGAGTAGTCCCGGCTGCTTGTGGCCGGGCAGAATGGATGACCATGAGGAAGTTCTCGAAGCACACGCCTGAGCAGATTGTCGTGAAGCTGGAGAAAGCCGAGGCGCTGCGAGGTGAGGGCATGAGTACGGCCCAGGCCTGCCGCGTGCTGGGTATCAGCGAGGCGACGTTGTGCCGGTGGCGCCAGCGTTATGGGTCGATGAATCGTAGTGAGGCCAAGGAGCTGCGTGAGTTGCGCGAGCAAAACGCGCGCTTGAAACAGTTGCTGGGCCAAGCAGAGTTGGAAAAGGCAGCGCTGCGAGAGTTGGCAGAGGGAAACTTCTAAGCCCGGCGCGCAGGCACGACGCTGTGAACCACCTTGTCGGCCAGGGGTTTTCTCAGCGTCTTGCGTGCCGTGTTGCCGGGCTGTCGCGGTCAGCGTATTGCCGGACCCGCGCGGCGGGCGGGGCAAAAACGCTGCGTGATCATGGTCCTGTGCGCCAGTGGATGAACGATTTTGCCGCCACTCATCGACGGTGGGGCTATAAACGTGCCTGGGCGCGGGCCAAGAGTGAGGGCTTTGTCGTGGGGCGTGATACGTTCCGGCGCTTGTGGCGCAGCGAGGGGCTGCGGGTGCGCCCGCGCAAAGCCCACAAGCCTCGCACCGCACCACGCCTACAGCGCCTGGTCAGGGCTAGTGCCCCCGGGCAGGTGTGGGCCATTGATTTCCAGTTCGACTCGGACTGGAAGGGGCGTGTCTTTAAGGTCTGTAACGTCATTGATGAGTTCACGCGTCAGCACCTGGCTTTCCGCGTTGAGCGGCGCATGGGAGCCGTCGACGTGATCGAAATGCTTGACCTGGCTGTCCTAGCCCATGGGGCACCCCAGGTGCTTCGGGCCGATAACGGGCCTGAATTCATCGCCGCGGCCGTGGGGCGCTGGGCCAGCGAGCACGACACGCTCCAAGCATTCATCCCACCGGGCCAGCCGTGGCTGGGCGGGTTTGTGGAGTCCTTACACAACCGTATGCGTGATGAACTCTTGGAAGACAACATGTTCGAGGATCTCAACCACGCGCGCGCCCTGATTGGTGCCTGGTCCCAGCGCTACAATGAAGAGCACCCCCATAGTGCGCTGGGCTGGCTCTCACCCAACCAGTACGCACGCCAATGGGCGCAACACCACTAATAACAACCAACAACCCTCAAAACACCCGGTCCACAAAACCAGACCAGACCAGCCTGTCCAGCTAAAATCCTGATTGCGAAAGATTCAACATGCCTCAAACCTTGCATGAGCGCGTTTACCATACCAGCAGCGGCAATGTCTTCTATTGGATAGACGCTTCTGCTGACAAGGGCGCACCGTGGCTTGTATTTCTTCCTGGTCTCACTGCCGACCACACCATGTTCGACGCGCAGATGGCGTATTTCTCAGGTAAGGCAAACTGCCTGGTATGGGATGCTCCTGCACATGGGAAGTCGCGCCCATATCCGCTTGACTTCTCCATGGACGATTGCGCCCGTATTTGCACGCAATTTTGGAGGCTGAGAGCATCAAAAACCTCGTGCTTGTGGGCCAGTCGGTCGGCGGCTACGTTGCACAGGCGTTCATCGACCTCCATCCGAGAGAAGCTGACGGCTTCGTCTCCATTGATTCAGCGCCGCTCAAGAGGAAGTACTACTCGACGTGGGAGGTCAAAGCGCTGCGCCATACCAAGGGGATGTACCAGTTTGTGCCCTGGTCGTGGCTGAAGGTGCTGGGATCGTGGGGCGTGGCAACAACCGCCCAGGGGAAGGCCGGCATGCGTTCCTTCATCGAGAGCTACGCCAAGGAGGAGTATGTGGAGCTCGCCGCGCACGGCTACAAGATGCTCGCCGATGCTGTTGAATCTAGGCGCGCTTACAACATTGACTGTCCGGCGCTCTTGCTCTGCGGGGAGAAGGACCATGCTGGCGATGTCAAAGTGTTTAACCGTAAATGGGCTGCTGGTGAGAAGATCCCTCTCGTGTGGATACCTGGAGCAGGGCATAACTCGAATGTTGATAATCCTAGCTTTGTGAACAGTAAGATTGAGCAACTCATGGTTGCGCTGAAATAGTGTTGGGTAACTGCAGCCTCTTCTTGCACATTTTCGTTAGCACGATGAGCGACATTTGTAGATCCACATTGCGTTCTATGTGGTTACTTCCTTCTCTTTAGAGTATATTTCCCCAGATCATCGCCAACACTCTTCGCTCGGGATTTGTTACTCTCGGGTCGGGGAGCGGCCCACCCCGTCGGCACCCCTTTCATCCATGTAGTCAGTTGCGCACAACCGAACTGCGTTTCCGCAGGTCAAAGCTATCACTCTTCGGTCGGACGAAAATACTCTTCTCAAGTGACTACATCGCATGTAGTCAGTGCTGACTACAGGGTGACTACACGGCTCTCTCGATGAAAGAGTAAAAGGAATCCCAGCTCACCTGCCCCGCTGACTACACGGAAACGGGCTATGCGACAATCGAGTGGGAGTAGTACTTCCGCATTGGTGCTGTGAATTCAGCATGAGGGACCCCTGAATTAATGGCTTCGGGGGTCCCTTGCATATTGGCGATTACCCAACTCGGAGTAGTCATTCTCATGCGCATGCTCTGTTTGTTCAAGGAAAGATCGGGATAGATCTACTCGAGTGGTCTGGTCTGGTTTTGTGGACCGGGTGTTTTGAGGGTTGTTGGTTGTTATTGGTGGTGTTGTGCCCATTGGCGTGCGTATTGGTTGGGTGAGAGCCAGCCCAGCGCGCTGTGGGGGTGTTCTTCATTGTAGCGGCGCGACCAGGCACCAATCAGCGTGCGCGCGTGGTTGAGATCCTCGAACATGTTGTCTTCCAAGAGTTCATCACGCATACGGTTGTGTAAGGACTCCACGAACCCGCCCAGCCACGGCTGGCCCGGTGGGATGAATGCTTGGAGCGTGTCGTGCTCGCTGGCCCAGCGTCCCACGGCTGCGGCGATGAATTCAGGCCCGTTATCGGCCCTTAGCACCTGGGGTGCCCCATGTGCTAGGACAGCCAGGTCAAGCATTTCGATCACGTCGACGGCTCCCATGCGCCGCTCGACGCGGAAAGCCAGGTGCTGGCGCGTGAACTCATCAATGACGTTACAGACCTTAAAGACACGCCCCTTCCAGTCCGAGTCGAACTGGAAATCAATGGCCCACACCTGCCCGGGGGCGCTAGCCTCAACCAGGCGCTGTAGGCGTGGTGCGGTGCGGGGCTTGTGGGCTTTGCGCGGGCGCACGCGCAGCCCCTCGGTGCGCCACAAGCGCCGGAACGTATCACGCCCTATGACAATGCCCTCGCTCTTGGCCCGCGCCCAGGCGCGTTTATAGCCCCAGCGTCGATGAGTGGCGGCAAAATCGTTCATCCACTGGCGCACAGGACCATGATCACGCAGCGTTTTCGCCCCGCCCGCCGCGCGGGTGCGGCAATACGCTGACCGCGACAGCCCGGCAACGCGCCCGTGCAAGACGCTGAGAAAACCCCTGGCCGACAAGGTGGTTCACAGCGTCGTGCCTGCGCGCCGGGCTTAGAAGTTTCCCTCCGCGAGCTCTCGCAGCGCTGCCTTTTCCAGCTCTGCTTGGCCCAGCAACTGTTTGAGGCGCGCGTTTTGCTCGCGCAACTCACGCAGTTCCTTGGCCTCACGACGATTCATCGACCCATAACGCTGGCGCCACCGGCACAACGTCGCCTCGCTGATACCCAGCACGCGGCAGGCCTGGGCCGTACTCATGCCCTCACCTCGCAGCGCCTCGGCTTTCTCCAGCTTCACGACAATCTGCTCAGGCGTGTGCTTCGAGAACTTCCTCATGGTCATCCATTCTGCCCGGCCACAAGCAGCCGGGACTACTCAGAACAACCCTCTCAAAACAAACGGTCCGAAAAACCCAGACCCCTCCACGAGTACATGCACGCGAAAAATGCTTGATCCAAGTGGAGTAGGAGTGTGCCCTCAGTTTTTGTGTGCGGTGATCGCAAACTGAAGGGGGCAGACGTTCGGGGTGCTCACGAAGATGCCATCCGCCAGTGGAATCTTGTTCCATAAGTTCGGGCCACGGGCACCAGGCAGCACGCGGGGTCTCTTCAAGCTCATCAATCACCAGCCCAGCGTTGATGAGAGCAGTGACGATCTGGCCAAGGGAATGATTCCACTGGTGGTTCGTTGTGTGAGTAATCCGCGGCGCACCGGGGGAGTCCACGTAGCTTGAATCGTCATTCCACGTCATCGGAGCGTCCTGCTCGAAGTATGGCTGCTCGATCTTGAGCCCGTCGGAAATATTCTCCCCGATTGTCATGAACATCGGGTGGTCATCACGGATGAAGAAAGTGCCGCCCGGTTTGAGCAAGGATGCGACGACTTGTGCCCACTGGGCGATATCGGGGAGCCAGCACAGGACTCCGATCGAGGTGTATACCAGATCGAAGTCGCCGGAGACTGCTTGGCGCGCGTCGTACACGTTCGCGTGAACGAAGTTGACGTCAGCGCCCGCGCGCTCGGCGATGCTGCGTGCGTGGGCAAGTGAGGCCTCGGACAGGTCGAGGCCAATGACGCGCGAGGCCCCGCGGCGTGCAAACCCGATCGTGTCGGTTCCAACGTGGCACTGCAGGTGGATGACCTCTTTGCCCGTGAGATCGCCAAATTTTTCGATATCTTGGGCCAATTCGGCACTGATGGCCGTCGGGTCCTCGAGAAGATGCTGGTAGTCGCAGTAGTTGCCAGCCATGTGCAGCTCGGCGCGGTCGTCCCAGTTGCGTTCGTTATCGGAAAACCACTGCGCTTTCCTGCTTGTTTCAGTCATTTAGTCATTGTATGCCGGTGGGATGGTGCGCGGCGCCTGTAGAGGGTTTGCGTGTTTTGTCCGCACTACGCAACTGCAGGTATGGATCAGGAGATCTGGCAGTGCCCGGTCGTCCTGCTCGCCGACGTTCGTTCCGTGGGCGTCCAGGGTGATGGCCGCACCTACGGCCACCCGATCGTGCTGCGCCCCGTGTCCTCCGAGGATGCGATGACGGCCGACTGGACGCGCCTGCCCTACGACGTCCTGGCCCGCATCTCCACGCGCATCACCAACTCGGTGCCCGAGGTCAACCGCGTCGTCCTCGACGTGACCTCCAAGCCCCCGGCCACCATCGAGTGGGAGTAGGAAGATAGGGCTTTGACCTGTGCTTTTAAGTGCTGCAACGTGCCGCTGAGTTTCGTTTCGTATGCGACTCACGGCAAAGCCGCCTGATCGGCCAGGGGTTTTCTCAGCGTCTTGCGCGGGTGTCCGAGCAAAGCCCACAAGCCCCGCACCGCGCCGCACCTACAGCACCTGCCAGGGCTAGCGCTCCTGGGCAGGTGTGGGCCATTGATTTCCAGTTCGACTCGGACTGGAAGGGGCGTGTCTTGAAGGTCTGTATCGTCGTTGATGAGTTCACGCGCCAGCACCTGGCTTTGCGCGTTGAGCGGCGCATGGGAGCCGTCGACGTGATCGAAATGCTTGACCTGGCTGTCCTAACCCATGGGGCACCCCAGGTGCTGCGCGCCGATAACGGGCTCGAATTCATCGCCGCAGGCGTGGGACGCTGGGACAGCGAGCACGACACGCTCCAAGCATTCATACCCCCGGGCCAGCCGTGGCATAACGGATTCGTGGAGTCCTTGCACAACCGCATGCGCGACGAACTCCTCGAGGACAACATGTTCGAGGACCTCGATCACGCGCGCGCCCTGATCGGCGCCTGGTCGCGCCGCTACAATGAAGAGTACCCCCACAGCGCGCTGGGCTGGCTCTCACCCAACCAATACGCACGCCAATGGGCACAACACCACCAATAACAACCAACAACCCTCAACACACCTGGTCCACAAAACCAGACCAGGCCAATTGGAGTGATCTCGTTGATCAACGACGTAATCAAACCGACTATCGGCGAGCTATTCTCTACGGACTCACCCCTCATGTTTAATGTGCCTCGCTACCAGCGCGAGTACACCTGGGCCAAGCGCGACTGGGAGAACCTCTTCGACGACATTTCCGACAATGACAAGGGTTATTTCCTCGGCTCTATCATCGTCATCGACCATGGCTACAATGCGGAAAAGGGCGTGACCCAATGCGAGCTTATCGACGGCCAGCAGAGGCTCACCACCGTCAGTTTGCTGCTTGCTGCACTGTACGACCAGCTCAGCAAGCACAAAGATGATGCCGAGGAGGACGAAGATGAGGTCAACGTCGAACTCATCAACCTCAAGAACCGCCTCATCATGAAGAAGTCCAAGGGGCAGACGCGCGTGGTTCCCCAGGTCCAAGGCCAGAACCTCCAAGACTACAGGGCTCTCATGGGAGAGCGGGTCTCCAATCAAATTAAGGACAAGAGGCCCAAGTACGCAGGCAACAGGAAGATCTATAAGGCATACGCATACTTCGAGTCCCGACTAGAGGCCATGGTCGAAGCGCCTGAGAGAACCCACCCGAACAACGCCTACGAGGCCTTCAGCAACTTCCTCGACAAAGTGCTTTCCGCAGTGATAGTCCAGATCAGCGTTTCCAACGCATCCGAGGCCTATACCCTGTTCGAGTCCCTTAACAATAGGGGCCAGGCCTTGAGCGCGGTTGACCTCATCAAGAACACCCTGCTCTCCAGCTTTAAGGACGCAACCGAGGAGGACCTGGACGACCACTTCAACCAGTGGCAGCGCATGCTCTCCCTGCTTGGAGAGGACTACAAGACTCAGGAGCGCTTCTTCAGACAGGCATACGCTGCGTTCAGGCGAGAGGTGAACAAGCCGTTCATCACCGGAACCGCTCAGTACCCTCTCGGAGCCGTAGCAACCAGGTCAAACCTCCTCCACATCTACGAGAAGCAGATTAAGAACGATGCAGCCGGCATGCTCGATTGGTTGCTCAAGAACGCGGAGGAGTACACGAAGATCGCGCTTGTGGACACGGATGGCATCTCTGGCGACTTGGAAGAGTCGCTTATGAACCTTTCAAGGATTCAGGGCGTTCCCTCGTATGTGCTCCTGCTCCACTTGATGCGGAGAGCGGACAGCCTTTCGCTCACGGATCAGCATCTGGTCCAGGTAAATGATCTTTGGTCAAGTTCTTCGTAAGGCGTAACCTTACCGACGCTCCTCCAACGCGCGACCTTACCAGGATCTTCATCAACATCGTTGAGGGCATCGAAGATGAAAAGAAAACTGGTGACGATCTCGTGCAGTTCGTGCGCGCCAAGCTTCTGGCGGTCTCGGCAGACGATAATCGATTTGCCGAGATGCTTGCTGGCCCGCTTTATGAATCCAATCCTGACACGGCTAGGTTCATTTTGACGAGCTTGGCTACGCCGTCGGTTACCAAGGAGATGAAGGGCCTTTGGGAGCGCGTTCCTTCTGGTACATACGTTTGGACTATCGAACACGTTCTTCCCCAGGGGAAGAACCTACCTGACGCTTGGGTCACCATGATTGCCGGTGGAGACAAGGCGCTCGCCGCCCAGATTCAGAACGATCATGTCCATGAGCTCGGCAACCTAACTTTGACTGGTTACAACTCAACCTTGAGCAATCTTTCCTTCCAGGAAAAGAAGCTCAGGAAGGATAAAGATGGCAACTCTGTTGGCTACCTCAACGGCTTGAATATCAACTCCGATATTGCTTCAAGAAACGATTGGGACGAAGCAGCAATCACAGCGAGAACAGCGAAACTCGTTAAAGAAGTAATCCAACTGTTCACGCTATAGAGGTTAGGGGAGGGTTTGCAATGACCGCTCTACCCCGCCCTGCCCCGACAAATCTTCAGGCGGTTTGGAGGTCTCACACCTGCTGTGCAACGCCGTATGAGTCCATCGTGGGGCGATAGGCGTAGCGCTCGAGACCATCGAACGTGGGAGTCTTGGGTCGCATGTCGAAGGGGGAGGCCTCCGACTTCGATCGACTTCGCGAGGAACATGTTGATTACGTCGAGAGGCTAATTCCCCAGCGCGCATAGACGGCTGCGGCATCGGCCTTGATCTGAGGTCGAATTCTGGCCATAATTATGGCTAAGGTTGAAAGGGGTAGTATGTCGACACTGACTATGGGGCTCGCCGATGCGAAGAACAACTTTTCGCGTGTGACAGCAGAGGTGAATAGGACGGGGAAGCCTGTCACGATCCTCAAGAACAACAGGCCGTGGGTGGTCATTCAACCGGCGCAGCAGTCTGAGAGTGCTGTCGATGTCGCTGTTGACTTCATGGATGCCTACGCGGACGTGTTTGAAGAGCTCGCGAAGTGAACGCTGTCGCGTTTTCTCGGGACGATGTGTGTGCCATCCATTCGGCTGCGATTGCTCGCTTCGGTGGTCTTGATGGTGTGCGTGACGAGGGGATGTTGGCCTCGGCTCTCGCCCAGCCCTTCCAGACTTTTGGGGGCGAGGAGCTCTACCCGAGTGCAGTTGAGAAAGCGTGTCGGTACGCTGTTGGGATCATTTCGGGGCACCCCTTCCTGGATGGAAATAAGCGAACTGGTGCTGCTCTGTTAGGTACGTATCTCAGGATGTGTGGTGTTGGTTTTGCGCCTGACCATGCGGAGTTTCTTTCAGCCATGCTCGGGGTGGCTGATGGGTCTATGAGTTATGAGGAACTCGTGGACTGGGTGAGGATCAACGTGGGGTGATCGCCTTCGGGTTTTGTGTTGGTGATTCAGTGGTGGAGTATTCCGTGGAGTAGGGTTCGTCGTAGAGAATCGGCAGCCCTGGATCAAGGAGGATGGCACGTGGATCTGCTCGAATACATGCGTTCGCAAAACAACATGACGCAGGCCGAATGGGAGCGTACGTTCGAGGACGAGGCCAGGGAGATCCTCGTCCTGCTCGCCGGCGGTGGTGGGGCCGGCAAGAGGAACGGATTCTGGGACGTCTCGCACTACTTCATTGCGTATGTGGACTGCCAGACCGGTGCACTGCACACGGGTGACGGCCGGATCGTCTATCCCGTCAGCGACGAGGAACACGATGCCGGAGGAATCCTCGATCGCTTCCGTCGGGAGGCGGTGTACCGCCTCAAGGCACGCAAGACGATTCCGCACGAGGTTCCCGAGGGCGTGACCGCCTCCTCGCAGAACCAATTCCTGATCGTCTAGGTCCTGGAAGAGAATTCCCCGTGCCCCGCCTTGGAAGAGGTGCTGGCCGAATACCGCAGGTCGGTCGTGGTAGTCGACGAGCTACTCGGAGAGCTCACTCTCGACAAGGACCTCGACATGTTCGAAGGGGAGGTCCTGTGGCGCGGTGAGCAGATCTGCCTGTCGCTCGAGGTTGACGCGGCGGACGAGGACACCTGGGCCGATGCCAGGCGGGCGATGAAGGTGATGCTGGCGGAGCAGGATCGCTGGGACCATGACATGCGCGCGAGCGCCGCGCGAGAGCTCACCGAACTCGCGTGCGAATGGCGCGAATCCGCCGACGAGGAGGTTCCGGAGATTACGGAAGAGAGCTTTGCTCGCCGGATCGAGCTGCGCAACATCGCGATGGACGCCGACGGCTCATTCTCCGCCTACTTCGATGACGACGACATGTTCTTCGGACATTGCGTCACCGTGTACGGAACTCTGGCCGATGGGGTGGCCGCGGCGAACATGGAGGGATGAGCGCCGCAGGCCCGCGCAGGAGCGGCGCCCGCTCGGTGCGGCTGCGCGCATGGCTCAGCCCCGGCCTCGTCGATGACGCAGAATGCGCCGTGTTACGCTCGCCGCGCATCCCCGCGCAGATAGAGGACCAGGCCGATCGCGCCCGCCCCGTTGAGGGCCGCGCCGAAGGCGGCGTTCGCGGACAAGTCAATCGCGGGGATGCCCATGAGCATGCCGCAGATGTAGGGGATCAGCCAGATCGTCCACACGGCGATGCTGAAGCGGTGGAAGCGAGCCATGGCCTCGTGATTCTTGCGCACGAGGACCACCGTCGCCCACGCGGCGTGAACGATCATCAGGATGATCGCCAGCAGTCCGGTCGCCGCGTGCGCGGGGCTGGCTGATTCTCCCTGCGCGATCACCGACATGACCGCCGTGCCCGCCGTGTCGCACGCCAGGCCCAGGTAGAAGAAGATGAGGTGGCTCGCCGTGAGCGTGCCGGAGCGTCGCTCCGCGAACACGCCGATCGTGTAGAACACCAGCGCGAGAGTGATTGCCGCCGACGCGATTCCAATCATGAGAGCACCGTCCTGTTCAATCCTGGCGAAGCTCCCGGTGAGATTCGCCTTCACTATCGATGCTAGGGACGTGGCTGTGAACAACAAGATCCCCTTGTTCACGGCTCGTGGGGTCTCGTGTCAGTGTGTCTCGGTGGGGGAGTAAAGGCCCTTCTTCAGGAGTGCCAGGAGGAGGGCGGCGTCCCCCCTCGCCGCTCTTGAGTGAGTCCATCATGGCGCGCATCGTGAACTGGGCGATGGACGAGGCCATGGTTCCCTCGGGCAGTGATGTCCAGTCGATGCGATTGTCCTGTTCGATGACTCCCTCAAGTTGAGCGCCCGCGTGTGTCAGTACTGAGGTCATTGCGCCGTGTGCGGCCGCCAGGTCCTGCTTGGGCAGATCCTCGCGATCGCGCAGCCATTCGTGGTGAAACTCCTCGAAAGAGGATTGCACCTGCTCCCAGAGTCTGCGGCAATACTCCACGTAGGGCTCCCCGGCCTCGACGCGGCAGAGTTCGCGCGAGAGCGAGCGCTCGAAATAGCGTTGCGCGGCGGCGACCATGATGTCGCTCTTCGAGGGGAAGAGCTTGTAGAGGTAGCCCACCGAGACCTCGGCATCCCTCGCGACGCCACGCGCTGAAATGGCGGCCAGTCCGCCTCGTTCGCCGATGCGGTAGGCCGCTTCGATGATCCGCTCGCGGCGCGCGCAGGCCTCCTCGTCCTTGTTCCTGGGCGCGCGTTCTTCCAGGTGGGCGGCGTGAAGCGACTTCATGGCAGGTCTCTCATTTCGTTGACATGGGCCTGCTCAGGCCTATACTGAACACTGTTCATTATAGATTGTTGCAGGTAGTAAGACAGCAGGACAGCGTGCCCAAACAAGTGATCGACCCGGAGACGCTGGTCAGCCAGGCCTACGCCATCGCCTCGCGCGACGGCATCTCCGCACTCTCCGTGCGCAAGGTTGCCGCCGCGTGCGGCATCGCGGTCGGCTCGGTCTACGGCTACTTCCCAACCAAGGCGGACCTGACGGCCGCCGTGCTCACCCGCTTCTTCGAGGAGAACCTCTCCGACGAGCTGTGCGCCGTGCACCCCGGCGAGCGCTTCACCTCCTACGTGCGGCGATTCTGCGAGGCCCTATGCGCCGCGCGCGCCGACATGAGCGTCGACTGGTTCGCCGAGATGCGCCGCCTGCCTAGCGGTGAACAGGAAGCCCTCGAGGCCGTGCGTGCCCCCATGCTCGCCCACATCGAGCGCGGACTCGCGCGCGTCCTCGACGCGGACGAGGCCGTGGATCGCTCCCGGCTCGTCGGCCCCATGAGCGCCGAGGCCCTGTGTCGCTATGTGCTGCGCAGTATTTTCGCTTCGCTCATGGAGGGCGGCGAGTGTGAGACGCTGTTCGCCCTCCTCGATGCCGCCCTGTATGACGACACCGTAGACGAAAAGGACACTAAGAAATGAGTCGATTCCGCATCAAGAAGCAGCCCCTGACCGCCGTCGCCGGCATCGTCTGGCTGCTCGCGGGCCTGAACGTCGCGATCCTCGGCGTGCGCGCGGCCGTCGACATGCGCGGAGTCGCGGCGATTATTTCCTGGCGCTCGCGGGCGGCGCCATCGCCATCTTCTGCGCCTTCCACCCGATGTTTTCCAGGCTCGTCCAGAAGAACGCCCAGCGCATCGCCGACCTGGAAGGGGATCGTCACCACGTCGTGCGCTTCTTTGATCGCAAGAGCTACATGATGATGGCGTTCATGATGTCCTTCGGCATTGGCATGCGCGCCGCGGGCGTCTTCCCCGGCTGGTTCATCGCATTCTTCTACACGGGCCTCGGCCTCGCCCTGACTCTCGCCGGCGCCAGCTACATAGCGCGCGGCGTGCGCGGCCGCGCCTGGGCGTTTCACGGCACCAGCTGAGCGTTTCACGCTCTCCCAGCCACGGCCTCGTCAATGGACGAGGCCGTCGCGCCCCCCCAGCGCTACTGCTTTGTGTGTTCGCTGTGAGTGCTGCGCTGTCCGTGTTGGCTGCGGTGCTAGTGTGACCCTGTTTGAGTGACCTGCAACAACATGGATAGCGCATGGATTTCTACACCCTCGACTACATCGTCTCGCATCAGAGCCTGGACTCGACGCGGCGTCTAGCTGCGATCATTGTCTTGCTCGTTGTGGCTCTCGCTTTTAGTGCCCTGTATCTGCGTAACCGGGTGAAAACTCGCTGGCGTGACGCGGGTATTGGACTTCTCGTGTTCTCGCTCGTCCTGCTGGGAATCCAGACCGAGCAATACTTGAAGGTCAGCGATCAGCAGTCGCAGGCGCAGCTGCTTGTGGGGTTCATGGAGGGTGTCGCCATCGATCATGGTGTCCAGGCGCGTGATGTCATGGTGAATAAGACGTCCCTGCAGGACGGGATGATCGTGCGCTTTAACGAGGAGGACTACACCGTCCATCTCAATAATGACAACAATTCTTTCAGTCTTGAACGCACGCACATCATTGACCATGGCATCTATGTGAACGGGGAGCGCTGACATGGACTTCTACACGCTGACCGCTATCAAGTTTGCGCTCGGTATCCTCACGATGCTGCTCCAGATCAACATCTTGGGAAAGCGCGACTTCTCGTTGAATACGCCTCTCAATCAGGTGCAGAACTATGTGCTGGGCGGCATCATCGGCGGCGTCATCTACAACTCGTCGATTTCCGTCTTGCAGTTTCTCGTCATCATCTTGATCTGGTCGCTCGTTGTTATCGCGACGAAGATCCTCATCGATACCAGCAAAACCTTTAAGAAGCTTGCGGCCTGTCAGCCCGAGCTGATCGTTCGTGATGGTGAAGTGGATATTGTGCGCTGCGCGAAGGTGGGAATGACCGCGGAGGGACTGAGCAGGAGCCTGCGTGAGCAGAAGATTGCCAGCGTGGGTGACGTTGCCGCAGCGATCATGGAAACCAACGGGTCTTTGACGATTCGCGTGCGAGGTGACGGCTCTAAGCGCTCGCTCCTGCCGCTCGTGACTGACGGTCAGCTCGTACCTGATGGTCTCCTTCTTGCAGGCAAGGATAAAGCCTGGATCAAGGAAGAACTCAAGAAGTTGGGGTACTCCTCGGTCAAGGAGGTGTTCCTGGGTGAGCTCGTCTCTGGGCACCTCGAGGTGATCCCCTACCCGAAGACAACGAGTGTGAAGAGCTAACGTCGAGGAGGCCTCGAAAATTGACGAGGCCTCCTGCTGTTTATCGGTCAGCTCTCCTTGAGAGTCACGCGATTACCGCCAGTGGCGGTATAAAACTGGCGGTGAAGCCGGGGGAGGGTGGTGTGGCCGCGTGATCACTGGTAGATGTGTCGGCGGTGTCCGACGGAAAACACTTCGATGATGAGGCGCTCATCCTCGATGATGCACAGGGCGCGGTAGCTGCCGATGCGGTAGCGCCACTCGCCTGATCGGTTGGCTGTGAGGCCTTTACCGTGGATGCGGGGGTCCGAGCAGCCCTCGAGGTTTTTGCCGATCCATGACGTAATGAGTCGCGCGTCGAATCGGTCCATTTTCTTCAGTTGCTTGAGGGCTGTGTCGCTGTACTCGACGTGGTAGGACATTTACAGGCCCAGCTGCGCGAGTACCTGCTCGTGGGTGTACCGAACGCCGGTGTCTGCTGCGACTGCTTCGCGCAGAGTTGCAAGGTCCTGCTGGTCCTCGATCTTCTCGAAGACGGCATCTCGAACGAAGTCGGAAATTGTTTTTCCCTCAAATTCGGCGTACTTGCGCACGACTTCGGCGTCCGTTTCGTCAAGGCGCATGGTCATAGTGGGCATGGTGGCCTCCTAGAGCTGAATACGATGTATTCTAGTTCTCCCTGGTGTCAATGTGCAATAGTTGCCCTTCTGTCTGGGGAGAGGTGAATCGTATTGCGGGCCTCTGCTTGATTACCGCCAATGGCGGTATAATTGTGGCGGTAATAGGAGGTGGTCATGGCCTACGAGCCGTCTTTTGAACGCACCGACCTCATCGATGCGCTGTGCATGGAGATCGCTGAGCTCGTCGGTATGCTGTCGCCTCAAGCGCCCCTGTCGACCAGTCCGACGTTGCGTCGGGAGCTGCGGATCCGCACGATCTACTCCTCGCTTGTCATCGAAGGGAACAAGCTCGATGAGCGCGCCGTGAGCGCGATCATCGATGGCAAGCGGGTTCTCGGAGATCGGCGCGACATCCTCGAAGTCGAAAACGCGCGCATCGCCTACGATCTCATTCCTGAGCTGGATCCTCATTCGGTAGAAGATTTGCTGCGCGTTCACCGCGTGATGATGGGTGGCCTTGTCCCCGACGCCGGGCGCTTTCGCTCCGGCAACGTCGGCGTGTTCAATGGGGATACCCTCATTCATGCCGGGACTCCGGCTGGCTATGTCCCCGAGGTGATGGCTGGCCTCTTTGAGTGGCTGAGAGCGACGCGCATGCACCCGCTGCTTGCCTCGTGTGTCTTCCACTTCGAGTTCGAGTTCTGCCACCCCTTTTCAGATGGGAATGGTCGGACGGGACGGCTCTGGCACACGCTACTGTTGTCGCGGTGGCGTCCGGTGTTGGCCTGGGTGCCCATCGAGTCCGCGATCAGGAGGCGGCAGGCGGACTATTACGAGGCATTGGCGCGCTCCGGCGCGGCCGGCTCGTGCGAGGATTTCGTGGAGTTCATGCTCGAAGCAATCAGGGAAGCCATGCTTCCGTACGCGCGGCCAGAGAATGCAGCGGACGCGGAGCGCGCCCGCGCGCTCGCTTTCTTCCGTGACAACACGCGGTCAACCGTCGCCCAGCTCGCGCAGCACCTCGGATGCTCGAAGCGAAGCGCTGAGCGCATCGTCGCGCAGCTCAAGGAAGAAGGCGTCCTCGAGCGTCAGGGGAGTCCTCGTTCGGGTTCGTGGACTGTCCACGTCGACCATAATTCGGCTCATTCCTAGGAAGATGAGGAGTCTGACGATGAGGTACGCCAAAACGGTGCTGTTAGCGGGCGGGCAGGAGCTCCTCGTGAGGAACACCGTCGCCTCAGATGCCCGCGCGCTGCGCGAGACCATGCAACGCACGCATGCGCAAACTGACTACCTGCTGTCCTACCCGGATGAGCAGAGCGTCGGCGATGAACAAGAGGCCCGCTCCCTGGAGGAAACGGAACGCAGTGGCAATGAGGTTGAGCTCGTCGCAATCATCGATGGGCACATCGTTGGAAGCGCAGGAGTGTCAGCAGTGCGCAGTCGGCGCAAGGTAGCGCACCGGGCGCGTTTTGGGATCAGCATCCTCAAGGAGTACTGGGGGATGGGGATTGGTCGGGCGTTGATGGATGCGAGCGTCGACTGTGCGCGCGGGGCGGGCTACACCCAGCTTGAGCTCGAAGTGGTGGCGGACAATGAACGGGCAGTGTCCCTTTACCGCCGCGCAGGGTTCGAGGAATACGGGCGCAATCCCCGGGGGTACCGGTCCGCGTCTGCGGGCTACCAAGAACTCGTGTACATGAGGCTGGAACTGTAGCGCTCCGGAGGGCAGCTGGCATGTGTCTGCCTTGAGGAGCCTAGCACCGGTGCGTGGATGCGCCGCGTTGCGAGTGCCGTACCCTTGGATCGTGATGGTTCTCGTCGTTCCCATGGTTGCCCGCTCGCAGATGGGTGGACCGTGGTCGCGCGCGAAGCGCGTCGCCCGCGCCTTCCGGGATGGCGGCCATGAGGTCACGATCGCGTGGGGAGATGACGGCAACTGCGTCGATCCGGGCGGCCCAACGCTTGAGATTCCGGTGCCCTCACCTCTTGGCCTTCCCGAGGCCATCGCGCGCCACACCTTTCCCCTGGCCTCGCGCCTCGGCCTCATGGGCCGCAAGCCTGTGCGCAGCTTCGAGGAGGTCCTCTGGCTGACCGGCGCCCTCGACGAGCGCTACACGCGCGCCGCCGTCGACGCGCTCCGTGCCCACATGCGTGCCATCCGCCCCGACGTCGTCTACTCGGAATTCAGCCTCGCCGCCGTCATCGCCGCCCGCGCCGAGGGTATCCCGTGCGTGGGCAGCGGCTCGCAGCCGACGACCGCCTCCTACGCTTGCCATCCGCGCAAATCCGCAGGAATTCGACGCCTGCTGCGCGAGATGGGTATGCCCGCCCCGGCCTCGTCCCTGACGATCCTCGAGGGGATGCGGCGTCGCTTCATCCCGAGCTGCCCGACCCTGGAGCCGAGGGCGGGGGAGCGGGCCGTCTACTGCGGGTTCCTGGACAAGCCGCCCGCACTGACGGCCACGCCTCGCGATTGTGCGCTCGTCTACCTCGGCGCGGGCAGCGTCCCCGAGGGCGTCGCCGTGCGCACCGGGCGAGAGCTCGCCAAGGCCCTCGGATGCGACGTCTTCGTCGCGGGCGCGTCCGAGGCCGTCCAAGCCGTGGGGGACCACGAGGTGACCTGCGCGCCCCGCTTCGACGTCGCCGATCTCCTGCCACGCGCCCGCGTCTTCGTGCACCACGGCGGGCAAAACTCGATGATGGACGCCCTGTCCTACGAAGTCCCCCAGGTGATAGTCCCGGGGCACGTCTTTGAGCGCCAATTCAACGCCGAGGCCGTGGAAAATGCGCGCTGCGGCCTGACCGTGCGCGCTTCCCAGCCGGCGCTTATCGCGCGTGCTGCCCGCACCCTCGTTGACGAGCCCGCCCTGACCTCAGGGATCCGAGGGGTGCGCGCGGAGCTGTCCTCGCTCGGCGGTGGCGCGCGCATCGTGCGCGAGGTCGAGGAACTGGCCAGTTAGCCTCAGTGCCAGCCGCGCAGGATCGCCTCCAGGCCTCGCTCAAACTGGGCGTTGAAGTCGTAGCGGCCGTCCAGGAGATCCTCGATGAGCGGGCGCAGCGCCTGCGCGTCCTCGGGATCGAGTGCGGCGCTCGCGGCCGACAGGTCGGCGGGCTGCTCGGGGGAGCCGCCCACGGGCGGAACGACCTCGGCGGCGACGAACGCCGTCGTGTAGATCGACACCGCATTGACCAGCCCCAGCATGTCCGCGTTCGGCGTGAAACCGCGCCGGGCCAGCGTCACGAACACGCGCCCCAGGAGCGACAGCTGCTCGGGTGTCGACATCGGGTGCGTGAGCAGCAGCATGACCGCGCCCGGGTGGGAGCGCAGCGTGGAGGCCAGGCAATGCGCGTAGGTGCGCATGTAGATCAACAGGGGCGAGGCTGGGGTGTCCTCGGTCGGCTCGCTCGCCGTGGGCGTGGGCGTCGATTCGGGGTCGAACGCCCCGGTATCTACTTTGTCGAGGAAGGCCTCGAACGTGAGGCGCCAGACCTGCTCGGCAATGCCCTCCAGGAGCGCCGCCTTGTCGGGGAAATGGCGGTAAAAAGCGGCCTGGGAGACGCCGAGGCGCTTTCCCAAAGGACCGCAGAGACAAAGCGGAGAGCCCCTCCTCGTCAACCACCTCGAGCGCGGTCGACAAGATAATCTCTCGCGATAGCGCGCGCTGGCGTGATGACGGCATGGACTCTCCGCTTCGGTGGTCATTACTCCCGGTGATACCGGAACTGTACCAGTGCCAGCCCCGCGATCACCGCGAAGAAACCCCACAGGACGCCGATCCTCGCCCCGACGTCGGCAAGTCCCGCCCCGTCCAGGCTCACCTCGTGAATCGCGGTAATCGCCCAGTACGCGGGGGACAGGCGCGCGGCGTGCTGCGCCCAATCGGGGAACGAGGAGACCGTGGAGAAGGAGCCGCCGATGCCGGCCGCCAGCATGCCGATAATGTTCGACAGTGACAGGCTGCGTCGCGGCTGCGTGACCACAGTGCGAGCGCGACGCCAAGCGCCGACAGAACCGCCGAGAAACTGAGGAGAATCGCGGCCAGTGCGACGAGGGACCCGGTCGGTCGATACCCGAAGATGAGAGCGCCGAGCGCGAGGACAACCGCGATCTGAACGGTCTGCATGAGGAAGGCGACCAGCGCCTTGCCCGTCAGAATGGACGCGCGCGAGGTGGGGGAGGCCTCGAGGCGCTCCCACGTGCCCCACGAACGCTCGTTGAAAAACGAGCTGATGATGTTCTGCACGGCCAGGAACGAGAAGAGGATCGCGATCGATGGGACCGCCTGCTCGGCGCCCGTGACGCCCGCGTAGCCGTCGGCCAGAAGCATCGACTTGAACGCCGGCATCATGAAGGGAATCAAGACGAGGGGGATTACCGTCAGGATGAGCGTCGGCGCTGGGTCGGTGAGCTGCAGGCGGATGTTCAGGCGGGTCATTGCTCCGAGTTGCTTAAGCCGCGACATGGTCACTCTCCTTGATGATCTGCAGATACGCGTTGTGCAGGCTCGCCTGCGTGATGCGCACGTCCGTCAGGCGCGCGCCTTCGAGGGTGGGCGAGGCCAGGGCTTCGCCGATCCGCGAACCTGGGTCGGCCTCGTCCCCGATGAGTTGGAGGCACCTGCCGTCGGCGCTCCATCCGTCGATCGAGGGGACGGGGCGGTCGAACTCGAGCGTGACCTCGGTGCGGGCGTGGTGAGAGACGATCTCTTCGAGCGTGCCGTTCGCGACGACGTGCCCCTCGTTCAGGATCGCAATGTCGGAGCCGAGCTCCTCGAATTCCGCCAGGTAGTGCGAGGTGTAGACGACGGCCGCTCCGTCGTCGGCGAGCTGGCGGACTGCGCGCAGGATCTGGCTGCGCGCCTCCACGTCCGCGCCGACGGTCGGCTCGTCCATGAACACCAGGCGCGGGCAGTGCATGATCGCCATGCCTGTGTGGAGCCTGCGCTGCTGCCCGCCCGACAGGTGCGAGGCGCGCTGCCCTCGTTTCTCGGCCAGGCCGAGCAGGTCCATTACTTCACCCGCGCGCGAGGCCGCCTCGCGTCGGCGAAGTCCGTGCAGTTCTCCGAAGGCCGCCAGATTCTGGGCGACGCTCAGGTCGGGGTAGATGCCCAGTTCCTGCGGTGCGTATCCGATTGACCGTGCGGCCTCGGTGGATGCGGGGCGGTGGCCGCAGACGCTAATACTTCCCGAGTCGGCGCGGCGCAGGCCGCACAGGATCGTGATGAGCGTGGACTTGCCCGCTCCGTTTCGTCCGAGCAGGCCGAGGACCTGACCTGGGCTGACGCGCAGGTCGACCCCGCGCAGGACCTCGTGAGTGCCGTAGCTTTTGTGGATTCCCCGGGCATCCAGGCCTGGAGCATGTGGGTGTGACACGGTGATTCTCCCATCGGTTAACGCTGTTAACTTTGTGTCGCCAGCAAGGTTAACAGTGTTAACTTCCGGGTGCAAGGTGGCGCTGTGTGACCATAGGAAAACGCTGAATTCACGAGTTTTTCTGACAATCTGTCGCTGCGTGGGGGAGGGAAGCGGTCCTACACTGTCCACGCTAGGCGTGAAGGAGGAGCGAAAGTGCCAGGTCTGGAAACCTACGACGCGATCATGCTGCTGTCCTACGGTGGCCCGAACGGCGAGGAAGACGTTCTGCCGTTCATGCGCAATGCGACGCGCGGTCGCGGAATCCCAGACGAGCGCCTGCTCCAGGTTGCCGCGCACTACAAGCGCTTCGGCGGTGTCTCGCCCATCAATGCCTGCAACAAGCGCCTGATCGCCGACTTGTCCGCGGAGCTCGGCAGGCGCGGGCACGACATTCCCGTCGGCTGGGGAAACCGCAACTGGCACCCCTTCGTCACCGAAGGACTCGACGAGCTCGCGGGGGCTGGTGCCCGACGCATCCTCGTCCTGCCCACCTCCGCCTACGCCTCGTACTCGGGGTGTCGTCAGTATCGCGAAGACCTCGCCGAGGCCGCTCAGGCCCTGCGCGAGAAGTGGGGGACGATCGTACTGGGCGCTGAGGATAGTGCCGACAACCCCGACGCCGATATCGTCCTGGACAAGGTCCGCCCCTACTACTCGACCCCCGGTATGGCGAGCGCGCAGATTGCATCCGTCCGGCGCGCGTGGGAAGCTCTGACGGCGCGCGGCGTCGACCCGGCAGGGATTCGCCTGATCTTCGTCACCCACTCCATCCCCGTGAGCATGGAGGCGGGATCTTCGCCCTTCCCGTTCCGTCCCTCGATCGACGAGGCAGTGGTTGCCTCGGACGATCGTGGTGAGCAGCAGGGGAGTGAGGCCTCGTCGCCGGCGGGAACCCCCGCAACCGAAATCAGCTACGTCGCCCAGCACCACGCCCTCATCCAAGCGATCATGCCGGAGCTGAGGCGCGTCCTTGGGCGCGCCGATCTGGGCTACGACCTCGTGTATTGCTCGCGGTCGGGACCCCCGCAGGCCCGCTGGCTCGAACCCGATATCAACGATTTCCTCGACGAGATCGCCGGCGATGCCGCGTCAGATGCCACGGCACCGAGCGGCGTCGTGGTCGTCCCCATCGGGTTCATCTGCGACCACATGGAGGTCGTCTACGACCTCGACACCGAGGCGAAGGAGACCGCCGCGCGCCTGGGGGTTCCATACGAGCGCGCCGACACCGTCTCCACCGACCCGGACTTCGTGTCCTCCCTGGTCGACGTGCTCGAAGAGCGCGCGGCCCAGGCGCGAGGCGAGAACCCCGCGCGCGTCACTGTGACGGGCACCGGTCCCTTCCACACCGTCTGCCCGAGCGACTGCTGCCTCTCCCCGGCGCGCCCCGGCCACCCCGCACCTGCTGCCGGAGGTGCTCACCCCGGCGCGGTATCCGCCCCTCATTCTTCCGGTGTGCCCGCCCGAGTCGCCGGTCAACCAGCTACAACCCAGGAGGACTCTATGTCTACCCCTCATCCCCACGCCGTCGTGCCGCCCGAGCAGAACCCGGAAAACCCGGGACATCCCGCAGGAGTGCCGGACCGCGTCGGTGAGCACGCCGCGCGCCACCAGGCCCGCCACGCGGGCACCGAGGCGACGCCCCACTCGCACGCTGTACACGCCCGCGTCGCCGACCCGCGCGACGCGACGGACGTCGACTTCGACGAGGTCAACAACAAAGCAGCACTACGCCCTCTACTCCGTGTTCGCGCTCGGTGAGTCCCTGCCCGCCGACGATGGCGAGCGCGGCCGTATTATCGCCGAGTCCCTGGACTACGTGAAGGGCGCGGGCGCGGAAATCCGCGGCTTCTACGACGTGTCCGGCTTCCGCGCTGAGGCCGACCTGATGGTGTGGTGGCTCGACGACGATCCCGAGGTCCTGCAGGACGCCTACCATCATCTGCGCGCCAGCGCGCTCGGCAAGTTCCTGGATCCCGTGTGGTCCTGCATGGGCCTGCACACCCCCGCCGAGTTCAACAAGCGCCACATTCCCGCCTGCTTCGGCGGCGTCGCGCCCCGCGACTGGGCGATGGTCTACCCCTTCGTGCGCTCCTACGACTGGTACCTGAAGGCCCCCGAAGAGCGCGCCCGCATCATGGCCGAACACGGTCGCAACGGCTTCGCGCAGTACCCGGACGTCAAGGGCTCGACCCTGTCGGCCTTCGGCTTCTCCGATTACGAGTGGGTGCTCGCGTTCGAGGCCGACAGCCTGGATCGCCTCGAGGGCGTCATGCACGCCCAGCGCTACACCGAGGCGCGTCTCTACGTGCGCGAGGACACCCCGTTCTTCACGGGTCCGCGCGTGAGCCTCGGCGAGTGGGCGGAGCGCCAGCCCCGCGCATAAGGGCCTCGCTTACCTATCAACTGGCCCCGGCCTCGTCCCTGAGAAAAGGAACGAGGCCGGGGCGCAGTGCCATGTCATCGCGCGGCGCGGGTGGCGCGCCCTACTTGCCCGGGAACAGCAGCGGCAGGTTGTGTTCGACCTGGTTGCCGACCGAGTCCATGGAGTGGGTTTCTCCCTCGTCGATCCACAGCTGCAGGCTGTCCTCGGTCATAAGGTCGGGATAGTCCTCGCGGAGCTCATCAATCTGCGGCGTCATGTCCCACAGGGCGGGGTCCTCTGAGCCGACCGACGCGAGGATGCGGAAGTCCTGCGGGCCGTACTGGGCGCGCTCGACGCCTGCGGTCACCAGTTCGGCGATGCGCGGGGAGTCGGCCTCCTCCTCGCGCCCGATCCACGACTCGCCAGCCATCGGCATATACCCGTAGAAGTACTGCGGACGCAGGGCAAATACGTCCCACGTGGTCGTCGCGCCCATCGAGAAACCGCCAAAGGCGCGGTGCCTGCGCGTTTCTCGCAGCGACTCGTCCGAGGTGTCCCCGCGGGCGAACGTCGTGTAGCGAGACTCGATCGTGTCGATGAGCGTATCGATCTCGCTCGTTGCAAAGAAGCGATTGAGCGCGTAGTCGTCCTCGTAGTCGTCCGTCGCGAACGAGCGGTCCGGATAGTAGGTCGCGAACACAACCAGCGTCGGTGCAACCTTGCCGGCCGTCTCCAGCTCATCGACGATAGGCGCGACACCGGAGGCCAAACCGGCGGCGTTCCCCCACCAACCGTGCGTCAGATAGAGGACGTTCGCAGGCTTGTTTGAAGCGTAGGATGCGGGAACGTACACGTACGCCTGCTTGGTGTATGTCGTCCCCTCGTAGCTCTGCTCGTAGGTGATCGTGTCGATCGTGCCATGCAGCGACTTGGCCGTGTCCATGAGGGCGGCGACGCCCTCGGGCAAGGGATCCTCGTCTTCTTCGTAGGCGATGGGGGAAGGATCCTTCTGTCCGTGACCCGAGCGATTGAGTGCGAACGACGTGACCCCTGCGAGGGCGAGCAGGCACAGCGCGATGATGGCGGTGAGGCGGAAACGTCGGGAGCTTCGTACAAACCTTGTGTTCACTGGCCGCGCCTCGGCCCGTTCGTCGTTATGCGTGCAGTCGTCGTCATGCGCTCCACTGTATGCCCACCCGATGCGTCCCTACCAATTGGTGTGTCTATCGCTACTCATCGGCGTGTACACAGCTACTCATCGGCGTGTACGCAGCTACTCATCGGCGTGGCCGGTTCTGCGCTACGTTTCCCCTCCAATTCCGCATGCAATTCCCCCGCCGGTCTTTCATGTTTTGAATTATGATCGTTGAAATTCCGGGGTTTGTGGGGGGTTGGTGAAATAGCTGTTCGGGGAATTGCATGCGACATTTGTGGGGAACTATGGCGTGTGTGCGGCGTGTGACCTGGCAGTCGTCGGGGGTCGCGCGCTCGCGGGGTGGCATACCCTGGAGGCATGACCCCTGAGATCACGGATCCGCGCTTCCAGAAAATCGCCGAGGAGATTGCCGCAGACCCGGCCAACGCCTCGTACACGAAGCGAGGCGTGGGGCCGCTGTTTTACGCGGGGCCTCAGTGTCGCATCATGATCGTCGGCCAGGCACCCGGGCGCGTCGCCGAGGAAACCGGCATCGTGTGGAACGACCGCAGCGGCGACCGTCTGCGCGACTGGATGGGCGTCGACCGCGAAACGTTCTATCACTCGGGCAAACTCGCGATCGTCCCCATGGACTTCTATTTCCCGGGCACGGGAAAGAGCGGTGACCTGGCCCCGCGCAAGGATTTCGCCGACAAATGGCACCCGCGCTTGCTTGAGCTCATGCCGCACCTGGAGATGACGATCCTCGTCGGCGCGTACGCCACCAGGCGCTACCTGCATCTGCCCTCCTCGGCGTCGCTGACCGACGTCGTGCGCGACTACGAGCAGTATCTGCCCACCTACTTCCCCCTGGTCCACCCCTCGCCGCGCAACCAGATGTGGATGAAGAAGAACCCCTGGTTCGCCGCCGACGTGCTGCCAGACCTGAAGAAGCAGGTCGCTGCGCTCATGGCCTGACCGTCATACGTGAGAGGCGACGTATAAATGTACGGCGGCTCCTACGTACGTTCAGCGCCCTCGGGTTCACGAGGCCGGGGCGGGGGTATGGCGCTCCGCCTCGGCTCGCCGGTGGCACACTGGTCCCATGGATGATCTGCGCATACCTCCCGGGCCCGGCTGCCCGCGCGGCCTCGTCGTGCCCGCGGGGGAGCTGATCGAGCGCTTCTCCCACGCCTCGGGCCCCGGCGGGCAGGGCGTCAACACCGCGGACTCGCGGGTGCAGCTCAGCCTGGACCTGGGCTCGACGAGCGCCCTCACCGAGAAGCAGCGCGAGCGCGCCCTGCGAGAGCTAGGGGATCGCCTCACCGGGACCGTCCTGACCATCACCGCTGCCGAGCACCGCTCCCAGCGCCGCAACCGCGCCGCCGCGCGTGAACGCCTCGGCGAGATCCTGCGGGCGGCGCTGACTCCGCCCGTCCCGCGGCGCGCCACGAAGCCGACGCGCGCGTCCAAGCTGCGCCGCCTGGACGCCAAGAAGAGGCGCTCCGAACTCAAGGCCCGCAGGCGCCGCCCCGACGCGGACTAATCCAGGGGTGAGGCCGGGGCCGCCTACGCCCACGTGCGCCCGTCGGCGCGCCAGCCGATGAACACCCAGGTGACGGGCAACTTGTAGTCGAGGACCCACATCTCCGATGGCTCCCCGGACGGAGATTCGGCGGCACGTCGCACGAAGTGCTGGGCCGCGTAGGCGTCGAACAGGCGGTGCTCGCGCGCGGTGAACGGCTCGGGGCCCGCCAGGCGACGAAGGTCTGCTCGGGCCTCGTCGAAGGAAGAAAAACGCATGGGACGGAAGGATCGCGTGGTCGCGAACGCCGGGATACGCCCCAGGGACGCGAGCGCGCGGGTCACGTCGTGGGCGATGCTCGGGCGCCTCGCCGCGCGTCCCAGGTAGGTGAGCAGGCGTGGGTCGCGGGAGGGGAGCAGGCTGTCTGGTACGACGACCGCCGCGCGGGAGCGCGCCGCCGCGTCGAGCTTGCGCACGCAAGCGGGCACGTCTCCGCTCATGAGGGAGCGTGACGCGAAGGCGACATCCACGCTGTTCTCGCCCAGGCCCGCCTCCTCCCAGTCGTCCTCCCAGGCGAGCAGGTGGGAGGTGACCGGCAGATTCTCTGCTGCCGCGCGCTCGTCGAGGATGGCCAGCATGGCCTCGGCGAAGTCGCAGCCGTGCACGCGGTGCCCGGCGCGGGCGAGGGGGGACGGCGAGAGTGCCCGTCGCGCACCCCATGTCGAGGATCGTCTCGCCCGCCTCGAGCGCGAGGAGGTCCAGGAGCCAACGCTCGTAGTCGCTGGTCGCGCTGCGCGTGAACGTCGCGGCCCGCTTGTTCCAGTAGGCCTGCGAGTCGCGGTTGATTGTGCTCGCCTGTTCTCCGTGCGTGGTTGGCATCATGCGATGCCCTCACTTTCGTATCGGGAAGCCTGGCAGCATCGCCCGGCGAAAGTCAGGATAGTCCTTCAGATCCAGCGAGAATAGATCTTCGTGAGGAAACGGGAATTATCTGGTCAAGCGCGTGGAATAATGGCCGCGTGAATTCTTCTCCTGCGCTGCCGAACTTTCTCCAGTGACTACCAGGAAGGCGCGCACGCCCGGGTGCTCGACGCGCTCGTCGCCACCAACATGGAACAGTCGAGCGGCTACGGCACCGACGAGCACTGCGAGCACGCCCGCGACCTGATCCGCGAGGCCTGCCAGGCCCCCGACGCCGACGTGTACTTCCTGGTCGGCGGCACGCAGACGAACGCGACCGTCATCGATGCGATCCTCCTGCCCTGGCAGGGCGTCATCGCCCCCCAATACCGGCCACATCAACATGCACGAGGCTGGCATCGTCGAGCGCGGCGGCCACAAGATCCTCGACACCCCCGCCGTCGAAGGAAAGATCAACGCGGCTGACGTCGAACGCATCTGCTCAGCGTGGGAGGGCGACGGTGCGCGTGACCACATGATCGCCCCCGCCCTCGTCTATATTTCGCAGCCCACCGAGTACGGCACCCTCTACTCCCTGCGCGAGCTCGAGGAACTCTCCGCCGTGTGTCGCGAGCGCGACCTCAAGCTTTTTGCCGATGGCGCGCGCCTCGCCTACGCGCTGGCCTCGCCCGCCAACGACGTGACGCTCGCCGACCTGGCGCGCCTGACCGACGTCTTCTACATCGGCGGCACCAAGTGCGGCTCCCTCTTCGGCGAGGCCGTGGTCATCCCCGAGCGCGGCTCGATCCGCCAGTTCGTCACCCACATGAAGCAGCACGGTGCGCTCATGGCGAAGGGGGCGCCTCCTGGGCGTGCAGTTCGAGGCGCTTTTCGAGGAGTGCCTCTACCTGACGATCGGTGAGCCCGCCGTTAAGGCGACCGCGCGGATTCGCGAGGCGCTCAAGCGCGCCGGCTACGTTGTCACCATGGACTCGCCGACCAACCTGACCTTCGTGGCCCTCGACCAGGCCGGGCACGAGCGCCTGTCGGACAAGGTGCGCTACAGCATCTGGGAGACCCTGCCCGATGGCCGCTACCTCGCGCGCATCGGCACCTCCTGGGCGACCCCCGAGGAGGACGTGGCGGCCTTCGAGCAAGCCCTGGCGCGGTAAAGGTAGTACTTCTGCGTTCTCTGGGTGGAGTGTGCTGTCAGAGTCTTCAATGTGCTATCGATCTGATAGCATATAGCTATCTATATGTCGATTTTGGAGGTGTCAAATGGCGACCGCTACGGTGACGGTTCGACTCGACGCTGAGGATAAGGCCGCGATGGAGCGTGCCTGCAAAGAAATGGGTCTCTCTATGAATACCGCGTTCACGATCTTTGCGAAGAAGGTGGCGCGGGAACAGCGGATTCCCTTCGTTTTGGAGGTTGATGGATTCTACTCGCGCGCCAACCTCGCTCATCTTGACCGCGGTATCGCGGAGTTGGAAGCGGGGCGTGGGGTGTCGCGAGGGCTGATCGAGGATGCGTGACCTTGTCTGGGCCTCCGAGGCCTGGGAGGACTATCTGTGGTGGCAGACTCAGGATCGAAAGACACTGAAGCGCATCAACGCACTACTGCGTGACATTGCCAGGAACGGGCAAGATACTGGAATTGGTAAGGCTGAACCGTTGAAGGGGCGTTACTCGGGGTGGTGGTCACGCCGCATTGATGCGGCAAATCGTCTTGTCTATCGCGTGCGTGACGATCGAGTCGAAATTATTTCTTGTCGCACTCACTATGGGGATCGTTAAATGGAAACTCCGGAGTCGTCCGGTGGGCGGGCCGGGTGGATCGGGAGCGTCGGGCCGGGTTAGCCTGGGCGCATGACACTCGCCGCTGAGACGAACGACTTTCCGCCCTGACCGCCTCGCGCCGCTCCACGCGCGCCTTTACAGACCGGGAGATCCCCGCCGAGGTCCTCGATGCGATCCTCGCCGACGCGACGACCGCGCCGTCCTGGTCCAACACGCGCGCCTTCCGCGTCGCCCTGGCCACGGGCGAGCGCGCCGCTCGCCTACGTGAACACTACGGTCGCCTCTTCGATGAGGAGATCGCCGCCCACGCCCGCAAGGCTGAGGATCCGACCGTGGAGATCCCCGTTCCCGACGGCGACTTCCCGGTGCGCAAACGCTACCCGGACGAGGTACGACCCGCCCAGATCGAGGTCGCGAAGCTCCTCTACGGCATCCACGGCATCGAGCGCGCCGACATCGAGGGGCGCAACCGCGTGAACCGCCGCAACGTCACGGCCTTCGACGCGCCCGTCATGGGCTTCGTCTTCGTCCACGAGGACATGCTGCCGTGGAGCGCCATGGACGCCGGCCTCATGCTCCAGACCCTGTTCCTGTCCGCCAAGTCGCGCGGCATCGACTCCTGCCCGGTCGGCATCCTAGCCACCTGGCGCGAGCCTGTCGAAGCCGAGTTCGAGATCCCCGAGGGCTACCGGTTCATCACCGGTTTCGCGCTCGGTTACGCGGATCCCGAGGCTCCGATCAACGCGATGCAGGCGCCGCGCCCGCCGATCCAGCTCCTCGAAGGCAAGTGAGGCTACGAGCGATGTATCGCTAGTCGTTGAGTTCAGCGCGCAGATCGGCCAGGCTCACGCGCTGTCCGTCGTCGTTGCGCGCTGCCTCCCGGAAGGCCGCAAGATCGCGCGCGTCCTCGAGTTCTTCCAGGGCTAACAAGTCGTCCACACCGATCACGATCGCGGCGAGACGGCCGTTCTTCGTCACGCCAATGCGTTCGCCGCCGTAGGAAGCTCGCCCGAGGACATCGGAGAGGTTTGCGCGCAGCTCGCGAGTCGATAGGGTTGTGGCAAGCGTGTTCATAGTGTCATTTTAATACACTGTGTACACATGCGGTGTCTGGATGAGCCTTCCCGCGCGTGAACAATTTCCCACGGACGTGCCGCGCGCCCAGGCGAGCGTCTACCGTGGAACGAGGCCCCGGCCTCGTGAAACGTTCGCAATCGGAAGGACCCTATGTCCAAGAAGTACCTCTCTGTCGCCTTCGCCTACGTGGGAGTCATCATCGGCGCGGGCCTGGCGAGTGGCCAGGACCTGCTCCAGTACTTCCTCTCCTTCGGCGCGAAGGGCCTGATCGGCATCGCGGCCCTGGGCGTCCTCAACGTCGTCTTCGGCGTCGTCGCGCTCCAGCTGGGCTCCTACTACCGGTCCGGCCACCACGACGAGGTCTTCGAACGTATCACCCACCCGGCGCTGCGCCGCGTCATCGACGTCGTGCTCGTCTTTTCGGGCTTCGCGATGGGCTTCGTGATGCTCGCGGGCGCCGGCGCGAACCTCGAGCAGCAGTTTGGCCTGCCCGCGTGGGCGGGTAGCGCCCTGTGCGCGGTGCTCGTGATCCTCACGGCCTTCCTTGACTTCGACCGGATCATGAAGGTGATCGGCGTCTTTACGCCCATGATCATCGTCGCCATCACGATCCTCACCATCTACTCGCTGGCCACCCCGCACCCGGGCGTCGCCGAACTCAACGCCGCCGCCACCCAGGTCACCCCGGCGCTGCCCAACCTCGGGCTCTCCACGATCAACTACTTCGCACTGTGCGTCGTCAACGGCATCGCCATGGCCTTCGTGCTCGGCGGCTCGGTGCTGCGCATCGGCGAGGCCCGCCGAGCCGGGCGCGTGGGTGGCACCATCATCGCCCTGGTCATCGGCGCCGACGCCCTGTGCCTGTACCTGAACATGGACCGGATCTGGGACGTGAACGTTCCCGCCCTCGAGATCGCGCGCTCGATCCACCCGGCTTTCGCCTTCGTCTACACTCTCATCATTTTCGCGCTCATCTACAACACGGTCTTCTCGCTGTTCTACTCGACGGCGCGCCGCTTCTCGGGCGGGGAGACCACCCGCATGCGCATCGTCCTCGTCGGCGTCGTCGCCGTGGGCTACGCGGCCTCGCTCATGGGCTTCAAGAAGCTGATCGGCGGCATGTATCCGATCATCGGCTGGCTGGGCGTCGCCCTCCTCGTCGTCCTCGCGGTTGGCTGGCTGCGCGAGCGCTCCGCCGTCCTGCGCGAGGAGAACCTGCGTCGCAAGCTCATCCGCGTCCTCGTACGCAAGCACGCCGACGATCTGGAGTACACGGACGAGCACCGCGCCCAGGCGAGAACCCTCGCCCAGGCCTCGGTCGTTGATGGTACCGAGCTGCGCCGCGAAGCCGACTCGATCGCCGAGCAGATCGCCGACACCCAGGATGATGCCGCCGCCTACGCGCGCGAGGCTCTGCCCGTCGACGAGGCCCTGGTCGAGCAGGCGATCGAGGCCGACCGGGCGAACGGCTGAGTCAGCTGGCAGATGAGGCCGTGGCCTCCTCGTGCGCAAGCAGCCAGGCTTTCACGTCCCTTCCCGCCGCGTAGCCGCCGGGGCTGGTGGCCGCCACGACCTGTGGCAGGGGCGGATCAGGAGTAGGGGATTACGCCCCACCGCTCCGCCGACCGCCTGGGCCGATGCGGGCACACCTGCGTCCCACAGCGTGGCCGTGAGGTGCCCGTACGTGCGCGTCGCGCCGTAGGGGATAGTGTCCATTGCCTCCCACACGTGTCTCTGGAAGTCCGTGCCTTCGGGTGCGAGGGGGACGCAAGTGGGGGAGGGGGACTCGCCCGCGAAGTATCCGTCGAGCCAGGCCACCGCCGCGCCCAGAGCTCGCGCGTCAGCCTCGTCCCACCCGGCCTCGGCGAGGACAACCTCCCGGGAATCGGGCGAGGTCAGGTTGAGCGCCGAGCGCGCCGAGGCCTCGTCGATGCCATAGGGCGAGCCGAAGAAGCGCTGCCCGGCCACCCACAAGCCGACGAGCGCACCGCCCCGCGCGGCCAGCATGATGCTACCGATGGGGGGAGTCGTAGGTGGCGAGCGCCGGATCAGAACTGCTCAGGGTGATCGCGGTAGGCATACGCCCACACTGTCACGGCGACGGTGACCGCGCGAGTCCAGGCATCGCGGACGGCGCTCAGTTCGTCGCCCTCGAAGCCCTCCGCCAGGAGACGGTGGCCGACCTCCACAGTCGGAGCGATGAAGGCGAGGACGTAGCGTAGTGGCACGAAGGGCGTCGAGTCCGCCCCATCCGCCGCGTTCTTCGCCGCAGTCATGTGTCGAGCTCCGATCAGGTACTGGTAGTCCAACCATGCCTGATCCCGCTCGCGCGTGCACATGTCGATGATCCATTGGGCGAAACGCGGCTTTGAGGCCTGCGCGTACTCGGGGTTCGGCTGTCCGTCCGGGTGCGCGGAATGGGCTGCCAGATACGTCTTTTGAGCCAGAATCCCGCGCCACGTGTCGACCATTTCCATGGCGTGTGGCGCCAGGACTGGCTCTGCTCGAGAGAGCAGCTCTGCGTCACCGGGCTGGACGTGCGCGGCGGCCTCGATCTGGCGTAGATCCTCGAGTGTGAGCGGGGATGCGGGGACGGCATCGGTGCCGTAGGTGTACCCCGATGAGTGGTCGTAAGCGGTCATGAGTGCCTCCTAAAAACCTATGCGTCAATGGTAGAACATGCTCTGCGCGTTTGGATCTGTTTGACATCCGGTGATGGTGCAGAGGGCAGGCGAGTGGGGTGTGGTGCTCCGCGCGAGTTCGCCGTGCGCGTAGCCGCTGTGGTGAGGTGGCAACGGCGCTGGAGGGGGTTGCGCACAATACAATTAACCTGTGGATCCCCTTCTCATCGCCCTGGCCGGAATGCTCATCATCGTGGCATGTCAATTCGTCGCGCCCAAGGTGCGCGTGGCATCCCCCCTGATCCTGCTGGTCGTTGGCCTGGCGATCGGGTTCCTGCCCCAGGTGGGGGCCATCGAGATCGAACCACATATCGTCCTCGAGATGGTGCTGCCGCCCCTGCTGTTCTCGGCGGCCGTGCGAATGCCGACCATGGACTTCCGGCGCGAGATGCAAGCCGTCGCGATGCTCGCGATCCCCCTCGTCTTCGTCTCCGCCTTCGCGGTCGGCTTCGTCATCAACTGGCTGGTCCCCGCGATCTCCCTGCCCTGGGGCGTCGCCCTGGGCGCGGTCCTGTCGCCAACCGACGCGGTCGCCGTCTCGATTGCGAAACGCTCCGGCGTCTCCCACCGCATCATCACGGTCCTCGAAGGCGAGGGGCTCTTCAACGACGCGACCTCGCTGGTCCTGCTCTCCGCGGCGATGAACGCCGGCCTGGCCGCAGACGAACACGCGCTCAACCCGGGCCTGCTCATCGGCAAGGTCGCCATCGCCCTCGGTATCGCTGCGGGTATTGGCTGGGTCGTCGGCGAGGTCGGCGTGCGCCTGCGCGCCCTCATCAAGGAGAGCCCTCGGCCGACACGGTTTTCTCCTTCGCGATGCCTTTCATCGCTTCGATCCCCGCCGAGCACCTGGGAGGCTCCGGCCTGGTCGCGGCCGTCGTCGCCGGCCTGGTCGTCTCAAGCCGACGCGCGGCCTTTATCTCCGCGACCAATAGGCGTTTCACCCAGCAGAACTGGGAGACCATGACGCTCGTCTTGGAGAGCGGGATCTTCCTGACGATGGGCCTGCAGGCCTTCGGCATTGTCGAGGAAACCGCCGCGTTCTCCGGCGGCTTGGCCTTCGCCGCCTTCCTAGCCGTCGCCCTCGGCGCGCTCATCATGGTCATCCGAGCAGTGTTCATCGCGGCCATGCTCGCCTGGCTGGATCACCGCCGCACCCATCGCCAGCGACACTACGAGGCCGAGGCTGCGCGCATCGAGCGTTTCGAGAAGCGCATGCACAAGGCTTGCGAGGTCGACGCCGACATGCTTCAGGCACGCGACCCTGGTACGAACGCTGGGAAGAGGCGCTCAACCACTATCGCCGCCTACTCAAGCGTCGCGTGCGCCGCAACGCCATGCGCGGATCCGACCTGGATTACTTCGAGAACGAACCGCTGGTACCCGCGCGAGGGCAGCGTCATCGTCTGGGCAGGCATGCGCGGCGCGATCACCCTGGCCGCAGCGCAAACGATCTCGACGCACGCCCCGATGCGCGCGCTGCTGCTGTCGATCGCCCTGTTCATCGCGGCGGGCGCCCTCGTCATCCAGGGCCTGACCCTGCCCGGACTCATCCGCCTCGTCAAGCCCAAGATGGCCACGGGCGACATCTCCGAGGAGGAGCGCGCCAAGCTCCTGGAGGTGATGGGCTCCGCGCTGGTGGATACGGCGCTCGCCCAGGCGATCCACGAGGTCGACGGACAGACCCTGCTGTCGGCCGGCGTCTCGCGCACGCTGTCCAGGCTCGGGCACGCGGTCGCCGCCGACGACGAGGCCGCGGGGATGCGCATTGCGCGCACGACCGACCGCATCCTCACCGACATTCTGCAGGATGCGACCACACAGGCCGCCGTTTCCTCGAGTGAGACGGACGACGACGGCCGCGCCACCGTGGACATGAGCGAGGAGGAGGTTGAGCGCTCCTTCACGCGCGACCAGATCCGTGAACTGGCGCTGGAGGCAATCCGCGCCCAGCGCGACGCCCTCCTGCAGGCCCGCGACGAGGGCATCTTCTCCTCGGCGGCCCTGGAAGGTGCCCTCGCCCGACTCGACAACGAGGAAATCCTGCTGGTTTCCAGCCGCGGCGTCGACCACTGATCATCGCTCTCGCGTCGACCGAGCGAGGTGAGCGCGTCAGTCCGTCGTCACCCGCGAGGCGTACGCCGGGTCGTCGGTGACCGAATTGAGCGCCTCCTCCAGGCGCTGCGGGCTCACGATCCCGTCGCGCGCCAGGACCCGGTAGGTCTGGTCGGCCTCGTGCGTGAGCATGTTCGTAACCTCAAAACCGTTGCGCTCGTAGAACGCCAGGCGGCGCACACGCTGCTGGTAGTTCCCGGCCTCGCGCACGACCGGCTCGATCTCGAGCAGCTGCGGCACGTCGCCGTAGCGCTCGCGGAAGTAGGTGAGGATGCGCGTGCCGTAGCCCGCGCTGCGCGTGCGCCCGTCCACCGCGAGGAAACCCAGGTAGAACAGGTCGGGGAAGACGAAGGAGAAGGTCAGGGCGATCATGTTGCCGGCCCCGTCCTCGCCCGCGGGCAGGGAGGGATCGATCCACGCGAGGAAGGAGACCTGGTCCATCTGGGCGCTCGCCAGCAGCTCGGGAAGGGGGATCTGCTCCTCGGGCGGGAAGGAACGCTCGTAGATTTCCTTGACTTTGTCGGTGATTGGCCCCTCGTTGGGCACCAGAATCCGGGTGAGGTCGGTCATGGGGTCAGTCTAGCCGCTCGGCCTCGCGCACCCCGGTAGACAGCCGATGGACGAGGTCAGGGCAGGGTTTTGGGGCGCGTCATGTGACGTGGGACATGCGGGTTCAGGGGCTTATCAGGGGACGATCAGGGGTCGGTCAGTGAACAGCGGCGATCGTGGGTGACGGTCGCTCACCTAGACTTGTATGCGTAATCAACAGCAGATGTGAGGATGAAGCGTGCTAGAGCTCAAGGAGATCGTCAAGGCCTACCAGACCGCCAACCTCGTGCAGGTGGCGCTCAACAAGGTCTCCGTGGCGTTCCGCGACAACGAGTTCGTGGCCGTGCTGGGCCAGTCCGGTTCCGGCAAGACGACGATGCTCAACGTCATCGGCGGCCTCGACCGCTTCCAGAGCGGCGACCTCGTCATCGACGGCATTTCGACGAAGGACTACAAGGCCCGCGACTGGGACGCTTACCGCAACAACCGCATCGGCTTCGTCTTCCAGGCCTACAACCTGATCCCGCACCAGAGTGTCCTGGCGAACGTCGAGCTGGCCCTGACCCTGTCGGGCGTCTCGCGCTCCGAGCGCCGCAAGCGCGCCCTCGACGCCCCTGACTCGCGTGGGCCTCGCCGAACACGTCCACAAGAAGCCCTCGCAGATGTCGGGCGGCCAGATGCAGCGCGTCGCCATCGCGCGCGCCCTCATCAACGACCCCGAAATCCTGCTGGCCGACGAGCCCACCGGCGCCCTCGACTCCAAGACGAGCGTGCAGGTCATGGACCTGCTGCGCGACGTGGCCCGCGACCGCCTCGTCATCATGGTCACGCACAACCCCGAGCTGGCCCACCAGTACGCCACCCGCATCGTCGAGCTGGCCGACGGCTGCATCGTCGCTGACTCCGATCCTTTTGTGCCCACCGCGCAAGACCGCCGCGAAGCCAAGCCCGCGCGCCGCACCTCGATGGGCTTCCTGACGGCCTGTCCCTGTCGGCCAACAACCTGATGACGAAGAAGGGCCGCACCCTCATGACCTCCTTCGCGGGGTCCATTGGCATCATCGGCATCGCCGCGATCCTCGCGCTGGCCAACGGCACCAACGCCTACATCGCGAAAACCGAAGAGGAGACGCTGGGCGCGTATCCGCTGACGATCCAGAAAACCGGCATCGACATGACGGCCGCGCTGTCCGTGTCGGCCTCGGACTCGAAGGACTCCCAGCCCGCGCCTGACGGCAAGGTCGGCGTCTCCAAGCTGCGTACCTTCGCCGACACGATCCGCGACGCGAAGACCAACGACCTAGCCTCCCTCAAGACGTACCTGGACAACAACGGCGGCGACATTTCCGCGATGGTCAACGCGATCGAGTACGACTACGACATCGTCCCGCAGATCTACCAGTCCGACACGTCCAAGGCGACCGTGCAGGTCAGCCCCGACCAGTCGATGAAGCAGATGGAAACCGGTTTCGGCTCCGGGGCATTCTCCTCGATGATGGTCACCAACCCCTTCTATCAGATGCCTGCCACGACCTCGCTGTATACCTCCGCGTACGACGTGGTCGCCGGCTCCTGGCCGAGCGGGGCGAACCAGGTTGTCCTGGTCTTGGACGAGGACGGCAACATCCCCAACCTCTTCGAATACACCCTGGGTCTGAAAGACCACAAGGAATTCGACGACCTCATGCGCCAGTACTACCAGGGTGCCCTGGGGGATAAGAAGCAGTCCGGGACACAGTCGGGCGCGCAGTCCGGGGCCAGTACCGCGACCTACGACTACTCCGCGATCCTGGGCACGACCTTCCGGCGCGTCAACGCCTTCGACAAGTACACGTGGGATGACACCTACAAGGTCTGGACGGACCGCTCCTCCGACGCGGACTACATGAAGAAGCTCGTGGACGGCGGCCAACAGCTGACGATCTCCGGCATCGTCAAGCCCAACTCCGACAAGGGCGGCGCCCTGCGCCAGGGCATCGCTACACGCCCGCCCTGACCTACCAGATCATCGAGGAGGCGGCGGCCAGCCCGATCGTTAAGGCCCAACGCGCCAAGCCCGACGTCGATGTGTTCACCGGCAAGACTTTCAAGGAGCTGGCTGACAACCAGAAGAGCCAGTCCGGCGGCTTCGACATGTCTTCCCTGTTCACGGTGGACGAGTCCAAGCTCTCTGCCGCCTTCCAGATCGACCCCAGCAAGATGCAGATGGACCTGTCTGGCCTGGACTTTTCCGGCATGGACTTCTCCGGCCTCGATTTTTCCAATCTCGACATGTCGGGCCTGGATCTGTCGACCATCGACCTGTCGGCCCTCGCCGCCCAGTCCGGTGCCCAATCGGGCATGGCCTTCGACCTGTCCGGCCTCGACTTCGGGGAGCTGAGCAAGGACCTGCCGCAGCTGGCCAACGTCGACTTCCAGACGATCATCCGCTCGGCTCTGGCCGACGGTGCCGTCAAGGACGGTGCGGCCGAATACCTGAGTGCACAAGCCTCCCAGATCGCCCAGGGATTCCAGGACTACGCCCGCGAGCAGATCGAGGCGGGCGGCACGACGGACTTCGCGACCCTGGCCTCGGCGTACTTCTCTCAGCCCGAGGTGCTCGAGCAGCTGCGAGCGGCGGTCTCCTCGGACCAGGTCGTTGACTCCGACAAGCTCGCCGCGAACCTGACGAAGGCGCTCGGCAATGACCCGGCCCTGGCCCAGATCGGCACCGATGTCTCCACTCAGGTTATGAACGCGATCTCCGCGCAGATCGCCGCCCAGCTGGGTCGCACTCTTACCCAGGGCGTGAGCGCCGTCATTGGGCAGGTCATGCAGGAAGCCATGACGAACGCGATGACCTCGATGATGACGCAGCTGTCGACCGCGATCGGCGACCAGATCGGCGCGACCATGGAGCAGTTCGCCACCAACATGTCCAGCGCCTTCTCCATCGATCCGCAGGCATTCGCCGACGCCTTCCACTCCAACCTGGACGAGAAGTCCCTCGCCGCCCTCATGGCGACCATGTTCTCCACGAACGTCCCGACCCTGGACACGAACCTGAGGAACCTAGGCTGGGCGGACATCGCCTCCCCGTCGAACATCTCGATCTACCCCAAGTCCTTCGCGGACAAGGACAAGGTGAAGGCCGCGCTCGACGCCTACAACGCCGACAACAAGGCGGCGGGCGCGACCGACAAGGTCATCACCTACTCCGACGTCATGGGCGCGCTCATGAGCTCGGTGACCAAGATCGTCGACATCATCTCCTGGCTGCTCATCGCCTTCGTGTCGATCTCTCTCGTGGTCTCCTCGATCATGATCGCGATCATCACCTACATCTCGGTCCTCGAGCGCCGCAAGGAGATCGGCATCCTGCGCTCGATCGGCGCCTCGAAGGGTGACGTGTCCCGCGTGTTCAACGCCGAGACCGTCATCGAGGGCCTCTTGGCGGGCCTGATGGGCGTGGGCGTGACCTACGGGCTGTGCGCGATCGCGAACGGCATCGCCTACTCCTCGTTCAATGTGGAGAACATCGCTCAGCTCTCGCCGCTCACGGCCCTGACCCTCATCGCGGTATCCGTCGGCCTGACCGTCATCGCGGGCATCATCCCGGCCTCGCGCGCCTCGCGCCAGGACCCGGTCGAAGCCCTGCGCTCCGAGTGACGCACGCGGCCTCGTCCCCTGTGGGACGAGGCCGTGGCTCGCTTTCCAGGGCACGCTCGGCTGCGCTAACCTGGACGTAACCCTTGTTTCAGTAGCCGCGAGGAAAGAGGAATCATGCCCACTCCCGAGAAGCTTGCCACCGACGCCACCGTCGCCATCATGCTGGCCGATGGCTTCGAAGAAGTCGAGGCCCTGGCCGTCGCCGACGTCCTGTACCGCGCCGGCGTGCGCTCCGACCTGATCTCCGTGACCGACGCACGTCACGTGACCAGCTCGCACGGCATCCGCGTCGTCGCCGACCTCATGCTCGAGGACGTGGACCTGTCCACCTACACCGTCCTCTTCCTGCCCGGCGGCATGCCCGGCACCCTGAACCTGAAGGCCACGCCCGCCATCCAGGCCGAGGCGCTGCGCCGCTCCGACGCGTCCCAGCCCATCGCAGCGATCTGCGCGGCCCCCTCGATCCTGTCCGAGCTGGGCATCCTCGACGGCCGCCACGCGACCGCGAACCCCGCGTTCGTCAAGGCCATCGCCGAGGGCGGCGCGATCGTCCACGAGAACCCGGTCGTCGCCGACGAGTTCATCACGACCAGCCGAGGCGCCGGAACCGCTCTCGAACTTGGCCTCGAACTCGTGCGCCAGCTCCTGGGTGACCAGGCCGCTGAAGAGGTCTCTCGCGGCGTCGTGCTCGCCCGCTGACGTCCCCTTCGCAACCCCGAAAGGATCCTCCCTTCGCATGAGCCCGCGTAAGCCTCGTCCCTGGCCCGACGCGCCCAAGCCCCTGGCGGCACCCGTGGTGGACAACCACACGCACCTGCCCACCCACGTCGGCGAGATCCCCGGCGCGAGGGCGTGGCGCTCAGCCTCGAGGAACAGCTGGAGCGTGCCCGCGAGGTGGGGGTCACGCGGATGATTTCGAGCGCCTGCGAGCTGCCCGACTTCGATCCGATGATCGAGCTGGCGCGCGCTCACGAGGGCGTGCGCGTCGCGATCGCGATCCACCCCAACGAAGCGGCCCTGCACGCCGGCTGCGCCGAGCCTTCGCCCGACGGCCTGACCCCGACGGTGCGCGACTACCACGTGCCCCTCGACGAGGCCCTGGCCGCCGTCGAGGCGCGGCTGGACGATCCGATCGTCGTCGCGGTGGGGGAGAGCGGCCTGGACTATTTCCGCACCGCCACCCCCGGCCGCGAGGCGCAGAAGGAATCCTTCCGTGCGCACATCGACATGGCGCAGCGCTCCGGCCTGCCCCTGCAGATCCACGACCGCGACGCCCACGAGGACACCCTGGCGATTCTCGACGAGCGCGCGAGCGCGGACCAGCGCATCGTCTTCCACTGCTACTCGGGAGACGCTCAGATGGCACGCCGCCTCGCCGAGCGCGGATGGTACGCCTCCTTCGCCGGACCCATCACCTACCCCGCGAACTCTGACCTGCGTGCCGCGCTCGCGGTCCTGCCGCGCGAGCTCGTCCTGGTCGAGACCGATGCTCCCTACCTGACGCCCGTGCCGTGGCGCGGCTGCTAACGCCTCCTACGTCATGGCGCACACGGTGCGTTTCATCGCGGATCAGTGGGGCGTCAGCGAGGGGAGCGTGCGACCAGCTGCGGGCGAACACCGAGGCGGTCTACGGCACCTGGTGAGGGTTACTTATCCCGTGATGAGCGTGGGTTATTGGGTCCTGCGCGTCCGTTTTGAGCGTGTCCTCTGACTGGTGAATTGCGTCAAAGTGGTCGCGCAACGGTAACAAATTGGTTACGGTGGGTGTGTCAGTTCGAATCGGCCTGCCCGTCTGATGTGCCCGCAGTGAGCGAAGGATGCGTCGGCGCGGCCCCGAAACGGAACCTACAAAGTCTGGAGACACGTGAGCTTTCAGCCCTCTCGTACAACAGTCATTTCCGTCGCAGCCGCGACGGCCCTTCTGGTTGCCGGCACCGCGGCCACTGCGATCGGCACCTCCTATCGCCACGTCACCGTCGAAGTTGACGGCGTGACCCGCGATGTATCCGGCTTCTTCACGACCGCGGGCGATGCTCTGCACAGTGCGGGCGTGACCGTCGGCGACCACGACCTCGTCGCCCCCGCCTCCGACCAGACCGTCGCGAGCGGTGACACCGTCGTCGTGCGCACCGCGACCGAGTACGACGTGACGGTCGACGGCAACCAGACCACGGCGTGGTCCACGGCCTCGTCGATTTCCGGCGTGCTCTCGGCCCTGCCGGCCTCCGCCGCGTCCATGGCGGCCGACCGCTCCTACACCCGCGCCGAGATGCCCGTCGCCGAGGCCGGCCAGACCGTCCACGTCGTCGCCGACGGCACCACGACGGACGTCGTCGTCTCCTCCGACGAGGGCGCGACCGCGATCCTCGAGAAGGCTGGCGTCAGCGCCGGTCCGATCGACCGCGTCACCATGGAACACAACGGCGGCGAGGCCACCCTGCGCGTCGCACGCGTCACGCGCGGTACCGTGTCCACCACGACCGAGATCCCGTACGAGACCGAAGAACGTGAGGACGCCGAGGCCGAAGAGGGCACCGAGAAAACCGTGCAGGAAGGCGCTGCCGGCTCCGAGGTGACCGAGACCTACCAGGAGACCATCGACGGCAACGCCACCGTCTCCGCCGTCCTGTCCACGACCCGCACCGAGCCCACCAAGCGCATCGTCGCCAAGGGCACGAAGGCGAAGAAGGCCGAGGATACGTCGTCCAGCTCGTCCTCGTCCGATTCTTCGGGCTTCCTCCTCGTCCGGTTCGTCTGCGTCCGCTCCCGCAGCGGTTTCGGGCGACGATGCTGCGATCTGGGCGGCCATCGCCCAATGCGAGTCCGGCGGCAACCCGTCGATCAACACGGGCAACGGCTACTACGGCATGTACCAGTTCTCTCTGCCGACGTGGCGTTCCGTCGGCGGCTCCGGCCTGCCCTCCGATGCCTCCGCAGAGGAACAGACCATGCGTGCGCGCATGCTCCAGCAGCGCTCCGGTTGGGGCCAGTGGGGCTGCGCCTACAAGCTGGGCCTCGTCTGACGTGACATTGCACGCGGGTGCGGCCAGAGTCTGGCGCGCCCGCGTGCGTGCACGTTAAGCTGACCAGCAGTACCAATAGCGAGTAAGTGGAGAATCGTGAACCACCACCTGAGCACCTCCCTCAGTGCATCCGCCGCAAGCGCCCTGCACGTCCTGGGCGCCCACGTGCGTTCCTTCGCGCCTTCCCCGCGCATCGTCCTCGGCGTCGCCGCCCTCGCATCTGCGGGTGTCTTCGGCATCGCCGGCGTCGGTGTCGCCTCCTCGCACACATCCGTCATGCTCGAGGTCAACGGCGTATCGCGCCCCGTGACCTCTTGGGGTAACACCGTCGGCGACGCGCTGCATGCCGCGGGCGTGAGCGTTGGCAGCAACGACCTCGTCCAGCCCGGCACCGGCGAGGCCGTGCGCGACGGCGACACGATCGTCGTGCGCACCTCCAAGCCGTACACGGTGACCGTCGACGGCCAGACCCGTACCCTGTGGACCACGGCCTCGTCGGCCGATGCGATCCTCGCGGACGCCGCGCCGCTGGGCTCGGCCGTCAGCCTCGCCGCAGACCGTTCCTCGTCGCGTGACGAGCTCACCCCGCTCGTGTCCCGCGCACGCAACGTCGTCGTCACGGTGGATGGTACGACGCGCGAGGTCGCTGCACGTCCCGGGCAGGACGCCCGCGCGATCCTCGAGGCCGCCGGCGTCTCCGTGCACCCCCTCGACCGCGTGAACGTCACGACGGGCGAGGCCGGCGAACTGTCGATCAACGTCAGCCGCGTCACCCGCGGTGAGGCCACCGAGACCGTCGAGATCCCCTTCAGTGAGACGACGACGACCAGCTCCGACCTCTTCGTCGGCGAGTCCCAGGTGACCACGGCCGGCGTCAACGGCGCGACCACGTGGACCGTGTGGCAGGAGAAGAAGGGCGACGAGGTCCTGACCTCCGTGCCCATCACCGAGCACTCCACGTCCCAGCCCGTGACCCAGGTGCGCAGCGAGGGGACGAAGGAGGCCACGCCGGCCGCCCTCGTCGCCGCCGGCATTGACCCGAAGGCCCCCCTCGAGGAAAAGGTGGAGGCGGACGGCACGACCTCCGTGCGCTACCGCGCGAAGCTCGGCACGATCTCCACGAAGGAAGAGATCGCCGCGATCGCAGCCGACACGAAGAACGCTGACTCCGCCACGGCTGCCGCCGCCGCTGCAGCTGCCGCCGCCGCGGGTGCGGTCCCCACCACATACTCCGGTGAGGACCCGCGTTCGCTGGCCAGCCCATCATCGCAGCCCAGGGCTGGGGCGACAGTGAGTACCAGTGCCTGGTCCTCCTGTGGAACCGCGAGTCGCAGTGGAACCCCTACGCCGAGAACGCCTCCTCGGGTGCCTATGGCATCCCGCAGGCGCTGCCGGGCTCCAAGATGGCCTCGGCCGGTGCCGATTGGCGCACCAACCCGATCACCCAGATCAACTGGGGCATCGGCTACATCAAGGGCCGCTACGGCACGCCCTGCTCCGCGTGGGCGCACTCCAACGCCGTGGGCTGGTACTGAGCCCGAAAGCAACTGAGGGCCGGGCCTGACAATGCGTGTTGTCGGGCCCGGCCTTTTCCTGTGCTCTCATGCGTGCTACCGCCACAATTTCGCACGTAATTTCCTTCCGTGTTTTTCAGGATTTGAAATTGTATCGTTGAAAACATGCGGTTTTGAGCCGTGGCTAAAAACTGAACAGGTTAAATTACGTGCGAGATTCTTGGGGAAGGCGACAGTCTGGCTCGCCGTTGGTATGTGGATAGGTAATGAACATCTGGATAGGTTATGAGCATCCGGATAGCTTATTAACCTATCCGGATGCGCTCAACCTATCCGGATGCGCGTAACCTATCCGCGTGGAGTCGGGGTTGTGGCACCTTGACACGTACCATACAATTCCACGTAGATTACCTAATATTCATCGTGATTGTGTCAGTGAGGGTCATCATGCGTTTTTTCCACCGTTGCTAAGTTGGTTGCGTCTGTGGTGATCGCAGGTGCAGGATTCGCCGGTGGTATGAAGGCTGCCCCGGTATTCGGCATGGCGTCCTCGCAGGGCCAGGGCGCGGAACCTGTCGTTACCGTTGACACGACCCTTGTGAAAAACTCTTTCGCCGACATTGGTGAACTTGCCACCGAGTCCTACAACTTCACCCAGGTGGGGAAATACTCTGAGGAGGGAACCAAGGTATTCGGCATGGAAGTGCCGGGCACAGGCTCCCATTACCTCATCACGTATTCGGGAGAGGTCAAGGCTGGAGTGGCCGACGTGAGCCGTATTCAGGTCGAGGTTGACGAGGCGGGGCACGTCGTGACGGTGACCGTGCCTGCCGTCGAAATTCTCTCCGCGTCCATTGACCCTGCCTCGGTCGAGACCTACGACCAGTCTTTCTCCCCCGTTAACCAGATTGAGGTTGGAGAGGTTACCTCCTTTTTGGCTGATCGAGAGCTGCCGCGAAAGACGAGGCTGTCTCCAAGGGCCTGCTGGACAAGGCGCAGGGGCGTGTGGAAGACATCGTGAAGAAGCAGGTCAACGCTGTTTTTGGGTGAGCAGGCTAGCAAGTACGAGGTGCGCGTCGTCCTGCCGCCTACGCCCGCCCCGTGACGCTCCGAGCCTCACAGCGCCGCATGCCCCGGCCTCGTCGGCCCCGTGCACTAGACTTGCCAGCGTGAGCCGATCCTCCCAACGAAACCAGCGCGACACGCGCAGCCGCCTCGACCCGACCCTGCCCGAGGGCGCCGTTCCCTCCGAGACGGGCCTGCTCGGCCCCCTCGAAGTCAAGGCCATCTCCGAGGCGCTCGGCATTCGCCCCACCAAGGTGTTGGGCCAGAACTTCGTGCACGACGCGGGCACGGTGCGCAAGATCGTCGCAGCCGGTGGCGTCGAAGAGGGTGACGAGGTCGTCGAGGTCGGCCCCGGCCTCGGCTCCCTGACCCTGGCGCTCCTGGAAGTTGGCGCGCGCGTGCGTGCTGTCGAGATCGACCCGCCCCTGGCTGCCGCCCTGCCCGAGACGGTGCGCGCCCGCATGAGCGAGGCCGCCAACCGATTCCACGTGGTCACCATGGACGCCACCGAAATCAGCGGCGTCGACGACTTCGGCGTGGACTGGCCCGCCCCCACCAAGCTCGTCGCGAACCTGCCGTACAACGTGGCCGTGCCGGTTCTGCTCAACATGCTCGAGGCCTTCCCGTCCATCCAGGGTGTCGTCGTCATGGTCCAGGCCGAGGTCGCGGACCGCCTGGCCGCCGGCCCCGGATCGCGCACCCTACGGCGTGCCCTCCGTGAAGGCCTCCTGGTATGGCTCGGTCGAGCGTGCCGGCACGATCGGCCGCTCCGTGTTCTGGCCCGTGCCCGGCGTGGATAGCGCGCTCGTGCGCCTGACGCGCCTGGAGGCTCCGCGCGGGGACGACGAGCTGCGCCGCGCCACCTTCGAGGTCACCGACGTGGCCTTCGGCCAGCGCCGCAAGACCCTGCGCGCGGCCCTCAAGAACTGGGCGGGTGGCCCCGAGGCCTCCGAGGCCCTCCTGTCCGCCGCCGGCATCGACCCGACGCGCCGCGGCGAGACCCTCTCGATCGACGAGTTCGTTGAGCTGGGCCGCGCCGTCATCGAGGCCCGCGCAAACGGCACCCTCGCAGCGTCGACCGCAGCCCGCTGACGGCCGCCGGTCAGACAATCGGCAGGAAGAAGGAACGCTATGCGTGAAGTGCGCGCCAGTGCGCCCGGAAAAGTCAACCTGACCCTGCGCGTCGGCGCGCCCACGCCCGACGGCTACCACCCCCTCGTCACGGTCTTCGAGGCCCTGGCGTTGCGTGAGACCGTCACCGTGCGCACCTCCAAGACGCCCGGCGTGCGCGTCGAGACGATCGCGTACCTGCCCGACGGCAGCATCGACGAGGCCACGACCCGCGCCATGGAGGACGTGGACCCGGCCACCCACCTGGCCGTGCGCGCCGCGCGCGTCCTCCAGCGCCTCGCCGCCGCGGGCCCCTGGGCGTCCACCGCCGCGGGACTGAGCATCCGCGTCGACAAGCGCGTCCCCGTCGCCGGCGGCATGGCCGGTGGGTCCGCCGACGCGGCCGCCGCGCTGGTGGCCTGCAACGAGCTGTGGGAGCTGGGCCTGGGTGCCGAGCAACTCCAGGCCATCGGCCGCTCGCTCGGCGCCGACGTGCCCGCCTGCCTGGCGGGCGGCATCGCCCTGGGAACCGGGCGCGGCGACCACATGAGCGTCCTGTGCGAGGGGGACAAGGCCGGGGTGCAGCATCACTGGGTCATGCTCCTGTCCCACGAAGGCCTGTCCACCCCCGAGGTGTTCCGCGAGTTCGACCGTCTCGACGCGGCGGGTGCGCCCGCCCTGGCCGAACCCACGCCCGAGGAGGTCGCCGCCCTGTGCGGGAGGTCGAGGGGCTGAGCCACTGCCTCGTGAATGACCTGCAGGCGCCCGCCCTGCGCCTGCGCGCCGAGCTGGCCGAGACCATCGGTGCCGCGCGCCACGCGGGGAGCCCTGGAGGTCACGCTGTCCGGGTCCGGCCCGACCGTCGCGGCCCTCGCGCGCGACGCCGAGCACGCCCGCGCGCTCGCGGCCACCCTGAGCGACGCGCCCACGGTCGCGCGCGCAATCCCCACCCACGGACCCGCGTGCGGCGCCCGCATCGAATCGACGGAGGCCATCTGATGGCGCACCTGCTCGGAACCCAAAACGTCGGCGCCCTCGCGGGCGTCGCTCAAGCTCCTCGAAGGGGTCACTGTTGGCCTCGACGACGGCAGCCGCGTCGGCATCCTCGGCCCTCAACGGCGCCGGAAAATCCACGCTCCTGCGCATCGTCGCCGGCACGCAGGAACCCGACGGGGGAGTGGTGACCCGCCGCGACGGCGTGCGCGTCGCCGTCCTCACCCAGGCGGACACCCTCGACCCCGAGGACACCGTGATCCAGGCCGTTCACCCCGGCATGGAGGAGTACGAGTGGGCGTCCGACCCCGCCGTGCGAGACATCCACGCGGGAACCCTCGCCGACATCAATCCCGCCGCCCTCGTCGGTACCCTGTCGGGCGGACAGCGCCGCCGCGTCGCGCTCGCCCGCGTCCTCGCGGCCACCGCCGACATCGTGTGTCTGGACGGTCACCAACCACCTCGACGTCGAGGGCGTGGCCTGGTTGGCCGCGCACCTGAACGCCCGCTTCGCCCGCCCCGGCGCGTCGGGCGCGCTCCTGGCCGTCACCCACGACCGCTGGTTCCTCGACGCCGTGTGCGAGCACATCTGGGAGGTCGTCCCGGGCGTCGACCCTGGTGGCGATCGCCCGCAGATCGCCGGCCACGTCGAAATCTACGACGGTTCCTACGCCGCCTACACCCTCGCTCGCGCCGAGCGCATGCGCCAGGCGGACGTGGCCGCCGCCAAGCGCGCCAACCTGCTCACCAAGGAGCTCGCGTGGCTGCGCCGCGGGCGCCTGCCCGCACCTCGAAGCCGAAGTTCCACATCGCCGCCGCCGAGGCGCTTATCGCCGACGTACCGCCCCCGCGCGACACCGTCGAGCTGGTCAAGATGGCGACCGCGCGCCTGGGCAAGGACGTCATCGACCTCGAGGACGTCTCCGTGTCGTTCACGCGCCCCGACGGCTCGCGCCTGAGCATCCTCGAGGGCGTCACGTGGCGCCTGGCTCCCGCCGAGCGCGTCGGTATCGTCGGCGTCAACGGCGCTGGTAAGACGACGATTCTGAACCTGCTGCGCGGTGACATCGAGCCTACCTCGGGGCGTGTCAAGCGCGGCAAGACCGTCCAGGTCGCCACCCTCTCCCAGGACACGCACGAGCTCGACGCCCTGGCCGACATGCGCGTCGTCGAGGCCGTCGCCGACGTCGCCCAGACCGTCATCGTGGATGGCAAGGAGGTCAGCGCCTCCCAGATGACGGAGCGCATGGGATTTACGCGCGCCCGCGCCTACACGCGCATCAGCGAGATCTCGGGCGGCGAGCGCCGTCGCCTCCAGCTCATGCGCCTGCTGATGAGCCAGCCGAACGTGCTGCTCCTCGACGAGCCTACGAACGACCTCGACACTGACACCCTGGCGTCCATGGAGGACCTGCTCGACACCTTCCCGGGCACCCTCGTCGTCGTCTCCCACGACCGTTACCTCCTCGAGCGCGTCACCGACCACCAGGTCGCCCTCCTCGGCGACGGCCAGGTCCGCGCGCTACCCGGTGGCGTCGAGCAGTACCTGCAGATGCGCGCCTCCGGCGACTTTGGGGCTTTTGCGTCGTCCTCTCGCACCGACGAGGCTGGCTCCGCCTCCCGCTCCGCCCCACCCTCCGCGGACGCCTCCTCGGGCGAGGAGAGTGCGGGGCAGGGGAGCGCTCGCGGCGGCGTGGTGACGCTGCGGCGCGGCGCGCGGCCAGAAGGAGGTGGCCCGCATCGAACGTAAGCTGGAGCGCCTGCGCGCGGAGGCCTCGAACCTGGAGGCGAAGCTGGAGAAGCTGTCGATCCAGGTGGCCACGGACCCCTCGGCGGTCTCCGAGCTGACGACGGTCTCGGCGGCCCACCAGGACGTCCTGGCCGAAATCGACGAACTGGAGGAGGCCTGGCTCGAGGCCGCCGATTTGCTTGAGTAAACCGTGTTGTGATGAACTACGATGTTCAACTGAACAAGTGGTTGAACGAGTGGTGTTAGCCGCTCTTTATCCGATGGAGGAGGAGCGTTGTGAGTGGACCGGGCTTTGGGCTCGTTATCGGCGCGCAAACGAAGGCTGCGGGTTATGTGACCGACTTTGAAACCGAGCTTGGGGAAATCGCACGCACACTCGAGGCGGACATTACCGGACAGCTTTCGCACGTGAATGGAACGTACGTGTCGATTCTGGGTGAAGCTCTAATGGCGTGGGGGGAAGCGGGCTCAGCGCATATTGGGGACCTGGACCGTTATGCGCAGGCGTTGATCTCAGTCGATGAAGCACTCATTGCGGCGGAAGAGCAAGCAACTGAAGAAATTATTGACGCTGGTGCATTTGGGAGCGCGCAATGAGTGGACATGATCTTGTCTTTTATGAGGCGGCTGCGAACTACGTGATGGAGGACATCGAACGCGCAGCCTCGAAGCTGCGCGAACGTGGTACGGAGATGTCAGATCTTGTGGAGCGTGAGCTCGCTGAATGGACAGATAGCTCTGAGGCTCGGCAGGCACAAAAGGAATGTGCACAGCGCCTTAACGATCGTACGGAGGAACTGGCTGCTGCCTTGGATTCTCTGAAACAAGCATTTGAAGAAATACGCAAGGCTGGATTGAACGCTGAAACTCTTGCATTTGCTGCCGTTGATTAGGAGACTGCGATGACGAGTCATGATTTTGAAGTCGACCTTGAGGCGTTAGCAACCGCAGTTTCGAAGCTCAGCGAGCTGCAGGAGCGCAACCGAGACTACGACGTTGCGGACTATACGCCAAACTCTGGAATGGTTGCTAATCCCGTTATAGCCGGGGCACTGGAGAGCTTTAATACGAAGTGGGATCAAGGCCTTAACGGCATGCTCAGGGATATCTCCGAGGCAGCGGGTCGGCTGGGAAAAGTTACCGGGATTTACGCTGACTATATGACTGCGTGTGATGAGGCAATGACTCTCGCTCGTGATGCAGCAGCTGCTATCTCCACAGAACCACTGGTGAAGGGGATTTAGCGTGGGCGTGACACATACAGGTGCACCAACATTCGAGATCAAGGGCGATCCTGCTGCCATCCGCGGGCGGATTGCCGTCATGCGTGATCGTGCCTCCGATTTCGAGAGAATCGCATGGTCATTGCAGGAGATTTCAGTGTCTGGCTGGAGTGGACGGGCGGCTGACCGGTTTCATGAACATTTCAAGCTGCAGCCGGAAAACTGGTGGTGTGCTTCAGCGACATTCGGCCGTGCCGCAGATGCCTGGGAAGTCTATGCTTCAGCGCTCGAGCAAGCTCAAACGCGTGCTGCTGAAGCTAAAGTCGCGTATGAAGAGGGAGTCGCTGCCGTCGAGGCGGCTCTTGCAGAACAGAAGTGGGCAGCCGAACACCCGAAGACCGGTATGTTCGGATTACCTGAGGTAGATCTGTCGTATCACCCAGAGCGGGACACGGGACCTGGTGAGGCGAAGCAAGCGCAGGCGGTTGCCGACTTCGAAGCAGCAGTGAGCGATACGGATGCTGCTGGTGAAACTCTTGCTCAGACTTTGTACGAACAAGCGAACCGATCACCGGATCCATCGTGGGCGCTCGTTCATTTCATGAACCGTGTGAGTCATGGCATTTTTGATGGCGTTTGGGGCCTACTCTCCATGCAGTATGGCATGGCGGTTGAAAGCATACGGGACTCTGGGCGGTACATGCTAGGTTGGATCACCTGGGATGAGCTGAAGGCGAAGCACATTACGCTACCATATGAGGATTTCCTTGCACTGCGGGATGCAATTATCGCTGATCCGGTCGGTTTTGCGAAGAAGATGGCACCTCTCTTGGTTAATGCCGATGGGTGGAAAGACGACCCCGGTGCTGCCTTGGGTGAACTTGTACCGGCTGCGGTTCTTGCAGCGCTCACCGCTGGCGGTGGAACTGCGGCTCGGGCTGCTGCAGTGCTTGAATCCCCTGCCTATCATTGGTGAAGGCATGATGCTGCGAGATATGGGGATGGGGCTAGGCACTCTTGCTCTGAAGGGTGCGGGTCGCCTTGGTATTGGTGCAGATGGGGCCGTGGGAAGGTTATCTTCGCATCTGGACGACTATCTGCGCACGCACGGCATGGAAGATCTCGCCAATGAGTGGAAGGAGAAACGACTACGCGTCCTTCCCCGAAGTGCGGACGATCTCATGGAGAGAATCCCTCTGAATCAGTGGCAGCAGGAGCCGGGAACTCCGCCAACTGAAGGCTTGGTAGATGGGATGAAAGGTGGAGACCTTGCACAACAGCGTGAACTGGTATTGGGCGTAAAGCCCGACGGGACATCGTACACTTACGAAGAATGGAGGGCGGAACACGGCCATATCGAGATTGATCCCAAGACTGGGAAAGAAGATTGGGTGATTGACTGGCCGCCGAATGATGGATATGCGGGGGAGCCGACCGTGTATTCCTCGGTCGAGGACTACATCCGTGACTTCGGCGGGGACGTGGATCGCATCGGACATCCCGGGGGCAATTACCTGGGTGCCATCGAGGACGGCCACCCTGCCTCCTTCGAGGAGCGTTCCCTGCGCCCGGACTCGGTGAACGACCACTACTACCAGTATGAATTCACGGGACAGCAGCTGCCCGAGGGGTGGACCATTAAGTCCGGCAAGGCAGCTCCCTGGGGTCAGCAGCCGGGAGGGGGCGACGCAGCTGCAAGTTGTTGATCAAAATGGCGAGGCTGTCCCGGTATCTCGACTCGTAAAAGATCATATCTTGAAGGGAAAGGAGGATCCTGTTGGACTTCATGGATGAGTATGCGGAAGTGATGAATAAGTACACTGAGGTGGAGGTGTATAACGGTTTTAAGAGGGGATATACGGGCCTGTCGATTACGTATGGTTTTGCTTTGCGGGATATGTTGTGGTTGGAGGATGGAGTTTATTGTTTTGATGAGGAGGAGCGTGGGAAGGTTCGGAGGGGAGGGGTGTTCAATTCTCCTTCGATCGATTTGGCGCAGAAGGTGATGTTGAACTACACGGTGTCAATCTTGCGGCACGCTCTCGGGTTTGAGTGGCTCGGCTTACCGATAGAGGAAGACGAATTGCCGAGTGGATGGTCCATGGAGAGGAATAGGCATCTGGAATACGTGTCTCTTAAGGGGCCTGATAATATCAAGCTAGAGTTCAACACGGGTGAAGCGCGCTACTGTGTTCCGTTAGCGTGGCTTTACGACGTTTCTCCGTCTGAGCTGCTGCGCGCGCGTACATGCTTCCTGACGGTGGCCCATTGCTTCGGCGATGGCTTGGGCGTCCGTATGTTCGATGAGAGTCTCATGTGTATGAGTATCAATGATGTGCGTAAGTATATAGGCTTGCGTAAGTGAATGGAATAGAAAGGAAGAGAAAGATGGAAGTTAATCAGATCCCTGACGTTCACTCGCCGGACTTTCCTAATTTGGAAGTCTTGAAGTGGGTGCCGGATGGGCCGACAGTGCTCGCTCGAATGGATAGAAGTACTGTGAAGACCTATACAAGCTTTCTGGCCTATACGAAGAAATTTGGTCCCTTTGTGGATCGGCTCGGACTGCCCTATGGAAAGTACTTCTGGCAGTTGCCCGAAAATGGGAGTCACTTTTCATTGGAAGAGCGAGCCCTCGATATTCTTGCGATGAATGATCCCTACTATCAGTACCGGATTGTGGAGTTGCCGACCGGTTTCTCTATTCGGACGGGAATTAATATCCCGCAGTTCTCAATGCCGGGGGGAGCGCGGCAGGTGCAATTCATGCTTGGTGACTACCCGCTCACTGCGAGTGAGTGTTTACAACTTGGCATACTCGAAGCGAAAGAGAGTAACTGATGTCTGTGACAGCTGAGCTGATTGATTTTGCTCGAACTAGCGGTGCAATTTCCTCGGTCTACCATGGTGATGGCATTGCGCTCACCTGGGATTCAGGGCGTAGTTGGCAGCACATTTGGGACACGAAGAACTCGCGACGCCCTCAAGCATTCTATGGTGAGAGCGAGTATTTAGAAGCTCGTGTTCCGACCATGATTAGCGACTATGGCGAGATCATGTTGAAGTGGGCGATCATGCGCATCGGAGAAAAGGCGCGGTGGCGTCGCCGGTGGCCGCGAATCGATGTCCCCTCGGCGCTTGAAAGTGTCTCGCCCCAGTGGGGTTTCGAACAGCTCACCCCCATCACTGGCCGCCTGACCTTGGATGGTGAATATATTCCGATGGAGATGCGCACAATTTTTCCCGTGCATCCGGAACTCAATCAACTCTCCCAGGTGATGCAAATCGATTTTGATGAGCTACTTGCCGGATATATGGATCCATCAGGGGGTCCTCTCCTGCGTCAGTGGCTTTCCTGACGTTGTTGGGGCTGGCGGTGAGCGTGTCCGGCGTGGCGTCGCTGATGCGTCGCGCGGGCAGCAATCGCCGCTAGCGCAGCTGTAGCCGAGGCCTCCTCGCCACAATCGCAATCCCTGCCAGCGCGTCAGAATCTCATATTTATATTTACAGTGCAAATATTGGCCCGTAGCTTATTCGTTGATATTTCATGGTTCTTGACTGGGAAAATTTCTGAGCAACTCTTTGACAGTGGTCAGATTCCGCTACTATGTGCCCGGGTTCCTTCCAACAAGCGGAACCTAGGAGCGAAGCGGCGCTTCGAGCGCCCTTCAGGGCATGAAAAGAGGTTTGAGAGTTACATGAAACGCGGACCATTTATCGCGGGAGCAGGTCTGCTCGGCGTCATCGCGCTGGTGCCCGCACTGGTCCCCAGTGCGGTCGCGGCCGACGAGCAGTACGGCGCGACCGTCCCCTACACGCGATACGAGGCCGAGGAGGCTAGCCGTTCCGACGGGACGACACTCGAGCGCTCCGACGACATCGAGTCGACGGCCATCGAGGCCTCGGGCCAGTCCCTACGTGGCCCTGAATGACAAGAACTCCTCCGTGGACTTCACGGCAAGCACCGCGGCCAACGCCCTCGACCTGCGCTTCACCCTGCCGGATCACGCCTCCGGTCGTGTCGACGTGCGCGTCAACAATGAGACGGTTGCGACCCTCGACCTCTCCTCCGAGACCGCGTGGCAGTACGTCGGCGGCGACCACGTGTACGACGAACCGGGAGATGGTAGGAAGGCGCGCTTCCGTTTCGATGAGGTGCACACGCTGCTTGGCCGCCAGGTCGAGAAGGATGATCACATTCAGATCGTCAAGGTTGGCGACGATCAGAATGCCTACGGCATCGACTTCATCGAGCTCGAGCAGGCTGCGCCCGCCATCGACCGTCCCGAAGGCGCTGTGAGCGTGGCCGACTATCAGGGAGCCAAGCCCGACGACGGCGTCGATGACTCCGACGCGCTCATCTGGGCGATGAACCAGGCGGCGGCCACCTCCAAGACCGTCTACATTCCCGCAGGTACATGGGAGTTCGGCCGCAAGATCGGCCTGGACCACTCCGACCTGACCATCCAGGGCGCGGGCATGTGGCACACTAACGTGCGCTTCACCTCCGATCAGGCTGGCGGCGGCGGCTTCGTCTTCAACCGCGGCGTGGGTGGCGTGACCATGACCGACTTCTACATGTCCTCGAACCTGAAGTCTCGTTTCGACGAGAAGGCGCAGTACAAGGGCTTCGCCGGTTCCGCCGGTGCGAACACCCGCGTTGCCAACGTGTGGGTGGAGCACTTCGAGTGCGGCTTCTGGATGGGTGACTACGTGGATGCCAGCCAGATGACCTACACCGACGGCATGGTCATTGAAAACGCGCGTATCCGCAACAACTTCGCGGACGGCGTTAACTTCGCGCAGGGCACGGCGAACTCCACGGTCCGCAACTCCTCGGTGCGAGGCAATGGCGACGACGGCCTGGCCTCGTGGTCGAGTATTGACAAGTCCACCAACAGCCAGGCACGCATCGCCGAGCGCAACTCCTTCGTGGGTAACACTGTCGAGCTGGGCTGGCGTGCCTCCGCCATCGGCCTCTTCGGCGGTAAGTCCCATGTCATCGAGGACAACCTCATTGTTAACAACTTCTCCGGCGCGGGCATTCGCCTCGAACACCGTGTTCGACGGTCACAACTTCGATCTCAACACGGATGGCGGCATTTCGATCGCGCACAACAAGCTCGTGCGCTCCGGCACCACGAACGACTTCTACGGAAACACGCGCGGCGCCATTGACTTCCAGGAAGTGAAGGGCGAGATTCGTAATGTCACCGTCTCGGACAACCTCATCGTGCGTCCCTACGCCGAGGAGATTCGCGCGGACTTTGGCCTCGGCCAGGATGCCCTGTCCGCTCGCGGCATCACGCTGCGCGATAACAAGCGTGACGACGAGGCCATGGACGCCGCGCAGGCGAAGGTTGTTAACTACGTGCTCGTGGGCGACCAGGTTGTGCGTACCGTTCCCGAGTCTGAGAACTACAGCCTCTACTGGTACCAGCGCGACGAGCGTGGCAATGACGGCACGATTAACCGCTACTGGGTTTCAAGGCGGATGGCCTGACCGTCACCCCCGACATGGAGTACTCCGTGGAGGGCGGCAAGCGGGTCTACAACGTGACGCTCGGCGACCTGCCCGAGTACCTGCCCGTCTCGACGACCGACTTCTCCGGTTCCTACAACTATGTTGCGGACCTGGAGCGCTCGCAGCCGGCCGACGATGACACCACGATTGTGGTCCGTTTCTGGTCTGCGAAGTGATCGCTTCCTGACGAATGGCTCTGTGCCGGATATGCCCGTGCTGCCCCGTGCAGCGTGGGCGATTCCTTTGCGTGGGGGCCGATCAGGCTAGGTTTGCCACACTCGCGCAGCGCAGGCTCACCTATCCGAATTACGCAAAAGAAATGCCGCATTTATTTGCGTAATTAGTGATGGTGTGAATGCGAAAATAGCCCCCGACAGACGCATGGACACCCTTGGAATTTCAACGAAAACCCGGCACGTTTGGGATGTGTTGCGAAAAGGCGTATCACTGGAGTCAACAGCGCGGCCAACCCGGTCGCGACCGGCTACATTTCGGCCCCACGGGGCCACGTTGAAAAGGACACTCCCATGGCAGATATGCCCCGCATCCTCGACTGCTCCGTCACCGACTGCTCCTACAACAAGGAGAAGAACTGCGGAGCCGCCGCTATCACCGTCGGCTACTCCTCCTCCTGCACGACCTTCATCCCGCTGACCGTCAAGGGTGGCCTCGCCAAGGCCGACACCTTCGTCGGTGCCTGCCAGAAGGCCGACTGCGCCCACAACAACGCCCTCGAGTGCACCGCCGCCTCCATCTCGGTCGGCGCGGGCACCGCGGACTGCCTCTCCTACGAGGCGCGCTGAGTCTTACTCACTGACGAGGCCGTGGCTGGGATTACCCGCCACGGCCTCGTCGTATGTCGTGAACGATGAACTCAGTGTCCCTCGCCCGAGCGCACCCGCAGCGTGGGGTGGGGGCGCAGGCCGCGCTGGCCGTTCCAGATGAGGTTAACGACGTGGGCGGCGACCTCGTCCTTCTTCATGCGCCGATCGTCCAGCCACCACTGGCCGACCTGTGCGATGAGGCCGACGAGCATCTGCGCGTACAGGGGAGACCAGGTGGTGTCGAAGTCCGAGCGCTTGAACTGTTCGGCGATGATGTGCTCGACGCTGGTCGCCACGTCGCCCATGACCGAGGAGAAGGAGCCAGCCGTACGGTCCGAGGGGGCGTCGCGCACGAGCACGCGGAAACCGTCCGTGTTGCGCTCGATGTAGTCGAGCAGGCCCAGTGTCGCGTTCTCCAGGATCAGGCGCGGGCGCTCGGAGGACTCCAGGGATGACTGGAGCGAGGAGATGAGGGCCTGCACCTCGCGGTCCACGATCACCGCGTACAGGCCCTCCTTGCCTCCGAAATGCTCGTAGACCACAGGCTTGGAGACCTTCGCCCGGGCGGCGATCTCCTCGACGCTGGTCGCGCCGAAGCCCTTTTCGGCGAACAGGGAACGCCCCACGGCCACCAGCTGCTCGCGGCGTGCGAAGCCGCTCATTCGTGTCCTCTTCTCAGCCATGCCCCCAGTATCACACGAGGCCTGGGTCCGGCAGCATGGAGACCGCCCAGCGGGCGCGTGGCCGCGTTTGAAAGCGCGCGAGGGGTGCAGGTATCATCACAGTGGACGCATTCCGCCTTGGTGTAACGGCAGCACAGAGGTTTTTGGTGCCTTTAGTCTAGGTTCGAATCCTAGGGGCGGAGCGACCGGTCCCGATGGGACCGCAGACCCCCCGAGGAGGAACATGTCTCGCCCCGCCGCCGTCATCGTCCTGGCCGCAGGTCAGGGAACGCGCATGAAATCTGCCCTCCCCAAGGTTGTCCACCCCCTGTCCGGCCTGTCCATGATCGGACACGCCCTGCGCGCCGCCCACGGCCTCGACCCCGAGCACCTGGTCGCCGTCGTCCGTTATCAGCGCGACGTTGTCGCCGCCGAAATCGAGCGCGTCCTGCCCAGCGCCATCATCGCCGACCAGGACGAGATCCCCGGCACCGGCCGTGCCGTCCAGTGCGGCCTCGAGGCTCTCGACGCGGCCGTCGATCCCGTCTCCGGCACCATCGTCGTCACCTACGGCGACGTTCCCCTCCTGTCCACGGACACCCTGTCCGAGCTGGTCGCCACGCATGAGGGCGCGGGCCACGCGGTCACCGTCCTGACCTCGCGCGTCGAGGACCCCACCGGCTACGGCCGCATCATTCGCGACGCCTCGGGCACGGTCACCGCGATCGTCGAGCAGCGCGACGCCACGCCCGAGCAGGCCGCGATCAACGAGATCAACGCGGGTATCTACGCCTTCGACGCGGACTTCCTGCGCACCTCCCTGGCGTCCCTGGGCACCGACAATGATCAGGGCGAGGTTTACCTGACCGACGTCCTCGCGGCCGCGGCACCCGCCGGACGCACCGCCGGAGCCCTCGAGCTCACCGACCACTGGCAGAGCGCGGGCGCGAACGACCGCGTCCAACTCGCCGACTGGGTGCCGAGATGAACCGCCGCATCTGCGAGGGGCACATGCGCGCCGGCGTGACGATCGTCGATCCGGCCTCCACCTGGATCGATGTCGATGTGAGCGTCGGCGCTGACACTACCATCTACCCCGGCACCTGCCTGCGGGGGACGACCACCGTTGGGGCCGGCTGTGAAATCGGTCCTAGCGCCACGCTGATTGATGCGGAAATCGGGGACCGCAGTGTGGTTCCCACCGCGTGGATCGGTCAGGGCTGCGTTGCAGCCGATACGATGGTTACGCCATACGCCACCATCGGCACACTGATCGCGGCGCCTCGCGCCTGATCCAACACAAGGAGAGACAACCGCATGAGCGGACTGGTGACCACCGGAGAGAAGAACCTCGTCCTCGTTTCTGGACGAGCTCACATGGACCTGGCTCACGCTGTGGGCGAGGAAATCGGATGTGGGGTTTCGCCGGTGACGGCCTACGACTTCGCCTCCGGCGAGATTTACGTGCGCTTCAACGAGTCCGTTCGTGGCGCCGATGTGTTCGTCCTGCAGTCCATCGCGGGCGACATCAACAAGTGGCTGATGGAGCAGCTCATCATGATTGATGCTGCCAAGCGCGCCTCCGCGAAGCGCATCACCGTCGTCGCTCCCTTCTACCCCTACTCGCGTCAGGACAAGAAGCATCAGGGCCGCGAGCCTATCTCCGCTCGCCTCATGGCTGACCTGTACCGCACCGCCGGTGCCGACCGCATCATGAGCGTCGACCTGCATGCCTCGCAGGAGCAGGGCTTCTTCGACGGCCCGGTCGACCACCTCTTCGCGATGCCGGTCCTCGTGGACTACGTGCGCGGCCGCGTTGACCTGGCCAACACCGCCGTCGTCTCTCCCGACGCGGGCCGCATCCGTGTCGCCGAGAAGTGGTCGAAGAAGCTGGGCGGCGCGCCCCTGGCCTTCGTCCACAAGACCCGCGACACCACCCGACCGAACGTCGCTGTCGCCAACCGTGTCGTTGGCGAGGTCACCGGCAGGAATGTGTCCTGGTGGATGACATGATCGACACCGCCGGCACGATCACCGAGGCCATCAAGGTTCTCATGGATGCCGGTGCGAAGAAGGTCATCGTCGTTGCCACGCACGGCATTCTCTCCGACCCGGCCACCCGCCGTCTCTCCGAGTCTGGCGCCGCCGAGGTTGTCGTCACCGACACGCTGCCGATTCCCGCTGAGAAGCGCTTCGGTCAGCTCACCGTCCTCTCCATCGCGCCGCTCCTGGCCCGCGCGATCCGAGAGGTCTTCGAAGACGGTTCGGTCACATCGCTCTTTAACTGAGCGCCTCCCGCTTCACATCCGCCCTCGCCGTGAGGTAACCTATTGGGGTTGCTCCGGCGAGGGCGGATCCGTATCCGCCGTTATCGACAGGGCCTGAATCGAAATGCTGCGCGTTTCCTTCACTCTGCCGACACCGACGCCGGACCTGAGAAACGAAGGAAAGACACATGAGCGACAACCCCGTCCTGCTTGCCGAAGAGCGTTCCGAGTTTGGTAAGGGTGCTGCCCGCCGCGCCCGCCGCGCCGGCAAGGTCCCCACGGTCCTCTACGGCCACGGCGCCGAGCCCCGTCACCTGGACGTTCCCGGCCACGACCTCTTCCTCATCGTTCGCGGCACCAAGAACGCGCTCGTTGAGCTGAAGATCGAGGGCAAGACCCAGCTGGCCCTCGTCAAGGACGTTCAGGTTCACCCCGTGCGCCGCGACATCCTGCACGCCGACTTCCTGGCCGTCAAGGCCGGCGAGAAGGTTGACGTTGAGGTCCCCGTCGTCGTTGTCGGCGATCCCACCCGGGCACCGTTCACTCGCTCGATGAGTTCACCATCCTGGTGAAGGCTCCCGCCACCTCCATCCCCGAAAATCTCGAGGTTTCCATCGAGGGTCTCGAGGCCGGCTCCGCCGTGCGCGTCTCCGACCTGAAGCTGCCCGCTGGCGTTGAGGTCGAGCTCGATCCCGAGACGGTCATCGTGTCCGTTCAGGAAGCCGCCGCTGAGGAGGCCGAGGAAGCCGCTGAAGAGGCCGTCGTCGCCGCCGCCGAGGGCGACGCCGAGTGACACTCGCGTAGCATACGCTTTCCACGAGGGGGCGAGGCTGATGCCTCGCCCCCTCGTCGTATCTGCGATACCTGGGGGCATGAGTGACCTCACGTGATCATCCCCGCCGGCGGTGCCGGCACCCGCCTGTGGCCGCTGTCGCGCCGCCGCCGCCCCAAGTTCCTCCTCGACCTGGCGGGCACGGGCCGCACCCTCCTGCAGGGCACGGTGGACCGCCTGGAGGAGTCGGCCTCGTCGGTGACTATCGTGACCGGCCAGGCGCACCGCGACGGCGTGCTCGCCCAGCTGCCCGAGTTCGCCTCGTCGGATAATCGCATCCTCCTCATCGAGCCGTCGGGCCGCGATTCCATGGCTGCGATCGGCCTGGGCGCCTACGTCGTGCGCGAACGCTTCGGGGACGACGCAATCGTCAGGGTCCTTCGCGGCCGATCACCTGATCGCCCGCCCCGAGCTGCTGCGAACCGCCGTCGAGACGGCGATCGGTGCCGCCCGCGACGGCTATGTCGTGACGATCGGGCTGACGCCCACCGAGGCCTCGACCGCCTACGGGTACATCGCGCCCGGTCCTGCCCTCTCTGATGGCTCCGGGGAAGCCGAAGCTGAGCGCGGTGCCCGCCGTGTTGCCGAGTTCGTGGAGAAGCCGGACGCCGACACCGCCGCCCGCTACGTGTCGCAGGGATACCTGTGGAACGCGGGCATGTTCATCGTGTCGGCGGGCGTGCTCGCCGCCCACCTGGCCCGCCTGCTGCCCGACATGCATGCGCGCCTGGAGATCATCGCGCGCGCGTGGGGGACCCCCGAGTTCGATGAGGTGCTGGCGGACAACTGGCCGCACCTGACGAAGATTGCGATCGACCACGCGATCGCCGGTACGTCGCCGCCGACGGGGGATGGCCGTCGTTCCCGCCGACGCGCAGCTGGGATGGACGGACCTGGGCGACTTCGAGGCCCCTCACCGGCATTGTCGCGCGCAGCGGCAACCTGGGCGAGGCGCTGCGCGTCGAATCCGACGGTGCGGCAGTCTTCGGGTCCCTCACGCAGGACGGCGAGGGACCGCTCGTTGCCCTCGTCGGCGTGCCCGACGTGGCCGTCGCTCTGACCCCCGACGCGATCCTCGTGACGCGCCGCGACCGCGCGCAGTCGGTGAAGGCCGTCGTCGACCAGCTCGCGGACCGGGGCCGCTCTGACCTGCTCTGACGCGCCCCCGACGCGCGGCATAGAGCGTTCCCAGCGGGGGCTCCCGCGAGGGGGCCAGGCTCGCCGAGCCTGTTCGCTCTCGGGTGAGGTGCGCCGCCCCGCCCGCCGCGTGAGGGTGCCGGGCTGGTAGCGTGTTGGGCGGCAAGAAGCCCCGACGAAAGGCATCACACGTGAACAAGCGGACCATCGTCGCACTCGCAACCACCGCGACCGCGGCCTCCTTCGCCCTCGGAGCTTGCTCGACCACGCCCGCCGCCACCCCGCAGCCTCCGCGAAGGTCTGCGCGGCCATCTCCGGTGCCCACGGCGACGCCGCGTCGGACCCCGTTGCGACCGCGCTCGCGGGTGCCGCGAATGACGCTTTTGTCGCCTTCGAGGCGGCCAGCGGGCCGAGGCCCCGGCCTCGCTCGTGACCTCCGGCTGCACGCTGATCGTGGGCGCGGACTCGACCATGGCGGCCTCCGTCTCCGAGGCCGCGCGCTCCAATCGAAGGTTCGTTTCGCCCTCGTGGGTGCCTCCTTCGTCGACTCCAGGGCGGTGCGACCTCCCTGAAGAACGGCTCGATCGTCGACGTGGATGCCTCGCAGGCCGCCTACCTGGCGGGTTACGCTTCCCGCGGGCATGACGACGACGGGCACGCTCGCCGTCGTCGGCGGAGAGCGCGACAACGTCACCAGCTCGCAGATGTCCGCGTTCTCTCAGGGCGTCGATGCCTACAACCTGGCCAACGGCACGTCGATCACCGTGCTCGGCTGGAACCCCGTGACGAGCGACGGCACGTACGCGGGCAGTGCCGATGAGGTGCACACGGCGACCGCCGACGCGATCTCTCGGGCGCCGACATCATCGCTCCCTTCGCCGGTGAGGCCAACGAGGGCGCCGCGCGCGCCGTCACCGAGGCCGCCAACCCGACCGTGCGCCTCGTGTGGTCGAGCCTGACGAAGGATGACCTGAAGGGCCTGACCCGCGACGAGGCTCAGTCGGCCGAGACCGCGCCGATGTCCGGCCAGTCCGGCGCCCCGGCGGCGCAGCAGGTGGACACGCAGTCCTTCGCGGACGCGTTCAGCTACATCCAGATCTCCGACGAGGTCCGCTCCGCCATTGGTGCTCCCGTGCTGACGGGCATCGTCGTCGATTACAAGGACGCGATGGACACCCTCATCGCGCAGGCCTCCGCAGGTGAGAAGGCCTCCGTCGTGCCGGTGTCCCTGGCCTCGGGCGGCGTGATCCTCACCGGCTTCGGCGCCTACACTCCGATGCTATCGTCCGAACTCAAGCTGGGCCTGTCCGACATGGCCGGCCAGATCGAGACGGGCGGCATGGTCATCTCCACGCCCTTCGACGTGTGAGCTGACTGCGCGCACGACAGTGCCCCGGGGATGCGTCCCCGGGGCACAACTCGTGAGGCCTCAGGCTCCCAGCACTGCCAGAGCAGCTCCCGCGCACAGGGCGTCCGCGTCGAGCACGAAGGCCGGGTCCACGCAGTACAGGCCCGGGCCGGTGGGAGTGGCGGGGGAGGTGCTGAGCGCTCCCGTCAGCGCGGTGCGGACCCGATCCTCGGGCACTGAGGCAGTCAGGGCGCGCCCGTCCGTGGAAATGCTCAGGGAGAGGGCAGCGCCCTCCTCGACGACCGGCATGCCCAGGCGCTCCAGGAGAGTCGCCAGCAGCCCCGAGGCCTCGGCGACCGACACGGAGGCCGCGCGCGGGCCGGACGCCTCCAGAGATGCGATGCGCGAGGCGCAGCGGTCCACGTACGCGCCGATCATTCCGTCACCCACGGACTCCCAGCCTCCCTGCGAACGGGGGAAGGATGAGCCGTCCCCGGACGCGACCACTGCCTCGTCGATGAGGGCCAGCTCAGCGTCGGGGGCCAGCGCGCCCTCGCGCGAGCGATCGATCGCGCGCCCGCCCAGGTAGATGAGCGCCTCGCCCGACGCGCGCACGTACGCGGCGCCGTCCGCCATGACCATGCGCACCGAAAAAGCCGTCAGGGGAGCGGGGAGTGCACGCGGCATGAGCAGGGCGTGCCCGCCGGATGCTTCGATGATCGCCGCGCCGTCGCGCGCCGCGTCCTGATTCTCAGGGGTCTCGTAGCCGATGATCAGGCGGAAACGGCCGCCGGTACGCGCGGACAGGAAAGAAGCGATACCCGCAAACAGCAACGGGCTTGCACAGCGTGTCATGTGTTGAGGGTAACACTTCGGGTGGTCCGTGCAAAAACGGGTATCAGGAACGAGGCAGGGGCTCGCCCCGGGAGGCGGAGGAGGGACGCAGGTGGGGAGAGTGCGCCGCTATCCTGGAGGCATCCACGAAGGAGGAACCATGCAGCTGACGAACCTGACGGACCCGGTCGAGCTCACGCGCCAGATGATCGACATTCCATCGGTGTCGGGAGACGAAGTACTGGCTGACGCCGTCGAGGCGGCCCTGCGCGGCGTCGGATTCGGATCGGTCCCGTCCCTGGAGATCCTGCGCGACGGGGACGCCGTGTCGCGCGGACCCGGCTCGGACTCGGCCAGCGTGTGGTTCTCGCCGGGCACCTCGACACGGTTCCCATCGCCGACAACGTTCCCGGTCGCTTTGAGGGAGCGCGACGGGGCCACGGTCCTGTGGGGGCGAGGCTCGGTCGACATGCTCGGCGGCTGCGCGGCGGCGCTCGCGCTCGCGTGCGAGGTTGGTGCCGTCCTCCGTTCCGGCGGCGGGGCCACGCTGAGCGTGGACGTCACTTGGATCTTCTACGACCACGAGGAGGTCGCCTCCCATCTCAACGGCCTGGGGCGCGTCCAGCGCAACCACCCCGAGTGGCTCGCCGGCGACCTGGCGCTCCTGGGGGAGCCCACCGCCGCCCACGTGGAAGGCGGCTGCAATGGGACGCTGCGCGTCATCGCGCACTTCCCGGGGCGGGCCTCGCACTCGGCGCGCGCGTGGATGGGCGTCAACGCGATCCACGCGTTGGCCCCCGTCATCGAGCGCATCGCCGCCTACGGCAACCCCGTCGTCACGGTCGATGGCCTCGAATTCCGAGAATCCTTGTCGGTCGTACGCGTTGAGGGCGGCATCGCCAACAACGTGATCCCCGAGGCCGCGTCGATGACCGTCAACTACCGCTTCGCCCCCTCGAAGCGCGCCGACGAGGCCCTGGAGTGGGTGCGCGGCCTCTTCGAGGGCACGGGTGCCACGATTGAGGTTGACGACCTGTGCGAGGGGGCCAGGCCCGGCGCGGACTCGCCGGTCGCCCAGCGCTTCCTGTCGGTCGCTCGCCAGGTCGCTGCATCGCGGGGCGAGGAGCTGCGGCTGAGCGCGAAGGTCGGTTGGACCGACGTCGCGCGCTTCACCCAGGTCGGCGTGCCCGCTATGAACTTCGGGCCGGGCGACCCGCTGCTGGCGCACACGCGCGACGAACATACGCCCGTATCCGATATCGTGAAGGTGCACGACACGCTGCGCGCGTTCGTGCTCGCGCAGCCGGCACCGACGCCGGCACCACACAGGGAGGCATGACCATGACCAAGCCGACGACCACCTACCGCCGCGGGTCCGTCGTCCTGCGAGGCGACCAGATCCCACGCATGACTGCGGATGCATCGCTGCTCCAATCCGGCCAGAGCGGGGATTGGGAAGCACGAGGACCCGTGGCGGGTCCTGCGCATCCAGTCCGAGTTCGTCGAGGGCTTCGAGGCCCTCTCTGAGGTCGGCCCGGCCATTTCGGTGTTCGGCTCCGCTCGCACTAGCCCCGACGATCCCCTCTACGGGTGCGCCCAGCGCATCGGCGAGCTCCTCGTGGATCGCGGCTACGCGGTCATCACGGGCGGTGGCCCGGGCATGATGGAAGCGGCGAACCGTGGTGCCTGGGAGGCCGGCGGCACGTCGATCGGCCTGGGGATCGAGCTGCCCCACGAGCAGGGCTTGAACCAGTGGGTGAACCTGGGCGTTAACTTCCGCTATTTCTTCGCACGTAAGACCATGTTCGTCAAGTACTCGCAGGGATTCATCGTGATGCCCGGGGGGGTTTGGGACCATGGATGAGCTCTTCGAGTCCGCGACCCTCGTGCAGACGGGGAAGATCCGTTCCTTCCCGGTGGTCCTCGTGGGGACCGACTACTGGTCGGGCCTGGTCGATTGGATCCGCTCCTCGATGGTCGATGCCGGCATGATTTCGCCCGGCGACGTGAACCTGCTGCGCGTCGTGGACGACCCGGAGGAAGCGGTGCGCCTAGCGGCGGGTGCCTAGTAGTTTCGCACCCATTATGCGGGTGGTATGTGCTGTCAAACTCCCGTTATCACGGGCCTAATTAATCGATTGGCCTATTTTTCTTTGATTACTCTTTGCGATGTGTTAAGGAAAAATGGCGCTTATCCGGTAAAATGGGTATGTTACCCCGCCTGAGGAGGCGCGGGCATAACTCTGAGAAGGAGTACTCTCATGGCAGCAATGAAGCCTCGCACGGGGGATGGACCCCTCGAAGTCAGCGCCGAAGGGCGCGGTATCGTCATGCGAATTCCCAGTGAAGGGGGCGGGCGGCTCGTCATCGAGCTGAACGCGCAGGAGGCGGCGGAACTCGCCGAAGCTCTCGGAGCGGCCATCTGACACACAACAAGACAGCGGCGGAACAGGATCTCCTGTTCCGCCGCTTGTTCGTGAATGGGGCGCTCAGCGCTTGACGGCGACCGCCAGACCGTCGCCGACGGGCAGCAGCGCGGGCACGAACTCATCGGAGTCACGCAGGTAATTGACGACCTCGCGGGCGACGACGGTGAGCGCGTCGCGGCGAGCGGGGTCAGCCACCTGGTCGCGCCACAGGGCGTGCACAAAAGCGATCGTCCCACCGGGACGCAGGATGCGCACCGCGTGATCGAGGTACTGGGGAGTTTCCTCCAGGTCACCGTCCAGGACGACCATGTCGTAGCCGCGAGCAGCCATGCGCGGCAGAACGTCAAAGGGCGCGCCCGGCGATGAGGCGCGTGCGATGCGACGACAGGCCGGCGGCAGCGAAGTTGCGGCGCGCGTGGCCCAGCAACTCAGACTCGGAGTCGATCGTCGTGAGGACGCCGTCGGCTGCCATGCCGTCCAGCAGCCACAGGCCGGACACGCCCGCGCCCGTGCCCACCTCCAGGACCGCGCGTGCGCCGGAGACGGCCGCCAGCATGCGCAGGGCGGCGCCGGCGCCAGGGGACACGGGGGACGCGCCCATTTCGGTAGCGACGGCGCGTGCGGCGGTCAGCGCGTCGCTTTCCGCCACGTAGTCCTCGGTGTACACCCACGTCTGGGCCTTGTCCGCCATCGCCTTTTCCTCACTCGTGTTTGGTCGCCTGGGGGAGGTACGCCTGCGCGTCGATGCCTCCCCAGGCATCAGGGTACCGGCGAGGATGCGCAAGGGCGCGCTGGCGCTCCGACAACGCGCGAAAACCTCACCTGACAGGCAGACGAAACCCCGGCCTCGTCGGCAAGAACGAGGCCGGGGCGAAGCCGCGTGGGCTCAGTGCTGGATGGGGGAGACCCCGAGGGGGCGGCCCGCCAGGCCGCGGTTCGCCGAAGAGAGTTGCTTGGCGAGGGCCGTGAGCTCCCTCGGCGGCGGGGTACCGAGGCGACGGAGACGGGAACCGCCGCGGTCGCCGCCCTCACGCAGCGCGATGTCGATGGGCACCTGGGCCAGCAGCGGCACGGAGTAGCCCAGCTGCGCGGTCAGGCGCTGCGAGACGGACTCGCCGCCGCCCGCGCCGAAGATCTCCAGGCGCGAGCCGTCGGGCTGGGGCAGGAACGACATGTTTTCGACGACGCCGATGACCTTCTGGTTCGTCTGCGAGGCGATGGAACCGGCGCGCTCAGCGACCTCGGCGGCCGCGACCTGCGGGGTCGTCACGACGAGGATCTCCGAGTTGGGCAGCAGCTGCGCGATCGAGATCGCGACGTCGCCCGTGCCCGGAGGCATGTCGATGAGCAGGACGTCCAGGTCGCCCCAGAACACGTCCGCGAGGAACTGCTGGAGGGCGCGGTGGAGCATGGGGCCGCGCCAGATGACGGCCTGGCCGTCGGGCACGAACATGCCGATCGAGATGACCTTGACGCCACCCGCGCCCACGGGCGGGATCATCATGCCGTCGATGACCTGCGGGTCGTGGTCCACGCCGAGCATGCGCGGGATCGAAAAAGCCGTAGATATCCGCGTCCATGACGCCGACCTTGAGGCCCTGAGCGGCCAGCGCGGCGGCCAGGTTCGCGGTCATGGAGGACTTGCCGACGCCGCCCTTTCCGGAGGTGACGGCGATGACGCGCGTGAGGGAGTCGGGGCGGGCGAAGGGAATCTCGCGCTCGGGGCGACCGCCGTTGAGCTTCTCGCGCAGCGCCTTCTTCTGGGCCTCGTCCATGACGCCCATCTCGACGGAGACGTTCTCGACGCCCTCGATGGCGCTCACTCGCTCGGTGACGTCCTTGGTGATCTGGGTGCGCAGGGGGCATCCGGCGGTGGTGAGCAGGACCTTGACGGCGACGGAGGAGCCGTCGATCGTGACCAGGTCGGGGGTCACCATGTTGAGGTCGGTGATGGGGCGGCGGATCTCGGGGTCGATGACCTGGCCGAGAGCCTCCATGACGGAATCAAGCGTGACTGGCATGGACTCCACTCTACTGGCCGGTGTGCCCATCTTCTAGGGGACGAAAGGCACCATCGGCGTCGACCTCAGCCTCCGCCTCGTTCGACGAGGCGTTGGCCGCGTCCGCGGCGATCTCCGCGCGCAGGTCCTCGAGCATGTCGCGCAGCTCAGAGCGCACGAAGTCGCGCGTGGCGACGTCCTGGAGCGCCAGGCGCAGGCCGGCGATCTCGCGGGCGAGGTACTCGGTGTCGGCGAGGTTACGCTCCGCGCGAAGGCGATCCTGCTCGGCCACGACGCGGTCGCGGGCGTCCTGGCGGTTCTGCGCGAGCATAATCAGCGGGGCCGAGTACGAGGCCTGGGTCGAGAACGCGAGGTTCAGGAGGATGAAGGGGTAGGGGTCCCAGGCGGCGTCGGCGCTGATGCCGGCGAGCATCAGGTTTGCGCCGATCCACGCGATGACGAAGATCGTCATGTAGAGGACGAACTTGGGCGAACCCATGAAACGGGCGGTGGCCTCAGCGAAGCGGCCGAAGCCGTCGCCGCCGCCCGACGAGCGGCGGAAGAACCACCGACGCTTGTCGATCGGGTTATCCAGACGATCAGCCATCGATGCTCCTTGCCATCATGCGGTCGGTCACGTCGTCGTCGAAGTCTCGCCAGTCCTCGGGCAGCAGCTCGTCGAGGACGTCATCGACCGAGACGGCGCCGTGGAGGTGCCCGTCCTCGTCGACGACAGGCAGGACCGTCAGGTTGTAGGTTGCGAGCAGACGCGTCACGGTCGCGATATGCGCGTTGGGATCCACGGACTCGATGTCGCGGTCAAGGATCGTGCCGAGCAACGTCTGCGGGGGCTCGCGAAGCGCGCGCTGGATGTGGACCATGCCCAGGTACTGGCCGGTCGGCGTCTCCTGGGGCGGACGGGCGATGAAGGCGACGGTCGCGATCGAGGCCGGGATGTCCTCGCGGCGAACGGCTGCGAGCATCTGCGCGACGGTGGCGTTGGGGCCGAAAATGACCGGCTCGGTGGTCATGAGCGAACCCGCTGTCGACTCGTCGTAGGTCATGAGTCGACGCACGTCCTCGGCCTCTTCGGCTCCATGAGGGCCAGCAGGGACTGAGCCTGCGCGTCTGGCAGCTCGGCGACGAGGTCGGCCGCGTCGTCGGGCTGCATGACGTCCAGGACGTCGGCGGCTCGGGCGGCTTCGAGCGCGGAGACGATCGCGATACGGTCGTCGTTACCCAGCTCCTCGAGCACGTCGGCGAGGCGCGCATCCGTCAGCTGCATGGCGACTGCCATCTTGCGGTCCTGGGGGAGCGTGTGCATGAAGTCCGCCAGGTCCGCGGGGCGCATGTCCTCCGTGTACTGCACGAGCGCGGTCGCCGCCTGGTTCGAGTCGGTCTTGAGCAGGCCGGAGACCTCGGACACGTCCACGGTGAGGGTCTCGCCGCTGCGCGTGAAACCGAGGGAGGACGTGCGCACGCGCTGGACGTGCAACGTGGAGATCACCCAGTCCTTGGGGCGGCGCTGGCGCATCGCGACGTCGAGGATGCGCACCTGGCCCGAGCCATCGTTCATGGTGACGACGCGATCAAAGAGCTCGGAGAGGACGAGCGTCTCGATGGGACGCTGCGTGAACGAACGGATGTTGAGCAGGCCCGTCGTAATGACCGAGCCGGACTCGATGGCGGTCACTCGAGTGAGCGGCAGGAAGACACGCTTACGCGGGCCGACCTCGACGACGAAGCCGATGACGTTGGCCTCGGATTTCAGCCGAAAGATGACAACGACATCGTGAATCTTGCCGACCTGGTCGCCCAAAGGGTCGAAAACACTAGTGCCAGCGAGCTTTCCGATGTAAACGCGGCGGCCCTTGGTGCCTAGCTCAATAGATGCAATGCTCACCCTTACATCTTAGGCTGGTGACCACAGATGCGTACTGATGAGCCGGTCGCCGCATGAACAATGCGTTCCATGCCACCGAGGCCGGGGACGAAGGAGAAGAAATGGCTGTCGTGACGGACCCGCAGATGCCCACGGGCACCGAGGTCGCCTCGTACGAGACCTACGCGCAGGCCCGCGCCGGTGTCGACTTCCTGTCGGATGCCGGCTTCGACGTTTCCGCGATTACGATTGTCGGCTCTGACCTGCACCTCGTCGAACGCGTCAAAGGACGCCTGACGATTGCCCGCGCGTCCCTCTCGGGTGCCTCCAGCGGCGGCCTGTGGGGAGCCCTGGGCGGCATGCTCATGTCCGCCGGGCAGAACGCGGGCGGAACGGGTTCGTGGGTTGCCGGCGGCATCATCGTCGGCGCGCTGGTCGGCATGGCCCTGTCCGCCCTGTCTTTCATCATTCGCGGACGCAGCCGCGACCTCGTGTCCTCTCAGCAGGTTGTTGCGGAGCGCTACGCGGTCCTGGCCTCGGCCGACATCGACCGCGCCTATCAGATCCTGCAGCGCACCCCCGGTAACCGCGCGCGCGTTGTCCGCCCGCGTACGGAGCAGGCGCGCCCGAAGAAGGATTCCGTCGGCTTCTTCCCCGACGGCCGCCCGCGCTTCGGTGCGGCGACCAAAGGACGGGGAGGTGCCCGGTGGGCGCGAGACGCCCGAGGCCTCGTCCCCTGCAACGAACAGCCCCGACAGTGCGGCGTCCGGACACACGAGGACGCCCCGGCCTCGTCCCCTGACAAGGACCAGACCGAGGCGTAACCTCAGCGTCTGCGCGCGGCTCAGCGGGACTGAATGCGCGCGATCCACTCCTCGACGTCCGCGATCGTGCGCGGAATGTCCTCCGAGATGCGCGTGACCGTGCCGTCGGCGTTCACGACGACGTCGTCCTCGATGCGCACGCCGATGCCCCGGTACTCCTCGGGGATTAGCAGGTCGTCGGCGCGGAAGTACAGGCCCGGCTCGATCGTGAAGACCATGCCCGGCTCAAGCAGCGCGCCCTGGTAGAGCTCCGCGCGTGCCTTCGCGCAGTCGTGCACGTCCAGGCCCAGGTGGTGGCTGGTGCCGTGCGGCATCCAGCGACGGTGCTGCTGGCCCTCGGGTGCCAAGGATTCTTCCGGGGTGACGGGCAGGATGCCCCACTCATGCAGGCGGGCGGCGATGACTTTCATGGCGGCGTCGTGCACGTCCTTGAAGCGGCAGCCCGGCTCGCCTGCGCGTGCCAGTGCGGCCTCGCAGGCGTCGAGGACGGCCTGGTAGACGCGGGCCTGGACCTCGGTGAAGCGGCCGTTGACGGGCAGCGTGCGCGTGATGTCAGCCGTGTAGAGGGAGTCGACCTCGACGCCGGCGTCGACGAGCACCAGGTCGCCCTCACGCACCTCGCCGTCGTTGTCGATCCAGTGCAGGGTGTTCGCGTGGTTGCCCGAGGCCGCGATGGTCTCATATCCCAGGCCGTTGCCCTCCTCGCGGGCGTTGGCAGCGAAAGCGCCCTCGATGACGCGCTCGCCGCGACGATGGCCCACCGCGCGGGGCAGGACGCGGATGATCTCCTCGAAGCCGGCCTTGGTGACCTCGACCGCGCGAATCATCTCGTCGAGCTCGAAAGCATCCTTGATGAGGCGGATTTCGGAGAGGTGCTCCTCGAAACGCTCGTCGTCCTCGCGGGCTTCCTCGCCGGCGGGCAGCCCGGCCTGGGTGCGCACCTCGTTGACCATCGCCTCGACGTGTCCATCGACGCCGCGCACGATGCGCAGCTGAACGGTCCCGGCATCCTTCGCCAGCGCGTCGCGCAGCGTGTCGATGTGGCGGGTCTCCAGGCCGGTCTGCGCGCTCAGCTCCTCGAGCGAGGGGCGCGCGCGCCCACCCAGAATTCGCCGTAGCGGGCGTCCGCGTAAAACTCCTTGGAGGAACGCGAGGCGCGGGGCTTGAAAAAGAGCAGGGGAGTGTGGGTGCCGTCCTCGTTCGGCTCGAGCACCAGGACGGTGTCCGGCTCCTTCTCGCCACCCAGGCCCGACAGGTGCGCGAAGGCGGAGTGCGCGCGGAAACGGTAGTCGCAGTCGTTGGAGCGGACCTTGTAGGGGCCCGCAGGCACGACGAGGCGCTCGCCCGGGAAGGGGGCACCGGCCTTGAGGGTGCGGTCGGCCACGAAGTCGGCGACGCGCTCGCGTGCGGGCAGTTCGGAGGGGCGAGGCCCCCATCCGGAGCCGATGAAATCGCGGAACGCGGAGGACTGGGGTTGACGGGAGCGGTTTTCGCCGCGATCGGCCATGGACTGGGATGCTTCTTCACTCATGGCCACCATTCTACGGTTCCTCGGCCCCTCGGGCGGGTCCGATGGTCATGACAAACCCCGGCCTCGTGTCCCTATGGCGCGCTCTGCGCCGGGAACGAGGCCGGGGCCGTGTCGGGTGGAGGAGGCTCAGTCCTGGAGGGTGAGCTCTCCCGCGATGGACAGATCCATCCACCGCTTGAAATCCGCGCCGCGCTTGCCCTGCGAGAGCAGGAAGACGGTCTTGGCGTAGAGGGCCTCGAGGGTCATGTCGTGCGCGCCGATCGCGCCCAGGCGAGCCAGGGCGTTGCCGGCCTCGTGGTGGCCGAGCATGACCTCGGACTGGTAGCACTGGGAGGCGACGATGATCGGCACCTCGGCCTGCGCGAGGCTCGGACAGGACGTCCACGAGGCCCGGTTCGGAGGCCGGGATGTTACCCACGCCGAAGGTGCGCAGGATGACCGCGTCCGGGTGGGGGCGTCGTCATGGCGCGCAGTCGCGCGGCGCTCATGCCGGGCACCACGTCGATGACGGCGACGTCCTGGCGCATGTACGGGACCGGATCCTGCCAGCCGGTGCCCGCGCTCGGGCCCCCGTACCAGCGCCACGGGGCACCCGTGCGCGCCATGGGGGACACGGAAGGCGACTCGAAGCCGCGGAACGCCCACGACGAGGTCTTGGTGGCGCGGTTGCCGGCCAGGAGCTTATGCCCGAAGAACAGCATGACTCCGCGGGCGTGGCGCGAAATCGCGGCGCGCAGCGCGCCCGTGACGTTCGCCGACGCGTCCGAGCCGACGACGCCGAGCGGGTACTGGGACCCGGTCAGGACGACCGGCTTTCCCATGCTCGCAAGCGCGTAGGACAGGGCCGCAGCCGAGTAGGCCATCGTGTCCGTGCCGTGCAGGACCAGGAAGGCGTCGGCCGTCTCGGCGTGCGCGTTGATGTCGTCGATGATGGCCTGCCAGTCCTCGGGGGTAGCCTCCGAGGAGTCGATGAGCGGGTCCAGCGTCGACATCGTGATGTTCGAGGCCAGCTCGATGCCCTCCAGCTGGGAGCCGAACCAACCTGCAGGTCAGCGCCGGGACGCAGCCCCTCGGGAGAGTCGACCATGCCGATCGTGCCACCGGCATACGTGACGTGAAGACGCACTGTTCGTCCTTTCTTACTCGCCCGCCACCAGGGTTTCCTCGCCCTGCAGCGAGGCGGCGGCCTCGTCGGTCAGGTTACCGACGCGCCCACGCACGTAGTACCAGCCGGCGACCATGAGGACGACGACCACGCCCAAGAGCGCGAGGGTCGCGCGGCCTTCGAACGTCATGACGTTCGAGCCGACGACCACCGCGAAGAAGAGCAGCGCCAGGTAGTTGGTGTAGGGGGCGCCGGGCATACGGAACTGTGGACGCTGTGCCTCGCCGCGCTTGACCTTGCGCAGGAACGCCAGGTGCGAGATGAGGATCATCGCCCAGGTGCCGGCGATGCCGATGCCAGCCAGGCTCATCACAATCTCGAAGGCGCTGCTCGGAACAAGGGCGTTGAGCAGGACGCCGAGCAGACCCAGCGAGGCAGTGATGATGATGCCGCCGTAGGGGACGTGGTTCTTGTTGAGGCGAGCCGCGAAGCGCGGGGGCCCTCGCCCACGAGCGCCATCGAGCGCAGGGTGCGGCCGGTCGCGTACAGGCCGGCGTTGAGCGAGGATAGGGCGGCGGTCAGGACGACGACCTGCATGATGTCGCCCGCGTGGGGCACGCCGAGGCCGGAGAAGAACGTCGTGAAGGGGGACTCGTCGCCAGAGTAGGCGGTGTAGGGGCAGCGCGAAGGCGAAGAGTGTCACGGAGCCGACGTAGAAAAAGAAGATACGGATGACCATCGAGTTGATGGCCTTGGGCAGGATTGTCGCGGCGTCCTTGGCCTCGCCCGCCGCGACGCCCACCATCTCGGTGCCGCCGAAGGCGAAGACGACGCCCAGGGTCAGGGCGAAGACAACGGGCAGCGAGGCGGGGAACCAGCCGCCGGACTCGGCAATGTTGTGCACGCCCGCGGTGTACTCGCCGACGTGAGCCTGGGTGAGGATTGCCCAGATGGCGACGCCCATGAAGATGAGGATCGTCGCGACCTTGATCAACGCGAACCAGAACTCAGCCTCGCCGAAGGCCTTGACGCTCATCATGTTGAGGACGAACACGAGGCCCAGTGCGATGAGGGCGATGACCCACTGAGGGACCACCTTGAACATGTTCCAGTAGTGCATGTAGACGGCGACTGCGGTGATGTCGGCCATGACCGTGACCGCCCAGTCCAGGAAGAAGAACCAGCCGGTGATGAACGCGCCCTTCTCGCCCAGGAACTCGCGGGCGTAGGACACGAAAGCGCCCGAGGAGGGGCGGCGCACCGCGAGCTCGCCGAGGGCGCGCACCATCAGGAACGCGAAGACGCCACACACCGCATAAGACAGTGCCAGCACAGGGCCGCCTTGGGCCAGGCGGCCGCCCGCGCCCAGGAACAGGCCGGTGCCGATCGAACCGCCGATCGCGATCATCTGGATGTGTCGGTTTTTCAGAGCCTTGTTGTACCCGGCGTCTCCCGCGTCAGTCGCGGTGGACACCTGGGTCTGATCCTTGTCAGACACGCGTGTACTCCAATCGGTGTTGACGGAGGCCAAACGGCCGTGTGATGCCAGTTTCCTACAGCGGGCAGCCCGCCGCTGCAGGTGGGAGGTTTGTCAGAAAGGATGGTGTCGAGGCGGGAGAACGTGCAGACAACAAGGTCACATTCAAGCAAATACGGGCACTTTGGTGAGGCGCGTGGCGCTCGCGGGTGGTGTTCACCCGAGCGGTTGTGTGATCGGATTAATGGGGTAGTCTCAAATGGTGAAGCGAATTGACCCCCACACTCACAGCGCGTGTTCAGACGGGACGGATACGCCCGCGCAGCTCCTGGCTATCGCCGCTCAGGCCGGGCTGGACGCTATCGCGCTGACGGACCACGACACGACGACCGGCTGGCACGAGGCCTCGGCCGCCGTCGCGGACACCGGCGTGAGTCTCATCCGGGGCGCCGAGATGTCGTGCGCGTCCTCGGGGATCACCGTGCACCTCCTGGCCTACCTCTTCGACCCGGCCAACCCCGGCCTCGTCGATAATTTCCGGCGCACGCGCGAGGACCGCGAGACGCGCGCCGTGCGCATGGTCGAGAACCTGTCGGCCGACTACCCGATCACGTGGGAGGATGTCCTTTCCTTCGCGCCCGAGGGTGGGCCCGTGGGGGCGCCCGCATATCGCCGACGCGCTCGTCGCCGCCGGAGCCTTCCCCGACCGCAGCGCCGCCTTCGTTCATGCCCTGCACCCGTCGGGCCCCTACTACGTGCACCACTGGGCGCCCGACCCGGTCGAGGCCGTGCGCTGCGTGCGCGAGGCCGGGGGAGTGCCTGTCCTGGCCCACCCCCGCGCTCGCAAGCGCCAGCGCCTGCTGCCCGAGGCCGTCATCGCCGACATGGCGGCGGCTGGGCTCTTCGGCATCGAGCGCGACCACCGCGACCACGCTCCCGAGGATCGAGCCGATGTCGAGCGCATGGCCCGCGAGATGGGCCTGGCGATGTTCGGCTCCTCCGACTACCACGGGACGGGCAAGCCAAACCGCATCGGCGAGAACACGACGGATCCGCAGGTGATCGCCGAGGTTATCGCGCAGGGCGCTATCGAGGTGGTCGAGCCGTGAGCATCTTCGACGTCACACTCTTCGCGACTGCCTTCGCGACGCTGACGGTCATCATGGACCCCATCGGGACCGTGCCCGTCTTCCTGGGCCTCACCGCCCGATACTCCCCAACCCAAGCAGCGCCACGCAGCCATCCAGGCAACCTCCGTCTCCTTCGGCGTCATCCTGACCTTCGCGATCCTGGGCGGGCAGATCCTGCGCCTCCTTCACATCTCGATGGAGGCCCTCCAGCTCTCCGGCGGCGTCCTACTGTTCCTCGTCGCCATGGAGCCCCTCATGGGCACGGACTCGTCCTCTCCAGATACGGGGGACGAGGGCGTCAACGTCGCGCTCGTCCCGCTGGGCACGCCGCTGCTCGCAGGCCCCGGATCGATCGTCGCCGTCATGGTGGCCGTCGGGCAGGCGGGCACGAACGTGGGATCGTGGATCGCTGTCATCGTCGCCGTCGTTCTCGCGCACATCGTCATGTGGCTGACGATGCGTTTCTCGCTGATGCTGTCTCGACTCCTGGGGCCCGGCGGCATCATGCTGCTGACAAAGATCTCCGGCCTGCTGCTGGCCGCCATTGCGACGCAGCTCATCATGGAGGGAATCTTCCAGTTCATCGCGACCGCCAAGTTGTCCTGACCTGGCCCTTTTCCCTCACGGCGGAGTCGATGAACGCCTCACGAAAAAGTGGAGTGCGACTCGCCGATGCGTGATTTTCGAAAATCTGTGCGTAATGGTCAGGAAGTGTTGTAGGGTAGTCGAGAACGCCGTGACGCGACACGGCCTGCACTGGTCAGGGTCACGCATTCATCCCTCACCACATTCATTCCAGGAGAAACAATGAAGAAGACGACCTCGTCTCTGTTCGCCGCCACCGCGGCGCTCGGTCTGATCGCCGCTTCGGCCGGTGTTGCTTTCGCCGCCGAGCCCGTCACCGATCCTTCCGCCCCGGCCACCGACGCGCCCTCGGCCCCCGTCCAGCCCTCGGCCCCGGCCGACGACAACACCGGTGCCCCCGCCGATGAGACCCCGGCCCCCGAGTCCCTCGACCCCGGCCGGCGACAACACGGGACCGGACGACAACACCGGCGCTGACAACAACAACACCGGTGGCTCCGCTGAGACGCCGGCTCCTTCCAACGATTCTTCGGTCCCCGCCGCCGATCAGGGTGGCGCTGGCGCGGCCTCCGGCCCCGTTGGCACCACCGGCGTGACCACCCGCGGTCAGATCTCGACCGGCAACGGCCCGGCCCCCGTCTCCGCTCGTGGCGGCATCCGCAACATGAACGCTCCGGCCGGTACTCCCGCCGCTTCGAACCCGACGCTGGCCAACACCGGCTCCGTCGCTTCGATGGCTGCTGGCGCTGGCGTTATCGCGCTGGCCGGTGGCGTGACCCTGGTGGTTGCTCGCAAGCGCCACTGAGGCATCTTCGCCTGACAGTAACGCGGGTACCGCTCGATTCGAGCGGTACGCGTTTTGTCTAGTTTGCGCTGATCGTCCCTCATTTGTGCACGAACGTGCAGTTGAAAAACCGTGAATTTGCACCGAAAAAAATCATCGTTTCGCCTTGAAATGATGCGTGCATCACATGCACAATGGAGGTACCGAAAGTCACCATGAATTGAGTCCCTCATGATGAACCGGTGATGGGAGTGGCACCACTCATCAAGAGAGGTGCCACTTTCCTGTTATGCGTCCCTGCGGAGCGTGCCCCCGCAGGGACGCGCCCTGCGGGGGACAATCCGTCAGTGCTGGCGACGGCGCAGGGCCGCAGCTCCCAGGCCCGCCAGTCCAGCCATGATGACCGTACCGGCCAGCATCGGGGTGTCAGCGCCCGTGCGAGCAAGGTTGCCGCTCGGGGTCGCGGACTGGGTAGGAGCAGGGGTCGTCGGCTCGGGGGTCGGGGAATCCGACGGTGCCGGCGTGGTCGGCTCCTCCGTGGGAACCGTGCACTCGCTGTCCGTGCCGGTCAGCCAGTTGTGCAGGACGATCGGGGCCAGGATCGGGGAGCCCTCGAGGGTCTCGCCGGTCAAGGTACCGTTGATGTTGAAGGAGAAAGCGGAGTTGGCCGGCATGTGCTCGATCGTCACAGTGATGGTCTTGCCGTCCTCGCTGACCTTGATCTCGCCCAGGCCCTCGACGGTGTTCGTGAAGCCGTTACCCTTGAGCGCGCCGGCACCGGGGTTGGAGATCGTGTTGATCGTGGAGGCGTCGAACTTCAGGCCCTGGACGGCCTTGATCGTCAGCGTCGCGTTGGTGATGTCCTTGTGGGTCGCGCCGTACAGGCGCAGGGTGCGAGAATCGCCGACCTTCGGGTCGCTACCCTTGGCGACGATCCAGCCGTCAGCGTTGGCCTCGCCCCGCCCTGGGGACTCCTCGGGTACAGGAGCCGGAGTACTTAGAGCGCTCGTTGATGTCGCGTGAGTAGGGAACCCACACGGTGCGGTCCACGGTCGTGACCTGGCACTTGGTGAGCTCAGGGGTCGCGGGCGTGGGCAGGTCGCCGCACACCTGGCCGTCGGCCGGGTACTGGGCGCCGACCAGGTTGGCGGACGCGGTCGAGGACTCGGCGCCCTCGGGGAAAGTGCCCGTGAACTGGAAGACCGTGCCGGTGTTGGCGTCGAGGCCCTTGTTCAGCGTGATGGTCCAGATGTTCTTCGCGTCATCTGTCTTGGTAGCCGTGAAGTCGCCGTCGTTCCACGTGTACTCGGCTTCGCGAGGACCCCACGACTGCATGAAGGCGTTGAGGCCCGCGCGGGTCTCAATCTTGCCGATGAAGGAGGTGTTGGTCATGTCGTCGGGCAGGTCGACGGTGATCGTCGTGCCGGCGGCCAGCTTGTTCTTCGTGGCCACGGGGAAACGCCAGTTCTGCATGGAACCGGCGATCCAGTGGTTGGCCTCGAACATGCCGGGAGCCTTGTAGGTCTCGGTATTGAAATTGGTCGAAATCTTCGAGGTGTAGCCGTTGTTCGAGCCGGTGGCGATCTTGTTGACGGTGCCGTCGGCGTTAAGGGTGATGTCGGCGGGGTTCACCAGCTCGGGGTGGTGGGTCAGGATGTCCGTGTCGAGGATCGCTGCGGCGGTCCAGTTGGCGCGGCACGAGGTGGACTCGTCGCCGTTAGCGGTGCCGGGACCCGTGGGCTTGTTCCCGTCGGAGGGTGCGGCCATGGCGGGGCCCGCGATCAGGGCGGTCGCGAGCGTGGCGCTCAGAGCTGTCGCGATGGTCAGCCTATGCGTCAGTTTCATCGTGTTCCTCGTGTTTGTGGACGGTCTGTGTGCGAAATCCTCCAGTCTTCATGCAGGTTGAGTTCGCGTGACCTCTGTAAAGTGCGCCAATCTGGGTCTTTAGTCATGGGGTCGTTCCTGGGGGTGTAGTCGGTCACGTGGGCGGGGGTGGTGAATCTCCCAGAGGGTGGTCACAACAGGGAATTAGCTGCTCAGATCGGTAATCTCTAAGGTGAGGCCCGATCCCTATCCAGGACTCGCCGCTTGGCGGGAGGGCATAGACACAAAAAAGGAAGTCATATGACGCTGGATCTGACGCAGTCGCTGCCCTCGCACGTGCGTGCGACCTCCGGGCGCCCCGTTGAAGACTCGACTCTGATGGAGGTGTGGCAGGGTCTGTCAGCTGCCATCGTTGATCAGATCGCCGATAACTGGGCGGCCACCACGGAGCGTTACGCCAAGGGCCGTCAGGAACACTACTTTTCCGCTGAGTTCCTCATGGGTCGAGCCCTGCTCAACAACCTGTCAAACCTTGGCCTCGTCGAGAAGGCTCGCGAAGCCCTCGCCGCCTACGGCCTCGACCTTGGCCAGGTCCTCGAAGAGGAGCCGGATGCCTCCCTCGGTAACGGTGGCCTCGGCCGCCTCGCCGCCTGCTTCCTGGACTCCTGTGCCACTCTCGACCTGCCCGTGCGCGGCTACGGCATCCTGTACCGCTACGGCCTGTTCAAGCAGCTCTTCGACAACGGCTTCCAGACCGAGCACCCGGACCCGTGGATGGAAGAGGGTTACCCCTTCGTCACCCGCCGTGAAGAGCGCTCCCGCATCGTCTCCTACGCCGACCTGACCGTGCGTGCCGTCCCCTACGACATTGCGATCACCGGCTACGGCACCAAGAACGTGGGCACCCTGCGCCTGTGGAAGGCCGAGCCCATCGAGGAATTCGACTACGACGCCTTCAACTCCCAGCGCTTCACCGACGCCATCGTCGACCGAGAGCGCACCATGGACATCTCCCGCGTCCTGTACCCCAACGACACCACGTTCGAGGGCAAGGTCCTGCGAGTGCGCCAGCAGTATTTCTTCTGCTCCGCCTCGCTGCAGGAGATCGTCGCCAACTACGTGCGTCACCACGGCACCGACCTGACCGGCTTCGCCGAGTATAACGCCGTCCAGCTCAACGATACCCACCCGGTCCTCGCCATCCCCGAGCTCATGCGCATCCTCATGGACGAGCACGGCCTCGGCTGGGAAGATGCCTGGGAGGTCGTCTCCAAGACCTTCGCGTACACCAACCACACGGTTCTGGCCGAGGCCCTCGAGACCTGGGACATCCAAATCTTCAACCGCCTGTTCCCGCGCATCGCCGAGATTGTCCGCGAGATCGATCGTCGCTTCCGCGTTGACATGGCCGAGCGCGGCCTCGACCAGGGCACCATCGACTACATGGCCCCCGTCTCGGGCAACACCGTGCGCATGGCCTGGATCGCCTGCTACGCGTCCTACTCCATCAACGGCGTCGCCGCCCTCCACACGGAGATCATCAAGCGCGACACCCTCAAGGAGTGGTACGCGATTTGGCCCGAGCGCTTCAACAACAAGACCAACGGCGTGACCCCGCGCCGCTGGCTCAAGCAGTGCAATCCCCCGCCTGGCCGCCCTCCTCGACGAGGTCACCGGCTCCGACGCGTGGGTCCGCGACCTCACCGAGCTGTCCAAGTTCACCGAGGCCGGAAGCGACGAGGTGCTCGAGCGCCTGGCTGAGGTCAAGCATGCCAACAAGGTTGACTTCGCCGCGTGGATCAAGGATCGCGAGGGTGTCGAGATCGACCCCGACTCGATCTTCGACGTTCAGATCAAGCGTCTGCACGAGTACAAGCGTCAGCTGCTCAACGCCTTCTACGTCCTGGACCTGTACTTCCGCATGAAGGACGACCCGACGCTGGACACTCCCAACCGCGTGTTCATCTTCGGTGCGAAGGCTGCCCCCGGTTACATCCGCGCCAAGGCCATCATCAAGCTCATCAACGCCATCGCGGAGCTGGTGAACAACGACGAGGACATCAACGGCCGCATTAAGTCGTCTTCGTCCATAACTACAACGTGTCGCCCGCCGAGCACATCATCCCCGCCGCCGACGTCTCCGAGCAGATCTCGATGGCCGGCAAGGAGGCCTCGGGCACGTCCAACATGAAGTTCATGATGAACGGCGCCCTCACCCTGGGTACCCTGGACGGCGCGAACGTTGAGATTCTCGAGGCCGTGGGCGCGGACAATGCCTACATCTTCGGCGCGACCGACGATGAGCTGCCCGAGCTGCGTCGCCACTACGACCCCCGTTGGCACTACGAGAATGTCCCCGGCCTCAAGCGCGTCATCGACGCCCTGACCGACGGCACGCTCGATGACTCCAACTCCGGCTGGTTCCACGACATCCGCCACTCGATCCTCGAGGGCGGCTACGACCCGGCCGACGTGTACTACGTCCTGGGTGACTTCGCCGCGTACCGCGAGACCAAGGACCGCATGGCCGCCGATTATCGCGACCAGAAGGCCTGGAACCGTCGTGTGTGTGTGGGCGAACATCTCCCGCTCCGGCCGTTTCTCCTCGGACCGCACGATCTCCGACTACGCTCGCGAGGTCTGGCACATCGAGGGTGAGCCGATCGACTGACGCATTCGCGTAGGGGAGGCCCGGAACCGCACGGTTCCGGGCCTCTTTTGTTGCCTGGGGGAGCGCAGTTGTATCGCTCTGTGAACCAACTGTATTACTGGGTTGACACAGTTGGGTATCTGTGTCATTGTATTAGTGTATTAATACAGAAAGACAGGAGGGACGCGTCGATGCGCATCGATGACACCCGCCCCATCTGGATCCAGCTGGCCGACAGCTTCCGCGCCCGCATTACTGACGGCACGTGGAAGCCGGGCCAGAAGATCCCCTCCGTCCGCGACCTCGCCATCGAGGCCGGCACCAACCCCAACACCGTCCAGCGAGCCCTCGCCGCCCTTGACGACGAAGGGCTTCACCGTCCCCAAGCGGACGGCAGGACGATACGTCGCCACCGACGACACTGCGCTCAATGCTCTCCGCCAGGAGGGCGCACGCGCGGCAGCAGACGCATTCATCCGCGCCTGCCGAGCCCTCGGTGTCGAGCGCGAAGGTGCCCGCGGCCTCGTCGATGAACGCTGGAACGCGGACCTGTAACCCAGGAGGACACACTCTCATGACCACCCAACCTACAGGAGTAAGCGCGGCTGGCCCCGGCCTCGTCGAGGTCGTCGGCCTGACGAAGAGCTACCGAGCGACCCCCGCGCTGCGCGACTACAACCTGAGCCTCGAGGCTGGCCACATCGTCGGCCTCATGGGCCCCAATGGTTGCGGCAAGACCACGCTGCTCAAGATCCTCGCCGGAGTCCTCTCCGACTACGAGGGCATCGTCACCATCGACGGGCACGCGCCCGGCGTCGCCACCAAGCAGATCGTCTCCTACCTGCCCGACGCCGACTTCCTGAACACCGAGTGGACGGCGGCGGACGCGATCCGCATCTACTCCACGTTCTTTGCCGACTTCGACGCCGACAAGGCCGCATCGATGGTCGACTTCTTCGGACTGCCCACCGACCGACGCCTCGGCGAGATGAGTAAGGGCATGGGGGGAGAAACTTCAGATCAGCCTCGTCATGTCCCGGCGCGCCCGCGTGTTCCTGCTCGACGAGCCCATCAGCGGCGTCGACCCCGCCACGCGCGACGTCATCCTCGACGGCATCCTGCGCGAGTTCGACCCTGCGTCCCTGCTCATCATGTCCACCCACCTCATCTCCGACATCGAACACTTCGTCGACTACGCGATCTTCATGAAGGACGGCCAGGTCTTCCTGCGCGGCGACGCCGACGACCTGCGGGCCGCCCACGGCGATTCCCTCGACGCCATCTTCCGGAAGGAGTACCGCTGATGTTCACCAAGCTGCTTGCCTACGAGATCCGCTCGCGCTTCCGCGCGGACGCGCGCTCCTTCGGGGCGTTCATCGCTGTGATCGCGGTTGCCGCGGGAATCGTCGCCGCGGGGCTGCCGGGGATCAGCGGCTCCACCGCTTTCCTCGCCTACGCCCTGTGTGCGCTCACGCCGGTCGCCTGCGCGATAGCGGCGATGGCCGACTACTGGAAGACCCTGTACGGGCAGCGCGGATACTTCACGATGAGCCTGCCGGTCTCTGGAAAGGTCATCTTCTGGGCGAAGAACACGCGCATCATGATCGAGTGCCTCCTGGCCCTCGCCCTGGCCGTCGGCGGAATTATCGCCGTCGCTTCGGCTGCCGCGTGGAGCGATGGCATCAGCCTCGCTGAGTACACGGCCGGGCCTCGTTCGCAACTCGCGATTTTTTCACCATCGGTGCAGGTGATCCTGATCATGTCGCAGCTCATCGCTTGCGCCTCGATGATTGTTCAGGTCTGTGCGGTCATGACTCTGGCCGCCGAAGGACGCTTTAACCACATGGGCTTCGGCGCGGTAGCTATTGGCCTGGTCTTGCTCTACATCGTCAATCAGATTTTGAGCGGCGTTGGAACATTCTTCCTGCCCTTCTCGATCACCCCAGACGGACATTTCAGCACCGAGAGCATGTGGAGCTCCTATCGCGCGGCTTTGGAAACCGATGCAGAGCCGACTGTTTGGGGTATGGGAGCCTGTATTGTGATTCCCATCTTCGCGCTCTTGTTGGCAGCATGGGCCTCCCGCTCAATCGAGAAGCGCACGTCCCTGCGCTGAGCGCATGACCCGCTGAGCACCAGTCGGCGGTGGAATAGGGTTGTTGTATCCGATCCCGCCGCCGACTCGTTGTATGAGGAGCGCCAATGACCGCCGAGGGACCCCGCTTCGGGGCCACGCCGCAAAACCCTGATCTGCTGCGGTGGATCGGTGTTCAGGTCCTCCTTCTTGTCCTGGCTTGGGTAATTGGCATGGTCGTGCGGCGCCTCCTGGCCTCGCGCATGACGATGTCCACGGCCTCGGCGACCCTCACCGGCCTGGGCGGCCTGTGGGGCGGCCTCCTGGTCGCAGGCTGGATCTTCTCCTCCTCCGACATGTGGCGCCCCGCGATGATCGGCGTGGCCGCGGCGGTGGCCTCGTCGTGGTCGTCATCGTCTCCCTGATCGTCGCGTACCTGCATCCGCGCCCCGGCCTCGACCCCATCGCCGAGGTCGCCACACGCGGCGAATCCGACTCCCTCGAATTCAAGTCGAGCGCCCGCTGGAACATGCGCGCCGGCAAGCGCGACGACGCCATGGAAACCGTCATCGCCAAGACCGTCGCCGCGTTCATGAACTCCGGCGGCGGGACCCTCCTCATCGGCGTCGACGACGACGGGCGCCTCATCGGCCTCGGCCCCGACTACGCGACACTCAAGACACCGGACGCCGACCGTTTTGAGCTGTGGATCCGCGACCTGTGGGGTCAGCGCCTGGGGACCAACGCGGCCGCGCTGCCCATCCTCGACTTCGCCGAGGCCTCGGACCCCCAGGAGGGCTACGGGCCCCAGGAGGTGTGCCGCGTGACCATTCCGCCCGCCCTGGGGCCGGTGTACCTGCGCGGCCCGAAGGGCAAAGGCGAGGCCGAGCTGTGGGTGCGCGTCGGCAACTCGACGCGGCGCCTCGAGGTCGCCGACGCCGTGCAGTACGTGGCGATGCGTTGGCCGGCGTATGCGCGCGTCTCGCTGCTCACTCGCCTGCGCCTCACCCTGACGATGCGCCGCCACCGCAACACTCCTGCCCGTCTGCCGCGCGTCGTCGAACGGACGCTCACCGAACGCATCTTCAGCGAGCGGGCGCGCAACGGCAGCCTGGGGGCTGGCGAGGAATAGGCGGCCCTCGGGCTAGACTGGCTTGAGGGACTCAGAACTCAGAGAGGAGTGGTGGCTGTGAGGCTGCGAAAGACCCTGCCGTCAGATATCGAAGAGATCATCGCATCCGGCGACGTCGAGGCGGTCGCGCGCGCGGTCGAGCGATGCGAGGTCGGCGCGTACCTTCGCGGCGATGCCTATGAGTCGCGGCTCATGCACTTCCCGGCCTCCGAGGAGATTACGGACTTCCTGCTCGCGCGGGGCGAGGATATCAACTCGCGCGATCGGTATGAACGCACCCCGATCCACGCGCGTGTTTGGTCGCGATGCCTCGATCAGATCCCGCTGCTGGTCGCTCGCGGAGGCGACATCAACGCGCGGGACACGTCCGATCAGACGGCGTTGTTCGGCGTCGTCGAGCGTTTTCCCGTTGCCGACGTGTCGCGGATGATTTCGTGGGGCGCGGATCCGCTGGTTGTTGCTGATTCGAGGGTGTACGGGAAGGCGACGCTGATGGGGTACGCGCTGCGTCGGCGATCATTCTTGGAGGCTCCGCGCGCGCTGGCGACGATCCGCCTCCTCCTGTCCGTTGGGGCGCCCGTCGGCGAGGGTGTGCCCATCGCGCTGCGGTCGATGGACCGGATGCGCTGCACGTTCATCACGCACGGGCTGCCGGACCACCTTTCGCAGTCGCGAGTCGACGAGGCCTCGGCTGCGTTGTCGGAGCTGTGCGCGCTGTTCGGGGTGGAGCAGCGGGAGGCGAAGCCTGCGCCTGTTGTGGGGGAGACGCTTAACTTTGATGCGGGCGCGACGCCAACCCAGATGTTTAGCCGACTCTGGGATCAGCTGGTGCCCGACAGCGGCCAGTGCAAGACGCTACAGGGCGAGGTTATCCGCATTGCGGGGCGCGTCGGCCACGAGGTGTACGACAACGGCGGCATCAACTGGGATCGTTCTTTTGGGAAGCTGCTGGATCAGTATCTGCGTGTTGTCGCGTCCGGCGTTCCGCTGCCGCCCGATTCTCTGTCCCGCGCCGAGGCCGCCGTCGCCTCCCTGAAGGGCCGCTCCATGTCCCACCAGGCGGTTGACGACATCACGGAGCTGGCCGTGGAATGGGTGCGCCTGAACCCGGTCTTGGTGGAGATGGATTTGCCCGCCGTGGGGCGGTGAGCGGGGCTAGGTGTCAAGCTCTCGGCGGTAGACTGTGTGAATGAGCAATGCCGCGCAGTCCAAGTGTCGTTGTCGGCTTCGCACGTTCTTGCGATGGTTCGTGTTGGTGTGTGCAGGCTTTGTAATCGCCGGTTCGCTGAACTGGTTTCATAATTCTCTGAAGGGACAGCTGTCCGGGCAGGGTGCGGGTGCGGTTACCGCCGTAGTTGTTTGTGTTCTGCTCCTGTCGCTCGGCATGTCGATGATTGGCTCGGTTGTTTCAAACCATTCATTTGGGAGCAAATCACTGTCCAAGCAGTACTACTGGCAGTCGTGTCCTGCCCCCTGGCGTTTGCATATAACTTGGTTGAGTCTGGAAAGCCCCTTGCCACCTTCTACGGTGGCGGTGGAGCTGGCGTGGTGTCAGCGTATGAGGCGATTCTTGTCTTGGCACTCTGTTTGATTTCCCTGATCATTCAGATGATGCTCGTTCACTACGATTCCTTGCATCGCGAGGTCACTCTCATCGTCGGTGGATGCCTGGCTGTCGTGGGTATCCTGCTGCCGAAAATGCTTGAGTCGTACGAGGTTTTGCAAGCCTACTGCGCTGCCGCTGAGTGTGATGCCAACTATCGTCTGGGCATCGCCTGGTATGAGGTATCGCTTGCTTTCTCTGCTTCTCTGGCAGCCTTATTTGTCGCTGGCGTGCTGACGCCAGTGTGGAGGCCTCGGCTCTATCAGTTGTTTGCTCCTGATCGTCCCTGTGAGATTAGTTCACCGATTCCCGCACGTGACCTTACCGATGTGCCATCCTCGGATCAGGGCGATGCTGGTGGTGAAGCCGAAGGTCATGGAAGTCCCGTGGCGCTCGATGAAAGAAAAGTGAGCTCGATGCCTTCGACGATGGGATCTGCCGAACCTCGTAACCGCGTCTCTCATCAGCTTGCCTCCGCTGCGGTGAGTGGTGTTGTGGCCGGCTTGTGTTTCTCGGTCGTGTGTCGTCTCTTTAGTCGCCGCTGAACTGCGTTGCCTCGCGTTTCGCCTGGGAGTCGAGGCGTATCTCCACGCCGGTCCTTGTTGCTAAAGTGGTGTTACACCACTTAGCGGGGTATTACACCAGCTCGGAGGTGGTGTAATGCTCCCTAACTGGTGTAATGCTCCCTAAGTGGTGTAGCGCTGCGCGGCCTGGGCCTGTAGAACGCGGGTAGGGGATGTGGCCACCCGCTAGATCCGCGATGAAGCTTGTTGTTGATGAGGCACCACATCCCCAACGGAGCCAGTATCGCCAGGCAAGGTGACTGTGCAGCGCGCTGGTCGGCCAGCCGGGGGCGTGATCGCCGTGTGAGTCAAGCAAGCCCAGCAATGTCGCGCTCGAATTCCTGAGCGGCGCGACGGCAACCGAACCATGCGACCCCCGCCAAATTCATGAGGCCGCGCATTCCTGGGAGCCCGCTGAGAGAATGCCAAGCGATAGACAGGGACAGCGGCATGCAACTCGTCTACGCTGAAAGCAACCCCCGAAAGGAGCCGCTAATGCCAGCAAAACCCCAGATCATCGCCGATCCCCAGACCAACCGTGGAACCGCCTTCACCGTCGACGAGCGCAAGCGCTTCGGGCTGATGGGTCGTCTTCCCGCAGCTGTCGAAACGCTCGAACAACAGGCCGCCCGCGCCTACAAGCAGGTGTGTCGACTCGACGACGACCTCGACATGGGCTTAGGCTGGTGTTGTTGACACTTCGTTAAGCGGGTGTGTGTGCCTGCGGAGAGTGAGGTGCCTGTTATGGGAACTCGTCGTCGTTTTACGCCGGAGTATCGTCGTGATGTTGCGAGTCTGGTGTTGGATACGGGGTCTTCGATCGCGTCTGTGGCCCGGGATTTGGGGCTGGGTGAATCGGTGGTGGGCCGGTGGGTCAAACTCGAGCGCGAGCGGCGTCAAGCCGTGCGTGAGGGTCGTCCTGATCCACGCGAGATGGAAGCTGAGATCACTGCTCTGCGTCGGCGGGTGCGCCAGCTGGAGAAGGAGAATGAGTTTTTGGGAAAAGCCAGCGCCTTCTTCGCGTCTGGGCACCAAAACACCAGCGCTTTGAACTGATGGACGCGCAGAAGGCTTCCTACTCAATCACCTTGATGGCCAAGGTCTTGGGGGTGACGCGCGCAGGCTATTACGCGTGGAAAAACCGAGCGTCCCACAGGGGCCAGCGCGCGCTGGCGCGTCGGCGTTTGGATGAGGCGGTGGCCTGGGAACACGAGGTGTCGGGCGGCACGTATGGGGCTCCTCGCATCCGCCATGCTCTGACGCGCGCGGGCGTGGATGTGGGGGTGCGTGCGGTCGCCGCGTCGATGCGCCGCCAAGGCCTCACAGGCCTGAACACGCACCCACGCCCGGCCAAGCGCGGCCGGCGCGGTCCTGTGGCCCATGAGGACCACTGCGCCCGCCAGTGGGACCAAGGCGCCCTGGATCGGGTGTGGATCACGGACTTTACCTACCTGCGCTGCGCCCAAGGCTGGGTCTACCTGTGCGCCGTGCGCGATGCGCACTCGCGTCGAGTGCTCGGATACGCCATGGGTGAGCAGCAAAGCACCGACCTGGTCATCACCGCGCTCGACATGGCCGCTACCACCCGTGGCGGCTTCCCCACAGGGGTCGTGCTCCACGCTGATCGGGGAACACAGTTCACCTCCCAGAAACTGGCCGCCTACATGCGGGCCGTGAAAGGAAGAGTGTCGATGGGGCGGGCCGGGGTGTGCTGGGATAACGCCATGGCCGAATCCTTTTGGGCCACCCTCAAAACCGAGTACTACTACCGGCGTACCTTCACCACCCGCGACCAGGTCTACACCGGGGTCGCCACCTGGATCGAAGACTTCTACAACCGCCGCCGCATCCACACCAGCCTCGGCGGCAAATCCCCCATCGAATACGAACTACACCAAGCGGCCTGGACAACAGCCGCATAAACAAACCGTCAACAACTTGCGCACAGGCCCAACAAGTACATCTACCTCGAACAGTTGCACGACCGCAATGAGACGCTGTACTACAAGATCATCATCGACCACATCGCCGAACTCCTACCCGTCATCTACGATCCGACGATCGGCGAGGCCATCAAGAAGTGGTCCGCAGATTACCGCCGCTCGCGCGCCATCTACTGTCCGTGGATCGAGTTGAGGATGTACGACCCACGTTTGAAGGCCTCGGCCTCGGCCCTGATGACGTCGATCTTCTGGTCGTCTCCGACGCCGAACAGATCCTCGGCATCGGCGACTGGGGTGTGAACGGCACCGACATCTCCGTCGGCAAGCTCGCCGTCTACACGGCCGCAGCCGGTATTGACCCCTCGCGCGTCATCGCGGTCAACCTCGACGTCGGCACCGACAACGAGGAGCTGCTCAACGACCCCGATTACCTCGGCAACCGCCATGGTCGTGTGCGCGGAGAACGTTACGACGCCCTCGTCAATGAATACCTGAGGGTCGCATCCGAGCTCTACCCGCACGCCCTCCTGCACTTCGAGGACTTCGGCGCTTCGAACGCGCGCCGCATCCTGGTGAACAACCGGGACAAGTACCGCATCTTCAACGACGACATGCAAGGCACTGGAGCGATCGTCATCTCCGCTGTCATCGCGGGCATGAAGACCAACGGCACGACCTTCGCGGACCAACGCCTCCTTGTTTACGGCGCGGGCACCGTGGGAACCGGCATGGCCGACCAGATCCACGCGGGCATGGTGCGCGCGGGGCTGACCCCCGAGCAGGCGAAGGACCGCATCTGGCTGATCGACCGTGCCGGGCTGGTGACCGACGACATGGAGGGGCTGCCCGATTACCAGGCGGCTTACGCGCGCAGCGCCTCCGAGGTCGCCGACTGGGAGCGCAAGGACGGTGCGATCGGACTGCTGGAGACCGTTCGCCGCATCCACCCGACGATCCTGATCGGAACGTCGACGGACCACGGCGCCTTCACGCAGGATGTCATCGAGGCTCTGAGCGACGGGTGTGAGTGGCCCATCGTTCTTCCCTTGTCGAATCCGACGGAGAAGATCGAGGCCATGCCGCAGGACATCATCGCCTGGTCCAAGGGACGCGCGCTGGTGGCCACGGGCATTCCGATCCAGCCCTTCGACTACGAGGGGACGACCTTCCACATCGGGCAGGGCAACAACTCGTTGCTGTACCCGGGCCTGGGGCTGGGAACGATCGTGTCAGGTGCCCCTCACGTGACCGATGCGATGATTCTCGCCGCCGCCGAGGCCGTGGCCAGTCAGGTGGCGTCCCACGAGCTGGGTGCGTCCCTCCTGCCGCCGGTGGACCACCTGCGCGCGTCGTCGGCGACTGTCGCGGTCGCGGTCGTCCGTCAGGCTATTGCCGATGGCCAGTGCGACATGGATCCGGGCGAGGTCGTCGAGGCCGTTCGCCGCGCCATGTGGCAGCCGGTCTACCGGGACCTGGAGGGCTGAATTGTGAGAGCAAGGCCGCGCCGGTTGCCGTGGGGCAGCCGGCGCGGCTTCTTGCTGGGCGGAACGTTTTCGTGGTTGTGCTTGTTGTGGGTGGCGGTGCATCCGATCCGTAGGCAATGCACCCCTTCTGATCGGGTGTATCGCGACGTAACGGGTGTATCGCGACGTAACGGGTGTAAGGCTGCCGTCTGGTTCGGCCGGAGGCTTGTTGAGGAGCTAGGAGGTACACCTTGCCGCGTATTGGCTTGTTGCTAAGTGGTGTTACACCACTTAGCGGGGTGTTACACCAGCTCGGAGGTGGTGTAATGCTCCCTAACTGGTGTAATGCTCCCTAACTGGTGTAATGCTCCCTAACTGGTGTAATGCTGTCTGCCCAGGCTGGGATGGTGGTTCGTTGAAGAGCTATTGGGGTGCACCTGGCCGCGTGTTGGCTTGTTGCTAGGTGGTATTACACCCGATCCGTAGGCATTGCACCCCTTCTGATCGGGTGCATAGCGACGTAACGGGTGTATCGCGACGTAACGGGTGTAAGGCTGCCCGGTCTGGTTCGGCCGGAGGCTTGTTGAGGGGGCTAGGGGGCGCCCCTTGCCGCGTGTTGACTTGTTGCTAAGTGGTGTTACACCACTTAGCGGGGTATTACACCAGCCCGGAGGTGGTGTAATGCTCCCTAACTGGTGTAATGCTCCCTAAATAGTGCACCGCCTCTCGCGTGGCCTTCGTCAAACAGGCATGGAGTGCGTCAGCGACGGACTCAGGGTGTGGTCGTGGGGCGCAGTGGTCGCCTTCAATGCTCACCGCACCCGTGTGCGCGAGCCAGAGCTACGTGCGTAAGCCGCGCGGCAGGGATGCGTAGGAGGACAACACGCAACAGGGGAGGGGCCCAAGCCTTGCGGCTCGGACCCCTCCCGTTGCTGTGCGAACGCAGCGCGATCGCCGCGTCTCACGCCGACGCTACGCGCCAGCGCTTGAGCGAGTAGTGCGTGACGCTATCGCCTCACTCGCCGCCCTTGCGGCGGCGGATGCGCTTGCGGGCGCGGGGCGCGCGCTCGGAAGAAGAACCGGCAGAACCGGCGGAACCAGCAGAACTGGAATCAGAGTGCTGCGAGTGCTCGCCGCGGCCACGGCCACGAGTGCCGCGGTCGGAGCGGCCGCCCTTGCCGGCGTTCAGCGTGCGATCGCCGTCCTGGGAGCCGCGACGCGACCCGCGCGAACGCGCCCCTTCGGAAGAGGAGCCGCGCGACGAACGACCACGGCCACCACGCGAGCCACCACGCGAGCCGCCGGAACCCGAACGCGCGCCCCGGCCTCGTCCCTCGGAGCGGGGAGCGGAGCCACCCAGGTCCTCGAGGACCTCGGCGTCCAGGCCGGCGCGCGTGCGCTTGGCGCGCGGCAGGCGACCGGTCGTGCCCTCGGGAATGTCCAGGTCGGTGAACAGGTGGGGGGGAGGTGTGGTAGGTCTCGAGCGGATCCGGCACGCCCAGGCCCAGGGCCTTGGAGATGAGCGACCAGCGCGGCGTGTCATCCCAGTCCACGAAAGTGACGGCCGTGCCCGAGTTGCCCGCGCGGCCCGTGCGGCCGATGCGGTGAATGTAGATCTTCTCGTCTTCGGGGCACTGGTAGTTGATGACGTGCGTGACGTCGTCGACGTCGATGCCTCGCGCGGCGACGTCGGTGGCGACCAGGACGTCGACCTTACCGTTACGGAAGGCGCGCAGTGCCTGCTCGCGGGCGCCCTGGCCCAGGTCGCCGTGCAGGGAGCCGACGGCGAAGCCGCGGGCGGTCAGGTCCTCGCCCAGGCGGGCGGCCGTACGCTTGGTGCGGCAGAAGATGACGGTGCGGCCGCGACCCTCCGCCTGGAGGATACGGGCGACGACCTCGACCTTGTTCATGGCGTGAACGCGGTAGATGACCTGCTTGACCGTGTTGACGGTCTGGTTCTGGTCGTCGGGGTCTTGCGCGCGGATGTGGGTCGGCTGGACCATGAAGCGGCGGGCGAGGGCCACGACGGGGCCGGGCATGGTCGCGGAGAACAGCATGGTGTGGCGGTTCTCGGGGACGCGGCTCAGCAGCGTCTCGACGTCGGGCAGGAAGCCCAGATCGAGCATTCGTCGGCCTCGTCGAGGACGACGGTCTCCACGCCGGACAGATGCAGGTGGCCCTTGCGCAGCAGGTCGATGAGGCGGCCGGGCGTGCCCACGACGATGTCGGCGCCACGCTCGAGAGCCTCGATCTGGGGCTCGAAGGCGACGCCGCCGTAGATTTCGACGATGCGGGTCGACAGGTACTTGGCGGCGTCTCGCAGGTCCTGGGCGACCTGCTTGGTGAGCTCGCGGGTCGGCAGGATGATGAGTGCCTGCGGCTTGTTCGGGTTGAGCAGGTCCTCGTAGCCCTCTTCGTCGGGCGCGATGACGTCCTCGAGGACGGGGATACCGAAGCCGAGGGTCTTGCCGGTGCCGGTCTTGGCCTGGCCGATGATGTCGTGGCGGTCCAGCGCGGGGCCAAGCGTCAGGGCCTGGATGGGGAAGGGGTGCGTGATGCCCTTGTCTTCGAGGGCGTCGACGATCGGGTCGGTGACGCCGAAGTCAGCGAAGGACTTCTTGTCGAGGTCCTCGCCCCCCCCTTGCCGGTGATGTCCGGGGTGGCCTCTTCGACTTCGGGGGCTGCGGGCTTGATGTTGCCGAGGCGGACGACGCCTGCGGAGTATTCGACGGACGAGGCCGGGGTGGCCTTTTCGGTGGCATCAACGTCGGTGGTGGGCACAGTTGCCTCAGTGCTGGTGTTGGTCACGATCTACCTTGTCTCCCGGGCTATTCCGGGGTTGGGGTCGGTGCCGATCGCGCATTATCTGGCGCGGGGAAACTCGTCCGCGCGTACGTGTTATGTCTCAAGAATGCGACCGGTCTTCCGGTGGTCATCTTTCAGTGTAATCGTGTGAAGCATACGAGCGGGGGAGGCGATGGTCACAGAGACGGGCGCCAATCGGGCAGAACAGAGCCTCATGCGGCGGGCCGTGGAGCTTGTCAGGCACTATGCTGGAGTCATGGCACACGAGTTTGATTCCGTCCCCGCCGACGACGCCGAAGTCCTTTGGTATTCTCGCCTATTCGTCGCTCGCGTTTATGACGCGCCTCGCGAAGGACGGCGAGCAGGCTCCTACGTTCGAGGCCCACGTGGAGCATGCGCGCATGGCGGCGCGCTGCTTCAAGCTCTACCAGCAGCTGGAGGTGTGGAGTGAGCACCGCGGCTTTGATCTGCTGGCGGCTGGTGATGCGTTCTCGGGCGCGTACGACGACCTGGATGCGCGCACGCGTCCCACCACGTTCGCGGAGCGGGCCGTCAAGACGTTCATTACCCGCGGCATGCTGGGTGACATGTTGATTCGCGTCGCGCAGGTGCACGGCCTGTTCGAGGGGATCGAGGACGTGTGGCCTTTCGAGCAGGGGCATTGGGTGCGTGCGCACCTGGGCCCGCAGATTGAGGCGGATCCGCAGCTGGCGGATCGTCTGTCCCTGTGGGGTCGCCGCGTGGCGGGCGAGGCTCTTGGCCTCGTGCGCGCGACGCTGTTCACCTACCCGTCGCTGGCAGCATCCCCGGAGAACGTCGATGAGATCACGGAGTACGTGATCAAGCGCCACGGGGAGCGCATGAGGGACATTCACCTGAAGGCCTGAGGCCACAGGGTATAGACGAGGCCGGGGTTCCTCGGGCGGTATGGTGTCCGCTCGGGTTCCCCGGCCTCGTTTGTCTGGGCGCGTTTTAGTGGATCGCGAAGCCGACGCGGCGTTCGGACTTGTTGGCGACCTGCACGTATGCGAGGGCCTGGGCGGGCACGAGGGTGCGCTGGCCCTTCGTGTCGGTGAGGTCGAGGACGCCGTTGGTGGCGGCAAGGGCCTCGTGAACCTTGGCCATGAGCTCGCTTTCGGTCATGTCGACGTCGAGACCGAGCTGACGCGTGTTGTCGCGGATGCCGATGAAGATCTCCATGATGACTCCTTGCTGGTAAATATCGTCATGGCCATCATATGTGCCGCAGATGTGGGTGGGGTCTGCGAGTATTGCGTTATGAGCGAAATTCAGGTCAGGTTGCGCAGCCGCAGCGCCGATTGGTGGCGTCTGCCGGAGCTGAACGCGAACCAGCGCGCGGTCCTGGACGCCGCGCAGGCGAGTGACGTGATTGCGCGCGGCGCGCCGTCGTCGGGACGGAGCACGTGTGCCCTGGCGGTGTTCGAGCAGGCGGCCTCCCAGGGCCGCTCCGCGCTGATTCTCGCTCCCGATCGCACGCGCGTCGACGTGCTGACTCCGCGCGCGCAGGCGCTCGGCCCGGACGCGGTGCGCCCGGTGCGCACGCCCGCATCTTTCGCCTATCAGGTGGTGGCCACGTGGCGTACCCAGCGCGACGTTCCGTTGGAGGGGGTCGAGCTGGTGACGGGCGCGGCCCAGGATCAGATGCTCGCCGAGGCCCTGGAGTCGGTGGATGCCCCGTGGCCGCAGGATATTGGCCCGCAGATGCGCGCGATGCCGGCGTTCCGCGCGGAGCTGCGTAACCTGGTGGCCCGCGCGGGCGAGGCCGGGATGAACGCGTCCGAGTTGTCCGAGGCCGGGGCCCGGTTCGACCGCCCGGAATGGCAGGGCGCGGGCGCGATTCTCACGGCGCTGGAGGAGGGGCCCGAGCACTCCCCGGAGTATCCGCGCACCCTGCGCGTGGACCTGTCGCGCATCCAGGCGCTCGCGGCCGACCTGATCGATGCGTGGGAGCAGGACGCGCCCTCGCGCGGCGTGCAGGCGCCCTGCCCGGTGCCCGACGTCGTGATCGTCGATGACCTGCAGGATTGCACACCCTCGACGCTGAGGCTGCTGGAGGCCTGCCGCGACGGCGGTGCCCGCATCGTCGCCTTCTCGGATTCCGATGTGGCTGTGGCCGGGTATCGCGGCGGCGAGCCGCACCTGGACCGCAGGCTCGCGAGCGCCCTGAGCGTCGAGATCTTGGAGTTGGGCCAGGTCTACGACATGTCCAGCGCCGTGCGCGAGTTGGCGCGCCAGGCCTGCGCGCGCATCGCCCAGTCCGGATCGCCCGCCCGACGCGAGGCAACAGTTGGCGACGACGCCCCGGACGGACACCTCGTGACACACCTGGGCGCCACACCCTCGCAGATGGGTGCCCTCATCGCGCGAGCCCTCAGGTCTCATCACCTGCACGACGGCATCGAGTTTTCGGATCAGGTCGTCATCGTGCGCAGCGCGTCGATGGTTGTCGAAACACGCCGCTACCTGGAGCGCGGTGGCGTGCCCGTCGCGGGAGGTGGCCGAGCCTTCGACTTCGCGACCCAGCCGACCACGCGCCTGCTCCTGGACCTCGTGACCATGCCGACGGGGCAGAGCGACACGGACGTGGCCGTGCGCCGCGAGCTCGCCGAGCGCCTCCTGCCCTCGCCTCTCGTGCGCGCCGACGCCCTCGCCGTCCACCGTCTGCTGCGCCGACTGAACGCCGCGCGCGCTCAGGCCGCCGAGGAAGCGGGCGACGAGGCCCCGGTGATCCCGCTGACGGCTGCCGACCTCGTCAGCGACCCGCAGACGTGGAGGCCGGCCCTCGAACAGGCCCAGCAGACGGGCGGCAAGCGCTCCCGCGCAGCCGCAATGCTCGCCCGGCCCCTCGAGACCGCCTCACGCCTGTGGGAGCTGGGGATGAGCGGCAGCGCGCGCCCCCAGGAGCGCCTGTGGTCCCTCTGGGAAGCGTCCGGGGTGGCCGGCGAGTGGCGCTCGCGGGCCATCGCGTCGGACGACTCGTCGGGCTGGTACGACGACCAGCTGGACGCCGTCGTGGCGCTCCTGCGCGTCGCCGACGTGTGGGAGCAGCGCAACCCCGCCGGGTCCGCCGTGGAATTCGCGTCCGAGCTGCTGGCCGGTTCGGTCCCCATCGACACGATCTCGCGCGTGGGCGTGCGCCCGGGTGGCGTCGAGGTCCTCACCCCCGCGCAGGCGATGGGCCGCCACTGGCAGGTCGTCGTCCTCGCTGGCCTGCAGGACGGGGCCTGGCCGAACCTGCGCCTGCGCGACCGGATCCTGCGCGCCGACCTCCTCGCGGACGTGGGGGCTGGCAGGTTCGCCGTGGGTGAGGACGGGCGTGAGGAGCTCATCGATTCAACCCGGGCTGCGCGCCGAGCCGTCCTGGACGACGAGTATCGCATCTTCGTCGCGGCCGTGACGCGATCGCGCAGCATCGTGCACGCCGGCGCGGTGCGCTCGGAGGACGCTGCACCCTCGGTGTTGTTCGACCTGGTGGCACGCCTGGCGGGCACGCACAGAGAAAACGACATCGTTCCGGTGGATCCGGTCGAGGCGCCGCTGTCCCTGTCCGGGCACATCGCTGACCTGCGGGCGCGCGCGGCCAACTCCGACGATCCGGTAGACGCCCAGCTCGCCGCCACCTTGTTGGCCCTGATGGCACGTGAACACGTGCTCTCCGCGCAGCCGCAGCGGTGGCTGGGTGCCGGCGGTACACCCACGACGGACGCGGAGTACACGGGTGACCTCACGCTGTCCCCCTCGCAGTTTGAGCGCGCGCTGGCGTGCCCGCTGCGTTGGTTCCTCACCACCATCGGCGCTGACGGCCCATCGAACGCGGCGGCCAGCCTCGGCACTCTCATTCACGCCGTGGCTGAGGAACACCCGCACGGTAGTGCCGACGAACTTGAGGCAGCCCTCGAGGAACGCATCGAGGAGCTGGGCTACAACCTGGACACGTGGGCGGGGCGTGTCGCCGACCGACACGCCCGCGACATCGTGAACAACCTGGCCACCTACCTGGAGGGTATTCCCGGACCGGTTGAGGTCGAGCAGGCGGTGTCCGCTCAGGTCGAGGGAGTGACCATTCGGGGGCGTATGGACCGCCTCGAGCACGTCGATGAGGGGGTTCGCGTCACCGACCTGAAGACCGGAAAGAGCGGATATTCGGCGAAGAATGTCCCCGATAATCCGCAGCTGGCGGCGTATCAGATGGCCCTGCTTGCTTCGGGCGAGCGGGTCGCGGGTGCGCGCATCGCCTGCTCGGCGACGATAAGCCGAAGTTTTTCGATCAGCCGCGCCTCGAAGGGCAGGCCCTGGAGGACTGGCGCGACAAGATTCGAGCTGTTGCGGCGGACGCGCGAGGCCCCTACTTTGAGGCGCGCCCCTCGGACGCGGCCTGCGCGTACTGTTCGTTCGATCGGCTGTGCCCGGCACGCGAGCGCGGCCACAAGGTGGTGGAGTGACGTGGGGAAGGACAGCGCAATGAATCTTGGCGCCCTGCAGATTCAGGCAATTGTCGATGCAACGAAGACTCCGACCCCGGAGCAGGTTTGCGTGGTCGAGGCTCCGCGCCGCCCACTCCTCGTCGTCGCGGGCGCTGGGTCGGGTAAGACCGAGACCATGTCGATGCGTGTCCTCTGGCTCCTGGCGAACCATCCGGACCTGACTCCGTCGTCGATCCTGGGCCTGACCTTCACGCGCAAGGCGGCTGGCGAGCTGGGGGAGCGCTTGCGTGAGCGCATCCGACTGCTCTCTCGCGAGATGCCCCAGCTGCGTGAGCGCCTCGACGAGGACCCGGTGGCGCTGACCTACAACTCCTTTGCGGAGCGCATCGTCTCCGAGCACGGTATGCGCATCGGGATCGACCCGGACTTTTCGATGCTGTCCGAGGCCGGGGCGATCGACCTGATGACGCAGATCCTCGAGTCGTGGCCCACCGACCTGGATGATGAGCTCACCCCGGCCGGCGTTGTTGGGCAGGTCCTGCACCTCGCGGGCGAGATCGCGGAGCACGGCTACACGGTGGAGCGTGCGCGCGAGGTGTTGGAGGAGTTTGGGCGCGAGCTCGAGCAGGTGGGGCGCGGGAACAAGGAGTCTCGCAAGGCCATTGACGTGAATTCGCGTCGCATTGCCTTCTTGGGGCCGATCGCCGCCTACCAGCAGCGCAAACGCGAGATGGGTGTCCTGGACTTTTCCGATCAGCTGGTCCTCGCCACGCGCATCGTGCGTGAGGCCCCGGCGGTTCGCGAGTCTCTGCGCGAGGAGTTCCGCGCGGTCCTGCTTGACGAGTTCCAGGACACTTCGGTGATCCAGATGGACCTGCTGTCAATGCTTTTCGCAGATCATGCGGTTACGGCAGTGGGAGACCCGAATCAGGCGATTTACGGCTGGAGGGGAGCATCGGCCTCGTCCCTGGAGTCTTTCCTGGATCGTTTCCAGACGGGCACGCCCGACGAGGGGCAGACCCTCACGCTGTCGACTGCCTGGCGAAACGACGTGTCAATCCTGGACGCTGCGAACAGGGTGGCGGCGCCCCTGCGTGAGGTGCCCTCCTTCCAGGTGGGCAAGCAGCAGCTCAAGGCGCAGTCTCCCGTCCTGGTTCCCAGGGGTGGGGCGGGTACGGATCCGTCGACATTGCTTTCACGCAGGACTACGACGAGGCCCTGGGCGCGATGGTCGATTTCGTGCAGCGGGTGCGCTCGCAGCCGGTCATGGACGGCAAGCGGCGCAGCGTCGCCGTGTTAAGTAGGCAACGTCGGGATTTTCCGTTCATCGACGATGCTCTGCGCGAGGCTGGTATCCCGACGGAGATTGTGGGCCTGGGTGGTCTGCTCGATCAGCCTGCCGTGCAGGACGTGCGCGCCGCCTTGGAACTTGCATACGACGTGGAGGCCTCCCCGTGGCTGGCTCGTCTGTTGGCTGGCATTGACCTGGGTGCAGCCGACCTGATGGCGCTGGGTGACTGGGCGCGTCATCTGGCACGTCAGGAGGGTGTTAACCCTCATCAGGCGGTTCTTTTGGATGCGGTGGATTTCCCTCCGAAACCCGGGTGGGCGGATAAGGGGCATCCTGCGATCAGCGAGGAGGCGGTGCGCCGCGTGCGTCTGCTGGGTGAGCGCCTGCGTCAGGTCCGTGAGGGGGGTGGGGCGTTCGATCACCGAGCAGGTGGAGCGGGCGATCCTCATCATGGGCACCCTGGATGATGTGATCGCGGATCCGCTGTCGATGGGTGGGCGCGCAGCGCTCGATGAGTTTATTACTGTGGCTGCGGCGTACGAGCAAGAGACTCCGGGTGCGTCCCTCGGTTCTTTCCTGGCGTATCTGGACATGGCGGAGAAACGTGAGGATGGGCTGGATGCTCCGCTGGGCGAGCCGGACCCGAACGCCGTGCAGATCCTGACGGTCCACGGATCGAAGGGCCTGGAGTGGGATGGAGTTGTGGTGTTTGCGTTGGCCGATGGCTCGTTCCCCCTGCATAAGAGCAAGAGCCGGTCGTGGACGGATGATCCTCCCGCGAACAAGGCGTGGGTGACCGATGCGGGATCGTTGCCCCATCCGCTGCGCGGGGACCGTGCGGATCTGCCGCCTTTCGAGTTCGACGTTGAGGGGGCAAAGAATCCGTCGACTGCCTTCAAGAAGTGGCTGGATGGCGAGTACGGTGTTTCCCTCGGGGAGCACGCGGAGCGTGAGGAGCGTCGTCTGGCCTACGTTGCGATGACGCGTGCGCGCAGCGCTCAGCTGCTGGTGGGCTCCTGGACGTCGGGGTTCAACAAGAAGGTGACGCATCCGTCGCGCTATCTGATGGATGCCAGTGCCCAGCTCTTCGAGCACACGCCTGGCGCCTCGTCGGGCACGGTCGGTGCCATCGAAGACCCGCAGATGTGGTCCAACGGGCGGTGGCGTGACCACGCCGTGAAGTCCTCGGTGGGGGAGGGCAGGTGCTTGATTGCACCGGTCCCTCAGGCCGATGAGGACGGCGAGCAGGGCGTGGGTGTGCGGGTGTTCGAGACCTTTCCGCAGGAGCCGGGTCCCTCGCGTCAGCGCGTTGCGGCTGCCGCTGCGGCAGTGCAGGCACAGATCGACGCGATGCCCGAGGACCAGGACGTGTACGAGGCCTTGGCGCAGCTGGGGGATGACCCCGCGGTGCGCGATACGGTTGCGCTCATCGAGGAGTACCACCTGTCCCAGGAGACGCCAGTCGTCGATCTGTGGGCGGAACGTGTTCCCGCGACGTCCGTGTCGGCCCTCCTACAGGACGCTGATGAGTTTGCGCGCGACATGCGCAGGCCGATGCCGACTCGCCCCAGCTCGTTCTCCGCGCTGGGCACGGTGTTTCATGCGTGGGTGGAGCGCGAGCTCCACCTTGCGAGTGCGGATCCAGCCTCGGAGACTTCTGAGAGCCCCGGCGTGAGCGCGGGGGAGGACGCCGCGCTGGCCGGGGGCGACGACGGAATCGACGAGGCCCTGCTGACGGATGGTGAGCGCGAGCGCCTGGAGCGGCTGCGCGCCAACTTCCGTGCCTTTGTTGCGGGCGAGCTGTCGGATTACCGGGCCGTCGCGATCGAGGAGGCCTTCTCGGTCGAGGTGGGCGGAGTGTCCGTCCAGGGTCGTATCGACGCCGTGTTCGAGCGAGTGCGCGGCAAAGGCCCCCGCTATCTGGTTGTTGATTGGAAGAGCGGGCGCCCGGTGAGCGCGACGACCAAGCCCGACAAGATCGCCTACTTCGTCACCCAGCTGCGCCTGTACCAGCGTGCGTGGGCGGCCCGCACTGGCGTGGATGTATCCGAGGTGGGCGCGATGGTCGCCTTCCTGGCGGGCCCCTCGCACCACACGCTCGAGCGCCTCGAGGACATGCTGGGGGCGGGCGCGTCGTCCCTCGATGACGCGTTGCGCGAAGTCCTGGACAATTAACATCCCTGTTTAATCCAACGCGGCGGGTGACAGGCGGGCAAGAGTTTGTCAAAAACGCTTGAAAATCCTGTCGCCCGCGTCGCCAAAAGGCCTTCACAGGATAGTCGGAATTAATCGCCGGATGTGATGAACTTAAAAAAATGTGGCTTGTGTGTCCCCTTCAGAGGATGGTACAGTTGTCCTGTCAATTTCAATGACGAGAGACGGCACTTTCGGGAACGTTCCCGGGCCCGCGTTACAGAGAGGCAATGCGACCACTGGAACCCCCGGTGCCCCTGACAAGGAAGGAGCGCATCGTGCGCCCCACTATCTCCAAGTTCCTCGCACTCGGTGCGACCGCCTCGGCCTTCGCCCTGCTCGCAGGCGCGTGCGGTTCGGGAGGCGCGTCGTCCAGCGGTGGCTCTGGCGCGGACCAGGTGCACCAGATGTACACCTGGGTCTCCACGGACAACGACCGCGCCCAGTGGCAGTCCTTCGTCGACGCAGCCAAGGAGAAGGATCCCAACTTCACCCTGACCTTCGACGGCCCGGCCTTTAACGACTACTGGACCAAGGTGAAAACCCGCATGGTCGCCTCGGACGCGCCCTGCATCCTCACCACGCAGGCCGCCCGCGCGCAGGAGCTGTCCGGCCTGCTTGAGCCTCTCGACTCCTACATGGAAGCCGCCGGCATCAAGGCCTCCGACTACAACGCTGCGATGATGCAGGGCATGACGGTCGATGGCAAGGTTCTGGCCCTGCCCTACGACGCCGAGCCCGACGTCCTGTACTACAACCGTGAGATGTTCGAGAAGGTCGGCCTGGAGGCCCCCCTCGACCTCCTACACGACCGAGCAATTCCTCACGGATGCCAAGGCTCTGACGGGGGATGGCAAGTACGGCGTCGCCGTCAAGCCGCTCCTCCTGGGCAACGCTCCCGGCGACTTTGGTATCGCGTTCGGCGGCCAGGTCTCCAAGGACGGCAAGAACACCCTGACGGATCCTAAGTTCGTTGAGGGCGTCCAGTTCGCCTTCGACCTGGTTCACAAGGAGCAGGTCGCGGTTGCCCCGAACGCCGCCGACAACGACGGCCCGGCGCAGACCGCCTTCACCTCCGGCACCGCCGCGATGATCGTGGACGGCCCGTGGATGTACGGTTCCTTCGAGAAGGAGCTGGGCGATAAGCTCGGCGTCGCGGTCCTGCCGACCCCCACCGGCCAGCCTCGTGCGGTCATCCAGGGTTCCGGCTTCGGGATCTCGAAGTCCTGCCCGGACAAGCAGGCTGCGTTCAATGTTCTCAAGGAGCTCGTGACCCCCGAGGTCATCGGCACCGTTGCTGACAAGCAGGGCACTGTTCCCTCCGTCGAGTCCGCGATGGACAAGTGGGCGGCCAACAAGCCCGAGGACAGCGCCGAGGCCGTGCGCGTCCTCCTCGAGAACGGCACCCCGCTCGTGACCACGTCGACGTGGAACCAGATCAACACGTCCTTCCAGCAGTACTCGCCTGAGGGTTTCCGCGGCACCAAGACCGCTCAGGACATCCTCACCGATCTGCAGAACTCCGCTGGCTGATCCCAGCTCACCATGAACGAGGCCGGGGGCCACTCGGTTCCCCGGCCTCGTTTCGTGGGTTTCTTCCCGTTAGCGCTAACGATGTCGTGAGCGGGACTGCGGAACCCACTGACACTTGACGAAAGGTGTGCATAGCTCATGAGCGTTGACACTGTGAAACCCGGCCGCGAGGCACCCTCGGGCGCGGCGGGCGCGGCGGGCGCGGGGGAGGCGAAGGCCTCCAAGCGCGGCAAAGACTCCGCGCGCGCTGAGGGTCGGCGGGGCGATGGCCTGCGCGCCCTCGTCTACCTGTCGCCCGGAATGACGGGCTTCCTTCTCTTCATCGTCCTGCCCCTGATCGCATCCCTCGTGATCTCCTTCTTCGACTGGTCGATTTTCGGAGGCGGCCGCTTTATCGGAGTGGAAAACTACCGGCGCATGCTCAGCGGCGAGGACCCGGCGTTCTGGACGGTCATGCGCAACACCGTCGTGTTCGCCGCCTGCTACACGGCGCTGAATCTGGTGATTTCGATCGGCTTGAGCTACTGGCTCCAGCGCGTGCCGGAATGGCTCAGCCGCGTCCTGAGGGTCATCTTCTTCATCCCGGTCGTCACCCCGATGGTCGGTAACGCGTTGATCTGGGAGGCTCCTGCTCTCCGACAACGGCGTGGTCAACTCGGCTCTGGCCGTCTTCGGGATCGAGCACATTCCCTTCCTGAACAGCCCGACTCTCGCGATGGTCTCGCTGCTCATGATGAGCCTGTGGCAGGGCCTGGGCTACAACATCGTCGTCCTGACGGCCGGCCTTAACGGCCTGAACTCCTCGGTGCTCGAGGCCGCGACGATCGACGGCTGCAACGGCGTCCAGCGCTTCTTCAAGGTCGTCTTCCCGATGATTTCGCCGACCGTCTTCTTCTGCACGGTCATGACGGTCATCGGTGCCTTCAAGGTCTTCGCTCAGCCCTACTTCCTGACGCTGGGCGGCCCGGGCGAGGCGACCAACACGATCGTGCTGGCCCTGTACCGCAACGGTTTCTCTTTCGACAAGCTCGGCTACGCGTCCGCGATGGCGTGGGTGCTCTTCGTGATTGTCATGACGGTGACGGCCCTGCAGTTCGCTGGCCAGAAGAAGTGGGTGAATTACGATGCATAACAAGAAGCGTCTTTCCACGATCATTTCGGTGGTCCTGCTCGGGATCATCGCGGTCGGTTTCCTCTTCCCCTTCGTGTGGATGGTCGCGACCTCCCTCAAGCCCACGACCGAGGTTTTCAGCCTGAGCCCGACGGGCAGCAGGATCGCCTGGGACAACTATCCGTCGGCTCTGAACTCGATTCCCTTCGGCCGAGTCGTCCTCAACTCGTTTATCGTGTCGCTGGCAGGCGCGGCCCTCGTAGTCGTCGTGTCGGTGCTGTCCGCCTACGCGTTCGCTCGCCTGCGCTTCAAGGGCCGCGACCAGCTGTTCATGGTGTTCCTGGGCACGCTCGTTCTGCCCCAGGAAGTCCTCGTGATCCCGCTGTACATCGGTATGCAGCGCATGGGCTTGGTGAACTCCTACTTCGCCCTCATCGTGCCCTTTGCGTTTGGTGCGTTCGGTGCGTTCCTGATCCGTCAGTTCCTCATGTCCCTGCCCCTCGAGTTCGAGGAGGCTGCGCGTATCGACGGATGCAGCGACTGGCAGATTCTCACGAAGGTCCTGCTGCCCCTCCTCAAGGCTCCGATCACGGTGGTTGGAGTGTTCGCGTTCATTGACTACTGGTCCGCGTTCCTGTGGCCCCTCATCGTGGTCAACGATTCGACGCTGGCGACGATCCCGCTGGGCCTGCAGATGTTCTCGGGTGAGCGCGGCACTGACTGGGGCCCGCTGATGGCCGCGGTGACGATGACGACGATCCCGTCGATCCTGCTGGTCGTGTTCCTGCAGAAGCAGCTGGAAAAGGGCGTCACCCTGGGTGCCTTCGGAGGACGCTGATGATCATGAGCGAAACGATGAGCGATACCGAGCGCTGGAGTGCGCTGTCCCGCCCGACCCCGCAGTGGTTCGAGGACGCCCCGCTGGGCATCTTCGTCCACTGGGGCCCCTACTCGGTCCCCGCGTGGGCCGAGGACCACGGCGAGCTGGGCGTCGAGGAGGACTGGGAGGCCTGGTTCACCCATAACTCCTACGCGGAGTGGTACTTCAACACGATTCGTATTCCGGGCTCCCCGGCCGCGCTGCGGCACAAGGACCTGTACGGGTCGGCCTCGTACGATGCGTTCCTGGACGCGTGGGACCCCGACGCGTGGGATCCGGCTGAATGGATGCGCATCTTCCACCGTGCCGGTGCCGGTTATGCGGTGCTCACGACCAAGCACCACGACGGCGTGACCCTGTGGGATGCCCCTGAGACGGGCACACGCAACACCGTGCGCCGAGGCCCGTGCACCGACCTCGTGGCCGGCTTCGCGGATGCTGCGCGCGACGAGGGCCTGCGAGTGGGCCTGTACTACTCGGGCGGCCTGGACTGGCACTACCGGCCCGCGCGTCCGATCCTCTCCGAGGATGACTGTAAGGACCTGTGCCGCCCGAAGGACGCCGACTACGCGCGCTACTGCTTCGTGCACGTGCGCGACCTGATCGACCGTTACCAACCCGACGTCATCTGGAATGACATCGACTGGCCGGACGAGGGGAAGGACTTCGGCCCCCACGGCCTGGGCACGCTCTTTGAGTACTTCTACGCGGCGCGCCCCGATGGCGTGACGAACGACCGCTACGGCGGCGTCCACGCGGATTACCTGACCAGCGAGTACCAGCACATGGGCGACTCGGAGACCAGTGGCAAGCCGTGGGAGAACTGTCGAGGCGTCGGCCTGTCCTTCGGCTACAACCGTGCCGAGGGCGAGCACCAGTACCTCAGCGGCGCGGCCGCCGTCCGCCACCTGGTGGACGTGGTCTCGCGCGGCGGTCGCCTCTGCTCAACGTGGGTCCGAAGGCCGACGGCACGATCCCGCGCGAGCAGCGCGAGTGCCTCGAGGGCCTGGGCACCTGGAACGACCTGTACGGATCGGAGCTGCGCGGCGTACGTGCGCTGTCGGCCAAGGACCTCGAGGCTGTCACCGCGCAGTCCTCGCAGGACGAGGCCTGGGTGCGTCTTCTTGTTCACGAGGACCACGTCGCCGTGGTCGCGGATGCGTCCGTCACGCGCGTGTCGGGTCTACTGCAGGGATTCGACTACTTGCGTTCCGCGATCCTCACGCCGGGCGCGGCGTGCGCCGGGGATGGACAGAGTCTGACCCTGCAGGCGGGGGAACAGCCTCCGAGCGATGCTCGCGGTGATGCTCTGCCGCTGGTCATCACAGCTCCTCGAGTGTGAGATGAGGTTGTCGGCGCGGGTCTTCAGACTCGCGCCGACAACTTTTTATACGAGCAGCGACACGGTCGCCACGATCGTCGTCGCGATGACGAGGGTCATAGCCGGAGATTCCTTATCGGTGCGGGTGATATCGGTGAGAAAACAGCCCAAGGAGACGGAAATGATGGGGCCCGCTGTACGATAGAGGCATCGGTATACGTGTGGGAGGAGGAACGCCATGAGCGCGCGAGTCGCCGTCAGTCAGCCAGTGCTCTCGTGGGCCCTCCAGCGCTCTGAGCGTACCTTCGAGGATGCGCTGACGAAGTTCTCACAACTTGGGGACTGGATGGACGGAAGCGGCCAGCCGACTCTTCACGATCTCGAGAAGTTTGCGGCTTACACCCACACATCCCTCGGGGCGCTCATCGTGCCTGAACCACCCGATGAGGCGTTGCCTATCGCCGATATGCGTACCCGTGAGAGTGCCGCTATTGAGCGTCCCTCCGGGAATCTTCTCGACACCATCGACCGCTATCAGCAGTTCCAGGATTGGTATCACGATTATGCCCTCGAACAGGGAGCGGAGAAACTTCCATTCCTAGGGTCTGCGAGCGCGCAGGATTCCCCACGGGTTATTGCTCGCCGCGTACGCTCTCTCCTGCAACTCGATCACGTATCGGCGACTGGAACCCAGCAATGGTGCCACGATATCGTCGCAGCGCTTGAAGGCGTTGGCGTGCTTGTCATGAGGAGTGGCGTCGTCGGTGCGAGCAACACGAGGAAGCTCTCTACGCGGGAGTTCCGTGGATTTAGCCTTTACGACGACATTGCCCCCCTTGATTTTCGTCAACGTCGCTGACGAACCGTATAGCGCACAGAACTTTACCCTCCTGCACGAGTTTGCCCACTTGCTTCTCGGACACAGTGCACTGTCTGGCGGTGACCGCTTGCTTGGCGGAAGCGGCGAAGAAGCGTGGTGCAATCGCGTCGCTGCATGTGTGTTGCTGCCTGACGAGACGCTGACGGCTTTCGACGAAGCGATAACTGTGCTGGATTACCGTGCGGTTGCGCGTCGCTTTGGCGTGTCCGCCGAGGTTGCACTCCACAGACTGCACGGAGCTCAGCGGATTGGTGACGAGCATTACCACGAGCTTCTCGAGGCGGTGCGCGCTGACTACGGTGACGAAAAGCGTCGCAATGGCGGCGGTAACTATTACAACACTCTCACCGCGCGTCTTGGGCGTTCATTTGCGACCGCGATCGTTACATCCACCCTGGAGGGGCGTACGGGATTCACGGAGAGTTTCCGTATGATCGGCACACACAAGAGGGAAGTGTTCGACGAACTGGCGAGACATCTCCAGGTGGTGTGAGAGATGTACGTCCTCGACACGAACGTCTTCATCGATGCTGCAAACGCGTACTATGCGTTCGATCTGGCCCCCGGATATTGGGACTTCCTCGTTCGGCTATTCGACTCTCACCACGCCGTGAGTATCAAGTCCGTGTACGACGAACTGGACGATGCGAGCGATGACGATCCTCTCAAGGCCTGGGCGAAGCAGCATAAACAACATTTTATTGCTCCCGACTCGCGCGTGGTGGCTCGCTATCAGCAGGTCATGAAGTGGGCAAAAGACAACTATGAGGCGCCAGCAGTCGGCGATTTTCAACGCGTTGCGGACTCCTGGATCGTTGCGCACGCACTGGCTAATGGGTGGGTGGTCGTCACGCACGAAAAGTCGGCACCGAGATCGAAGAAACGGATTAAGATTCCCGACGCATGTGCCGCGCTTGGGGTGGAGTGCCTCAACCCCTTTACGATGCTTCGCGACATGGGAATGAGCCTCGCTCTGTAGCTGTGTCAGTGTGCAGGGGATGTGCCACTGGGCCTGTGCGCAAGTTGTTGACGGTTTGTTTATGCGGCTGTTGTCCAGGCCGCTTGGTGTAGTTCGTATTCGATGGGGGGATTTGCCGCCGAGGCTGGTGTGGATGCGGCGGCGGTTGTAGAAGTCTTCGATCCAGGTGGCGACCCCGGTGTAGACCTGGTCGCGGGTGGTGAAGGTACGCCGGTAGTAGTACTCGGTTTTGAGGGTGGCCCAAAAGGATTCGGCCATGGCGTTATCCCAGCACACTCCAGCCTGCCCCATCGACACGGTTCCTTTCACGGCGCGCATGTAGGCTGCCAGTTTCTGGGAGGTGAACTGTGTTCCCCGATCAGCGTGGAGCACGACCCCTGTGGGGAAGCCGCCGCGGGTGGTGGCGGCCATGTCGAGCGCGGTGATGACCAGGTCGGTGCTTTGCTGCTCGCCCATGGCGTATCCGAGCACTCGACGCGAGTGCGCATCGCGCACGGCGCACAGGTAGACCCAGCCTTGGGCGCAGCGCAGGTAGGTAAAGTCCGTGATCCACACCCGATCCAGGGCGCCTTGGTCCCACTGGCGGGCGCAGTGGTCCTCATGGGCCACAGGACCGCGCCGGCCGCGCTTGGCCGGGCGTGGGTGCGTGTTCAGGCCTGTGAGGCCTTGGCGGCGCATCGACGCGGCGACCGCACGCACCCCCACATCCACGCCCGCGCGCGTCAGAGCATGGCGGATGCGAGGAGCCCCATACGTGCCGCCCGACACCTCGTGTTCCCAGGCCACCGCCTCATCCAAACGCCGACGCGCCAGCGCGCGCTTGCCCCGCTGGGGTGCACGGTTTTTCCACGCGTAATAGCCTGCGCGCGTCACCCCCAAGACCTTGGCCATCAAGGTGATTGAGTAGGAAGCCTTCTGCGCGTCCATCAGTTCAAAGCGCTGGTGTTTTGGTGCCCAGACGCGAAGAAGGCGCTGGCTTTTCCCAAAAACTCATTCTCCTTCTCCAGCTGGCGCACCCTCCGGCGCAGAGCAGTGATCTCAGCTTCCATCTCGCGTGGATCAGGGCGCCCCTGCTGGGCGGCCTGGCGCCGCTCGCGCTCGAGTTTGACCCACCGGCCCACCACCGATTCACCCAGCCCCACATCCCGGGCCACAGACGCGATCGAAGACCCCGTATCCAACACCAGACTCGCAACATCACGACGATACTCCGGCGTAAAACGACGACGAGTTCCCATAACAGGCACCTCACTGGCCGCAGGCACACACACCCGCTTCACGAAGTGTCAACAACACCAGCCTAAGCCCAGACCGCCGTATTCGCGTCGCGCCGGTATGTCCACAGGGCGATCGCGTCGCCGATGAGGAGGAGGGCGAGCATGACGCCCGTCTACTCTTTCGCGGGTAGAACCGGGGCGAAGATCGCGGCAGCGACCGACGCGAGCCCTGGCACGGCAGTTTTCGCCAGCCCGGTGAGCGCGGCGGCCGCGATAAGAGCGACTCAGGTGAGGGCGCTCAGCGTCGACAGATCCACGGGGTCTCCTTGTGTTGTAGGTCAGGACACGACACAGCGCAAGAGTATGATCGCGAGTCATCGTGACAGGCTCGAGTGCGATGCGCTCGCGGCGCGTGAGATCGATGGGGTGGAAGCGAACGAGTCGCTTCCACCCCCCCAGATGGTTCGCGCGGGAAGTTGAGGAACCGCGCGAAGCTGCTCACTGACCCAGCAGCGTGCCCTTCACGTAGTCGCGCGCGATGTGCGCGTACTCAAGTGGAGGAGCGATCTTCGGATCCTGCTCGGCTTCAACCAGGATCCAGCCCTTGTAGCCGTGCTCAACGAGGAAGGCGTAGGGCTCGGTGAAATCGATGGTGCCGTCGCCGGGAACCGTGAACATGCCGGCGAGGAAGGAGTCGAGGAAGGAGCGCTTGGCCGCTCGGGACTCTTCCATCTTGGCGGGGCGCACGTCCTTGAAGTGCACGTGCTTGATGCGGTCGATCGCGCCGCGCAGCAGGCCCATGACGTCGCCATCACCCACGTAAGCGTGGCCCGTGTCGAAGAGGAGAGAAACCTTGTCCGGGTCGGTCAGCTCGAGCAGGCGCAGCGTCTCGTCCTTAGTCTGGACGACGGTGCCCAGGTGGTGGTGGTACACCAGGTCGAGGCCGTACTCGTGGGCGATCTCGCCGAGCTTGTTCAGGCCCTCGGCCAGAACGGACCACTCCTCGTCCTTGAGGACGGGCTTGTTCTCGAAGATGCAGATGTCGCGGATGCCCTGCACCGAGCCGGTCTGCTCGGAGACAACGACGCGGGTCGCACCCAGGAACTGCAGGTACTCGCAGGTGGCGCGGAAGTCCGGGATAACGGCCTCGACGCCGTCGCGAACGATGAAGCTGGAGAACCACTGGGCGACGATTGTCAGGCCCGCAGCGTCGGCCTTTTCCTTCGTCTCTTCCTTCGAGGGGTACCAGCCGGCGACCTCAGTGCCAGCAAAGCCGGCTTCGGCCAGGTCGTCGAACATGATGTCAATGGTGTTCCATTCGCCGACCTCGGGAATGTCGTCGTTACGCCAAGCGATGGGGTGCATGCCCCAGGTGATGCCGTTGGGGTCATTGATCGCGGTTGCAGGATCGTAGACGTGCGTCATTGCAGCTCTCCTATGAGTCGCGGTTGTATCCGTTGGCGATGTGCGTCGGTGTCACTATTCTACCCAATCCTATTTTATTGTCCAGACAAAGATGGCGGCTTGGGAGATTTCTCAGCCGGGTGGACAGGGAGTGAATGCGCGCGCATTTGCTGACCTGTGAAACCGGTCTGACAGATGTGTTTGATATCCGCGCCAGATTGGTGCAGTGCTCCGACAATGACCATCGATGTGTGAAAATCCCGGTGGGACGCATGGTGTCCCACCGGGATCACTCAGACGTGGCTCAGGCCAGCGACACGGGCTGGCCGGTCTTCGCCGACTCCGTGGCGGCCTCAGCCAGGCGCAGAGCCTCGATCGCATCGTCGATGGACGGCGTGGGCGTGGTACCCGTGACGACCGCGTCGATGAACTCGGTCAGCTCAATGCGGTACGCGTCCGCGTAGCGCTGCAGGAAGAAGTCAAGGTACGGCTCGGCCGCATCCGTGACCTCGGCGTTGGATAGGCGCACGGTGGTGGCGCGGATGTTGTCCGCGTTGAGGGTACCCGTCGAGCCTTGGGCCTCCAGGCGCTGATCGTAGCCGGCCGAGCACTTGCGGTTGTTGATGATGGTGGCGACGACGCCGGCGGCGTTCTTCAGGGTGACCACGGCGGCGTCGAAGTCGCCGGCCTCCTTGATCTCCTCGTTGAAGTTCTGGCCGAAGGCGTGCACCTCGACGATGTCGCCCAGGAAGAAGCGGGCCATGTCGAAGTCGTGGATGGTCATGTCGCGGAAGATGCCGCCGGAAACCTTCACGTACTCAGCCGGGGGAGCGGAGGGGTCGCGCGAGATGATGAGCAGGTTCTCCAGATCGCCGATCTTTCCCTCGTCGAGCTGAGCGTGAACCGCGGCGAAGGAGGGATCGAAGCGGCGGTTGAAACCGAACATGACGGGCACGGACACGGCACCCAGCTCGTCGCGAGCGGCCTCAACGTCCTTCATGTCCAGGCGATCGGCTTCTCGCACAGCACGGCCTTGCCGGCCTTAGCGGCGGCGAGCAGGTGAGGGATGTGCAGCGGCGTGGGCGATCCGATGACGACGGCGTCGATGCCCTCGTCGGTGAAGACGGAATCCACGTCGGTCGTGTGGCGCGCACCGTAGACCTCGGCCAGCTTACGCGCGGCATCACCGAAAGGATCGGCAACGAGGGCGAGGGTGGCACCGGGGTGGGCGGCAATGGTCTTGGCATGGACGTGGCCGATGCGGCCGGCACCGATAACGGCAATGTTGAGCATCTTTGCTTCTTTCTAGGTGAGAGGGGTGTGCCGGAGAGTAGAAAAACCGTGACCGGTGGTGGCCCCACGCGCATCGTGTGGGGCCACCGAATGGATCACGGAGCGGGCATAATGACGTCGCGCACCAGGGCGTCGAGGTCGGCGTCTGCCTGCAGGAAGCCGCGCAGGGTCTTCACGGTGGCACCGAAGGTGTCGAACTCCTCTGGGGTCATGCCGTCGGGCTCGTAGGCGCGGACGAACTCGGGGATCGAGAGCAGCGTCTTCATGATGTCCTCGCGCACCGGGATGTCCATGCGCTCTTCCATCTTGTAGTCCGAGTCGTTGATGCGCTTGGCCCACTTGAACGGCGGGGAGACCACGACGTCGCCGCCGACGAACTCGGACCAGTGCATGACGTTACGGAACGCGGCGGAGAGCATGCGGGCGCGCAGGCCGCGCTTCTGGAACTCCTGGTAGGCGCGCTTGAAGGCGGCAATGCCCGCCCACTCGAGGTGACCCGGATCCAGGAACATCCCGACGCGCTCGGCGACCTCCTTGATCCAGTCGTCGAGGCGGCCCACCATGAGGGTGACGACCGGGCCCATCTGGGAGGTGTCCTTGCCCTCGGCCTCGCGGCGCTTGAGGCCACGCTCGATGGCCTCGCCCGTGGTGACGGCCTGCGCGACGGAGAAGGAGACCGTCACGTTGACGGAGACGCCGCGGTAGGTGGCCTCCTCGATGGCCTCGATGCCCACCGAGGTGGCGGGGATCTTCACGATGATGTTCTTGGCGAGGTTGTGGAACTCCTCGGCCTGGTCGGCCAGAGCCTTGGCGGAGCGAGCCAGGCGCGGATCCGTCTGCATCGACAGGCGACCGTTGCGACCGTTCTCGGCCTCGAAGATGGGTTCGAGGAGCTTGGCGGCCTCGAGGGACAGTTCACGCACGACCTGCCAGCCGATCTCGGACTCGGTGGCGTTGGGCATCTCCTTGGCGAGCTCCGCAATGCGGGGCAGCCACACGTCGCGACGCTGGTTGATGCAGGTGTAGGCGATGGTCGGGTTGCAGGTAGCACCAACGCCGCCGAAGGAGATGGACTGCGCCAGCTCGCCCGGATCCGAGGAATCGTTCCACAGGGCGGTGGGGGTGTGACGCGCGGCGTCCAGAAGGGGGCCGGGGGTGTACTCGATGGACATGGCGGGAAGCACTCCTTTGTGATTGCTTTCGACTTTCTCCGTCGAACGCAAGTCTACGGCGAGCGCTTTTGCCTGTCAACAGTTTGTTAGGACAAAGTGTCAATACTTGATCACTGAGCGAAAAGGCTGGCTTCGAAGGAGTATCGCGATGCGCGGTAGATGTGGTTGCCGTACTCCACGATGCGCCCCGAGGGGTCGTACGTCGTGCGCTGCGTCGTCAGCAGGGCGGCGCCGCGATGCTCGGACAGGAGCTTGGCTTCCTTCGTCGTCGCGCTGCGGGCGCCGATCACCTGGCGGGCCGAGGCCAGGGTGACCCCGCGCTCGCGCATGAGGTCGTAGAGGGAGGCGGACTCGAGCTCCTGCATGGTCGGCGCGATGTCCGCCGGGATGAAGTTGGTGAGCACGGCGATCGGCTCGTCGTTGGCAAAGCGCGTGCGCTCGATGTGGACGATGAGGGTTCCCTCGGCGATCTTGAGGATGTCGGCTTCCTGAGCGTTGGCCGGGCGTGCCTCGTAACGTTGAATCGTCGTGTGGACCTTGTGTCCGGCGTTGACGAGGTCGCGCATGAGGGAGGTGAGTTCCATGGGGCGGTGGACGTGGCGCGGGGACACGATTGTGCCGACGCCGCGGCGGCGCGTCAGGAGGCCTCGGTCGACCAGGCGCTGGAGGGCCTGTCGTGCCGTGGGGCGGGAGACGTGTAGTCGCGCAGCCATCGACAGTTCGTCCTCCAGGCGCGTGTCCGCGGGCAGCGCGCCGGAGTTGATGAGCTGTGCGATGGGCTCCGAAATTTGGAAGTATAGCGGCACGGGGGAGGAGCGATCCAGCGTGATGTCCGGAACGTAGGGGGTGTTCTCCGGGGTGGGCGATGCTTTGGGCATGTCAAACCTTCGTGTGCGGCGCGACGGCTGTGTTAATTAAATACGGTTACATGGTATCAGCGTTGATGTCAGGAGCAAGACTGACGCGCTGTTACATATTGTACGGACAAAGTTTGACGATTGCCCGTTGATAGTGCATTCTTGGAGAGAAAGGTCTACGTTCCACCCCAATGGAGAGGAAGGAGGCACCATGTCTCTCGAGCGCCGCTATGTCGACATTCTGACAATGGGTCGTTCCGGCATTGACATTTATCCTCTCCAAGTTGGCGCCCACCTCGAAGACGTCGAGACCTTCGGAAAGTTTCTCGGCGGTAGCCCGACGAACGTCGCCGTCGCCGCCGCGCGCCTCGGGCATCGCTCCGGCGTCATCACCGGCGTGGGGGATGACCCCTTCGGCCGTTTCGTGACCCGGGAACTGGAGCGCCTGGGCGTCTCCTCCGACCATGTCGTCACCGTGCGCGACTTCCACACCCCCGTGACCTTCGCCGAGCTTTTCCCGCCGGACTCCTTCCCGCTCTACTTCTACCGTGAGCCCAGCGCGCCGGACCTGGAGCTGAGGGAGGACCAGGTGGATTGGGACGCCGTTGAACGAGCCGGAATCTTCTGGTTCACCGTGACCGGCCTGTCGCGCGACTCCTCCTTCGGCCTGCACCTGCGCGCCCTCGATCACCGCGACCGCTCCAACGGCGTGACGATCCTCGACCTCGACTACCGCTCCAATCTGTGGAGCGGCATGGCCCAGGCGCGTTCGCGCGTCGCAGCCGTCCTGTCCCGCGTGGACGTCGCTGTCGGTAACCGCCAGGAATGCGAGATGGCCGTCGGCGTCTCCGACCCCGATGGCGCAGCTGACGCTCTCCTCGAACGGGGCGTTAAGCTCGCGATCGTCAAGCAGGGCTCCAAGGGAACTCTCGCCAAGACCGCCGACGAGCGCGTGTGGGTCGACGCCTGGGATGTGGACGTCGTCAATGGACTCGGTGCGGGGGACGCCTTCGGAGGCGCGCTCATCCACGGCCTCGTCGAAGGGTGGGACCTCGAGCGCACGATCCGTTACGCCTCGGCCGCGGGAGCCTACGTGTGTTTGCATATCGAATGCTCGACAGCGATGCCGACCCTCGAGCAGCTGCACACCTTCGTCGAAACGGGGGTCCTCCCGTAACCCACCCGACTCGCCCCAGCCTCGTCCCCCTTTTCAACCAGCGGCACCGATGCCCAACTTTCAGGAGACTACGATGACTCTTCCCGACATTTACGTTCCCGCCGGCTCCTCCGGCCACGGCAATTTCACCGTCGATATTGACCCCCAGCGTGCCGGTTGGGCCTTCTCGGGTCTGCGCGTCCTCGTTCTCGAGGCCGGTGCCTCCCAGGTCGTCGAGACCGGCGAGGCCGAGCTCCTCGTCCTGCCCCTCGCCGGGGGCGCGACCGTTGAGGTCGACGGGCAGATCTACGGGCTGGAGGGTCGCCGCGGCGTCTTCTCCGGCGTCACCGACTACCTGTACGTGGGGCGCGGCAAGAGCCTGACCGTCACCTCCGCTGGCGGGGGCCGCTTCGCGTTCCCCTCCGCGATCGCCACCCGCGACATCGACGTCGCCTACTACCCCAAGAGCCAGGTCCGCGTCGACCTGCGCGGCGCCGGCGACTGCTCGCGCCAGGTCAACAACTACTCCCTGGCCGTCGAGGGCGTCACCACCTCCCACCTGCTGGCCTGCGAGGTCATCACCCCCGGCGGTAACTGGTCCTCCTACCCAGCCCACAAGCACGAGCAGGACTCCGAGGACGAGCGCGAGCTCGAAGAGATCTACTACTTCGAGATCGAAGACGGCCCCGAGGGATCCAAGGGCTTTGGCCTGCACCGCACCTACGGCAGCCCCGGCCGCCCGATCGACCTGTGCTGCGAGGTCCACGACGGTGACGTCGCCCTCGTGCCCCACGGCTACCACGGCCCCTGCGTCGCGGCCCCCGGCTACGACATGTACTACCTGAACGTCATGGCCGGCCCGAACGAGGACCTCGTGTGGCTTGCCCCCGACGATCCGGCGCACCACTGGATCCGTGCGACCTGGGAAAACCAGGAAGTGGACCCCCGACTCCCCATGAACAAGTAAGACAGTCCCGAAAGGACAACCCATGAGCAAAGAAGCCTATAAGGGAACCGTGCGCCTGACGGTCGCACAGGCAATCATTCGCTTCCTGTCCAACCAGTACACCGAGCGCGACGGCGTCGAACACCGCCTCATCGCGGGCGCCTTCGGCATCTTCGGCCACGGTAATGTCGCCGGCATCGGCCAGGCCCTGCTGCAGAACGAGATCGCGCCCGCCGAGGGTGAAAACCCGATGCCCTACATCATGCCCCGCAACGAGCAGGGTGCCGTCCACGCGGCCACGGCATTCGCCAAGACGACGAACCGCCTGCAGACCTGGATGACGACCGCGTCGATCGGCCCCGGCTCGCTCAACATGGTGACCGGTGCTGCGACGGCGACAACCAACCGCCTGCCCGTCCTCATCTTCCCCTCCGACCAGTTCGCGACCCGCATCCCGGACCCGGTCCTCCAGCAGCTCGAGGATTCGACCTCGCTCGACGTGACCGTCAACGACGCGTTCCGCCCCGTGTCGCGCTTCTTCGACCGCATCAACCGTCCCGAGCAGCTGATTCCCTCGCTCCTGAACGGCATGCGCGTCCTGACCGATCCGGCCGAGACCGGTGCCGTGACGATTGCTCTGCCCCAGGACGTTCAGGCTGAGCCTACGACTGGCCGATCGAGTTCTTCGCCAAGCGCGTGTGGCACGTGCGCCGTCCCCCCGGCCGAGCGCGCCGCCCTCGAGCGCGCGGTCGCCAAGATCCGCGCCGCCAAGCGCCCCCTCATCATCGCCGGCGGCGGCACCATCTACTCCGAGGCCTCCGAGGAGCTGCGCGCATTCGCGGCCGCGACAGGCATCCCGGTCGCCGACACGCAGGCCGGTAAGGGTGCCATCAACTGTGATCACCCCTGCTCCGTGGGCGGCGTCGGCTCCACCGGCGGCGACTCGGGCAACCACCTCGCCGACAAGGCCGACCTGATCATCGGCGTGGGCACGCGCTACTCCGACTTCACCACGGCCTCGAAGACGCAGTTCAAGAATCCCGACGTCTCCTTCGTCAACATCAACATCACGCCCTTCGACGCCGCCAAGCAGAGCGCCGAGATGGTCGTGGCCGACGCCCGTGAGGCGCTCGTCGCACTGACCGAGGAGCTGGCCGACTACCGCGTCGACGAGTCCTACACCGCCGAGATCGCCGCCGAGCGCGAGGCGTGGGCCGCCAAGGTTGAGCAGTGCTACCACGTGGGCAACGCCCCGCTGCCCGCGCAGACCGAGGTCTTCGGCGCGCTCAACGAGCTCATGGGCGACGAGGACGTGGTGATCAACGCCGCCGGCTCGATGCCCGGTGACCTGCAGGCCCTGTGGCAGGCCAAGACTCCCGTCCAGTACCACGTCGAGTACGCCTTCTCCTGCATGGGCTACGAGGTCCCGGCCGCCATGGGCGTCAAGCTGGCGCGTCCGCAGTCCGAGGTCGTCTCGATCGTCGGTGACGGCACCTACCAGATGCTGCCCATGGAGCTGGCCACGGTCGCCCAGGAGGGCATCAAGGTCATCTACGTCCTGCTGCAGAACTACGGCTTCGCGTCGATCGGTGCCCTGTCCGAGTCGCGCGGCTCCCAGCGCTTCGGCACGAAGTACCGCCAGCGCGGGACCGGCTCTCACCTGGAGGACGCGGACACGATCGCTGGCGTGGACATCGCGGCGAACGCACGTTCTTGGGGTATCGACGTGATCGAGGTCCACACGATCGATGAGTTCAAGGAGGCCTACAAGGCCGCCGCCGCCTCGGATCGTGCGACCATGATCCACATCGAGACCGACCTGATGGGCCCCAACCCGCCCGGATCCTCCTGGTGGGATGTGGCGATCTCGGAGGTGTCCGTGCTCGAGTCGACGCAGCGTGCGTACGAGGACTACCAGAACGATCGCAAGCCGCAGCGCCACTACCTGTGACGCGTCGGCGCGCTGGCGTGGGCGGCCCCGGATGTGTTCCGGGGCCGCCCCCTATTTTGTCGAGGGGGACGAGGCGGGGGCGGGGAGTGCGCGATGGGGCAGGCCCGGCCACGGCCTCGTTCGGGGAGCGCGAGGCTTGTGTCCGATAGACGGGACAATTGTGTCCTGGTATGTGCTGGTATTGCGGATATCGCGACGTTGGTCGCAGAAACATGCTACCATTTGTCCTAACAAAGATGTTTCGCCATTCGTGGATGAATGGGAAGAAAGGTAAAATCAATGACAATCAACCTGTGGGTCAACGGTGAAGAGTACGTCGCTCACTCCGAGAAGACCATCGGCGTCGAAAACCCCGCCACGGGCAAGGTCGTCGACCAGCTCGCCCTCGCCGACAAGCATTGCCTCGACCGTGTCGTCGAGATCGCCCGCAACGCGCAGAAGGAATGGGGCCGCACCGCCCTGGCCAAGCGCGTGGACATCATGTTCAAGTTCCGCCAGCTCGTCATCGAGCACCAGGATGAGATCGCCGACGCCATCGTGCGCGAGGGCGGCAAGACCCACGGCGACGCTCTCGGCGAGATCGCCCGCGGCCGCGAGACCATCGACTTCGCCTGTGGCATCAACGCCGCCCTCAAAGGCGAGTTCACCGACCAGGCCTCGACCGGCGTGGATGTGCACACCCTGCGCCAGCCTGTCGGCGTCGTCGCCGGTATCTGCCCCTTCAACTTCCCGGCCATGGTCCCCATGTGGATGCATCCGGTCGCCCTGGCCACCGGTAACGCCTTCATCCTCAAGGTTGCCTCGGTCGTCCCCAGCGCCTCGCTGATCATCGCCCGCCTCTACAAGGAAGCCGGCCTGCCTGACGGCCTGTTCAACGTCATCGCCGGCGACCGTCACCTGGTTACCGACATCCTCACCCACCCCGGCATCGACGCTATCTCCTTCGTCGGCTCCACCCCGGTCGCCCACATCGTGCAGGACACGGGCGTGGCCCACGGCAAGCGCGTTCAGGCCCTGGGTGGCGCGAACAACCACGCGATCGTCATGCCCGACGCGGACATTGAGTTCGCCGCGCAGCATATCAGCGCCGGCGCCTTCGGCGCGGCCGGCCAGCGCTGCATGGCCCTGCCTGTGATTGTCGCCGTCGGCGGTGTTGAGGAGAAGCTGGTTCCCGCGATCAAGGCTCGCGCCGAGAAGATCGTCGTCGGCCCCGGCACCGACCCGGCCTCCGAGATGGGTCCGGTCATCACCCGTTCCTCCCAGGAGCGCATTACCAAGTGGATCGACGAGGCCGAGGCGAAGGGTGCGAACATCGTGCTTGACGGCCGCGGCTACCGCCCCGAGGGCGAGGAGTATGCGGACGGTTTCTGGCTGGCCCCCACGATCATCGACAATGTGGACCGCGACCTGAGCGTCTACTGCGAAGAGGTTTTCGGCCCTGTCTTGGTCGTCGTGCACGCCGACACCTACGAGGAAGCCATCGAGATCGTCAACTCCTCCGAGTTCGGCAACGGCTCCGCGATCTTCACCTCCGACGGTGACACCGCCCGCCACTTCGTCGTCGATGTCGAGGCCGGCATGGTCGGCGTCAACGTGCCGATCCCGGTTCCTGTCGCCTACTACTCTTTCGGCGGCTGGAAAGAGTCGCTGCTGGGCGACACCCACATCCATGGCCCCGAGGGCGTGCGCTTCTACACGAAGGCCAAGGTCGTCACGACCCGTTGGCCCAAGCGTGGCGAGAAGGTTGGCTACGTCGGGATGAACTTCCCGACGAACGCCTGAGTCTGACAACTCCGCGAGTGGAGGGGTGGGCGCAGAGCGCCCACCCCTCCATTTTTTATATTTTGTGCTTAGGCTGGTGTTGTTGACACTTCGTGAAGCGGGTGTGTGCCTGCGGAGAGTGAGGTGCTTGTTATGGGAACTCGTCGTCGTTTTACGCCGGAGTATCGTCGTGATGTTGCGTCGCTAGGTGAGGGAGAGACGGTGGTCGTCGTGTGGAGGAGCTGAGGGTGAGTGCTGTTGGTCCCGGCCTGCTGCCCAGGTGACATGCAGTGGGGGGAATAGCGCCATTAGAACCCCGACACGCCGACGACATGCCAGCACGGAGCTCCTAATGCTGCAAAACCCCCATTGTCATCCGATTGGATGAGCGCGAGGCCTGCGGGCTTGAGGTTGCTGCGACGCCGGTGGGTGGCGGCAGGATCAGGTGGTAGTGGTCGCCCGACTGGAGGGTGGCGCGAGGCCTGCGGGGTGAAGGTGGCTGCGGTGCCGCTGGGCGGTGGCAGGGCCAGGTGGTAGTAGCCGCCCGACTGGAGGGTGGCGCGAGGCCTGCGGGGTGAAGGTGGCTGCGGTGCCGGTGGGCGGTGGCAGGGCCAGGGCGGGCCTCGAGATCGAGCACTCTGAGCGGAGCTCGCGTGTGGCGATCTCGCGGGCGGGCCGCCGCCCACCGGCACACAGAGCAGCCCCGGGCAACGATTATCAACGCTTAGTGCGCCACGGCCTCGTCGATGACGGAGGCGACCTCGCGGGCCACGGACTGCCACGTGAAGTGCTCGCGTACGCGTGCGCCCACAGCCGCCGCGCAGGACGCGCGACGCACCGGGTCGGTGACAGCCTCGCGCAGGGCGGGGACGAGCGCATCCGTGAGCTCGGCGGACGTGCGGCCGTCCACGATCCATCCGAGCGCGGGGGAGGTGATGACCTCCTCGGTGCCGCCGCGAGGCGTCGCCACGATCGCGCAGTCGCCCAGGGCTGCCTCGAGGATCGAGGTGGGCAGGCCCTCGGGGTACATGGACGGGTAGACGAACACGTCGGAGCGGCGGTACAGGCTCATGACGGCGGGGAAATCCAGCTTTCCCAAGAACGACACAGCCGGATCCGACCCGTAGCGTTCGTGCAGCTCGTCTTCGATGGGGCCAGATCCGGCGACGGCCAGGCGCAATGGTACGTCCGGCAGTTCGGCGCGCAGACGTGCGAAGGCGTCCAGCAGTGCGACGATGCCCTTTTCAGCGATGAGGCGCCCCGCGTAGGAAATGACGATCTCGGAGTCCTTGCGGCCTTGCGGCCATTCGCGCTCGTAGCGGTCGTCCGCCACGGCCGTATCCTCCGGCGTCACCGCGTTGTACCACACGCCCGAGGCCTCGATCCCGAAGTGACGCAGCCACTTGTTGCAGTTGCGCGACACCCCGTAGTAGGAGGTCACGTGCTTCTTGACGAAGTGCGTGAGGCCATGCTCGTAGATGCCGCCGAAGAAGTCCAGCACCGGGTTGCCCACGCTCATGTGTGCGGTGCCGTGTTCGATGAGTGCGACGGGGCGGCCCAGGCGGTGTGCGAGGCGTGCGCCGAGCAGGCTGGTGAGGTGGAAGCGCGTGTTGACGATGTAGAAGTCGGCGTTCTCGGCCTCGACCGCCGCCATTGTCTCCTTGAAGCGCTCGTCGCGCTTGAAGAAGGGGTAGCGCTGCTTGAAGATGCCCTTGGTGGGCAGGCGGTAGATGCGCAGGCCGTCCTTGTCTTCGAAACGAGGCAGGGACTCGTCGTGCAGGGACGTGACGATGAACAGGTCGTAGCCTAGGGCGCGCAGCTGCTCGCTCAGGCGGTCCTGGTAGCGTTCGATGCCGCCCAGGTAGGGCAGGAAGAACTCCATGAAGATGGCAACCTTGACAGGGGGATGAGGCGGTCAGCCATTGACGGACTCCGTTTCGGTGGGCGCGTTGCGGACGGGGATGAGCATGAACGCGACGAAGAGCGCCGCGAGGAGGGCCATGGTTGAAGCATAGGCCAGGGATGCGCCCATCATGGCGAAGGAGCGCACGAGCGGCGCGGCCGCGACGTAGGCGGTCCCTCCCGCGATCAGGAACGCGACGAGGACCGCGCGCAGGCGGCGCATGGTCGCCAGCGCGTAGTAGAGGATGACGCCGGCGGCGTTGAGGGCACCACCGAGGACGAGCACCATCAGCTCAGGCACATAGTTGGACACGTCCGTGCCGAACACGAGGGTGAGGAGAGGCGCGCCGATCACGTAGGTGACGAGCGCGACGAGGACGAAGGCGAGCGCGGTCGTCAGGAGGCCGCGGCGAACGATCGCGAAAAACTCCCCGCGTTTGCCCTCGGCCCAGCGCAGCGCCATGCGGGTGAGCAGGGGGCGGAAGACGAACAGCGACAGCATGTTGATCGCGACCGCGGGCATGTAGATGATCGCGAAGACGCCCAGCTCCTCGTCGCCGAGGCTCGCGTGGATCGCGAAGCGCGGAGCGTTGGCCAGGTACTGGTTAAGGAACGCGGCGATGAACAGGGGCAGGCATTCCCACAGGATCCCGCCGATGCCTCGTCGATTGAACGAGGGTAGCAGTGAGAACAGGCCGCGCGCGGGCAGGCCGTAGGCCACCACGAGCACCACGCAGGTGACCGCGAAGGTGACGAGCGTGGCGAGGAGCAGATCCTGCGTGACCCAGTACAGGCCCGACCACAGGAACGTCGTCGTGAAAATGCGGGCGAAGCAGGCCTTGCCCGCGATGTCGAGGCGCCCGGAGCGCTGAAACTCCGAGTAGTACACGTCCTCGAAGGCGTCGAAAACGCGCAGGAGAGCCATCGCCGCGATGACCGTGAACGCGGGATAGGGGTCCTTCGTCGAGGAGTTCCACGAGTGGAGCAGGATCAGGCTCACCATCACGAGGCAAGTCAACAGCCTCGTGGACAGGTAGGTTCCAAAATCGAAGCGTCGCCGCACGTCCGTCATGTGGAAGGTGCGCACCTCGTACAGGCCCACCGTCTGGTACTGCTGGCCGATTGCCAACGCCAGGGTGAACAGGCCGTACTGGGCGCGCGCAAAGGAATCCGTCGCGCCCGAACGCATGATCGCCACGCCCATGATGACCACGGCGAGGCTCGACATGAGGGAGGCGGCCGTGTTCCACAGGTAGTCGCGCCCCAGCTGGCCGCGCGACTCGAGGGCCTCCTCGGTGGCCACGACCTGCGCGTCGCCGGTGGTATGCGCGTCAGGAAGGGACGGGGCCATGGTGTCCTTCTCGCTCACGCGCCGGCCTCCTCTGTGGCCTCGGGCCTCGGATCATTCGGCCCGAAAACGATGTGGAAGGGCTCGTGGGTCACCCGATCTTCGGGATCCGGAATGCGCATGTAATCCCCGTAGCCGCGCGTGAGCACGACGTCGTAAGCGGCCGGGATGCGCACCGTGATGTCCTCGAAGGGGACGGAGCGAGCCGGGAAGAGCTCGGCCTCGGTAGCGCTCCAGCGAAGCGGATCGCGCGTCGAAAAATCGCCGAACAGGATCGAGCCGTCGGCCTCCTTCTGCGGGTTCTCGCGGCCCATGAGGGCGGCGCGCAGCCAGCGTCTGTACAGCGATGCCTCGTTGACGCGCAGCGCCCGCATGCCCCAGTGGGCGCGGAAGCGGCCGGGGTCATCCGCGATCTCATCCAGGACGAACAGGTCCACGCCGATCGGCATGCGGAAGGAGCGGTCCTTCGCGACCTTCGAGACGAACTCCGAGCCTTTCAAGCCCAGCACCCCGAAGCTGATCGGGTAGTTGGGGTGAGTGGCGGGGGAGGCGATAAAGAACTCGTCCCCGAGGAGGGCGCACACGCGATCGGTCTCGGCGAGGCACCGCTTGGTGGCGCGCTGAATGGCTGCCAGGGTTGCGGGGTCTGCGGCGCTCATGTGTCTCCGATCGTCAGGGGGCTGAGCCTAGAGGGACTCGGCGTAGGGGCCAAAGTCGATGACCGCTGCCTCGTGGTTGTAGCGCTTCTCCGGGGGAGGCAGCTGCATGTAGTCGCCGTATCCACGCGTCAACAGTGCCTCCACGTCGTGAGGGATCGACGCCTCGATCGTCTCGAAAGGAACGCGGCGCGTCGGCACAAACTCGTCGCGGTGCACGATCCAATTCCACGGGTCACGCATCGTGAAATCGGCGTAGGTACCCGTCTGCTCGCCCTCCGCCGCCCGCGCGGCCTTCTCCCACCGGGCGTACAGGCCGCGCGGGGATATCTGCGTGGCACGCAGCGCCAGATTCACCGTGCGCGTCACCGCGTGCACGAGCGAGCGCTTCCACGCCACCATGCCGGGCAAGCTCGGGGTCGGAATACCCGACAGGAAGAGGAGGCGTCCCCACCACCAGGTGCGGCGGCACATCGAACGGAAACGCTTCTCATCCTCGGGCACAGTGTCCAATGGGAAAATGTCCAAGAAGATTGGCGGCGTGTAATCGGGGTTGACTTCGCCCTGGGAACGAAACACGGTCCCCTCCAGGCCAAGCTTGGAGAACAACAGGTGATAGCGCGGCGTGCTGGCCTGGTTGTCGATCCGGAAACCCTCCGACAGGAGGGCTGGTGCCTCGCGCAGGAAAAGCTCGTAGTCCTCGCGGACCATGCAGACGTCGATGTCGTCGTCCCACGGAATAAAACCACCGTGACGCACGGCACCGATCGCGCTGCCGCCGTAGAGCGCGTAGGTCACGCCGATCTCCTCGCACACCCGGTCGAACTCCGACAGGATGTAGGTCAGCAGCATATGGACCTTGCGCAGGTCGCTGGGGGGCGTCGTCATAAGTCCTCCGGGTGCGGAAAGCTGGTGGGCGCATGCGCGCCCACCAGCCATTGTCTCACGCCTTGTTGTCGCTGACGCGACCCGCGCGCCTGGGAAGTAGATCACCCCACGAGGGAGTCGCCGCCAGGACGGTGCCCACCAGGATGACGACGCAGCAGACGACCTGCGTGGCCGTGGGTACCGTGCCCTGCAACACCAGGGCGAAGATAATCGCCCACGCCGAGTAGGAGATATTCAGGGCCATGCCTCGCGATGCGCCGATGGCCGACAGGGCCTTGTAGTAGAACAGGTACGAGGCCGTGCCTGCCAGACCGGCGAGAGCCACCATGCCCGCCGACAGGTGGGCCAGCGAATGCAGCGTGAAGCCGAAGACTCCCGCGATCGGTGCCACGACGAACAGGTAGACCACCGCCGAGGTCGTTTCGCGGATCTGGAGGGCCACCTCGTTATCCACGGCCTCGTCGCGCATACCCCACGTGAGGATGACGGCCTCGGAACCCCAGCCGATCACGCAGGCCAGGGCGCCGGCGACGCCTAGGATCGCGTTGCCGCCCTCGATGGGCTCCGCCGTCGCCGACCAGCCCGTCGCCACGATCGCGCCGAGCGCGACCAGGAGGGCAATGATCTGACGCGGAGCCATGCGCTCCTTCAAGAGAACGAACGCCAGCAGGGTGCCGAGCGCCGGGTAGAACGTTGAGATGATCGCGGTCAGGCCGGGGCCGATGTTGTCGATGGCGATGAGGTAGCCGCTCATACCGATCGGGCCACCCAGGAGAGCTGCCGCGATCACCGACTTGCCCGGGCGCGTGCGCAGCGCCGCCACGGTGTCCTTCAGGCGGCCTCGAATCGCCATGTAGACCACCAGGATTACGGCGCACGCAACGTCGTGCAGGACCGCACCCGCCAGCGCCGACTGGCCGAAGTCGGCGAACGGAATCATGGCCAGGGCGATCGCCAGCACGACCGTGTCGAGGCCCCACAGGACACCCGAGAAAATACCGTAACGCTTGCCGCCGTGTTGAGTTTTCATGCCAGCTCACCCTCCTGGGAGACCTGCGCGCCCGAGGTCGAGGTGGCCTCGTACGAAGCGAGCAGGGAATCGATCGTACGCGTCGCGTGCGAGTAGTAGATGTAGAGCCATTCGCCCACGTCGTCGCCCTCGGCTTCCTTGACCAGTGCCCACAGGTACCAGCACCAGCCCGCGAAGACCTCGTAGGCGAAGAAGTGGCGCTCCTCGGCCTCGCTGGGGGCGTGACCCAGGTAGAACTCCAGGGCGGCGTGAGCGCGCTCGCGGGTCATCTCCGCCGTGCACACGGTCATCGTTCCGAAGTCGGCGGCCATGTCCGACATACCCGCATACTCCCAGTCGATGAGGCTGATGTTGCCATCGTTATCCACCAGGAAGTTCGGGGGGGGAAGAAGTCGTTGTGCGAGGGGACGACCTCGAACCCGTCCGCGTCCGCGAAAGCCTTGAGGCGCAGGACCTTGTCGCGCAGCTCAAAGTAGCCGGGGACATCAATCGGGCCGAAGGTCTTCAGGAGACCCTCGTAGCGCAAGCCTTCGGTCACGAAATCGAAGGAGCGGTCCAGGACGCGACCGGACGTGTGCAGCGCACGGTCCATCTCCATGGCCGCTTTCAGTTCCTCAGGGCGGGTTACGTCCAGGTTGCGCACGTCGCGCACGAAGCGTGAGAGCTTCCATCCCGCTGCCGGGTCGCCCGTGATGAAGGTATCGTCGATGCCGAGTTCGGCGGCTAGGCGCAAGCCAGCGAACTCAGCGCTGCGGTCCACGATCTTCTCTGTGCCGATCCCCGGATGGCGGTAGACGTACTCGTCGTCGCCCACCGCGAAGTGGCACGACAGGTTCGTGATGCCCTGCTTGAGGGGGTAGAAGTCGCGGATCTCCGACTTTGCGCAGCCCAGAGTCTCGACGATGTGGTCGAAGACCTCAGAGTCCACGTTCTCCATGAACAGGGGATCGAAGTTGCGCAGCTCGTCGACCGAGTCGAACTCGTGGATGATGCCGTCAGGGTAGCGCCGGATCACCATGTCGAAGGACTTGATGTGATCCAGGTAGATGGACTCCCAGAGCTTCGACACCGTCTCGGGCAGGTGGTAGACCTGCTCGAGGATCTCGCGGAACTTCGCGGAGAAGACGCGGTCGAAATAGACGTGGCCGAGCATGACCCACGCGTCCTTGCCGCCCACTGTCGCGCCCGTGATGCGGTCGCCCGGACCCGTCTTGATGCACCACTCGTCGGTGGGACCCTCGACGTAGTTCGCCGAGTAGTAGGACTTGTACACGTAGGGCTCGAAGGGGTTGGTGGTGAAGTAGTCGTCCGAGGAGCACACGTAGGTGTTGTCCAGGCGGTCCTTGACGAGCCAGAGTGAGCCGTTGTTGTTGCGCGTGGCGTATTCGCGGTTGACGACGATGTCGACGTCGTACTTGTCGGCCAGGTAGAAGAAGTATTCCTTCTTATAGCCCACGACCAGCGTGATGTTCGTGATGCCGGCTTCGTGGAGCTGGCGGATCTGACGCTCGACGAGGATCTCGCCGCGCACCTTGAGCGTTCCCTTGGGGCGCTCGTAGCTGATGGGCGCGAAGCGCGAGGACAGGCCCGCGGCCATGATGACGGCACCCGTGACGCGGTAGGGCTCCAGGGCCTCGCGGCCCGCGTCGTTGATCGCGCGCTCGTTGATGTAGCCGGCGGCCTCGCACTCGCGGGTGGCGGTGTTGACGCGCCCCAGGCTCATGCCGGTGGCCTCCGACAGCGCTCGCTGCGTGAGGGGGGGAATTGGCCGCGGCCAGGGCGGTCAGAATGTTGAATTGGGGCTCGCTGAGCGTGCCGACGTTTGTCGAAGGCATGCAATCACCTTTCGTTCGCAAGCATTAAATTCTACTGCGTGTTCGATCATAGCATCGAATGAGAACTTTGCGAACGTTTTGGCTGTGAGTTTTATTGTTCCTCGATACGCTCCCGGATCGCAGATTGATTCCACAGATAGAGCATCAGTGCGACGGCGACGCAAGCGCAAAGTGAGGCGATGATCCACACCGCCATCGGGCCGATTGGGGCCCCCGGCCACCACCACTCGTATCCCGTGCTCAAGTTGCGTGTGGACAGATCAATCGGGTACCTCTGCGGGTTCCAGCCGAACGCGTAGCGCTCAATGATGAGGTAGAGAGCGCGGGCGTACGTCAGGGCCCAAAGCGTTGCGACAACGCCCACGCACAGGCGTCCGAAAATCCCGGAAGGGGGACGCAATGGCATGGCACCAATGCCCCGACGGTGATGATCGGAGCGAGCGGGGCTGGGTGCCAGAAGCATCAACAAAAACACAGCGAAGAGCGGCAACATATAGCGGGGCTGATAGATCTCCACATTGTTGAAACGGCCCTGCACGCCGATCGTGACAGGAACACCGACGATTGCACCGAGGACGACCAACGCTGACAGTGCCCGACGCCATGACAGATGCGCCAGGGCCCAACAGATGAGCACAATAACAATCGCCAGTGCTGTTCGCCTCACCCCGCCCTGGTAAGTCACGTCATTCCACCCCGGCCCCAGGCGGTAGCCGACAAAACCCCTCAAATAGTCCGGAATCCCCGCCAGATTCTTCAGGAGAATCGCGCGGCGCCCGACAGTGGCGGCACTCGCCTCAACCGGCACCAGTTTCGACGACACATTCGTGCGAAGCATGATCACAACGCCGACTACAGAGGCAATTGAGGCCACCACGGCCTCGGGAATGATGCGGCGCCGTAGCGGAACGGCAAAGGCCAGAGCGACCGTGACGACGAAAAGGAAGAAGGCGCTGTCGCCGCGCGACGTGCACGCCAAAACCGCGCCAGCCAGGGCGCAGGCAATCAGACCAGCCCGGCGCGGCCCTGCTGACCGTGTGGCTGCCAACATGGCGGAAGCGAAGGCAAAAGTGCCGCTGATCGCCCACGAGGAGGGGTTCATGCTTGCGATGAAATAGAAGCCCATTGGTAGCCACGCGATGGTTAGCGCGACGCTGATCGCGCTTCGTAGCTCCGAGTCGGCCAAGGCAATAATCGCGCCGAGCAGTCCGATCGCCAAGAGTGTATTGAAAACCCGCAATGCCAACACCGCCCGATTCGTCGAATGCTGGACGAACAGGTGCGCAAACTGGTAGTAGCCCCACGGGTAGTTGCCGTCATCCCACCGCAGGGTCGTAGCCGTCAGATCGTCCGAGTACGCGAAGGTGCAGCGCGCCGAATTATCGTGCTCAAAGGCGTAGCAGGTGACGTTTTCTTTCGCCAGAGTCTGGGGCACGATAACGGCCTTTTGTCCGTTCTTTGTGCCGATCTGGCAACCTGTTTCGTCCACGGGAGGTGGACACCACATTGCGCCAAGATGGTAATCCTCGTCGGGTGAGGCGCCCACGGGGGAGGCGACAACCCACGCGAGCGCGGATGTGATCACCGCGACGATGAGGATGAGAACAGCAAGAAGGGAAGGGGAGCGGCCGTGTTCGCCCCGGCCACGCCGAGGAGCCTTTGGACGCGACGAGGCCGACTCCACCTTCTCGGGTTCCGCCTCGTTGGCACGCTCCACGCGCACAGCGTTCATCTGTACTTCCTCCTTCTTTTCAGGAACCATCTGTACTTCCTCCTTCTTTTCAGGAACGCGCAGCAGCGCGGAATGCGTCGATGTGGACGGACGCGGCGCGGGCCTACGTGAACTCGTCGGCGCGCGGAATCGCCGCGGCTCCCAACGCCTCGCGGCGAGGGGGGTCATCCAGCAGCTCCACCAGGGCACAGGCGATCGAATCGGGGTCGATGTCGCAGTAGGCGACGGCGTCGCCGCCGACCTCCGGCAGAGAAGTCAGACGAGTCGTCAGCGTCGCAGCGCCGCAGCTCATCGCCTCCAAGACAGGCAGGCCGAAGCCCTCGGCGATCGAGGGGGTAGGCCAAAATGACGCAGCCCGACAGGAAACCGGGCAGGTCCTCGAGGGGCAGGTAGCCGGGGCGCAGGACCGTCAGGTGCTCGGGCACCGCGGCCAGGGCCGGGTCGATGTCCTCGTCCCACCCCTTGCCGCCGGCCAGGACCAGAGCCGGCGGATTCGAGCGGTCGGAGACGGCCTTGACCCAGCCGCGCACCAGGTTCGGCACGTTCTTACGGGGCTCCAGCGTGCCCAGGAAGCCGATGTAGTCGCGCCCCTCCAGGCCCAAAGACACCTTGACACGCTCGCGCTCGGCGTCGGAAACCGGGTGGAAGATCGTCCGATCCACGCCGTGATAGGCCACGTAGAACTGCGAGGGATCCCCGCCCGCGTACTTGATGGTCTCGTCGCGCGTGGCCAAGGAAGGAACCACGAGGGCGTCCGCGCGGCGAATCGCGCGGCGGATCGCAGTGGAGAAAAAACGTTGCTTGAGGCGCGAGTGCGCCTGCGGGTGGGAGAAGAACGTCGCGTCGTGCAGTGTAATGACCACGGGGACACCCGGGAACTGCGGGGACGTGTAGTGCGGGGAATGTAGGACGTCGGGGCGGACCTTGCGGATCAGCTTGGGCAAGCCCGTCTGCTCCCACGCCATGCGCGCGGGACGGGACTCGAAGCGCCGCGAAATCGGGATGATGCGCGCCGAAGGCAGACGGAGCGCGAAATGCTCGGCGTCGCGCTCCTGGACTGCCATCGTCAGGTCCACGCCCTGCTCCACCAGCTCCGGCACCAGGTCGTCCACGTAGCGGCCGACGCCGCCCAGGTCTGCGGGGATTGCGGTGCCGTCCATCAGGACGCGGATCGGATGCGAGTGAGAAACGAAGTGGGCCACGATCATCCCCATTGGGTCGGGAGCAACAACTATTCCCCTTATCGTATGCCATTTTGCGCGTGCGGATACTTTTGTTCCCGCCCCCGCGCGCCCGTGAACTACCCTGGACGCATGAGCGTCAATGTTGGAATGGTCGTCGAGCAAATGTGGCAGCCGGTCCCCGGAGGGTCCGGCCGGTACATCATCGAGGTCGCCTCCCGCCTGGCCCCGTTGGGCGTGCGCGCCGTCGGCATCAACGCCAGACACAGCGCCAGCGAGCCCAGCACCGCCGACGTGGGCCTGACGATCCCCGTCCTGTCCTGCGCCCTGCCCCGGCGCGCCCTCTACGCCGCCTGGGACCGGCTCGGCACTCCCAGCGTTGACCGCCTGCTGACCACGGCCTCGTCGGGACCCGACGTCATTCACGCGACCACGTGGGCGATCCCGCCGACCTCCCGTCCCCTGGCAGTTACCGTCCACGACGTCGCCTTCCTGCGCGATCCCGACCACTTCACGGCCCACGGCTCCGCCTACTTTCACCGCGCCCTCGAGATCACGAGGAAGCGAGCCGACGCCATCATCGTGCCCTCGCAGGCCACCGCCGATGACTGCATCGAAGCGGGCCTGGATGCCTCCCGCATTACCGTCATCCCGCACGGCTTGAGCCACACGCCCGTCACTGATGCGCAGGTGGAGGAGTTCCGAGTCCGCCACGGCCTGGCGCGCCCCTACGTCCTGTGGGTCGGCACCCGCGAGCCCCGCAAGAACCTAGCCACCCTCCTGGCCGCCTACGAGCAGCTGCGCGGCACCGACCTCGACCTCGTCCTCGTCGGACCCGCCGGATGGGGAAGCGACCCTACCGACGCGCCCCTGCCACCCGAACGCGTCCACGTCCTGGGGCGCCTCGACGACGCCGACCTGGCCGCAGCCTACGCAGGCGCACGCGTCTTCACCTTCCCCTCGCTGTGGGAAGGATTCGGCCTGCCCGTCCTCGAGGCCATGGCGCACGGAACACCCGTCGTGACCAGCGCGGATACCTGCATGGCGGAGATTACTGGCACTGACGCCGGCCTCCTCGTCCCCGCCACCGACGCCTCGGCCTTGGCGCAGGCCCTCGAAGCCGCCGCCGGAAGCGAGCACGACCGCCTCGCCGCCGCCGGCATCGAGCGCGCCCGCGACTACACGTGGGAGGCCTCCGCCGCCGCACACGCCGCCGTCTACGCGTCCCTGGCGGGTGCGCGATGAGGGCGCGCAGCGCGAGAGTCATCCTCGTCAACTGGAAGAATGCACCGCTCACCCTGCGCGCGGCGCACTCGGTCGCCCCGCAGATGGGGCAGAGGGACCACCTCGTCATCGTCGACAACGGATCCGACGACGACTCCCTGACCGTCCTGCGCGAGGGCCTGGGCGAGCTGCGCGGTGCCGCCGATCCCGCGCGCGTGTCCCTCGTGAACGCCGGAACGAACGACGGCTTCGGCGCCGGTGTTATGGCCGGAGCGGCCGGCCTGAGCGAAGATTCCGTCGTCCTGCTCAACAACGACGCGACCGCGCGTGACGGCTTCCTCGACGCGCTCCTGGCTCCCCTGGGCGAGGCCGTGGGGGCCACGACCGCGCTCATCCTCCTGACCGGCACCTGGCGTCCCTCCACACCCTCGGACACGGAGTTCCTCGTCGCGCGCGACGGCAGCCGCTGGACGCGCGTCGCCGACGGTGAGAGCGGCGGCCAGGTCCTCATCAACTCCACCGGCAACGAGGTCGATCCGGCCGGCAACGGCTACGACCGTTCGTGGCTGGACCCCGCAGACTCCCCGCTGCCCGCCCCCGAGGTCTTCGGCCTGTGCGGCGGCGCCTGCGCCATCGACGCCGCCGCGTGGCGAGCCGTCGGGGGAGTGCGCACCGACCTGTTCATGTACTACGAGGACACGGACCTGTCCTACAAGCTGCGCGAGGCCGGGTACGAGGTGCGTTTCACAGCAGGGGCCGTCGTCGACCACGAGCACGCCGCCTCCTCGGGCACGTCCTCGCCCATGTTCCTGCGGGTCAACGCCCGCAACCGCATCATCGTCGCCGCCCAGCACGCCCCGTGGGGCGTCGTCGCGCGAGCCATCGCACGCTCGATTGCGCGGGTAGTGCGCTCGGGTGGGCGGGGGCCGGTCGCGCGCGGAGTCCTCCAGGGGCTCCTCGCCCTGCCTCGCGCGCTGCACCACCGCACCGCCTCGCGTTCCTAGCCCATCGACCCGGGAACGAGGCGGGGGCCGGTGGGTGCGTCACGGCACACAACGCGGGGCGGAGCTGCGTAGCGCCTACGCCTTGATAGACTGGCTGACATGGTGAAGACTGTCCTCGTTACCGGAGCCGGTGGCTACATTGGCCGCCACATTGTTCATGCCCTGCTGGAGCGCGGCCTCGACGTCAGTGTCGTCGACTTCCGCCTCGACGGTGTCGACGAGCGTGCGCGTCGCATCGACACCCAGATTTTCAGCGGCGACGCTGACATTTACGACCAGCTCGGACGCCCGGACGTGGTCCTGCACCTCGCGTGGCGTGACGGCTTCGTGCACAACTCGCCGGCCCACATCGAGGACCTGCCCGCCCACTACCGCTTCATCGAGAACCTCCTCGAGGGCGGCTGCACCCACCTGGCCGTCATGGGTTCCATGCACGAGGTCGGCTACTGGGAAGGCCCCATCGACGAAAACTCCGCGTGCAACCCCGCCTCGCTGTACGGCATCTCCAAGAACGCGCTGCGACAGATCACGACGCTGCTGACCGACAAGCATGGCGCGACCATGCAGTGGCTGCGCGGCTACTACATCGTCGGCGACGACGCGCACGGCTCCTCGATCTTCTCCAAGCTCCTGGCCGCCGCCCAGGAAGGCAAGAAGACCTTCCCCTTCACCACGGGCAAGAACCTCTACGACTTCATCTCCATCCAGGAGCTGGCATACCAGATCGCGGCCACGGTCTCCCAGGACGAGATCGACGGCATCATCAATATCTGCAGCGGTGAGCCCATGAGCCTCGCCGACCGCGTCGAGGCCTACATCCGCGAGAACGACCTGGATATCACCCTCGAGTACGGGGCATTCCCGGATCGTCCCTACGATTCGCCCGGCGTGTGGGGAGATGCCACGAAGATCCGCCAGATCCTGGCCACCGTCGACGGTACGGGGGAGTAAGGCCGTGAAGCGCGCCGGTATTTTCCTGTTCTTTGATCCCCAGGGCCTTGTCGACGACTACATCGTGGAGTGCCTGACCTCGCTGCGCGAGTACCTCGACGAGATCCTCGTCGTCTCCAACTCTCCTCTGGACGACACCGCTCGGGAGCGCCTCCTCACGGGTGCCACCGAGGGTCTTCGAGCGCGAAAAACACCGGCTTCGATGTGGGCGGATACCGCGACGGCATCGCCCGCTTCGGCTGGGACCGCCTCGGCCAGATCGACGAGTTGATCCTCTTCAACTACACCTTCTTCGCGCCCGTCAACCCGTGGAAGAACCTCTTCGACCGCGTGGACGCCGCCGGAGCGGTGGACTTCTGGGGCATCACCGAACACGACGGGTGCGCCCCCACCCCTTCCTGGCGGCCACCCGCATGCCGCGCCACATCCAGTCCCACTGGATTGCCGTGCGCAACCCGCTGCTCAGCTCCCCGGACTTCCGCAAGTACTGGGACGAGATGCCGCCGATTCGTTCCTACAACGACTCGATCCAGTGGCACGAGTCGCGCTTCACGGAGTACTTCGGCAACCTCGGCTACACGCACGTCGTGGCCTACCCGCGAGAGGACTACCCCTCGCGCAACCCCGTCTTCGACAACGCGTCGATGCTGCTCGCGGACGGCTGCCCGATTCTCAAGCGCCGCAACCTCTTCCACGACCCGCTCTACCTGGACCGCCACGCGATCATCGGCGCGGACATGCTGGAGCTGGCGGAAAGGCCGGCTACGACACCGACCTGATCCTCACGAACCTCGCGCGCACCTCGCGTCCGCGTGACCTCGTGACCAACGCGGGCCTGACGACCGTCATCTCTCCACGCGCCGACCAGGCCACCCTGGACGCTGCCGCCTCCCTGAAGGTCCTCGCGGTCGCCCACGTTTTCTACGCCGATATGGCCGACGAGATCCTCGACCGCCTGAGCGTCCTGCCGGAGGGCTACCACCTGGTGGCCACGACCTCGAACGAGGAGAACAAGGCCCTCATCGAGGCGCGCGCCCAGGAACGAGGCGTGGATGCCGACGTGCGTGTCGTGTCCTCCAACCGCGGCCGCGACATCGGCGCGTTCCTGGTGGACTGTGGCGACGTGCTGACCTGCGGCGAGTACGACATCGTCGTGAAGATCCACTCCAAGAAGTCCGTCCAGGACGACTACAACGCCGCCCAGCTCTTCAAGCAGCACCTCTACGACAACCTGCTGGCCTCCTCCGATCACGTGGCCGGCATCCTCGCGGAGTTCGCGGCCCACCCGGGCCTGGGCATGGCGATCGCGCCCATGCCGCACATGGGCTACCCGACGATGGGCCACGCGTGGTTCGCGAACCGAGGCCCCGCCCGCGAGTTCGCGAAGAAGGTCGGCATTACCGTCCCCTTCGACGACCACCAGCCGCTGGCCCCCTACGGCTCCATGTTTATCGCGCGCCCGGAGGCACTGTCTCTGTTGACCGGCGCGGGCCTCGTCCCCGAGGACTTCCCCGAGGAAGGCGGCTACAAGGACGGCTCCCTGGCCCACGTCATCGAGCGGCTCCTGGCCTACGCGGTCCTGTCGCGCGGCTACTACGTGCGCCCCGTCATGACCCCGAAGTGGGCGGGCGTGTACTACGGCTACCTCGAGTACAAGCTGGCCGCGACCTCGTCGATGATGCCCGCCTTCGCGATCGACCAGGTGCCCTTCCTCAAGGCGCGCATGGGCGCGGTCCCGAACCTGCTGGGTGCCGTCAAGACCAACATCATGGTGCGTACCCCGGGACTGGGCAACGCTCTCAAGCCGGCGTACCGCGCGGCCCGCGGCGCCTTCCACAAGATCCGATCCATGAAGGGCGAGCGATGAGCCTGGCCTCCACGATGCGCGCTGGAGACCCCACGCGCCCCAGCGCCCTCACGGAGTACGGAGTTCACGCAGCGCTACCTCGCGCTCACGCCGGCCGCCGGCAAGTAGAATAGATTTCCTGACCACGACAGAAGCGATGGGAGTAGCCGTGTCTGAGACGAAACGGGTCATCGACCTGACGGTGCGCATGGCGCAGCGCTCGATCTCCTCGGAGTTCAAGGGCACCGCGCTCGGCCGCCTGTGGTCCTTCATCAACCCGATCGCGACGATCGCCGTGTACGCGCTGATTTTTGGTGTCGTCTTCCGCGGCGAGGCCGACAAGGGCGTGAACTCGGGCCTGTCTTCCTTCGCGCTGTGGATCGGCGTGGGTGTTATCGCCTGGAACTTCATGTCGAGCGGTATCCAGCGAGGCATGGACTCCCTCGTGGGAAACTCCGGCCTGCTCACCAAGGTCTACTTCCCGCGTCAGGTCCTCATCTACTCCTCGGTCCTGGCGCTGGCCTACGACTTCGCATTCGAGCTGGGCGTCATCATCGTCATCATGTGCATCGCCGGCGGCCCCGGCGTGCTGCTCATGATCCCTGCGGTCATCGTCATTACCCTGCTCGCGATGCTGTTCGTGATCGGCATGGGCCTCATCCTGTCGGTCGCGTCGGTCTACTTCCGCGACATCTCGCACCTGTGGCAGATCTTCAACCAGATCTGGATGTACGCCTCCGGCGTCGTCTTCTCCCTGTCGATGCTCAACAAGGTCCAGACCGACCTGGCGGCCAAGGGATGGACGTGGGGCGGCGAGCCCCTCCCGATCGTCACGATCTTCCGACTCAACCCCGCCGAGCTCTTCCTCGAGGCCTACCGCTCGACGCTCTACGGCTTCGCGATGCCGTCCTGGCAGGTCTGGCTCGGCTGCGCCGCCTGGGCCTTCGGTGTCTTCGGCCTCGGCTCGCTGATCTTCCGCCGCTTCTCGGCACGAATCGTGGAGGAACTCTGATGACGAACGCGATTTCGGTGGAGGGCGTCTCCAAGCGCTTCCGCATCTACAAGAACCGTAACCAGTCCCTCAAGGGCGCGTTCCTGCAGCGCTCGCGCGCCCAGTTCGAGGAGTTCTGGGCCCTCGACGACGTCACCTTCGACATCCCGCAGGGCAAGACCTTCGGCCTGCTTGGCCACAACGGTTCGGGCAAGTCGACGCTGCTCAAATGCATCGCGAAGATCCTCACCCCGGACAAGGGCTCGATCTCCTCGACGGGTCGCATGGCCGCCATGCTCGAGGTCGGCTCCGGCTTCCACCCCGAGCTGTCGGGGCGCGAGAACATCTACCTCAACGGCGCGATCCTGGGCATGAGCAAGAAGGAGATCGACTCCAAGCTGGACGCGATCATCGACTTCTCCGGCGTTGAGCGCTTCATCGACCAGCCCGTCAAGAACTACTCCTCGGGCATGTATGTGCGCCTGGGCTTCTCCGTGTCGATCCACGTCGAGCCGGATATCCTCCTCGTCGACGAGGTCCTGGCCGTGGGCGACATGGAATTCCAGAACAAGTGCATGGACAAGTTCGCTCAACTCAAGGATGAGGGGCGTACGGTCGTCGTCGTGTCCCACGGCCTCGAGCAGATGCGCACCTTCTGCGACCAGGCCGCCTGGCTGGACCACGGCACGCTTGTCGACGTGGGCGGGGCCGCCGAGGTCATCGACACCTACTCCGACGTCGCTCACCACGCCGTCGAGGTCGAGGGCGGTGGCACGCGCTTCGGCAGCGGTGAGGCCATGATCGAGCGCATTGAGCTGCTCTCCGCGTCCGGTCAGCCCACGTCGCTCGTGTACCCGGGCGATCCGGTTCGCCTGCGCCTGCACTACCGCGCGAACGAGCGCGTCGAGTCCCCGGTCTTCGGTGCCTCCATCGACACCCGCGAGGGAGTGTTCGTGTGGGGCCTGCACGGCATGGACGCGTGCTACGTGCCGACCTCGATCGAGCCGGGCACCGGTCACCTCGACATCGACATTCCGCGTCTGACCTTCAACCCGGGTGCCTACACGATCTCCGCGGCCATCCAGAACCAGGACATGACCAGCGTCATCGACGCCCTGCAAAAGGCGCGCCGCTTCGACGTCCTGCCCGGCCCGGGCATGGAGTCCGGCGGCCTCGTGAACCTGGGGGCCACCTTCACTCACCTGGAGCCCGAACGCCCGATGCGTGACGTGCCCCGACGCGGCGCCGCCGACTACGAACACCTCGCGCGCATACAGGCCCAGCAGGCCGACGAGCTCGAGAACGAGGACTGACTGACGCATCGGGGTTCGATGCCCGTGGCCCAGCGGTGGACGTCCGCCGGGCCTCGGCTTTTTGTCAAGTTGCCGACTCAAACACGCCCGCGCAGTATGGCGGGCATCCTACACTATGGGAGAACTGTTCTCCAGCGACAAGGCACTGTCATGGCATCGACACCCACGCTCGCCCGTCGCGCGCACACGCGCGCCCTCACCGCAGCCCTGGCCCTCGCGCTCATCGCCCTGCCCGCGCAGGCACGCGCCGACGCTGGGGATGAGTCCGCACCGCAGTCCGCAGCGCAAGGCTCTACCGCGGCCCAGTCCGCCCCGCAGGCCGCACCGTCGGCCTCTCCCAGCCCCGAGGCCACGGACGCGCCCGGCCGCCGCCCCCGCAGCGAGCGATGAGGATCGGGTGGCCCAGGCCTCGTCGGAGAGCGACGAACCCCCGACGATGGGCGCTCCCGATGAGACCGGACGGGGCACGTGGATACGTGACTCGGTCGGCTGGTGGTGGCGGCGAGCCGACGGCACGTACCCGCACTCGCAGTGGGTGGGGATCGGGGGCGCCCGCTACTACTTCTACGACAGCGGATACATGGCCACCGGCTGGCTGCGCGACGGTGCAGACTGGTTCTTCCTGGCTCCCTCCGGAGCGCTCGTCGGCGGCTGGCTGAAAGACGGTGGCCAGTGGTACTACCTCGACCCCGCCAGCGGCGTCATGCGCACCGGCATGACCGGCGTGGATGGCACGTGGTACTACCTGGATTCGTCGGGTGCGATGCGCACCGGCTGGGCGCACCTGGACGACGGGTGGCACTACTTCGCGTCCAGCGGCGCCCAGACGGGCGGCTGGCTGCGCGACGGGGGCCAGTGGTACTACCTCGACCCCGCCAGCGGCGTCATGCGCACCGGCATGACCGGCGTGGATGGCACGTGGTACTACCTGGATTCGTCGGGTGCGATGCGCACCGGCTGGGCGCACCTGGACGACGGGTGGCACTACTTCGCGTCCAGCGGCGCCCAGATTGGAGGCTGGCTGCGCGACGGGGGCCAGTGGTACTACCTCGACCCCGCCAGCGGCGTCATGCGCACCGGCATGACCGGCGTGGATGGCACGTGGTACTACCTGGATTCGTCGGGTGCGATGCGCACCGGCTGGGCGCACCTGGACGACGGGTGGCACTACTCCGCGTCCAGCGGCGCCCAGATGGGCGGCTGGCTGAAAGACGGTGGCCAGTGGTACTACCTCGACCCCGACACCGGCATCATGCGCACCGGTCCCTGGAGCTGAACGGTCGCCGCTACGAGTTCGACGCCTCGGGCGCGTGGCGCGGTTACGAGGCTCCGGCCGGCTACCCTGCAGCCCACCGACCACATCACGGGCCTCGGGAACGCGACCAACACCCTCACCTGGGGCATGAACGGCACCAGGTGCGCATCGCCCAGGTGCGCCTCGGCCTGTGGCACTCCAACAAGCTCGCCTCCGTCGACGCTCCCTTCGTGGCCGCCGTCAAGAACTTCCAGCAGCGCGCAGGCCTGCCCGTCACCGGCGTCGTCGACGAGGCCACCTGGGATGCCATGGATACTGGCTACCCGTGGACCGTCGACCAGTACCAGGCTACGCCCCTGCCCCTGACGGCCACGCGCAGCGAGCGCGTCGAGGCCATGATCGGCTACGCGTGGAACCAGACGAACTGTCCTACACGTGGGGAGGGCAGGCCCCTACGACCAGGGATTCGACTGTTCAGGCCTGGTCCTCCAATCCCTCTACGCCGCCGGCCTCGATCCTCAGCCCATCGACGTCATCAAGCACGCATGGCCCTCCTACCGTACGTCGCAGGAACTCTACGCATACCCGCGCTTCCAGCACGTGCCCCTCGCCCAGCGCCAGCGCGGTGACCTCATCTTCTACACGACGAGCGGCACCGTCACGCACGTCGCCATCTACCTGGGCGACGACATGATCGTCCACACCGACTGGATGGGGCGCCCCGCCCGCATGCAGCACATCACCGCAGGGATACGGGTGGGACCGCATGACGCCAGACGTCGTGCGCCCGCTGCCCCTAGGGCCAGAGACGCAAGCGGGCCGGCCGCGGAGTGCTCCGCGGCCGGCCCGACTGTCTAAGACAGGTGTTCCTCAGCGTCCCAGCAGGCGACGCAGGATGCGCTGGGCAGGGACACCGTGCGGCGCAGCGACCGCTGCAGGGCGAATCCGGCATCGAGCTGCTCGTGCAGGGCACTGACCTCTCCGCGCAGCTCGTGTACCTGCTCGTGCAGGGCCGTCATCGTGTTCAGCAAGTTCACGTGCACAAGATTCAGCGAGGAGTGGACGCCCGAATCCACGCGCGCCAGCTCCTCGCGCATCCGGCGGTAGTACTCCGCCGACAGCAGAGCCCTGGCCCAGGTGCGGGGATGAAGGGTCCTCCGTCGCGAGCATGGCACGCAGGTAGCGGTCGCGGATATGCAGGTTGTCCCACTTGTGCAGGTACGCGTCCGTGACGACGGAGTTACCCAGGGACGCATCCATCGTGTCACGGTGGTGCCAGTAGGCCAGCGGCTCCCCGTCGATGAACCCAACCGGGGAGGCAGCCAGCAGCCGAAGGTTGAAGTCCCAGTCTGCCTGCGTCTGCAGGGATCCGTCCCAGTGGCCGACCCGGTCGGCGACCTCGCGCCGAATCAGCTGAGAGATCGGCGGCGTGTAGTTCTCCACCATCATGTCCACGAGGGACAGGCCATAGTTATCCGTCGACAGGACCTCGCGCTCGATCTCGATGCAGGTGCCGTCGGCGCGCACGCGCTCGCGGACGATCTCACAGCGGGTGGCGACGCCGCCCGCCTCGGGGTGCTCGTCCAGGTAGGCGACCGTCTTCTTCAGGAAGTGCGGGTGCCAGGAGTCGTCATCGTCGTGGACCGCGTAGTAGCGGTTGTGCGACACCGCCAGGCCAGACTCGAGCGCGGCCTCGCGGCCGTTGGAGACCTCGTTCGTGACGATCGTGATCTTCGAACGAACGGCGCGCTTCTGCTTCTTCACGACCTCGCGGACCTCGGCCTCGTCGCCGGCGTCGTTGACGATGACGACCTCGTAGTCGTCGAAGCTCTGCGAAGCGATCGATGCGAGGGCACGGGTGAGCATCGCCGGGCGGTTACGCGTGCGCACGACGATGGTGACTGTTGGGCTCATTATGCATCATCCTTCGTAGGGGTAGGAGCGGCGAGGGACGCGTCGATGTCAGGAGTATCGGTGTCGCACACCTGCGCATCGGCGGTGGAGGCACCAGGGTGGGAATCGCAGGCGAGGCGAGGGCGCGTGCACGCCAGGTACACCCCGCACGTCAACGCCGTCACGTAGCCCAACGAGGCGATGAACCACAGCACCATCGGGGTCAACGGCATGTCGGCCCACCACCAATCGACGCCCAAACTCAGGTTGCCTTTCGCGATCCAACCAAGCCCATTGATGTTTTCGAGGCCATGAGCGTAGCGGGCGATCGTCGTGTGCATGGCGACTGCTTCAGCAACGCTGAGGAAGAGCACGAACATTGTCAGCTGGCTCTTCGATACAGTGGCATTCTTGTGGTGTGAGGTGAGCCAGATAATCAGCCACGTGCCCAAGAGCGGAAGCGCGTAGCGTGGATGGTAAGCGCCGATGTTAGGGAATTCAGGAGGCGTCGCGATCAGCAGCGGGATGCCCGCCATCGCGCCAAAGACGACGAAAGCAGCCAGTGCCTTGCGCAGGTTCATGGTGCGTGCGCCGTAGAAGAGGACTGCGCCCATGACGAGGAGAGCGACGATCGTCGTGTAGCCGGGCAAGGGCGTGTCACGCCAGCCGGGACCGCCGGACATACCAAAAAAGCCGGCGAAATAGTCGGGCAAAGCGCGGATATTACGGATCGCGACCTCGAGGCGTTGGTATCGGGTCACCGAGGGATCCGTTTGGGTGAGGTGGTGCGACTGTCCGGTCGCAAACATGCACAAGATACCAATGATGCTCAGCGCCGTAGCCGTGCCGATCTCGGGCAGGCGTTTGCGTGTCGCCGCGAGGATCAGGATGCCCAGGGGAGACAACGAAAACGTAGAAGGCGGCATCGCCGCGCGATCCGTAGCACAGCAAGGCGGAGAAAACCATCAGACCCAGGAGGGTCCAGCGGCGCCACCCACTCGCGTGCAGGGTTGAGAACAGAGCGGCTCCGTAGCAGAACACGCCCGTCAGCGCCCACGAGGTGGGGTTGTTGGAGGCGATGAAATAGAAGCCCATCGGAGTCCACGCCACGACCGCTGATAGGCCGATGAGGGCCCGCAGGTCCGGTCGCGTGAAGGCGAGGATGGCACCCAGGAGGATGAGGAGGATAGCGACGTTGACGGAGCGCATCACCCATACTGAATGCTCGACGTTGTGCCCGGCGAAAAGGTGGTGGAACTGGTAGAAGCCGTAGGGATACTGGCCGTCGTTGTACCGGTACGAAGGGTAGGTATCGTCGTCCGAGTACCTGTAGCCGCATACGTGCGAGGCGGCGGGATTAAAAGCCTCGCACTGGGAGTAAGCCGTGGGCACGGGAGGCATGACGTACAGGTCCCCGTCGATCGTGGTCGTTTCGCAGCCAGAGGATTCGATGGGGCGAGGACACCAGGTGGATACGAGGTGGTAGTCATCGTCGGGGGAGGAACCGGGGGAGGATGCGAAAACCCATCCCATACCCAGCGCGAGTATGCCGACGACGAGAAGGATGAGTGCGAGCGGCCTTGCCGCAGTGGAGGCGAATCGCGTCGTCAATGAAGTCGAATTATCGGCGTGTGCACGTGACATGGAGGACCAATCTGAGTGGGACGGATGAGTGGGACGGATAGGTCTAATTTACACGACAGGCGCACGAAAGTAAGCGCGTCACACCGTAGGAAAGTTAGAACACGACGGGCCAGTGGGGCATGCAGGTCGTCAGCGTCCCGTGGGCGCTCGTGGCCTCGGCGAGGGCTTGCGTGTAGGCGGGATTCACCTCGGGCTTTTCGCCGCGCTTGAGGGCCTCCTCGGCCTCCTGCTGATCGGCGAACTCGGGGATCTCGCCGGAGTCGAGGGCCGCGTTGCGCTCGACGTAGACCGCGAGGGCAGCGAGGGCCTGCTTGGAGGTCTCGTCCGTAGCCGCCTGGGTGAGGCGGTCGAGATAGTCGTTCTTGAAGGAGGCCGCGAAGGCCTCCCACGCGTGGTGACGCTCGTCTGCGTTGGTTTCCCCGAGCGCTTGGCCGCCAGCAACTTGTAGGCCTGGCCGGTCTCGGAGCCGTTGAGCGCCTCGGTGAAGATCTCGTCCATGGCCGCGCAGCCGGGGAGGCCGCGTGCAGGGTCGGCATCGCCGAACCCGACGGCTGGCTGGGGAACTTCTCCCGGGAAACGGAGGCCGCGGGCATCGACTGTGCGCTCTGGGTGTCCTCGGGCATGGAGCACGAGGCCGTGGCAAGAGCACAGAGAGCAAGCATCGCGAGCGAGGGGACGAGACGAGTCACGAGGGGTCCGTTTCTGTAGGGGATACGTCCAATCTATCAGCGTCGCACGGCCCCTCAACGGTCCTCCAGCGTGGCGAATAGTGACGTATCCGACGGGGAAGTGGGGGTCAGTGGCGAGGAATGCGTGAGAACTACGGCATAATAGGGGCAGGAATCGGGTGAGTAGCACCCTCGGACGCCTGCGGGCGCGCAAAGGAGAAGACCTCATGAAAATCGTTGTGACCGGCGGTGCCGGCTTCATTGGAGCGAATTTCGTTCACACGCTGCTGGAGGACCACCCGGACGTTGACGTCGTCGTCCTGGACAAGTTCACCCTACGCGGGCAACCGTGCCTCCCTGACCGATATGCCCGCCGGGCTTGCCGCTCGCCTGAGCGTCGTCGAGGGCGACATCGCCGACGCCGACCTCGTGGACGGCGTCGTCGCCGGCGCCGACGCGGTTGTTCACTTCGCAGCCGAGTCGCACAACGACAACTCGCTGCTGGACCCCTCGCCCTTCATCCAGACGAACCTGGTGGGCACCTTCACCCTGCTGGAGGCCGTGCGCCGCCACAGGGTGCGCTTCCACCACATCTCCACGGACGAGGGTCTACGGCGACCTCGAGCTGGACGATCCCGCGAAGTTCACCCCCACCACCCCTACAACCCTTCCTCGCCCTACTCCTCGTCCAAGGCGGGGAACCGGACTTGCTGGTGCGCGCGTGGGTGCGTTCGCTTCGGCGTGGAGGCCACGATTTCGAACTGCTCGAACAACTACGGCCCGTACCAGCACATCGAGAGTTCATCCCCGCATGATCACGAACCGCCTGCGCGGCGTGCGCCCCGCCTGTACGGCGACGGCCTGAACGTGCGCGACTGGATCCACGTGCGCGACCACAACACGGCCGTGTGGGACATCCTCATGAAGGGCCGCATCGGCGAGACCCTACCTGATCGGCGCGAACGGTGAGACGAACAACCGCGACGTCGTCGCCATCCTCAACGAGCTGATGGGCTACGCCCCTGACGACTTCGATCACGTGAGCGACCGTCCGGGCCATGACCTGCGCTACGCGATCGACAACTCAAGCTGGTCACCGAGACTCGGCTGGGAGCCGCGCTTCACGAACTTCCGCGACGGCCTGGCTGACACGATCGCCTGGTACACCGAGAACGAGGCGTGGTGGGAAACCCCTGAAGGAAGCCGTCGAGGCGAAGTACGCCGCCGAAGGACACTGAGTCCTTGGATCGCGTGACCCGAGACGAGGCCGTGCCTCGCCCCCGAGTCACCGTCCTATGGCCACCTACAACGGGATGGCCGAGGGCGGGGCGTGGCTCGACGAACAGGTGGACTCCGTGCTCGCCCAGGTGGGCGTGGAGGTCCGCCTCGTCGTGTCCGACGACGCGTCGAGCGATGGAACGCGCGCACCTTCAGGCGCGTGCCGCGGCCGACCCTCGGATCACGGTTCTGCCCCCAGCGTGACGGTACCCCCGGCGTGACGGGCAACTTCCCTGCACCTCTTCACGACGCACGCCCCCGACGGCTCCTACGTCGCCTTCACCGACCAGGATGACGTGTGGCACGAGGATAAGCTGAGTTCCCAGCTGGCCCTCATGGCCGATCGCGGGGCCGACGTCGTGTCTTCGAATGTCACGTCCTTCCAGTTGCTGCCCGGCGGGGTGGTGGGGGAGCGTCGCATCATTCGCAAGTCGCAGCCCCAGCGTGCCTGGGACTTCCTCTTCGAGGCTGCGGGCCCGGCTCCACCTACGTCTTCAGCCCGAAGGCCCACGAGGCCCTCGTCGGCGTGCTGAGGGGCCTCGACTACAGCGAGATCGGCGTGCACGACTGGTATGTGTACGCGCTGGCCCGCTCAATCGGCCTCACGTGGGTGATCGGCGAGGAGCCGACACTCGAATATCGTCAGCATGGCGGCAACGTGCAGGGCGCAAACTCCGGATCCGGGGCGCGCGACGCCCGCCTGGCAAAGCTGCGTAACGGCTTCTATCGCAACCAGTTCATTCTGACTGCCCGCGCCGCCCAGAAGGTCGGCACGTTCGACGAGCGCCGCGCGCGCCAGCTGCGCGCGATCCTGCACGAGCTCGAGGGGCAGGGCGTCGCCTTGAGGCTGCGCTTCGCCCTGCGCTGGACGCAGATCCGCCGCGACCGCGTGGAGGGGCCTCAAGCTCGCAGGTGCGCGCGTCCTGGGCGTGTGGTGACCTTCTACCTCTGGTAGGTCACGAGGCCTCCGTCAGCGTCCTCCGTGGTGAGAATGTGGGGGAGCTTGTCCGGCGAGACGGCGTGCGGATCGATGACGACGACAGAGCGTCCCTGCATCCACTGATCCAGCACTTGGCCCGCGCCCGTGCGCACGTCCCACAGTAGCGCGACGCGGCGGCCCTGAACCGGCGCCGACGGGCGGGTCCCAGCCAGTGCCTCGTCGCGGGCCTGGAGGAGCAGCGGGGGAGTGTCGACGACGAGGGCATCCGGCTGGGTGGCGATTTCCGCGAGGCCGTCGAGAGCCCCGTCCAGGGGTCCATCCCATGCGAACGACAGGTACTGCGGCGGTTGTGCCAGCACGTGGGCCCCGGCGTCCAATGCGTCGGATGCTTCGGAACCGAGAGTATTGGAGACGAAAAGGTCTCCGGGGAGGGGGCGTCGTGTATCGAGTACCTCCCATCCCATCGCGCGCGCTGCGATCTGCCAGAGGGTGTCCTGCCAGGGTTGAAGAGTCGTGTAGATGCGAGTTGGTGTCGCTTCGCCCGTGCCGAACAGGTCGGCCGCAAGTTCGTTTGTCAGGTAGTTTGCTATCTTCGCTAACCACCGGCTAACCACGGGTCCCCCCCAGTTCGACCCGCTCCTGGCCGTATTGGGTGAGTGCTGGACCTGACCATCCGTTAATCACTGTGATACAGTGGGTGAGCCTGCTCATAGTTTCTAGGGACTTATTGTTCATGGTTTCAAGTATATCGAAGGTCCCAGACGACCCAAGTACTTAGTAACTGTGAAGTCCTTGAAATTGGGCATTGTTTTACCGCTGGGTCAAGTGCTACGGGAAAGGTCTCAATATCGCGAAACGGCTTGACTTCCGACAACGACACGCGTGTAATTCTCGTATTGATTGATTCGTTATAAGGAGCTCCCGCAATGTGGAACATCTTCGGTGACGGGCCCCTGGAATGGTCCGAGGACGCCGACGCGGCGCAGTATGCCCGCATTGACGGCCCCCTTGCGTGGCAGCAGCACGCCCTGTGTGCGCAGACGGATCCCGAGGCATTTTTCCCTGAAAAGGGTGGCTCCACTCGCGAGGCTAAGGCTGTTTGTCAGTCCTGCCAGGTGCGCGAAGAATGCCTGGAATACGCGCTGGCTAACGACGAGCGCTTTGGCATTTGGGGTGGCATGTCCGAGCGCGAGAGGCGGCGCCTGCGCCGTATGGCCGGTTGAGTCCGACGCAGCGCTCCATCGGTGCGATCCTCGTCACAAGGGGAGAGGCGCCGCTCACCCAGTCCGTTTTGCGGGCCATCGAGAATCAATCGGTGGCCCCGCATTCGTTGACCATCATCGACGTCGCAGGACGCCACGTCACCCCCTTCCCCGCTGATCGAGTTCCCGACGGTGCCGAGCTCGTGCGTGTCGGCCGCGCCCGCAACCTCGGTGACGCGATCCGTCGCGCTCGGGCGCAGGGTGCCCCTTTCGCCTCGGAGCAGTGGTGGTGGATCCTACACGAGGACAGCGCCCCCGAACCCGAGTGCCTCGACGAGCTCATTCAGGCCGCCGCCGTCGGCAAGACCATCGGAGCTGTCGGCGTCAAGCAGATGAGCTGGGACGGCAGCCGCCTCCTCGAACTCGGAATCTTTGCCACGGCCAGCGCCCGCCGACTCGAGCGCATCGGCGATGACGACATCGACCAGGGTCAGCACGATGGCACGAGCGACGTCCTCGGCGTCGGCACCGCCGGGCTGTTCATCAGCGCCGAGGCCTACGAGGCCGTCGGCGGATTCGATGCCGCGCTCGGTCCCTTCGGCGACGGCCTCGACCTGGGGCGGCGCCTGCACCTGGCCGGGTATCGCGTGATCGTGGCCCCCAAGGCACGCGTGCGTCATGCCCGCGTCTCCCTCTACTCCGGCCTCGACGGCGCATCGGACACGGACCACAGCGAACCGACGGGGGATGTCTCCGACGCCCTCGTCGATGGGGGCGACGCGACCGATGGATCGTTCCGCAAGCGCCGCTACGCCCAGATGTACAACTGGTGCAAGGCCGTGCCCGCCCTCATCCTGCCGTTCCTGGCGCTGTGGCTCCTCGTGTGGAGCCCCGCCCGCGCCCTGGGACGCATCCTGACGGGCCGGGCCTCGCTGGCTCTCCCCGAAATCGGTGCCCTCGTATCTCTGATCGGCGCGACCCCGCGCCTGCTGGCTGGACGTGCGCGCGCAGCTCACTCGCGCCGAGTTCCCCGCTCGGCCCTCCGCGCGCTTGAGACGGCTCCCGCCTTGCTGCGCAAGGAACCCGCGGGCGTGGACGAAGACGAGCATGGAGAGCGGATCGATCCGCTCGTCGTCGCATCGATGCGGCGCTACCGCTTCCGCTCGGCGTCGACTGCCCTGGGGCTTCTCATCCTGACTGCCACCCTCGCACTCATGCAGTGGTGGGGCACGGCGAGTGGCCTCGTGGGCGGTGCCTGGGTGTCTCTGCCCTCCTCGTGGGCCGAGCTGTGGGAAGCCGCGTGGTCCGCATGGATCCCGGGTGGAGACGGATACGCGGGCGGGGCTGACCCGCTGACGATCCTCATGGCGATTCTCAGCGCTCCATTCGCGCCCATGGGCATTACCCGGGAGCGCTCGCCACCTTCCTGCTGGTCGCGTCGACGCCGATTGCGCGATGATGGCTTGGATTCCCTCGCGCGTGCTCGCCTCGTCTGTGCGTGTGCGCTTCCTCGTCTCTCTTGCCTGGTCTGTGGCCCCCTCGCTGCTCATGAGCGCCACTCACGGCGTTCTCGCCGCGACGCTCGCACACGCGGCGGCACCGGTCTTTGTCGCATACTGCTTGGGTCAGCCCAGGCCTCTGCTGGTCGCAGGTGCCGGCGGCGTCGATGAGGCCCCGCTGCGCCCGCGCGGAATCAACGGCGGATGCGCCGCTCTCGCCCTCGTCGTTGCGTCCTGCTGTGCCCCGTGGACGCTCCCGCTGGGTGCGGCTGCGCTGGCGTGGCGTTCGCGTCGTTCTCTCCTTGTCGCGCTGCCCGCCCTCGTCCTCCTCGTCCCCACCTACGTCTCGATCGCGGCGCGCCCCTCGGCATGGCCGGCGCTCGCCTCGACGAGCGGGGGAGTCCACGCTTACACGCGTGCCGACTCGTGGATGGCAATGCTCGGCATGCCCGCCGCGCCGTCGACGCCGCTCGAGGCCGTTGCTCTGGGCATTATCGGAGCCGGCGTGATCGCCGCCGCGGGCATTGCTCTCCTGCGCCTGCGTACACGCTTCGCCGCACTCGCGTTCTGCGGAGCCTTCGTGGCCGCCGCATCAGGCTGGGCAGCCTCGCAGATCGGCGTGGGAATCTCCGGCGCGTTCGTCGCTAGCGCGTGGACCGCCCCTGCGCTGTCCCTGTCCTTCGGCGCCCTGCTCGTGCTCGCCGCCCGATCCGGGTCGGGAGGCGAAGACGAGGCCGAGGCTTCGCGTCCCGCATGGGACGGGCCGCGTTCCTTCGCCGTGCGAGCGATCGGTGCCCTGACCGCGCTTGTTCTGCTGGGAGCAGGAGGAGGCGTGGCTGTCTCCGCCTTTGCTGCACGCGGCGATGCGGCGGACACCCCGACCTTCACGCTTGCCCAGCGCTCGACCGTTTCCCCGATGTCCTCGCCGATCGTCTCCGCCGTCGCCGCGCAGGCCCAGCGTTCGACGCGTGCGGGGCGCACCCTCGTCCTCGACGGCGATCCCACGAACGGCACGGTGAACGCGTCCCTGTGGCGCGGCTCGGGCCCCTTCCTGACCGATGGCTCGCCGGCAACGCGGGCCCTCGCCCTCGCCCAGGCGCGCTCCGGCGCTGCGGATGGAGTCCTGCGTGACCCCGCAACCGCGTCGTTCGCCCAGGCGGCCTACACCCTCGTCGTCTACCCCGACGACGCGACCGTGGCGACCCTGGCCGCCCACGATATCGACACGATTCTTGTGCCGCTGGGTGCCAGCGGGTCCCGAGCCCTCACCTCCGGGCTCGACCGCGCCTCCGGCCTCGAAAAGGTCGGCGACACGAATTCGGGAACCGTCTGGCGCGTGCGCCCGAACGGCGTGCCCCCTTCGCGCGTCCGCGTCGAATCTGCGTCCGGCGTGACCACCCCGGTCGGCGGCAGCCAGCTCAGCGTCAGCGGAGACGTTGATGCGGACGGAACTCTGATCCTCGCCGAGCGCGCTGACTCCGGATGGCGCGCGTCCGTCGACGGTGCCGCCCTGGCCGCCACTGAAGCAGCCGACGGATGGTCTCAGGCCTTCGAGATGCCCGCCGCAGGCCACCTGACGCTCACCTACGCCGCGTGGTGGGTCATCCCCTGGCAGATCGCCTCCGGCGTGTGCCTGGTCGTCGCCGCAGCAAGCGCCCTATCCGCGTGGAGGAAGAGATGACGAAGCGTCCAACCAACTCCCTGACGATCCTGACGGGAGCGGGGATCGCCGCGGCGGTTGTGGCCTCGGCGTCCATGTGGGTGTCGTCAGCTCCCGCCACCGTGGAAGGTACCGCGCAGGCGCGCACCTTTCCCAGGTCCAGCTCGCTTGTCCCTCCGGCATCATCGACCCTTTGAGACCACGAACGTCGCCGCGGGCACCACCTGGTCCTCGCTGGCCACGGCTCCCGTGTCTCCGCACCCGCTTCTGTCACCGGTCAGGGCGGCGTGATCCCGACAGCCCTCACCCTCGCCGGTCAGGGGCGGCGGCGAACTCGCCGGCCTCAGCGCCGTTGGCTGCGCGGCCGCTCGCACATCCCAGTGGATCGCGACCGGCGCGACCACCGCGGGTGCCGACATGGTTCTCATCCTGTCCAACCCCGGCCCCACAGCCTCGGTCGTCAGCATCGATGGGTACGGCTCGTCGGGTCCGCTCAACGCCGCACCGCGTCAGGTCACGGTCCCGGCACGTTCCTCGGCCTCGGTGTTGCTCGCCGGGTGGTTCCCCCGACGAGGCGCGCTGGCCGTACACGTGCGCGCCGACGGGGGAGGGTTGCCGCCTGGGCGCAGGCATCCCTCATGAACAGCGAAATCCCGCAGGGCACGACCCTGGCGTCCGCTGTGGTTCCAGCGACCACGCAAACCATCCTCGGCGTGGACCCGAAGGAACCTCACTGCTGCGCCTCGCCTCGCCGTCGGCAGAGGCTCACGTGAGACGTCTCCGTCGCCGATTCGACCGGCGTGCACCCCTGGCTGGAGGCGAGGCGACGGTCGCCGAAGGCACCACCCTCGACATGCCACTCGACGGCGCGTCCAGCGACTCCACCCGATCACGCTCATCGTGACCTCCGACCACGAGGTCGTGGCTCAGACGACGACGATCACCCTTGCGCGCCCTGGGCGCAGCGAGCGAGCGCCTGGATCATGCGGTCCAACGCGACCCCGCCACCGCTCTGACTGAAGCGACCATTCCTGGTGCCACCCAGATCGAGGGCATGGGCGCCACGTTCTCTCCACGACGCCGATCCGCGCCACGTCTCAGGCCACCAATTCTGGCGTGACTCACGTGCGCGCGAGCCTCCTGCTCTACGCACCTGCGGACGCCCAGGCCTCGTCGAACGATCAAGGCACCCCTCACCGGATGCCCCCAGCCCGACCGCCACCCCCGACATTTGGGCCTCACCCTCACCGAGCGGCGGGCGGTCCGGGACAAAGCCAGTCCGGCGACGAGGAGGACGCACAGTCGAGCGGTACGTCCGCCTCCACGCCCGGGCGGTCGCCGTGCGCGTGGGCGGGCGCACCATCTACGTTGCACCCGGGATCCCCCACCTCGTGGATCTACCCGACAACGGCGGAGCGCTCAGCGCGGACTCTCCGATCCAGGCGGCCGTCGTCGTCTCTGCGGACACGGCCGTGGGGCGCATGACCACGACGTGGAACGTGGGCACGGAAGGCATTAGCGCCGTCAGTGGTGCCATCCGCACCACCAACTGAAGCGCCGCTCAGCGCATCGCGTCGTCGATCTCGTCCGGCGGCAGCGCCAGAATGTGGCTGATGCGTTCGATCAACACCCCTGCGCGTCATGAGTGCGACCTCCTCCGGCGCGCACCGCAGCGTGATCGGCAGACGATGAGACGACGATACGATCGCGCAGACCGCGACGCCGATCCGCAGGAAAATGCGCGCGACGACGACGTTGTGGAGACTCCCAGGGAGCAGGATTCGACGGCGGAACATCCTCGACGGCAAACTCGATCGTGGCCACCTGCGGCCATCGTCGAATGAAGTCTCAGTGACGAGTTCTCACCGACCATCAGATCGAAAGTCCTCACGCCGCGTCCGCCACGCCGGAGTCCCCTGGGAAAAACAGGGGATCGCGCGGGCCGCGACCGTGGCGGTCGCGACTGAAGACATGGCGGCGCGTAGGAAACACCCCCTCAGGGTAGGCGTATGGCGCGCCGAAGCGGGCGATGCGGGCACAGAGTGTCGTACTCTTTAGGGCGTGATTGCCCAACGCCACTGCTCCAAGCCCGGCTGCTCCACGGTCGCCGTCGCCACCCTGACGTACGACTATCGCGACTCGACGGTCGTCGTCGGTCCCCTCGCGACTGTCGCCGACCCCTAACTCTTACGACCTGTGCGACGAACACGCTCATAACCTCACCGCGCCGCTCGGCTGGCAGGTCGTCCGTCTGGCAACCACCTTCGAACCTGCTCCACCCTCGGGGATGACCTCGCGGCGCTCGTCGACGCCGTGCGCAGGGTCGCCCAGGAGGCGCAGGCAGCCCGGCACCGCCTCAGGAGACCCGCAAGCCGACCACCCAGGCCGTTCGGTACGCACGTTCCGTGGGGACCCCCGACACGTCGAGTCCGCTCGACCCGTCAGCCCCTACGCGCGACGCCGCGCCCAGTTCACCGTCGTTGACGGCACGGACACCGAGGGCACCGACTAGGGGTTACAGGCCGAAACGAGCCTGCGTCGCCTCGTGGAAGCGGGCCTGGCCGCGCGAGCGGCGCTCAGTCTCCCGCCCCCAGTCGCGATCCCTGCGGGCCACCAGCACGGCCGCGATCACAACCTCCGGGTGGAGACCATCGGGAGGGGCGTCTGCACGCGACGCGAGAGGCGCTGCGCGAGGTGAGACGGCGACCTGTGCTCGAATGTCCGTCTTCAACGACCGATTCGACTGCAGGAAGGCACGAGCCTCCGCGACGAGGGCATCGTCGAGGGGGAGGATCGTCGCGGTGCGCGCCCAGTCTTCGAGGCCCGGTGGCAGAACGAGGGGCGGATAGAAGACGGATGCGCCCCTGTGAGCACCATCGTCCCGGCCGCTAGATCGCCCAGGCGCTTGCCTTTCGAGCTCATGATCTCCGCGAGTGCCGCCAGGCCGCCAAACGTCGCCCAGTTCTCCAGAATGCCCGTCGAGACGCGCACCGCGCTGTGGCGGGCGGTGATCGCACCGCCGTCGTCGCGTACGACCCGCAGGTTAAACGCCCACTTCCCGAAGGAACGCCCACGTGTCGTGATCTCGACCACCAGCGGCAGGAAAAACATCATCATCGCGGTGAAGCCGACCACGATCACGCGCTGCATCGACGCGGACGGCGAGGTGAACTTGATGGCCGAGAAACAGCACGACGAAGCACAGGGAAGTACGTCGTCGCATCCATGGCGGCGGCGGCGAAGCGTTCCGGAGGCGAGGCCGGCGTCACGTCCAGGGTGACTGCCTCGCCTGTGCGCATAAAGTCGTCTTGAATGGCGCTCGATTGACTGCGTTGCGTGCTCATATATGACACGCTAGTCCAATGGACATTGATGTGCTGCGGGTAAGTGGCGAAACGGAATGGAAACGGCTGGAACAGCTGACGCGCCAGCGCTCGCTGTCGGGCGATGAGATTGATGAATTCGACCGTCTCTACCGTTCGACGACGACGGACTTGGCGCGCGTACGCACGCTCAACCCCGATCCCGACGTGATTGCGGAGCTGTCTCGCATCCTGTCCGCCGCGCGCGGGCGTCTCGCGGGCACCGGAGGGCTGTCCGGAGCCGTTATCGCACGTTTCTTCACGGTGTCCCTACCGCTGACGCTCTACCGGATCCGTTGGGTGATCCTGGCCGTGATGGCGGCGTTCATCGCCATCGCCGGCGTCCAAGCGTATTACTTGATGAGTCACCCGGACGTCATGAACGAGCTGGGTACCCCCGAGCAGCTGAAGTACTACGCTCAGAGCGCGTTCGTGGAGTACTACCACCAGGACACGAACGCGGAGTTTGGTCTGTCTGTGTGGGCCAATAATGCCTGGATTGCCCTGGTGGGTGTGGCCACGGGGATCACGGGCGTCTACCCGCTGAGGATCCTCTGGGAGAACGCCACGAGCATCGGCACGGCAACGGCCATTGTCTTCAGCTACGGCGGAGTCTGGCACTTTTTCCGTTTTATCCTGCCGCACGGACTTCCCGAGCTGACTGCGGTGTTCATCTCGATCGCGGCGGGCCTGCGCGTCTTCTGGTCGCTGCTCGTGCCCGGTCCGATGACGCGCTTCCAGGCCGTTGGACAGGCGGCTCGCGGCGCGATGACGGCTGCGGTGGGCTGCGCCATCCTCCTGGCCGGCTCCGGCGTCCTGGAGGGCTTTGTGACGCCCTCTGACCTGCCTGACGCCGTTAAGATCACCCTCGGTGCCCTCATGACGGGGGCCGTGTGGGCATACATCCTCATCCTCGGGCGGCGCGCGCACCAGGCGGGTGCCAGCGCCGACGTCGGCATTGACGCCGGCTACTACCAGCCCGTCTCGGGCTGAGGCTCGCGCGGCGTCAATGCTCGCGCGAAGCGGGCACGGCTCAGAGTCGACCGCTCTTCTTGAGCTCGATGTAGCGGTCCGCGGTCCGAGCGGGAAGCAGACCCGCCGAGGCGCGCACGGTGAGCGCGCCGGCCAGGCGAGCGTCGGTGGCTCCCGCCTCGTCGGACCGTTCGGCGAGGGAGGCGGAGGCAGCAAGGAATACCTGCTCGGCATCCTCGCGTCCTGCCCGCGCCCGGATTTCATCCGGATCGGTCGCCGATGCAACCAGCACCGTATGGCGGTCGCTTAAGCGCGCCAGCGCATCGGTGAACTCGGTTTCCATGCCGGCCGGCGGAATCTTCGTTGCGATAACGACGAAGGCGGAATGATGTACGGTCTGCTCGACCGTGCTGACCATTTCGGACCAGTCGGTGACGTCCAGGCGGGGAGAAATATCCGTGAACGTATGAGCCAGGGTTTCGATGACCTTGGCTCCTCGGACGCCGGACACGCGTGCGCGGACGGCCGAGTCGAGGACGACGAGGTGCACCTTGTCGCCCGCCCGGTCTGCCAGGGCAGCGAGAAGTAGGGCGGTTTCGATCGAGGAATCGAGGCGGGGGGCGCGTCCCAGCGCGATCGAGTCGACCTCTTCGTGCTCGGGGGCTCCGAGCAGCGCCGAGGAGGCACGCCCACAGTCCACGACGATCACGACGTGACGGTCGCGTTCGGGCCTCCACTGGCGCACCATCAGTTCTGTTGAACGGGCGGAAGCACGCCAGTCAATGTCGCGCGGATCGTCGCCCACGACGTAGGAGCGCAGGGAATCGAACTCGGTTCCCGCGCCGCGTAGCGTCGTCGGTGTGGTTCCTTCGAGCTCATGGAGGCGCGCCAGACGCGAGGGCAGCAGGACGCGCGCTTTGAACTCGGGGAGCACCGACAGGGAGAGGGGACGGACAGGCTCACCTGGCGCGTCCCAGGTGCAGGGGACCCCACGAGCGAATGGTGACGACGTCGGCCTGGCGGGTGCCGCGCCGGTTCGGGGCGAGCACCGTGGAGACGCGCTCGAGGTGCCTGGGCGCACGCGCACTCGCTGGCGCGTCGGCGACGGGTTGAGGAGGGCCACGCGTCGCGCACGTCCAGGGTCATGTGGCGCTTCGTCGTGTTCGTCAGCCGCAGGCGAGACTCGGTGGTCTGGTCAGCGCAATCGGCCCGGTCACGTCTCGGCTGAGACGCAGGGTGCGCGGCGAGGGCGCGGCGAAGGCATCGAGGAGGCACACGGCCACGACGAGGCCGCACCACGCCCACGCGAGGGCGCGGACGGGGCGAAGGCGAGGGGGACAGTCTCGACCAGTACGAGGAGCGCTACGCGCTGAAATAACCACGGGGGACTCAGCGGGGTACGGGGGTGGCCGCGAGGACACCGGTGATGACGTCCGTGGCGGTCACGCCCTCGAGGTTGGCCTCGGCGCGCAGACCCAGGCGGTGTGCGAGCGTCACGGGAGCCATCGTCTTGACGTCGTCGGGGGTGACGAAGCCTCGGCCCTGGAGGAACGCCCACACGCGCAGGTGCGCAGCAGCGCGGTCGCGCCTCGGGGAGACACGCCCAGACGCACTGCGGAGAGGTGCGCGTCGCGCGGCACAGATCAACGAGGTAGGCCGCGACGGCCGGGGAGACCTCGATGCGGGATGCGACCCGCACGGGCGGCCTGAATGTCGGTGGCGCTGGCGACCGGGCGGATGCCGGCCTCGGCCAGCGCCATCGGGCTGAAGCCCGCCTGGTGACGCGCGATGATGTCGATCTCGGCCTCACGCGACGGCAGCGGCAGCTCAAGCTTGATCAGGAAACGGTCGAGCTGGGCCTCGGGCAGCGGTAAGTGCCCTCGTACTCAACCGGGTTCTGCGTCGCAATCACCATGAAAGGATCGGGAGCTGACGGGTCTCGCCGTCGATCGAGACAGTGTGTTCTTCCATCGACTCCAGGAGAGCGGACTGGGTCTTCGGAGGCGTACGGTTGATCTCGTCCGCGAGCAGCAGGTTCGTGAAGACGGGAGTACTCGCGGAAGACGAATTCGGAGCGGCCGGCGTCCCACACCATCGGTTCCCCGTGATATCGGCGGGCATGAGGTCGGGGTGAACTGGATACGCGCCATGTCCACGTCGAGGGCGCGCGACAGGGGTGCGCACGAGCAGCGTCTTAGCGACGCCGGGCACGCCCTCGAGGAGCGCGTGACCGCCCGCGACGAGGGCGACGATGAGTCCGCTGATCGCGGCGTCCTGGCCGACGACCGCCCTGCCGATCTCCGCCTTCAAGGCGGGAGCGCCTCCTGCGTGCGCTCTCGTTCTCATTGAGCGCGCGGCCTGACCAGCCCTCGCCGGTGGGCGCAGAGAACGAGGCGTTGGCACCCTGCGGGTGACCTGTACCTGGGGTGCATAGGGGTCGGTGCGCCCTGCGGAGCGTAGCCGTTCGGCGGCGCGGCGGGGATGGGGCGGGCTGGGGCATGCCCCTCGGGCGCGGGGCCGGGGATCGGGCTAGTCATGGCGAATCTCCTTTTCGAGAGCGTCGAGGTCATTGGCGAGGCGGATGAGCGCCTTTTCGGAGGTTGGGGGCGGACCCCACAGGAGGGCGGAGCAGCGCGAGGCGGGCAGGCCCTCGCTGTTCCATCGCGTGAGTGAGGGCTTCCCGGTCGGCGGTGTGCGCAACGCCCAGGGCGGTCGCGATGCGCGAGGCCGTGGAGCTACGCAGCGCCTGGGCGGCGTGCTCGTGAGGCGCGCTGTGAACGCATGAGGCGGGCCTTGCCGATGAGCGTCTCGGAGGCCGGGACCTCGATGGGGAGGCGCTCGGAGGTCAGTGGGCCGAGCCTGCGACCACGCGCGAGGCCCGCCAGCAGGCAGGCGGCGATGATCGCGAGGAAAGCGGGCATGAGGTACGGGAAGTGGGCATCCCATCCTGGGACGCGCCCGTCGGAGTATCGGAGCGGGTCGGCGAATGCCATGCGACCTTCGGAGTCCGACCGATCGTGTTGATCGCCAGCGCGGCGTTTCCTCCCTCGGTGATCGCACGGTTACGCAGGCGCAGGAGTCAGGGGATCAGAGCGCGGAAACGGTCAGAATCGGAGCGCTCGGCGTACGCGTAGTTCTTGCCGTCGTCGGAGAAGCACAGATGCCATCCCGAGGCGGGGCCGGACAGCACGTAGTCCGAGGCCTGCAGATGCTGGGTCCGGTCCGCAATGTCAGAGGTGCAGCCGGGGGTGAGCCACGTCTTGCTGCTGTATTCGCGCTGGGAGCGTAAGCCCTGGAGGTAGGCGGAATGCGACCCGTGTTCCTCTTCGAGGCCGACGTAGACGACGTTCGTACGCGTCTCGATTGCTTGAGCCATGCTGTCCGTCATGCGTGCCGGGAAAATGACGACGAGGGTTGTGTTCTCATCGACTGACGCGGCCTGCTGCGCGTTCACTTCGCGTACCGAGATACCGTGGTCGCCCAGCACCTGGGCGAGGGCGCGCGCCCCATCGCCCTTCTTGTTCCGAATACCGACGGGTGCGTTGTTGTACCCAGCCTTGGGCAGCATGGAGCCACGATCACAAAACAGCAGTGAGAACACGACGATGATAATCATCGGACGTGCCGCGGTGAAGCGCTCGCGCGCCGTCGGGGTGACGACAGCGACCTGTTTGGCTTTCACGATGCCACCTCCGCATCGTGACATGCGCGCAGGAGGTCCGGGGTGAAGCGGCGCAACGCCTCAACCTGATCGGATGAAACGCCGGAGCGGCCGTAGCGCACCTGATCAAAAGTCTGCGCAAAATGATCGAGCTGGGGGCCGAACATGGGCGCAACTCGCGTCGCCGCCTGGGCCGCCTCGCGCGCCGTCAATCCGGGCGTGGACGTCACGACATCTTGAGCGTCGAGGCCCAACACCATGAGACGGTACGCCCACACGTAGGCAAGGTCCCAGTCCTGGGCTGCCACGGCCTCGTCGAACGAGGCCTGGGCCTCCGTTTCGCTGGCCTCCTCCTCGAACACGGCGGGAGAGACGCGCTTGGCGAGTCGGATCGGGTTGAGGATGAGCGCAATGATGATTGCGGCGATCGCGATGATTCCCACGATCATGAAGATCAGGGAAACCGGGGGAGTGCCCTGTCCCTTCCAAGACAGGGCATCCGTGAACCAGTTAATGACCGACGCGAGCCAGCGCGCGATGGGGTTGGGAACATTGGCGTACTCGGAGTGAGAGAGTTCCTCAACGATCCACTCGTGCGCCTCCCCCTCATCGGGGGTCAGCGGAGCATCGCAGGCAAGCAGGCCGATCACTACTGCTGCGCGCCTGCCCTGTGCGAGGACTGCGGCGAAGTTCTCCTTGCGGATGCGCAGATCCGTGTACATGAGCGTCTCGAAAGATGCAGAGAAGGGCAGCAGGAGCCCGGAGCCGAGCATGACGAAGAACATGGAGATCGCCAAGCCGATCGGGCTTAAGGGGTCGGACGTCACCGCCATCGTGACCAGGCTGCCGATGAGACCGATGACGAATCCCACGAATCCACCGATGAATCCGATGATGAGGTTCAGCAGCAGGAATCGGCCGAGAGTCGGCCAGAATTCACCCTTGACGAGCGACCAGGAACGCTTCAGCGAAGCGACGGGACCGATCTCTTCCAGCACCGCGCACATCAGGGGCGAACAGCAGCTGACCTGGAAGAAATACATCAGGATGAAGATGGGGATAATTGCAAAGAAGGCGAGAGCAGAGAGCCATCACAAATCACGGTGCTCCGCCGCTACGACGAGCGAGGCGAAGACAGCGACGATCCAGAGGACAATCGGAGCCGCCGTGATGAGAGCGGTCAACGCGAAGGAGCCGATGAGCGACCCGAGTCGCTTGCGCGTCATCGCCCACGCCTCGCTCAACGTCAGTTTCCTGCCGACCGTCAGCTGGGAGACCGTCGCGGCCAGCAGGCCCGTGAGGATGCTCGTGCCCGCGAACGTGGAGAGCCATTGCACCAAGTTCGAAATCATCTGCAGGAGAAGGGCGTTGGCGAAATTCTCCGTCGTTTGCTGGAGTGCCTGGGGGTCGTTCTCAGCATTGATGACGGACTCGTATCCGAGGCCTGAGACCAGGATCGACACACTGGCGATGAGCGACACGAGCAGCATAATGACGATGGTGAAGCCGAAGAGAACCTTCGGGTTGGAGCGGATCGCCTCGAAGGCACCGCTGAATAGGTCTCCGATCGTCAGGGGGCGCAAGGGGATGATACCGGGCTTGGCCTGCCATCCCCACCGGTTGGTGGTGGAGTAGCCGGATGCCCCGGGCTGGGCGTTGTAGCCCGGCTGCGCGCCGTAGGCGGGCTGCGCGTTGTAGCCCGGCTGCGCGCCGTAGCCGGGGGCCTGAGGGTGCGGCGTAGCCCCTGCTGGGCTCCGTATCCTGGGGGGCCTGGGGGCGTGTATCCCGGCTGTGCCCCGTAGCCCTGCTGAGGCGTCGGTGCGCCGGGCTGGGGCGTCCAACCCTGGTAGGGGGCGGACGGATCGGGAGAGGTCCAGGGGGAGCTCATTGATGCCTCCGTGTTGATGGTGCTTCTACAGTGTCCATCCTGCCATATGCGCAACTGACGCGAAACCTTATCTCAGGGAGAAATTGAGGAATGGCTGCGCGAGTCTCCTGCGTTCGTGACGATTTCGTGACACTATCGTGATATGAGTTCGCGCATCCTCGTCGTCGATGACGACGTCGCCCTGGCTGAGATGATCGGCATTGTCCTCCAGAACGAGGGCTATGACGTCTTCTTCTGTGCCGATGGATCCGCTGCGTTGGCTCAATTTCAAGAACACAATCGGACCTGGTCCTCCTGGACGTCATGCTGCCCGGCATGGACGGCTTTGACGTGTGCCGCGCGATCCGTCGGGTCTCGGATGCTCCGATCGTTATGTTGACCGCCCGTTCCGATACCTCTGATGTCGTGACGGGTCTCGAGGCCGGTGCCGACGATTATGTTCCTAAGCCCTTCAAGCCCAAGGGAACTCGTGGCCCGCGTGCGTGCGCGCCTGCGCGGTCGCGAGGACTCGCAGGCCGATGAGGGCCTGGCTCTCCAGGACCTGTCGATCGATGTTTCCAGCCACATCGTCAAGCGTGAGGGCGCGTCATTGCACTGACTCTCTGGAGTTCGATTTGCTGGTGACCCTGGCGCGCTCGCCGTGGAAGGTGTTCTCGCGCGAGGAACTCCTCGAGCAGGGTGTGGGGCTACCGTCATGCCGCCGATACCAGGCTCGTCAACGTTCACGTGCAGCGCCTTCGTTCGAAGATTGAACGCGACCCGGAGCGTCCCGAGCTGGTCGTGACAGTCCGCGGGGTTGGGTATCGTGCCGGCGCAGGGGCGTAGGGACGCCCTCAAGGATCTGGCGCGTGCCGTCGCATCGTCGAGGCCGTGGTCCCTTCTCGCCTCCTCGCACCTCGCCAGGCGCATCCGGCATTCCCTGTCCGCCCGCATCGCCCCTGGCAATCACGGTCGCCGCGCTCGTCATCCTCCTCGTTTTTTTGGGGTGATTATCGCCTCCCAGCTGCGTACCTCCATGTTCGAGACACGCAAGGACGCGATTCTGGCTGACGCCTCCCTGCGCTTTTTCGTCCGCGCAGTCCGTGTTCTCCCTCGTCCACGGCCTCGTCTCCCGCGCAGGTTCAGGAGTCGCGCGCGGTGCGCTGGCCTCCCTCAAGGCCTCGGCGGCCGGCGCGGGCGCAACGAACGTGGCGCTACTGCGCTCTGAGGGGCCACGGCCTCGCTGCGCATTAACCAGATCGAGGATGAGCAGATGCGCGCGCTCATCACCCGCAGATGCGCACCGCGGTCTCGAGCGGGGGCGCGCAGTGGCAGTCGGTTGGCATCCGCTCCAGCGACTCCGACAAGGTGGTCCCCGGAATTCTCGTCGGCACCCAGGTGCAGCTGCCCCGCGCGGGCACGCACGGGCTCTACATTCTTTACTCGCTGTCCGCCGATCAGGCGCAGGTCGACGTGGTCCTGCGGGTCCTCATCCTTTCCGCGCTTCCGATCATCGTGGCGCTGCCGATCGGTGTGTTCGCGCTTTGCATCGCCTCTTGCTGCCCGTGCGCGTCACCGCCCAAGCTGCGACGAAGGCGTCGAAGGGTGACCTCGACGTGCGCGTGGACGTGCACGGGGACGACGAGATGGCCGACCTTGGGCACGCTTTCAACGCGATGACGTCCTCGCTCCCAGGACACGATCTCGCGCTACGACGAGCTGGCCAAGCTCCAACAGCGCTTCGTTTCCGACGTCTCCCATGAGCTGCGCACCCCGCTGACGACGATCCGCATGGCGGAGGACATCGTGTGGGATAACCGCGACGAACTGCCAGCCCACGCGCGTCGATCCGCCGAGCTCCTGCACGACCAGACCGAACGCATGGAGCAGATGCTCGCCGACCTGCTGGAGATCTCCCGCTACGACGCTGCCAGCGCCCTGCTGGATGCCGAGGATCGCGACCTGCGCCCCATTGTTACTCGCGTCGTGGAGGCATGCGCCGATCTCGCCGAGCGCCAGGGCGTGACGGTTGACATTGTTGCTCCCACGCGCGTCGCGGCCGAGATCGACGAACGCCGTATCGAGCGCGTCATCCGTAACCTCGTCGTCAACGCGATCGAGCATGCCGACGGCACGCCCGTGACGATCACGCTCGCCGCGACCGAGACAGACGTCGCATGCCGCGTGCGCGACCGCGGGGTGGGCATGACCCAGGAGGTCGCCGACCACGTCTTTGACCGCTTCTACCGCGCCGACACCGCCCGCGCCCGCACGACCGGCGGTACCGGCCTCGGCCTCGCGATCGCAACTGAGGACGTTGCCATCCACGGAGGGCGCCTGCAGGCGTACGGAGAACCCGGGCGCGGCGCGTCCTTCCTGATGACCCTGCCCAAGCGCGCCGGCGAGAGATCGTCAGCCGCCCCTGGCCCTGTGGGAGGACGAATGAGACGCCGCCTGATGTCACTCGCCGTTGCCGCCTGCCTGGCCCTTGCGGGATGCGCTTCCCTGCCCACCTCCTCGGCCCCCGCGCCCTTCGACGTGTCAGCTCGGGACGGCAGCGGCATCCAGTTTTTCCGCCGAGGGCCTCCGATGGGGCGGACGCCGCGACCCTGGTCAGCGACTTCCTGCTGGCATGCGCCGCCGGCCCCCAGGATGACTACGCGACCGCGCGCCTGTTCCTGAGCGCAGCATCGGCGCGTTCATGGCAGCCGGAGACGGAAATCCTCATCTACGACACGGACGCGGCCCCCTGCGGTCACCGCCGGATCGAGAACGGTTCCGAGGTGGACGTGACGGTCTCCGTGCTCGTCGTGGCCAGCATCGACGCGTCGGGCGTGCTGACCCGCGTGGCCGCCTCAACCGTGACGCGCACCTTCAGCCTCGTGCGCGAAGACGGACAGTGGCGCATCAACAGCCCCGAAAAACATGGTCCCTCGCGAGCCGGGCGTCCTTCACGGCCTCGTTCTCCTCGCCAATCTCTACTTCCCGACGACAGAGGGTGGGGACCTGGTCGCCGATCCTCGCTGGTACCCGTCGCGACGCCTGGCCTCCCATCTGCTCGCGGGCCTCGTCGAAGGGCCGCGTCAGTCCCTCGCGCCGGTCACAGCGAACGCAATCCCGGCGGGCACGACCGTTCCCTCCCAGGGGACCGACGTCGTCGACGGGTGGCTCGCGTGGAGCTGAACGCGGTGGCGCCCGCGACCGAGGGGCGCGTGCGAACCTCGCCTGGGAGCTCACCCGCACCCTTACCCAGGTGTCGGACGTGTCGCAGGTGCGCATCTCGCTGTCCGGTGACGTCCTGGATGTGCAGGGATCCCGGTGCCCCGACCTACTCTCGACACGCTCGTCGGGGCGGGTACCGGGTGAGGTGGGGATCGTGTCGTCGTCGGGGTGACGAACCTGAGCGCCGCCACCGACGCTTCCAACCCGACAGTCTCGCCCGTGGACCCCTCCCTGGTCGCCTGGAGCGGCACCGATGGGGTGTACGCGCAGCGTGGTGGAACGTCGGTTGCATTCCTGCCCGGACAGGTGCCTCTCGGCCCGTCGGTGGACCGCTTCGGATGGGTGTGGGGGCCTGCCACGGCCTCGTCGGTGAGCGTCGGCGGGGGAGCCGATGGTGCGTTCAGCGTGAGCGTGGAATCCGAGAGCGCCGGCGAGATTCGCGCGGTGCGCATTTCCCCCGACGGCACGCGCGCCCTCGTCCTGCGCGGCAGTGATGCGAGCGCATGGGTGGGGGTCGTCGAACGCGAGGCCTCCGGGCGCCCGCTGGCGATCCGCTCCTCGAACAGATCCCGCTCGAACACGGCTCGGTTGTTGACGTGTCGTGGACGACGCCGACGGGCCTCGCGCTTGTTATGCGTGAGGTGGGCGAGGATGATCAGCTGGTCACGCTGCCCCTGGGAGGTTTGCCCTCCAACGTGTCCCTCCCGATCCGCGTGACATCGATGAGTGCCGGTGGGTCCTCCTCCGCGGTCGTCATCTCGGGCACCGATGCCGCCGGCAAGCCGCAGGTGCTCATCCGCACGGGCGCGCTGTGGCAAAACGCCCCCGAGTCCTCACCTCCGCCCGATACGCGGGGTAAGAGCCGTGGTGGACGGGAGGAGAGTCCGGGGCCTGACACGAGGGTTGATCGGCGCGATCCTTCCCGTCCAGTGCGCCGGGTGCCGCGCCTGGGACGAGGTGCTGTGCCCCTCGTGCCGCTCCCTGGCTTCCAGCCCCGCGCACGTGGCCTCGATTGACGGTGCGCGAGGCCCCTTCCGCTGGTGGCGATGGGGACTACGGCGGCCCGCTGCGCCGCATCGTCCTCGCTGCCAAGCACTCCGCGCGCACGGACGTCACTGATTTTTCTCGACGAGGCCGGGTACCGCCTCGGCACCGCGCTGGGTGGGGTGCTGGGCGTGGCGGGGTCGCCCGCCGCCGCTGTGGGTTCCTTGGCGGGAGGGTGCCGTCGACTGGGAGCGCGGTGGACGTGTGGGTGGTGCCCGCGCCCTCGTCGTGGAAGAGGCACCTGCGGGGCAGGCAGGTGGCGCTGCCGCTGGCGCGCGCTGTTGCCCGGGCATTGGCGGCAGGTGCGCGGCCGGGTGTGCGCGTGCGCGTGGTGGACGCGGCGCGGCTGCGCGTGGGCGCGACCTCGCAGTCGGGTAAGGCCGGGGCGCAGCGCACGGTGGGGCGCATGGGGTCGATGCGTGCGCTCGCGGTTCCTCCGCCTGGTGTTCTCGTGGTGGCGGTGGATGACGTGGTGACGACGGGGGCGACGGTTCGGGAGATGGAACGCGTGCTGGGTGGGCTCGACGCGGTTGCGACTTTGTGCCGTCCCGGGCTTATCTCATGACGCAGGTCACCGGCTGGGGTATGATGTGGCTACAGACTTTCGATAGCGTGAGCAGCAGGGACGCTCCTCACGTCAGTGCGGGAGGTGATAGCTCAGACCACGGTTCGGGCAGTGAGCACCGAACAATCCCCACCTGCGGGCAAAGATGCCCGCCGCACACCATGGAGGAAACACATGGACATCACCGTCGTCGCACGTAATGCTGAGATTCACCCGAATTTCCGGGCATACGTGGAGGAGAAGGTTTCGAAGATCACTCAGTTCTACCCCCGCGCTCAGCGCGTGGATGTGGAGCTGACTCACGAACGTAACCCCCGCCAGGCCGACACTGCCGAGCGCATCGAGCTGACCGTTTACGGTAAGGGTCCGATCATTCGCGCTGAGGCTCAGTCCGCTGATCGCTACGCGGCCGTCGACATCGCCGCCGGCAAGCTCTACGAGCGCCTGCGCCGCCTGCGTGATCGCGTGAAGGACCACCGCCGCCGGTACCCGCGCGACCTGGCCGAAGCCGAAATCCTCGAAGCTCCCGTCGTCGAAGAGACGCCCGCAGCCGAACCCGAGGCTCCCAAGCCGCTGCGTAGCGCTGAGGACCTGAAGGTCGGCGAGGCCCGCGAGGAGCAGTGGGGTGACACCCCGATCATCGTCCGTCAGAAGGTGCACGAGGCCCCGCCGATGAGCGTGGATGAGGCCCTGGATCAGATGATGATGGTTGGCCACCCCTTCTTCCTCTTCGTCGATAAGGACACGAACCAGCCGTGCGTCGTCTACCACCGCCACGGGTGGACGTACGGCGTGCTTCGCTTGAACACGACAATCTGACGGTTGAAGGACGGCGGGGCGCCCCGGGCATCATGCCCGGGGCGCCTCCGTGTGCGCTGTCAGCGTTAAATGCGTCCATAGTTCGCGCGGGCGTTTCCACTTTGGGCAGTTAGTTCGTAAACTAATGGGTGGATTTGACTGTCCGCTCTACAAGGGGGGCGGGCGATTAACGTCAGGAGCTATTCGTGTCGATTATTGACAAGATCCTTCGCGCTGGCGAAGGGCGTATGCTGCGCAAGCTGGATCGGCTTGCGTCGCAGGTTGATGCCTTGCAGGAGGATTTTGAGGCTCTGACGGACGAGGAGCTGCAGGCCAAGACCCAGGAGTTCAAGGACCGCCTTGAGGATGGCGAGACTCTGGACGACATCCTGGTTGAGGCGTTTGCGACGGTCCGTGAGGCCTCGTGGCGAATCCTGCGCATGCGTCCCTTCCACGTGCAGGTCATGGGTGGCATCGCCCTGCACCAGGGCAAGATCGCGGAAATGAAGACCGGTGAAGGTAAGACCCTGGTCGCCACGATGCCGTCGTACCTGCGCGCGCTGACCGGCAAGGGCGTGCACGTCGTGACGGTCAACGACTACCTGGCGAAGTACCAGTCGGATCTGATGAGCCGCGTGTATAACTTCCTGGGCATGACGTGCGGCTGTATCCTTGTGGGTCAGACGCCTGCCGAGCGTCGCGAGATGTACGCCTGCGACATTACCTACGGTACGAACAACGAGTTCGGCTTCGACTACCTGCGCGACAACATGGCGCAGGTGCCCGAGGATATGGTCCAGCGCGGCCACGCGTTCGTCATCGTCGACGAGGTTGACTCGATCCTTATCGACGAGGCCCGTACCCCCCTCATCATCTCGGGTCCCGCGGACGGTGACCTGAACCGCTGGTACGTGGAGTTCGCCCGCATCGCGCGCCTGCTCAAGCGCGACGAGGACTACGAGGTCGACGAGAAGAAGAAGACCGTTGGCATTCTGGAGCCTGGCATCGACAAGGTCGAGGACCAGCTGGGCGTCGAGAACCTCTACGAGGCGGCGAACACCCCGCTGATTGGCTTCCTCAACAACGCGATCCGCGCCAAGGAGCTGTTCTTCAAGGACCGCGACTACATCGTGGACGGCGGCGAGGTCCTCATCGTCGACGAGCACACGGGCCGTGTCCTGCCGGGCCGCCGCTACAACGACGGTATGCACCAGGCGATCGAGGCGAAGGAAGGCGTGGAGATCAAGGCCGAGAACCAGACGCTCGCCACGATCACGCTGCAGAACTACTTCCGCCTGTACCCTGAGGGCTCGCGTTCCGGCATGACCGGTACGGCCGAGACCGAGGCTGCGGAGTTCGCGTCGACCTACAAGATCGACGTCATCCCGATCCCCACGAACAAGCCGATGATCCGCAAGGATCAGCCCGACCTCGTCTACCCGACGGAGAAGGGCAAGCTGAACGCGATCATCGAGGACATCGTGGAGCGTCACGAGGCCGGCCAGCCGGTCCTCATCGGTACCGCTTCGGTCGAAAAGTCCGAGCTGCTCTCCCAGATGCTCAAGGAGAAGCACATCCCGCACCAGGTGCTCAACGCCAAGCAGCACGCCCGCGAAGCCGCCATCGTCGCGATGGCCGGCCGCAAGGGCGCGGTCACGGTGGCCACGAACATGGCTGGCCGTGGTACCGACATCATGCTGGGCGGTAACTCGGAGTTCCTCGCCCAGGCGAACCTGGCTGCCGAGGGCCTCGACCCGAAGGAGAACCCGGAGGAGTACCGCGAGGCGTGGCCCAAGGCTCTCGAGGCCGCGGAAGAGGCCGTCGAGGCCGAGCGTGAGGAGGTGCGCGAGCTGGGCGGCCTGTACGTGCTCGGTTCGGAGCGCCACGAGTCGCGTCGTATCGACAATCAGCTGCGCGGACGTTCCGGCCGTCAGGGTGACCCGGGCGAGTCCCGCTTCTACCTGTCGATGGAAGATGACCTGATGCGCCTGTTCAACTCCGGCATGGCGCAGCGCATCATGGCCTCGGGTGCCTACCCGGAGGACATGCCGCTGGAAAACCGCATGGTGTCGCGCTCGATCGCCTCGGCCCAGCGTCAGGTGGAGGCCCGCAACTTCGAGATCCGTAAGAACGTCCTGAAGTATGACGACGTCATGACGGGTCAGCGCGAGACGATCTATGCCGAACGCCGCAAGGTACTTGAGGGCGAGGACATGGGCCCGCAGATGCGCGCGTTCATGGAGTCCCTCGTGACGGGCCTGGTCGACGAGGCGATCGCCGATAAAGCCGTGGACGAGTGGGATCTGCCTTCCCTGTGGGAGAACCTGCGCGCCTACTACCCGCCGTCGGTCACGATCGAAGATGTCGAGGAGGAGCACGGTGGTGCTGCGTCCCTCGTGCGCGACGATCTGGTGACCGAGCTGGTCGGCGACATTCACGCCGTCTACGCGGACACCGAGGATCGCCTCAATGCCAACCCGCTGGCGCAGGCGCAGCTGGGCGATGAGCCCATGCGTACCCTCGAGCGTCGCGTCGTCATCTCCGTGGTGGACCGCCTGTGGCGTGAGCACCTCTACGAGATGGACTACCTGAAGGAAGGTATCGGCCTGCGTGCGATGGGTCAGCGCGACCCGCTCGTCGAGTACAAGGACGAGGGCGCTCAGATGTTCCAGGCGATGGTCGAGCGCATCCGCGAGGAGTCCGTCCAGCAGGTGTTCTCCTACGCCAAGCAGTTCGAGCGCGCCCTGGCTGCCGCCGAGGAGGAGGCTGGCGGTTCGATTGCCGCCGCGAGCGTTGCTCCCGCGCAGGAGGAGGCCTCGTCGCCCTCCTCTGAGCCCAGCGTCGAGGATGTTGCCGCCGCCGAGTCTGCGGCCTCCGCGGCCGCGCGCGAGGCCGTTGCTCACGCCCGTTCGGTGATGGGCAACGTGGGCCGCGCGAAGGCACCGAGCCGCGTGAGCTACAGCTCCGCTGAGGGCATCGAGTCGTCCGCGTCCTCGTCGGGCGGTAATCGCGCGGAGCGTCGCGCTGCTGCTAAGAAGCGCCGCCGCCGCTGATTGGTACACGTCACGGGTGAGGAGGTTCCTGCGGGAAGCCCCCTCACCCGTTTGTGTATCCGTCGAGCCGCGCGGCTGGTCCGTCAGGCGAGTTCGAGGGCTGTCGTGATCCAGCGTCCGTGGTACTCCTCGAGGCGCAGTGCAAGCGCGTAGGTGCGCGACACGGTGGAGACGATGACGGCGGCCTCTGTCGTGCGCTCGTCGAGGGGGCATGTGCGCACGTGGACGGGCCTCGTTCCACGCGCGCATGGGGACATATGGACGGTCGCGAGGGCCCCGTAGAGGTCGGGCAGGAGCCAACGGCGTAGCTGGGGTGCCTGACGAACGCCCGTGACGACCTCGACGATGGCGCGTGCGAGGTTCGCCGCCCACGGTCCGGGATCTGGAAGATTGTCCTGCGGGAGAGTGACGTAGTGGGTCGGTGTCGGCGACGTGGCGACCCTGTCAACCAACTCGGGATCCTGGCTCCATCGAAAGGGGAAGGGCTGGATCGGACGGCTGGGGGTGGGCCTCGTGCTGGTCCGTCGCCGGGGGGCCTCTGAGGCACGAGGCCGGGGCGCGATTTGGGTGCTCATGGCAGGTCCTGGGGGATGATGAGGCTCTGTCCGGGATAGATGAGAGCGGGGTCGTGAACCGACTCGGAGTTGGCCGCGTGGATTGCCCGCCACGTGGCGTCAATGCGCGCGTCGTCCGCATCGGGGCGTAGGGAGGCAGCGATCGACCAGAGTGAATCGCCCGGTGTGACCGTGATTGAGGCGGGGTGAGCGGGAGCATCCGCGGCCGGTGCATCCTGCGCGGGTGCGGGTAGCGCGGCCGGAGCCGTCTGCGTCGCCTCCTGGTCGGGGGAAGTAGTTCCGGGAGTATCCGCCCATGTCAGTGAGACGGCGGGGGAGGTCTGTTCCTGCGGTGCCGCGAGGGAAGCAGCGGCGGGTGCTCCGGTGACGAGTGCCGAGCCGATCAACGCGCTGGCTCCGGCACGTGCCAGAAGTGAGCGCGCCAGACGGGTGCCGCAACGGGAGACGAAGAAACGTGCGGCTGCGCGCGCTGCGGGCGGAGCAATGCGAAGAAGCGCGACGTGAGCGCACGCAGAGCATAGAAGGCTCCACGCCAGGAGCACGAGGGCAGCAATGCCGAGAACCCAGACGACGAGCGTCTCGGGACGGTCCGCGCTCAGTGGCGGCGCGAGGTGGGAGAGATAGAGTGCATCGAGAAGGCAGAGCGGGGATCCGACGAGCCAGAGGAACGCGTCGGTAAGGTGTGATCGGCCGGTGGTGGCCAGTGAATCAGCAGTCATGGTGAACTCTTCATTGAGCGGACGGATTCGATGCGTTAACTATCCGCTTCGTAGCGGATTGTGTCAATAGGTATCAGTTGATTGTATCTAAATGTGACGCGTAACTCATGAGTGTGGCATCGTAGGGGCATGGATATGTCAGCTTTTATTGCCGAGCTGGAAGCGCGCTTTGATGATGAGCGCGGTCGCGATCTCGATGCGCTCATCGGCGAGCTCACCGATGCTGAGCGTGCCTCGGTCACCCTGTCCGCCCGCCTGGCCGGTGCGGACGGAGACATCACGCTGGCGCTGCGAGGGGGCTCGACGATCAGCGGCTCGGTGCTCGACTCGACCCGCTCGTGGGTTCTCCTGCGCGGAAGTCGCGACGACAGCCTGATCATGCTCTCCGCAATCGTCGCGGCCTGGCCCCTCGGGCGTAGCGTCGCGCGAGAGACCTCCGTACGAGGAGGCGTCGGTGTTGGCCACGTCCTGCGCGAACTAGGCGCGCGAGGCGTCGGAGTCGTCGTCGAATCCGACGGGGGCGACCACCGGGGGATCATCGACGCGGTCTACGCGGACCACGTCGATGTCGCCCTGGATGGAGAGGCTTTCACCTATGACGGCCGAGATGAAAGAGGAGGCATGACCGTGTCGCTGGCACTTGCGGGGCTTCGTCGACTCCGCGTGCTCGGCCAGCGATGGTCGGCCGACTACTGAGCGTTTTCTGCCTTCTGGCGCTCGCGCGTCGCGGCGTATTGATCCTGGATGAACTGCTCCAGGACGGATTCTTCGATCCGCCAGACGTGCTTGCCGCCCACCTGGATGGCGGGCAGTTCACCGGAGGAAACGAGGGCGCGGGTGGCTGACATCGTGAGATTCAGGGTCTCGGCGACGTCAGCGAGAGTGAGGAATCGTGTTGCCATGGCAACATGCTATCAGTTGTGGCTGCTTCGTTTGATTGGTTTGAGTCGGCAATTTTTACGCGTCATTTCACCAATCGGATCGGTTGGTTCCGATGAATAGTCGGCAACCTACCGCTTTTTCGATCGAACGTGCATTATAGAAGAGTGAAACGCGTCTCAGCTTCAGTGTCGATCCCGACGCGCGCCCCCGGCAAGATGGACCGTCGATTCATTATCGGCCTGGTCCTCATCATCGCGTCCGTGATCGCGTTCAGTGCCCTCAGCGGCCTCCTGCGGGGAGGAAGCCGCGTCTACACCGCGACGACGACCATCGCCCCGGGTGATGCCCTCACCGCCGACAACGTCCGCGAGGTCGTCCTACACGTCGACACCGACGTCTACGCGCCCACGTCCGAGGCCCCCATGGGCTCCATCGCGACCCGCCAGATCACACCGGGCCAGATCGTCATGCGCGCGGACCTGTCGCAGGGAGATAGCGCAGCAGCTCAGGGTGACATGCTGCGTGTCGCCGTCACCGTCAGCGCTGGGCTGCCCGACGGCGTCGCTGATGGAACGCGGATCCGGCTGTGGACGATCCCCGCGCGCACGCAGGGACAGACGGGTAATCAGGCTCGCGAGATCGAGGGGACCTTCACCTTCGTACGCCGAATCGAGGCCTCGTCCCAGTCGCACCGTGGCCAGCGGATCGAGATCCTCGCCAACGCCCAGTCCATGCCGGTTCTCCTCGCCGCGCAGTCCTCGACCGACGAGTTAGCCGCCGTCCCCGTGGGGGCGCCGTGAGCTCCATCCACGGGGTCGTCATCCTGGCCGATCAGCGCTATGAGGCGCCCCTCATCCAGGCGATTCAGGGTCGATCGGACGCCCTCGCCATCGTCCGGCGCTGCGCCGACCTGGCCGAGGTCGTCGCCGCAGCCCGAGCCGGCCTCGCCGACCTCGCAGTCATCGACGGATCCGACCCCGACCTGACGATCGAGACCGTCGACTCGCTGCGCGCTTGCGGCATGGTCGTGGTCGCCCTCGCGCCGCACCACGAGCGCTCCCGCCTCATCGCCCTGGGGGTCGTCTCGGTCGCCGCGCCTGGCAGCCCAGACCAGGTTGTCAACTCTCTCATCGCGGCGACACGCACGCGCCGCTCGACCCCGGCCACGGCCTCGTCCGCGCCCCCACCGCCCCGCCTCCCTCCGCTCCGGGCAGCGTTCTGGCGGTGTGGGGACATCCGGCGCGCCCGGGCGCACGACCCTCGCCGTCGGCATCGCGACCGCGCTGTCCGCCCACGCTTCCACCCTCCTCGTCGATGCGGATACCGCCAACCCTTCGATCGCGCACCTGCTCGGACTTCCCGTCCACGCCTCGGGTCTGTCCACCCTCGCACGGACGGCCTCGCGCGGCCCCATTACCCCCGCGGACACGCTCGGGGCATCGGTCATGCGCTCCGAGAACCTCCACGTCATCACGGGCCTCGTGACGCCCCACCGCTGGCGCGAAGTGAGCAAACCCGGCATCGAATCCATCGTCGGGGCCCTGCGCCTGAGCGCCCGATACTCGGTCGTCGATGTTGCGTCGACCTCGCTGGAAAAGGCCTCGCGCGGGGCCAGCCGTGACGATGCTGCCCTCGGGGTGCTGGAACGCGCCGATCGGCTCGTCATCGTCGCACGCGGCGACATCGTCGGCATCAACCGGCTCTCCTTCCTGGCACGATGGTGGCAGGAGCAAGAGCGTGACATCCCTGTCGAGGTGATCGTCAACCGCGTGAGCACCGCGGCGATCGGCCCGCATCCGGTGCCCTCCCTGCAGGCGGCGATCGGTGCCTTCATGCCCGAGCGCATCTTCCACGTCGTCCCCGAGGACGAGGGCGTTGGACGGGCATCCCTGCGAGGCAAGGCTCTGGGAGAAAACGGTGCGCGTTGCGACGCCTCCGACGCGTTGCAGGCGATTGTCGAGGAGTGGGTGCCTACACTGTGACCATGCGCGTCTACGTTCCCGCCGTCCTGTCCGACCTGTCCGTCCCACTGCCGCCCGTGCGCAGCGGCGTTCTGTGCGTGCCCGAGACCGGCATGAGCGGCGAGGATGTCGAGGTCCTCGAGGACGACGCCATCACCGAGGCGGCGCTGTCCTCACTCGAACTGGCACGCGAGACAGAGGGCGCGGGCGCCGCTCGCGTCGTCCTGGCCGTCGACACTCCGACCTCGACGACGCTGACCCCCGGTGATCAGATCGAGCCCCACATCTTCGAGGCCGCAGCCTTCGAATACACCTGGTCGGACGTGGCCGCCATCCTCGCGGACCTGCCCGACGCGTCGCCGGCAGTGCAGGCTGTGCTGAGTGCCGACACGCAGGAGAGCGCCGACGAGGCCGTGGCCGCCCTGTGGGAGTCCTCCCTGGCCTGGTTCGACCGCTCCGAGCGCCCCGACGTCCTGGCCCTGTACAAGGGCTGACACCTACGCGCGCACGCTGAGGGTCGATCCGCCCTCCGGCAGTGGGCGCACCTGGATCTGATCCGCGATCTGGGTCGCCATCTCCTCGACGTGCGAGATGACGCCGACCGTGCGTCCCGCGCAGCGCAGCGCCTGCAGCTGCGCCATCACGAGGCTCAGCGTGTGCGAATCCAGCGATCCGAAGCCCTCGTCGATGAACATCGTGCGCAGTTCGACGCCCCCGGCCTCGGCTGAGACGACGTCCGCGAGGCCGAGTGCCAGCGCGAGGGACGTGTTAGAACGTTTCCCCGCCCGACAGCGTGCGCGGGCTGCGCAGCGCGTCCGTGTCGTGATCGATGATCGCCAGGCCCAGGCCGGACTTGCGCGAGGCGGTGCCGTCGTCGGGGACGGACACGAGCTCGTAGCGTCCCGACGAGATTGCAGCCAGGCGTGGATTCGCGGCAGCCAGTACCTCCTCCAGGCGCGAGATGAGCACCCACGCCGACAGGGGAGTGGACGCCAGGTTCTCGGGGCCCGACGCAGCGGCGATGTCAGCCAGGCGGCGGATGGGGCCGGCCTGCTCCCGGGCGAGCGCGAGCGCCTCCAACGCCCGCTCGAGGGAGGCGCGGGCGGCGTCCAGCTGCGCGCAGTGCTGCTCGAGGATGCCCGAGGCCCGGGTGGCCACAGTGGCGTCCTCCTCGGCTTTGCGGGCGGTCTGGGTGAGGGACTCGAGATTCGGCGCGGGCACCGACGCCGCGCGGGTGAGGCGCTCTGAAGCAAGGGCTTCGCGTGCCGCGAAGATCGCCTTCTCGTGCGCGGCCACGCGTGCCTCGAGCGCCTCAACCTGGGGGACGGGAAGCAGGAGGGAACGCCAGGAGTCCGCCTGAAGACCCTGTTCCGTCAGCGCATCCGCGAGGGAGCGGCGCGCTTGCACGAGCGAGGCGCGGGCGTTGTCCCAATCGGCGCATGCCCCGGCCAGGGCCGCCGCCCGGTGTGCGCATTCATCCAGGTGCGCCGCGCGCTCATCGAGGGAGGCGAAGTCGGCGCGCTCGGTCTCCACGCGAGCCAGCGCAGCGGTCAGCGCGGATTCGCGCTCCTGCAGTGTGGAGGCGAGGGACGCGGCACTCTCGCGGGTGCCCGCAAGGGCATCCGTCAGTCCGTCGAGGCGCGTGCGCTCCTGCGCGAGGGCCGCCTCGATCTCGGTGATCTGGGGGCTCAGAGCCTCGAGCTTCGCGACGAGCTCGGCGGCCCGATCCCGCTCGGTCTCCAGAGTCGGAGTGGGGGCACCGGCCACCTCGTTGAGCTGGGCGATGCGCCGCACGAGGTCCTGATGACGCGCCCGCGCATCCCGCAGCGCGGCCTCCGCGCGGTCGCGTGCTTGGTCCAGCTCGGCGACCTGCTCGCGCGTGATCTCACCGTCTGATGCAGGTGCCGGGGCGGGGTGCTCAGTGGAGCCGCACACGGGGCAGGGCGTGTCCTCCTCGAGTTCGCGCGCGAGGGCCGAGGCGCTCTGCGCGATCCACAGGTCGTGGCCGTCTGCCGACGCGGCATTCGCGAGCTTCGCGCCGACCGTCGCCTCGCGCAGCTCGTCCGACGCTCCGAGGAGAGCCGAACGCAGCAGGTCGGCCTGCATGGAGGCATCCAGGCGCTCGTTGATGGCGCGCAACGCAGACGCGGCCTCGGGCAGGGTGTCGGCGTCCGCGCGCATGAGGCGCAGGGCCTCGGTGGCCTGCTTGATGCGCAGGGGCAACGCCTCGCGCTCGGCCTCGATCGACGCGATGCGCGCCGATGCCTGCTCGCGCTCGGAGCGCAGCGACTCGATCTGGGCGCGCGCCTCGGGCAGCGAACGCTCGACGGCCAGGGCATCTTCGAGAGAGCCGCGCGTGCGCGTCGCCTCGTCGCGCAGGTCCTGCGCCCGCTCGCGCAGAGCCGCCACGGCCTCGGCTGTCAAGGATGCAGGATCGATGGCATCTGCGTCTGAGAGGGCGGGAGACAGAGCCGCGACCTGGTCCCCTGCGGCCTCCAGACGCGCGAATGCCGAGGCATCGGCCGCGTCAAGGGGCGACACGGCGAGTGCCCGCCGGGCCTGGCGTGCGCGCTCACGGTCCGATGCAATCGACTCCTCCGATGCGGCAAGCTCGGCGAGCGTCGCGCTGACGCGCGCGTGCTCCGCCTGAGCCTCCGCGAGGGCACGCCCCTCGGCGAGGGCACGGGAGGCCTCGCGTGCTGCTGTCGTGGCCGCCTCGGCGACGCGAAGGGTCTGTACGTGCGCCTCCCGCGCGCGCTCACATGCGTCGTCCGCCCAGCGCGTCACGGGGCTGGGGTCTTCCGAACCCGCATCCAGCTGAGCGGCCTCCTCGGCCTCGGCTGCGCGCTCCTCCTCGCCGGGTGCGTCCGTGTGCACGTCCTCGCTCAGGGCGTCATCGAGCGACCGTACGCGCTCGAAAGCACCGACCGCGGCCAGGCGCCGCTCCTCAATGCCGCGCTTCGACGAGGCGGCCGCATCGACGAGGGCCTTCGTAAAGTCCACGTAGATCTGCGTGTCGAAAATGTCGCGCAGGATCTGCTCGCGGGCATCCGACGTGGCGTTGAGGAACTGGGAGAACTTGCCCTGCGGGAGGACGATCGTCTGCAGGAACTGGTCCTTGTCCAGGCCCACGATTGCCGGAATCTCAAAGCCCACGTCGCGCGGACCCGACGCGATCGGCTCGACGGTGCGCCACCCGTCCGGAGCGTCCGGATCCTCCACGACGCGAGTGAGCGTCGACTTCGAATTACGCTGCGACTTCTTGCCCGCCGGCGTGTACGCGGGGGTGCGGGTCACCCGGTAGATGCCCGTCGCCACCTCGAACACCAGGTCCGCCTCCGACGGATCCGAATCCGAGATGTGGTTGGAACGCAGGCGGTCCTTCGACGCGTCCTTCGTGCGGGCCACGTCCCCGTACAGGGCGAAGGTGATCGCGTCGATGAGCGTGGACTTTCCCGCGCCCGTCGGCCCGTCCAGGAGGAACAGGCCCGAGTCCTCGAAGGCCGAAAAGTCGACCGTGTGCTCGCCTGCGAAGGGGCCGATGCCCTGGATGCGCAGCCACCGAATCTTCACTGCATGTCCTTTCCTCGAAGCCCCGCCCACACGTCCAGGGCGAGCTCGCGCTCCTGTGCGCTTAGCGTCCGCCCGCCCACGGCCTCGTAAAACTCCTCCGTGACCTCGCGCGGATCGCGGGACGCGCGCACGGCCATCGCGGGAGCCAGTGAGGAGGCCTGGGAGGGACGGTGAACGACGACGAGGGCGTGCGGGTAGACCTCGCGAATGCGCGGAACCATGCGCTCGGGGCGCGCGTCGTCCGTGACCGTGATCGATACGTACGAGGCCGTGGTGGCCTCGTCGGGATCCGCGAGCAGCTCATCCATGGTCCCCTCGAGCACCGCGATGCCCCGCAGCGTCGGGATGGGCACCACCTCGATGTCGGTCACCGAGGTGTCGTCCGTGGTCACGAGGGTGATCGACTTGGTGGCCCCGGTCTCGGAGAAGGAATACGCGATGGGCGATCCCGCGTAGCGAATCGGGACCGAGGCCCCCGAGATGTCCTGCGGGCGGTGCAGGTGCCCGGCCGCCACGTAGTCCAGGCCGTGGGCCAGGGGTTCTTCACCCCCGAGGGTGTCGAACAGGTCCGCCGACACGGAGGGGGACGCCGCCCACCTGGATGTCGCGCTCCGAGTCCGAGGCCTGGGCACCCGTCACGAATGCGTGCGGCATCGCGATGGCCGGGCGCTCGTCGCCCCCCTCTCGCCGAGCCTCCAGGTCCGCGCGCACCCGGCGCAGCGCGGCCGCCAGGACCGCCTGATGGGAGCGGGGCAGGGGAGCGGGCAGGTCGGCCTCACCCTGCACAGGTAGGTCCGACAGGCTTTGACGCACGAGGTCGGGCTCCAGGTAGGGCATCGGGTACACGAGCGCGCCCCCGGCCTGGATGGGCGTGCCAATCGCCTCGGGGTCCGTCACCACGTGGAGCGAAGGGGTGAGCAAGCCTGCGAAAAGTCCCAGGCGCGCGGCCCCGTCGTGGTTCCCCGACGTCAGGATGACCGTCGTGATCTCCGTCAGCTCGCGCAGGGCGCGGCGCATCCGCGCGAGCGCGTCCACGGGCGGAACCGCGCGGTCGAACACGTCGCCCGAGATGAGCACGGCGTCCACGCCGCGCTCACGCACCAGGGCGATCAGCCACTCGATGAACGCGTCCGCGCTGTCGCCCAGCGACGCGCCGTGCAGCGTGCGCCCCAGGTGCCAGTCGGAGGTGTGCAGAATCAACATGATCCCAGTGTGGCAGAGGGCGCCCACATCTGCGTCCGTCACACACGCTTAGAGAGCGGACACGAGCTGCACGCACGCCCTCACCCGATAGCATGGTGGGCATGACCAAGCCCTTCCTCATGCTGACCTCGCGCGACGACGGCCCCGTCCTGGCCGCGGAGAGCGCCGACCTGCCTCGCTTCTCGGGACTGACCCCGGGTCAGGTCCACCAGGTGCGCATGGAGAGGGAGCTGCCCGACCTCGACCTGTCCGAGTACTCGGGCGCCTTCGTGTGCGGATCCCCGTGGGACGCGAACGCCGACGACCACCTGAAGGAAGAGCGCCAGGTGCGCGCCGAGGCATGGCTGCGTTCCTTCTACGACCGGGCGCTGGGCGAATCCTTCCCGCTCCTGGGCCTGTGCTACGGGCTGGGCACCCTCACCCTGCACCTGGGCGGCGTCATCGACACCCATCACGGCGAGGAGATCAGCGGCATCGCTCTGACCAAGACCGACGCCGGCCGCGACGACCCGCTCCTGGAGGGCACGCCCGACCGATTCCACTCCTACGTCGGCCACCACGAGGCCGTGCGCGAGCTGGCCCCCGGCATGCAGGTCCTCCTGGCAGGGGACGACACCCCGATCCAGATGGTGCGCGTGGCCGAGGCCGCGTGGGCTACTCAGTTCCACCCCGAGATGGACCTTGAGGGCGTCAACGTGCGTATCGACCAGTACGCGGGCCGCTACTACCCGGTGGAGAAGGCCGAGGCCATCCGCGCCCAGGTCGCGACCGTGGACACGGATCCCTCGCGTCTCATCCTGCGCAACTTCGTGCGCCGCTTCCAGCGCTGAGCGCCGCCGGCGGGCGGGGCCGCGCCGCGAAGCGACCACGTCTCAAACAGGGGTGAGACGTGGCCGCTGTCGGTGACGACGTGAGGGTACGAGGCTATCCGGCTGGGTGGATCGGTCCGCTGCGGCGGGCGCGGTACGTTGCGATGAGGAGCACCACGAAGAAACAGAGGGCAACGAACTCCGTACCCATGGCGACGTTCCATGGCGTGTTGTAGGGTTCGGGGTCGATGCCCCCGTCCGTGACATCACCGACGATGACAGTGGCGGTGCATACGAGGGAACAACCCATCACCACCCACTCGCAGGCGCGAAGGAAAGGATGAACGCCGGGAATCGTACGCGAATATCCTGGAGCCAGATAAGCGAGTAACGCCGAGGCACTGACGATCTCGTAGTCATTCAGGCGGTTGTCCCTGCCAAAGAAGGTGCCGCCGATCGAATAGACGAACGTGCCGATAAACAGCGCGAGGAAGAAGTAGCGAAGGACCTTGTCGACCCGAGAAAGCCCTGCAGTGTTGCCGATAAGGTTCTGCTCAATGGTGGACATAGCGATCACGACCTTGTGAATCAGAGATAGCGACCATCGCTATACCCTCATTGTCCACGCAGGGGGGGCGCTGTCAAGCACTTTCGGCGCCCACTTTCTTTACCGGGCAGCCTTGCTGGCGGCCTCCGCCGTCGCCACGGCCTCCAGGAGCCTGCGCACCGACGCCACGCGGGAAGCGCGCTCGGAGCGCACCTGATCTGCATCCTCGTCCCCGGCCTCGTCGATGCTGAAGGGGCCGGTGGCGCGCGCGTAACTGTCAAGCGCGCACGAGGGCTCCTCCTCACCGTGCGAGCACAGCGGCAGGCACCAGGCGGCCGCCTCCGCGACGTCCGGGAAGACACCCAGTACGTCGGCGACGCTCACGTGCCCCAGACCGAAGGAGCGCACGCCGGGCGTATCCACGATCCAGCCGCCCTCAGCCAGCTCGAAGGCCTCCGAGGACGTGGAGGTGTGGCGCCCGCGCCCCGTCACCTCGTTCACGTGGCCCGTCGCGCGGCCCGCGCCCGGCACCAGGAGGTTGATGAGCGTGGACTTGCCGACCCCCGAATGCCCGACCAGCACCGACCAGTGGCCGGTCAGCAGGGCCCGCAGCTCGGCGACGCCCGGGTCGGCCTCGCCGGCCTCGGCGCTTGTGAGCACGACGCGCACGTCGAAGTCCTCGTAGGCGGCGATCAGCTCGTCCGGGCTGGCCAGGTCCGCTTTCGTCAGCACGAGGATGGGGGATAGACCCGCCTCGTAGGCGGCGACCAGGCAGCGGTCGATCATACCCGTGCGCGGCGGCGGATCGGCCAGCGCCACGACGATGCACATGGTGTCCGCGTTCGCGACGATTGCCTTCTCGCCGCGCTGATCCGGCGCGTCCTCGAGGGGAACGGCGCAGTACCGAGGAGCGTTCCTCGACGGCGACGATGCGCGCGAGCGTGTCGGGGCGGCCGGACAGGTCGCCGGTGAGACGCACGCGGTCGCCCATGATGACGGAGCCTCGCCCCAGCTCGCGGGCGCGCACGGCGACCACGCGAGTGCCGTCCTGCTCCAGGCTCACCTGGTAGCGGCCGCGGTCGATCCCGATGACGCGGCCCAGAGGCTTCGAGGACCAGTCGGGCCGGTCCTTCGTGCGCGGGCGCGAGCCCTTGCCGGCGCGCACGCGCACGCGCGGGTCGTCGGTTCCGGTGTCGCGGCGGGCCATCACTGCTCCTCCTCGATCGACGAGGCAGGGGCAGCCTGGGCGTTTTCCTGACCGCTAGCGCCCACCAAGGAGGCCCACATGGCCTCGAAGGTGGGCAGCGTCTTGGACGTGCAGGCGATGTCGTCGACCGTGATGCCGGGCGTCGCCAGGCCGAGGATCGCGCCGAAGGTCGCCATGCGGTGATCCGCGTAGGAGCGGATCTGCGCGGCGTGGAGCGGGCGCGGCGTGATGATCAGGCCGTCCTCGGTCTCGTCGGCCTGCCCGCCCGCGCGGTTAATCTCGGTGACCAGGGCCGCCAGGCGGTCCGTCTCGTGTCCGCGCAGGTGCGCGATGCCGCTCAGGTGCGAGGGGGTCGAGGCGTAGGCGCAGATCGCGGCCAGGGTGGGGGTGAGCTCGCCGACCTCGGCCATGGTTGCCTTGATGCCCGGGTAGTTTCCGGCGCCCGGACCGCTCAGGGTCAGGCCCTCCTCATCCAGCGTGACGGTCGCGCCCATGTGGCCCAGCAGCGCCCGCCAGGCATCTCCCGCCTGCGTCGTCGCCCCCGGCCACGCCGGAATCCGCACGCGCCCGCCCGTCACCATCGCGGCCGCCAGGAACGGGCCGGCGTTGGACAGGTCCGGTTCGACGGTGATGTCGCCGCCTCGCGGGCGCGACGGGAAGATGTGCCAGGTGGATAGGTTCGCGCGTCCCTCGTCCACGACCTCCAGGTCGACGCCCGCGCCCGCCAGGGACGCGAGCGTCATCTCCACGTGCGGCATCGACGGGACGAGCCCCGGAGCCGACACGAAGAGGGGATCGCCCACGAGGGGAGAGACGAGCAGCAGGGCGGAGAGGAACTGCGAGGAGGACGAGGAGTCCACCCAGGCCTGCGCGCCGAGCGGCGTGTGGATCGGGCCTCGGATCGTAAAGGGCAGATGCCCGCGCTCCCCGTGATACGTGACGGTCGCGCCCATGCGCACCAGGGCGTCCAGGAGCGGACCGAGGGGGCGCGCGTAGGCCTGCTCGTCCCCATCGAAGAGCATCTCCTCGGGCGACAGGGCAGCCAGGGGCGGCAGGAAACGCATGACGGTGCCGGCCAAGCCGCACTCGATGCGACCCCCGCGCGGCGGAAGCTCCATCGGGGTGATGCGCAGGACGCCCGCGCCCTCGTCCTCGACGCGCGCGCCCATCACCTCCAGGGCAGCTGCGAACAGGCGCGTGTCGCGCGCGTCCAGGGCACCACGAATGACGGAGGGAGAATCGGCGACGGCCGCCAGGTACAGGGCGCGCGCCGTGATCGACTTCGAACCCGGCACCTCGACCGTGGCATCCACGGGGGGAGGTGGCCAGGGGAGCGAGCCAGGGTGCGCTCACGAAGCGGTGCCGCTCAGACGCCGCGCGACGGCGGCCTCAGCAGCGGCGATCGCGCGGCGCTGATCGCGGCGCATCGCATGGGCGACGAGGGCCGAGGGCTGACCGACGCGGTCCGTCGACGCGAGGAGGACGCCGGCGGCCAGGCCCGCCTTATTCAGCGTGCGGTAGCGACGGCGCTTGATCTGCTCCTTGGACAGGCCACGCATCGTACCCGGCAGGGGAGCGTTGACGAGGGCCATGGGCGCGCCGATCGCTGCCAGGGTCAGGGCGGCCACGCGGGGCTTGCGACCCAGCGCGAAACGCAGGCCTGCGACGACCGTCACCGCGCCCGTCACGCGGGTCGCGAGCGCCAGCTGCTGATCCGTCAGCGGCTCCAGGCCGACCGCGTCGGTCGCCTTGTCGATGAGGGGACGGACGCCCGCGGCGCGCTCCACGTGGAAACGCGGATGCATGAGGGCATCAACCCCGTCGGCGATGAACGGGGCGGCGAGCAGGGGACGGGCAACAACGCGCAGCAGATTCATACCCCTATTGTTCGACACCTTTGCCCCCGGGGGGAAGCCGAATGGCCCGGCCACTCCCAAACAACAGGGTGAAAGTGGCGCAACGCACAATTGTTGGGGGTTGTGGAATAAAGAGGGGAGTGAGGCGTTGCCCTCAGTATGACCACCCATCGCCCACTCCCAGTCGCGCCGCACGACCGCGCGACTACGCTGGGAGGCGATGGATACGACAACCCCCTCACCGACGCCGCAGGCACCCGAGCCCGCCCCGGCCTCGTCCGTCCAGGACGGAGCCGCGCTCGAGGCACGCTTCATGGACGAAGCAATGCCCCTCATGAATCAACTCTTCGGCGCGGCGCTGGGCATGACCCGCAATCGCGCCGACGCGGAGGACCTGGTTCAGGAGACCTACCTCAAGGCTTACCAGAAGTTCCACCAGTACCAGCCGGGTACCAACATCAAAGCCTGGCTCTACCGGATCCTCACCAACACCTACATCACCAGCTACCGCAAGGAGCAACGCTCGCCCAAGCGCGCCTCCAGCGACACCGTCGAGGACTGGCAGCTGGCCGACGCCGCCTCCCACTCGGAGGTCGGCCTCAAATCCGCGGAAGTCGAGGCCCTCGAAGCGCTGCCCTCCTCGCAGCTGCGCGACGCCCTCGATTCGCTCTCAGAGGAACACCGGATGGTTGTCCTCATGGCTGACGTTGAGGGTATGAGCTACAAGGAAATCGCCGAAGAACTAGAGTTCCCATGGGGACCGTCATGAGCCGACTGAACCGGGCGCGCAAGAACCTGCGCTCCGCGCTGGCCGACGTCGCCGCGGAATACGGGATCGGAGGAGCCAAGTGACCACCGACATCACGTGCCAGGATGTCCTGGACGCCCTGTACGAACTGATCGACTGCGAGGAGTGCGACCGCCGCAGCGGCCTCATCGACGCCGGATCCGTACCCGGTCCCGATGCTCGCGCCCGCGCCCTCATGATCCAGCACGTCGCCACCTGCGAGCACTGCTCCGACGCCCTGGATGCCGAGCGCCACGTGCGCGCCCTCATGCGCGGCTGCTACGAGACCGAGCAGGCCTCGGATGCGCTGCGCGCCCGCGTCGTCGCCTCGATCACCAGCGTGTCCGTCTCCTGGCGCTAAGCGCGCTGCGACAACGCGCGACCGCGTGGCGTAACGTGGGCTGACGAGGCCTGGGCTGCCGCTCGTTTTTCGGTGACCTTCGTCGCCGCGAACGGCCTGTGCCTTGGTGGTTTGGGCCGATGTGTGCAAAAATGCTTCAGTCTAGACAACATACCCAAGGAGAATGACATGTCGAAGCGGGGTCGTAAGCGTCGCGATCGTCGTAAGCACGGTGCGAACCACGGCAAGCGTCCTAACGCCTGAGCCGAATACGTTGCGCGCCCGGACCGGTTGGTCCGGGCGCGTTTTGTATGCGCGTGGCGGGTGTGTGCCGCATGGTTTGCGTCCCGCGGCGTAGGAAAACGGTGTGCGGTGGGGGCTTATAGGCCAGGTTGTGTTGGTTTTTGGGCTGTCTTTCGTTGCTACAAAGCCGAAAGGTGGGGGTTGGACTCGTTGTGACTTGAGTTCTTGGTTGGCCAGGTCGTGTTGGTTTTATCCCGGTTTTTGATTGATATTCCGCGGTAAGGTCGGGGTTTGAATCGGCTTGGATTGGGGGATGGGAAATCCTCGATGCAAAATCTGTGGTGGCACGACGCAAATGGGGCTCAACTCGAGCAGGTAGGCCAAGGTTCCGCTGTCTTGCGTGTAGGGCAAGCCAGTCTCGGCGTAACGATACCCGTGCCCGGCATTTCAGTGCGTTTTTAGACTTCGTCACCGGCAAATACACCCTGGCCGATTACGGGCCCAAGGGACGCACCATACGACGGCGTAACGAACCATTTTGGCATCTATGGCCAGTTTCTCCATTGGTTGACGAGGTTAACCATGTGGTCTTTGTTGACGGAATCTACCTGTCCCACAAGCTGGTGGTTCTTATTGCCTGCACCAAGACCCATGTGCTTGGCTGGTACGTGGCCAAGGGTGAGACCACCCGCGCCTGGCAAGCACTGATGTCTAGGATCGCGCCCCCAGATGTTGTCGTGTGCGATGGTGGGCAAGGCATCGCCAGCGCGGTGAAGACCACCTGGCCTACCACCCGGATCCAACGCTGTGTCTTTCACGCCTATAGCGCGGTCAAGCGTAAGACCACCACCCGGCCACGCACTCAGGCAGGTGTTGATCTCTACAGTCTTGCTCAGGCCTTGCTCGAGGTCACTACCGTTGACCAGGCAGTGGCATGGATGAGCAAACTCGCCACCTGGAACACCACCTACAAGGAATTCCTAGCCCAGCGCACCCGGCTACCAGACGGACGTTGGGTTGCCACCCATGCCCGGCTGATCCAGGCCAAGAACTCCCTCAACACGCTGGTCAAACAAGGCACTCTGTTTACCTACCTCGATCCCGCCCTTGACCTTGAAGGTGACCCCATTGCCAGGACGTCGAACCTGATCGAGGGCGGGATTAATACCCAACTACGCTGCGTGCTACGAGCCTACCGTGGCATGAGTCTTAATCACCAGGTCAAGACCGTGTTGTGGTGGTGCTACCTGCACACCGAGTTCCCTGCCACCCCAGCACACATCCTTAAAACCACGCTCACCGACCAACAGATCATTGACCAATTCGACAAGGCCAGCCACCGCGCCCAAGCACAAGCCGAGATCGACAGGGTGGGGAACCGCAGTTAACTGGACCGACTTCCACCACAGCGGAACCTGGCACGAAACCTACTAAACCGAAACCAACACGTTTTTGGCCTATAAGCCGCGGTGGGAACTCATACGTGGCTGATCGTGAGTGCTCCCGCGTATGCGGATAGGTTGTCCGCGTGCTGGGCCAATGCCGAGGGAGCGCGGTAGCGTGAGCAACCCGTCAGTGGGTGGTGCCAATCCACTGGCCGTCGTTCTGGATAGGAACGGCGCATCCGGATAGGAACCGCGCATCCGGATAGGAACGGCGCATCCGGATAGGAACCGCGCATCTGGATAGGTTATTAAGCTATCCCGATGTTCGTAACCTATCCGGATGTTCGTAACCTATCCGGATGTTTGTTACCTTTCCGCGTGATTGCCTCTCAGTGATTGCCTCTCATGCGTCGGGTTTGTGAGTAGAAGCGTCGCAACGGCCCATCGCAACGTTGTGTCGGTAGTTTCCACAGGAAACGACAGTCGGGAGCAGGATTGATTGGACCTAGGACTCGGCTCAACCTGATCCGCAGCTGTTCCCAGTCGTCGTAGTCTGGCCAACTCACTCGGATGACCTGCCACCCGGCATCTCGAAGGTTCTGATCGCGCAACACCCACTCGCGCTTGGCTTGTTCGAACTCGACGCGACTTTCCCCAAGTTTCGCTACCCCATCAAATTCGATGATGAGGTGTAAGTCTTCAATCAGGATGTCGATGTAGTAGTGGCGGCCGCTTACACCGATATGCACCTGTGTTTTAACCGTGAAGGGACAGGTGGACCGTACCAGCCACAGAAGCGCAGCTTCAGCGGGATTGGCGCAGCCCGGGTCGATAGTCTTGAGGACCGCGTGAGCGCGTCGGTAGCCGCGCACGTGGCCAGCCCGCTCAAGTCGAGCGAGCAGTTCAGCTCGTATCTCCTCGGCTCTCCGGCGGCACTCATCCTGATGAAACATCGAGAACTGGCTCCATACGTTGAGTGCCATGCAGCCGAGGACGAAGGACTCTAACGGCTCATCATGAAGCGCGCATCTCACGAGCGCATCGTAGGGGTGTTCTACGACCAAGCCGTCGATCCTGCTGCGTTCTTCCGAAAGAGGTGGAAATCCAGAGCATGACACCGATGTTGCTGGAACCGTCGTGGAGCTGACGTGACACGAGGGGAGAGAAGAAGTGCATCTTCGGTTTTCCCGGTAGATGGTAACGGGAGGGTTTTGTGACCAGCCGCGAATCCCCATAAGTCGTAAACAGCTCTGTCCGACAAAAATGGGAGAGTCCTTGTGGGAGGTATCGACGGCATGCATGCGTGCGCGAGCGACGGCATCCCACACGTCCCAGGGGTTGGAACTTTTGGAATCGAGGGGTAGGACTGCACAGACGCCACGCATGATGTGGACCATCGTTGATGGTGGTTGTTCACGAGGTGAGTCTGCTGGAGGGGTGATGATGATGGAAGCCTGCGTCATAGACGAAGTTTCGTACCATCATCAGCAGTGAGGAAAGCGCTAGATGGTGGCCTGTGGATACAACCGGTAGGGGATAGATGCCCTGTGGATAACCTTGCGGACGCATCTGGATAGGAACTGCGCATCTGGATAGGAACTGCGCATCTGGATAGGTTATTAAGCTATCCGGATGTTCGTTACCTATCCGGATGTTCGTTACCTATCCGGATGTTCGTTACCTATCCGCGTGATGGCTGGAGTCGAGGCGCGCATGGTGGCGCATCTGGATAGGAACCACGCATTTGGATAGGAACTGCGCATCTGGATAGGTTATTAAGCTATCCCGATGTTCGTTACCTATCCGGATGTTCGTTACCTATCCGCGTGATGGCTGGAGTCGAGGCGCGCATGGTGGCGCATCTGGATAGGAACCACGCATTTGGATAGGTTATTAAGCTATCCCGATGTTCGTTACCTATCCGGATGTTCGTTACCTATCCGCGTGATGGCTGGAGTCGAGGGGCGCGTGTTGGCTGGCGGCGAGGCGCGCATGGTGGCGTATTTGGATAGGAACTGCGCATCTGGATAGGAACTGCGCATCTGGATAGGTTATTAAGCTATCCGGATGTTCGTTACCTATCCGGATGTTCGTTACCTATCCGCGTGAGCGACAGCCAACGTCTGAAGTGCGGGTGCATGCGACAGCCGGGTGCCTCGTACTCCTGCGGGAAACACAGAAGCCTCGGCTTCGGCGCGGATGATAGTGAGTGCCCCTGCGGCTGACGTTGCACTCGCGCTTCATGGAGCAACGACGAGCCTGTGCAAGAGGTAGGAATCCTCTCTCGCAGCGTATCCTGATACCTGTTGGCGCGCGGGCGCGTCCCGATGCGAACCATTACCTTTGTCGATCCGCGAAAGAGCGAAAGAGGCCCCATGTCCCTCCAGATGCGCGTTGTTCACTTCTGTATGGGGCTTGTGCCTCCGTTGCTACACAGCGAGACGGCAACTGAGCAGATGGCGCTCCATGCCCCGCAGCCGCATCCGATGCCTCGACGCATGCGTGCGCGTTTCACCGCGACGAGCGAAAATGGCGTTACCCGCGTGTTTCCGAAGCGGGGCCTGCGTTCGGGCGGTGCACTCATCTATCTGCATGGCGGAGCGTACGTGTACCCGATGGTCGTGGGCCAGTGGGGCGTCGTCGAGGGCCTTATCGACCGCACGGGCCTGCCCGTCATCATTCCCGACTACCCGCTCGCCCCCAAGCACACGGTGACCGAAGCGTTTGACTTCGTCCAGCCCATCATCGACGAGGCGCAGGCCGAGTTCGGCCGCGTCGTCATCTTTGGCGACTCGGCGGGTGGCGGCCTGGCGCTGTCCCTCGCCATGCAGCGACGCGACGTGGATAAGCGTCAGGTGGATGGCCTCGTCCTGTATGCGCCGTGGGTGGACGTGACGATGACGAACCCGCGCATCGAGGAGGTGCAGCCCCGCGACAAGGTCCTGCGTGTCCCCGGCCTGGCGTGGGCGGGCCGCGCGTGGGCGGGCGACCTGGATCCGGCCGACTGGCGCGTCAGCCCCCTGTACGGTGACCCGTCGGGACTGCCGCCGATGCGTATCTTCCAGGGGGACGCGGACATCATCGGCCCCGACGTGATCGAGTTCGCCCGCAAGGCCTCTCGCGCGGGTGTCGACGTGCGAGCGCGGGTGGAGCCGGATGGCTTCCACGTGTACGTCCTGGGCGTTCCCACCATTCCCGAGGCCGAGGCCGCCCTTGACCACAGCGCGCACTTCATCTCGGGGATCCTCACCCAGGCGTAACCGAGGCGTTTCACGCGCTGTTTCACGGCCTCGTCGATCAGGGGCGAAGGCGACAGGCTGCCCGGCGTCACCCCGCAGCTAGTCGACCCGTGCGTCCACCAGGGTTTTACTGTGCACGTACATGTCGATGGTCAGCGGCGTCTGGTCGGGGTGGAGGACGCAGCCTTCGTAGAGCGGATGAATGATGCCCGACAGCTGGGAAATGTCCCGCTCAGAGGTGGCGATGGTGAAGGTGTGCTGGGTGCCATCGTCAAAGCGCATGACGAAGTGGTTGTTGTAGCTGGTGCCTCCGGTGAACCACTGTGATCGTGTGACGGTGTCTTGGGTGTAGCTGCAGGAGGCAACCGCGCGCGGTTGGGGTCCTTGAACCAGGTCGATCACCGCGGGCGTGAGAAAGTACAGGACCGGTGCGGCAATCACGAGGACGCCGCAGGTCATCGAGGCGAGGTTGTCCAGCTGCTTGCGTACAGCCCGCCGATCGCCGGAGCGTTTCGCGGCGCGCAGGTCTTGCACGGAGGCGAGGAGGGTGGCGACGGCGCCGATGACGACAAGGAGCCCCAGGCAACACAGGATGATGGTGCCGATGAGTTTGCTCTTCCCATACGCGCCCATGTTGCGCATGACGACGATGATCGTGATGGTCAGCGCCGGGGGAACGAGGAGGAGCAGGAACAGGGAACGCCCTGTATGGCGGCCCGGCTTCGTGTCGGCGGGCGTGGGGACTCGAGGCTGGGGCGGAGTATCAGGAACTGGAGGCAGGTGAGGGGTACTGGGAAAACTCATGGGGAATCGTGTCCTGTGTGTGGAGGCCGTGGGGCCTGATGCTAGCCGAGGTGGGCCTCGATAATCCGCCACGTGCGGGGCATGACCTGTAGCGTCATGGGTGTCTGGCCGGGATGGGTGACGCAGGCGTCGTAGAGGGTGTCGTAGACCGCGAGGGAGCTGGCGGGTTCGGAGTCCTGCGGTTGCAGGCTGATGTCTAGGACGTGGGTGGAGCCGTCTGCGAGCTGCATTGTGATCTCGTAGACCTGATAGATGGTGGTTGTGCGCGATCCTCGTCGGCCGCTGCGCCATTCTCGGTCGGCAACGCTACTCGTGCAGCTGGTGACGGTGACCGGTTGTGGTCCGCTCGCCAGGTCTTGGATGAGTGGGATGATGCGCACGGTGCTCAGTATCCCGAAAGAGATAGCGATGGCGACTCGCCCGGCGGCTTTCCAGCGGCGTCGGCGGGGGATCGCCTTGTCGACGCCGCGGTCCTGCGCCTCGCGGGCGTCGCGCAGCATCACGGGAACCGCCAGCGGGATCGTCAGGCAGGTGAGGAGGATGCTGAGGTTCATGCCGATGCCCGTCCACATGCTGAGCGATCCGTATAGCGCGCCGGTCTTCAGTGCGATCGGGAAGAGGATGAGCGGGGCGAACGTGAGACCGCGGATTACGTAGTGGTGGTCGATGAGGTCTCTGTAGTCCTGCCGCGATGGCGGGAAAGAAGGCTCATGCGGGGGCATGCTCATGGTTCTCTTCTGTGCTTTGTCAGTCGATGCGTGCCTCGACGATGGACCACGTGTGGGGGTAGACCTCCATGGTCATGGAGGCGGACCCGGAGCGCCGAGCGCAGGCCTCGTAGAGGACGCCCGTGAGACCGCCGCGCGAGGCGATGTCGTCGGCACGATCTGTTTCGATGACCGTGAGGCGCTTGGAGCCGTCGGCGAGCGTCATCGTGAAGTAGTTGTCCCATCCGTTGTCGGGCGAATGATCAGCGCGCGTCTTCGAGTTTGACCGTGGCATCTGCTCGAAGCTGCACGAGGTGACAGTGACGGTGGTGGTGCCCTCCTTCAGGTCGCGGAAGGCGGGGAGGCCGCGGCTGATCGACTGGAACCCCACGAACAATGCGGTCACGCACAGGACGACGATGGCGAAGGAACGCTGGTTGTACCTCTCAATATCGATGTCGCGCTTGGCGCGCCGAACGCCGAGGTACGTGAACACACACGCGATGAGGAGCCCCGCGACGAGGACGAGCCCAACGCCGCAGGCCTGCACTTTCCACACGACGCGATCGCGGCCGAAATCTGTGTGATCTCCGATGACCCAGAAGATGGCAATGGCAGCAATGACCAGAGCCACGAGAATGACCCCGATGGTGGTGGCGATCTTCTTGAGGACGCCTGTGCGTGTCGGGCCTTGCGCGGGCGAGGACGCCCGACGAGGAGAGGATGCAGCGTTGCGTGGCATGAGGTTCCTTTCGTGCTACAGAGCTTGGGGACGAGGCCGGGGCACGCGCGTGGGTGTGCTGGGTATGCGGGCCGAGCGATCAGTTGTTGATCCTCGCGCTCGCGATGACCCTCGAATGCGTGTAGTAATCGATGGTCATGGTTGCGTTGCCGGAGCGTAGGGCGCAGGCCTTGTAGAGGACAGCTGTGAGGTCCCCTTGCGTCGTAATCTCATCCTTGCTGTCCGTCTCAACGGTCTTTGTGTGGGTCGTGCCGTCATCAAACGTCATGATGAACTGGTTCTCATACACGGTGCTGGATCCGCCGCGGTAGCGCGGCTTACTTGACTTGTGCTGCTCAAAGCTGCACGACGTCACTGTGACGGTGCGCGGGCCGCCGGCAAGGTCGAGGACAGCGGGAACGCTGTTCGACAGGGCGTATAAGCACAGCCCGAGGCCAAAGCAGGCTACCAAGACCTGGCCGCGCTTGCGTGTTTGTACCAGTTCTTCGTTGCCCTGGGCGCTCGCCGTGAGGGCATTGCGCCGTGCAGCAGCAAACAAGGGGATCATGGCGAGGGCGAAGACGAGCGCGACAGCGCATTTGATAAGGGTCCAGATAAGCCGTTCCGAACCATACTCGAACATCTCACCGAAGAAGTAGAAGACTGTGCCGACGAGGAAGCCCACGAGCGTCAGGAGAATCCACCAGCCCGTGTGTTTCTTCGGTGCCTTGCCCTCGCCGGAAGGGCCCTCGGGAGAAGGAACACTCTGGGAGGCCACATCGGCACCCGACGATGCGGCATATGCGTTCCCATATGGGGACTGCTGGTATCCCCATCCCTGGTACGACAGCGGCGGCAAGGGAGGTTGAGCGTCTCCCCCTTGAGACTGCGGCGTCCACTGACCCTGCGCCGGATCGGATGATTGATTGGCGGCCTGACTGGGTGGCTGAGGCGGATCGTAGGGAGACGGATAAGGGTTCTGATTACTCATGGCTGCTACCTGTCGGACGGGTGCATGACGACGAGCCTGGGGTGTCTGCGCGAGGCCGGGTGCGCTTCCGGGAGAACCCCGATGTACGGTTGTGACCAGGCACCGACGTGCTTGTCAGTCTTCACAGTACCCCTCACGGCCTCGACGAGGGCGCGCATCTCACCCATGCGATGTGGGCATCGTGAGCCCCGACGTGATCGAGTTTGCCCGCAAAGCCTCTCGCGCCGGCGACGACGTGCGTTTGCGGGTGGGGCCGGATGGCTTCCACGTGTACGTCCTGGGCGTTCCCACCATTCCCGAGGCCGAGGCCGCTCTCGACCACAGCGCGCTTCATCTCGGGGATTCTCACCCAGGCGTGAGCCGACCCGTTTCACGCCCCGTTTCACGGCCTCGCTGATCAAGGAGAAGCGACCGCCGAAGCGCACTCGCGGACGGAGAGACAGTGAGCCTCGTCAGTCCAGCCTGGCACCGCTAATCACCCAGGTCCGGTAGTAGACGTCGAGTGTCATTGAGGTTTCCCCGGGTTTCTCGATGCACGCGTCATACAGAGGGAGTTCGATCTCTGCGTTATGCCCGAACTTGCTCAGGCCGATGACTGTTTGACGGGTCGTGCCGTCGGGAAGAGTCATCGTGAAGTTGCGGCTGAACGTCGGTTTGCCTCGGTAGTCCCCAAATTTCAGTTGATGAGTGCGCATCTCGTGGGTGCAGGATGACACGGTGACGGTTCGAGGCCCCGTCATGAGGTCAGCGACGACGGGCATTCCGTGGGCCAGAGAAATGTATGCGCTCGGAACGAGGAGGACGACCGGTAGCGACAGAGCCCTGAGCTGCTTGTGGCGGCCTTGCGTTGAATCAACCCGCCGGGCCCGTCGAAAGCGAGGCAGCTGCCAGATGATCGCTGCCAGACATGCGGACATAATCTGGAATGCGACACTGTAGGCCAAGGCGAGCGACAGGATCCTGGTGAAGCCATAGGTCGTGGTGCCTACCCACAGGAAGGCCGCGATGCACTCACCGATAAATAAAGCGACGACAAGCGCGACGACGCCGCGAGTCCTTCCCCTCGACGGGCCTTCCGATGTGCGTGGGGGAGCGGGGGTCGCGAATACGTTCGTCAGTGGGATCCGCGTCGCTGTGCTGGGGGCAAGCGGCTCGCGGGCCGCCGGGGGCTGATGTGGGAAGAAGGGGGCTTCGTAGCTCATGGGAACCTTTTCAGCAGGGTGGACACAGGTGAGGCCGGGAGCCGTGCGGGTCTAGTCACCCACCCGCGCGTCGACGATGATCCAGCTGTGCTCGTAGACGTCCAGGGTCATGGACGCGTTGCCCGATTGCACATTGCAGGCCTGGTAGAGCACCTCGTAGGTGCCGCCCATGGTCTGGATGCTCGTGGGCTGGTCTGTCTCGATGGTTGTCGTATGCAGCGTCCCGTCGGTGAGGGTCATCGTGAAGTAGTTATCGTACACGGTGCGCCCGCGGCCGCGTCGACGTGACCTTCGATGCGAGCCCTGCTCGTAGGTGCACGAGGTGACGGTGACGGTGTGGTGGCCTTCGACGAGGTCTTGGGCAGCCGGGACGCCGTAGGTGACGGAGAAGTAGCCGCTGAGGGGGAGGATGATGATGGCGAAGAACAGGGCGCGAACGCGCATGCGGCTGGTTGCGATGTCGCCGGCGGCCTTGGCTCGCCGCAATTCGCGGAAGGAGCGGGGGATGCTGACCAGGCACCCGATGGCGACGATGAGCCCGAGCCCGCTGGCCGCGGCCGTCCAGACGAGCCTCTCCGTACCGAAGTCGTATGAGCCTCCCACCACGGCGTAGATGACGACGGCGAGGACGGCCAGGATCGTGAGGATGGTCGTCGCGAGGGAACGTTTCTTCTGTTGGGTGGGGGCAGCGGCCTCTTCGTCGGGCGAGGGGTCGGGCTGGGCGTACCCGTAGGAGGCGGTGCCCGCGAGCGCCTGGTAGGGCTGCCCGTACTGCGGGTACTGGTATCCGGGGGCCTGCTGGGAGGCGGCGCCCTGGTTGGAGGGGTAGTTGTACTGGGAGGGACCGACGGGGAACCTGTCCGGGGCCGGAGGGGTTCTGCGGGGAGTTGAACTGGTTGGGGTTGCTCATGTGGGGACCTATGATGTGAGGGGTGTGTGGCGAGGCCTGGGCTAGGAGGGTGCATCCGCCGCGGCGGGCAGGCGCGCGGTGAGGGTCCAGCTGGCAGCCCGTGTGTCTGTGTCCACACTACCGCCCACGCTCGTCGCGAGGACGCGGATCTCACCCATGTGTCGCGCACCCAGGACGAGGGCGCGATCTGTGAGCGCGCTGATGGTGAGGGTGAGGGCTTCCTCCGTCGCCGAGCCGGTGACGGTGAGCGAGGCGTTCTTGTCGAGTTCGGCGATGTGGGAGAAAGCCAGGTAGAGGATTTCCGCGCCGACGGCGTCCCTGTATACGCTCAACGGCGCGTACCCGTTGAAGAGGTTGATGATGGTGAAACCGGATTGCTGAGCGGACGTGATGGCTCCGTCGATGCTCGCGAAGTCGCTGGTGATGTGCGGGCCTCGTGCCTGATCAGTTCTCCCGCACGTCGATGAGAACCCAGCTGTGGCGGTAGACGTCCACGGTGAGGGTTGCGCTGCCGGATCGCGTCACGCAGGCATCGTAGAGCACAGCGGAAAAACCGGTCGCTCGCTGGATCGAGGTTTGTGACCGTGTCTCGACTGTCGTTGTGTGCCTGGTGTAGTCAGATGCAGTCATGATGAACATGTTGTCGTACACGGTTGCGCCGCCGTGTCGGGATTGTTTTTCGGTGTGCGTGTCTTGCTCGAATCGACACGAGATAATGGTGACGGTTTGTGGCCCGTCGATCGCGTCGCGGATTCGGGGGATGGCGTAGGTGACCGGGAAGTAGCTGATGAGAGCGGACAGGAAGAAAGCGACCCCGAGCAGGAGGGAAATCACGGTCGCGCCGAGTCCTCTTCCTGTTTTTCTGGGGCGCGTGAAGCTATACACGAGCACGCCGATGCCGAGCAGGCAGGCGAGCGGAATGAGGAGGGCGGCTCCGGCTCCGACCAGTTCCCAGATGAACCTGTCTGTGCCAAAATCTCGCCCTTGCCCGCTCATCTGGTAGATGTAGACGAAGGCGAGAATCAGGGCCATCGGGAGGGAGATGCGCGTCTTCTTGCCTCTGCGTGGGGCGATCTTCTGAGGGTGGGCGGTCATGATCTCCTGCGCGGGTGTTCGGGAGGCGGGCGAGGCCTGGGCTAGGAGGGTGCATCCGCCGCGGCGGGCAGGCGCGCGGTGAGGGTCCAGCTGGCAGCCCGTGTGTCTGTGTCCACACTACCGCCCACGCTCGTCGCGAGGACGGGGACTGTGCGGCGTTAGTCGGCCAGTTGCACGTCGGCGAGGATCCACGTACGAGGATAGTAGTACAGGATCATCGTCTGTTCGGAATCGCGGAACATGCAGGAAAAAACCGTTTTGGGCTGCGGGCCGCTCACAAGGGCATGGATCGCGGGCACCCCGTAGGACACCGCACACAAGGCGAGTGCCAGCCCAATCGGTCCCGCAAAAAATGATGAGGCCTGGTCGCGGCCGGGGAAACCGCTCGAGGGAAAGAACGGGGACTGGTTGCTCATGGTCTCACGGACATGTTCGGGAGTGACGAGGCCGGGGCGCGTTCGCGTCACGCCTCACGGATAGCCTCATGATCCCGCTGCGCGGGTAGTAGTCGACGACGAGAGAGGTCGTGAAAGGGCGGACGACACATGCCTGATAGACAGCGTAGTAAGGGCTTGTTGGTTTCGTGAACTCGTCTTGCGTGTGCGTCGTGATGTTGAAGTGACGCTGCTTTCCGTTGTCAAAATGGAGGGTAAAAACGTTGCGGTAGTAGGTGCTGCCGCGATGCCCGTGTTCGGTGAACGTCTGGAAGTTCTCACAGCTCGTGACGGCCCGCGTCAGGGGGCCTTGGCGGGCGTCACTGGATAGCTCACCGAAGGCTCCACCGCCCATGACGGTGCACGCGGTCGCGACCAACGCGATCATAGCAATGCGGAAAAATGTCTTGATGGAGGGGCCTGCGTCGCCAGGTTGATCCAGTTGTGCGCGCATCGTGCGCACGAGCATCGGAAGGAGCGACAAGAGACAGATGCCGAAGACAACGGCTGCGCCAGAGCCGATGAGTGAACAGACCAGCTGACGGACACCGAAGTTCCCGGCTAGCAAAAACGCGCCGAGCATGATGACCGCGGATCCGGTGAGCGCGCAGGCGCATATGGTCATGCCGAGCTGTTGCCGAGCACGTCTCGGACGTGTCTCGGGGGGAGAAACGTGAATGACGTGAGTGCACGCTGTCCTCCTGTGCTCACACGTCCGCCGGGGTCGCTCCCGTCCACTCGTACCAGCCCTGGTGCTGGACGATCCATGCTATGAGGGCGTAGCCGGCCTGGCCGGGCAGGGTCTGGCCGTCCCCGCCGCGCGCGAGGGAGGCGGCCATGTCCTCGAACCACTGGTCGTGCGCGACGAGCGGCGTGTAGCAGTCGACGAAGGGGATGCCTCGGCGCGCGCACACTTCGGAGCACGAGGAGGACAGGGCTTTCAGCGAACCGGAGTCCACGCCTGCGAGCGGCGGGGGACCCACCACGAAGCTGGGGATGCCCAGCGCGGTCGCACGGTCGGTGATGTTGGCCAGGTTCAGGCGCGAGCGGGCCGTCGAGATGCCTGCCGCGACGTCGCCCGGACCCACGCCGATGACGAGGCCGTGGGGCTCGCCTTCGGCCAGGCGCGGCAGGACCTCGGCCTCCCAGCGCGCGGCCATCTGCTTCGTCGTCTCGGAGGGCACGGCCAGGGTCAGGAATGTGGCGGGCAGATCGAAGGTGGAGTGCGCGTTGACGCGACCGACCCAGCCCAGGCCGCGGGGGTCGCCGACGCCCGCGACGAGCTCGTCTCCGATGAAGCAGATCCGCATGGTGTTCCTTTCCGGTGCCTGCCGCACGCCCTCGCGGCGCACGCGACCCTCGTTAGCCTTCGAAGGCCTGCGCAATAAGGGTAGCTGCTTGCTCCTTGTGAAGCGAGGCACGTCCCGCAGCGGTCGTGGCGGACTCGGGGCGAGAGACCACGCGCACCGGGCGTCCCAGCGACGGGAACAGGTTGAGCGCCAGGTGCGGCCACGCGCCCTGGTTGCGAGGCTCGTCCTGCGCCCACGTCACTGACGCGTTCGGGTACTGGGCAAGGGTCTCGGCCACCTCAGCCTCGGGCAGCGGGTAGAGCTGCTCCAGGCGAATGATCGCCGTCGACGTGTCGCCACGGTGCTCGCGCTCCTTGACGAGGTCGTAGTACAGACGGCCCGAGCACAGCAGGACGCGCGTCACCGACGTCGGATCGGTGATGGTGTGATCGCCGATGACGGGCTGGAAGCCGCCCGAGGTGAACTCGTCGAGGTGCGAGGACGCGGCCGACAGGCGCAGCAGCTGCTTGGGCGTGAACGCGATGAGCGGCTTGCGTGGGCGCTTGTAGGCCTGCGTGCGCAGCATGTGGAAGTAGTTCGCCGGCGTTGAGGGCTGGACGATCCACATGTTGTCCTGGGCGGCCAGCTGCAGGTAGCGCTCGATGCGCGCGCTCGAATGGTCGGGTCCCTGGCCCTCGTAGCCGTGGGGGAGCAGCATGACGAGCGAGGAGCGCTGGCCCCACTTCTGCTCGGCCGAGCATACGAACTCGTCGATGACGGTTTGCGCGCCGTTCGCGAAGTCGCCGAACTGCGCCTCCCAGATCGTCAGGGTCTCGGGGCTCTCCAGCGAGTAGCCGTAGTCGAAGGCCAGCACGCCGTACTCGCTCAGCGGGGAGTTCCACACGTCGAAACGCGCCTGGTTCTCCGTGAGGAAGCGCAGTGGCGTGAACTCGCGGCCGTCGTTCGCGTCGTGCAGGATCGCGTGACGCTGGACGAAGGTCGCTCGGCCCACGTCCTCGCCGGACAGGCGCACGCCGGTGCCCTCCATGAGGAGCGTGCCGAAGGCCAGGAGCTCCGCGAAGCCCCAGTCGATCGGCTTGTTGCCCAGCGCCATCTCGAGGCGGCGCTCGCACAGCTGACGCAGCTTCGGGTGGGGCTCGAAGCCCTCCGGGAAGTGCGTGTGAGCGTGGCCGATGCGGCGCAGCTGCTTGGCGGGGGCAGCAGACGTCCAGCCGATCATCATGCCGATGCCGGGCATCTGGGACTCCGGCATGGTCCATTCCTCGTCGGGGGGATTCCCCGGCCCCGCCCACGCCGACGGTGAGCGCCGGGTCGTGCGTGCGGCTGCCCGGGTTGATCTCGGACACCGAGGAGGCACCGCCCGCGCGGGTCTCCTCGAGGATGCGCCCGAGCTCCGCCTCGTACTGGGCGATCGACTGGCGGGCCTCGTCCTCGGTGAGCTGGCCGCGACCAACCAGGCCGCGGATGTACACGGCGCGCGTGGAGGGGGATGCGGTCGATGAGGGAGTACATGACGGGCTGGGTCATCGACGGGTCGTCGCCCTCGTTGTGACCGCGGCGGCGGTAGCACACCATGTCGATGATGACGTCCTTGTGGAAGGCGTTGCGGTACTCGAAGGCCAGGTGCGCGCAGCGGATGACGGCCTCGGGGTCGTCCGCGTTCACGTGCAGGATCGGGACCTGTAGGCCCTTGGCCAGGTCGGTGGCGTAACCGGTGGAACGGCCCTGCGTCGGGCCGGTCGTGAAGCCGATCTGGTTGTTGACGATGATGTGGATCGTGCCGCCGGTCTTGTAGCCCTCGAGCTGGGAGAGGTTGAGGGTCTCCTGGACGACGCCCTGGCCGATGAAGGCCGCGTCGCCGTGGATGAGGATCGGGATGATCGGCAGGTCCGGGTCACCCAGGTGCTCCTGCTTGGCACGAACGATGCCCTCCAGGACGCCGTCGGCAGCCTCCAGGTGCGAGGGATTGGCACCCATGTAGACCTTGGTGGCCAGGCCATCGTCGAGGGAGTACACGCCCCACGTGCCCAGGTGGTACTTGACGTCGCCCGATCCCTGGACGGAGTTGGGCATGTAGTTGCCTTCGAACTCGTCGAAGATCTGCGCGTAGGACTTGCCCGCGATGTTGGCGAGCACGTTGAGGCGGCCGCGGTGCGCCATGCCGATGGCGACTTCGTGGATGCCGGTGCGCGCCGAGTCGGCCAGGATGTGGTCGAGCAGCGGGATCAGGGACTCGCCGCCCTCCAGCGAGAAGCGCTTCTGGCCCATGAACTTCGTCTGGAGGAACTCCTCGAAGGCCTCGGCGCGGATGAGGGTGCCCAGGATGTGGCGCTGTGCGTCGGGGGAGAGGGCCTCGTACGGGCGCTCGATGCGCTGCTGGACCCACGCGCGCTGCTTCGGGTCCTGGATGTGCATGTACTCGATGCCGACCGTGCGCGTGTAGGTGTCGTGCAGGCGCGTGAGGATGTCACGCAGCAGCATCTGGTCGGAGCCGCCAAAACCGCCGGTGGGGAAGGGGCGATCCAGGTCCCACACGCTCAGGCCGTAGGAGGACAGATCGAGGTCAGGGTGGCGACGCACGCGGTAGGCCAGCGGGTCGGTGTCGGCGGCGAGGTGGCCGCGCGAACGGTAGGCATGGATGAGCTCCGCGATGCGCGCGGGCTTGCCCTTTTCGCGGTTCGGGTCGTAGTCGTAGTCCGCTTCCCACCCGTAGGGGCGCGCGGGCACGTGCATCGAGGTAAAGACGCGCTCGTAGAAGCCGTCGCGTCCCGAGAGCTTGGCGTCCACGAGGGCCAGGAGGCGCCCCGACGCCGCGCCCTGGATGATGCGGTGGTCGTAGGTGGAGGAGAAGAACATCGTCTTGCCGATGCCGAGGGCGGCCAGGCGCTTGGGGGAGACGCCCCGGAATTCCGCAGGGTAGTCGGTGGCGCCGACGCCGATGATGAGGCCCTGGCCGACCATCAGGCGCGGCACGGAGGTGGTGGTCCCGAGCGTGCCCGGGTTGGTCAGCGTGACGGACGCGCCCTGGAAGTCGGCGGTCGTCAGAGTCGCCGTGCGGGCGCGCGCAACGAGGTCCTGGTAGGCGTCGACGAACTCGGCGAAGGTCAGCGTGTCGGCGTCGTGGATGACGGGGACCTTCAGGGAGTGGTTGCCCTGCGCGTCAGCCACGTCGATGGCCAGGCCGAAGCCGATGTGCGCGAGCTGCTCGACGGCGGGCTGCCGCCCTCAATCGTGTAGCGCACGTTGAGGTCGGGCATCTCGCACAGCGCCTCCACCAGGGCGTAGCCGATGAGGTGCGTGAAGGAGACCTTGCCGCCGACGGTACGCGCCAGGTGCGCGTTGATGAGGGCGCGGTTTTCGATGAGGAGCTTGGCCGGGATTTGGCGCTGGGAGGTGGCCGTGGGGATGGAGAGCGACGCCTCCATGTGCTTAGCGGTCGCGCGCGCCGCGGACTTGAGGATGTGCAGCTCGTCGTGCGAGGGGGCACCCTGGAAGAGCGTGAAGGCCGCGCGCCCGTGCTGCTGGCGCGTGTAGGGGCTGGTGGCCTCGGCGACGGCGGCGGGCGGGGCGGGCGGCAGGTCGGAACGCGTCACGGAGACGACGGGAGCGTGTTCGGTGGCGGCCGCCTCGGGGCCCTTCCTCTTCGATGTCGAGGGTCGGCGGGGTGACCGAGACGGGGGCGACGTGGTCGATGGGGGGTGCGGCATTGACCGACGAGGCCGGGGCTGGCTCCGGCGTCGAGGTGGTGCCCTCGGGGATGTCAGGACGCTTGGCGCGCAGCTGCGGGGGAGCGGACTCGGTGGAGAAATAAGCACGCCAGGAGGGATCCAGGAGCTGTGGATCGCGCTCGTAGAGGTCTCGCATCTTCGCGATGTACCACTGCGGATCGGGCTGGGAAGCGGTGGGAGTGGGCACGTATTCCTCCGTAAGTGTCGCGCCGCGCGCATGGGCAAAATCCTGCGCGGCCATACCTCCGCAATTCTACCGCCGCGTGATCGTCTTCACGAAACCTGGTACACCTTTGGCGTGTACTTCAAGGGCCTTTGGTCCGTTGAAGAATGATTGTTGGCACATGCGCCGCGGTGTGTGGAAATGCGCGCGGGGAGAGACGGTCTGGACCGCTAAACTGTAACCATCATGGACTGCGACACTGACGGCTTTATCGCCGCTCTTTCTCACCCCTCTTCCGCGCGCGTACCCGCGAGGCGCCCCGGCCTCGTCGAGGGGGCCAAGCGATGACGACCGCCCTCATGCTTCTGCTCGGCATCGTCCTGACCGCAGGCACCTTCGTCTTCGTCTCCGCCGAGTTCTCGCTCGTTGCGATCGACCAGGCCGTCCTCGACAAGAAGGCCGAGGAAGGGGACCGAGGGGCCGCCTCCGTCCTGCGCGCTACCCGTAGCCTGTCCACGCAGCTGTCGGGGGCCCAGGTGGGGATCACGCTGACCACGATTCTGCTCGGCTACACGACGCAGAGCGCGCTCGCGGACCTGCTCAAGGACCTGCTCGGATCGGTGGGCCTCGCCTGGGGGATTGCGACAGGCATCGCGGCATTCGTGGCCGCCGCGTTCATCAACGTCTTCTCGATGCTCTTCGGTGAGCTCGTTCCCAAGAACCTCGCCCTGGCCCACCCCCTGGCCACAGCCGTGCGCGTCGTCCCCTTCCAGATGGTCTTCACCGCCATCGCCCGCCCCATCATCTGGGTGCTGGGCGGCACCGCGAACTGGGTGCTCGCCCGCATGGGCATCGAACCCCAGGAAGAGATCTCCTCGGCGCGCTCCGCCTCTGAGTTGGCCGCCCTCGTCGAGCACTCCGTCGAAGAAGGAACCTTCGACACGTCCACGGCCGACCTTTTCGTCAACACGATCCGCATGTCCACCCTCAGCGCAGCCGACGTCATGACCGACCGCGGTCGCCTGCATACCCTCAGCGAGGGCGACAGTGCCCAGGATGTGCTGGACCTGGCCCGCGAAACCGGCCATTCCCGGTTCCCGGTGATCGGGGACGACTCCGACGACATCCTCGGCCTGGTCTCCCTGCGCCGCGCGGTTGCGGTGCCCGCCGATCGTCGCGCCGAGGTTCCCGTCATTTCCTCGTCTCTCATGACCGACGCGCCTTCGGTTCCCGAGACAGTGCCGATCGGACCCCTCATGGTTCAGCTGCGCGATGAGGGCCTGCAGATGGCCGTCGTCGTCGACGAGTACGGCGGCGTTTCCGGCATCGTCACCCTCGAGGACGTCGTCGAGGAGATCGTCGGTGAGGTCTCCGACGAGCACGACCAGCGTCGCCTCGGCATCCGCCCGCGCCCCGATGGGACGTTCCTTGTGCCCGGCACGCTGCGCCCCGACGAGCTCGCGCGCCGCACGGACATCAACCTGCCCGAGGATGGCCCCTACGACACGATCGGCGGCCTCGTCATGAACGAGCTGGGCGAGATCCCGGTCGTCGGATCGCGCGTGAGCGTGGACGGCATCGGCATCGAGGTCACGCAGATGCAGGGCAGGCGCGTCGCCCAGGTGGCGATCACTCCCGTCCCCGAGGCCGAGGCCGAGGAGGTGTCGCTGTGAGCGTGGGAGTTGGTCTCGCTATCACCGTGGCGCTGCTGGCCGTCAACGCGTTTTTCGTCGCCGGCGAGTTCGCCGTCACCTCGACGCGCCGCTCGCAGGTCGAGCCGCTCGCCGACGAGGGGGCGCGTGGAGCCAGCGCCGCTCTCTTTGCCCTACAGCACGTGTCCCTCATGCTGGCGATCTGCCAGCTCGGCGTGACCGTCGCGTCCACGACGCTGGGTGTCGTCGCCGAGCCCGCGATCGCCCACCTCGTCCAGTCGCCGCTCGAGCGCCTGGGCGCGCCCGAGGCGACCAGTCACGTTGTCGGCTTCGCCGCCGCCCTCGTCGTCGTTCTTTTCTGCCACGTCGTCTTCGGCGAGATGGTCCCCAAGAACATCTCGATCGCTGCGCCCGTGCGCATGCTGCTGATCCTGGCCCCCGTCCTCGTGCGCCTGGGCCACGTCCTGCGCCTGATCATCGAGGCCATGGACCGCTTCGCGAACTGGTTTGTGCGCCTGGCTGGCTACGAGCCTCGCTCGGAAATCTCGGCCTCCTACACGGTCGAAGAGGTCGCCTCGATCGTCGTCGCCTCGCAGGCGGAGGGCGTGCTGACCGACGAGCTGGGCCTGCTCAGTGGCACCCTGGAATTCTCCGAGGAGACGGCCGGGACCGCGATGGTCCCCCTCGACAAGCTCGTCGTCCTGCCCGAGGGCGCCACCCCGGCCGACGTGGAAGAACAGGTCGCCCACACGGGCTACTCGCGCTTCCCGATCTCGGGCGACGACGGCTCCATCGTCGGCTACGTTCACCTCAAAGACGTCCTGTACGCCACCGGGGAGGAACGCGAGCAGCCGATCACGCCCTGGCGCATCCGTCGCCTCGAGGCCGTGTCCTCCGGCGACCAGGTCGAGGATGCGCTGCGCCACATGCAGCGCACTGGCGTCCACTGCGCCCTCGTGCGCGACGCGGGCGCGGTCGTCGGCATCCTCTTCCTCGAAGACATCCTGGAGTTGCTCGTCGGCGAAGTCCGAGACGTTCTCCAGCGCCCATGACGCGGCGCGATCAGCAAGGTACATTAGACCGAGGTCAAAACTTCGTGACGAACACAGACAAGGGGGAGAGCGTGAGCGACACCGAGTGCCCGCTTCCGAAGCGGTCGCAGCTGCGCGCGGCGCGCCCCCACGACGCGGACGATCAGCAGGAGAACCCGACGACGTCTGCGATCCCGATGACTGACGAGGCCTCGGCCCCCACCCCCGATCCCGCGACGGACCGAGAGGAGGCGGAGGAAGCCCCGGCCTCGTCCGTGGGGGAGCGACGCCGCACCGTTCACCCGGTCGGCTACGTGCTGCGCGCCTTCCTCGTGCTGGGGCTGGCGGCGACCACCATCGCCGTGCCCATGACGGGACGCGTCGGATCCGACTCCTCCCTGACCGTGCCCGCGCGAGCCTTCGGCGCCTCGATGGGCGGCCCCAGCTGGGCCGTGTCCTCCGCCCTGCCCCAGGCCACCGCCCTGGACGGGTCTCTCACCGCGAACTCCCGCGCCAAGGCCAAGGCCCCCGTGTCCATCACCGGCTGCGCGTCGGGCAACGGGGCGGACGGCAACCGCAACGTGCGCGTCGTCGCCGACACGATCTACTGGCCGTTGCCGGAGGGGACTTACACGATCACCTCGCCCTTCACGATGCGTATTTCGCCCGTGTCCGGCCAGCTCCTGGCCCACGAGGGTATCGACATGGCCGCCCCGCTCGACACGCCCATTACGGCCGTGTACGGTGGCGTCGTCGAGGAGGTTGCGGAGAACTCGCGCTCGGGTGCCTACGTGCAGATCAAGCACACGAAGTCTGACGGCACCGTCTTCCACTCCGCCTACTGCACCAGTACATGAACAAAATTAAGGTGAAGGTCGGCGACACCGTCACCGCCGGGCAGGTCATCGGCGCGGTCGGCAACAACGGCTGGTCGACGGGCCCGCACCTGCACTTCGAAATCCACGACTCTCCTCGGATACCCCCGTGGATCCGGACGCGTGGATGCAGGCAAACAAAGCTGTTTATCTTGGACAGGAGTCTTGCTCATGATGCCCGTGACCATGCGTCAGGGACCCATCGTTTTCGCCCACCGCGGCGGCAGCGAGGAGGCCCCCGAGAACACGATGAGCGCCTTCGCCTACGCCTACGAGGCCGGGATCCGCCACGTGGAGACCGACGCCCACGTCACCGCCGACGGCAAGGTCGTCATCTGCCACGACGAGACCGTGGATCGCTGCTACGACGGGACCGGCGTGATCGCTCAGATGACGTGGCGCGAGCTGTCCAAGCTACGCCACCGTGACTCCGGGGAGCAGATGCCGCTGCTCGCTCAGGTCCTCGAGGCATTCCCCGACATGTACTTCAACATTGACGCGAAGGAGCCGGGCGTCGAAGGCCCGCTCCTCGACGTCATCGCCGACCACGGCGCGGCCGACCGCGTGCTCGTGGCCTCGTTCTCCGAGCCGCGCCTGCGCGCCGTGCGCGACATCGCCGCCTCGGATCCCACGCGCGCGGTCGCCACGTCTCTGGGCACCGAGGCCGTCGTGCGCCTCGTGGGCGCCGCGAAGAGCGCCACGAACCCCGCATGGTGGCACGTGCCCGGCCCGCGTCAGGGTGCCATCGCCGCGCAGGTGCCCATGCACCAGGGCCCCATCCGCGTCGTTGATGAGCGCTTCGTGGCCACCGCCCACACCCTGGGCCTGGCCGTCCACGTGTGGACCATCAACACGGTGGCCGACGTGCTGCGCCTCCTCGAGGTCGGCGTCGACGGCATCATCACCGACCGCCCCGTCTTCCTACGCGACTTCCTGGACCAGCGAGGCCTGTGGACCCAGCCCCCGGCTCCCGGCGCTGACTCGGGCTCCAGGGACTGAGGTTATTGCTTGAATTGGCGGGCGCGCACCGGAGGGTGCGCGCCCGCCTTTTGTGCCCCTGGTGCTTTGACTTTGTCGTTGGCCGTGCAATACGCTGGCGTGTTACTGATTAGTGTGGCGTCGGGAGAAAAACGTCCGCTTTGATCGCAGGGAGAACGGGGAGGAACTGGTGAATTCGGAGCCTACGTCACACCCGAACGGTTTGTTGCTCTTCGTCGGAGTAGTGGGCATGGCCTGCTGATATTACAAGATGTTTCACGCCAGCGAGGACACGTCTGCGTCCGATCATTCGGGTTTCCACTGGGTCCCCAAGAATTTCTACTCCGTCATGCTGCCCTCATATTCCACGTTGCTGGTCCTTGTGCCGGTGGTCGCATGGTTTGGTCAGTTTGATCCTCCGAAGTGGTTGTTCATATGCGCGTCTGTTCCAGTATTTCTGCTCCTGATACTGTGCGTCGTTGGTTGTTTTCCTTTCAAATTCCCCGATTGTCTCTACCCTCAATGGCAATATGCCAAGCGGAACGGCCTCTTAGAAGAAGGAAAGGCCGGGAAGAAATCCTCTCAGAACCGCGATTCTGGCGGCGTCGATCGTCATATGGGCACAGGCGTGTCGGTGCGTGTGGCCTCCGGCTGGAGGCAGCTGTCGGAGGAAGAGCGTAGTGAGCTCGGGGATCTCGGCCAGGATGAGAGTATTCGCTTCATTGCCGTCGGAGAGGCAACAGAGGGGGTACGTGCCGAACATTGTCATCACTGAAACTGAAGTCGTCAGCGGCAAAGGGGACAAGGAAATCCTCGACGACAGCGCTCGTCGCCTGGCTGAGCCGCACCCGGGATGCCGCCTCATCGATGACACCGTCGCGCCGTATCCCACCGCGCGCACCCGCTTCGTTACAGGTGTGTACACCCTCAACGACACCTCGATGACCGTCACGCAGCTCGTGTGGCTCACCCGGCACAGAAACGACGGGGACGAGGAGCCCCGCCGTTTCCTGTGGGCCGTGACATGCACCTGTCCGAGCCTTGCCTGCCCGTCGATCATCGAGGACTTCATGACAATGGCACGCACTGTGGAGGTGGAATCGTGACCGTCGAAGGAACCACGGCCTCGTCGCCGGAGGAGCTCGTTGTTTCCCCCCGAACAGGCGACTGCGCTTATCGACCTCATCGGCACGACTGAATGGGCACATGCTCTATCGAGCGCGATACCCGTCAGTGGACTCATCAGTGCGGGCCTCGCCGACTCCACCGGCCTCACCGGTGATGCCGAGGCGCTCCTGGGACCCGCGAGCACGGTCGACTATCGTCTCGCGATCCGCGTCGTCTCACCGAGGCCGACCCTAGGTGTGCGCAGTGCGCGGATTTGGCCCTCGCGGCCTCGTTCGGTCGTTATGCGCACCGAGGCTGACGGCGTGCACTTCACCCAGGTTGATTACTGCGATGTCCCGCGTATCCTGGCCGAGGAGAACCTCCTGGAGTCCGGGCCGACCATCCATGACGGCCCGCCATCGATCTCCGCCGAGTTCGTGCAGGCGGTGCGTGATGTGGACCTGGAAAGGGCACAGTCAGCCCTGATCAATGTGGCTGCCCAAGGGCCAACGGACTCTCACTTCTCGCAGGACTGTTGGCACAAGCGCTGGAGCGTCGCGCTGTGCGTGCGGGAAGAACGGACCCCGGAGGGGTGGAAGGACGCGGGACACGTCGAGTGCTTCATCACGGACCACATGCACGCGCAAATACACGCGCCCATCGATCCGCGCGCACTCGCCCTTATGCGGGAGCAGAACACCCCTACCCTGGATGCTCCGCCGCGCACGGCGCTGTGGGGCTTCATGATGGAGCTGCTCGCGAAGTAGTGCGGCTCGTGTGCCCAGTCCCCGGCTCCCGGTTCTGTTTCGAGGCCCAGGAACCGAGGTTGTTGCTTGAATTGGCGGGCGCACACCGGCGGTACACACACGCAATTTTATTGACCTATTGGTTTGACTTTCTCGTTGGGTGTGCGATACTTTGGAGCGTCATCACTTACTTAGTTGTGAGGAGAAATAGATGTGCGATTGGATCAAATGGGACGCGGACGAGGTTTCGCAGGGAATTAGGATCCTGGAAGGTGCCAGTGAGAGCCTTGCAGCCAATACAGTTGAGATTCCGAGCGGCTTTGGGCAAAACCAAGGGAATCTTACGGAAAAACTCATTCGTATCAACGCTGTCATCGAAACTTTGTCATATTGTTCAGTTGCGATTGGAAAAGGGCTCTCCGGAGCGTCGGAAGCATTCGCCGGCTCTGATGACAAGGCTTTGGAGGATCTGAAGGCGGTTGATAAATATCGAGAGGGTAAGGGATTCTGATGACCAAAGGGCCGTCACCTTGGGCTGTGCTGAGTTTTAAGATGGAGTGTGACTTTGATGTTTCTTCCATTGGGGCATTCGTAACCGTATGTGAAAATACGGCAGGGATCATGAGGCGTGCCGACGATGATGCAATGCGCGCCCATAGTATTGTTGCCGATCAGACGGCTCAGCTGTTGCACGAGTGTGGTGAAGATCTGTGTAATGTTTCGCAGACTGCCGAGGGGCTGGCGGAAATTTTCGATTCATTGAAAAGTGCTTCAGAAGATCTTAGGTGGTGGGTAGACTCTGCTCAGAAAGAATATGGGTATATCGCCAGTGATGGCACCGCGTTGGGAATGATCGCTTCGTATGCAGATGGCTTCGGTTCCGTCGAAATTCCGTCTGAAAGATACGACGAACTGGTCGACGCTTTTGTTGAATTGCGTCATCGAGCGGAAATTCAAAAGGATAACGTCGATCGTGCAGAATATGTATTTTTCTTGGAGTTGGATAAGCTTCAGGTTGATACATATGAGCAGATTATTGCACCTGTTTTTGATGCTTTTAAACATCAATTTGTTCCGGATCCGCTGCATCCTTGGCTCAACAGCTTGAGTTATGTTGAGGGGCTGAAGGGTCTAGGGGCTTCTGCAGCAACTGCCTTTTATATGCAAACATACCATGGAAAGTATGTGGAGCCGGGTGACCTGGCGTCGCGTAACTGGTTTGAACGGTTGACGGCTCGGGGGGATTTTGAGAATTGGGAATGGCAGCCAAAGGGGGCTCATGCGAAGCTTCCGTTGGGGCTTTCAAAGGTGGTTCCAGTTCTTGAATATGGAGCCAGGCGCTTTGCTATTGTCGGTTCTGTTTTGGATGGCCTGGGTGCTGCCCATGACAGCTATGAAATCGATAGTGTCAAGCATCGCGACTGGGGTGCTGGTCATAAGCTTGTTCGGGCTGTCGTGTCGGGCGCTGCAAGTGCAGGCGGTTCTCTCATAGGTGGAGAGTTAGGGGCAGCTCTAGGAGCTGCTGGTGGAGGGGAACTCGGAGCGGGAGGAGTGCTCGTGGGCGGAGTCGTTGGTGGAGTGTATGGGTCCTTGAAAGGTGCTCAAACGGGTGAGAAGTTTGGTGATTGGTTCAATGATAACGTTGTCGACTCGGTTGCTGAGTGGCTTGGTTAGGGCTGCTGGATGAGATAGGTGGAGTGTTACAATTCGCGCGAAATTGCGTTTTCGGCGGAGAAGAGAGTCTTATGAAGAAGAATGTAATGATCGATCTTGCCTCTGGTTGGAGGCAACTGTCGGAGGAAGAACGTCGAGCACTCGGGGCGTTCGCGGATGACGAGAAGATTCGCATGATCGCGATCGCGACAGGCAGTTGGGGTGCCTATGTTCCAAACCTGGTTGTCACCGACGAGGATGTCCTCGTCGAAGAAGATGATGAACATATCTTCGCCGATAGTGCTCAGAGTTTAGTAGACCTGTTTCCCGGTTTTCTCCTCATTGATGACTTTGAGTGGCCACTGGCTCCTGCGAACGCGCGACTCCGAACGGGGGTATACATCCTCGATGACCTGTCGCTGACCGTCTTGCAGCTTGTGTGGCTCGCCGATGGTACGCATGAGGAGAATGACGAGTCCCGGCATGTTCTGTGGACCGCAACATGCACGTGCCCGAGCACAGTATTCGCAACCATTATTGACAACTTTATGGAAATGGTACCCACGCTGGAGGTGGCATCGTGACCGTCGAAGAAACCACTGCCTCGTCACCGGAGGAGCTCGTCGTCTCTGTCGAGCTGGCGAATGCGCTCATTGAGCTTCTCGGCATCGAAGAAGGGTCCAGCCGCATGTCGAGCGTGGTGCTTGCCAGTGGACTCGTCGGCGCTGGCCTTGCCGGCATCAAGGGTCTCACCGGTGATGCCGAGGTGCTCCTGGGTCCCGCGCGCACAGTCGACTCACGCATCACCATCCGGGTCGTCTCCCCCTCAGGAAGAGGGGGGTGCCCGTGAAGTGCGGATCTGGCCCTCTCAGCCGCGCTCAGTCGCCATGCGTACCGAGGTTGACGGCGTGCACTTCATGCAGGTTGATTACTGCGAAGTCCCCCATATCCTCGCCATGGAGAACCTCCTGACAGCCGGGGCAAGCGTCGTTGATGGTCCCCCCTTCATTCCTGCTGAGTTCTTGCAGGCGGTGCGCGCCTTGGACCTTGAGGAGGCACAAGCAGTTCTGATCGATTTGGCCTCTCACGGACCCAGTGACTCTCACTTCGCGCAGGACTGCTGGTCCGAGAGGTGGAGCGTTGTCCTGTGCGTGCGCGAAGATAACACTCCTGACGGGTGGAAGGAGACGGAGCACGTCGAGTGCTTCGTGACCGATCACCTGCATGCGCTCATCCATGCACCCCTCGATCCGGATGCGCTCGCCGATATGCAGGGGCAGGACGCGCCCACCTTGGACGCTCCGCCGCGCACTGCGCTGTGGGCTCTGATCATGGCGCTATTCGCCGGGTAGAACATCCCACCTGTGCAGTCGGCACAGCAAAAGAGGGGGCGGAGCCGCTTGGCTCCGCCCCCTCGACGCGTGCGTCAGGACCGCTGGCTCACTCGTCGCCGCTGAAGTCGGCCACGGCCTCGTCCAGGCCCGCGCGGCGGATGCGCACGAGCGATAGGGCGATTATCTGTCGATGAATCCGGCTTGTGGTGGAAGCCCCGCGTGTTGACAGCAGCTAGCCGGCGCACGACCGGCAGATCTAGGGCGCGAGTAGTCCCATCAGCATTGCCCAGATCGCTGCGCGAGGCGGTGCGTCCAGTGTCGGATCGGCTGACAGGTGGGCGAGCGCTTCCTCGTCAAGCGGCGCGTGGATTTGTGCGTGCAGATGGTCCGTCACGAAACACTCATAGTGCAAGCCGGTTCGCCACTCGCGACCGTGCATTTCCTCGCGCATACAGGTGATGACGCTCCAACGCCCCGCGACGCAGTCCTGGGCGAAGTGCGACTCTGCGGGACCATAAGTCACGAGATCATTGAGTACATCCTGAGCGCCTTGTGCGTCGAGAGAACGAATCGCAGCGACGAAGTCCGCCGGAATGTAAGGAGGCCCGTCGTGGATGGTAGGTCCGGCGTGCAGCAGGGAGGCGAGGGCTGCGATATGGGGGACTTCGCAGTAATCAACCTGACTGAAGTGCACGCCGTTCACGTCGGAACGCATAACGACGGAGCGAGGTGTTGTGGGCCAGACCCTCCAGTCGCGTACGACGCCGCGCATGCTGGGGGAAACGACGCGGATCGCAAGTTGGGTGCGAGCAGCTCGCACCGGTTCGAGGATTCGTGCGGCGTCGCCGGCTAAGCCGTTGGCGCCGGCCAATCCGAGTGAGACCAGTCCGCTGGAAAGAGCAGCGCTTGAAATGCGCCCGGCATTCTCGTCACTGGCAATCATCTCGAGCAGGGCATCGGCCTGCTCGACGGTGACGATGATCTGATCCGAGGAGTTGGTGTCGATTGGCTGGTCGCTCACGGGGTCACCTCCAGGGTTTGGGCCATCGTGATGAAATCATCGATGATCGTTGGGAATAGAATGCTGGGGCATGTGCACGTCGCGGTCCACAGGAAACGCTGCGGAGGTTGCTGTCCGGCGGGTGCAATGTGTGTCATCCACGTGAGCTGACTGAGGGTCAGCGACACATCGTCGAGAATGTATGCGCCTGTTCGCCACCGAGCACCTTCCGGGTGAACCGGCCATGCAAAGTCATCGATAAGGTGGAATCCGGGCAACGCTTCCTCCACCTGCCTGATGGTGTCCGCGTAGACGTCGTCGTCGCTCGCGTCGGTGCTGAGTGCTCCGCCGGTCACCACGAAGGTCGGAACATTACCCTCATCTTTCGTCTGAGCGACGGCAACGAGACAAACGCTGGGATCATCCGCGAGGAGACCGAGCTGTGCATGTTCCTCCGGGGTCAGGAATCTCCACCCTGAGGAAAGGGTCATTGTTATCTGTTCGTTCACCAGAATCCCTTGCCTTTTGCGTGTTTCTCGTATGCCTCCTGATCGATGTTGCCATCGTCATCTAAGAGACCGTGACGCTTGGCGTACTGCCAATCGGCATAAAAGAAGTTCGGGAATCTGATTGGTAGGAGAGAGGCTACAAATGCAAACAAAAGTAAGAACATCAGGCATGCGAGTGCGAATATGATCCATCCAGGGGCATTTGCTTCATCTAGAAGCCCGATGCAAAGTCCTATAGCACTGATGCACGTTATCGCGGGTGCTCCAACCGCAGCTGCATTCCTGCTGATTTGTCCGCTTCCGTTCATTCTTCGCCACAGTTGTGCCACTTTCCCGTCACGGAACATTTCGGTATACCAGACGACAGACCCACAGACTGTAATCGCCAGACAGCACAGGTAACCAATTGGATTCTCTCGCATACTTCACCTTACCCCATTGCTTTAGCGATACGTTCAGTTCCTTGCTCATTTATGACATCGCCGAGGTACTCACCTCCGTAGTGTCCGACCACCCCGCCGATGACACCGCCGAGAATACCGCCAACGACAGCGCCAACGGGGGCGAAGGGCCCTGAGACAGCAGCACCAATAGCAGCACCGCCTTTGGCTCCTAGCCAGGCTCCTGCCCACGTAGCTCCCCCTGTCACAGTTCCCTTCACGCCCGCTCGCGCGACCTTGTGCCCCTCGCTCCATTCGGGGTGCTGTTGGGTATCGGTTTGGTAGGTGTCATAGGCGGTGATGCCGCCGTCGACGACCGCCCCTATCGGGCCGGCAACCTTCCCAATTTTCGTGGCGATCGGAGATACCGATCGTGTGGCCATTGGTTCCAGCCCGTGTCGCCCGATCGGCCGGTAGGTCCACTTCGACAGGTCGCCTTTGGCGAAGAATCCCTTTGGAGGCTCATACAGTCCATTGAAATGCCGCATCGAAGCCCCGATTGTCATTTGCCCGCTCATGTCCAGCAGTCCCACGCCATAGGGGATCGCCTTGGCTATCGCGTGCTTGTCATCTAGAATAAACTGTTCCTTCAGTGCGTTGAACACGGGCTCAATCCATTGCTCATAGACATCCACTTTGAGGTTGTCTAGCACGAGTGAAAACACGTACTCTGCGCGTTCGTAATTCAACCGCTGGACCTCTGCTTGCGCTCGTAGCTCTTCGAAGCTACGGACAAGGTCCTCGCTTGCGCCATCGAATAGGGTTACTGTATCGCCGCAAACAGTGAGGCCACAGTTTCGAGCTTTCTGTCGGATTCCCCGGTACTCGCCACGTACTGACTTCATTACCCAGGCGAGTTCTGACACAGCGTTTGTGAGTGTTTTCAGATCGTTGGAGATCTCGTCACACACGTCTGATCCGATTTGTAAATGGTGCTGGCACTCCTCGACGAGAAGTGCCTCCTGCTGGCCGACAATGGAAGAAGCACGCACCGTATCGCCGTCTGCGGTACGCAATGCGCCGGAACTTTGTGCGCATTGATCTTTGAACATGAAAAGATTGTCAACGTTAATCGGGAAAGGCATGGAAAACCATGCTCCGTGTTATGGTGTATTTTCATCGGTACTCATCGTGGCCCCCTGGCGCGCAGATATTCTCCCACTGTCTCAATGCTGGCAGCTTCCTGATCATCGGTGGTTGCAAAAGCCTCGGATGCGGCGGTCAGACCACGAGCGATAGTAGAAGAACAGAAGGAAGCCTTCTCTATGACACGATTGATCCTCTCAACCTGTGTCGCGAGGGCTGCCTCATTACTCCCCGCGTTACTAGTGGCGTAAGAGTGCGGGATGCGATGTTCTCGCTTGCGTAGTTCAAGATGGTGATGGCACGTGACACCGCGGTCGCGTCCCATGTGACTCCGCCGGTCATTTGTCTCCCCCTACAATGTGGTCAGCATTAACAGGTCAGGATAGCCCCCCTTCTAGTGGCCGTCAAGTGTGCAAGGACGAAGAGCGGCATAGCAAAACGAGGGGGCGGAGCCGCTTGGCTCCGCCCCCTCGACGCATTTGTCAGGATTGCTGACTCACTCGTCGCCGCTGAAGTCGGCCACGGCCTCGTCCAGGCCCGCGCGGCGGATGCGCACGAACGACAGGAAGACTAGGCCGGCGGCCAGGGCGATGCCCAGGCCTCGAACCAGCCAGGACTCGCCCACGAAGATCATCGCCATAGCAGCCAGGACCGGCACCAGGAGCGTGAACGCGTAGCCGATGTAGCGGCCAAACGACGGCATGGGCACGCCGTCGGACTCGGCCACAGACTTGACCATGAAGTTCGGGCCGTTGCCGATGTACGTGATAGCGCCACAGAACACGGCGCCCAGCGAAATCGGGATCAGGTAGTACTCGGGCACGCCAGCAATCAGGGGGGGGCCCTCGCCGCCCGAAGCCTTCGCCATCTCGAAGAACGTCATGTACGTCGGAGCGTTATCCAGGATCGAGGACAGGCCGCCCGTGAACACGAAGTACGTCATGCGGGTCAGCGGCAGGGACGGGGCGATCTGCTCCAGGTAGCGCAGCGCCGGCGCCATCGTCGAGAAGATACCGATGAACAGGGTCGCGACCTCCATGATCGGCGCCCACGTGAACGCGTTCTCCTCGAAGCGCACCTTCTTGTCCGAGAGCTTGTAGGACAGGCCCGCGACCGTGAACATGATGATCTCGCGCCACGGCACAAAGCCGGTCCACGAGTGTACGTGGCCCTCGGCCAGCGCCTCGCCGTCCCAGGAGGGAGCGAAAGCGACGGACAGGATGATAATCGCGAAGAACGCCAGGTTGATTGTGCCGTGCAGGCGCAGGGGCTGCACATCGCGGTCATCGGACTCGATGGAGGCGGCGTCCTCGGACGCGTAGCGCACGCGGTCAATCGAGTAGTAGGTGAGGAGCAGCAGCGCCAGAGTAAACAGCCACTCCTTCCACAGCGCGAACGTCCACGTGAAGGGAACGCCGTGCAGGTAGCCGAGGAACAGCGGCGGGTCGCCGAGCGGAGTCAGTATGCCGCCACAGTTCGCCACGATGAAGATCGTGAACAGGACAGTGTGCACGCGGTGCTTACGTTCCTTGTTGGTCTCCAGGAGCGGGCGGATCAGCAGCATGGCCGCGCCCGTCGTTCCGATGAACGAGGCCAGCAGGCCGCCGATCGCCAGGAAGATCGTGTTGTTACGCGGGGTCGCCTTGATGTCGCCGGCCAGGTGAATGCCGCCGGAGACCACGAACAGCGCGAAGAGCAGCGCGATGAACTGCACGTACTCCACGCCCGTGGCGATGAGCGGGCCCGTGCCCGCCCTCATGAACATCCAGACCGTCGTCGGCACGCCCAGCGCAAGCGCGACGGACAGCTGGGAGCTTTCCTTTTCCCACCAGTGTGAGGTCTTCGGGATGATAGGCAGAAGCGCGATACATGCGAGCATCGCAACGAAGGGGAGCAGGCTCCACCAGGGGTAGGTCATCGGCCAGTCCTTGGTTGACGATAGAGACGCCCCCTATTTTATGGGGTAGGGGAGCGGGGTGCGGAGCGTTCCGGGAGGTGGGAGTGGCCTCATCGACGAGGCCGGGGCACCTTCGCGCTCGGGTGTCCCTCGGGCGGCGGCGGGCATTGTGAGCAGTCTGGATATGAGTGGCACCCCGAACAGGACTCGAACCTGCGACCTCTTGCACCGGAGGCAAGCGCTCTATCCGCTGAGCTATCGGGGCAGCTCCGCCAGTTTAGCAGGCTTCAAACGCCCGCGCGTGACGGTGAGGTGTGCCATACTAGTGGGCGTTGCTTGTTCGAGAACCCCTCAGGAGGATTCCATGCGCGTCCATATTGCCACTGATCACGCCGGTTTTGAGCTCAAGGAAAAGATCGTCGCTGATCTGCGCGAGAAAGGCTATGACGTCGTCGACCACGGCGCACACGTGTACGACTCCCTCGACGACTACCCGCCGTTCTGCATTGAGGCAGCGCAGGCCGTTGTGGATGAACCCGGTAGCCTCGGCGTCGTTATTGGCGGATCGGGTAACGGTGAACAGATGGCTGCGAATTGTGTGCAAGGTGTGCGCGCCGCCCTCGTGTGGTCCGATGCGACCGCGCGTCTGGCCCGCGAGCACAACGACGCGAACGTCGTGGCCGTCGGTGCCCGCCAGCACACTGAGGAAGAGGCTCTCGCCCTCATCGATGCGTTCCTGGAGACCCCCTTCAGCGGCGACGAGCGTCACCAGCGCCGCATCGACCTGATGAAGGACTACGAGCGCTCCGTGCGCGCCTGATAGTCGCTCGCGTTTGCGCTGATAGAACTGACAGATACGAGGCGGGGCCGGTGAATGATCACCGGCCCCGTTTTGTGTGCCGTCTTTCTGGATGCTCGGCAGTTTCGCATGCAATTCCCCAGTGAGTCCTTCGGGCCGTGATGACAGATCCTTGAGATTCCAACGTTTTTGAGTACGCGCGGATCCGGGCGGTTATGGAATTGCATGCGACTTTGAGCGTGCGTGTCCGCGTCGGGGAGTGCGGGGAGAGTTTTGTACCGGTTGGCCTTGAGGCGGGGATTGCCCGGAGAGTTTTGTACCGGTTGTGGCCTTACACGCCGTGTGCTGGGAGAGTTTTGTACCGGTTGGCCTTGAGGCGGGGATTGCCCGGAGAGTTTTGTACCGGTTTGGCCTTGAGGTCGGGGTTGCTGGGAGAGTTTTGTACCGGGGCGTGTGCGCTGCGTGGCTGGTGAGTGGTGGTCTGCGGGAAAAGATTCTCCCTGCTCGGGTTGTTTGCGTCTGGACCGGGAAAAAGTTCTCCCTGCTCGCGCTAGATGGGCTGAAATGGGCGTTTTTTGCTGTGCTGGGAGAGTTTTGTACCGGGGCGTGTGCGCTGCGTGGGTGGTGGGTGGTGGTCTGCGGGAAAAGATTCTCCCTGCTCGGGTTGTTTGCGTCTGGACCGGGATAATTTTCTCCCTGCTCGCCTCGAATGGGCTGGAATAGGTGTTTTTTGCTGTGTGGGGAGAGTTTTGTACCGGTTTGGCCTTGAGGTCGGGGATGCCGGGAGAGTTTTGTACCGGGGCGTGTGCGCTGCGTGGCTGGTGGGTGGTGGTCTGCGGGAGAAAATTCGCCCTGCAGGGAGTGCGCGCGTTGCAAACGCGAAATTTTTCGCCCAGCGTGCCCAAAATCGGCCAAAACGAGCGATTTTTGCCGTGCTGGGCGAGTTTTTTCGCGGTGTGTGCCTGGGCGGGGGTTTGCTGGGCGTGCTGTGTCGCGGGATAAGCCTGCAACTCAGCCCGATGCACCCGGTTCGAAACTTGTGCCCGCTACTCCGGTCCGCAAGGCCCGTGGCAACCAGGCGGTAACCCCAGCCCCGGCCTCGTGTCGACGTGCTTACCCCTGGCCGGTGAGGGTGAGGTACACGAGGAACAGGTTCAGCGCGACGATGACGGCCGCGATGAGGAAACCCGTCGCGCGCAGGGGACGATTGTTCGCGTAATCGCCCATGACCTCGGGCGAGGCGGTCAGGCGCATGAGCGGGATGATCGCGAAGGGGATACCGAAGGACAGGGCAACCTGCGAGACGACGAGTGCCCACGTGGGTTCTGCGCCCGCGCCCAGGATGATGAGCGCGGGGATTAGCGAGATGAGGCGGCGCGCGATGATGGGCACGCGGATGTGGAGCAGGCCGTTCATGATCTCGCTTCCCGCGTAGGCGCCCACCGACGTCGAGGCCAGGCCCGAGGCGAGGAGACCCACCGCAAACACCGTGCCAACGACCGGTCCGAGCGTGGAGGAGATCGCGGCGTGCGCCCCCTCGATCGTGTCGGTGCCGCTCTGACCGGCCAGAGCCGCGGCCGCCAGCAGCAGCAAACCGATGTTCACCAGACCCGCGATGCTCAGCGCCCAGTAGATGTCGATGCGAGTCGCGCGCAGCAGACGCGAGAGGTGTCCGGAGGAGTGGTGGGCGTCGCCGGTGGAGGGGCCGAGCTCGTCGGCCTCGTGGTCGTTGACCAGCGAGGAATGCAGGTAGACCGCGTGCGGCATGACGGTTGCGCCCAGCATGGACGCGGCCACGAGAACCGAGTCGGTGCCCTGGAAGCGGGGGGAGGAGCCCGCCGAGCATGCCTGAGGGGCTGGGGGGTGCGACAAAGAGGCCCGCGAGGAAGCCAAGCGTGATGATGACCAGCAGGCCGACGATGATTGTTTCGAATTGGCGCTGTTTGCCTTCGCCTTGGACGACGAGAAGCGCCATGGACACGGCACCGATGATGACGCCGCCCCACAGCAGTGAGATCCCGAAGAGGAGGTGGAGGGCGAGCGCGCCGCCGATGACTTCGGCGAGGTCGGTCGCGGCGGCCACGATCTCCGCTTGGATCCAAAAGGCGATGCGTCCGGGCTTGGACATGCGATCACCCAGGAGGGCGGGCAGGGATCGGCCGGTGACGAGGCCGAGCTTGGCGGAGAGGTACTGGATGACCATCGCGAAGATGTTCGAGGCGACGAGGACCCACACGAGCAGGTACCCGTAGCGCGCGCCCGCCGTGATGTTGGCGGCGACGTTTCCGGGGTCGACGTAGGCCACGGCCGCGACGAAGGCGGGGCCGAGGAGGGGAATGAGCTTGTGGTGCTGCTCGGTGTCCGTGGTGCTCACGGGAATCCTCACTATAGGTAGAAAAATATTCGGCTACCCGAAATATTACTCGCCTCGCGTCCCTCACGGCGGGACGAAAGCCACCCAGGCGCGCCTCGTGTGGCCAGGTTTTCATTCACGGACCCGGGGAGAGTTCGCGGATAGGAGCAAAAACACCGTAGTCTAAAGGGGTGACTCCTGAAGAACTTGCTACTCTCATCCGCGCGACCCTGCTGGACGCTGCCGCCGCCGGTCGCATTTCGATCGACCCCTCGCTGGTCCCCGACCCCGTGACCGTGGAGCGCCCGCGCGTGCGTGAGCACGGCGACTGGGCGACCAACGTCGCGATGCAGCTCGGCAAGAAGGCTGGCATGGCGCCGCGTGAGTTCGCGCAGATCCTCGCCGACGACCTGGCTGCTGCAGACGGCATCGACTCCGTCGAGGTCGCTGGCCCCGGCTTCATCAACATTCGCCTGGGCGCGGGCGCGGCCGGCGAGCTGGCCCGCACGATCGTCGAGGCCGGTGCCGCGTACGGCCGCAACGAGACCCTCTCGGGCCGCTCGATAAACCTCGAGTACGTGTCCGCCAACCCGACCGGCCCCGTGCACCTGGGTGGCGCTCGCTGGGCAGCGGTTGGCGACTCGCTTGCCCGCCTCATGGCGGCCTCCGGCGCCGCCGTGACCCGCGAGTACTACTTCAACGACCACGGCTCGCAGATCGACCGCTTCTCGCACTCCCTCTATGCCCGCGCGATGGGCCGCGAGGTCCCCGAGGATGGCTACGGCGGCCAGTACATCGCCGACATCGCCGACCAGGTCCGCGCCGACGCGCGCGCGGCCGGCGAGCCCGACCCGATTACCCTGCCTGAAGAAGAGGCCATCGAGGTCTTCCGCGCTCGCGGCGTCGAGCTGATGTTCGCGGAGATTAAGGAGCGCCTGCACTCCTTCCGCGCCGACTTCGACGTCTTCTTCCACGAGGACTCCCTGCACACCTCCGGTGCGGTCGCCGCGGCGATCGAGCGCCTGCGTGAGCGCGGCGAGATCTTCGACGAGGGTGGCGCTGTGTGGCTGCGCACGACCACCTACGGCGACGACAAGGACCGCGTCCTCATCAAGTCGGACGGCCAGGCGGCGTACTTCGCGGGCGATGTCGCCTACTACCTCAACAAGCGTGAGCGTGGCGCGGACGCGGCGATCTACCTGCTGGGCGCCGACCACCACGGCTACATCGGCCGCATGATGGCCATGTGCGCCGCGTTCGGCGACAAGCCGGGCGAGAATCTGCAGATCCTCATCGGCCAGCTCGTCAACCTCGTCAAGGATGGCGAGCCCGTGCGCATGTCCAAGCGCGCCGGCACGATCGTCACGCTCGACGACCTCGTCGATGCCGTGGGCGTGGATGCCGCGCGCTATGCCCTCGTGCGCGTGTCGATGGACACCCAGGTCGACATCGACCTGGACCTGCTCTCGCAGCACTCCAACGACAACCCGGTCTACTACGTGCAGTACGCGCACGTGCGCACCTGCAACGTCGCCCGCAACGCTGCCGAACACGGCGTCACCCGCGACGCCGGCTTCGACCCGGCCGCCCTCGACTCCGAGGCGGACGAGGCCTGCTGGCCGCCCTCGCCCAGTTCCCCGCGCAGGTTGCGCAGGCGACCGAGCTGCGCGAGCCGCACCGCATCGCCCGCTACCTCGAGTCCCTGGCTGCGACCTACCACGCCTGGTACGGCCAGTGCCGCGTGACGCCTCGCGGCGACGACCCGGTCGAGCCCGGCCACATCGCCCGCCTCTGGCTCAACGACGCGGTCACCCAGGTGCTGCGCACCGGCCTCGGCCTCCTCGGCGTGAGCGCCCCCGAGAGGATGTGACTCGGTGAGCGAGACGGCAAGCGTCGGTACCCTCACCTGCCCGACCCCCGATGAGCGCCCCGACCTGTGGCCGTGGAGCGCGAGCCGGGAGGACGGCGTGCTGCGCGTGGGAGGCGTTGACCTGACCAGTGTCGCCGCCGACTTCGGCACGCCCACCTTCGTGCTCGATGTCGAGGCCATGCGCGGCCGCGCCCGCGTGTGGGCCAGCGCGATGGCCGAGGAGTTCTGGGACGGCTACGGCATGAGTGGCGGCGACGCTTTCTACGCAGGCAAGGCATTCCTGAGCGCTGACGTCGCGCGCCTCGTCGCGGCCGAGGGCTTGGGTATTGACACCGCCTCGCTCGGCGAGCTGAGCCTGGCCCTGCGCGCCGGGGTGGACCCCGATCGCATCGGCCTGCACGGCAACAACAAGTCGGACGCGGAGATCCGCCTCGCCCTCGAGGCCGGCATCCACCGCATCTTCATCGACTCGATGGACGAGGTCCACCAGATCGAGCGCATCGCCGCTGACCTCGGCGTCGTCGCGCCCGTCATGGCGCGCCTGAAGTCCGGCATCCACGCGGGCGGCAACGAGTACATTGCGACCGCCCACGAGGACCAGAAGTTCGGCCTGTCCCTGGCCACCGGCCAGGCGTACGAGGCCGTGGCTGCGATCAAGGATGCGGCGCACCTGGACTTCCGCGGGCTGCACAGTCACATCGGCTCCCAAATCTTTGGGACCGAGGCCTTCGCCGAGGCCGCGCGTATCGTCATCGACTTTGCTGCGCTCCTGAAGGCTGAGCTGGGCCTGGACGTTCCAGCGATTGACCTGGGCGGCGGCGTCGGCATCGCTTACACGGGCCAGGATCCGATCCCGACCTCCCCGGTCGAGGTCGCCCGCGCCCTGGCTGACGTCGTGCGCGAGCGCTGCGCCCACCACGGCCTGCCGATCCCGCACGTGTCCGTCGAGCCGGGCCGTTCGATTGCCGGCCCGTCGATGGTTATGCTCTACCGCGTCGGCGTCGTCAAGGACGTTTCCCTGGAAGACGGGGGAGTGCGTCGCTACGTGGCGATCGACGGCGGCATGTCGGATAACATTCGCCCGGTCCTCTACGACGCTGCCTACACGGCGACGCTCGCGAATCGTGACCCCGCCCAGGCCTCGTCTCTGGCGCGCTGCCGCATCGTCGGCAAGCACTGCGAGAGCGGCGACATCATCATCCGTGACATCGATCTGCCGGCCGACATCGCGGGCGGCGACCTGCTGGCCGTTCCCGCCGTCGGCGCGTACGGCTACTCGATGGCCTCGAACTACAACATGCTGACGAAGCCGGGCGTGCTCGCCGTCGAGGACGGATCCACCCGCTGGTTCATCCGTCCGCAGACGGTCGACCACCTGCTGGCCCTCGACGCTGGCCTGGAGTAACCGCCGGGTTGCAACAAACAGAGCAGACGGGGAGTGCCGACGGACGCTCCCCGTTTTGCATGCCCTGCGCTTTCGGTGTGGCCCGATCAAGTCTTGGTGCTCAAGCCTCTGTGAAGCCAATCCCGTGCTGTCTGTGCGGTGCTTCCCGAGCAATGTCGCACGTAATTCTCTTTTTACTATTTTAGATTTTGGAATTGTGGTGTTGGAATTGCAACGTTTGTGGGTGCACGCGAATTCTGACCAAGGGAAATTATGTGCGAGATTGAGGAGCGAGGGGGATCTGAGGCGGTGGCTTAGGTGGTGGCTTAGGCGGGGGCTTAGGCGCGGATCTTGGAGAATGAGCTTAGGTAAGCCTAGGTTTTGTTGTTACTGACAAACTCTAGGATGATGGGCGCAGCTGCCAATGCAGCCGAAATCCTGACAGTGACAATCGAAAGTCGAGGAATCATGCGCCGCACTGCCGCACGCATCGGCGTCGTTGCCGCTCTCGCCCTGTCCATGGGCGTGGCCGCGGTGAACGCACCTTCCGCCCGAGCCGAGGAACCCGGACTCGTCTCCGCCACCCGCGCCGACACCGACGAGATGAACTACGCGATCAACCTCGCGGGCACGAACCCCGAGGACCTCCAGCGGGCCCTCGCCCTCGTCCCCGGAGCCGGTGGCGCCGCCCTGGCCTCGTACCCGGAGATCGGGACCTTCTTCGCGCAGAGCGCCACGCCCTCGTTCGCACCCGACCTGGCCGCCGCCCTGCGAGCGGCCGGCATCCCCATCCACTCGATCGGCCCGACCCGCGTGGCCCCCGTCCTCTACTACGAGCGCGTCGACCTGCCCACAGACAAGAAGGACGAGGCCCCGCAGTCCGGCGCTGCGGGCGGCCTGAACTCCATGCGCGATGAGACCGCGAGCGCCGCTCCCGCGGGCGCGTCCGAGGAGATCTTCAACTGGGGCGCCGTCGCCATGCACGCGCGCGAGGCCGAGGCCGTCAACGTCAAGCGCGCCCCCGTGACCGTCGCGGTTGTCGATTCCGGCGTCGAGGACACGCATCCCGACCTGGAGGGGGCGCGTCGATACCTCACGTTCCGTGAAGTGTTCGGTGAATGGCGTTGCGACGCAGGACTTCTACGGGTGGCGTGACGAGTTCTACCACGGCACGCACGTCGCGGGCATTATTGCCGCCAACCACAACGATATTGGTATCGACGGCATCGCCCCCGAGTCGACCATCGTCGCCATTGAGGCGACCAACGACAACCGCCTCATCTATCCCGAGTACGTGACGTGTGCGTTCATGTGGGCGGCGAGCCACGGGGTGGATGTTGTGAATAACTCCTACTCGATGGATCCGTGGGTCTATTGGAGCCCGAGCGACCCCGAGCAGGCTGCGGGCCTCGAGGCGGCCACCCGATCCATCAAGTACGCGCAGGACAAGGGCCTGGCCGTCATCGCGGCGGCCGGCAACGAGGGCGTGGATATCGACAACCCGACGATCGACAACGGGTCTCCGACCGACGTTCCCACGCCGACGAAGAATCGCGCGGTGCAAGGCGGTATCCGCGTTCCCTCCATGCTCGACGGCGTCGCCCAGGTGAGCGCGGTTGGTCAGGCGTACAACGTGAAGCCGGGACTGTCCCTGGGTCGCGCCGAGTTTTCCAACTACGGTCAGACGATTGATTTTGCCGCCCCGGGCGACCAGATCTACTCCACGGTTCCCCTGCTGTTCTACCCGAGCGGTTACGCCGTTGCCGACGGCACGTCCATGGCGACGCCGCACGTGTCGGGCATCGCGGCCCTCATCAAGTCGGTGCACCCCGAGCTGACGGGCGCGCAGGTTATCGACCTCATGAAGCGTCAGGCGGCGGCCAACTACGGACGCCTCAATGCGCCGATCGACGGCAGGGAGTACCGCGGCTACGGCTTCCTCGACGCGCTCGATGCGGTGACGTCCGGCGTGGATCAGATTGACGAGGCCAAGGTGGGCGCGTGGGTCGAGGACGCCACCGGCTGGTGGTACCGATACGAGGACGGAACCTACCCGGCCTCGACCTCGGTTCAGATTGGCGGGGCTACGTATCGTTTTGACGCGCGTGGCTACATGGTGACCGGATGGGTGCTTGACGGCGGCCGGTGGTTCTACCACGAGGCCTCGGGGGCCCAGGCGTCGGGCTGGGCCAACGTGGACGGCACCTGGTACTACCTGGATCCCGCCACGGGCGTGATGGCCACGGGCTGGGCCAACGTGGATGGCACCTGGTACTACCTGGATCCCGCCACGGGTGTGATGGCCACGGGCTGGGCCAACGTGGACGGCACCTGGTACTACCTGAACGCTTCGGGGGCGATGGCGACGGGCTGGGTTCAGGATGGATCCACCTGGTACTACCTGAACGCTTCGGGCGCGATGGCGACGGGCTGGGCCTATGTCGGCGGCACCTGGTACTACCTCACGCCCTCCGGCGCGATGGCCATCGGCTGGGTGCACGACGGTGGCTCCTGGTACTACCTGGACGCGTCCGGTGCGATGGTCACCGGCACTCATCGGGTGGATGGTACGACCTACACTTTCGGTCCGGACGGTCGCATGCAGTAGGTGTCTGCGGCTACTTGTCAAGGCGGGGCCGCGCACCTGAGGGTGTGTGGCCCCGCCTTGCTGTCATGATGGGCGAATGTCAGTGGGCAGGGGAGTAGTTACTTGAAATTCTTGCCTCTGGCCAGGTGTTGACCAATTTAAGCGACGCTAAATTGTGGCGAGTGACAAACTAAAGCATGATAGTTCTGATGGGTACATTGTCGTACTCGCCAGACCCACAACTGAAAGTCGAGGAACCATGCGCCGCAATGTTGCACGCATCGGGCTCGTCGCCGCTCTCGCCCTGTCCATGGGCGTGGCCACGGCGACCGCCCCACCCACCCGGGCCGACGATCACACCGGCCTCATCGCGCCCGCCCGAGCCAGCGCCGGCCTGATGAACTACGCAATCAACCTGAGCCCGCAGGCCAGTGCCGAGGACCTCGCGCGCGCGACCTCGCTGGTCGCATCCGCCGGGGGCATCACGCTGTCCTCCTACCCGGAGCTGGGGACGTTCTTCGCCCAAAGCGAGTCGGCCTCGTTCGCCCCGGACCTGTCCGCAGCCCTGGCGAAGGCCGGAGTTTCCGTGCACTCTGTGGGCTCGACGCGCGTGGCCGCCGTCCCCGAGGGTGAGCGTCAGGCCGCCCCGGACCCCCAGCCTGCCCCGCAGTCGGGCGAGGCGAGCTCGGCCCAGTCGGGAGCGCAGTCGGGCGTGCAGTCCGGAGCGCAGTCGGGTGGACCGTCCTCCATGCGCGGCCAGAGCGCGACCGAGGCCGATAAGCCCGAGGAGGTCGTCAACTGGGGCGCGCAGGCGATGAGCGCCGTCGACGCGGCGGCCGTGCCGATCGCGCACGCGCCCGTCACCGTCGGCGTCATCGACACCGGCATCGACGACACACACCCCGACCTCGTGGGCCGCGTCGACACCTCCCGTTCCGTGTCCTGTGGGCACAACGGCATCCCCTCTCAGGCGTACGGGTCCTGGCGTGACGACTACTTCCACGGAACGCACGTCGCGGGCATCATCGCCGCCAACCACAACGGTATCGGCATCGACGGCATCGCGCCGACCGCGACCCTCGTGTCCATCAAGGCCTCCAACGACGAGCAGCTCATGTACCCCGAGTACGTGACCTGCGGCTTCATGTGGGCCGCCAGCCACGGCGTCGATATCGTCAACAACTCCTACTCGATGGACCCGTGGGTCTACTGGAGCCCGAGCGACCCCGAGCAGGCCGCCGGCCTCGAGGCCGCGACCCGCGCGATCGCCTACGCTCAGGGCAAGGGGCTGGCCGTCATCGCCTCGGCGGGCAACGACGGCATGGACAACGACAACGTGACGACCGACAGCGGATCGCCGACCGACCTCGACACCCCGATCAAGGACCGCCCCGTCAAGGACGGCGTGAAGGTCCCCGCCATGGTCGAGGGCGTCAGCCAGGTCAGCGCCGCCACGCGCACCAACGTCGAGACGAAGCCCGAGTGGGCCAACCTCAAGCGCGCCGACTTCTCCAACTACGGCAAGAGCATCGACTTCACCGCGCCGGGGCAGGACATTTACTCGACCGTGCCCACGGCGATCTTCTCCTCGGGCTACGCCAAGACCAGCGGTACCTCCATGGCCACGCCCCACATCACGGGCATCGCCGCGCTCATTAAGTCGATCCACCCGGGCTACCAGGGCAAGCAGATCACCGACCTCATGCGCAAGCAGGCCGCCATGGAATACACGCGCCTGGAGGCGCCCCGAGGACGGCAAGGAATTCCGCGGCTACGGCTTCATCAACGCGCTGACCACCATGCGCCGCGACCAGCCCCAGCCGACCGTCACCACCCTGCAGTACCGGGTCGGCAAGGGCGAATGGAAGGACGTGAATGGAGCGACCCTGCCCGCCGGTCCCGTCACCTTCTACACCGAGGCCATCGCCCCGATCAGCCACCTGCACATGGACGTCGCCGGCCTGTCTTCCGTCGACCGCGACGGCTCGGGCAAGTACTTCGACGACGCCCTGGGTGCCTCGATCGAAAACGTGGACCTCAGCGCGCTGCTGCCCGAGGGCACGGACTCCGTGACCGCCCGCGTCCAGGTCAGCGCCACCGGCATCAACTTCGATCGCCAGGCCGATGACGACACGGGCCGCGAGGCCGTCTTCACCGTTTCGCGTGACCCGAACGCCGCCGTGACCCCGGCCCCCGCGCCTGACACCGACGCGACGCCCGCGCCGTCGGGCCCCGCCAAGGCCGGCATCACCGCCCCCGCGCGCGCAGCAACGACCAGCTGCCCGCCAACTACGCGGTCAACCTGCCCAAGGGCACCGATAACGCCACCTTCCAGCGTGCGGCGGCCCAGGCCTCGTTCCACGGTGGCATGGTCCTGGCCCAGTACCCGGCGTTCGGCACGTTCTTCGTGCAGTCGGCATCGCCCACCTTCTCGCCCGACCTGGGCGCGGCGCTCGTGAAGGAGGGCATCAGCTACGACTCGATCGGCCCGACCCGCCAGGCACCCGTCGGCGGTAACGAGGCCGTGGTCCCCATCTCCTACGAGACGCGAGTCGCGGCGGATGCGGCGCTCGCGGCCGCGCCCCGCTCCCAGGGAGCGCAGGCGGCGCAGGGCGACCAGGGCGAACAGGGCGAACAGGACGCTGCCCTCACCCCGGACCCGCAGACTGGCAACGGATGGCACCTCCAGGCCCTGCGCGCCCTCGAGGCGCAGGACGTGGACGTCATGCGAGCACCCGTCACGGTGGGCATCATGGACCAGTCCGTCGATGACACCGTGCCGGACCTGGTCGGACAGGTCGATCACGACAAGTCCGTGTCCTGCTCGTTCAACGGTATCCCGAACCGTGACCCCGCCGCGTGGCGCTGGGACGACGCGACACACGGCACGCACGTGGCCGGCTCGATCGCCGCGAAGCACGACGGCGTGGGCGTGGATGGCGTGAACCCGACCCTGCGTATCGCCGCGATCAACGTGGCCTCGCGCAACGGTGGGTTCTTCTACCCCGAGTACATCGTGTGCGGCTTCGTGTGGGCCGCCGAGCACGGCATCTCGGTCACCAACGGTTCGTACTACGTGGATCCGTGGAAGTACTGGCTCCCCAACGATCCCGAGCAGGCCGCGGGCCAGGAGGCCGTGCAGCGCGCGGTCGACTACGCGACCTCGAAGGACGTCATCAACGTGGTGGCAGCCGGTAACTTCTCGACCGACCTGGACAACCTGCCCACGACCGACGACTCGGCTCCCGGCGACACGTGGGGCGCGCACGAGCGCGACGTGACGGGCGCCGTCTACATGCCGCCGAAGCTGCGCGGCACGCTCTCCGTGTCCGCTCTGCAGCTGCCCGAGGGCACCGACCCCGCGACCGGCGTGCTTGAGCCGGCATCCTGGTCGAACTGGGGTGCCACCAGCATCGACTTCGCGGCCCCCGGCGCGAAGATCTACGCGCCGCTGACGAGCTGGTACGGCAAGGCTTACGGCAACCTGTACGGCACGTCGCAGGCGTCGCCCCTGGCGGCCGCCGTCATTGCGACGCTGCGCCAGATCCACCCGGAGATGAACGCCGAGCAGATCATCGCCCTGGCGAAGAAGCAGGCGGGGGATCCGGCGAACTGGGATCGCCTCAAGCCCGTCGAGGGCCGCGAGTACCGGGGCGCGGGCCTGCCCAACGCCCTGGATGCGGTCCTGAAGGATCAGGCGAAGCCCGTCATTGGCAGCGTCGAATACTCGACGGATGGCACCACGTGGCAGCCGCTGGCTGGGCAGAGCGTCGCAGGGCGCGTCTCCATCCGTGTGACCGTCACCGGTCCGGTGACCTCCGCGCGTCTCCTCGTCGGTGAGCGCGAAGTCGCGACCGGCGTGGGCAACGGCGCCTTCGAGGGCAACTCGGTGACCCTGCAGGCCGATGGGGTGGACGTGTCCCACCCGAGGGGCACGGGACGCTTCGCGGGCGCTGCGACGGTCACGGTCGAGGCCATGGGCCGCAACAACGACGCCCGCGCCGACGACGATGCGACCGTCCAGGTTCCCTTCACCGTCAGCCCCGACCAGGTCGGCCCCGACGAGGCCCGCTCGGGTCGCTGGGTGTCCGGCGCGTTCGGCTGGTGGTGGCGCTACGAGGACGGCACCTACCCGACCTCGACGCAGCTGCGCATCGACGGGGCGATCTACCGCTTCGACGCGCGCGGCTACATGGTGACCGGCTGGGTCAGCGAGGGCGGCCACTGGTTCTACTACGGTCCCTCCGGCGGCCAGGCCTCCGGCTGGGTTCGCGTACACGGTACGTGGTACTACCTGGACCCCATCAGCGGCGAGATGGCCATCGGATGGACCAAGGTGCGCGACACCTGGTACTACCTGGGATCCTCGGGCGCCATGCGCACCGGCTGGATGCGCGACGGCTCCACTTGGTACTACCTGGCTGACTCCGGCGCGATGGTCACGGGCTGGGCGCGCATCGGGTCCTCCTGGTACCACTTCGCCCCCTCCGGTGCCATGAGCACCGGGTGGGTGAAGGACGGCGGATCCTGGTTCTACCTCTCCTCCTCCGGGGCGATGGTGACCGGGGTGCGCTGGATCGACGGCACGCGCTACGTGTTCGACGACGAGGGCCGCCTCCAGGAGTAAGCCTCACGAGGCCGGGGTTCCTTCTCCGGTCGAGAGATGAGGGGCCGCACACGTTTTCTCGTGCGCGGCCCCTCGCGTGTGTTGCGCCCGTGCGGGCAGAGATGTCGTGGGAGTCCCGTTCCCCTGGGACTGATTTCGTGCATACACTGGTATGCGTATGAATGAGTGGCTTTGGCGGTAACGCGAGCGGTGCTCGCAGAGGTTGGTTTAAGGAGGTAACGATGGCGACGTATACGTCAGCTGATGGTGCGACGTTCACTGATGAGGATCTGGAGCGTTGGGGGAACGAGGCTGAGAACGGTGTTCCTTACGATGGGAGGCATCTCGGTTCGTCTGTGGCCGGCCGCCCGATTAGCGTCGGTGTTGGTGCGAAGCCGTTCACCCTCCGTCTTGATCGTTCTCGTCGTGCCAAGCTTGCTGAGGTAGCTCAGGAGCGAGGTACGACGCCGTCGCAGCTCGTGCGCGATTTGATTGATTCGCTCGAGTAGAAGAGTCTGGTCTTAGACCGAGCATTTGTTCGTGCAGGTTCCGCTGGTAGAGGTTCGGCGGCGTTGGTATCTCGAGGTGTCACATGCAGCGGTGCGAATAGGCGATCCGTTACCCCTTGCTCGCGGACGTGAAGCCCGCCTTCTCGGGCGTCGTGCCTGGGCGCATGGGGTGGGTTAGTGGCCTTGTTTTTCTTCCCACGTGTCGGTGTTGTTGACGATGAGGTGGTTGAGCGGGAAGGGCCCTGTGGTTTCTTTCGTTGTGACGAGGCCGTTGATGGTTTGTGTTTCCCCAGTGAAGGGGTTGGTGGCCGTGCCCGCCCAGGTAGTGGTCAGGGTGATGGTTCGCGTTGCGTCGGGGTAGGGTCCGTCGAATCTGGAGCGCCACCCGTTTGGCGGCGTGTAGTAGTGGCGGATGAGCTTGGGATCAGTGTTGGGGTCCATTCCCTTTTCGTAAGCCATTCCTGAATATGCCGTGACGGTGTTTGGAGTTCAGTCGCCCCAGTTCCATTCGTAGCTGGTCGCTTTCAGCGTGATGGTGATGTCGTGCCCCAATAGGTTGACGACGTGAGTCTGTGTTGGATTCGCGACCGAGACGAGTGTGGGAATGTACTTGTTCGTGTATGAGACGTTTGGGGGTTGCTTGCGGATTCCTGCGCCATCCGCGTGGATGGTGGCAGCAGCATGACGCAGAATCTTCTGAGTTGAAGGTGGATCTGATGGGGTTTCTGCGGACGGTGGAGGATCGTCGCATCTCCAATAGATAGGAAATGTCAAATGGCCTGAGTCATAGGACACTGGGTGTTCGCAATGGTATCCGAGCGCAAAATCCAAACGCTATTAGTGGGCGTAGCCTCAGTCGCTGCGGGTGAATCAGTTTCGTTTTCCGGTGGTTGATAGGGGACTCCGGCGATGCCAGGAACATCATCGTCTTCTTCCTCTCAGATATCAGTGTTGACATCCCTGTCGATTCCGTTGGCGTCGAAACCTGAGCTAGGTGCGAGGGCTATCGCGGGCCGGCAATTGAACATTAGTGCAGAAGATGAAGTGGCTGTGATTGCCAGGAAATACGCAATTTATTCGTCATCATGATCTGTGGCACTTCCCTGTACCTCGGTCCAGCGGTTATCTTTCCATGTCATGAATAATGTAATTGTAGAGCTATGCTCGGAATCGTCAACAATAATGCTCTGTCCCTTGCATCGTGTTCCGTTGTTTGCGCTGACACGAAAGCGAACTCCGATGGTATTTGGTGGAATCGTCCCATCTTGTGATGAAACTGATTCGAGACGAAGCACCTCCTGTACTGTTACTGAGTTTCCAAATGACCAGCCATTTGTATACATTTCTTGAGTATTGGCAATGTGGTTCTTTGCGAAGTTTGATGACGGGTCAGACATATTGGCTAGTGGCTGAGTGTCGCCAGTATTCCAGGAATAGATCAGGAGTGCGAGGTAGTGTTCTGCGGCTGCTTCTGCGCCGCGTTGCGTGTTTTCTTTGGCTTCCTCGGGCAGTTCGGGTTTTGTGTATGTTGAGGCCGCATGTTCGGCTGGGCGAACGAGGACGCCGTCTGGTCCAATCTCGTAGCCACCCGACATCGCTGGCTCATTTGAGGTAGAGGGAGCGGGGGAGGGTGGTGTCGAGGGTGTGGTTGTTGCTGCGACAGTGGGGGTGTCGCCCCATGCTCGCCACCATCCTTCGGCGATGCCGTTGATGTAGATGGCATAGAAACCGCCAACGAATAGGCCGACAATAGCCACGCGGATGCCCCAGCCGACGGCATCGGTGTGCATCCAGGATTGGGTTCGTGCGCGCATCCCGGTGGGACGGTTGTTGGAATCGTCCCGGTCGGCGCCGAAACTGTCATGCGCCGCTTGCTGTGATGAAGCGTGCTCGTCGTCCTCGTTGAGGGGACGCTTCGATAGTGGTGGAACCTTCATGATGCTTCTACCTCCACGGTGAGGTGGTTTCCCATGCGCCCCCACCGTTGGGGACGTGCCCTTACCTTCGAGGATACGCTCAGAACCGATACGAAATACTAAGAATGCGCAGTAAGTACCACCGCACGTTCTTTCATTCCAGCCGCACAGTCGTGCACGTGACCGTGCAACCCAGCCCCGGCCTCGTCAATGAACGAGGAAGACGCAACGAGACGCGGCCCCTCGCGTGCTGAAGAGACGCTTATCCCTCGCTCGCGGACGTGAAGCCCGCCTTCTCGGGCGTCGTGCCCAGGCGCGCGGCGATGAGCTCCTTGTCCTCCTCGGACGCGAGGTCACGGACCCACGAGGCGTAGGTGGCCTCGTCGGCGTGGACCTCCTGCGTGAGCGGGTTGCGCCGCTTGGAGACGATCGTGCGCACGTGCGCGCCGAACACCCACGCGTTCGCGACCAGGGCGGCGGCCGAGAGGATGAGCATCGCCCAGGGGTTGTGGGCGCTGCGGTGGGCGAACATCGAATCGTGCATGAAGTGCGGGAACGTGAGCACGACTCCCGACCACAGCGTGAGCGTGTACGCGCGGTACTGGATCCACGCGCCTCGCCCGAACTTCATGAGCGCCGGGATCGTGCACGCGGCCAGCAGCGCCACGCCCGAGTACCACGCCCGGTCCGCCAGGCAGTTGTACACGTAGGCGAGGTTCCACAGGTCGTAGGCGATGATCCACCCGATCGTCAGGTCGCCCCAGATGAGGGCGCGCTCCTTGCCCTTGGACACGAAGATCCCGACCCACCCGGAGATCGCGAGCAGATTCAAGATGCCCGCAATGCCGTTCATGATGTTCCACGGCCCGCCCCACGTGACCATCCCCTGCGAGGGATCCACACCGTGAATCCCGTAGCACTGGAAGTCGCGCACCACGGCCTCGGCGATGTTCACCGCGAGGATCGCCGGCGGGATGATCAGGTACCAGCGGTTGTGGCGCAGCCTCGGGAAGACCTGCAGGGCGACGAGGCACAGGGACCCCGCCAGCGCCGAGTACTGTTTCACGATCGGGAACCAGCCCGCCGAGGCCGTCCCCACCGTCGAGTAGGGCCACCAGAAGATGGTCAGGGCGATGGGCACGACCACGAAGAGCGCGAGGACCACCCACATGTTGCGCTGGGCCAGCCACGCGGCGCCGGCGAGGAGAACGACGACGAGAAGGAGCATCGCGTAGTCCCACCACTGGCCGACCTCGAAAAAGAAGAGCGTTGGGTAGTCCGGGGGAGTAATGCCGCCCATCAGCGCTGCTCCTTCCCCCAATTGGGCAGGTAGGTGCGCTCCATCTTCTGGCGGATCTGCTCCTCCCAGGAGAAGGTCGGCTCACGCCAGCCCTCGAAGTAGGAGGCGTCGACCTCGCTCGCCCACGGGCTGTCCGCGCCCGTCGGCGGCCACGACGGGTCGTCGGTGACGGGCGGGCGGATCTCGGCGACGGCCGGAGCGGACCGTCCGTAGCGGAACCACTGGGTGAAGGTCTCCTCGAACAGGGGGAGTGCCGTCGTAGCGCCCGGCGGGTGTGCCCGAGTTGAAGAAGCGTCCGCCCAGCATTCCGCGCATGAAGCGGCCCGTCAGGTGCTGCTTCTTCTTGAACTCGAGGACGCGCTTGACGTAGAGGTTTTGCAGGTGGGTCATGCAGCCGCCGATGAACTCGATGTTGATCCAGTTCAGGGCTTTCATGGCGGGGGAGGCGGGCTCGTAGCCGATGCGCCAGTGGTTGATCAGGCGCGTGCGTCCGCCCGACAGGGGCACCATGTAGAAGCACCAGGCGGCCGCGAAGTTCGTCATCCCGGGGAAGCGGAACGCGTAGGAGCCGGGCGCCTTGGGCGGGTTTTTCGTGTCGACCCACTGGACCATGTACTTGCCGGGCACGACGTCCGCCCACTCCATCGACATGCCGTGGAAGTCGAAGGCCGCGATGTCGCCGGGCACCATCGAGTCGGGCTGCTGGAACTCCTCCTGGATCTCGTAGGAGTTGAAGAAGGGCAGGCGCGCGAAGACTCGCTCGAGGAACTCCGAGGAGAAGGACCCGGACTTTTCCGCGCCGATCTGCTTGAAGAGCCGCCACACCGCGTAGGCGGGCGCGTCGATTGTGATCGCGTAGGTCGAGGAAGTAGCCGTTGTCGTAGTTGGCGTCGATGAGGTCGTCGCCCGGGTAGTGCCAGGCCTGCTCCTCGGGCGTGGCCTTGCCGCTGAGCTGGCTGAAGGCGTACATGCCTCCCAGGAGGGCACCGGTTCCGGCCAGGGCGGCTCGGCACAGGGTGCGACGGGTTGAGGTGTGGCGTGTCATGGGTCCTCCTCCTTGAGGAATTGACGAGGGGCGCCCGCGCTGGCGCTGGCCTGCGGGGCCCCGGAACGATGGGGATTCGACGGTGAACCCCGCACACTAGGTTAGTGTTTCGGATTATGATAGCCGACAACTATTAGCCCGGCTGTGCGTTCGAAGGAGAATGCTGTGGACTCGCTCTTCCTGTGGGAGCTTGGGACCCCCAAGGTCTATCTCATCTGGCTGCTGGTGCTCGCCGCCCAGATCGCCGTCGCGGAGATTAACCGCCGGTGGAACTGGACGATCTTCGCCGTGTGGACCGTGGGCGGCATCGCCCTCATGCCCTACGCGTGGATCCACGGGACGCCCATGGTGGGGTGGTTCCCGTTCGGCAAGTACGCGATCATGATCCTCACCGCCACCATGACGGGAACGGTCCTGGTCTACGCGAAACGTAACCCGGTCAAGGCACACAAGTACGCGATCTGGCTGGGCGTAGCCCTGTGGATCGGCCTGGCCGTCAACATCATGGAGGCGAACATCCGCGACCTGACGATCTGGTTCAATGCGGATTCGTACTACGCGTGCGGCGCCGACTGGCAGTGCCTGAAGGGCGTCAACGACTCGCACACGATCGACATGATCGCCGGCCTGCCCGAGGCCAGGGGAGTGAGCGCCGAGCTGCACTCCCAGCAGTGGTATCAGGAGGTCACCGCCAACCTTTCCGCCCGCCACGTGGGCATCGACCCGGAGACGGGCTTCCGCACAATCGGTGGGTATTGGAACCTGCTGTCCGCCGCGGCTGGCCTGCTCAACATCATCACGATCACGGGCCTGGGCAAGATCATCGTCACCTCACCCGGTAAGCGCTCCGTGCGTGGCCTCATCTGGGTGGACATGGTGTGGCCGTGGGTGATTGCCTACGACCTGTGGAACCACGCGTTCTTGTACAACTCGCTGGCCGACTACACGTGGTACTGCACGCTCGCCCTGCTGCTCGCCTGCACGATCCCCGCGTTCACGTGGGCGAAGGGCCAGTGGATCTGGTTCCGCTGCTTCACGCTGGTCTTCTGGATCTCCATGAACACCCTCCTGTCCGAGGTCTTGGTCCCTCCCTCGGACATCTTCAACTTCGCGACCATGGACCCGCGCGCGAACATTGCGTGTGCGGCCGCCGCGCTCGCGGCCAACGTCGCACTGTTCGCCTACTGGCTCTACAAGATCGTGGTCTACAGGAGGAATCCGATCACGGGCGTCCTGTACTGCGAGCTGTCCGAGTTTCGCACCATCGTGCGCGAGCACTGCGATGACAAGGACAAGTACTTCCTCGTCGACCGCATCCCAGAGACCCCCGCCGAGCTGGGCTTCGAGAGCCCGACTCGCCCACCCCGCCCGCCGACGGCTACCGCGCCTGGATGCCGTGGTGGAGGGGAGAAGATAGGCGGCATCCTTCAAAGAGGGACGCGTGTTTGCGCTCGTAGGTTCTCCTGCCGCGTCCCGCATTGCCGAGGCCTCCCCGGGGTTTCCGGGGAGGCCTTGGTTGCGTGCGTGCTGGTAACTACACAGGTGGTAGATAGAAAAAGCGTCGTCAGTGTTGATGATAGGGCTGTCGCAGATGGTACATCTATTTGTTCAGCGATTCCTCTACGACATGTTTAAAAAGGTGGACAGTTTCGCGTAGCGGGGGGGAAAACAGAATGAAAGTGTATTCCCTTTCTCTGAAGGATTGTTCGAAGTGTTCTTTTGTAAGTGCTAGGGACTCGGATTGAGTAGCCGACTGCTGTCCAGCCGCGATAATTTACTGCTGCGAGATCGGATATTTCATATTTGTCTTCTGCGAATCGGACAGGGATTGACATTACTTGACGTAGTTCTTGTTTGTCTAATGAGGTAGGAAATCCATAAGTTCCCATTTGGTGAGGAAAGAGCAGGGACTGTTCAGAAACCGTATTGCTGCAGTCGCATGCAATCTCTCCGCAATTGATGCACCTGTGTGTGTAGAGTTTTGTTGTGTTGTCTAGTAATGGAACTCCTCCGGTAAGAAAGAATCCTCGTTGTGCGATCATTCTGGGGTCGGAAAAAGGAAGTAAAATTGGCCATGTTCCGCTAAGCCAACCGTATCTGTTAGGTCTGCCAGTACCTGGTGGAAAAGCCCTTGAATGGTATCGCCAAACTGGTTCCATATCTTGCCTGCGTTTGCTGTGTGCTTTAGGAAACTGTTGCCACCTGTTGGGATCTATCTTTATGAGAAAGACACGCCCGTCTCTGTCGTCATCGCCTTCGCAGGCGAAGTAGAGTGCTACCTTCCAGTCTGAGGTGACGTCAATGAGGCGTGTCGGGGATCCGTGATGCTGTAGCAGTGTTAGTGTTTCCAGTGCTGTAAGTCCTCGTCCTATGCCCATGTTGCGAGCCTTTTTTAATAGCTCTAGTTCTGCAGTGAGCATGGCTCTTTCATAAGCTAGTGCTGAGCGTGGGAGTGTCTCGTATGTGTTTGAGTTTAGAAGTGACCGGTATAAGGTGGAGTTGAAGGCGAAGCTAGCATCCTTCTGCCCGCGAAAGAACCAAACTCCCGGTTGTGACGAAAATTGTGACGATGCTGTTGTAGTATGTTGATCTTGTTTTGGTTGTCCCGCATTGTCGTGATCGTACTTCGGTAACTTCTTCAGTGCTCGATCTACTGTGTTGAACCAGGCTTCAATCTTGAAAGATGGATCTCGGAAGCTATTGTTCGTCCTTACAGCGAGTTCGCGCTCGGTGAAGAACTTTTCCGCCAGAGATGTCATTGGGATGTCTTTCTGAGCTTGTGGAAGGGGATTTGGGTGGAGCGTTAAGTTGGTGGGGTGGAGCTTAAGGGGGTGTGGCGGCCCCTTTTGATGCTTCAGTGTGACTGTCGTCTCCGACCGTAACACAGCTGTTCGGATGGGTCATGCGAAACTGTCAAGTTGTCTGGCAAGTTGAAAAATACAAGCAAAAAGGCGCTAAAGACTTGTTCGGACAATCAAATTAATCGTTCGGTATTTTTAGTCCCCTCAAACTGTCTAATTGATTGGTGGGTTAGTTCCAGTCGGTCGGCGGGGGCTGTCCGGGGAGCAGGGTGAGGAGTGGGTGGGGGAGGAGTGTGGTCGCTACCGAAATGTCAACCTCTCCATTCCTTCGCCAAAAGGTCAAGGATTCTTAAAATGTGAAACCCTCTAGGAGGTTAGTGACAAACCTTGAGACGATGGACCAATGGCGTGCCGTCCGGAAAGCCCCGGAGACGCGTCCCCATCCGTACAGAAACGAGGAACAATGATGCATCAACGCTCATGGAGGACCCTCATCGCGGGAGGAGCGGCGCTCGCTGTCGGCGTCACGCTCACCGCGTTCGGTGCCCCCGCCCATGCGGCCGGCGTCCCGGGGATCACCTCCGAGGCTCGCGCCCAGGACGAGGTCATGAACTACGCGGTCAACCTGACCGCCGACGCCTCCCACTACGATTTCAACGCGGCCGTCTCCAAGGCCTCGGAAAACGGCGTGGTCCTGGCCCAGTACCCCGAATTCAACACCTTCTTCGTCCAGTCGGTGAAGGCCTCCTTCGCGCCGACGCTCGGCAAGAGCCTTGTTGACGCCGGCATCTCCTACCAGTCGATCGGCCCCACCCGCTACAAGACGGTCACCGGTGACGAGGTGCGCACCGAGCAGCCGCAGACCACCGCGTCCGAGGCTGACGCCGTCGCTGACGCCGCCGGCACGCATACGTCCGGCCTGTCCGCCGATTCTCAGCTTAACGACTTCACCCCCGACGAGGGCGACGCCAACGCCTGGGGCCTGTCCGCCATCGGCGCGATCGACGCCGAGCAGGTTGACGTGACCCGTGAGAAGGTCACCGTCGGCATCATGGACACCGGTATCGACCCCGACCACAAGGATCTCAAGGACAACCTCGACGCTTCGCGTTCGGTGGGCTGCCAGGTGAACGGCATCCCCAACCAGGACCCCAGCGCCTGGAAGGATGACCACTACCACGGCACGCACGTCGCCGGCACCATCGCCGCCGCGCACAATGCCTACGGCGTGGACGGCGTCGCCCCCAGCGCCACGATCGTCGCGATCAAGACCTCGAACGAGGCCGGCTCCTTCTACCCCGAGTACGTGGCCTGCGCCTTCGACTGGGCTGCCGAGCACGACATCGACGTGACGAACTCCAGCTACTACATGGACCCCTACGCCTTCTGGATGCCCACCGAGGCCTCCCAGGCCGCGGGCCTCGAGGCTGCCTCGCGCGCGATCCGCTACGCGAAGAACCACGGCGTTGTCAACATCGCCGCCGAGGGTAACGATAACGACGACCACGACAACCCGACGATCGACAAGGAATCCCCCAACGACGTTGAGGGTGCCGCGGTCGAGCGTAACGTGGCCGGCGGCATCGACGTGCCCGCCATGCTCAACGATTCCGTCGTCTCCGTGTCCGCCCTGGCCCTGCCCACCGGCACCGATCCGGCCACGGCCACGCTGGAGCGTTCCAAGTTCTCCAACTACGGCAAGAACTCCGTGGACGTTGCCGCCCCCGGCTCGCGCATCTGGTCGACTCTGCCGACCTGGAAGAAGGATCCGCCCTTCGGTTACCTGTCCGGCACCTCGATGGCCTCCCCGCACGCCGCGGGCGTTGCCGCGCTGATCAAGCAGATCCACCCGGACTACACCCCCGACCAGACGATCGCCCTGCTCAAGAAGCAGGCCGGCTACACCTTCGATCGCCTCGCCGTGCCCGAGGATGGTAAGGAATACCGCGGCGCTGGCCTCGTCAACGCCCTGGCTGCCGTCCTGAAGGACCAGCCGCAGCCGGTCGTCGGCAACCTTGAGTACTCGCACGACGGTGCCACCGATTGGCTTCCGCTGGCCGACGCCCGCGTCTCCGGCACGGTCTACGTGCGCACCACGGTCTCCGGGCCCGTGACCGCGGCGTCCCTCCAGGTCGCCGACAAGGAGCCCGTGACCGGCACCGGCACCGGCGCCTTCACGGGTAACGAGGTCACGCTTGTGGCCGGCCCCTACGTTGCCACCGACCTGGTCGGCGACGGCCCGCACGTCGACGTCACTGTTTCCGCTGAGGGTCGCAACAAGGACTCGCGCGCCGATGACGACGTCAAGGACATGATCCACTTCCACGTGGACGAGTCCCTGCACGACGGCGGTGCCTGGACCAACTCCGATGCCGGCTGGAAGTACTGCTACTCCGACGGCTACTGCGCCCGCAGCAAGTACGTCACCATCGACGGCGACACCTACTACTTCAACGGCGACGCCGTGATGGCGACCGGCTGGGTCACCTTCGACGGCGCGTGGCACTGGATGACCCCGTCTGGCCGCATGGCCAAGGGCTGGGCCAACGCGGGTGGCACCTGGTACTACCTCGATCCCACGACCGGCACCATGGCGACCGGCTGGGTCAACGTTGACGGCTCCTGGTACTACCTGAACGCCTCGGGCGCGATGGCCACCGGCTGGGTCAACGTTGACGGCTCCTGGTACTACCTGAACGCCTCGGGCGCGATGGCCACCGGCTGGACCGCCGTGAACGGCTCCTGGTACTACCTCACCGGCAACGGCGCGATGGCGATCAGCTGGGTCAACGACGGTGGCACCTGGTACTACCTGAACGCCTCCGGACGCATGGTGACCGGCTGGGTCACCATCGATGGCACGCGCTACCACTTCGCGCCCTCCGGCGCCTGGCTCGGCTGAGCCCTCAGGGGACGAGGCCGGGGCTGGGACGCTCCGACCTCGATCCCCGCGCTGGGCACCTGACGCCAAGCGAGCCTGACGCGCACCCGGCACCCAGCGCAACCGAATACACGAGGGGCGGGTCCGAACGTATCGTTCGGACCCGCCCCGTCATTCCCTCACGCGTCCCGGGAGGGATCCGGGCGCGCCCCAACGATGCCCCGGGGCGCGATGGGGGTTACCCCAAGGAGTCGAAGAGGACCTGCAGGCCCTCGCCCATGGTCGGGTGCGCGATCGGCAGGAAGCGCAGCTGCTCGTACGTCAGGCCGCCGGCCATGGCGACGTGCACGGCCGTGATGACCTCGGAGACGTTCGGGCCGATCAGCGTCGCGCCCAGGATCTGGTGCGTGTTCGCGTCCACGACGGCCTTCCAGAAGCCCTCGCCCGCGTAGCGCATCGTCTTGGCGCGCGGAATCGCGGCCGTGGGAACCTTGGCGATACGCACGTCGAGGCCGGCCTCGCGCGCCTCGCCCTCGGACAGGCCGATGCGGGCCAGCTCGGGGGTGGCAAACACGGCGTAGGGGATCGTGCGGCCCTTCGTGGTGGTCGTCGGATCGTCCAGGGATGCGCCGGTCAACTGCGCGCGGATGATGCGGAAGTCAGACCAGGACGCGTGCGTAAACATGGGGGTGCCCGCGCAGTCGCCGGCCGCCCACACGCCCTGCGCAGAGGTACGCAGGTGCTCATCGACCGCCACGAAACCGCGATCGGTCAGCTCAACCCCGGCCTCGTCCAGGCCGATGCCGTCCGTGTTAGGCACGCGACCCACGGCCACCAGGACCGCCTCGGCGGACACCGTCGAGCCGTCGGAGAGCGCCAGGGTCGTCGTGTTGCCCTCGCGCGAGGCCGACTCGGCGCGGCCGGGAACGATGCGCACCCCGGCGGACTTGAGGCCAGCCTCGACGACGCGGGCGGCGTCCTCGTCCTCACGAGGCAGCACGTGATCACCAGAGGAGATGAGCGTGACGTCCACGCCGAACGTCGCCATCATCGACGCGAACTCCACGCCGATGTAGCTGGCACCGATGATCGCCAGGGAGGAGGGCAGCTCCTCGAGGCGCAGGATCTCCTCGTTCGTCCATGCGCCGGACTCCCACAGGCCGGGGATCGCGGGACGCGCGGGGCGCGAACCCAGGTTGATGAGGACGCGCTCGCCGCGGATCGTGCGCTCGCCGCCGTCTTCAAGCGCAATGGTCACCGTGCGCTCGCCCGTGAAGCGGGCCTCGCCGCGGATGAAGTCCAGGCCGGGGGCCGCGAACATCTTCTCGTGCGCGCCGACCATGGCACCGACGATGCTTTCCTTGTGGGCGCGCAAGAGACCCAGGTCCACGCGTGCGCCCTCGGTGCCGACCACGCCGAACGCCTCGTCCGAGCGCGCATCGCTCAGGCGACGAGCCGAGTTGACCAGCGACTTCGTGGGGATGCAGGCGACGTTAATGCAGGTGCCGCCGACGAACTGGCGCTCCACCATGGCGACCTTCCAGCCCGCCTTCGCGCGCTCCATCGCGAGGGACTTTCCGGCCTTGCCGCCGCCGACAACCAGCAGGTCGACGGTCTCGATTGCGTTCGTGGACATGTTTCTCCTTGGGTAGAACAGGCTTGCCTATCTCAACGCGGTGCGCCCGGATCTATTCCATCGAGCGGAAATGTCCACCAGGTGGTCGCAGCAGGGGTGTCTACTGTCACGCTCATTTGGCTGTATGACGCTCGTTTGGTGGGTGTAAGGGATCGAAGGGTCACATAGTGATCGCGTCGTTCGTTCAAACCCCCTTCGGCGTGCTTAGATAAGGGTATGAGGGCACTAGAAATTGGTGATTTCAAAGAGGATGTGGGGGCCGCTCTGGCGCGCGCCTCATCCGGTGAAGTCGTCACGCTCACAGAGGAAGGCCAGCCCGTTGCCGAGCTGGGTCCCGTGCGCATGTCGACCTACGCGCAGCTGCGCGAACTGGGCCTCGAGCGCCCCGCTATGGCGGACCTCGACGCCTACCAGATGCCGTCCAAGAACCTGCCCGATGGGCGGGGCATAATCGGCAAGCTGCAGGACTGACGAAGTTTGTCACCACGCTCCATGTGCTACCATGTAGCACATGGAGACTGTTGGTATTCGTGAACTGCGTCAAAACGCCTCCCAGGTGGTCGCCAAGGTTGCCGCCGGCCAGGTCATCACCATCACCGATCGCGGCCGCCCGGTCGCGCAGATGACGGCCACGCGCCCCAGTAAGATTGAGCAGTTGCGGGCGCAGGGCCGTATCGCGCCCGCAACGCGGTCACGGACGAAACTCCCCGTGCCGACGCAGGGGGAGCCTCTCTCTGACGTTCTGGCACAGATGCGCGATGAGGAACGTTACTGATGCTTCTCTACTTCGACACGTCCGCCATCGTTAAGCTCATGCGTGATGAGGTCGAGACTGCTGCTCTGCATCGCTTCATGAAAAGCGAGCCGAACATCTATTTCACATGCGATCTATCCCGCACGGAGATCGGTCGCGTCGCGATTCGCCAGCAGCTGGACCCCGCAATCGTGGCCGAGACCGTGGGGGTCTTCGACATCCTCACACTGGACACGGAAACGTACAATCAGGCAGGTTCCCTGCCGCATCCCTTCTTACGTAGCCTCGACGCCATACACTTGGCCTCAGCCCTCGAGCTGGGCAGCGAATTAGATGGAATCGTTACCTACGATGACCGTATGCGCGAAGCCGCGCGCGATTGTGGGTTGCAAGTGTTCTCGCCGCGTTGAGTGAGCCCGAACCCACGGATACGGTCACAACGATCTGCTCGTGTTCTGCTAGCCCAGTCCCGCTACTTCCGCTGCTTGGCGCGGTTCGTGGGCTCCGCGTGCAGCGGGTCCTCGGGCCACGGATGCTTTGGATAGCGCCCGCGTAGCTGCGCGCGCACGTCCGAATACGGCCCCGCCCAAACGACGTCAGGTCAGAGGTGACCGCCGCGGGGCGACCCGCCGGATCCGTCAAATGCAGCACCAGGGGAACGCGCCCGTCCACCAGTCGGGGCGTGTCCGTCCACCCGAACGCCTGCTGGACGCGCAGCGTGAGCACTGGATGCGCGCCGCTCCAGTCGATGGGTCGCGTGCCTCCCGCAGGAATCGGCATCTTTTCCGGTGCCAGCTCATCCAGGCGCGCCGCCTGCGGCCACGGCAGCATCGAGCGCAGCGCGTCGAGCATCGACACGCTACTCAAAGAGCCGCCCTGTGCGAGGCGCTTCGCCCAGGGAGCAAGCCACTCGTGCGCGCTGCCCGCGAGGGCCTCATCCGACACGTCCGGCCACGGATCGCCGAGCACCTCGTGGAGCACCCGCATGCGCTCACGCAGGGACGAGGCCTCCTTCCCCCATCCCAGATCGCCCAGACCGCGCGCGGCCAGGTGCTCGGCCACCAGCGCGGTCGCCTCCTCTTCGCTCAGGGACGAGGCCGGGGCACTCGCCAGGGGGGATAGCTCCCAGGGCGCGCGTACGGGTGGCTTTCAGAGCTCCCTTGTCGATTGATGCCTGCGTGTGGGTTTCCAGGAGCGCGCCGCCCGCCGCCAGGGCGTCCTCCTCCGACAGCGGTACCGCCGCGAGAATGCGCGCGTGGCGCGAGGCCGGCGCCCGGTCAATCGACGCAACAGCCAGCCACTCCTGCCCCTCGAGGGGAGAGCCCTGCGGCAGCTCGGCGCCCACACCGCCCGCCAGAATGTAGGCCATCGATCCCGGGCGGCGCCGCGCGATCCACTCTGGATACGCCAGCGCGCACGTCAGAGCCAACTCGTCCTCACGCGTGCGCGTCTTCTCATGCCGCTCAGCCGCAACGGACGCGAGGGCGTCGTCCGACGCGGAAGCCGGCAGCCGCCGCGCCAGGCGCTCCAAGCGCGCCCGCGTCTCCTTCACCCGCGCCGCCTGCGCCTTCCCCACTCCCGCATCGCTGGCGCCACCGCGACCCAGCCGACGCTCCCACGCACCCAGGTCAGCCCCCGGAACGCGCACGTCCTCCGACAGGAGGGCCACGAAACGCGCCGCCTTCGACGCCCCCAGGACTCCGCTCGACGCCAGGAGCGCCCTGCCCAGGGGCGGGTCCAACGGCAGCGACGCCAGCGTGCGGCCGAGAGCGGTGGCGGCCCCGGCCTCGTCGATGGCGCCCAGGGAGGACAGGCGCTGCCCGGCGGCCTCCCACGTGCCCGCGGGTGGAGCGTCGAGCAGGGCGAGTTCCTCCACCGGCGTGCCCCACGAGGCGACCTGGAGGCGCGCATCCGTCAGGTCCTGCGTGGCGATCCCCGGCGCCGACTGCGCGGGCCTGCGGGCCACGTCCACCGAGTCCATGACGCGCACCGCGATGCCCGGGCCGGTGCGCGCGGCGCGTCCCGCACGCTGCTCAAGGCGGGCGATCGCCGCCGGAACGGTCACGAGGGAGGAGAGGGAGCGCCCCGCGTCGAAGCGCGGCTCGCGCGCAAGCCCCGCATCCACGACGACGGACACGCCCGGAACGGTCAGCGCGGACTCCGCGATGGATGTGGAGAGGATGACGCGGCGACCGGTGGCGGGGGAGAGCGCGCGGTCCTGCTCGGCGGCGCTCAGCTGGCCGTGCAGTGTCAGGACCGGGACATCTCCCAGGCGCAGGTTGCCTCGGACGGTGTCGATCTCGCCCACGCCCGGCAGGAACACGAGGACCGAACCCTCGGTGGAGGCGACCGTCTCCTCGACCGTGCGCGCCACGTGCGCCAGGTACTCGCGGCGCACGCCCACGCGCTCATTCCCGATAGCGCCCACGGCCTCGACGCCGCGCGGCGGGGGAGCGTAGCGCAGCTCCAGCGGGAAAATATCGCCCGGAATATCGACCAGCGCGGGCTCCTCACCCGTCGAGGCGCGCAGGAAATCAACCGTGCGCGAGGCCTCGAGCGTCGCCGAAGTGAGCGCCACGAACAGGTCGTCGCGCAGCGCTGAGCGGGCGTCCAGTGCAAACGCGAGCGCCAGGTCCGTGTCCAGGTCGCGCTCGTGGAACTCATCCACGATCAGAGCGGACACCCCGGGCAGCTCCGGGTCGCGTTGCAGGCGACGCAGCGCCACGCCCGGCGTCACCATCTCCACGCGCGTGCGCTCGCTGACTCGCGAATCCCCGCGCACCGAATAGCCGACCTGCCCGCCGACCTCCTCGCCGAGCAGACGGGCGATCCGTCGAGCGGCAGCCCGCGCGGCCACCCTGCGCGGCTGCGTGATAAGAACCCGGCCCGCCGACGCGTCGTGGCTCGCCAACGACACCGCCACCGCGGGTGGCAGCAGCGTCGTCTTACCCGTACCCGGAGGCGCCGTGACAACCGCACAGCCGCCCGGCCGCGTCGCCGCCGCGATATCGCCCAGGGCGCGCGTGACCGGCAGCTGCGGCGGGTGTAAAACGAGTTCTTCGAGGGTGGGCATGGCTCAATAATCCAGGAGGGAGAGATACTGTGGGCGTGTTTTCATCGCGTAGAGCCGCCGTTTTTTCGCAGCATTTCAACGTCGTACCCTGCTTCTGCCTCTGCGACCCACGCGTCAATCTGGTCCTCGCTCACAGCTTCTACGTGCACGGTCTGTTTGTTCATACACACAGGCTAATACGAAGGTTATGAGGGTGAGGAAGATGGGGCGGCAGAGTAGACTGAAAGCAGTATGACTACGGAGAACACAGCGCCGGCGCTCGCGGCGGCCACCCTCGCACACACCACGGGGCGCGTCACCATCCCCGCAGACATGGACCCGATCGTGGTCCTCGGCGTCGCAGACCAGGTGCTGCGCGCCCTTGAACGCGGCTTTCCGCACGTCCGTTTCCTCATCACCGGGCGCGAAATCTCGCTGGCCGGCACCCAGGCCGACATCGACGTGGCCGCGGGCCTCCTCGAAGAACTCATCGGCATGGCCCGGCGCGGCACCGCCCTGGACGCCACCGCCGTCGAACAGGCCATCGGTCTGCTCGGGCGTCTCACTTCGGGCGAGGCCCCCACGGAGGAGATCCTCTCCGCGCGCGGGCGTTCGATCCGTCCCAAGACCCCCGGCCAGAAGGCCTACACGGACGCCATCGACCGCGCCACCGTCGTCTTCGGCATCGGTCCCGCGGGCACCGGCAAGACCTACCTGGCGATGGCTCAGGCCGTGCGCCGCCTCCTCTCCGGCGAGGTCCGCCGCATCGTGCTGACTCGCCCGGCCGTCGAGGCGGGGGAGAACCTCGGCTTCCTGCCTGGCTCCCTTACCGACAAGATCGACCCCTACCTGCGCCCCCTCTACGACGCCCTCGGCGACATGCTCGACCCCGAAGCCCTGCCCAAGCTCATGGCCGCCGGCACGATCGAGGTCGCACCCCTGGCCTACATGCGCGGACGCACCCTCAACGACTCCTTCATCATCTTGGACGAGGCCCAAAACACCACGGTCGGACAGATGAAGATGTTCCTCACGCGCCTCGGGTTTGGCTCCAAGGTCGTCGTCACCGGCGACGCCTCGCAGGTCGACCTGCCCGGCAGCCAGACCTCCGGCCTGTCCGTCGTCGAAAACATCCTCGGCGACATCGACGACATCGAGTTCTGTCACCTGACCAGCGCCGACGTCGTGCGCCACGAGCTGGTCGGCGCAATCATTGATGCCTACCAGCGTTTCGACGATCGAAATGCCGCGCGTCGCGCACGCACGCGCAGCCACAACACCGCACGCAGGGAGTACACGTCATGACCGAGGTCATCAACGAGACCGACTACGAGATCAACGAAGCCGAGTTTTCCGCGCTGGCCGACTACGTGCTCGACCAGATGCACGTCAGCTCCGACGCGGAAGTCAACATCATCTTTATCGAGCCTGAGCCGATGGAAGACCTGCACGTGCGCTGGCTGGACCTGCCCGGCCCCACCGACGTCATGAGCTTCCCCATGGACGAGCTGCGCCCCGGCACGGCGGATCACCCCACGCCTCCCGGCATGCTCGGTGACATCTGCATTTGCCCCAAGGTCGCCGCACGCCAGGCCGCCGAGTCCGGCCACAGTGCCGCCGAGGAGATGCTCCTCCTGGCCACGCACGGCATGCTGCATCTCCTGGGCTACGATCACGCGACCGACGCCGAGCGCGAGGTCATGTTCGCGCTCCAGCGCAAGCTCCTGCTGACCTTCCTGGCTACCCGATGATCCTTCCCCTTCAAGCGTCCTCGGCCTCGTCGGCCCTGAACGTTCCCTCCGTCGCGCTCCTGATCCTCGCGATCATCGCCCTGGCCTCGGCGTCGTTCGCGCAGAGTGTCGAGCAGGCCGTCCAGCGCCTGACCCTGGCCGGCGTCGAAGACCTCATCGAGGAAGAGCGACGCAACGCGCGCGTCCTCTACGGCCTCGTGGATCGCCGTCGGCGCACCCTGCTGTCGCTGCGTGCTTTCCGTACGTTCTGGCAGGTCGTCTACGCGGTCATGGGCACGATCGTCCTGGTCGGTACGAACCTGCCGTGGTGGGCCGTCGCCCTCATCGCGGTATTCGTGATCGCGGCGTTCCAGCTGGTCTTCGTTTCCTTCCTGCCCGCCCAGTGGGGTGCGCGTAACCCCGAAGGTATCGCGCTGGTTGGCACGCGATTAGCCGACCGTCTCGCGCGCCTCAGCCACTTCGCGGACCCGCTGCTGACCCGCGTGCGCTCCTCGCGCCCCGCCCCCGATCCCACCGAGGCCCAGGCGCGCGCCGAGCTCATCTCCGACCTGCGTGAAATCGTCGACGAGGTCGGCGAACCCGAGAGCTTCGAGGAAGAGGACCGCGACATGGTCCGCTCCGTCCTGGACCTCGGGCACACGCTCGTGCGCGAGGTCATGGTGCCGCGCACCGACATGGTCACCATCGACGCCGACACGCCCGCTCCCTCTGCCCTGCGCCTGTTTGTGCGCTCCGGCTTCTCCCGCGTGCCCGTCGTCGGCGACGACGTGGACGATATTCGCGGCATCCTGTACTTCAAAGACCTCGTGTCGCGCTGGGAGGCCACGGGCGGCCATCTCGACATGCGCGCCGAGCAGATGATGCGCCCCGCCGAGTACGCCGTCGAAATGAAGCCCGCCGACGACATGCTGCGCCAGATGCAGGCCGAGCGCTTCCACATGGCCATCGTCATCGACGAATACGGCGGAGTCGCCGGCCTGGTCACCCTCGAGGACATCCTTTGAGGAGGTCGTCGGCGAACTCACCGACGAACACGACCGCCACTCCATCGAACCCGAGGAAGTCGAGCCGGGCGTGTGGCGCGTCCCCGCGCGCTACCCGATCTCCGAGCTGGGCGAGCTCCTTGACCGCGAGATCGAAGACGAGGACGTCGACTCCGTCGGCGGCCTGCTCGCCAAGGCGATTGGGCGGGTTCCCCTGCCCGGCGCGACCGGCACCCTCGCCGGCGTCATGATGACGGCGGAAGAGGCGCGCGGCCGCCGCCGCCAAGTCTCCACGATTCTCTGCCGCCTCGACCCCGACGCGCAGCTCCTGACCCCCGACATCAACCCCGCCGACGACAAGGACAACTGACATGCGATTCCCCTCCGACGACGAACTCATGGCCGGCCCCAACGCCTTCGGGGACGCGCGCATCGAGGTCGCCCCCGACGCTGCCGACCCGGAATCCGACGCTCGCGCGCAGATCGACGCTGGCCTCGGCGAGGCCTCGGACGAGGCCGGGGCTGAGCTCGGCGATGATGAGGACGTTGACGACTCTGAGGACGACGAGTACGAGGACCTCGAGGGCCTGGAGGACGAGGAGGACGCCGATCTCGATGCCTTCGAGGCGCTGACCTCGCTCGCATCCCTGCGCGAGGATGCGGCCGCGACCATCGAGATGCCGGACTTCCCGGAGGACTTCCGTGCGGGCTTCGTGTCGATCGTTGGGCGCCCCTAACGTCGGCAAGTCGACCCTGACGAACGCGCTGGTCGGGCGCAAGATCGCGATCACCTCGGGCCGTCCCGAGACGACGCGCCACAACATCCGCGGCATCGTGCACGGGGAGGGCTACCAGCTGGTGCTCGTGGACACCCCCGGATACCACCGCCCGCGCACGCTGCTGGGCAAGCGACTCAACGACATGGTGCGCGAGGCCCTCTCCGAGGTCGACGTCGTGATCTTCTGCCTGCCCGCCGATCAGCGCATCGGCCCCGGCGACCAGTTCATCGCCCGTGAGCTGCGTGGCATTAAGCGCCCGATCATCGCGGTGGCGACCAAGTGCGACGCCGTGCCGCGCGAGCGCGTCATGAAGCACCTGCTGTCCATCGAGAAGCTGGGGGACTGGGCCGCCATCGTGCCGGTCTCCTCCGTGGAGGGCAAGGGCATCGACCACCTGCGCGAGGTCCTCGCGCAGACTGTGCCGCTCTCGCCGCCGCTGTACCCCGAGGGTGACGTCACCGACGAGTCGCGCGACACCCTCATCGCCGAATTCATCCGCGAGGCCGCCCTGGAGGGCGTGCGCGACGAGCTGCCGCACTCCCTGGCCGTCCAGGTCGAGGAGATCATCGAGAGGCCCCGTCGCGAGGGCGACGACCGCCCGCCCATGCTCGACATCCACGTGAACGTCTACGTCGAGCGCGACTCCCAAAAGGCCATCATCATCGGCCGCAAGGGAAGCCGCCTCAAGCAGATCGGCACCCAGGCCCGCGCCCACATCGAGGAGCTGCTGGGCCGTCGCGTGTACCTCGACCTGCACGTGCGCACCGCGAAGGACTGGCAGTCCGATCCCAAGATGCTGGGACGCCTCGGGTTCTGACATGCCCAGCGTCATCCGCGTGCGCGGCGCCCGCGTCCATAACCTGAAAAACGTGGACGTCGACGTTCCTCTGAATGCGTTCGTCGCAGTCGCGGGCGTGTCTGGGTCGGGTAAATCCTCCCTGGCCCTGGGCACGCTCTACGCGGAGGGATCGCGGCGTTACCTGGAGTCCCTGGCGACTACACGCGTCGGCGCATCTCCCAGGCTGCTAAGGCCTCGGTCGACGAGGTTGCGCACGTGCCCGCCGCGCTCGCGCTGCGCCAGCGCCCAGGTGTGCCCGACGTGCGCTCCACCTTTGGCACGGCGACTGAGCTTCTCAACCACCTGCGCCTGCTGTTTTCGCGCGCTGGCTCCTACCTGTGCCCCAACGGGCACCGCGTCCCGCCCTCGCGCAATGTGGCCCTAGAAGCGCCTCTCACGTGCCCGCAGTGTGCGGACTCCTTCTACGGCCTCGGTGCGGAGGAGATGGCATTTAACTCGGGCGGTGCGTGCCCGGTGTGTGAGGGGGACGGGCGTCCAGCGCGTCGTCAACCGAGCGTCCCTCGTGCCCGATGAATCCCTCACTATTGACGAGGGCGCGGTTTCCCCGTGGGGATCCCTCATGTGGAAGCTCATGAAGGACGTCGCCCGTGAAATGGGCGTGCGCACTTTCGTGCCCTTCCGGGACCTGAGCGACGCGGAGAAGGCAATCGTCTACGAGGGGCCCGCCGAGAAACGGCACATTGTCGTCGCCACCAAGACCGGTGGTGCGGAGCTGGACTTCACCTACTTCAATGCGGTCGCCACGGTCGAAAACGCCTTGGCGAAGGCGAAAGACGAGAAGGCCCTCGCCCGCGTGGACAAATACCTCATCACCCGCACATGCCCCGCGTGCGACGGCACGCGCCTGGGGGAACGTGTACGCTCCACGCTGATCGATGGCATCGACCTGGGCGAGGCCTCGCGCCTCACGCTCACGGAGCTGCGCGAGTGGGTCCAGCGCGTCCCCGGCCTCGTTCCGGATGAGGTAGCTCCCATGGCCCGCGTCATCGTCGAGGAGATGAGCGAGCCGATGGATCGCCTCGTGCAGCTCGGCCTGTCCTACCTGTCCCTCGACCGCGCGTCCTCGACGTTGTCCAACGGTGAGCGCCAGCGCGTGCAGCTCGCCCGTGCCGTACGCAACCGGACGACCGGGGTCCTCTACGTGCTGGACGAGCCGACCATTGGCCTACACCCCCTCCAACGTCGACGGCGTCCTGGCGATCATCCGGGAACTCCTCGCCGACGGGAATTCCGCTGTCGTCGTCGACCATGACACACGTGTCCTCGCAGCCGCGGATCACCTGATCGAGATCGGACCCGGAGCGGGAGCAGACGGTGGTCGCGTCATCTTCCAGGGCCCCATCAACGAGGCCTCCCACGCCCCCGCGTCCCGCATCGGCCCGTACATGGCTGGGGTCCGTCGGGTTGAGCGTGGGGCCGGGGAGTCAGATCGGGGCGCGGATATCGACGGGTGCGGTGCGATTCACCTGGAGACTTCGCAGATACACACGGTGCGGCCCCTGAGTGTTGATATTCCGCTGGGTTCGTTGACGGCTGTCACGGGCGTCAGTGGGTCGGGTAAGACGACACTCGTCCTTGAGTCGCTGGTTCCCGCGCTGCGTGCGCGCCTTGCTGGTGAGCCTTTGCCCGCGCACGTGCGGGATGTGGACGGCGCCGGTATCTCACGGGTGAACCTGATCGACGCGACGCCGATCGGAGTGAACGTGCGCTCGACCGTGGCCACGTACTCCGGTGTCCTGGATGAGCTGCGCCGGGCGTTTGCGCGTACCGAGGAGGCGCAGGCTGCTGGGCTGAAGCCCGGCGCCTTCTCCTACAACACGGGTTCGCTTCGATGCCCCACGTGCGACGGTACCGGGCAGATCACCCTGGATGTGCAATTTTTGCCCGACGTGGACATTGAGTGCACAGATTGTCGAGGGAGCCGCTACAGCGCGCAGGCTGCGTCGATTCTCCGCGATGGGTTGAGCCTGCCCGACATCATGGCGATGAGCGTCGACGAGGCCCGGGTTGCCGTGCGCGGCCTGAAGAAAGCAGGAGCGATCCTGGAGACCCTGGCGGGCCTCGGCCTGGGGTATTTGACGCTCGGAGAGGCCACGCCCGCTCTGTCCGGTGGCGAGGCGCAGAGGCTCAAACTGGCCTCGGAGATGGGGAGGCGGCAGGACGGCACGCTCTTCGTTTCGACGAGCCGACCATCGGCTTGCACCCCGATGACGTGCAGGTCCTCATCGACGTGCTCCAGCACCTCATCGAGCGGGGAGCGACCGTTCTCGTCATCGAGCACGACCTGGACCTGATCCGTTGCGCTGACTGGGTCATCGACATGGGGCCGGGCGGCGGAGTTGAGGGCGGCCGCATCGTCGCACAGGGGACGCCGACTGATATTGCAGCCAACGAGGCCTCGGTGACGGGCCGCTACCTGCGCTGAGACTGCCTCACGGGGAAACCTAATAGACGCGCGGACGACTCCCGGATGCAACACAGTGCCCGGCTGCCGTGAGGCAGCCGGGCGCGTGATGTTGTCAGAGCGAGACGCTCACTTGACGATGACGACTCGCAGGAAGCGAGGGCCGTGCACGCCGTTGACGCGGACCAGCTCGATGTCGGAGGTCGCCGAGCCGCCGGCGAGCCAGGTCATCGGACGTGTCGGGTTCTTGCCGAGGATCTCGACGGCCTGCGGCACCGTGGGAACAATGTCGGAGGCGCGCAGGACGACGACGTGCGTGTCGGGTACGAGCGTGATCGCGCGGCGACCCTGGTCGGGCTCGCCATCGAGGACGATGGTGCCGGACAGGGAGATCGCAACGCGGCAGCGCGTGACGACGGCATCGATCTGGTCGAGCTCCAGCGTCGGGATGGCCTGCTCGCGGCTGTCCTCGCGGACCGTGCGGCCGTCGCGGGCAGCGGCCTTCTTGAAGACATCATCCAGGCCGGTGGGGACCACGACGGAGGTAGCCTCCTTGTCCGCCAGGTACTTCGAGACTGCGTCGGCGGCTCGTCATCGCTGGGGACCACGACGACCTTCGCCGAGTAGTCCTCGAGCTTTTCTCGATCATTTCCTCGACGACCGCGTCGGAGCCGGGCGCGTGCTCGGTGGAGCGGATGTAGTCGCGGGGGATCGGACGCACCGGACGGTCCTGCTGGGAACGAGAGATGGCGTCGCGTGCGCGAGCCAGGATCGCGGTCTTCGCGTCCATGGTGGTGGTGCTCATGTCACGCCTCCTTCGGGGTCGTGTTGGTGGTCATGCCGTGCTCGGACGCGAGCGGGATGCCCGTCGCTGGGGCGTCGGTGCGAGGCGCGTTGGCGTCGGAATCCTTGTGGGTGCGCTTCCACCACTCGCGGAAGGTTTCCTTCGGGGCGACCGGCAGGTCGCGCGCGCGCGTCCACAGCGACGCCGGGAAGGGTAGTGCGCCGATGGCACCCTTCTTCGCAAAGAGGCGCGTCGCCTTGGTCGGCACGTTCGCGGCCTTCCACAGCTTCGCGTTCGACATGACCGGGGTAGACAGGCCCATCGCGAGGTCCCACACGTCCGGCACAAGGTTGCGCTTGACGTCAACCGTGCGCGCACGCATGTGAATAAGGATCGTGGGGATGTCGATCTTGACGGGGCAGACCTCGCCGCACGCTCCACACAGGGAGGAAGCGAAGGGCAGGGTGTGGACGGGATCGTGCTCGTCGAGGCCCTGGGTGAGCTGCGGGGTCAGGATCGCGCCGATGGGGCCCGGGTAGACGGAGCCGTAGGCGTGGCCGGAAGTGTGCTGGTACACCGGGCAGATGTTCATGCACGAGCCGCAGCGGATGCAGGCGAGGGCCTGGCGGCCGATCGGGTCGGCGAGGACCTTGGTGCGGCCGTTGTCCATGAGGATCAGGTGGAATTCCTGGGGGCCGTCGCCGGGGGTGACGCCCGTCCACATGGAGGTGTAGGGGTTCATACGCTCGCCGGTGGCGGAACGAGGCAGGAGCTGGGAGAAAATCTCGATGTCCTGGAAGCGGGGGACCAGCTTCTCGATGCCCATCAGGGTGATGAGCGTGTCGGGCAGGGTCAGGCACATGCGACCGTTGCCCTCGGACTCGAAGATCGAGACCGTGCCGGTTTCCGCAACGCCCATGTTGGTGCCGGAAACGGCGACCTTGGCGTGCAGGAACTTCTTACGCAGGTGGGAGCGAGCCGCTGCCGTCAGCTCCGTCGGGTCGTCGGAGAGGTCGCGGGGGAGCGTCCTCCATGCGGTCCAGGAAGATGCCTCGAACCTCGGAGCGGTTGCGGTGGATCGCGGGCACCACGATGTGGCTGGGCATGTCGTCGGCCAGCTGGACGATCATCTCGGCGAGGTCGGTCTCGCGAGCGTGGATGCCCTGTTCCTTCAGGTACTCGTTGAGGTTCGTCTCCTGGGTGGCCATGGACTTGACCTTGACGATCTCGTCGACGCCCTTGGACTTGATGATGTCCGCGATGATGCGGTTGGCCTCGTGCTTGTCACGCGCCCAGTGGACGATGCCGCCGCGGGCGGTCACGTTGCGTTCGAACTCTTCGAGGAGCTCGGGCATACGGGACTCGACCTCGAACTTAACGGCCTCCGCTGCGTTACGCAGGTCCTCCCAGTCGGGCATTTCCGCGACGCGCTGTCCGCGCTTGGTGCGGATCGTGCGGGTGGCGTGGCCCAGGTTGCGGCGCATCTGGGTGTTCGCCAGGGTCTTGTGGGCACCTTCCGGGAAGGTTGGGCCCCAACGGAGGGTGTCCTCGGGGATGGAGACGGTGGTGCGCCAGCCGCCGGTGTGGGCCTGCGCGTTCGCGTCGTCAGAGACCACGCCAGGCATACCGATGAATGTTTCAGACATGTCAGATCACCTGTGCGCTTTCGGGTGCGAAGGAGATGTTGCCCTCGAAGGGCTGATCCTTGGTGGATGCCAGGATCTCGGCGAGGTGCATCGGGCGGATGCCCGAGTTGAGGCGGGAGAGGCCGCCGCCGACGTGCATGAGGCAGGAGTAGTCGCCCATGACGAGGACCTCAGCGCGCGTGGACATGACGTTGGTGACCTTGTCCGCGAGCATCGAGGTGGAGGTCTCGGAGTTCTTCATGGCGAAGGTGCCGCCGAAACCGCAGCAGACCTCGGCGTCGGGCAGGTCGACGAGGGTGAGGCCCTCGACGGCGCGCAGGAGGCGGTAGGGGCGGTCGCCGACCTTGGCGACGCGCAGCGAGTGGCAGGTCGGGTGGTAGGTGACCGTGTGGGGGAAGTAGGCGCCCACGTCCTCGAGGCCCAGAACGTCGGTGATGAGCTCGGTGAGGTCGTAGGTGTGCTCAGCGATGCGCTGGGACTGCTTCGCGAGATGCTCGTCACCCACGTGCTCGGCGACGACCTTCTGCTCGTGGCGCGCTGCACCGGTGCAGGAGCCGGAGGGGACGACGATGGCGTCCCACTGGCCGTCGAGCACGGGCTCGAAGGTCTTGACGTGGTTGCGGGTAATCTTCGCGGCGTCTTCGAAGTAGCCGGTGTTTGCGTGCATTTGTCCGCAGCAGACCTGGTCTTCGGGGAAGACGACCTCGTGACCGAGGCGTTCCAGCAGGGTCACTGTGGCTTGGGCAGCCTGGGGGAACATGACGTCTGCCAGGCAGGTGGAAAAGAGAGCGATGCGCACTGGGGGATCCTTCCTCGTGGGTGCTGTCCAGTCCAGGTTATGGCTGGGTCCGAGGTCCCAGCGACCGTTCTTGTTAAGCTAAGTTGGGTGAGGTTGATTTTTTCGCTATATGTTGCGAAAAAGTCAACCTGACTGATTAACGAAAAATGGCCTTTCGTCGGGCGTTTTAGGACCTTCGGGACGCGACTTAGTTCAGGGTGACTTTTCGTTTTTCAGTTTTGCGATGGTTGTGTGCGCATGAGGTCGCCCCGGCCTCGTTCCTGATTGAACTATCTTCCTTTTGATGGTGGCATCGACATCGATGCGGGGAATGGGCGGTTCGCTGAAGATGTGTCGGGCCGGACCTAGCCCCACGATGAGACTTGTTACCGATGAGGTGTTGCGCCCGATTAAGAACACGCAACCTCCTGCAGGTGGGGGCATAACGGCAACGCATGTCAAGCCTCCACATGGTGAGGCATCGTGGGCCAGGTGGAGGGACGAGGCCGGGGCCCGGTGAAGAAGGAAGGATGAAGCCCGGGGGTATTAGGGGTGGCCGATCGCTGTGAGGACGAGCAGCTGGCAGTCCTTGGACACCGCTATAGCGCTGATGGGCAGGGTTTTGAAATCGGGATTCCCCTTACCCTTCTCTGGGGGGAGGATGGCGTTAGCGTGCTCGGGGTTGATCGTCGAGAAATGGCAGTTCTCGGGCACGAGCTTGTGGAGCCGCGGATCGATTCCGGGCAGAACGCTCGCGTCCCCGCTCGACCCTTCCATGAGGGTGTCGATCGTTGTGGTGGGGACGGTGGCGACTCCGGTCAACCAATATTCGGGATCCTGATCGAGGGCGTGGAGGATCCCTGAATGGGTGCGAGCGGCGACCACGTTGCCGTTGGTTGCTTGCATTCCCGGCCAGCGCTCGTTGAACGAGTCGATGCGCGTCTGTACCTTCGTCTCGCGGTCGCTCGTGTAGGTAAATGGGGCGAATCGCGGGTCCTGCAAACCGCTCAAGTGGGAATAATCGTTCGCGAAAGGGTTGCACGCGGCGGCGAGCGCCGCGACCGTGAGCAGCGGCGCGAGGGCCTTGAGTGGGTGCTTCATGTTTTTATCCTTGGGTGGATCCTTCGGGCGCTCCATGACGAGGCCGGGGCGTGCCGGAGAGGACGAGGCGGAGGTTCGTGGGGTTCAGGAGTGGCCGAGTGCGGTGAACACGAGAAGGTGGCAGTCCTCGGATATGGCCAGCGACTGTATGTCCATGGGGCCGAAATCGTGTGGGATCTTCTCCTTATCCGGTACGAGGGCCTTGTCCGCGAACTCCGGATTGATCGTAGTGAACTGGCATCCCTGCGGCACATACCCGTACAGGCTTGGGTGGATACCGGGCAGGAGTGTGTTGGCGGCTGCCCCCTTTGCGAGGAGCTGGATCGTCTCGTCGGGGACGGTGGCAACAGCGGTCAGCCAGAACTCGGGGTCCTGGTCGGGGAGGAAACCTGTTTGGCTGGAATTGGCGATGGTGAGGTGTGCCTCGCTTGCGTTCATATTTGGCCAACGCACGTTCACGGAGTCCGTCCGGTCCTGAACGGTGGGCTCTTCATCACTCTTGTAGACAAATTCGGCGAAGCGTGGGTCTTGCGGATATTGAGTCGGCGTGGCCGCCGGCGTGTTCCTGGGTGTGAACGGGTTGCATGCGGCGGCGAGTGCTGCGATGGCGAGCAAGGGAAGGGACAGTCGGAAGAGCGACTTCATCGATCAAGCTCCAAAATACATCGAGATGTACACGTAGTTTCCGCAGATGGCTACGTCTGTCGGATAATGGCTGATTCCAAGAAGTGATTGAAGCTCTTGACCCGTGCGCCAGGTTTCATTTTTGAGGTGGGAAAAAGAATCAGGTAGGAGAATCTCCTTAGTATATTGGCCCGTACAGTGCTCGGAAAGCACGTCGCGCCAATCGTCCTTTGCAAATGCAAGTATGGTGAATAGGCGCTCAGACGGGCCAGGAAGTGTCTCCTTCACGATTGGAGTAACTTCGCGATCGAGTACTTTGAAATACTCGTGTACCGGGAAGAGCTGGTTTAAACCTTCCATGGACAGCAGCTGTGATGTTTTCATAGTTTCCCAACCTTTATGTCTCGTTCGTACTTGTTCTCTGTCGTGTTGGTCGGGAGCGTCGGTGGCTGTTCGCCTACTTTCCACGTGTACGTCTTAGTTATGCTGCCGCTCGTGTCGAAGCTCTTGGCCCAGCCGAGCTCCTCAAAGCGCCCGTTGACCTCATCGGGCGTGCCTGAATGTTTGTCCTGTTTGTATCTGTCGAAATTCCACTTATCTCGAGCGTAGACGGTGACTGTTGCAGTGACTGTGTCCCCTGATACTTCAACGTTTGTCGTCGTGTAATTTGTGTGGCCACCAATCGTTTTGCTCCAGTTTTGTGTTACTGGATAGGGGCCCTCAGAGGTCGCTGGCGAATAGAGAGTGGTTTTAGTCATTCCGGCTGCGACAGCTTCGTTTGCGGCCTGCAGTGAGTCATTGAGGCGTGCGTTGACGCGGTTACGGACACCGGCATCCTCAAGGTATGCTCTCCCGTAATTAAATGTCTTTGGTGTGCCGGAATTATCGCGGAAATGCTCGTAGAAGTCAGCTGCATCCTGGATGTCTAATACTCCGCGCGCGCCAACATCGAGGATTCCTTTCCATTTCCACCAATTGTAATGGTCCTCAGGAGTGTCCTGTCCCGCTTTTGAACCGTGAGGAAAGGAATTGTCCCACTCGATGGTTCTGTCGGGTTCGATAGTCGAGAACCCGCCTGACGTTGTATAGGGTTTGACATCTGAGCCAGAATGGAGGGCAGCTTGAAGATCGTATCGCTCAAACGTTTCGACAAGCGCATTCAGTCGTATCTCCATAATTCTAGCTGCAATGAACTTTCCACCAATGTAGAGTGGGGAAATAAGGCCGAGCATCGGATCTGAGGGACGGATTATCCAGACATTGGACACAGCAAAACCATCGAGTTCTACACTATCAACATAGTCGATGACTTCGCGTTGAAGCTGCTGCTTGTTGGTGCGGTAGGTGGTGATGGCCGCCTGTGTCTCTTGGATCGACGTGATGTGATCGTTGATCTTCTGCTCGAGGGCATCCAGCTTGGCGATCATTGCCTGGGCGCTCTGTCCCTGCATGCCTGACGCGATTGTTTCCTTCGCGTGGGCGATGTCGTCTAGCTTCTCCTGATTCGCTCGCAGCTGCTCGCCAAGTTGCTCGATGGTGGCGGAAAAAGATCTTAAATCGAGCGCGTAGAGCTTGGTTTTCGTCATCATCTGTGTCATCCCCCCTGTAACTGTGCTGAAGGAACCGACAATCGCGTTTTCCATCTGCTCAAACGACTGAAGTGTCTCCAGCATGTCGGAGTGCATTGCCTTGAGCTCGTCCTGGATCGCGGTCTCTGCCTCGTTGAGGTTGTTGATCGGCCCACTGATCCTCTGCGCGTAGACGCTACTGCAGGGATCTCCGGTGGGAGGTGTGACCTTTGTGCAGGTTGCCGCTTCGTCGACGTATTGTGCGGCCGTGCGTAATGCGTCGCTCGAAAAACTCAAGTCGGGCACTGTCGTCTCCTTTGTCCGTACTTCTGATGGGAGCCTACAAGGGGGAGGTCCCGGGAAGCAACTTTGAACTGCCTCCCGTTTCTTGGACATCGAAATTGAAGTCCAGGGAATGGGAGGCTTTTCGTGTCTGTGGATCTGGGGTTGAGGCATGATCGTTTGCTTCGGGAGCAGGCGGCGCAGATGTTTGAGAGGGGGTTTGGCTATGGCTTGACCGCCAGGAGGCTTGGTGTGTCTGCCGAGACTGTGAGAGAGTGGCAGAAGATGTACCGCGTGATTGGGAGGGGCGGGCTTCTTGCCATGGGAGTAAATCGGGCCAGATATGACTATGAGACCAAGGTCGCCGCAGCGAGGGCCGTGGTTGATGGTGGGATGAGTAAGCCTGAGGCGATGGTGCGTTTCGGTATTGCGAGTGCGACACCGTTGAAGAATTGGTGCAGGCTGTACCGTGAGGGCGGCGCGCAGGCGTTGAAGCCCAAGCCGAAGGGCAGGCCGAAGGGGTCGGTGCGGGCGGTGCCACCAACGCGTGAGGAGGAACTCGCCGAGCGCGTGCGCAAGCTTGAGGCGCAGGTGGCGTACCTAAAAAAATCGATTGCCCTGAAGGCGCAGAGGCGCTCCCAAACCGGGACAAAGCCCTAGTGGTCGCTGAGCTTTCAGGGCAGGGACACGCGGTGTGTGATCTCCTTGAGTGGCTGGCCTTGCCCGGTCGAGCTACTACTACGCGCTGGCTCACCCCCAGCAGCCAACCAGAGTGCAGCTACGTCCCAAGGTCGCCCAGATCTTTTCGCGAACCCCCAACGGGTGCGGTCACAGGCAGGTAGCCATGTGCCTGCGCGCTGAGGAAGGGGAGCGCATTGCCGATAAGACGGTTTTGAAGATGATGCGTGAGATGGGGCTGCGCTGCGGCATACGCCGCGAGAGGGCCTACCACAGGTACAACTCCTACAAGGGGGACGTGGGGCAAAGCTTCAAGAACATCATCGGTCGCGACTTCACAGCGACCGGTCCCTGGCAGAAATTGGGTACCGATGTCACCGAGTTCAAGCTCTCCTTCGGTAAGGCCTACCTCGCTCCGGTCTACGACTTTGCCAGCAAAGAGATTGTCGCCTACTCCATCTCGATGTGCCCCAACCTCGCCCAGCAACAAGAGATGCTCCAAATACTCATGGACGCCAAACCCGAGGGAGCCAAGCCGATCTTGCACTCAGACATGGGATGGCAATACCAGCACGAAACCTACATCAGCACCCTCGCCGAGAACGGTTTCATCCAGAGCATGTCACGCAAAGGCAACTGCATCGACAACGGCGCCACCGAACAGGTCTTCGGACACCTCAAGGACGAGTTCTTTCGCGGCCAAGACTGGCAGACCTTCGAAAGCTTCAAAGCCGACCTCGCCGCCTACATCACGCACTGGAACACAGTAAGACGCCAAGTAAAGCTCAAGGGCCTGACCCCGGCAGAATACCGGGATCAGGCCCTACAGGAAGCCACATAACGGCTACCATTAAACGCGTCCAAGTTTCGGGGCGCAGTTCACTCGCTTCCCGGGACCTCCCGAGCCCATGAGCAGCCGATCAGTGCGGCATGTAGGCACCGAGCCAGCCTTGGGATGCGATGAACACCAGGGCGCACAGCACCAGGAGCAGGCCGATCGAGTAGGGGGCGGCCTTCCTGAGGATCTCCGCGTCGGAGCCCTCCGAATCGACGGAGGAGGCGGCGATCGCGAGGTTCTGTGGGGACACGATCTTGCCGATGCCGCCGCCGATGGTGTTGGCGGCCAGCAGGATGGACGGGTCGAGGCCCGCACCGGCCGCGGCGGTCGACTGCAGGTTCGCGAACAGAGCGCCCGCCGAGGTCGCGGAGCCGGCGACGGCCGTACCGATCCAGCCCAGGATGGGGGGAGAGGAATGCGAAGGCCGCGCCCGTCGTCGCCAGGGCGGCGCCGATCGAGGTGGTCTGGCCCGAGAAGTTCATGACGAAGGCGAGGGCCATGACGGAGGCGATCGTCAGGATGGCCATGCGCAGCGAGTAGATGGTGCGCGGCAGGACCGCGAACATCTCACCGACGGATGTCTGGAAGCGTCCGTTCGACGAGTTCGTGCCGTACACGATGGCGACGATGATGCCGGTGACGAAGATCCAGGTGCCGGGGTTGGACAGGATCTGCAACGAGTAGATCGCGGCGGTCGAGGGCGATCCGTCGCCGGTTAGCAGGTTGCCGTAGATGCCGGGCCACGGGATCTTCACGTCCGTCGAGGAGAAGAAAGCGGCGACCGGCTTGGCCAGCTTCGTGATCGCGATGATGACGACGACGAGGACGTAGGGCAGCAGGGCCAGTCCGATGCGCGAGCCGGTGGGCTTGTCGGCCTCGTCGGCCTCGGTCGCGCACTCCGTGGGGGTGGTCGGGCCCCAGACCAGCAGGAAGGCGTAGCAGGCAGCGAATCCCAGCAGGGAGGCGACGACGGCGGTCAGCTCGTAGGAGACCGAGGGGGTGAAGAAATGGCCGGCACCAGCCGCAGCACCGGCAACGAGGGCGAGGGGCCACAGCTGGCGCACGCCGCGCCCGCCGTCGAGGATGAACAGCAGGAGGAGGGGGATGAACAGACAGAAGATCCAGGTCAGGTGTCCCATGTCGCCGGCGACGACGACGGGGTCTGCACCACCGAGCTTGCCAGCCGTGGTCGTGGGGATGGCCATGGCGCCGAAGCCGACGTTGATGGCGTTACCGACGACAGCCACGACGGCGGCCTTGATCTTGGGGACCCCCAGGGTCACGAGCATGGCGCAGGTGATGGCCACGGGCGCGCCGAAGCCGGCCAAGCCCTCGAGCAGGCCACAGAAGCACCATGCGACGATGAGGGCCTGGGCGCGCTGGTCACCGCGGCCGATCGTATTGAAGACGGCCTTCAGGTCGGAGCTGCGTCCCGACTTCTCGGTGAGGTTGTACAGCCACACGGCCGCGATGATGATGTAGATGATCGGCATGAAGCCCATCGCGGCACCCTGCGTGCCGGACAGAAGGGCCATGCCGAGGGGCATCTTGAAGGCGAAGACCGCGATGCCCAAGGACAGCACCAGGGAGATGATCGAGCACCAGTGGGTGGCGACCTTGAAGACGCCCATGAGGACGAAGAAGACGATGAGCGGAAGAAGTCCGACGACGGCTGTCAGGAAGACATTCCCCGCGACTGCCGTCGTCGACGGGGTAAAGGATTGGGCTAACAAGAGAGAGAAGTCATGGCTGCTCCGCGCGTCAGTGTGTGGGACATTGGACCTAATTATCATGACATATGAAGGCAGTGGCGTACACATTTTTGCGTATTTTTCTTTGTCAATGTTGGATGGGGGCGCGCCGCATCTCACGTCCAGTATGCGCAGCGTCTGCTCGCGGGTGGAGCCTCGTCGATAGACTACGAAGCGTGAAGACTACATCCGCTGTTCCCGTCCCCCTCCGGCTCGCGCATGCCGATCCGTAAATATCGGGCGTTCCTCGACACGAATCCCGTGGATCTGCCGGATCGCCAGTGGCCCTCCAAGCGCATCACGAAGGCGCCGCGCTGGATGTCCACCGACCTGCGCGATGGCAACCAGGCCCTCATCGAGCCGATGGACCCGGCACGCAAGCGCCGCATGTTCGACCTGCTGATTAAGCTGGGTTATAAGGAGATCGAGATCGGTTTCCCCGCGGCCTCGCAGACCGACTACGACTTCGTGCGTTCCCTCATCGAGGACGACGCGGTTCCCGAGGACGTGACGATCTCGGTTCTCACCCAGTCGCGCCCCGAGCTGATCGAGCGCACGGTCGAGGCCATGGTGGGCTTCCCGCGCGCGACGGTGCACCTCTACAACGCGACGGCCCCCGTGTTCCGCGAGGTCGTGTTCCACGCAGACAAGGAGCAGACGATCGAGCTGGCGCAGTTCGGTGCGCGCGAGGTGATCGCACAGGCTGAGAAGCGCCTGGGCGATGAGACGATCTTCGGCTTCGAGTACTCGCCCGAGATCTTCGTCGATACTGAGCTTGATTTCGCCCTCGAGGTGTGCGAGTCCGTCATGGACGTGTGGGAGCCGGGCGAGGGGCGCGAGATCGTCCTGAACCTGCCCTCCACAGTGGAGCGTTCGACCCCGAACGTGTTCGCGGATCAGATCGAGTGGATGAGTCGCAACCTGAGCCGCCGCGAGTACGTGGCGCTGTCCGTGCACCCCCACAACGACCGCGGTACGGGCGTGGCGACGGCCGAGCTGGCGCTGCTCGCCGGCGCGGACCGCATCGAGGGCTGCCTGCTCGGTCAGGTGAGCGCACCGGCAACGTCGACCTGGTGACGCTGGGTCTGAACCTGTTCAGCCAGGGCATCGATCCGGGCATCGACTTCTCGGACGTGGACGCGATTCGCCGCACGGTCGAGCACTGTACGCAGATGGAGACCTCGCCGCGTGCCCCCTACGTCGGCGACCTCGTGTACACGAGCTTCTCGGGTTCGCACCAGGACGCGATCAAAAGAAGGGCTTCACCGCCCGCAAGGCCAAGGTGGACGCGGCCGGCGGTGACGAGGAAGCGGTCGTGTGGGAGCTGCCCTACCTGCCGATCGACCCGCACGACGTGGGACGCTCGTACGAGGCCGTGGTGCGCGTGAACTCGCAGTCCGGCAAGGGCGGCGTCGCCTACCTCATGTCGACGGCGCACGCCCTGGAGCTGCCACGCCGCCTGCAGGTGGAGTTCTCCCGCATCGTCCAGCGCCACACCGACACCTACGGCGGCGAGATCAATGCGGCAACGCTGTGGCAGATCTTCGCGGACGAGTACCTGCCCACGAGCGCCGCTCCCGGCCTGGAGCCGTGGGGCCGCTTCGAGATGCGCTCCTCGCAGGTTTCTTCGATCGACGATGAGCATGTCGAGCTCAACGCGGTGCTTACGGACGGCGGCGAGACCGTGAAGGTGCAGGCCACGGGTACCGGCCCGATCGACGCCTTCGTCTCGGCGCTGCACGAGTTCGACCTGGATGTGCGCATCCTCGACTACTCTGAGCACGCGATGAGCCAGGGCCGCGACGCCCGCGCCGCCGCCTACGTGGAGGCTGCGGTCGACGGCCAGATCGTGTGGGGCGTCGGTATTGACTCCTCGATCACGCGCGCGTCCTACAAGGCCGTCATCTCGGCGGTGAATCGCGCCCTGCGCTAAGCGCTCGCAGGCAGATACGGCGAACCCCGGCCTCGTTCATGGGAGAAACGAGGTCGGGGTTCACCTGTGTCTTCAGGCGCGCTGCGCGGATGGGATCGGGCTCGCCGCGAGGGCCTCGAGGGATCGACGCACCTGGCCGTCGAGCACGCGGGCGATGCGCTCGGTGAGGATGTAGGGATCGGTGCTCATGCCGGTTGCGAGCCATTGGGAGATATGGCCGAGGATGGCGAGGGTGAAGTGGTCGGTGACGAACACACGGTCGTCTTCGGTGACGGGCAGGTCGGCACTGTGCTGATCGACGATGGGTTCCATGACGGCATGCAGCTGCTTGTGGAGGAAGATCAGCAGATCCTCCATGCCGAGGGAGGAGACGACGCAACGGGTCTCTTCGGGGTGTTTTTGCATCCACACGAACATGGCGAGCAGGCCATCGGACCAGTCCTCGTAGGTGGCGTGGGCGATGATCTGGTCGGCGACCTCGCGCTTGAAGACCCACACGGTCAGGTCGCGGATGTCAGAGAAGTGGTAGTAGAAGGCTTGGCGTGTCACGCCGGCAGTGCGCGTGATTCCGGAAACCGTCACCTTCGACAGGGGGACGGTCGTGAGGGCGTCGCGCAGCGCGCGTGCGAGCCGCTCTTTCGCATCGGGGTGGGGCATCAGTGATCCTCGGCGACAAGAAACAATGAGGTTACGTACGAACTATACATGTAAGTTCGCGGAGCTGCCTAATGCCTGTCTAGGCAGAACTGACCAATCGTACAGCGAGGCCCTGGTCACGCGTCTAGGGATTGGTTGTCACGATTATGTTGCGGATATGCGCCAGGCCCCGGTCTCGTTGGTGGAACGAGGTCGGGGCCTGGGGTGAGCTGCGTCTGCCCTCGTGCGGTTGGTGGGAATTACCGCATTACTTGGCGAGACGGCCCAGAGCCGGAGTGGTCTGGTCGGTCATGAGCACTCGCATGCGAGCAATCGCGAGCGAGGGGTTGACCTCCAGGCCGGAGAGCATCCACTGAGCCATGTGGGCGGTGGTCGCCAGCGCGAAGTGCTGGGCGACGACGTCGCGCGCCGTGGCCGAGGCGGAGCCGGGGAGGCGGGACTCGATGAGCTCCTGAATGTGGGAGGCCAGGAATGCCCACAGGTCGTTGGGCTCGATGGTCTTCATGGCGGCGGCGGTCTCGTCGCGATGGGCGTGCATCCACGTCATGGTCGCTTCGATGGCGTCGAGCCATTCTCCCGAACTGGTGGTCAGGCGCGCTGTGACTTCCTCCCGGAAAACCCAGGCATTGAGGTCATTGAGGGAGTTGAAATGGTAGTAGAACGCTTGACGGGTGACCCCGGCGGAGCGTGTCAGTGCGCTGACAGAGATCTTTGACAGCGGGGTCTGCGTCAGGGCCTGGCGCAGTGCAGTGCCAAGCTTTTCGCGGGCATCAATCGGCGGAGCCATTTGTTTCCTTCCTTCGACGGTTATGGGTAAACCATATCCGGTTACGAAGAAACTATCTACTCGAAAACCATTTGCCGGCTGTGTAACCGACCACGCTGTCAGTTTCTCATATATTGTTGACAACGCACGCGGGGGCGCTTGTCGATCGATGTGACAGCGCACTTCACAATTGATTTCGCGCCGTGCGATGCGGGGCGGGCCTCCTCTCCCGAGTCGCGCGGTCGTGACACAATGTCCGTGTGATGAAGTCCTATCGAGACGAGGCGATCGTTCTGCGCACCCACAAGCTGGGCGAAGCGGATCGCATCATCACGCTTCTCACCGCCGAGCACGGGCAGGTACGTGCCGTGGCCAAGGGAGTGCGCAAGACGACCTCGAAGTTCGGTGCCCGCGTTGAACCCTTCTCCGTCATCGATGCCCAGCTACACCGTGGCCGCTCCCTCGACACCCTCACCCAGGTCGCCTCGATCGCCCAATACGGCGACGCCATCGCCGCTAACTACGACCTGTACCTTGCGGCCACCGTCGTCGTCGAAACCGCCGAGCGTCTCACCGCGGACGCGCACGACGGCACCCACTCCCAATACCTGCTCCTGCTGGGGGCTCTCAACGCCCTGGCACGAGGCCGCCACGACCCGACCCTCATCCGCACGTCCTACACGCTGCGCGCCCTCGCCCTGGCCGGCTGGGCCCCCTCGTGCTTCGACTGTGCCGTGTGCGGAACTGAGGGACCCCACTCCTCGTTCTCTATCCCTGACGGCGGCACCGTCTGCGATACCTGCCGTCCACCCGGTGCCTCCTCGCCTGCGCCCGACACGGTGGCCCTCCTCGGCCAGCTGCTCAGCGGTGACTGGGAGCGGGCCGACCGATGCGAACCCTACGCGCGCACCGAGGCCTCGGGCCTCATCTCCTCGTACACTCAATGGCATCTGGAACGTCGCCTGCGCTCGCTGAGCGTCATCGATAGGAGTCACCCATGACGGACCTGCGACCCACCCCCATGGACCGCGCACCGAACGACCCCACCGCGCCGCTGCTCGGGCCAGGCCAGTGGCACTGTGAGGCACCGGTCTTTCGAAAGGGGGAAGTGCCCGCGCACGTCGCCCTCATCATGGACGGCAACGGACGCTGGGCCAACAGCCGCGGCCTGGCCCGCACCGAGGGGCATCGGGCGGGGGAGTATGCCCTCATGGATACGATTGCCGGCGCGATCGACGCGGGCGTGCGTTACCTAAGCGTCTACACCTTCTCCACCGAGAAGTGGAAGCGCTCGCCCGCCGAGGTCTCGTTCATCATGAACTACGCCTCCGACGTACTCGCGCGGCGCACCGACCAGCTCGCCGAGTGGGGCGTGCACGTGCGGTGGAGCGGGCGCCGGCCCAAGCTGTGGAAGAGCGTCATCAACGCGCTGGAGAAGGCCGACCGGGCAACCTCGCACTGCAAGACCCTCGACCTCATCATGTGCGTGAACTACGGCGGTCGGGCCGAGCTGGCGGATGCTGCCCGATCCATCGCCGAGGATGTCGCGGTGGGTCGCCTGAGTCCGCGCGGCGTTACCGAAAAGACGCTGTCTCGCCACCTCTACCTGCCCGACGTGCCCGACGTCGACCTCATGATCCGCACGTCGGGGGAGCAGCGCCTGTCCAACTACCTGCTGTGGCAGATGGCGTATGCGGAGATGATGTTCGTCGACACGCCCTGGCCCGCGTTCGACCGCGAGGAACTGTGGGGGTGCCTGGAGGAGTTCGCCGGCCGCGACCGCCGTTTCGGTGGTGCGGTCGACCGGGTCGCTCAGCCCTAGCCGTTGTCGGGGGCTAGTGCGGCGTCGACCGTGCGGCGCTTGCGGCGACCCCACGCAATCTTCGCGGCGATCAGCGCGACGATGAGGGCGAGGCCCGCCCAGCCCCAGGGGGGAACCGGCGACGGCTCGGATCGCCGCGGCGAAGACTGCGAGCGTCCCGAGGCCGTAGAGCAGCGCCCACAGGACGCACCCCGGGATCATCGCGATCGTGTAGGTGCTCCAGCGCATGCGTACCAGGCCAGCGCCAGCGTTGACCGCCGTCTGGATGCCCACGGTCAGAAAGCACAGGGGAATGATGATGAGGCCCCACTTGTCGAGCATGGCCGCACCCTTGCGGGGGATCGGGCCGTCGAACCAGCGGGCCATAGCGCCCAGGAATCCCTGATGTCCCGTCGCCCGGACGGCGCCCGACACCGCGCCGCGAGCCAGCCAGTAGGTCGCTTGCGCGCGCAAGAGGACGACCATGAACAGGAAAACGAAGAGCCAGATGCCCTCGCGTGCAAAGGCGGGGACCACGGAATCGATTCCGGCGGCGAACATGACACTCCCAGGGCGAGGCTAATCAAACAAAGCCTATCCTAACCTACGCAAGAGGCCTGGGAAAGCGTCCTCCGCCTCCCAGGCCTCGTTCGCGGCCGATGCGGCCTCACCAGGTCATTTCTTTGACTGGCACGATGCACACACCCCGAAGAGCTCCAGGGAATGCTCGACATCTGCAAATCCGTGCGCAGCCGCGACCGAATCCACCCACGACTCGATCTGCGACTGCTCGATCTCCTCGGTGAAGCCGCACGCGCGGCACACCAGGTGATGATGGTGGTGATGCGTCGTGCACGAGCGGTACAGGGCCTCGCCGTCGGAGGAACGCAGCGTGTCGACGCGGCCATCGTCCGCGAGGCTCTGGAGCGAACGGTACACGGTCGCTAGGCCCACGCGCTGCCCCTGGACGTGCAGGTCCTCGAAGATCTGCTGGGCGCTGCGGAAGTCGGTGACGCGGGTCAGCTCATCGAGGACCGCCTGACGCTGTTTCGTCATGCGCTGCATGGTGTTCCCTTCGTCATGATGCGTCTGCGTGAGCGAGGTGTTCGCGCTCCGGATGCTGGTTGTGGGCGCGGGCTGCGCGAAGCCTGCGCACCCTGCGGATACGGTCCACAATAGCCCGGATCGTAAATCCGATCGCGTACAGGCCGATCGCGCCCACAACGATGGTCGCACCGGGCGACAGGTCGACAAAGTATGTCAGGACAGTCCGCACGTGCAGATAATGACGCCGAGAGCCATCGCGATTCCCATCGTGGAGCGGAACGAACGTGCCCCGAGCTGTGCGATCGCCACGGGGATCACCATGAGTGCGCTGACCAGCAGCGAACCGACGACTCGCATCGCGACGGCCACGGTCAGCGCAGAGAGAATCGCGATCAGCAGGGACAGCGTGCGCACGGGCAGTCCCGTCGAGCGGGCGAAGTCCTCGTCGTTGGTCACCGAGAAGAGCGCGGGAGCCAGACCCACGCCGAGCGCCACGATCGCGATCCCGAGGCCCGTGATGAGCGTAATGTCGCTCCAACGCACGGTCGAGATCGAGCCGAAGAGATAGGAGTTCAGCTGAGCGGAGGTGCCGCCCGCCAGGCCGATCAGCAAGACGCCGCCGGCGATGCCCCCGTAGAACAGCATGGCCAGGGCCGTGTCGCCGGACGTGCGTCCACTCTGGCGCACCAGCTCGATCGTGATCGCGCCCAGCAGGGAGATGAAGACCGCTCCGGGGACCGCCCACGAGTCGGCGGGGCTCACGTTCGCGAACGTTCCCGCCAGCCAGCCCAGCGCGACGCCGGTCAGGGAGATGTGGCCGATGCCGTCGCCGAGCATCGCCAGGCGCCGATGGACCAGGTAGGTGCCAATGATCGGGGCAGTGAGGCCCACGATCAGGGCAGCGAGCAGTGAACGCTGCATCATCGGCGAGGACAGGAGGGTAGTCAGTGCGTCAATCATGCGTCGCTCCCGTCTAGATTCCGCTCACGAGGCCGTGGTCGCTCGTCGCGGACCTCGCCTCGGTCGTGGGGTGGCAGTGGTCGCCGCCGCCGTGATGCTGTTCGTGGTCGTCCTCAATGTGGGGAGGGCCGTCGTAGGAGACGTGGCCCGCACTGATGTGCAGCTCGCGGTCCAGGAGCGGGCCGAGTTCGCCCAGTTCGTGCAGGACGATGAGGATCGTGGTGCCCTCCGCCTTGGCGTCGGCGACGATTCTTGCGAGGCGCGCTCGCGATGTCGCGTCGATTCCGGCCATCGGCTCATCCATGATGAGCAGCTCGGGGCGACGCACGAGAGCGCGAGCGATTAGAACGCGCTGAGCCTGCCCGCCCGAGAGGATGTTCAGGGGAGAGTGGGCGCGGTGTGCCATGCCGACGCGTTCGAGGGCGGCCATGGCCTTCGCCGTGTCGCCCGGCAGCGCCCACAGGCGACGAGGCCCGAGCAGGCCGGATCGCACGACCTCGATCGCGCTGGCGCTGATCGCGCCACCCGAGGAGATGCGCTGGGGCACGTAGCCGATCTTGTTCCACGGCACGCGGCGGCGAGTGGAAATCGAGCGACCGAAGAGCTGGGCATCGCCACTCGTGATGGGTGCGGTGCCCAGCAGGGCCTTCAGGGTCGTGGACTTGCCCGATCCGTTCGAGCCCGTGATCGCCACGGTCTGGCCGGCGGGGACGTCGAGCGAGATCCCGTGGAGGATCAAGTCTGTATCCCAGGCCACATGCAGGTTGTCGAGACGCACGACGGCGGTCGCCTCCGCGTGGGGGGCTCCCGCCGTCGTGGGGTTGTCAGTTGTTGTCACTGGCAGTCGAGGGCTTTCGTCAGGGCGTCAATGTTGGAGTTCATCGTCGCGGCGTAGTCCTTGGACGCGTCGGTCTGGGACTCGATCGGGTCCAGGACGGCCGTCGTGATGCCGAGGTCGTCGGCCAGGGTCTGCGCGACCTTGGGATCGATGAGGGCCTCGGTGAAGATCGTCGTCACGCCCTGCTCCTTGGCGATCTGGGCGATTTCAGCCAGACGCGCGGGGGAAGGGGAGGACTCGGGGTCGAGGCCGGAGATGCCGACCTGGGTCAGGCCCGTGCGGTCCGCCAGGTAACCGAAGGCGGTGTGCGCGGTGACGAAGGTCTTGACCTTGCAGTTCGAGGTCTTGGTGACCAGGGTGTCGCTCAGGGTGTTGAGCTCCTCGGCCAGGGCCTTCGCGTTCGCCTTGTAGGTGTCGGCGTGAGCGGAGTCGGCCTCGGCAAGCTTGTCGCCCACCAGGGTGGCGGCCTTCGCCATGCGGGTGGGATCGAGCCAGAAGTGCGGGTCCGCGCTCATGTCGTGGTGGTGATCGTGGCCCTCGTGGTCGTGCTCGTGGGCCTCGGTCTCGCCGGACTGGGCCTCATCGGTGGCATCTTCCTCGTCCTCGGAGGGGTGGTTCGCGTCGGTGCCAGCCTCGATCAGGTCGGCCGCGGAGGACACGTCGATGACGGTCTTGGGGGCCTGCTGCTCGATGGCCTCGTCAACGGCGCTCTGGAAGCCCGCGAGATAGATGACCGCGTCCGCGGAGGACAGGGAGCCGACCATCTTGGGAGAGAGCTCGAGGTCGTGCGGCTCGGCACCTTCAGGGGTCAGGGAGGTAACGGAGACGTGCTCGCCGCCGATCTTTTCGGCCAGGTACTGCAGGGGGTAGAACGAGGCCATGACGGTCAGTTTGCCGTCTTTGGAGGAACCGCCGTTGGATGTGGACGGGGAGATACAGGCGGACAGGGTGAGCGCTGTGGCAGCCGCGCATGCGGCAGCAAGGATTCTCTTCGACATGAAATCATTCTCTTTGAAATTGAGAATCTTTGTCAAGTCAATCTCGATGCTCGGACCTCCGTGATCCGGGTTGTTAGTTGACGCGCGCCGTGGAGCTGCGCACGATCAAATCAGGCGAAAAGACGTAGTCGGCGTGCGTAGGAGCGTAGTCGGCCGAATTCAATGCCTCGAAGAGGGCGCGCACGGCGGAGGCGACGATCGACTGAACGGGCTGGTGAATCGTCGTGAGTGCCGGATCCAGGTGGCTCATGAGGAACGTGTCATCGAACCCGATGACCGAGACGTCGCCCGGGACCGACAGGCCGAGCGAGGAAATCGTGCGGATGGCACCGAGCGCCTGCAGGTCAGAACCCGTGATGATCGCCGTCGCGCCGCGCTCCAGGAGGACGTGCGTGTAGGCTGCCGCGGCCTCGTACGTGTAGAAAGTCTCCTCAATGATGGGAGAGTTGTCTCCAATCAGCTCGCCCATCACTTGCGTGAATGCCTCGGCCTTGCGCAGGGCCGGGACGATGTGCGTGCGGCCGGTGAGAAGTGCGATGTGCGTGTGGCCCAGCTCGTGAAGGTGCGTGACCGCGGCGCGGATGCCGAGAGAGTCTCCGGTGGAAAAGTCGGAGGCTGGGACCTCCGGGCGAGCACCGTTGATCGTGACGAAGGGGATTCCGCGTGCGGCGACGTCGTGATAGGGGGAGAGATCGGACAGGAGGTCGGCGTGCCTGCCGGAGACGAAGATGAGGCCGCTGACGCGGTGTTCGATGAGCGATGACAGGTGGTCGAACTCGGACGTCGCACCCGGCGTTTGCGTGCGGATCAGGGCGATGCCGCCCGCGCGAGAGATCTCCTCTTGAAGGTGATGGGCAAAGGAGGCAAAAATCGGGTTCGTCAGCTCCGGCACGATAACGCCGATCGTCGGGGTGCTGGGCATGTGTTCACTGGGTGGACGGTCGTAGCCCAGCTCGTCGATCGCTGTGAGAACCCTGCGGCGCGTGTCTTCGGAAACCTGGCCGACACCGTTAAAAACGCGTGAAACAGTTGCAGTTGATACGCCCGCATGGGCTGCAATGTCGGCCATGCTTGTGCGATTTTTGGTCATCGGCTCAACGCTCCTTTGGGTGTCCGAGTGCAGCTGTTTCCCTACAAATGTAACAGCTTGCACACAATTGCGAAAATTGTTGCAGAAACAAAATCCGACGTATTACAGTGACTATGTAGCAGGTCGCTGATGGAGGCGACCCGCCTGACCAACACAGGAGTAATAATGCGACGTGGCATCGCAGCGCTCGGCGTCCTCGCGGCGGCTACCGCCCTGGCCGCCTGCAACAATGGCACCACCCCTTCCTCGACCTCCTCGGACAGCGCGAGCAACGACGCTGTGGCGACCCTGACGATCTGGGCGGACGACACCCGCTACTCCCAGGTTGAGAGCCTCGCCGAGGACTTCACCGCCAAGACCAGTGTGAAGGTCAACGTCGTGCAGAAGTCTGAATCCGACATGGACACCGAGTTCACCACCCAGGTGCCCACCGGCAACGGCCCCGACCTGATCGTCATGGCCCACGACAAGCTCGGCGCGCTCGTTGCTAACGGCGTCGTCGCCCCCGTGGACCTGGGTGAGGCCAAGTCCAACTTTGCTGACGTCGCCGTCAAGGCCGTCACCTACAACGGCCAGACCTACGGCGTTCCCTACGCCGTCGAGTCCGTCGCCCTGGTGCGCAACAACGCGCTCACCAAGGACACCCCCACCACCTACGACGACATGATCGCCTCCGGCAAGACCACCGGCGTCGAGTACCCCTTCATCATCCAGATGGGCGACAAGGGCGACCCGTACCACTTCTACGGTTTCCAGACCTCCTTCGGTGCCCCCGTCTTCAACACCAACGCTGACGGCGAGTACACCTCCGAGCTGGCCATGGGCGGCTCCGGCGGCACCGACTTCGCCAACTGGCTGAAGGCTCAGGGCGACGCGGGCGTGATCTCCCCGTCCATCACCGGCGACATCGCCAAGCAGGCCTTCCTCGACGGCAAGGCCGCCTACACGGTGACCGGCCCCTGGAACGTCACCGCCTTCCGCGAGGCCGGCATGGACGTCTCCGTCCTGTCGATCCCCTCCGCCGGCTCCCAGGCTGCTCAGCCCTTCGTTGGCGTCCAGATGTTCTACCAGAGCGCCAAGTCCACCAACACGGTCGCCGCCAAGCAGTTCTTCAACTACCTGGCCACCCCCGAGGCTCAGGAAGAGATGCAGAAGCTCGGTGGTCGCGCCTCTGCGATGCCTGAGGTTGCCGCCAAGTCGGATGACCAGGACATCAAGGATTTCGCGAAGGTTGCCGAGTCCGGCGCTCTCGCCCCCGCGATCCCTGCGATGGGTTCCGTCTGGAACTTCTGGGGCCAGACCGAGGCTAACATCGTGAGCGGCACCGAGACCCCCGCCGAGGGTTGGGCTACGATGATCACCAACATCAACAACGCGATCGCCTCCAAGTGATCGCATCCGTCGACCCTGTGACGGCCGGCACCCCGCTCGCCTGAGGCGAGCACCCAGCCTCGCACCCGCCCGCGTCCCACGCGGCGGGCGGGTGCGAGGCCCACAAAACGCTCGCGCCGCAGTGCGGCGCACTCGCACCCCCGGGTGCTTCCCGACCCGCCGCCAGGCGGGTGTCGTCGCAATGACGCGCAAACTGCGCACGTGTGGAGGACACGATGTCTGAGCCAGTGAAGGCTGCAGAAAAGAAAAAAGAGGCGCGCACTGCCTCGCACGCCAGCGAAGTGACCAGGCCCGGTTTCTTCGTCAAACTTGTCCTGATGATGCTTATCGATGCCCTGGGGCTCTACGGCATGTTCACCGCGTACCTGGTGAAGTCGTGGGCGGTTCTTGCCGTCCTGGCTGTCCTGCTTCTCGCGGTCAACTGGGTGTACTTCTCCAAGCGGACTATTCCCGCGAAGTACCTCGTTCCCGGCATGGTCTTCCTGCTCATCTACCAGGTCTTCGTCATGGGGTACACGGGCTACGTGTCCTTCACGAACTACGGCCAGGGCCATAACTCGAGCAAGGAAGACGCCGTCGCCTCGATCCTGCAGGCCTCCGAGCAGCGTGCCGAGGGTGCGCCGAGCCTCCCCGCTGCTGTCATCGAGGACAGCTCCGGCCTCGGGCTCGCGGTGGTCGATACTACGACGGGCGCGATCCGCGTGGGCGACTCCGACACCCCGCTGCACGAGGTGTCCGGCACCTATGCGGCCGGCGTGATCAGCGCAGTCGATGGCTACAAGGTTCTGACGCTTGCCGATATCCTCAAGCCTGAGATGCAAAAGAAGGTCTCCGCCATCAGGGTTCCGGTCTCCGACAATGCGAACGACGGAAGCTACCGCAGCGACGACGGGTCGACCGCCTACCTCGCCAAGTCGCGCTACAGCTACGACAAGGCTGCCGACACCCTGACCGACACGACGACCGGCGTCGTCTACACGGCCAACAACAAGATTGGTGCCTTCGTTGACGCGGATGGCAACCAGATCGATCCGGGCTGGCGCGTCTTCGTCGGCTTCGACAACTACATGAACATGTTTGCCCGCGGCGACCTGGCTGGTCCGTTCCTGAAGGCCTTGCTGTGGTCTTTCGTCTTCGCCGCTGTATCCGTCCTGTCGACCTTCGCGCTCGGCCTGATCCTGGGCCTCGTGTTCGCGGACAAGCGCATCAAGGGTCGCAAGATCTACCAGTCCCTCATGATCCTGCCCTACGCCTTCCCGGCCTTCCTGGCCACCCTGGTGTGGAAGGGCATGCTCAACAAGGACTTCGGCTTGATCAACCAGGTGCTGCTCGGCGGCGCTGATATCCCGTGGCTGACGGACGGATTGCTGGCGAAGTTCTCGATCTTGGGCGTGAACCTGTGGCTGGGCTTCCCCTACATGTTCCTCGTGTGCCTGGGCGCCCTGCAGTCCCTGCCGGGTGACGTCGAAGAGGCCGCGAAGATCGACGGTGCCTCCGGCCTGCGTACCGTGTGGTCCATCAAGCTGCCGCTCGTGCTGCAGTCGACCGTTCCGCTGCTGATCGCGTCCTTCGCGTTCAACTTCAACAACTTCTCGCTCATCTACATGCTGACCGGCGGCGGCCCGAACTACCCGGGCATGGATGTCGGCCAGACTGACATCCTGATCTCGATGGTCTACAAGATCGCGATCGAGTCGGGTTCCCCGAACTACGGCCTGGCCTCGGCCATGTCCATCGTCATCTTCATCGTCGTGGGCGTGATCGCGTGGCTCGGTTTCCGCCAGACGAAGACCCTTGAGGAGCTGTGATGAGCGCTGCAACTGTGAAGAAGAACCGTGAGTCTACCCTGAAGGGTACGCGCTGGTGGAAAGAGGTCGGTTGGCGCCACATCGTCGCCATCCTGATGATCATCTACTGCCTGGTCCCGCTGCTCTACGTCCTGTCGGTGTCCCTCAACCCCGGCGCGACGCTCGTCGGCTCAAACAAGCTCTTCTCCGCGTTTTCCTTCGAGAACTTCCTGGCGCTGGGCTCCGGTAAATACGCCGGCTACTGGTCGTGGGTCCTGAACTCCCTCATCGTGTCGACCACGACTGCTGTGGGCACCGTCCTCATGGGCGCGGCTGCCGCCTACGCGTTCAGCCGCTTCCGCTTCAAAGGGACGCCGCGCGACCCTGACCGGCCTGCTGCTGGTGCAGATGTTCCCGCAGATGCTGGCCTTCGTGGCCCTGTACCTGCTGCTCCTGGGCATCCAGGACATCTTCCCGATCCTCGGCCTGAACTCCAAGCTCGGCCTGATCTGTGTCTACCTCGGTGGCGCGCTCGGCTCGAACACCTTCCTGCTCTACGGCTTCTTCAACTCGATCCCGCGTTCGCTGGATGAGGCGGCCATGATCGACGGCGCGACGCACGCCCAGACCTTCTGGACGATCATCATGCCGCTGGTCCGCCCCGTCCTGGCGGTCGTCGGTCTGCTGAGCTTCATCTCCTCGCTCGGCGACTTCGTGATCGCGAAGGTTGTCCTGCAGGATCAGAGTCAGTTCACCCTGGCCGTCGGCATGTACATGTGGGCATCCGATGAGCGCACCGCTCCATGGAGTATCTTCGCGGCCGGTTCCGTGATCGCAGCCATCCCGGTGATCCTGCTGTTCCAGTACCTGCAGAAGTACATCGTCTCCGGCCTGACCGCCGGCGGCGTCAAGGAGTAAGCGCTCCGCGCCCTCCTGCCCAGCCCCGGCCTCGTCCCCTATCCCCGTGGGACGAGGCCGGGGCTGTTTCTGTGTGCGGGCGGGTTGTGTTTGTAGGGCGGGCAGTTGACGTGCGGGTGTGGATCCGGCATCGCGGGCGCGGGCGTTGCGGGCGCTGGCATTGCGGGCGCTGGCATTGCGGGCGCTGGCATTGCGGGCGTGGGCATTGCGGGCGCTGGTATTGCGGGCGCTGGCATTGCGGGCGTGGTTCCCCAACAATGTCGCACGTAATTCCCATGTAAACCTTTTGAACTTTAAAATATGGTCGTTGGAATTGCAACGTTTGTGGGCGGTGTTAAAAACTGACCGAGGGGAATTACGTGCGAGATTTGGGTAGGGGGAGTGGATTTGTTGTTGTAGATGTGATCTGGGGCTCATTCATTGTGGGAGCTTGACGGGTTACCTGGTTCTATGGTTCATTAGTCATGTAATGAACCGCAGAACCCGGAGGGTTGCGCATGGCACCCACGTTCGTCTCTGGGATCCCGATCTACGTGCAGATCGCCGACGACATCCGCGCGCAGATCCTGCGCGGCGCGCTGCGCGCCGGGGACCAGCTCACCTCCACCACGGAGTACTCCGCGACCTACCGCATCAACCCGGCCACCGTCGGCAAGGCCTTCGCGATTCTCGTCGACGAGGGGCTCGTCGAAAAGCGGCGCGGCATCGGCATGTTCGTCGCCGAAGGCGCACAGCACGCGCTCGTGGCCGACGGGCTCGCCACCTACGTGGAGGAGACCCTGAACCCCGCCGTCGAAGCCGGCCTCGCCCTGGGCCTCGATCTCGACGCCATCATCGACCATGTCCGCGCCTGCGGCGCCGACCAAACCGCCAAGGACAACTCATGATCACCCTCAACTCCATCACCCACACCTATCCGGGAGAGAGTGAGGCGGCGCTGCGCGATGTCTCCCTCACCCTCGGAGACGCCACCGTCACCGCCCTCGTCGGCCCCAATGGCTCGGGCAAGACGACGCTCATGCAGATCCTCGGTGGCCTGATGGTCCCCACCTCGGGGAGTATCTTCATCGATGGCGCCCAGGCCAGTGTCGACGACTTGCTCACGAGCTCGATCATTGCCTCGTCCGCCCGCGACTTCGACGAGCTGTACAGTCAGTCTCTCGTCGCCTATGCGCGTCTGCGTCCCACGTGGGACGAGCAGCTTTTCATCCACTACGCCGATCGATTCGACCTGCGCGTCAATCGCAAGTACGTGCGCAAGCTCTCCGGCGGGCAAGCCGCCATTCTCTCTGCCTCGATCGCCCTGGCATCGGGTGCGCCCCTCACGCTCCTCGATGAGATCCAGGCGCCCTTGGACGTGCCCACGCGCTACGCCTTCTACGAGGAGATCCTCGCGCTGGCGGGGGAGTGCATGGAAGGCAAGCGCCCACAGCGTCGCTTCCTCATATCCTCGCACATGGTCTCCGAACTCGAAAAGGTCGCCGAGGATGTCATCGTCTTGAAGAAAGGCGCGCTCCTCGCCCACGAGAGCGTCGACGACTTCACCTGCCGAGTCTGTACACTGACCGGCCATGCCTCCGACGTCGAGCGCTTCCTTGCCGCCCACCCGGACCTCGCCGTGATCGCCAGTCGCGAGCTTGGCTCCACGCGAGAGATCGTCGTGGACCTGCGCGGCAGCGCCGTCAGCGACACCGAGCTCGCATCCCACTCCCTGACCGCTTCGCCCTGTTCCTTCCAGGACGCCTTCGCCTACCTCATCCAGGAGAACGACCAATGAGCGCCGCAACCACCGTCTCCCACACCCCCAGCGCCTGGCGCCTCGGCACGGTCAACATCAAGCCTGCCGTCATCATCTGCCTTGCAACCGTCTTCGCGCAGTTTGCACTCAACGCACTCATCGCGGGTTTCTTCTACGTGACCCGCGGTAGGTCCTCGGAAAATATCTATATGGCCGCCCTCAACTCAGCGTTAGTCATGGGGATCTTTCTCATTGTTGCCGGGATCAATCAGACGATCTCGTACATGCGTGCGGGGTCGTTGAGCGGGAGCTCCGCGCCGTACCCCTGGCGCTCTCGAGCTACGTCATTTCGGCCGTGTTGATCGCCCTGGGCAGCGTCATCTGGTGGGTGCTCATCCTGATCCAACCGTACCTGACCTTCATGACGACAAGCACTATCACTACGGGTGTTGACACGTGGCTGATCATCGTGGCCGTCTGGATCGCCTGTGACGCGGCGGCTCGCCTCGGCTCGAACGTCTTCCGCCACCGCGGAGGGGGATGGGAAGTCGCGATCGCGGTTGTCGTGGGCGTCGTTACCGTCGCCGTCCCGTCCGCCTGGCTGATCCTGACCCTCATGGACAAGGCCGGAGTCGCCGGTCCCATGCACCCGTCCTTTTGGCTCATGGGAATCATCCCCCTCGCCGTCGTGATCGCCAACTGGCGCCTGGCCCTCACGGGCCGCCTGCGCCGCCTCAACTGAACGTCAGTTGGGCTTTGGGCGCGTGACCCCAGACCCGGCCCCGGCCTCGTTCTGAACTGCCTCCCGTAGGAGCGACGAGGCCGGGGCTGCTTTATGCATTCGGGCGTGTTGAGGTAGCTCCACGTGAGTGTCCAGGCGTTGCCAGTTGCTGTGGGGATGCTCGGGCGCTGATAGTTGCTGAGTGTGGCACTGTAGTTCTGTGCGCGCCCTACAATTTCGCACGTAATTTGACGATAAAGATTTCAATCATGTGTCGAAAACGTTGGAATATCAACGATGGCATTTTAGAACTTGAAATATGTCAAGGGGAATTACGTGCGACTTTTGGGGTGCTGTGCTTGGTGAGCGTGGGTGGTGGCTGTCGGCGCTGTCTGCTCTGTCGGTGCTGGCACGCACGCATGCGGATAGGTTACGACGATGTGGATAGGTTATTCACATGTGGATAGGTTAATAACCTATCCGGATCTGCATAACCTATCCGTATGCTCATAAACTATCCGCGAGCATGCTGGTGGAGAGCGCCGCATAGCCCAGCCAGAACTCCCGGCGTGCACCTGTGGTGGGATCCATGGGCGAGGAAGGGGTCGGAGCCGCCCGAAACAGTAGTTATCGACTAGTATCGATGGCGACACGACAGCCAGTCGTGCCCCAAATACTCAAGGAGTGACAAGTGGCTAAGGGACCCTCCCGCCTCGACAACGTGATCAGCCTGGCCAAGCGCCGCGGCTTCGTCTTCCCCTGCGGTGACATCTACGGTGGCACCCGCTCCGCGTGGGACTACGGCCCGCTCGGCGTGGAACTGAAGGAAAACATCAAGCGCGCCTGGTGGAACGCCATGGTCCGCCGCCGCGCCGACGTCGTCGGCCTGGACTCCTCCGTCATCCTCCCGCGCGAAGTGTGGGTCGCCTCCGGTCACGTCAAGGCCTTCACCGACCCCCTCATCGAGTGCCTCAACTGCCACAAGCGCGCCCGCCAGGATCAGCTCATTGAAGAGCTCGCCGAAAAGAAGGGCGTCGAAGAGTCCTCCCTGACCAACGCCGACATCGCTTGCCCGAACTGTGGCGTGCGCGGCCAGTGGACCGAGCCCCGCGCCTTCTCCGGCCTGCTCAAGACCTACCTAGGCCCCGTCGACGACGAGGCCGGCCTGCACTACCTGCGCCCCGAGACCGCCCAGGGCATCTTCATCAACTACGCGAACGTCATGAACGCCGCGCGCAAGAAGCCGCCGTTCGGCATCGGCCAGATCGGCAAGTCCTTCCGCAACGAGATCACGCCCGGCAACTTCATCTTCCGTACCCGCGAGTTCGAGCAGATGGAACTCGAGTTCTTCTGCGAGCCCGGCACCGATGAGGAATGGCACCAGTACTGGATCGACTACCGCAAGGCGTGGTACGTCGACCTCGGTATCGACCCGGAGAACCTGCGCGAGTATGAGCACCCCAAGGAGAAGCTCTCGCACTATTCCAAGCGCACCGTCGACCTGGAATACCGCTTCGGCTTCCAAGGCAGCGAGTGGGGCGAGCTCGAAGGCATCGCCAACCGCACCGACTACGACCTGACCGTCCACTCCGAGGCCTCCGGCGCGAAGCTCGACTACTTCGACCCGAACACCAAGGAACGCTGGACCCCCTACGTCATCGAGCCCTCGGCGGGCCTGACCCGTTCCCTCATGGCCTTCCTCATCGAGGCCTACCACGAGGACGAGGCCCCCAACGCGAAGGGCGGCGTCGACAAGCGCGTCGTGCTCAAGCTGGACCCGCGCCTGGCCCCCGTCAAGGCCGCCGTCCTGCCCCTGTCCCGCAAGCCCGAACTGACCGGCCCCGCCCAGGAGCTGGCCGACGAGCTGCGCGGCATCTGGAACGTCGACTACGACGACGCCGGCGCCGTGGGACGGCGCTACCGCCGCCAGGACGAGATCGGCACGCCGTTCTGCATCACCTACGACTTCGACTCGATCGAGGACCACGCCGTCACCATCCGTGAGCGTGACACGATGGAGCAGGTACGCATCCCGCTCGAGGCGGTCAAGTCGTACCTGATCGAACGCCTGGGCTGCTGACTTGTCGCTAGCCTCCTCGTCCGCAGCGGCCCCGCTTCGCGTGGGGCCGCTGCGCCTGTGGACACCCGTCGTCCTGGCCCCCATGGCCGGGGTGACGGACGTGCCCTTCCGCCGCCTGTGTCGCATCATGGGCGAGTCGGGCCTGCCCGACCACCTGCGACCCGTCGGCATCCCCTCCTGGGCCGCCGAATCCGGGCAGTCGGCCACGGCCTCGTCCTCGAGCACCCCGGGCGAGGCCACTGCGGGTGAGACCCTCGCCGAGCCGCGTCACGTCGCCATCCCGCACGTGGACGCGCCCGCCGGCCTGTACGTCACCGAGATGGTGACCAGCCGCGCCCTCGTCGAGGAAAACGAACGCACCCTGGACATGGTGCGCCCCGACCCCGCCGAGCGCGTGCGCTCCCTGCAGCTGTACGGCGTGGACCCGGCCGTCATGGCGAAGGCCGCGACGATGCTCGTCGAGCGCGACCTCACCGACCATATCGACCTGAACTTCGGGTGCCCCGTCCCCAAGGTGACGAAGAAGGGCGGGGGAGCGGCCCTGCCCTGGAAGCGGGACCTGTTCACGGACCTCGTGGGCGCCGTCGTGCGCGCCAGTAACGAGGCTGGGGAGTGCGCCGGGCGAGAGATCCCCGTGACCGTCAAAATCCGCATTGGCATCGACTCCGAGCATGAGACGGCGACCGATGCGGCGCTCGCCGCGCAGAAGCTGGGCGCCGCCGCGCTCACCCTGCACGCGCGCACCCAGAACCAGCACTACGCGGGTCAGGCTCACTGGGACGAGATCGCTCGGCTCAAGGACCTGCTGGACATTCCGGTCTTTGGCAATGGCGACGTCTTCGAGGCCGCTGACGCCCTGGCCATGCTCGAGCGCACCGGATGCGATGGCATCAGCGTCGGGCGCGGCGCCCAGGGACGCCCCTGGATCTTCCGCGACATCGTCGCCGCCTACCACGGTGGGACCATCCCGCCCGGCCCCAACCTCGCCGAGGTCGTCTCCATCATCGAGCGCCACGCCGCCTGGTGCGTCGTTGACCAGGGCGACGAGGGGCGCGCGCTGCGCGAGATGCGCAAGCACATCGGCTGGTACCTGCGCGGATTCGCCGTCGGAGGCCCCCAGCGTCACGCGCTGTCCATGGTCTCTACGCTGCAGGAGCTCCACGAGCGCCTCGCGGACCTCGACCTCGACCAGGCATTCCCGCCCGCCGCACGCGGACCGCGCGGCCGAGCCGGCGGCGAAAAGACACCCCACCTGCCCGACGGCTGGCTGGACCACCCCTACCTCACGCAGAGCGAACGAGATCGCCTGCACCTGGCAGAAATCGGATACTAAGCGAAGGAATCATGCCTCACCCATCTGCGCCCGACCCTGACCCTGCGCCCGGACTCGTCACCATCGGGCGAGCCGCCAAGAAGGCGACCCTCGGGGGACGTACCCAGGTCATTGTCCCCGTCAGCGGGGACGCGGCAGCCCTGAGCGGGCAGGTCGAGGCGCTGGCCTCGTGCCGCGCGGACATTGTCGAGTGGAGGGCCGACACCTTCCTGTCCTCCCTCGTGGGGTCGCATTTCGTGGCCGCTTCGGACGTGGAGGCGGACCTGGTACGCATGGCCCGCTACGTCGCGGATTCGTCGCCGCTGGCGGTTCTGGCCACCATCCGCACGTCGGTCGAGGGCGGCAACGCATACCTGGACGACGAGGAATACTGCGCCCTCGTGCGTTCGCTTGCGTCCTTCGCGGGCGGCGTCGACGTTGAGATCTCGCGCGACGGCTCTTCCGCTCTCATCGAGGAGGCGCACGAGGCCGGGGCGATCGTCGTCGCCTCCTTCCACGATTTTGAGGCAACGCCCGGCGAGGAGCAGCTCGCCGAGGTTCTCGCGGCCATGAACTACGCGGGCGCTGACGTCCTGAAGTTTGCGTGCATGGCGAACAGCGCCACGGACGCGGCACGCGTCCTGGCCGCTCAGGCGTGGGCGCGCGAGGCCTACGGCCGTCCCGTCATCGGCATCTCCATGGGGGAGCACGGCGCGCCCACGCGCCTGGTCGGATCCGCCCTCGGGTCCGCGGCCACCTTCGCGACCCTGCCCGGGTGGGAGGGCAGCGCCCCCGGACAGTTCACCGTCGAGCAGGTGCGCGCGGTCCTCGACATTGTCGAGGCCTCGGAGGACTAAGCCCGATCGCGGGTCTCAACGCGGCCCCGAAGCAAGCGATGAAAAAGAGGGGGCGCTGGAGTGTTCTCCAGCGCCCCTCGCGCTCCATCGTGTGGCTATTGCCTGTGGAAGCGTGGGCTCGTTCCCAAGTGGATGGGGTAGGTGTTGTCTTTGTTGGTGATCTGTGATTCGTCGAGGCCGCGGTAGGCGTAGGAATTGTCGTAGGCGATCTCAGAAGGATCGACGAGGCCGTCAGCGTACTGTTGGACTTCCGCGGGAGTGGGGCTGGTACCGCCGCCCTTGTCGGCCAGGGGGTTTTCATCGGGGTACTGGCTCGGGTCGGTGTTGAGCATTCCACCGAGGTTTGCTGCTCCGTATCCGCCGTACTGATTCCAACCGTTTTCGTGACCGACAGCCGTGTTGACGAGTAGCTGTAGGAGCTGGTTTGCGGTGGCGTTGGGCCACTTTGCGCGTGCCTGAGCGAGAGCCCCAGCAACGATGGGGGCGGAATAAGAAGTGCCCTGGGTGCTGTCGATTCTTCCGTCAGATATGTTCCGCTCCGTGAATGGTCCACCTACCGCGGTGGTTGTCACTCCCTGGCCCCATGACGAGTAAGAAGCGAATTTACCGTCGGCGTCGATGGCAGAAACACCGACAACACCAGACCACCAGGATAGGGAGGTGTCATTTTCGTCCTTTCCCGCATTGCCCGCTGCAGCGGTAATAATGACGCCCTGGCTCATGGCCCGGGCTATCGCCCACTTCAGACTGTTCTCATGTTGTCGACTCGATGCCGAGAAACTGATGATGGATGCGCCATCATTTATAGCGTGATTAATTAGCGAAGGAAGACCGATAAGAGGGATCTTTGCCGCAAGCTGGCAGTCGGCCTCAACTGTGCTTGAAGAGTCATGGCTCTGGTAGGAAAGAAGTGTCGCGTCGGGCACAACTCCGTAGTCACGAGAAACTAGGAGGGAGGCAATACCCGTTCCGTGGTTTGTGTGTTCGGAACTTGAATTGACCGTACAGGGAGTCTTGTCAATAATGTTTGTTCCTGCCAGCTCGGGGACGGAGGTATCAACTTTTCCGTCAATGAGCGCGATGGTAACGCCTTTCCCCGTGTACCCTTTAGCTCGGGCAGCGTCCAGGTGATAGTACGAGAAGTAGGCTTGGTCGGCAGCTGTGATCTGGCGGTTGTCCGCTTGTGTAGGGGTGGCTGCCAATGCGCTGCCTGCCAGGGCAAGTGCACATCCGGATGCTATTGCGACGCGTCGCGAGCCTCTGCTCAAAGCTCTGGTGAGCACTGCGTGTCGTGCGGTCACCATTGGTTGGGATCCCATCCGTCGTCGCGGCGACGTGCCGGCGCGATGTCCTTGTCTGTGCCGTACGTCTGAGACAACGGATTGACGTATCCACGAGGCAGCGCATCCTCATCTTCGTCCTCGACACGGAAGGCCTCGTACTTGCGGCGGGCCTGCTTCTTGTCTTCCTTCGTGCCGCCGGCACCAGCGCCGGAGGCACCCATGAATCCGCCCCGCTGGCCGGCGGCGGCGCCCTGGCCTGCAGCGCCAGCTGATTTGCCAGAACCAGGTGGCGTGTAGGTCCCCATACCCGTTCCGCTGTACGTTCCCGTACGCAAAGCGGATGCTCCTGCTGCTGCGCCGCCGCGACCAAGAGCACCAGCACCAGCGGTTCCTAGCGACCCAGTTCCTCCGCCGCCCATTCGTCCCAGCGCTCCCATGCCAGTAGAACCCATGCGAGCAGCTCCCCGTAGTCCGAGAGCTCCGGCCCCCATCACACCGATGCCGCCGAGGCGGCCTGCTGTTTGGGATTCCGCAGCACGAGAAGCATTCAAGCCCCACAGCGGGTGATCGCGGTCGATCGGAGGGGCTGGAGTATGCCCGCCGATGACACCGTTTGCGTGGCGGTCGCCGTTGACGCGCGTGTGCAGTAGGTCCATGTCCATGAGATCCTGAGGATCCGTGACCGGATTTGTTCGCGATCCAGCCTCGCCTTCAGGGAAATAACGGCTCGGAAGGCGTGGGGACTGCATGACGCGTTGGTTGATGCCTTCGCCATTGTCGTATCCTCCCGGATAGAGACCCGAGTCTGTGCCACGCAAGTCGGCGTTACCGAAGGCATCCGAGCGGGAGCGGCCGTAGGCGCCGCCTTCATGCGGAGAGATGCTGATGTGCCCTTTTTCGAGGGCAGTCGCTGCATCCTGCGGGATTTCGGGAATAGGATTCCAGTCGCTTCGGTCGGAGAGATTAGGACCGTTCTCGGTGTGTCCCTGTAGCCTTGAACTCAGGTTGTTCATCGTGGACTCAAGGTGCTCGATGATTTCGGTCGATTTGGCCTCCCGCTGCGCGTTGGCCTGAGCTTCGACAGTATCGACGTACGCGGCACCGGTGACAGCAAGGGAGTTCACGAGCTGCCCCGGAAGACCGAAGTTGGAGGCGACAGGAATTGTCACCGTAGCGACGTCGCGCATAGCTTCGGTCATCGGATCCAACAACGTGGGCGACAGCTGGCGGGCTTCCTCAGCTGCCAGCATGATCGCGCGGCGCGCCTCAACATAGTAGGACATGCCGGTCAGGTAGTAGTTCGCTTGCCCGCTGAAGCGCTGGAGGGCACGCGCTGCCTCGGCGCTCATCGCATCGCCGGCCTGCCCCGTGAAGCCCTGGTGATCCTTGAAATGCTCGACCTTTTCCTGAGCCTTGCGGATGGCCTTCACGACGGTCGAGTGCTCGTCGTCCCAGCCGTAGAGCTTTTCATTCTCCGGCGCGCTAGCAGCAAACTGCATCAAGCGCTCGTACATAGGTGAAGACACCATCTGCTATTCCTCCCTCAAGGCACGTTCTTAGATATCGCTCTGGGCACCGTAAGTCGGCGTAGTCTGTGCCTCGCCGGACGCGCCCTGTTCGCCTTCAGCTTCGCCGCTCTGGGCTGCCTCGTCCTTCGGCCTATTCGCACTCGTCAATTTGTCGATGGTCTCCTGTGAATAAACCTGATGTGCGCTCTCCCCCTGGTTCAAGGAGAGCAACGCAGTTCCGACAGCGGCCATCGCAGCACGGGCATCTTCCTCGGTGCCGGTAAAGTCGGAGACGGCCTGGGCAACCTTCGTGTCCAGGTCATTCAAGAACTGCGCTTCGTTCGTCATATTCGTTGCGAACGACGACAGGAACGAGCGAACGGCCTCGCCCATAACCTGGGCCGCGCTCTCAGTCGTCCAATGCCCAAACAACTGTGCCGCAGCCAAGAGCGTGGCTGACATGGCGGAGGTGGTTAGTTCGCCCCCCCCCCGGCGCTCATATCGTCACTCACCTGTGCGTGGCGCTCTGAGTCGAATGCAACGTCTGGCATCGCTTCGCTTTCCTTTGAGAAGAAAACCCCGCACTTCCTTCAGCGAGGTAACCGACTGGTCAACAGTCTATCCGTCCCGATAAAGCGCGTGCAACCAAGCGCGGGTGAAGAACAAAGGATGTCGGATACCGAGGGAGACACTAAAGGTGGTGGGCGGGCCAATCGGCCCGCCCACCACGGCTATGTCAGCGATGCTCGGAGAGCTCATGCCTCCTTGGGGGACACGGTGACGACCGTGTCAGTGATACCCACCGGGCCGGGGGCGGCCGGGGTGATCTCGCCAAACTTCTTCTTGTTCGTCACGACCATCGGGGTGATTGTGTCGTAGCCGGCCTCGCGGATGACATCCCAGTCAACCTCAGCCAGGACGTCGCCGCGCTTGACGACGTCGCCCTTGGCGACGCGAGGCGTGAAGCCCTTACCCTCCAGCTTCACGGTGTCCATGCCGATGTGGATGAGCACCTGGACGCCGGACGCGGACTTGATGCCGTAGGCGTGGCCCGTCGGGAAAGCGACCGACACCTTGCCGTCACACGGGGCAACAACCACGGCACCAGCGGCCGGGGACACGGCGATGCCGGGGCCGAGAGCGCCGGCGGCGAAGGCCTCGTCGGCCACGTCCGACAGCGCAACCGTCGTGCCCGCCATGGGGGAGGTGAGCGTCAGGTCAGCCTTCGCCTCGTCGCTGAACTCGGGAGCGGCCTCGGCCACCGGAGCGGCGGCAGCAGCCGGCGCGGGCGCAGCCTCAGCGGTAGTAGCCGGGGCGGGAGCGGCGGCGGGAGTCGCGGAGACGCCGGCCTTCGCCAGCTCCTTCTTTTCGCGAGCCTCAGCCTTCTGCTCCTTCGTGCGGTAGTCGAAGAAGACGACCATCAGGAACGCGGTGAAGAACGCGGCGGCAATACCCAGGCCGTACACGGCCATGGGGGAGAAGACGGGGATCGTCAGCAGCGAGGTGAACACGAAGGTGTGGGTGATCGCGCCGCCACCGATACCGATGACCAGACCGCCGGCCACACAGCCCGTGAGCATGAGCGGGTAGATGCGCTTGAAGCGCAGGTGAATACCGTACAGGGACGGCTCCGAAATACCACCGAAGAGGCCGGCTGCCAGGGCACCGGAGGCGGTCTGACGCATATCGGTGTCGCGGTCGCGGATCGACAGGAAGAGCACGCCGGCGGTCGCGCCGAAGCACGCGAAGTTCCACGCACCCATGGGGCCCTGAATGAAGTCGGAGTGGGTCGATGCGATGTTGGCCAGCTGCAGGGCGTTGAGCGGCCAGTGCAGGCCCAGGGGGCACCAGGAAGGGGTAGATGATCGGGATGACGATCGCGAAGACGATGGGGGCGTGGCCGTTGAGCCAGGCCAGGCCGCCACCCAGGCCGTTACCGATCCAGATCGACAGGGGGCCGATCAGGAAGGCGGTCAGCGGCATGATGATGATGAAGGAGATGAAGGGGACGAACACCATCTGGACGTTCGCCGGGATGATCTTCTTGAGGCCCTTGTAAACGACCGCCAGAATCGGCACCATGAGCAGCGGCACGAAGACCTGGCCGCCGTAGTCGGACAGCTGCAGAGGCAGGTGGCCGATCAGCGGAACATTGTCGATCTGGGTCGTGCACTGCAGCAGATCGTCTTTACCCTCGACGAGCTGGATACAGGTGGTGGCGGGGAACTTGTTAACGTTGCTCAGGCCCAGGAAGTTCGGGGTGAGTAGCGACAGGATGACGGCGGTGCCGACCCACGGGTCGATGTCCAGCTTCTTGGAGGCGTTGTAGGCGACCATCGCGGGCAGGAAGTAGAACACTGCGCGCCACATGGAGTTCACGTAACCGAGCCACACCGGGATGGTCTCCGCCCGCGTGTCGACAACGTGCAGGGCGTCGAGGACCGCGAGGAACGCCAGGATCAGGGAGGCACCGAGGAGGACGGGCAGCAGCGGGCGGAACGAGTCCGAGAGGTACTCGAAGAAGGCGTCGACGAGGGCGTTCTTGCCGCGCGCCTTCGCGCGGGCGGCGGCCTTGACGTCGTCGTTCGAGACTGTGGCACCCGACTTCATCGACGGCAGGTTGTTGATCTCGTTGAAGACCGACTGCACGGCACCGCCGATAACGATCTGGTAGCGATCACCCGACTGGGGAACGGCACCGAGGACGCCGTCAATGGCCTCGACTCGGTCCTTGTCGATGATCGACGCGTCGTTGAGTTCGAAGCGCAGGCGCGTCGCGCAGTGGGTGAAGTGGGTGATGTTGCCGGGGCCACCGACCGCATCGAGGATTTCCTGTGCCGTGTTGGACACGCGGGACTCCTTCCGTGGATGTGGATTCGACGCTGAATGCGACACTTGACAATTAGCATGTTTGAACACATGCTGAAAGATCCGACGGGGTATCTCACAGTATTTTGCCGGCAATTTATGGTGCTTTGACAGTAACGAGGCCTGGGCCCGTTCTGCGCAGGCGTTTCCCTAGTAAAATGACCCCGTGAATGAGTTTTTCCTTGGCGATCCCCGGTGTTGATGGTGGCGATGCGCGTCTCCCGTACGCGTCCGCCGATTCCGAGCGCTGGGTGCCCGAGGACCACAAGTCCTCCGAGCGCACCGAGTTTGAGCGTGACCGCGCGCGCATCCTCCACTCCTCCGCGCTGCGTCGCCTCGGCGAAAAGACGCAGGTGCTGGGCCCGATTTCGGATGACTTCGTGCGTACTCGCCTCACGCACTCCCTCGAGGTTGCGCAGGTGGGCCGCGAGCTCGGCAAGGAACTGGGGGCCGACCCGGACGTCGTGGATGCGGCGTGTCTGTCCCACGACCTCGGGCATCCGCCTTTTGGGCATAACGGCGAGCGCGCCCTGGATGCGGCGGCCGCCTCGATCGGTGGGTTCGAGGGCAACGCCCAGACCCTGCGCGTCGTCACGCGCCTGGAACCCAAGGTCATCGGCGCGGGAGGCGTGCCCGCGGGCCTGAACCTGACGCGGGCGACCCTGGACGCGATCTGCAAGTACCCGTGGGTTAAGGCCGGCGGCCCGGACCTGGCCAAGTCGACGCGCAAGTACTCCGTGTACCCCGACGACGCGCCCGTGTTCGCGTGGATGCGCCAGGGCGCGCCCGCCGGGCGGCGATGCTTGGAGGCCCAGATCATGGACCTCTCGGACGACATCGCCTACTCGGTGCACGACGTGGAGGACGCGGTCGCGACCCGCAAGCTGGACCCCGCGGACCTCTTCGATGACGCGCACTGCTCGGCGGTCGTGGCCTCGACCCTGGACTGGTACGGGGGCCCTCGGTGGCGCGCTCGGACCTGGAGGACGCCCTCGAACGCATCGTCTCCATGCCCGTGTGGCTGCGTTCCTTCGACGGCTCCTACGCCTCCCTCGCGCATCTGAAGGACGCGACGAGTGAGCTGATCGGTCGCTTCTGCTCGGCGACCGTGTCCGCCACGCGCGAGACCTTCGGGCACGAGCCGCTGGGCCGCTACCGCGCGGACCTGGTGGTGCCGCGCGAGGTCCGCGCCGAGATCCAGATTCTCAAGGGCATGGCCGTCCACTACGTCATGAGTCCGCGCGAGACCGAGCCGGTCTACTACCAGCAGCGCACGCTCCTGGCCGACCTCGTCGACGCCCTCTACGAGGCCGGGGCGAACGCCCTGGAACCCGTGTTCGCCGCGCAGTGGCGGGCCGCCTCCGACGATGGCGTGCGCCTGCGTGCGGTCATCGACCAGGTCGCCTCGCTCACCGACGTGTCGGCCTCCGCGTGGCACGCCCGCTGGTGCGGCATGCTGTCCTCGCAGCTGTGAGCATGATCGGACGCAGACGTGGGCGGGCATCGGTAGACTGAGGGACATGGCGGGTCTGATTCGTAAGGACGACATCGAAGCGGTACGTAACGCAGTGAAGATCGATGAGATCATCGGCGAACACGTAGCGCTGCGACCCGCGGGTATCGGCTCCCTGAAGGGCCTGTGCCCCCTTCCACGACGAACGCACCCCCTCCTTCAACGTGCGCCCTCACCTGGGCATGTTCCACTGCTTCGGATGCGGTGAGAGCGGCGACGTCATCTCCTTCGTGCAAAAGATCGACCACCTGCCCTTCACCGAGGCGGTCGAGATGCTGGCGGCGAAGGCCGGGATCACCCTCCACTACGAGGAGGGCGGGGCGCGCGTGCGCACCGAGGAACCGGGCAAGCGCCAGCGCCTCCTGGACGCCCACCGCGTCGCCGAAGAGTTCTACCAGCAGCAGCTGGCTTCGCCCGAGGCCCACAAGGGCCGCACGTTCCTCGCCGAGCGCGGCTTCACCCAGGCGATGTGCGCGCATTTTGGGGTGGGCTACGCCCCGGCCTCGTGGGATTCCCTGACGCGCCACCTGCGCTCGAAGGGCTTCACGGACCAGGAGATCCAGATTTCGGGCCTGGGGTCGCAGGGTAATCGCGGCGTGTACGACCGTTTCCGCGGGCGCCTCGTGTGGCCGATCCGCGACATCACGGGCGCGACGGTCGGTTTCGGCGCGCGGCGCCTGGACGACAGTGACAAGGAGTCGCCCAAGTACCTCAACACCCCCGAGACGCCGATCTACAAGAAGTCGCAGCTGCTGTATGGCCTGGACCTGGCGAAGAAGACGATCGCCACCGAGCACAAGGTCGTCATCGTCGAGGGCTACACGGACGTCATGGCCGCGCATGTCGCGGGCGTGACGAACGCTGTGGCCACGTGTGGCACCGCCTTCGGCTCCGAACACGTCAAGATCATTCGCCGCCTGCTCGGCGACCACGCGGATCCGGCCGCCGGCGTGCTCTGTCCACGGGGCGCGCGCACGGATCGGAGGTCATCTTCACCTTTGACGGCGACAGTGCCGGGCAGAAGGCCGCGCTGCGCGCCTACGGCGAGGATCAGAACTTCGCGGCCCAGACTTTCGTGGCGGTGGCGCCGGGTGGCCAGGACCCCTGCGACCTGCGTCTGTCCCAGGGCGATCAGGCGATCGTGGACCTGGTGAACTCGCGCATCCCGCTCTTTGAATTCGCCATCCGCTCGGTCCTGTCGCAGATGGACCTGCGCAGCGCCGAGGGGCGCGTGCGGGGCCTGCGCGCCTCGTCCGGCATTGTCGCGCACATCAAGGACCGCGCCCTGCGAGCCGAGTACACGCGCCAGCTGGCCGGCTGGCTCGGCATGGACATCCCCACGGTCGAGCAGGCGATCCGCGCGGCCGGTCGCGTCGAGGTCATCTCGCACGAGGCGCGCCCGGGCGAGATCGAGATGGCGGGCGCGGGTCGCCCGCTCTCCGCGCCCGAGCGCCGAGGCCCCGAGGACCCGGTGAGCCGGATTGAGCGCCAGGCTCTCGAGGCCGTCCTTCAGCACCCGCTGTACGCCGTGGGATCGGGCTTCGAGGAGCTCGACGGGCAGTCCTTCACCGTGCCCACGCACCGCGCCGTCCACGACGCGATTCGTGCGGTCGGCGGCCTCGACGCCTTCACGCAGATGATGCGCCAGGCCGAGGCCCACTTCGGCCCGGGCGAAAACGCTACCCTCGCGGCCTCGCGCCACTTCGTCCAGGTGGTCCTCGAGACCGCCGGCGAGTTCATCGGCCCCGCCGTCACCCAGCTGGCCGTCGCGCCCCTGCCTGTCGCGGGTGAGGCCGACGTGCGCTCGTACTGCCGCGGCGTGGTCGCCGCGATGGTGCGCATGGACCTGACCCGCAAGCTCGGCGAGGCCCGCGCGGCCCTGTCGCGCTTGAGCGAGGACGACCCCACCTACTCCGACATGTTCCGGGAGCTCATGCGCCTGGAGCAACGCCGGCAAAACTACACCGAAAGGGACTAACCGATGGCTGAAGTTGAGAGCTTTACCCTGGACCACACGGCAGTGAAGGCGCCCTACGTGCGCCTCATCAACGTGGAGGCCGGCCCGAAGGGCGACCAGATTTCGAACTTCGACGTGCGCCTCCTCCAGCCCAATGCCGGGGAGATCCCGACCTCGGGCCTGCACACGATCGAGCACCTGCTGGCCTCCCTGCTGCGCGACCGCATCGACGGCGTCATCGACTGCTCGCCGTTCGGCTGCCGCACGGGCTTCCACCTCATCATGTGGGGCACCCCCTCGGTGCGTGAGGTGACCGAGGCGCTGGCCTCCTCCCTGCACGCGATCGCCGAGGAAGTCACCTGGGAGGACGTGCCCGGCACCGACGCCTACTCGTGCGGCAACTACCGCGACCACTCGCTGTTCAGCGCCCGCGAGTGGAGCCGCGCGATCCTCGAGCAGGGCTTCTCCCTCGATGCCTTCGAGCGCGTCGACGTGATCCACTGATTTCGGGCGTTCGCCTGAACATTGAAGCGGGACCCCGGTGAGGGGTCCCGCTGTTGCTTGAGAATGCGCAGGCGAGGGGAGCGTACCTCCGCGAGAGATGCCCCGGCCTCGTCGATCAGTCGAGACCGACCGCGTCGCGCACGCGGGCCTCCAGGGCGTCCGCCTCGCGTTGCCCGTCGGCATCCAGCGGCCCGTCGGCCGTCAACACCGAGAAGAGGCCGTCCTCGCCGCGGCGCACCCACGCCGTCACCGTCGTCCCGTTGCCCACCTCCACCTGAGAATGCAGGACGATCGAGCGGTTCACGAACTCGCTCGTATGACGCATGAAGTCCTCCGGGTCGCCCTTCCCGCGCCCCGCCAGGGCCGGGCGGGCCGGATCCACCCACTCCAGGGCAAACAGCGAGCCCTCGGCCTCCCATCGCGCCCGGGCCACGTCGTACCAGGGGAACACCTCGGGCGCAGGCTCTCCATCCCCGGACGAGGCCTCGGCACCGAACACGTACAGGCCTGACTTCGCGGCCACCATCCAGCGCCCATCCTCCAGCTCCAGGCCGGGGGAGCGGCGCTCGCGGGAGGGCAGGGCGGAGGTCAGAGAGTCAGGCGCAGTCGTCATGCGTTGATCGTATCCTTTCGTTAGAAATCGCGCGCACAGACCTATGCGTACGTGAAAGCGTACGTTATGATGGTGGTGGAAAGGGACAATCATGACTGCTGTCAGTGCTACTGCCGCCCGCTCGAACCTGTATCGGCTCATCGACACCGTGAATGAGGAGTCGACCCCGATCACGATCACCGGACGTCGCGGAAACGCTGTCCTCATTGGCGAGGCCGACTGGTCCGCCATTCAGGAAACCCTCTACCTGCAGGGGATTCCCGGAATGGCGGACAGCCTGAAGGAAGCCGCTCGCGAAGACCTCGACGACGCGCTCGATGACGTGGAGTGGTAGCGATGTGGCGGGTCGTTTTCTCCAAACAGGCCGCGAAGGATGCGAAGAAGCTCTCCGCCAGCGGCCTCAAGGCGAAAGCTCAAAGCCTCAGCGAGGTCCTGACAGAGGATCCGTTCGCGACGCTTCCGCGCTACGAGCGCCTCGTGGGCGACCTTGCGGGGATGTACTCGCGCAGAATTAGTATTCAGCACAGGCTCGTCTATGAGGTGTTCGAAGAGGAACGCGTCGTCCGCGTCCTGCGCATGTGGACCCACTACGAGTGAGCCGCTCTGTTGGGTGAGAACATCCACAGGGGCGGGGGAGTGGGTCACATGCCGAAATCAATCGGCCACAATGCGGACGGCGGGCATATTCTGGCTTCATATTTGTGAAAGACCACGACAGGAGACCTCATGGCATCGACGCAGCACACCCCCACGGAACTTGAGGCTGCCGGCGACCTGGTACTTCCCGGCGCCGACGAGCTGGCCGGTCGTTTCCCCCTGACCCACAACCTTCACCCGGCGACGCCCGAAGAATACAACGAGATCATGTCGACCCTGGCCTTCGGCAAGAAGTTCACGGACCACATGGCCCACATGCGCTGGACCCGCGAGGGCGGCTGGGACGACCGCGAGGTCATCCCCTACGGCCCCCTCGAGCTGACCCCCGGCACCTCCGTCTTCCACTACTGCCAGTCCGTCTTCGAAGGCATCAAGGCCTACAAGCGCGAGGACGGCTCCGTGTGGACCTTCCGCCCCGGCTACAACGCCGCGCGCCTGAACCACTCGGCCCGTCGCCTGGCCCTGCCCGAGCTGAGCCGCGAGGACTTCGTGGCCTCCCTCGTGGACTACGTGCGCGCCGACGTGAAGTGGGTTCCCGACGTCGATGGCTCGTCGCTGTACCTGCGTCCCTTCATGTTCGCCTCCGAGGAGTTCGTGGGCGTCCACCCCGCCGGCGTCGTCGACTACTACGTCATCGGCTCCCCGTCGGGCCCCTACTTCAAGGGCGGACTGTCGGGCGTTGCCATCTGGGTGGAGCGCGAGTACCACCGCGCCGGCCCCGGCGGCACCGGTAGCGCCAAGGCGGGCGGCAACTACGCGGCCTCCCTGCTGCCCCAGATCCAGGCCGAGGCCAAGGGCTTCTCCCAGGTCTGCTTCCTGGACACCTACGAGGGCAAGTATCTCGAGGAGCTGGGCGGCATGAACATGTTCGTCGTCATGGCCGACGGAACCATCCGTACCCCCGAGCTCACCGGCGTCATCCTCGAGGGCGGCACGCGCAGCGCGATCCTGCGCATGCTGCGCGACGAGGGCGTGGATGTGCGCGAGGAGAAGATCGCCCTGTCTGAGGTCGTGGAGGGCATCCGCTCGGGCGCCGTCGCCGAGGTCTTCGCCTGTGGCACGGCCGCCGTGGTCACCCCGATCACGCGCCTGGCTGGTGACGACTTCGACGTGGAGATCGAGGTGGGGGAGAAGACCCGCGAGATCCACAAGCGCCTCACCGACATCCAGTGGGGTCGTGCCGAGGATCCCTACGGCTGGACGTACCGCCTGGTCTGAGCATGATCGCTTGAGGGAGCCACGGCCTCGTCGATTGCACGAGGTCGTGGCTTCGTTATGCGGTCGCGATAGGAATTTGGTCCAAAGTGACAGTGGTGTCAGAACCTAACTAAGGCTATCCTTGGTTACGTACTCGTGTGCGTCATGTTGATAGGAGAACAATGAAACGCGCGATCGTGGTCGTCTGCTCGTGGGCAGCGGCTCTCTGCCTGGCCGCCGCCTACTTGGCGATCGGCTGGGGCATCGATGACATTGTGGGACACAGCGCCTGGTCAACGTGGTGGATCAGCGTGCTGGGTGCCCTGGGATCGGGCGTATTCGCGTGGGCGGTCAGCGCCCTGGGTGCGGCCCAAATGAACCAGATGGAACCCGCTCTGCGCCACTCGATGATCCGCCAGGTCTTCGCCCTGGGGCCCTCGCAGCGCACCAACGAGCGCGCGGGCCGCGTCGTCAATTCCGCCACCGACGGCGTTGAACGCGTCGCTGCCTACAAGGGCATCTTCTTGGCCCCCATGATCGCGTCGCTGACGACCCCGATCCTCGTCGTCATCGTCGTTGCCCTAACGATCGACCCGGCGTCGGGCGGCTTCCTCGCGATCGCGATCCCGCTGGTCCCGATCTGCGTCATGGGCTTCCGCAAGGCTTTCAAGCCGGTGTCCTCGCGCTACCGCCACGCCTCGCGCCAGCTCGCCGCCAAGGAGCTCGACGCCATCCAGGGCCTGGGCGACCTGGCCCTCATGAATGCAGGCAAGGACATGGGCAAGCGCCTGGCCGAGGCTGCCGAAGAGGTGCGCTCGAAGGTTATGAGCTACCTGGCGGGCAACCAGCTGATCCTCCTGGTTATCGACTCCGTCTTCTCCCTCGGCATGATCACCGGTGCGATCGCGCTGGCCCTCATCCGCTACCAGCAGGGCGCGATCAACGTCGGCGAGGGCATCTCCCTCGTGCTGCTCTCCTCGATCATGCTCGACCCGCTGGACCGCATCGGCCAGTTCTTCTACATCGGCATGGGTGGCATCGCGGCCAACAAGGAGATCAAGAAGTTCATCAAGCAGACCCCGCCGGTGACGGACGCCAAGGGCGTGAAGGCCCCGGCAATCCCGCCCCAGCGCGGCGAGATCCGCCTCAGTGGCGTGTCCTTCTCATACACCAAGGACACCCCGGTCCTGAAGGGCGTGAACCTGATCCTCACCCAGGGTGAGCACGTGGCGCTCGCTGGCCCTCGGGTGCCGGCAAGTCAACGATCTCGGCGCTGCTGCAGGGCTTCCTGCGTCCCACGCGAGGCCGCGTGAGCCTTAACGGCGTCGACCTGGCCAGCGCGCCCCTGTCGTGGGTGCGCGCCCAGACCGCGGTCGTTGAGCAGAGCACCTACCTGTTCTCCGGCACGCTGCGAGACAACCTGCTCCTGGCCTCTCCCGCGGCCACGGACGACCAGCTGATCGAGGCCCTGCGCGCCGCCCACCTGGGCGAGTTCGTCGACACGCTGCCCGGCGGCCTCGACGCCCGCGTGGGTGCCCGAGGCCTGGCCGTGTCGGGCGGCGAGGCCCAGCGCATCGCTATCGCCCGCGCCTTCCTGAAGAACGCGTCGATCATGATCCTGGACGAGCCCACCGCCCACGTGGACCTGGCCTCCGAGCGCGAGATCCTCGCGTCGCTGGAGACCGTGTGTGCCGGGCGCACGACCCTGACGATCTCTCACCGAGACGCCACCATCAAGGGCGCCGACCGCGTCGCGACCCTGCAGGAAGGAACGATCCGATGACCCGCAGGCAACTGTCTCTTCGACTCCTGTCGATCACGCGGCGCGTCCTGCCGCCCCTCGCGGCCTCCATTGCCGCCCGCATCGTCTTCCTGATGATCGGTATCGCCCTGTTTGCCCTGGGCGGCTGGGCCGTCGCCGGCCTCGCGTCGGGGGAGAGCGCCTGGAGCATCGCCCTCGTCATTGTTTGTGCGATCGGCCTGAGTGTGCTCAAGGGCCTGGCCCGCTACCTCGAGCAGTTCGCCGGTCATTTCGTGGCCTTCCACTCCCTGGCGATGCTGCGCAACTACTTCTACGACCAGCTCGAGCCCCAGGCTCCCGCGGGCACGGATCGCCTGGATTCGGGCGACATCATGAACCGCGTGACGAAGGATATCGACCGCGTCGAGGTCTTCTTCGCCCACACGCTCGCCCCCGTCACGACGGCCATCGTCGTCCCGATCCCTGTCGATCGTGTGGATGGGCAGCGCCGTGTCCTGGACGCTGGCCGCAGTGTTGGCGCCCTTCCCTGCTGATCGTCGGTGCGGTCATTCCTTTCCTGGGACCCGGCTCCACCGCCCGCGCGGCGCGTGAGCTGCGCGAGGCTCGGGTGCGATCGCCGCACACGTGACCGATTCGGTGCAGGGCGTGCGTGAGGTCCTCGCTTTTGGGGCCGAGGAGCGCCGCGAGGCGGAGATGAGCGCGATCGAAAAGCGCATCTCCTCGGGCCTGGGCACCCAGGGCCGCTGGATCGCGCTGCGACGCGGGCTCAACCAGGCCGCTGTCGCCCTCGCTATCGTCACGGTCGCTATGGTTGCGGGCTCGAACGTGCTCGCCGAAACGTTGACGCTGCCCCAGGCGGGCCTCGCCCTCGGCATCGCGATGGGTTCCTTCGGCCCGGTCCTCGCGGTCGAGGAGTTCGCCGCGGACCTGGATCAGGCCTTCGCGTCGGCGGCCCGCGTCTTTGCGATCACCGACCGCGCGCCCGTCGTTGCCGACCCGGCCGCCCCCAAGCCGCTGGCCCCGGGCGACATCGAGTTCACCGACGTCAGCTTCGCCTATCCGACGGACGAGGACGCTCCCGCGCCCGCCCCCACGGTCCTGGGCGGCGTGAGCATCCACATCCCCGCTGGAAAGCGCACCGCCATCGTGGGCGCCTCCGGCTCGGGCAAGTCGACGCTGGCCTCGCTGCTGACCCGCACGTGGGACCCGGCCTCGGGCACCGTCACCATCGGCGGAACGAACGTCGCCGACGCGTCCCTGCGCGACCTGCGCGCCACGGTCGCCTCCGCGCCCCAGCGCCCCTACCTGTTCAATGACACGCTGCGCGCCAACCTGCTGCTCGCCGCTCCCGACGCGAGCGAGGCGGACCTCGAGTCCGCGCTGGAGGCCGTGGACCTCACCGACTGGCTGGCCACGGAAAAGGACGGCCTGGACACGGTGGTTGGCGACATGGGCGAGCGCCTCTCGGGAGGCCAGCGTCAGCGCCTGGCCCTGGCGCGCGCGCTCCTGCGCGACGCCCCGATCTACGTCTTCGACGAGGCCACGAGCCAGGTCGACCCGGCCACGGAGGGGCGCGTGCGCGAGGGCATCGCGCGCGTCGCGAAGGGCCGTACCATCGTCGAGATCGCCCACCGCATCAGTGCCGTGCGCGACGCCGACCAGATCATCGTCATGGACGCGGGCCGCGTCGTGGAAGTTGGAACCTACGCTGAGCTGCACGCACACGGTGGTGCACTCGCCGCCCTCGAGGCGCGCGAAACCACCGATCAACCCAGCGCCTGACAGACGCGAGCACGCGGGGGGATGGGGCCACGGCCTCGTCCCGCGCGTGTTTGAGCGCCCGATACCGATAGGATTCGACCTATGGAAAGACTGATCGGCTGGACGAAAGCTGACGCGTGGGGCTCCACGAACGCGATCCCCGAGTTCCTGGGGGCCGCCGCCGGGGACGACCCGGTGTCCGAGGTGTGGTTTGGCGCCCACCCGGACGGACCGACACTGCTCACGGGCGGGCAGACCCTTGCCGAGCACATCGGCGAGGACCCCAAGCGAGCCCTCGGCGGAGGCCTGCTCTACGCGTTCGGACCGACACTGCCGTACCTGGCGAAGATCATCGCCCCCGCCCAGACCCTGAGCCTGCAGGTGCACCCGACGAAGGAGATCGCGCGCGAGGGCTACCTGCGCGAGGAGGTCCTGGGGATTGAGCGCACGGACATGCGCCGCGTCTACCGGGACATGAACCACAAGCCGGAGATGATCTACGCGCTCACTGAGTTCAGCGCGCTCGTCGGCTTCCGCGTGCCGCGCAAGGCCCGCCAGCTCCTCGTCGGCCTGGAGGGCGAGCTCGCCGACCGCCTGCGTCACCGCCTCAAGCTGTCCACCGTGCGCGGGGGCCTGCGCTCCCTGGCGACCTGGATCTTCGACGAGGACTCCCCGGCGACCCCCGAGCTCGTCGAAGAGTTTGTGGCCGCGTGCCGCTCCCGCCTCGCGTCCGGCGCATCCCCCTCGCGGCGCACCGACGAGCTCGTGAGCGTCCTGGGTGAGAAGCACCCGGGCGACCCGGGCATCATCGTCGCCTTCCTCATGAACCCGGTGTCCCTGCGCCCGGGCGAGGCGGTCTACATTCCGCCGCGCCAGATCCACGCCTACCAGTCGGGCCTGGGCATTGAGGTCATGGCCTCCTCCGACAACGTCGTGCGCGCCGGCCTGACCGGCAAGTACGTGGATTCCGCACAGCTCGTGGAGATCACCGAGTTCTCGGCGCTGCCGCCCGTGCGCGTGGCCCCCGAGCACCCCTCGGCGACGACGGATCGCTTCCTGGCACCCGCCCAGGAGTTTGAGCTGTCGGTGACGACGCTGGCTCCCGGCAAGCACATCTCCCGCGTGGACGAGGTCGCCGTGCCAGGTGAGGGCCCGCGCATCGTCATCGCGACCTCCGGGTCGGTCACCCTGCATGTGAGCGAGGAGCAGGGCGGGGACAGCGTGGAGCTGAGCCGTGGCCAGGCTGTGTTCGTCTCGGCCGCCGAGCGTCGCGTGTGGGCGTACGGCACTGGCTCGTTTGTGCAGGTCGCGGCCCCCTGACCGGGTGCGTCGCGCGCCGTGACGAGGCTGTGAATGGGAGCGTTGTCAAGTCGTCCCACGTGGTGGTCTTGGTTCCTGGAAAAGCCTTGTAGGCGCGCGGTTTTCCTCTAAAATAGGAGCCGGACCTCATCTCCGCTCGCTGCGACGAGGCTCGATTGTCAATCGCAGTGTGGGTACCGCGTGGGGGTGCCCGCACTGCGATTCTGTGTGCGGCCTTAGAAGACGCCGGAGACCCAGTCGGCGAGCGTCTTGCAGGTGGAGGCCAGCTCGCCCTCGTGGGCGTCGTAGCCGGCCACGATGTCCTCGGTATCAACGTCCTCGTTGTTCACAGCCCACACGGTCGCGGTCTCGCGCGTGACCTCGGGGTGGAACTGGACGCCCAAGGCCGTGCCGTAGGAGAAAATCTGCGTGTACTTGTCCGAGCGCGCCCACTCGCGCGCGCCGTGGGGGAGCTCCACGATGGCGTCGCCATGGTCGGCGAACACCGTGTGGGTCGAGGCCAGGGCCATGCGCAGGGGGACGGCTCCGCCGCCGCCCGCCTGGTCGTTCGTGCCCCAGGCCAGGGAGATGACACCGTATTCGGGGGCCCGCCGGGTCAGCAACACTGACGCGCCCGCCGAAGGTCGCGGCGATCAGCTGGGCGCCCAGGCAAATGCCGAGCACTCGGATGCGTGCGGCGACGCAGCGGCGCACGAGTGTGCGTTCTGCTTCCAGCCACGGCCAGGCCTCGTCGTCGTAGGCGTTGGCCCGGCCACCCAGCAGGATGAGGGCGCCCGGCAGGGGAGCGGCCGCCAGGTCCTGGAGACGCTGCGGGTCCTCCCAGGCGCGCACCACCTCGTGACCGCCGAGGAAGGCGGACAGCTGACCCACCGGAACGATCGGGTCGTTTTGAATCACGAGGATGTTCATACATCAATTGTAGTCGCGATCACGCGCAGACACCTATCGGCCCTTGAAGAACGTGAACAGCTGGCGCTCGCGGATCACCATGGCTGTGATTGCGACACCGATGAGCGTCCACGACGCGGCACAGGCGCCCTCGGTAGCGACCAGGCGCATCAGGTCGGAACGGTCACTGGGCGGTGCCCCGCTCAGGATTGTCAGGCATATGGCGGAGGTGAGGACGAATGCGCAGCCCACCCACGACACCGCCTCACACAGTTGGAGGAACGTCGTATCCGACGTGCGGAACCCAGCGTGCAGCGCCGAGGCGATCTCGAGGCGACGCCACCACGTGGCAGCGGCCCCTACCGCGGCACCGATTGCGCTCGCGGCGATCCATGCCCACCAGGTGGGCCTCTGTCGCAGTCGCCCCGCCGCGTCGAAGGTCGTCCCGCGCGTAGGGTTCATGGCCAGGACCTGGGCGTTCTGGTCGTCGCTTCCAACGAGGGCTGAGCGCACCAAGGCATCGACGTCGTCGCTGTGCGGCCACGACTCGTACCAGCACTCATCGAAGGTCCCCGTCGCGGGCACGGGGGCGAGAGCCGCGTAGGCGTAGCCGGGGCGGCGCCCGTCGTTTTCATCCCACGGGTAGGTGCCCGCGACCTCGGCCTGCCCGTCTGCGAGGGGAAGAAAGGCACCTTGAGGGGTGCCGAGATCCTCGGCTACCTGCTCAGGGAGCAGAATTCCCGTCGGATCGGCCGTTGTTGTCCCCAGGAGAGAGACGGTTCCGGGCGTGACCTCGTACAGGGGCAGCGACGAGGCAGGAAGGGCGAGCGGGGACAAGCCGGACTCGACCGAGCGAACGGCTCCTGCACGCACCCCGGGGATTCGCGACAGCGCATCGCAAGTGGCCCCGTCGATGCTGCCTTGCGCTTGGAGGACGCGCACCGACCCCAGATGGACACGGAAAGAGGCAGCCTCAACGCTGAGGGAACGAAGAGAGAACGCATCGGCGCAGATGATGCCTCCGACCAGGGCGGTGGCCAGGATAGTCAGCATCCCGACGCGGGCCGTCCCGCTCAGGCAGTCCCTCCACGCTTCGGACAGGAGTGCGCGCCACGAGAGTGTGCTCATTGCTGCTCCTCCTCGTCCTGGAAGTGGGCGAGGTCAATGACGGCGTCGCACTGCGCGCGAATCGACGGATCGTGCGTCGCGATCACGACGCTCACCCCGTCCTCGCGCAGCGAGCCGAGCGTGGAGGCGATGTCGCGAGCCGTGGACTGATCAAGCTGCGCGGTCGGTTCATCTACGAGGAGCAGGGTGGGGGAGCATGCGAGCCCGCGCGCGAGGAGCACACGCTGAGCCTCGCCGCCCGACAGATCCCGAAATGGTCGGGTCGCCAGATGCGCCAGATTGAAAGCGTCGAGGAGCCGGTTCGCCTCCACATCGGCCTGCGCCCGGCTCATACCGCGGGCCAGCAGGGGCAGCGCAACGTGGTCAATCAGCTGCGCGCGCGGACACCGAACGGGTTCTGGAAGACCCACGCAATGCGGGGCTTCTGCTCACCAGACGGATGGGGGACGCTGATCGTTCCCTCGGCTGGTGTCTCCCATCCCGCGATCAGCGACAGCAGTGTTGACTTGCCAGAACCGGATGGGCCGATGATGGCGGTGAGGGCACCGTCCTCGCAGCGGGCGCTCAGATGGCGAAAGAGCCACGGGGTTGCGGCGAATTTGTGCCCGACGTTGTCTAGCTCGACGGACATGAGCGTCCCTCGACGGCGGTGTCGACGGCGGAGAGCGGGGTAGCTGGCAGGACGTAGGTTCGGCCAAGCTGGGAAGAAACGATAGAGACGGGGATCGGCGTGCCGCTTGCAAAGACGCACGCGTTCGTCGCGTCTCCGATCACTGAGGCCGGTGGGACGACCGTGACGGTGATGGGAGCGGCGAGCTTCCAGGAGACGGGCAGCTGAACGGGTCCATCGCCGCTCGGGGTGGAGCGGACGAAGGCCGTGTACTCGCGGGAGGACAGGATCGTCGCCGTCAGAGTGGGGTCGGTGATGACGCCGTCAGTGGGAACGGGGTAGTCCGTGTCCCCCAGGGTGATGACGTGGTCCGCGGGATAGGCGTCCGGTGGAACGGAGAGGCGCAAGGCGTCGCGGGAGTCCTCAAGGGTGAGGAGAACCGTCTGTGTATCGACGCTGTCACCCAGGTGAACGGGGACCGACGAGGGGGTGACGGTCGGCGAGGGGATCCACAGGACGTGAGAGGCTTCGATGCGGGAGGGAACGCCACCAGCTCCGTCGTTCACGCCCATCGCCGAGGCCAGGGCCGCTCGCGTGGCGGCCGTGACCCGCTGAGATTCCGCGGGAGCCGCATATCCGAGCCGTGCAAGTTCAGCGTTCAGGGCCGCGATATCTGGTCCCGTGGCTCCGTCCACCACGTCCTGATAGAGCGGGGTGGATAGGGCTAAGGCAAGAAGGGGAAGGCCGTCGATCTCGCAGGGAATGGAACCTGACGTGATGGGAGTTCCCGGTGCTGCCTGGAGGGCCGTGATGCGCCCGGTGATGGGGGAGGTGAGTTCGTGAGGCGAGGCCGGGGGAATCGTGAGGGTGAGGGAGCGTGTATCGGTGAATTCGCGGGTGGTGACGGGGACCGTCGATGGAGCAGATGACGATGCCAGCGAGGCCGGGGTGGGCGGCGAGGCAATGAGAATACCCGCACTGACCCCACCCGCACCGGCGATGAGAGCGACAAACGCGGTGAGGGCGAGCCAGCGGCGAGAAGATACCATCTCAACTCCTGAGGGTGGTTGTGGTCATTTGCTCGGGTCATCGATGCATCGGTCCAAAATGTTGGGCCCCTGGGATGGGTCGATGAAAGGCAGCGCGCTTGAGAGAGGCGTTCCGCTCTCGCGAGCGCGTGCGAGCTCTTGGGCCGTGAAGGACGGCTCAACCGCCTTGTTGCGGATCAAACACTGCGTGTACAGCTCGTTGATATCCCGGTGATCCGGGTTGACTCGCATGTCGAACTCGAGCGCCTCGATGATCGGCTGACCGGCTTCGATGGAACAGGCGTGGACGAATTCTTCTTGCTGTTCCTCAGATACGGAGGAACCAACCGGCTGATCGGGGACGCTCAACTGGCCGCTCGGGCTGAACGATGCGCCGGTGACGCCCTTGTCTGTCAGGCAGCTCAGCACGCGCTGACGCATGTCCTGGAGTTCGGCCTCGCTGATGGAAGAGTCGGCCAGGACAGATTGGACAAACTCGTTGGACGCCCACTCATTGCGCGCCTGCTCAATGTCGGCCGCCCACGGCCCCTCCGCCGCGGGCGTGGTCTGTTGGCAGCCACACGCCGTGGCGACGATGACAAGAGCGGCAGCGACCAAACCAACGCGCGAACGGATGGAGTACGTGCCCTCCCTGGTATTTGCTCCCATGATGTTCTCCCTCGAACAGCCTCGACAATGGGTGCTTACTTCCAGAATAACGAAGAAAGTACCCGTTTTTCCGCATGACGGAGAAATGAATTGAGATGGGGATGATCAGATGACCCTCAGACGCGCCGCAGCCCCCAATCCCGGAACCCGACGCGGCGTGCGATCCTCACCGCGGCGAGCCGACCCGGAAACGGGGGCTGCAACACACGATCCATTGTGTGACGCCAAGCTCAAAAAACAGGGAGCTTTGGCTGAGAAAACCCTGGAAAAGCGCGCGGGTGGATACTCATCCACCCCGCGCGCCCCAAGCTAGCAATCAGGTGATCACTTCGATGCGAGACGAGCGCCCTCGGCAAGAGCCTCCAGCTTCGCCCACGCAATCGACGGGTAGATGCGGCCGCCCAGGCCACAGTCCGTCGACGCCATGACGCGCTCGTCGCCCACAATGTCCGCGAACTGGCGGATACGCTGCGCCACCAGCTCCGGGTGCTCCACGACGTTCGTCGAGTGCGACACCACGCCCGGGATCAGGTACTTGCCCTCAGGCAGTTCGATGTTGCGCCAGATCGTCCACTCGTGCGCGTGGCGAGCATTCGCTGCCTCAAACGTCAGGCCGTTCGCGTTGACCAGTAGGGCCAGATCCACGATGTCCTTGAACGGGATATCCGTCGTGTGTGCGGGCCGTGCCACGAACCCCAGCACACGTGGAAACGCACCAGAGACGGGTCAATGCCCTCCAGCGCGTGGTTCAGCGCGTCAATACGCACGCGCGAGAACGCGCGGTAATCCTCAACGGAGGGCTCCGGGTTCATCTGATCCCAGCCCTCCGCGATATCCGGCGCGTCAATCTGCACCGTCAGGCCCGCGTCCGTAATCCGCTTGTACTCCTCGCGCAGCACATCCGCGCACGCCCACACCACGGCCTCGTCGTCCTCGTAGAACGCGTTAGCCACACGGGCCGCCGAACCCGGCGAAATCGCCGCCACGAAACCATCCGACACGGGCTTGCCCGCCGCCTCCAGCGCGTGCTTCGTACCCGCGATATCGCGCTCCACGGCCTCGGCACCGATATAGGTCAGCTCACCCGTGATCGTCGGGAACGCGATCGGGTTGCGGTTCGCAATGTGAATACCCGAATCCGGATCCGCGTACGCGTCCGCGAAACGCTGCCAGTCGCGGCGCTCAGCGAACGACGAGAAAGACAGGCGACCGTCACGGCCAGCTGGGGGACGCACATCGAAACGCTGCACGTCCTCAAAGGACAGCCCGCCGAAACGCGAGAAGGAATACGTCCACCACGCGCCGTAATCAACCGTGTCGAGCATCGCGTGACCGTACTCGCCATCGTTGACGATATCCAGGCCAATCTCAGCCTGACGCTTCACAACGCCATCAACCTCGGCCTGCAGCACGCTGGTGAAATCAGCGTCGCTCAGCTCGCCCGCGCGGTGTGCGGCGTTCGCCTTGAGCAGCTCGGGGGTACGGGGCAGGGAACCAACATGAGTGGTGCGAATGGTCATCGCAGTCCTTTCTCTTCACTGTGCCCTCAGCCTACGTTTCGCGCGTCGAGAACGAGGAGAAATGTCCGAAGCGTGACCAATGCGATCAACCACCCATCTGGCAAGGCGCTAATTCACGCACGCGCCCCTTGCGTTTCCGTGCATTCGCGCCCGCAAGCGTCCACCCACTGACACTGCGACCCACTCACCATAGCTCCCGAAATACCGCGCGAAAACCACCCGCACCTGACCCGGCCTCGTCCATGAGACGAAACCCGCACGGAAACGCGGCGCGCACGCTCCTAGGGTGGAGTCATTACAAGGCAAAAGAAAGGCACATCATGAGTCGCCCGCTGCGCTCGGCAACATCCACCCAAGGCCGCAACATGGCCGGAGCTCGCGCCCTGTGGCGCGCCACCGGCATGACGGACGGCGACTTTGGCAAGCCGATCATCGCCATCGCCAACTCCTACACCCAGTTCGTCCCCGGCCACGTGCACCTGAAGAACATGGGCGACCTCGTCGCCGGAGCCATCGAAGCGGCCGGCGGCGTCGCCAAGGAATTCAACACGATCGCCGTCGACGACGGCATCGCCATGGGCCACGACGGCATGCTCTACTCCCTGCCCAGCCGCGACCTCATCGCCGACTGTGTCGAAACCATGGTCAATGCGCACCGCGCCGACGCCCTCGTGTGCATCTCCAACTGCGACAAGATCACCCCCGGTATGCTCCTGGCCGCCATGCGCCTGAACATCCCCACCATCTTCGTCTCCGGCGGCCCCATGGAATCCGGCGCCGCCGTCGAAGGCGTCGTCGAACACCGCCTCGACCTCATCGACGCCATGGTCATGGCCGTCGACGACTCCGTCAGCGACAACCAGCTGGCCAGCATCGAAGCCAACGCGTGCCCCACCTGCGGCTCCTGCGCCGGCATGTTCACCGCGAACTCCATGAACTGCCTCAACGAGGCCATCGGCCTGGCCCTGCCCGGCAACGGCACCACCCTGGCCACCCAGATCGAACGCAAGAAGCTCTTCACCGAGGCCGGCACGCGCATCGTCGACATGTGCCGCGCCTACTACGACAACGAGGACGACTCCGTCCTGCCTCGCTCCATCGCCACCAAGGCCGCCTTCGAGAACGCCATGAGCCTGGACGTGGCCATGGGTGGCTCCACCAACACCGTCCTGCACATCCTCGCCATCGCCAACGAGGCCGGCGTCGACTTCACGCTCGACGACATCGACGCGATCTCGCGCCGCGTGCCCTGCCTGTGCAAGGTGGCACCCAACTCCACGACCTACCACATCGAGCACGTCCACCGCGCCGGCGGCATCCCCGCCCTGCTCGGCGAGCTCGACCGCGCCGGCCTGCTCCACCGCGACGTGCACTCCGTCCACTCCGACAGCCTCTCCGACTGGCTGGACGCGTGGGACGTGCGCGGCGGGAGCGCCACCGGCGAGGCCACGCACCGCTTCCTCGCCGCCCCCGGCGGCGTGCGCACCACCCAGGCCTTCTCGACCGCCAACCTCTTCGAGTCCCTCGACACCGACTCTGTCTCCGGCTGCATCCGCTCCGTCGACCACGCCTACACGAAGGACGGCGGCCTGGCGGTCCTCTACGGCAACATCGCCGCCAACGGCGCGATCATCAAGTCCGCCGGCATCGACGAGTCCCTCTTCCACTTCGCCGGCAAGGCCTTCGTCGTCGAATCCCAGGAGGAAGCCGTCGAGGCCATCCTGTCCAAGCAAGTCAAGGAAGGCGACGTCGTCGTCATCTTGTACGAGGGCCCCAAGGGTGGCCCCGGCATGCAGGAAATGCTCTACCCGACCTCTACCTCAAGGGCCTGGGCCTGGGCAAGAAGTGCGCCCTCATCACCGACGGCCGCTTCTCCGGCGGCACGTCCGGCATCTCCATCGGTCACATCTCGCCCGAGGCCGCGGCCGGCGGAGCGATCGGCCTCGTGCGCACCGGTGACGAGATCGAAATCGACGTCAACAACCGCGTCCTGCGCGCGAACGTGAGCGACGAGGAGCTCGAGCGCCGCCGCGCCGAGAAGGGGGCCGCCCCGTGGAAGCCCTCCAAGCCTCGCGCCCGCCAGGTCTCCGACGCCCTGCGCGTCTACGGCATGCTCGCCGCCTCCGCCGACAAGGGTGGCGTGCGCGTCCTGCCCGACTGGGCGTGAGCAAAGCGCCTACAATCGTGGGCATGCATGGAGAGTACAAAGTCCCCGGAGGAAAGCTCGTCGTCGTCGACACCGACGTGGAGGAGGACCGCCTCGCGCGCGTGAGCGTGTCGGGTGACTTCTTTCTCGACCCCGACGACGCGCTCACCCGGATCACCGCGTCCCTCGAAGGGGCCCCGGCCTCGTCGAGCGCGAAGGACCTGGCCGCGCGCGTGGAGGCCGCCCTCCACGAGGGCGACACCCTCATGGGGGTGACCCCCGAGGCCGTCGGCATCGCCGTGCGCCGCGCGCTGGGCGCCGCCCTGTCGTGGGACGACATCGACTTCGACGTCATCCACGGCCCCGTCGTCGACCCGATGATCAACGTCGCCATGGACGAAACCCTCGTCGAAGACGTCGCCGCGGGGCGCCGAAAGCCCTTCATGCGCCTGTGGGAGTGGAACGGCCCCCAGGTCGTCATCGGCTCCTTCCAGTCCTACCAAAACGAAATCCAGCAGGACGGCGTGGAACGCTACGGCATCACCGTGTCCCGACGCGTCACCGGCGGCGGTGCCATGTTCATGGAACCCGGCAACTGCATCACCTACTCGCTCGTCATCCCCACCGCCCTCGTGGAGGGAATGAGCTTCGAGCAGGCCTACCCCTACCTCGATCAGTGGGTCATGGAGGTCCTCGAAAAGCTGGGCATCAAGGCCAAGTACGTGCCGCTCAACGACATCGCCTCCGAGTTCGGCAAGATAGGCGGTGCCGCGCAGAAGCGCTGGGCGAACGGCTATATGGTCCACCACGTGACCATGGCCTACGACATCGACGCCATCAAGATGAACGAAGTCCTGCGCATCGGCATGGAGAAGATCCGCGACAAGGGCACCCGCAGCGCCGTCAAGCGCGTGGACCCCATGCGCTCCCAGACCGGCCTTCCCCGCGAGGAGATCCTGCAGGTGTTCTTCGACCACTTCAAGGAGAAGTACAACGCGAGCGTCGGCACCATCACCGAGGAGGACCTCGAGGTCGCGCGCAAGCGCTGCGAGACGAAGTTCGCGCGCGAGGAGTGGGTGCACCGCATCCCCTGAGCGTCCCATATTCGTGGTTGCCCGCTTCGGCGTCGTTTCAACGAGGCCGGGGCGGGCTCTCGCGTTCCCGCGGGCGCTCGCTTAGAAGAGCTGAAGTGCGCGCACCCCGTGGATGATGAGCTCGACGCCGATGACGAGGATCAGAAAGCCCATGATGCGCACGATCGCGCCGACGCCGGTAGCTCCGAGCTTATCGATCCAGGGCGTTCCGTAGCGCAGCAGCAACGCGATGACGGCGGCTGTCACCGCGATTCCTAGGACGATGCCGACATGAAAACCGATGGCCGTATTACGGGCGGCCAGCGCGATAACCACGCCGATCGAGCCGGGCCCCGCGATGAGGGGGAGTGCCATGGGGGAGAAGGACACATCCGGCTTGGAGGTCGCGTGCTGGTCCTCCTCGCTAGTGGAGCGGCGCTTGTTTTCCAGCATCGAGAAACCCGAGTGCGCGACGACGAGGCCGCCCGCGATCTGCAGGGAGGGCAGGTCGAAGCCGAAGAAACGCATGATGAGCGAGCCGCAGACAGCAAAGGCCGTCAGGATCGCGAACACGTAGATGCCGGTTTTCCACGCCTGCGAGCGCACTGCCGCCGGATCGTCGGACGCGGTCAGGCCCGCGAAGGCGGCGAGACCTCCGATCGGGTTGGTGATCGGTGCGAGTGCCAGGATCGACGCTGACAGTCCAGCAAGAACGCTCATCATGCTGTCAATCCTAACGGGTGTGACGCGGGTGTTGATGAGTAGTCTCGTCAGAGGCGGCGGGCGCCGAAAACAGCCGTGCCCAAGCGCACGATGGTCGCCCCCTCGGCGATAGCCCACTCCAGGTCGCGGCTCATGCCCATCGACAGCGTGAGGTCAGACTCTTCGACGCCCAGGCGCGCCGCAGCCTCGTCCCTGATGCCGCGTAGCTGCGCGTACGCGGCGCGCACGTCGGCCTCGACGGGGGAGTTCAGGCCCACCGTCATGAAGCCCGCGAGCTGCAGGTGCGCCGAGGCCTCTACCGCGTCGATCAGTGCGGCGACGTCGGCGGGGGCGCAGCCGTGCTTCGTGGCCTCGCCCGAGACGTTCACCTCGACGAACACGGGGAGTGTGCCGGTCCCGCGCGCGTCGATCTTGGCGGCCAGGGCGGGGGAGTCCAGCGACTCGATCGCGTCCACGCAGGCCAGCGCGTGGTTGATCTTGTTGGACTGCAGAGGCCCGATCAGGTGGATGCGCGCGCCGGGCACCTCACGGATCGCATCCGCCGTCGCGCGCGCCTCCTGGACGCGGTTGTGGCCCAGCAGGATGGGGAGGCCCGCGTCGCTCAGGGCGGCGGCAGCGGTCCGGCACTCCTCGGGCGTGCGCGTCTTGACCGCCAGCTCCAGGTGCACCGAATCCGTGCGACCACACGCGGAGGTGGCGCGGTCGATGCGGTCGCGGGCGGCGGCGATGGCCTCGGGAATGCTCATGTGCTCATGGTACGCGCGGAGATACTTTCAGGGGTTAATCAGGGGCAACTCAGGGGGATTCGAGATGCGCGGTGTGGCAGACTAGAATGTTCACAGATCAAGGAAAGGACACGCAATGCGTACCCTGCTCAACATCATCTGGTTCTTCTTCGGAGGCCTCCCGCTCTTCCTTGGCTACCTCCTCGCGGGTGTCATCGCCTGCCTCTTCATCGTCACGATCCCCGCGGGCGTGGCCTGTTTTCGCATCGCCGGATACGTGCTGTGGCCCTTCGGCAAGCGCGTCGTCGACCAGCCCGGTGCGGGCGCCGGATCGGCCCTCATGAACATCGTGTGGTTCCTGGTTGCGGGCCTGTGGCTGGCCATCGGTCACGTGACCACCGCCGCGGCGCAGGCCGTCACCATCGTCGGCATCCCGCTGGCCATCGCCAACCTCAAGATGATCCCGATCACCTGCTTCCCCTTCGGCAAGGCCGTCATCGACGACCCCGCGGCCTCGATCCTCTGATGCGTCCTACACTGGGGTCATGGCTCGTAAACACAGCAAGGATCACGGCGGTGGCCCCACCCGCGCCATCGAGGCGCTCACGGCGGCCGGCGTTGCTTTTACCCTTCACGAGTACGAGCACGACCCGGCCGCCCGGGCATTTGGGGAAGAGACCGTCGAGAAGCTGGGCATCGACCCCACCCAGGCTTTCAAGACGCTCATGGTGCGCCCTGGGTTTCCCACCGGCGAGTTCGTCGTCGGCTGCGTGCCCGCGCTGGCACACCCTGTCCATGAAACTGATCGCCAAGGCCGCAGGTGCCAAGAGCGCCGCCATGGCTGACCCGGCCGTCGCACAGCGCCGCACCGGCTACGTCGTGGGCGGCATCAGCCCGCTCGGGCAGACCACTGCGCACCGGCTGTTCATCGACTCGGCGTGCCTGGATCACGAGACCATGATCGTCTCGGGCGGGCGCCGAGGCCTCAGCGTCGAATTGAGCCCCCTTGACCTCGTCGAGCTGACGGATGCTGAGGTCACGGACCTCGCCCAGGTCTGACCCGGCCTCGTCCTGTTTCTGTCTTCATCGCAGACGCCGATACTCCCGCGCCCCCAAAATTTCGCACGTAATTCCCCGGCCGTTCCTTCAGTCTTTGAAGGAGAGGTGTTGAAATCATGCGGTTTCTGATCTCTCAGCGCCGATCCGAATAACGAATTACGTGCGAGATTGGGAAGCGAACAATCGCCGGTGGTCACCCGGCGACCGGGTCGTGGGATACTTGCGCCCTTACTGTGACTGAGTTTTCCCGCTGTGACATCATCGGGAGTGATGACTATGACTGAACTGAGCCGCCGCGGGTGCGCCGCCTACTGGGTGGTCGCTGCCCTTGCGTGGGCGGGAGTGGCCGCCACTCTTATTATCACGGCCTTTGATGGCTACGCTGCGCCGACCTACGTCGAGGAGGGCCTCTTCGCGGGTGCCCCCACGGCTGGGCGGGCGCGCCCGAGCGCCCTCATCAATTGCCCTGTCCTACTTCACCGAGCTGTCCAACATTATGGTCGCGATCATCTCGACCGTCCTCGCGCGCCGAGGCCGTGTCGGGGCGTGGGGGAGGGCGACGCACCTGTGCGCGCTCATGATGATCACGGTGACCGCGATCGTCTACGCGACGCTCATCGGCCCCTACGAGGTCCTCTCTGGCTTCGCTCTCGTCACTAACCCGCTGCAGCACATCGTCGTCCCCGCCGCCTTCGTGGGCACGGCCGCGCTCGCGGGACCGCGCGGCGGCATCACGTGGGCGACGCTGGGGCGCGCCCTGCTGATCCCGGTCGCGTGGGTGGCGTACACGCTCGTGCGAGGCACCTTCACACACCAGTACCCCTACGGCTTCGTGAACGTGTGGCGCATCGGCTACGCGCAGGTTGCGATCAACATCGTGGCGATCCTGATCGGCGCCCTGCTTTTCATGGCCCTCTTCGCGGGCGCTGACTGGCTGATTCGCAAGGCGTCCCGGCGCTGACGGTCTGTGTGTCTCTCTCGGACACAGTCCCGTGTGGGGTTGCTAGAGTGAGGCAATGAGCAGCGAACCCGGGCTTGTTCCTGAACTTACCGTCACCGATTACGAGGCATCGCGCCGTTTTTGGTGCGACCTCGTTGGCTTCTCTCCGAGATACGAGCGTCCCGAAGAGGGATTTGGGTACCTCGTCCAGGGTAACGCGCACCTGATGCTCGACCAGATCAACCAAGGCAGGACATGGGCGACCGGCACGCTTGAGGTCCCACTCGGTCGCGGGATCAACCTCGAGATCCAGGTTGCATCTCTGGACGCCGCGTGGGAGCGCCTCACGCAGGCGCAGTGGCCGATCTTTGTCGAACCCGAAGAGAAGTGGTACCGGGCGGGCGACGTGGAGATCGGCGTCCGGCAGTTCCTCATCCAGGACCCCGACGGATATCTTGTGCGCCTCCAGGAGGAGATCGGAGAGCGGCCAGTGAAGGCGTATCCGGATCGATCGAGGGAGGTACGCAGCAGCGTCTGACGGCTGCTGTTTCGCCCACCCGGCGAAGGAGGGGTGACGAACCCTACCGCGGCCCGACCGTGATCGTCGCCAGGGCGACGCGGTTCGCTCGTCCGAGGCGGGCACGTCCACGAGGGCGACGATGCGCCAGTCCATGTCCTCCTCCGGGTCGAACAGGGTCTGCGTGGCCAGCCAGAAGGTGCCGGGCGCAGCCTGGTCGACCGCGTCCGCGATCGCCTCGATGCGCGCCACCTGGGCGCGCTCGAAATCGGAAGAAACCACAGCGGGAGCCAGCTCGAGCACCTCCTCGCGGGTCGGGGCCTCGTTCAAGGAGCACAGCGACAGGGCGCGTGCCCGCTGGTCGATGCCGATCCACTCGTGCTCCGCCCAGTAGCGCTCGAGCACCGCATCCCACTCGTCCTCGCCCCACGGGGACACCACCGGGGTGCGCGAGGCCTCGTCCAGTCGCGCCAAGGCCTCGACGTTGTCGCGGCTCATCGCCTCCACGCGCTCGAACAGTGCGCCGCGGATCGCCGTGCGGAACGCGTGACGGTTCGCGCTGAAGGGAACGGTCCCGTCCTCCCGCGCGCCAAACGCCAGCTCCGCGCCCTCCGTGCCGTCGCCCTCGGACGCGGGGGAGAGGGCCTGGCCCGTGGACATGGCCTCCCACTCGTCCAGCAGCGAGGAGTCGACCGCGCGGATCAGCGCCGACAGCCAGGCGATGATCGAACGCAGCTCGTCCGTCATCAGCTCGTCCGGCACGATCTGGCGCAGCGCCCGGTACGCGTCCGTCAGGTAGCGCAGCACGATGCCCTCGGAGCGGCCCACGTCGTAACGGCCCACGATCCCCGTGAAGGTCAGCGCGTTTTCGATCATCTCGCGCACGACCGACTTCGGGGAAATTTCCTGATCCTCGATCCACGGGTTCGCGTGCAGGTATACCGCGAACGCGTCCCCCAGCAGATCGGCTAGCGGGCGCGGCCACGTCACCTCCTCGAGGGCGGCCATGCGCTCGTCGTACTCCATGCCCTGCGCTTTCATCGCGGCCACGGCCTCGGCCCGCGCCGCCTTCTCCTGCGCGAACAGGAGCGGACGCGGATCCTCTAGGACCGACTCGATGACCGAGACGACGTCCAGGGCAAAGGTTGGGGACTGCGGATCCAACAGTTCGAGGGCCGCCAGCGCGAAGGGGGAGAGCGGCTGGTTGAGCGCGAAGTCATCCGGCAGGTCGGTGGCCGCACGCAGGCGAGGCTCACCCGACGCCGAGGCCTCGGCTGAAGACACGTGCTCGACGACGCCCGCCTGCTTCATCGACGTGTAGATCTCACCCAGGCGGCGCAGGTGCGGGTTGCGATCCGTGGGCGGATCGTCGTTGTTGCGCGCCAGCCACACGAGGTGCTCGCCCGGGTCGCGCCCGGCCGCGGGCGCTCCGGCCAGCACGTTGAGGACCATCGCGTGCGTCATCTCGAAACGGCTCGTGAGCTGCTCGGGAGCCGCGTCCACGAGGCGCTCGAACGTCGAGCGCGTCCACGAGATCTCGCCCTCGCCCGGGCCCTTGCGCTTCTTCGCGGACTTCTTCGCGGCTCGCTTGGCCTCGCGCGCGTCGCGGGCTGCCTCCTGCGCGGCGCTCAGGCGTGCGCGCTCACGGGCGGCGTCGACCTCGTGCTCGGGGGCCAGGACGCGCACGAAACCGACCGTGTCGAAGCCGGCGCGGCCCGCGCGGCCCGCGATCTGGTGGAACTCGCGCGCGCTCACGTGGCGCATGCGGCGCCCGTCGTACTTCACGAGCGACGTCATCAGCACCGTACGAATCGGCACGTTGATGCCCACGCCCAGGGTGTCCGTGCCGCACACGATCGGCAGCAGGCCCGCCTGGGTGAGGCGCTCGACGAGGCGGCGGTAGCGCGGCAGCATGCCCGCGTGATGCACGCCGATGCCCTGCGCGAGCAGCGACTTGAGGGTCTGCCCGAAGCCCTTCGCAAACGACACACCCGCCAGCTGCGCGGCGATCGCCTTCTTCTGCTCGGGCGAAATCAGCGACGAACGGTCGAAAGACTGCGCGGTCGCGACCGCGTCGCGCTGGGAGAAGTGCACGATGTAGACGGGCCAGCGGCCCTCGCCCAGCAGCCGCTCGACCGTGTCGGGCAGGCGGTCCACGACGTACTCAAACTCGAGAGGGACCGGGCGCTGAGCGTCGTCGATGAGGGACACGTCGCGACCGGTGCGTTCCTTCCACGAGCGCTCGAAACGCGTCGTGTCGCCCAGCGTCGCGCTCATCGCGACCACCTGCGGGGTCCTCAGTTCCAGGAGCGGCACCTGCCAGGCCCAGCCGCGCTGGCGGTCCCCGTAGAAGTGGAACTCGTCCATGACGATCATGTCCGCGTCCAGCGTCGGCCCCTCGCGAAGCGACTGATTGGCCAGGATCTCGGCCGTGCAGCAGATGATGGGCGCGTCGGCGTTGAGGGACACGTCGCCGGTCACCATGCCGACGTTGTCCGCGCCGAACAGGGACACGAGGTCAAAGAACTTCTCCGAGACCAGGGCCTTGAGCGGAGCCGTGTAGTAGGAGCGGCCCCCGCGGGCCATCGACGTGAAGTGCGCGGCGAGCGCGATCATCGACTTGCCCGATCCCGTGGGGGTCGCAGCGATGACGTGGTTGCCCGCCAGGATCTCCACCAGGGCCTCCTCCTGGTGGGGGTAGAGCGGGCGCCCGGTACCCTGCGCCCAAGACGTGAACGCCTCGTACAGGGCATCGTCGTCGCCCAGGCGGCCCTCGTCCTCCAGGTCGTCCAGGATCTCGTTCAAAGTCGCGCTCATGCCCCCATTGTCCCAGAGTGCGCCCACGTCTGCGTCCCGCGCCGCCGGGCGCTTCCCGCAGCTCATCGACGAGGCCGGGGCGCCCCATCCGGAAACAGCGAGCCCGTGCGCGTGGCGAGACGTCGCCTGCTGGGCGCGCAGGCCTGTGGCAAGATGAACGGGTCCCATGACAACGCGCGGGTGCGGCCCGCGAAGCGCGCGAGGCCCCGCGACCCATCCACGGCCTCGCCCATTGACACCCCGGGAGGCTCCTGTGGAACACATTGCCCAGATCGAGCAGCACATCGCTGACTGGATCACGATGCACCTGACGATCTTTATCCTGATCGGCGTGGGCCTGGTCCTCACGGTCGTCTCCCGCGGCGTGCAGCTGCGCCTGTTCCCGGAGATGGTGCGCACGGTCCTCGGCTCACGAAAGGGCGCCGACGGCGGCATCTCCTCTTTCCAGGCCTTCGCGATCTCGCTGGCCGCCCGCGTGGGCATCGGCAACGTCTTCGGCGTGGCCGCGGCCCTCCTCATGGGCGGTCCCGGCGCGATCTTCTGGATGTGGGTCGTGGCCCTGGTCGGCATGGCGACCGCGTTCTTCGAGGCGACGCTGGCCCAGATCTTCAAGGTCAAGCACTCCGACGGTTCCTTCCGCGGAGGCCCGGCCTACTACATCAAGCGCGGCATGAAGAACCGCGTCCTGGCCAACGTCTTCGCCGTCATCACCGTTATCACCTGCGGCGTCGTCATCACCTCCGTGCAATCCAACGCCATCGCGGGCACGCTCACCAGCGCCTTCGGTGAGGCCGCCAAGCAGCCCCTGCCTGGAGCGGGCGGTTTCTCGGCCGCGCAGCTCACCGTCGCGGGCCTCATCTTCGTCTTCTCCGCGATGGTCATCTTCGGCGGTATCCGCACCGTCGCACGCGTCACCGAGTGGATGGCCCCGATCATGGCGACCGTCTACGTCATCATGGTCGCCATCGTCTGCCTCATGAACATCACGCAGTTCGGCACCGTGCTCGGCCAGATCTTCACCTCAGCCTTCTCCATGGACGCCACCGTCGGCGGCCTGGGCGGCGGCATCATCGCCGCGATGATCAACGGCACCAAGCGCGGCCTCTTCTCCAACGAGGCCGGCCAGGGCACCGCTCCCAACGCCGCCGCGACCGCGACCGTGTCCCACCCGGTGCGCCAGGGCCTCATCCAGTCCCTGGGCGTCTTCATCGACACGATCGTCGTGTGCACGGCGACCGCCTTCGTCATCCTCATTGCGGGCGAGAAGGTGTGGGGCGGCGCGGACGTGAACCCCTCGAACCTGACGACCCTGGCCGTCGCCCACGAGCTGGGCGCCTGGACGATCGTGCCCATGGCGATCCTGATCTTCGTCCTGGCCTACTCCTCGATCATCGCCGCCTACGTCTACTCCGACACGAACATGTCCTTCGTCTTCGGCGACGCCCGCTGGGCGAGCTGGACCGTGCGCGTCGTGTGCGTGGCCTCGGCGACGATCGGTGCCCTGCTGACCCTGGACGTCGTGTGGAACGCCGTCGACATCGCGATGGCGGTCATGACGATCACGAACCTGGTGGCCCTGGTCTTCCTGGCCCGCTGGGTGCTGGGTGCGCTACGCGATTACGAGGCGCAGCGTCGAAACGGCATTGCCGACCCCGTCTTCGTGGGCGAGAAGAACCCGCTGCTGCCCGGCAACGTTCCCGGCAGCGTGTGGAAGCGCCCCAAGCAGAAGAAGAAGTAACACCTGCCGATCACCTTGCCGGGTGCGCCGGGCACATCTTGTGCCTCGCGCACCCGGCGTCGTGCATGTCGGCGCTGCTCGGCGCGGCGCGCGTGCGGCTGCGTTAGCTACGGGCATGAGAATCGCACGTTTTTCCGATGGTACGAACCCGGTGTACGGCGCCCTTGAAGAGGGCTCGACGAGGATCGTGGGGCTCAAGGGCGACCCGCTGTTCTCGCCCGTGGAGCCCTCCGGCCAGATCTACGAGCTGGACGAGGTGCGCCTGCTCTCCCCGGTGATCCCGCGTTCGAAGGTCGTGGGCATCGGCGACAACTACTCGGACACCCCGATTCCGGCCGACGAGCGCCCCGAGCCTCCGATCTTCCTCAAGGCCAACACCTCGGTCGTGGGCCCCGACGACCCGATCGCGATCCCAACCTGGTCGAACGCGGTAGCCTTCGAGGGCGAGCTCGCGATCGTCATCAAGTCCCTGGCGAAGGACGTGAGCGTCGAGGAAGCGCCGCAGATGATCCTCGGCTACACGATCGCCAACGATGCCACCGCCCGCGACGTGATGACGGGCGGCCCCTGGTCGCGCGGCAAGTCTTTCGACTCGGCGTGCCCGCTGGGTCCGTGGATCACGGTCGACCCCGCCCTTGACGTCACTCACCTGGCGATCCGCTCCTACCGCAACGGTGAGATCGCTCAGGATTCCTCGACCGCGCACATGATCTGGAATCCGTTCGAGCTGGTGTCCTACGTGTCTCACCAGATGACGCTGTTGCCCGGCGACGTGATCGCCACGGGCGCGCCCGCGGGTGCGCAGGTCGTTCAGGCTGGCGACCGCGTGGAGATCGAGATTGAGGGCATCGGCACTCTGACGAATCCCGTCGTCCGCGCCTGATAGTGTGACCTGTGTGATAGGATTACGTCGTTCTGACAATATCTCCGTCGCATAGGAGCACACCGTGAGCGAACCCCAGTCAACGGGCGCGCTGGCCGTCGAAATGGCCGGTCTGGACGTCATCCCCGAATCCGATCGAAAAGGAAACCCTCTGACCTGTTCATGCCGTGGTTCGCGGCGAACATCTCGGTCCTGGGTATCTCGTGGGGCTCGTGGGTCCTCGGATTCGGGCTTCTCCCTCGCCCAGGCGGTCGTCGTGTCCGTCGTTGGTGTGGCCCTGTCCTTCCTGGTCTGCGGCCTCATCGCCATCGCCGGTAAGCGCGGCTCCGCCCCGACGCTGGTCCTGTCGCGCGCGGCCTTCGGCTTCAACGGCAACCGCATTTCGGCGGCGATCTCGTGGATCCTGACGGTGGGCTGGGAGACCTTCCTGGCGATCATGGCCGTCCAGGCCACGGCCACGGTCATGGGGGCGCTCGGCTTCACGAACCACGTCGTCGCCCAGATCATCGCGCTGATTCTCGTTGTCGTGCTGGCGGCGGGTTCGGGCATCCTCGGCTTCGAGGCGATCATGAAGGTCCAGACGTGGATCACCTGGGCCACCGCGGCCCTGACGATCGTCTACCTGGTCCTGGTCGCCCCGACGATCGACTTCGCGGTCCTCTCCTCGCGTCCCTCGGCGCCCCTGACCGCGGTGCTCGGCGCGGGCTGCATGCTCCTCGTGGGCTTCGGCTTCGGCTGGATTAATGCGGCCGCCGACTACTCGCGCTACCTGCCGCGCGCGGCCTCGACGAAGGGCGTGGTCGGTTGGACGACGGTGGGTGCGGCGCTGCCCACGGTCATCCTCGTCTTCTTCGGCATCCTCCTGGTCGGCTCGGCCGACGAGTCCCTCTCCGAGGCGATCGGTAATGATCCGATCGGCGCGCTCACCACGTTGCTGCCCACCTGGTTCCTCATCCCCTTCGCCCTGGTCGCGATCCTGGGCCTCATCGGCGGCATCGTCATGGATATCTACTCGTCGGGCCTGTCGCTCCTGGCCACGGGTGTGCCCGTCTCTCGCCCGGTCGCCACCGCGATTGACGGCACGATCATGACGGTCGGAACGATTGTCGTCGTGTTCTTCGCGGACTCCTTCCTGACCCCCTTCACGGCGTTCCTGACGACCCTCGGCGTTGTCATCGCCGCGTGGGGTGGCGTCATGCTGGCGGACATCGCGCTGCGCCGCAAGGACTACGACGAGCCCTCGCTCTTCACCCCCTCGGGCCGTTACGGCTCGGTGAACTGGGGTGCGGTCGCCTCCCTGATCGTCGGCTCGCTGGTGGGCTGGGGCCTGGTCGTGAACGCGAGCGCCTCCTGGCTGTCCTGGCAGGGCTACCTCCTCGGCCCCCTGGGTGGTCGCGAGGGTGACTGGGCGGGCGCCAACATCGGCATCCTCCTGGCAATGGTCGTCGGCTTCGTCGGCTACTGGGCGACCAGTGCGGGCCGCGTGCGCGAGCAGGAGAAGCTGGCTTCGCGCACCTACGCGCAGAGCGCGGACGAGGACGCACAGTGAGCGTCGACCCGCGTTTTCCCCAGGCTCTCCTCGACGACGAGGCCGTGGCCGGCGCCCGGGTCCTCACCGCTCTCGCGGGGCGTCCGGATGCGCTCGTCGTGCTCGGCTCCGGCTTGGCCGAGGCTCTCGACGAGGCCTGGGGCGCCCCCGCGGCCACCGTGTCACTGGGAGACATCCCCGGTGTTGCCGCGCCGGTCGCGGATGGGCATGGCGGCGAGCTGCGCGCGTATGAGACGCACGGGGGAGTGGTCCTCGTGGCCACGGGCCGCACCCACCTCTACGAGGGGTTGGGCACCCACCCCGTCACGGCCCTGGCCCGCGCCGCCGTGGCGGCGGGGATTACTCGCGCGGTCCTCACGAACGCGAATGGCTGCCTGAGGCCCTGGAACCTGGGCGACGTCATGGCGATCACGGACCACGTGAACCTCAGTGGTGCCTCGCCCTTTGACGGGCCGCTGTTCCTGGATGTGTCGGCCGTGTGGGATGCCCGGATGACGCAGGCGCTGCGCGGCGTGTGCCAGCGCGAGGGAACTTACGCGATCCTGCGCGGCCCCGAGTACCAGACGATGGCCGAGACCCGCATCCTCGCGGGCCTGGGCGTGGATTGCGTGGGCATGTCGACCGTCATGGAGGCCATCACCCTGCACGCTCTGGGCGTGCGCGTTACCGGCATGTCGGTCGTTTCCGACCTGTCGTTCGCCGACGCCCCGACGGAGCCGAGCGCCGTCGTCGAGGCGGCCTCGGCGGCGCGCCAGACCGTGGTCGCCGGCATCGAGGCGGCCCTGGGCACCTGAGCGCAGAATTTGACACAGGCGAGGCCGTGGCCGGGAGGTGGATGTCCACCGTTTCCGGCCACGGCCTCGTCTCGCGTGAGAAAAGATCAGAGTAGGCCGAGCACCCGCTCCACAATCCGCGAAGCCACGTCGGGGGCGCACGCCAGGTTGATGCGCGCCCACGAAGCGTAGTCGGCGCCCAGGGTGCGGCCCTCGTTGGCGGCGATGCGGGCGCGCTCGCGCAGCGTCGCGGCGGGGGAGAGGGAGCCCAGGTCCACGCCCTCGAAGCCCCACCAGGTCAGGTACGTGCCCTCGGGGCGCACGAAGTCGATCGGTGTATCCGCGAGAGTGCGCTCCACCAGGTCGACGTTCGAGCGGATCAGGTCCTTGACCTCGCGCTGCCAGGCCTCGCCGCGCTCGTAGGCGGCGATCGCGCCGAGGGTGCCGATGACGTTGGCGTCGTGGCGCACGTCCGCGGCGAACACGTCCCAGCGCTCGCGCAGTGCCTCGTCGGGCAGATCACCTGCGCGGAGGGAAGCCCCGCGATGTTCCAGCCCTTCGACGCGGCGGTCGCCGTCACCGTGTGGGCGGCGAACGAGGGTCCGAGCGACGCGTAGGAGACGAAAGGAATCGACTCATCCAACACGAGGGAGGAGTGGATCTCGTCGGAGAACACGAGGGCGTCGTAGTCGGAGACCACGTCGTGCAGGGCGCGCAGCTCGTCCTCACGCAGGACGCGGCCGACCGGGTTCCACGGGTTGCACAGGATGACGAGGCCGGCCCCGGCCTCGAGCCCGGCGCGGATCCCCTCCAGGTCGAGCGCCCAGCCGTGTCCGAGCGCGCGCGTGCCGCGCAGTGAGGGCACCTCGATGACGGGGTGGTCGAACTTGCCCGGGATCGTCAGGAACGGCATGTAGGCGGGGGTGGGCACGATGATCGGCGCGCCCGGGCGCACCAGGTGAGCAATCGTCGCCTCGAGCGCGGGCAGGACCGAGGCCACGAGGCGCACCTGGGAGGCATCCACGTCCCAGCCAAAACGCCGCTTCTGGAACTCGGCGGTCGCACCCGCGATGCGCGGCTCCAGCCAGGTCGGCTGGTAGCCGAGCAGGCCGTCGTCGATCGCGCCCTTCATCGCGTCGGCGACCTCCGGGGCCGTCCCGAAGTCCATTTCCGCCACCCACGCGCCGATCGTCGGCTCACCGGCCGCGGTCGTGATGCCGGTCCACTTTAGGGAGCCGGTGCGGTAGAGGTGGGAGTCGGAAAAGAGACGAACGGACACGGTGTCCTCCTGGGTGAGTCGATGGATGCGGCGCGGGCCGATCCCGGTGATGCACTCAGCGTATCCGTGCCACCGGCGCGCGTCGCAGCGCGCCCACCCATCAAGCAAATGCAACAGCCACCGCTGGAGTAGGATGGAGGAATCATGAGTGAAACAACTGCCACCGGTGCCGACGTTCGCGTCCGCTTCTGCCCCTCGCCCACAGGAACCCCTCACGTCGGAATGGTCCGTACGTGCCTGTTCAACTGGGCCTACGCCCGCCACACGGGAGGAACCTTCGTCTTCCGCATCGAAGACACGGATGCCGCCCGCGACTCCCAGGAGTCCTTCGACCAGATCATCGAGTCCCTGCGGTGGCTGGGCCTCGACTGGGACGAGGGCATCGGTAAGGGAGGCCCGCACGGCCCCTACCGCCAGAGCGAGCGCATGGACATCTACCGTGATGTGGCCGCGCGCCTGCTTGAGGCCGGCTACGCCTACGAGTCCTACTCGACGCCCGAGGAGATCGAGGAGCGCCACCGCGCCAAGGGCGAGGACCCCAAGCTCGGCTACGACGGCTTCGACCGCAACCTGACGGACGAGCAGATCGCCGCCTACCGCGCCGAGGGCCGAGCGCCCGTCCTGCGCCTGCGCATGCCCGACGAGGACATCACGTTCACGGACCTGATCCGCGGCGAGATCACCTTCAAGGCCGGCTCGGTTCCGGACTATGTCATCGTGCGCGCCAACGGACACCCGCTCTACACGCTGGTGAACCCGATCGACGACGCGCTCATGGAGATCACCCACGTGCTGCGTGGCGAGGACCTGCTCTCCTCGACGCCTCGCCAGATCGTCCTGTACCGCGCGCTCGAGGCCATCGGCGTCGCCAAGTTCATGCCGCGCTTCGGCCACCTGCCCTACGTCATGGGCGAGGGTAATAAGAAGCTCTCCAAGCGCGACCCCGAGTCGAACCTTTTGCTGCACAAGGCCGCCGGCATGATTCCTGAGGGTCTCAACAACTACCTGGCCCTCCTGGGTTGGTCGATCGCCCCGGACCGTGACATTTTCTCCATGGAGGAGATGGCGCGCGCCTTCGATATCTCGGACGTGAACCCGAACCCGGCGCGCTTTGACCAGAAGAAGGCCATCGCGATTAATGCCGAGCACATTCGTCTGCTGGACGGCGAGGACTTCCGCAACCGTCTGGTGCCCTTCCTGCACCGCGATGGGGTTGTCTCGGCCGATTCCTTTGAGGCGCTGACCGATCGTGAGCGCGAGATTCTCACCGAGGCCGCCCCGCTCGTCCAGACGCGCATCCAGTTGCTCGGCGAGGCCACGGGCATGCTCGGCTTCCTCTTCGCCGCCGACGATGCCCTGGAGATGGATGAGAAGGCCGTCTCTAAGCTCAAGGACAACGCCGCGGATGTCCTGGACGCCGCCATCGAGACCGTCGAGGGCCTCACCGAGTTCACGACCGCCTCCCTCGAGGAGTCGCTGCGCGCACGCATCGTCGACGAGATGGGCGTGAAGCCCCGCCTGGCCTTTGGCCCGCTGCGCGTCGCCGTGACCGGACGCCAGGTCTCCCCGCCGCTGTTCGAGTCCATGGAGATCCTGGGGCGCGATTCCTCGCTGGCCCGCCTGCGCGCCCTGCGCGCCTCCCTGGCCTGATCGCTGCGACCAGCCCCGGCCTCGTCCCCTTCATGTCGGACGAGGCCGGGGCTTCGTCGCGCCCGGAGGCATCCCGTTGTGGGGGAGAGGTGATGGGTGATCGGGACCACTGGCCTTCGATTTGGCATGAAGGCGTTGGTCCGCTACAGTTATCTCCTGTCGCCAGCGACGTGAAAACGAAGCGGGTGATACCCAATGGGGTATGGTGTAATTGGCAACACAGCTGATTCTGGTTCAGCCATTCTAGGTTCGAGTCCTGGTACCCCAGCGATCTGAAACGTAAGTTTCAGTCAAGCCCCCATCGTCTAGCGGCCTAGGACGACGCCCTCTCACGGCGTTAACACCGGTTCAAATCCGGTTGGGGGTACGGATTCATAACTGAATCGAGGCCCCCATCGTCTAGCGGCCTAGGACGACGCCCTCTCACGGCGTTAACACCGGTTCAAATCCGGTTGGGGGTACCAGTAACCTCGTCACCTTCGCGGTGGCGAGGTTTTTTGTTAACCACGTGGTCCGCATTTTCTCTTGTGCTTTGCAGAAAACTTTCGGAACCGTTGCAGTGTGTCTAACCTAGGAGCAGCCCCACGGGAGGGGACCGCTTTTAGACGAGGGAGTCTGTCGTGACATACCGACTCAATAGGACATTTCTGCGCCGAACGCTCAGCGTTGGCGCAGCTATTGCGTTGACGGGGGGTGTGCTCCCAGCCGCGTGGGCCGAGCCTGGGACGGAAACGTCAAACCAGGGAGGCGATGTGAACACTGCCGAGGTGGGGGCTACCGGAGCCGCCGATGACGTGCTAGTGACAATCCCCGGTAGCCACAATATGGCAATGGGATGCGACGCGGACTGGGCCCCCAGCTGCGACAAGGCTGCACTCACGCGCGACGCGACGGGCGTGTACAGCGCGACGTTCACGCTTCCGGCCGGCGACTACCAGTACAAGGTCGCCGAGGGCGGCTCGTGGGACACGTCCTTTGGCGCCGGGGGCGCTGCGGGGGGAGCGAACATCTCCTACACTCTGACCGAAACAACGCCCGTCACCTTCTTCTACAACCGCGCGACGCACCGCGTGTGGAACACCGCCACCGACCAGATGGTGACGCTGCCGGGTTCCTTCCAGAAAGCGCTGGGCTGCACGGATAACTGGAAGCCCGAATGCCTGGCACCCCTCATGGAGCCGGTGGGAAATGGCACGTACACCTACTCCACCACCGCTTTGCCTGAGGGCGAGTACGAGTTCAAGGTTGCTATCGGCGGGTCTGACAACGAGAATTACGGTCAAGATGGTGCCGTCGGCGGTGCCAACTACCAGTTTGCAACGAAAGCGAACAAGCTCGTGACCTTCACCTACGATTCAGCGACGCATAAGGTTGCCATTGCGAGCGCTGACGCTCCGGTCGCTGGCAATGGTGAGCAGCGCGCCTACTGGGTGACCTCGAACATTCTCGCGTGGCCGACGTCCCTTCTGCCCGAAGGCGTCACGCGGGCACAGGTGCTGGACGGCTCCGCGAAGCTGTCCTACGAACTGGTGACCGCTCCCGAGGGCGGCGCAGGTCTGTCGGACGGTGCCGTCACTGGTGCCACGACGACCGCCCTGACCGTTGCGGGTGACCTGCCCGCCGAGGTGACGACGGCTCACCCGAACCTCAACGGCTACATCGCTCTGAAGGCTTCGCTCGACGAGGCCGGGGCGCGCGAGGCCCTCACCGGCCAGATTGCGGTCGCTCAGAAGTCGGGGGAGAGCGTCAACGCCTTCACCGGCGTGCAGATCGCGCCCGTTCTCGACTCCCTGTATGCGGCCAAGGCAACCCAGGCCTCGTACGGCGTGGGCTGGAATGAGGCTGGTAACCCGACGTTCGCGCTGTGGGCTCCCACCGCTAAGAACGTGACCCTGGTGTCGTGGAACACCTCCACCCCGCGCGGCTCCGACGCCGACGTGCCGGGTGATGGCATGCGCACCGCCGCCGTGCGCGGCGAGGACGGCCGCTGGAGCGTGGACAACGCCGCCGGCGAGATCCACGAGGGTGCCCAGTACCTGTGGGAGGTCAACGTCTACGTGCCCGAGACGGGCAAGGTCGAGACGAACCTCGTGACCGACCCCTACTCGGTGGCCCTGACCGTGGACTCCACGCGCTCCGTCGCCGTCAACATGGACAACCCGTCGATTGCCCCGGCGGTGTGGACGGATTCGAAGGCTCCGGTTATCGAGGACGACGCCCAGCGCTCCATCTACGAGCTGCACGTGCGTGACTTCTCCGCTGCGGACACGTCGGTTCCCGAGGACATGCGCGGCACCTACATGGCCTTCACGCAGTTCCAGTCCAACGGCATGCGCCACCTCGCCGAGCTGTCGAGCGCCGGAATGAACACGGTGCACCTGCTGCCGACCTTCGACATCGCGACCATTCCTGAGAAGCGCGCGGATCAGAAGACGCCGGCGATTCCCGAGGATGCTGGCCCGGCGTCCGAGGAGCAGCAGGCTGCGGTCACGGCCGTTGCCGACCAGGACGCCTACAACTGGGGCTACGACCCGCTGCACTGGATGGCCCCCGAGGGCTCCTACGCGACCTCGTCTCACCAGAACGGCGGCGCGCGCGTGCGCGAATTCCGCTCCATGGTGGGTGGTCTGCACTCGATTGGCATGCAGGTCGTCCTGGATCAGGTCTACAACCACACGCCTGCAGCCGGCCAGTCCGCATACTCCGTGCTCGACCGCGTCGTGCCCGGCTACTATCAGCGCCTGAACGCCACGGGTGGTGTCGAGACCTCGACGTGCTGCTCCAACGTCGCGACCGAAAACGCGATGAGCGAGCACCTCATGATCGACTCGATGATCCACTGGGCGAAGTACTACCACGTCGACGGCTTCCGCTTCGACCTCATGGGCCACCACCCGGCCGAGGAGATGAAGCGCGCGAAGGCTGCTCTGGCGTCCCTCACCTTGGAGAAGGACGGCGTGGACGGCTCGCGCCTGTACATCTACGGTGAGGGCTGGAACTTCGGTGAGGTCGCGAACAATGCGCTGTTCACCCAGGCCACGCAGGGCCAGCTGGACGGCACCGGCATCGGCGCGTTTAACGACCGCCTGCGCGACGCCGTGCACGGTGGCGGCCCCTTCGATGAGGATCACCGCGTCATGCAGGGCTTCGGCTCGGGTGCTTTCTCGGACCTCAACGGTCTGGACACCCGCTCCGAGGCGGATCGCCGCGCCGATTATCTGCACCGCGTGGACCTGGTGAAGCTGGGCCTGGCGGGCAACCTGAAGGACTACACGCTCACCACCTACGACGGCAAGACCGTGTCGGGCGCGCAGCTGGACTACAACGGCCAGGGTGCCGGGTTCGCCTCCCAGCCCGCCGAGAACGTCAACTACGTGGATGCCCACGATAACGAGACGCTCTTCGACCTGATCACCTACAAGATGCCGGCGGATGCTCCGATGGATCACCGCGTGCGCATGTCGCTGATCAGTCAGGCCTCCGTGGCGCTGTCTCAGTCGCCCTCCTTCTGGGCCTCGGGCACGGAGATGCTGCGTTCGAAGTCCCTGGACCGCGACTCCTACAACTCGGGTGATTACTACAACGCGATCGATTGGTCTATGCGCGACAACGGTTTCGGCCATGGCCTGCCCGTGAAGTCCAAGAATGGCGCTGCCTGGGACCACATGCGTCCGCTGCTGGAGAACCCGAATCTGAAGCCGACCTCGGAGCAGATCGACGCCTCCTCGGAAATCGCGATGGATTTCCTGCGCGTGCGTTCGTCCTCGCGTCTGTTCACGCTGGGCAGCGCGGATCTGATCCGTTCTAAGGTGACCTTCCCGAACTCGGGTGCGGGTGCCGTGGACGGCACGATTGTCATGCTCATCAACGACGAGGCCGGGGCCGGCAGCGACGTTGACGCGAAGCTCGACGGCGCTCTCGTCGTCTTCAACGCGAGCGGCGAGTCCGTGACCACCGCGGTCGAGGGCCTGTCGGGTCGCGTTTTCAAGCTGCACGAGGCACAGGCGAACGGCTCGGACGAGACCGTCAAGGGCGCGTCCTTCGACGCGAAGACGGGCTCCGTCACGGTCCCGGCTCGCACGGTTGCCGTCTTCACGCAGGCTGCGGGAGATCGCATCGATCCCACCGTCACTCCGGAGCCGGATCCGGCTGCCGCGCAGTGGGTTGCTTCCGGTGATGGCCGCTGGTGGCTGCGCTACCCGGACGGGAGCTACCCCGCAAACGAGCGCGTTGTGCGTGACGGCGTCACCTACTCCTTCGATGCGAACGGTTGGATGAAGACCGGTTGGCAGGTCGAGGATGGCGCGTGGCACTACTACGCTCCGTCCGGCGCGATGGCGACCGGCTGGACCGCCGTGGGTGGCACCTGGTACTACCTGGATCCCGACACCGGGGCCATGGCGACCGGATGGCTCAAGGACGGCGACACCTGGTACTACCTGCACAGCAGCGGTGCGATGGCCACTGGCTGGGTGAACCTGGGCGGTGCTTGGTTCTACCTGAACGGCAATGGCTCGATGGCCACCGGCTGGGTGAACCTGGGCGGTACCTGGTACTACCTGACGGAATCCGGCCAGATGGCGATCGGATGGGTAAAGGACGGCGGTAGCTGGTACTACCTGCACAGCAGCGGTGCGATGGCCACTGGCTGGGTGAACCTGAGCGGCGCCTGGTTCTACCTGAACGGCAACGGCTCGATGGCCACCGGCTGGGTGAACCTGGGTGGCACCTGGTACTACCTGACCGAATCCGGCCAGATGGCGATCGGATGGGTGAAGGACGGCAATAGCTGGTACTTCTGCCACCCGTCGGGAGCCATGGCGACTGGACGTGTTGTCTTCGGTGGCACCGCCTACACCTTCGATGGTTCGGGCCGCTGGGTCGCCTAGCGGATAGGTACGCAAACGGGTGGGCCGGGACGATTGATTCGTCCCGGCCCACCCGTTTGTCTGCTGCGTGGCCGCGGCTTACAGGTCCGCGGCGTCCTCGACGGTGGAGAGGAATTCCGTGAGCCTGTTGGCGGCCGCCATGACGGAGGGGCCGTGCTGGCGTCCGGGCTGGCGACCCATGCGCTCGATGGGGCCGGAGATGGACAGGGCGGCCAGGACGCGGCCGGAGGGACCGCGCACGGGGGCGGACACCGAGGCGACACCAGGCTCACGCTCACCCACGGACTGGGCCCAGCCGCGGCGGCGCACCTCGGAGAGCATGGTGGCGTTGAAGGAGGCACCGTACAGGCCGCGGTGCAGGCGGTCGGGCTCCTCCCAGGCCAGCAGAACCTGGGCGGCGGAGCCGGCGCTCATGGAGAGCGTGGCGCCCACGGGGATCGAGTCGCGCAGACCCATCTCGCGTTCGGAGGCGGCCACGCACACGCGGTAATCGCCCTGGCGGCGGAAGAGCTGAGAGGATTCCTTCGTGTGGTCGCGCAGAGCCTGAAGGACCGGCATGGAGGCCTGGAGGAGGCGGTCTTCGCCGGCGGCGGAGGAGAGCTCCTGGAGGCGGGGGCCGAGGATGAAACGTCCCTGCATGTCGCGGGCGACCATGCGGTGATATTCGAGAGCGACGGCCAGTCGATGGGCGGTGGGGCGAGCAAGCCCCGTGCTGGAAACGAGTTGGGCGAGGGTGGCGGGTCCCGCCTCGAGAGCGCTGAGAACCAACGCAGCCTTATCGAGAACGCCAACGCCACTGGATGTTTGCTCTTCCATACAACTATTTAATATCTCAGCTTTTGAGATGGCAAATTGTCGGATAGTGAAACAGGTCAAAGCGGCGTCCGAGACGTGAGATCAGCGGGTCGCGCGGTCGATGAGGCGGTTCCATTGATTGCGAAGTATGAATGACACCGTGTCTCCACAGTGGAGACCAGAGGAGGAACAATGACCGGAACGATGGCAGAAAAGGTGTGGCGCGACCACATCGTGTCCAAGGGGGAGAACGGTGCCCCCGACCTTCTGTTCATTGACCTCCACCTGGTGCACGAGGTGACGAAGCCCCCAGGCTTTCGAGGGCCTGCGCCTCGCCGGACGCCAGGTCCGTCGCCCCGACCTGACGATCGCCACCGAGGACCACAACACCCCCACGGTCAACATTGACCAGCCGATCGCGGACATCACCAGCCGCACCCAGATCGACACCCTGCGCAAGAACGCCGAGGAGTTCGGCGTGCGCCTGCACTCCCTGGGCGACGCCGACCAGGGCATCGTCCACGTCGTCGGCCCTCAGCTGGGCCTCACCCAGCCCGGCATGACGATCGTGTGCGGCGACTCCCACACCTCGACGCACGGCGCGTTCGGCGCGCTCGCCTTCGGTATCGGCACCAGCCAGGTCGAGCACGTGCTCGCCACCCAGACGCTGCCGATGGCCCCCTTCAAGACCATGGCGATCACCGTCAACGGTTCCCTCCCCGAGGGCTCGACGGCCAAGGACATCATCCTCGCCGTCATCGCCAAGATCGGTACCGGCGGCGGCCAGGGCTACGTCCTGGAGTACCGCGGCCAGGCCATCCGCGAGCTCTCCATGGAGGGTCGCATGACGATCTGCAACATGTCGATCGAGGCGGGTGCCCGCGCCGGCATGATCGCCCCCGACCAGACGACCTTCGACTACATCAAGGGTCGCCCCCACGCCCCCGAGGGCGAGGACTGGGATCGCGCCGTCGAATACTGGTCCTCGCTGGCCTCCGACGAGGACGCCGTCTTCGACGCCGAGGTCATCCTCGAGGCCGCCGACATCGAACCCTTCGTCACCTGGGGCACCAACCCGGGCCAGGGCGTGCCGCTGTCCGCGACCGTCCCCGCCCCCGAGGACTTCACCGACGAAACAGCCCGCGCGGCCGCCGAGCGCGCCCTCGAGTACATGGACCTCAAGGCCGGCACCCCGATGCGCGACATCGCCGTGAACACCGTCTTCATCGGCAGCTGCACCAACGGCCGCATCGAAGACCTGCGCGCCGCCGCCGGCATCTTCAAGGGCCGCCGCAAGGCCGAGGGCGTGCGCGTCATGGTCGTGCCCGGCTCCGCCCGCGTGCGCCTCCAGGCCGAGGCCGAGGGCCTCGACAAGATCTTCACCGACTTCGGCGCCGAATGGCGCAACGCCGGTTGCTCCATGTGCCTGGGCATGAACCCCGACACGATGAACGCGGGAGACCGTTCGGCCTCCACCTCCAACCGCAACTTCGAAGGCCGCCAGGGCAAGGGCAGCCGCACGCACCTGGTGTCCCCGCTCGTCGCGGCCGCCACCGCCGTGCGTGGCACCCTGTCCTCCCCGGCCGACCTCTGAGGCCCGCCCTCCGCCACCCGACAGCGGGGGAGGGCCCCGGCCTCGTCCCCCACGGAAGAAAAGACTCAACCACCCATGGAAAAGTTCATCACCCACACCGGCATTGGCGTCCCGCTGCGCCGCTCCAACGTCGATACCGACCAGATCATCCCCGCCGTCTACCTCAAGCGCGTGACCCGCACGGGCTTCGAGGACGCCCTCTTTGCCGCCTGGCGTGGCGACCCGGAGTTCGTCCTCAACCAGGATGCTTACAAGAACGGCTCTGTCCTGATCGCGGGCCCCGACTTCGGTACCGGCTCCTCGCGCGAGCACGCCGTGTGGGCGCTCAAGGACTACGGCTTCCGCGTCGTCCTGGCCCCCAAGTTCGCTGATATTTTCCGCGGAAACTCCGGCAAGCAGGGCCTGGTCACCGGCATCATCTCCCAGGAGGACTGCGAGTCCCTGTGGAAGCTTCTCGAGACCGAGCCCGGCACCGAGATCACCGTCTCCCTGGAGGACAAGACCTGGCGCGCCGGTGCGATCTCGGGCACCTTCCAGATCGACGACTACGTGCGCTGGACCCTCATGGAGGGCCTGGATGATATCGCCCTGACCCTGCGTCATGAGGACGAGATCGCGGCTTACGAGGCCGCGCGCCCGTCCTTCAAGCCGCGCACGCTCCCGGCGAAATTCTTGCCCAAGGAAGAAGTTGTGTCGGCTCGCGACTGAAAGCACTGCGCATACTGGCCCCTACCTAGCTAGAGTAGGGGCCAGTTACGTCATAGTGAGGAGCACTCATGTCATCGATCCTTCAGGTTGAGGGCGGCCATCCGCTGCGCGGTGAGATCACGGTGCGCGGCGCGAAAAACTTCGTGCCCAAGGCGATGGTTGCGTCGCTTCTCGCCGACACCCCCTCTGAGCTGTACAACGTGCCGCTCATCCGCGACACCGACGTCGTCTCGGACCTGCTGAGCCTGCACGGCGTTCAGATCGACTTCGATCAGGATCGCGGCACGCTGCGCATGGACCCCTCGAACGTCAAGATCGCCTCGCGCTCCGACATTGATACGCTCGCGGGTGCCTCGCGTATCCCGATCCTGTTTTGCGGCCCGCTGCTGCACCAGCTGGGCGAGGCCTTCATCCCCGAGCTGGGTGGCTGCGCGATCGGCGGCCGTCCCATCGACTTCCACCTGGAGACGCTGCGCAAGTTCGGCGCGATTGTTGACAAGCAGCCCGACGGCGTGCACATCAAGCGCCCGGCTACCGGCCTGCGCGGCGCGATCATCGAGCTGCCCTTCCCGTCCGTGGGCGCGACCGAGCAGACGCTGCTCACCGCCGTGCGCAACGAGGGCATCACCACCCTGAAGGGCGCGGCCATCGAGCCCGAGATCCTCGACCTCATCAACGTCCTGCAGAAGATGGGTGCCATCATCTCGGTGGACACGGACCGCACGATCCGCATCGAGGGCGTCGCCAAGCTCAGCGGCTACCGCCACACGGCTCTGCCGGATCGCATCGAGGCGGCCTCGTGGGCCGCGGCCGCTCTGGCCACCCGCGGTGACATCTACGTGCGTGGCGCTCACCAGCCCGACATGACGACGTTCCTCAACACCTTCCGCAAGGTGGGCGGTGCCTTCGATATTGACGCCGACGGCATCCGCTTCTACCACCCGGGCGAGCCGCTGCACTCGATCGCCCTGGAGACGGCCGTGCACCCGGGCTTCATGACGGACTGGCAGCAGCCCCTCGTCGTGGCCCTCACCCAGGCCGAGGGCCTGTCGATCGTGCACGAGACCGTGTACGAGAACCGTTTCGGCTTCACCGAGGCGCTGCGCAAGATGGGTGCGAACATTCAGGTTTACCGCGAGTGCCTGGGCGGAACGCCTGCCGCTTTGGCCAGAAGAACTACTACCACTCGGCGGTCATCTCGGGCCCGACCCCGCTGCACAGCGCGGATATCGAGGTTCCGGACCTGCGCGGCGGCTTCTCCCACCTCATCGCGGCCCTGGCCGCGTCGGGCACGTCCACCGTGTCGGGCATCGACGTGATTTCGCGCGGCTACGAGCACTTCACGCGCAAGCTCCACCAGCTGGACGCTCGCGTGCGCTACCTGGACGCCTGAGACCATGGCCGCATCGGGCGTGCGCCGCAGCATTTTGTTGCTCGTCTCGTCAATGTCGGCGGGCGGGCGCAGCGTACGCCTGGGGCCGCGCATCGTGCGCATCCTGCGCGGCGGCGGCTGGGAGGTCGCGGTTCGCCTGACGACGCTCGGCGATGATCCGGCGGCGATCGCCGGCGAGGTCGCGTCCGGCTCGTTCGTCGCGGCCCTGGGCGGGGACGGGTACCTGGGTGCGGTGGCGCGCGGGTGCCACGAGTCCGACGCGATCTTCGTTCCCATGCCTGGCGGGCGCGGCAACGACCTGTGCCGCGCGCTGGGGATCGGCACGGACCCGCTGGTGCGCGCGCGTTCCCTGGCTCCGCTGGGTTTATCTTCCGACGAGGCCGGGGCCGACTCCTCGGAGTGGCTGGCCTCCCGGGTGCGTCCCCTGGATGGCATGGGTGCGCTCGCGCGACGGCGTGCGCCTGGCCCTCGGCATCGTCTCGATCGGCCTGGACGCGCGCGCGAATATCCTCGCGAACGAGTCTTCGCTGACGTCGGGTCCGCTGGCCTACGGCTACGGGGCCTTCGCGGCCCTGGCCTCGCACGAGCCCACCGAGATCGTGGCCACCGTGGACGGGGTTGAGCGCAACATGAGCGGCTGGATTGCGTCGGTGTCCAACTCCGGGCGTTTCGGCGGCGGCATCACCCTGGTGGAATCCTCCGACATGAGCGACGGCGTCCTCGAGGTGTGCCACGTGGGCCCGCTGCCGCTCTCTCGCGCCCTGCCCGTTCTCGCCCGCGTCGTCGCCGGCCGCGCGAAGGCGCACCCGGCTATCGAGGTGGAAAGCGCCCGCGTCGTCTCCTTCGCCGCTCCCGCCGGTGTGGTCGCCATGGCGGATGGGGACCGCATCGCGTCGATCCCCTTCACTGTCGATGTCGCCCCCGGGGTCGTATCCGTCCTGGTGTGAGGTCCGTGTGGGCCAGCGCGCCGGCGCAGCGGTCCCCGTAGAATGAAGCCATGAGTGCTGTCTCCGGCTTTTACACCTTCGCAAAGGGCGTCCTGACGCCCATCATGACCCCCTGGATCAAGTTCTCCGTGACGGGCGAAGAGAACCTCCCCGCCGAGGGCGGTTTCCTCCTGGTGCCCAACCACCTGTCCAACGTCGATCCGCTGTGCCTGTGCTGGTACTTCATGAAGCGCGACACCGCCGTGCGCTTCCTGGCAAAGAAGTCGATGTTCTCCGTGCCCGTGTTTGGCTGGATCATCAAGGGCATGGGCCTGATCCCCGTCAACCGCGACTCCAACCCCTCGGCCGTCCTGGCGCCCACCCGCGAGGCCCTGAAAGCCGGAGAGGTCGTCGGCATCTTCCCGGAGGGCACTCTCACGCGCGACCCCGACGAGTGGCCCATGGAGTTCAAGTCCGGCGCCGCCCGCCTGGCCCTCGATACGGGCGTGCCCGTCATTCCCGTCTCGCAGTGGGGCCCGCAGGACATCATGGCCCCCTACAACGCCAAGGGCATCGACATGCGCCCGGGCCGACGCGTCTCCTACCACTTCGGCGAGCCCGTCGACCTGTCGGACCTCATGAGCCCCGCCGGGTCCGAGGATCACGAGGCCGTCAACGAGGCGACCAAGCGCATTAGCGACGCCGTGCGCGCGGGCGTGGGCAAGCTGCGCGGGCTTCCCGTTCCCGAGCGGGTGTGGGACCCCGCCACGCAGGCCGGCCCCTGGTGGCAAGAAGAGCTCGCGAAGAAGGCCAAGAAAGCCAAGAAAGCCCGCAAGAAGGGCTAATCGCGGATATCGACGACCATGCGCACCGGGTTGGACAAGAATCCGATCTGGAATTGGCGCGGGGCGGGCGCCCCGATGACGACGTGCGTGTTGTCCTCGAAGGTGCCGTCCGAGACGACGTCCAGGTCTCCGGCGCGCGTGTGCGTGCCGCTCGGGTAGGGGTTCTCGCTCGCCGTCATTGGCGTGCCGTCGATGACCAGATCCAGGACCGCTTCGCCCTCGACCTGGATGGGCAGGCCTCGGCCCTGTTCCGCGGCCTCATCCGTCCACGCTCCGCGCCACACCCCGGGCGTTCCCTCGCCCGAAAACTCCAGTACGACGCGCGTGAAACCCTCGTGCGTCGCCGCGCGAATCCCCGTCAGCGCCAGCGCCTTCGTCGGGTCATCCGAGCGCACCGGCGGTAGTCCCTCCACGCTCGACATCCAGTTGTCGGCGTTGATCGGCTTGGTCGCATCCAGACCCGGCTCCGGCGTCGGCGTCGTCTCGGGCGCCGCGCTCGCGGTCGCGGACGCCGCGGGGGAGGAGGCGCTCGACGAGGCCCCGGCTGACTGAGGCGCGTCCGTTGGGGTTCTGGGCGCGCACGCACCCAACAGGAGCAGTGAGACGGCCGCGCTCGCGGCGAGGGCTCGACGGTGAGACACAGTTCCTCCGGGTAGGGTCGGTTGTTTCAATCCTAGTAGAATGGCCTTGACAGGGAGGTCTCGATGAGTATGACAACAGCAGCGGTCCTGGGAACGGGCGCGTGGGGAACGACGTTCGCGCAGGTGCTCGCCGACGCGGGCGTGAGCGTGACGATGTGGGGGCGTAACGCCGACACGATCTCGTTCATCAACGGGGGAGAGAACCCGACGTACCTGCCGGGGATCGCCCTGCCGGAGCGCATCAGCGCGACCATCGATATCGCCGAGGCCGTAGCCGGCCGCGAGCTCGTTGTCGTGGCCGTGCCCGTCAAGGCCGTGCGCGCCACCCTGAGCGCCGCGCGCGAGTCTTTCGCCCCCGACGTCGCCTGCTGTCCCTGGCCAAGGGCTTGGAGCTCGGCTCCCTCAAGCGCGTCGACGAGATCATCGCTGAGGCCTCGGGTGTGCCGAGTAGCCGCATCGCCGTCCTGTCCGGCCCGAACCTCTCGCGCGAGATCGCGGAGCGCCAGCCCACGGCGACGGTCGTTGCTGCAACCGATGTGGAGCTGGCCAAGGAGATCGCGAAGGCCTGCCACAACTCCTATTTCCGCCCCTACGTGTCCACCGACGTCGTGGGCACGGAGATGGCGGGTGCCACGAAGAACGTCATCGCCGTCGCCATCGGTGCCGCCGAGGGCATGGGCCTGGGCATCAACACGCGTTCGACCCTCATTACCCGCGGCCTGGCCGAGATGACGCGCCTGGGCACCGCGCTTGGCGCTGATCCCGCGACCTTCGCGGGCCTGTCCGGCATCGGCGACCTCGTCGCCACCTGTTCCTCGCGCCTGTCGCGTAACTTCTCACTCGGCCACCGCCTCGGCTCCGGCATGGGACTGACCGAGGCCCTGGCGCTGTCCCCGGGCGTCGTCGAGGGCGTCGCCTCGGCCTCGCCGATCCTCCAGGTTGCGGCCTCCGTCGGCGTCGACATGCCGATTACGGGTGCCGTCGTCGAGGTCGTCGAGGGACGCGCGAGCATCGAGGACATGGGCCGCATGCTGCTGGCTCGCCCGCAGAAGATGGACGGCTGGAAGATTGAGCTAGTCTAAACGCCGCGCACGCGGGCACCAGATGCCTCCCGCGCGGTAGTCTTGGACCCATGACTGCAATTTCTCGTCCTCGCGTCCTTATTGTCTTCGGTGGACGCTCCTCCGAGCATGAGATCTCGTGCTCGACAGCCGCCGGCATCCTGACCGCTATCGACCGCACCAAGTGGGACGTGATCCCGCTGGGTATCACCCGTGACGGCCAGTGGGTGCGCGTCGCCGACGATCCGTCGGCGCTGGAATTCAAGGATGGGAAGGGCCAGTGTGTCACCGCCGGATCGACCCGCGTCGCGCTCACCCCGGGCGAGGGTAACCTCGTCGAGCTCACCTACGAGGGCGACCCGGATGCACCGGACTCGCGTGTCGTTGGCGTGGAGGACCTGGGCCACGTGGACATCGTGTTCCCGCTCCTGCACGGCCCCTACGGCGAGGATGGCACCATTCAGGGCCTCTTCGAGATGGCCGGCGTGCGCTACGTGGGCTGCGGCGTGACCTCCTCGGCCGTGTCCATGGACAAGCACCTTACCAAGACCGTCCTGGCCGCCGCCGGCATCGACGTGGGCCAGTGGGAGCTGGTCACGGCGCGTCAGTGGGACGCCGACGCCACCGCCTGCATGGACCGCATCGAGCGCCTCGGCTTCCCCGTCTTCGTCAAGCCCTGCCGCGCCGGCTCCTCCGTGGGCATCTCGCGCGTCACCTGCCGCGAGGACCTGCCCGTGGCCATCAAGGAGGCCGCGAACCACGACCCGCGCATCATCGTCGAAGCCTCCATCTCCGGCCGCGAGGTCGAATGCGGTGTCCTCGGCTCGCGCTCCGACTGGCGCAGCGGCACCGCGCCCCTGGGCGAGATCGTCGTCCCTGAGGGCGAGTTCTACGACTACGAGCACAAGTACGTGGACGACGTCGTCGGCCTGTCCTGCCCGGCAGACGTCACCCCCGACTACGCCGATCGCATCCGCGAGACCGCGTGGCGAGCCTTCGACGCCCTCGAGTGTGAGGGCCTGGCGCGCGTCGACTTCTTCCTCGACGAGGCGTCCGACACCGTCATCATCAACGAAGTGAACACGATGCCCGGTTTCACGCCCATCTCGATGTACCCGCAGATGTGGGCCGCCGCAGGCATGTCCTACCCGGACCTGCTGACCGAGCTGCTGACCGAGGCCGCGCAGCGCCCGCTCGGCCTGCGGTGAGAAGCCTGCCACGACCTCGTTCGTCCTTCATTCCCGACAGAAAGAACACTATGACGGCCCATCCCAAAGTCACCCTGGTGACGTGCAAGTCCATGCCCAACCTCTTCAAAGGCGAGGAAGGTCTGCTTGATGAGCTGGCGGTGCGCGGGTGCGACCCCCAGATCAAGGTGTGGAACGACCCCGATGTCGACTGGTCCGAGGCTGGCATGGTCGTCGTGCGCTCCGTGTCCGACTACGCGAGCGACCGCCCCGCGTTCCTGGAGTGGACGAAGCAGCTGCGTCGCGTGCAGAACTCCGCGGATGTGCTGAACTGGAACACGGACAAGCACTACCTCAAGGAACTGGCCGCCCTGGGCATGCCCACGATTCCCACGAACTGGCTGGAAGCCCGAGCAGAAGCTCTCCAAGCACCAGATCCACACGCGTTTCCCGGCTTTCGGCGAGTTCGTCGTCAAGCCCGCTGTGTCCTCCGGCGTGCGCGATATCGGCCGCTACACGACCGTCGACACGCGCCAGCGCCAGGCCGCTATGCGCCAGGTCCAGGGCCTGCTCGGCGAGGGGCGTTCCGTCATGATCCAGCGCTACGTCGAGGAGATCGACCTGCACGGCGAGATCTCGCTGGTCTTCTTCAACGGCCTGGTCTCCCACGCCGTCGAGAAGCGCTCAGCCTTGCACCCCGCGTCGGTTAGTGATGCCTCCATCCACGAGGCCGTGGTGACCGCCGAGGCCGCCGACTCCGTCGCGTGGCAGTGGGGCGAGGAGATTCGCCGCGTCCTGCACGGCTACGTGCGCTCGCGCCTGGGCCACGACGAGCAGTTCCTCTTCAACCGCGTGGACCTGGTCCCCGACGGTAAGGGCTCCTTCCTGGTCATGGAGGTCTCTCTCGTGGATGCCGACCTCTACCTGGGTGCCACCCCCGGCGCGCTCGGCAACTTCGCCGACGCGATCTCCGCTCGCGCCCACTGGTGATGCACGCCACCGCTGCGAGGGTAGTGCTCGAGTTTCCAAGCTCGGGTGGGTAGTGCTAAACTCTATCCGTTGCCTTCACGGCGACGCGATGGTGGCTGTAGTTCAGTTGGTAGAGCACCTGGTTGTGGTCCAGGACGTCGCGGGTTCGAGTCCCGTCAGCCACCCCATTGCCCCGGCGCCCGCGCGCCGGGGTTTTTGTTTCTGCAGTATGCTTGTAGCATCCTCAATTGACCGGACAAAGGAGTTCTCATGCCCAGCGTGATCGCATACGGCTGTGACGATGCCACCACCCAGTTCCACCCCCTGCAGATCGACATCCGCGAACCCGGTGAAGGGGAGATCTACTTCGACGTCGCCTACGCGGGCATCTGCCACTCCGACATCCATGCCGCCCGCGGCGAGTGGGGCCCCGTGTCCTACCCGCTCGTGCCCGGCCACGAGTTCGTCGGCACCGTCGCCAAGGTCGGCCCCGGCGTCACCACGTTCAAGGTGGGGGACCGCGTGGGCGTGGGCTGCATGGTCGGCTCCTGCGGCACGTGCGAGATGTGCGAATCCGACTACGAGCAGTGGTGCACCTCGACGCCCGGAACCCTGTGGACCTACCGCGCCGACGCCGAGGGCAACCCGACGACCGGCGGCTACTCGCGAGGCTCACCGTGCGCGAGGACTTCGCGCTCCACATTCCGTCCGAACTGGATTTTGCGGCTTGTGCGCCCCTCCTGTGCGCCGGTATCACCACCTACTCGCCGCTCAAGCATTACAACGTGGGTGCCGGCTCGCGCGTGGCCATCCTCGGCATGGGCGGCCTCGGACACGTGGGCGTGCAGATCGCCAAGGCCATGGGCGCGGAGGTGTCCGTCATCTCCCACGGCCGCTCCAAGGAAGCCGACGCTCGCCGTTTCGGCGCCGACCACTTCTATGCCACCAGCGAGGAGGGCGTGCTCGAGTCCCTGCGCGGCTCCTTCGACCTGATCCTGTGCACCGTGTCCGCAGACGGCCTCGACTACGCCGGCTACATGGCCGCCCTGCGCCCCTATGGCGTCTTTGTTGACGTGGGCCTGCCCACCGAGCCTGTCTCCCTGCCGCTGCGCGCCTTCGTCAACGGCGGCAAGTCCTTCGCGGGCTCCCAGATCGGCGGCATCGCCGAAACCCAGGAGATGCTCGACTTCTGCGCCGAGCACGGCGTCATCCCACAGGTCGAAATGATCACCGGTGAGGAGATCACCGAGGCCTACGACAACATCGTCGCCTCGCGCGTGCGCTACCGCTACGTCATCGACACCTCGACGTTCCCTGAGCGCGCGTGAGCGATCGGGTAACGCGAAAGCCCCGGGCCGAGTGGCCCGGGGCTTTCCGATTCTCGGGTGACGCCCTGACAGGACAATCCTGCATTGGTCGGTATCAGCTACCTGTTGACTGGTGTTGATTTACGCTGTGTCGCGTCTAACCCGAGATCGTTCAATACCTACTTGCTCATAGTGGAGGGGTGATGTAATCTTCAGGTAACAGATCCCCGGTCAGGCCTCTTGCTTCAGCAATGCACAAATGACCGGGGCCATTTTTATCAGCGAGGATGCGGGTTAAGGGTCAAAATGTGTGTCTGGCTCGGCGTGTCGCGGGGGTTAGATTTGGCCTTTTTGAATGCCGATTGAGTGGGTGTAGTCGGTGTCGATAGCGTTGTCGTAGAGGGCTGGGCGTCCTGTTTCGTGGTCGGCTTGGTTCTCGGTTTGGGTCAGGGTGGATACTTTGGCGAGTTGGCCCTGGCCCCAGTCGGACTGCCTGGCGATTCGTACTGGATCGTCAGGCAGTTCCGTTTTTAAGTAGAGCCACCAATCCAGCATGCGGCGTTGTCGTTCGCCTGATCTGCCGCGGTGGGTTCTGGCGAGCAGTTTGAGCTGGGCGTTGATGCCGCCTTCTAAGCTGTTGGTGGTGGATTTGATCCGCTCGGGCGCAAGGACTCCTGCTGGCGGGTTGAGGTAGACAAACAGCATCTCGGACCGCCAAAGATGGTTGAGGCTGTTGTAGGCCTTGCGCACGTTGTGGTGGGTCCACACGCGGGTCCATGCACCTGTTTTGGGGTCTTTGATCATGGTTTTCTCGTTCATCCATTCCCGGTAGATCGTTGAAAACTCGTGCAGTTGCACACCCCACGCGGCGGCTTCATCCAGTGTGGTGATCCGGGTCAGTTTCAGCGCAAGTCGGTAGATGGTGCGCCCGGCATCGGTGCGTGGGTTGGTGGTGGTGTAGCGGCGGACCACGCGTTGGGCGTGGACGAGGCAGCGTTGAATTTTCGTAGTCGGCCAGCACTTTTTGATTGCGCTGTATGCGCCTTGGCCGCCGTCGATGACGGCGATGAGTGGGGCTTCGATGCGTTCAAGCAGCAGTTGGTAGTCGCGGGTGGTTTCGTGTTTGCACCAGTGCCAGGCGATCACGTGGTCGATGGTCGCCGCGACGATCAGGCAGCCACCGGCGGTGTAGGTGCCATCGAGAAATACCTGGTCGTAGATCCGCTTGTGGTGGCCGGCGGTGGGGTCAGGCACATCAACGAGCCAGCACCACTTGAAGCGCCGCTTCATGGTGGCGCGGCTAACACCGTTTCGTTTGGCTAGGTCGTCGAGTGATATTGCGGTGGTGCAATGCTCGATGAACTGGGTGAACACTGCCGCGTTGGTGATGTCGTTTCGACGTTTGACGCTGGAGGCGCCGCATTGTTTGCAGCGCCATCTGGTGGTGCCTTTGCTGGTGGTGCCGTTGCGTTTCATTTCACCGCCGCAGTGGCAGCGTGGTTGGTTCTTCGACATTGCGACACCACACCACGCCGCGCATAGCACATCACGGCTGCCACACCGAGGATTTCCCGTCGGGGGCTAGATATATGCTTCCGGAGCATATACTTTCCGGAAACCTACAGGTCAATCCGTGAAAATCCGCGATTCCGGACACACTTTTTGACCCTTAACCCGAGGATGCTGACGATGCAGAAAAATTGGCTGAGCTACGATGAGCAGCTGGATTTGCTCACACGACGCGGTATGTGGATCGAGGATGAAAGCGCTGCCGCTCGAGTTTTGTCTTGTGTGAGCTACTACAGGCTTTCGGGGTATTTCCGTTACTGGCAGAAAGACCCAGACTACGGTGACGATGACTTCATCATGGGCACCAGCTTTAGCAGGATATACAGTCTGTATGAGGCAGAGCAGGAGCTTGCAGATGCTTGTAAACGTCTGCTGGCCACGTGTGAAATCGTTCTGCGAACGCGATTTGCCTACCACTATGGGACTTGCGTCGGGCCTGTTGGTTCCTTACTCATGGATTGGGTTTTACTCGGCCTCCATCGGAAAAAATCGATCCAGTAGAAGATCGTATTTTGTCTGACCTGGACCGTAGTAACGATCTATTTGTTGCACACTACCGCGACGAAATTAAACAGGGGGCACGATATAAGCCTGAAGCCTATGACAGGATGCCGATATGGGTGGCTGTCGAAGCCCTCAGCTTTGGGTGCTTGTCTCGTATGATCACGGCCTCTGGGGAGTCTGGAGTTCTTGATGACATGGCAGTGTCGCTGAATACCTCACGCGCTGTCCTTCCCTCGCAAGTCCGTTCTTTTGTCTACTTGCGCAATCGGTGCTCGCACTACGGCAGACTCTGGAACACAGCCGTGAGCGATGAACCGGCAATACAGAAGAACACCAAGCGCAGAATACAGCGCACGTATCGCTCCTTCGACAAACACTCGGCCTATCAGATTCTCGCTGCTCTCCATGATCTAGCGACTCGTTCCGGGCTCTGCGAGGACTGGCTTGGAACCGTCATAGAGCCCTTGCTGCAGGCAAACCCGTTGCTCGCGTACGGCATTGCGACGCCAAACAAATATGGGGAAGTGCCGCGCGAGGTTCTGATCGATGCGCATTGGCAGTCTTCACGGTGAGTGTCTGCGCTACCGATACGTCATCGAGACCTCGACGTTCCCCGAGACCGCGTGAGCGTGACGGACTAACAGGCAAGCCTCGGTCAAAGATCACAACGTGTTGCTTGCGGCTCGGTCCCTGACAACGTCGAGGGCGGCCTCGTTGGGCTAGTATGCTCGCGCCGCTGGGCGTCAAACAGGATCAACCCGTTGGGGGAGGATTACACCCGATCGGAAGGTGTTGAATCTTCCCGATCGGGTGTAACACCTCATCTGTCACAAGCATCCTCTGGGAGCTGATCGACCGTGCCGGTGCCCCGTTTCTGTCGGAGGCGCCTCACCGACGTTAAAGTGCGCCTGGCCGGGCAGCACTGCACTACTTAGGGAGCATTGCACCAGTTAGGGAGTATTACACCAGCTCCGAACTGGTGTAATACCCCCTCTAAGTGGTGTTACACCACTTAGCAACAAGCTGCGTCGCGGAGCCGTGACTCGACGCAGCACCGAAGAGACACTTCGGCCGCAGCGCCAGACCTCACATCAAGCGCAGGCGGTGCGCCTCGGACACGGCAAAGGCGCCGCGGCGCACGTACGTTAGCCCCTGAGATGCACACGTTAACCCTCTAATTGGTGCGTTAACCCTCTCATGTGAGCCAGGGCAGGGCTGCCCAGGCTCGCATTAGCGGGCCCACGTGCGCGGCTAGGAACGCAGGCAGCTAGCACGCCTCGGCGAAACTGCCTCTGAACCCGAGCGTCCATACCAGGCCACGCGCTCGCCTACACACTAGGCACGTGGTGGCATCCACGCCCCCACAATGAAACAACCACCTTCAACACTGACTTTCCCCTACCAGCAAACCGAAAAGTCGGACTATAGGTCACGAACGTGGTGCTTAAGTTCCGGGTTTAGGTTGGGATTGCGGGCGAAAGTCGCTGTTATTTAGGTTCGGGCGGTTAATCGCGCAGCTTCCTTGACTTTCTGGGGTGATCGTGTAGTGGGTGAGAACACGATCGAATCGTGCTCGGCGTTGCCCGGTGTGCGCTGTGCCGATGAAGAAGAATGGACACACCGCGGCGGGCGCTCAACGGTGGAAATGCACCTCGTGCGCCCTGTCAACCACATGTCCATCAGGGCGTGCGCGCCGACACGAACAAGCCGATGAGCTGGCAGACTTCATCGCGTGGGCGACGTCTCGGCACACCCAAGACGAACAGGAAGGCTCAGCGCGCGCTTTCCGGCGTCGTACCTGTTGGTGCTGGCAGGTGCCGGTACCTCACCCGCCCGTCACCGGGCAGGTCCACGATCAGATCTTCATTGACGGCATACACCTGTCGGGCGGATGGGTGCTGCTGATCGCCCGAGACCGCGAGCATGTGCTGGAGTGGCAGTGGGCGGCCAACGAATCCGCGCAGGCCTACACGGCCCCTACTTGAACGCCTCGCTCCTGCCGATGTGGTCACCACCGACGGTGCTGCAGGCGCCTTGGCGGCTATCGCGCACCCTATGGCCCTCCACGCGCGTGCAACGCTGCCTGGTCCACGTTCATCGTGACATCATCCGCGACCCTAACCATGCATCCCAGAACCGAACCCGCACGGGCGTTGCTGGCCTTGTCACGACGCTTGACGAGCATCACCAGCGTCGACCAAGCCAGCGCGTGGTTGACGATGCTCCACGACTTTGGGCACACCTTCCGAGAATGGATGTCACAGCGCACCTTCGCCGCTCAAGACCCTGCATGGGCGTCAAAAACCGGTAAAACCTGGTGGTACACGCATGAACGCACGCGCCGCGCTCACCGACGCTTGGCACGACTGGCACGCCAAGGAGTGCTGTTCACCTACCTGACCAACCCCGACGGCACACCAACCGACCCGCCGGCCTGCGCCACCACCAACCACGTCGAATCCATCAACGCTGTCGTGCGTGAACTCCTCCACGCTCACCGCGGTGCCAGTGCCTACCACCAGCCATCATCGCCGAATGGGCCTCCTCCTGCGCACCCCACAACCCCCGACCCCCACCGAAGTCCTGACCCAATGGGAACACGACGGGCGCCCCACACCCCGCCGGATCCCCACACCAAAACACCCCAACCACACCGATCAGAAACGCCACGGAATCCCGGAAGGAACCCCCACCCCAGAAGAAGGACTCTGGCCACGCAAAGGCTGGGCCGGACGCGCCCACTAGACCCACGACACGCCGTCTAAAGCACCACGTTTGCGCCTATAGCCCGAAAAGTCACCACAAAACCAACACGTTTTGTCCTTTAATCCGAAAGCCCCGGGCCGAGTGGCCCGGGGCTTTCCTAGTGCTGGAGCGGATGACGGGAATCGAACCCGCGTGATCTGCTTGGAAGGCAGAGGCTCTACCATTGAGCTACATCCGCGTACCCCCGAAGGGGACACGAAGATCCTAGCGGGTATTGTCCACGTGCGCGACATTTACACGCCCCTCCCGTATGATGGGGCACCGGACAACAGTCCAACGGGGTGTAGCGCAGCTTGGTAGCGCATCTGCTTTGGGAGCAGAGGGTCGCAGGTTCAAATCCTGTCACCCCGACCAACCGCGGCCATAGCGCCGCGGTTTTTTCATACGAACCCGGGGGAGTCCATGCCGTCCTATCGCACCATCATGACGGTCACGACGCTGGCACCTGGCCGCGCCCCCGAAGAAGTCGAGGCCGCCGCGCGGTCCGCCACCCGGCTTGAATCCTGGGACATCGCCATCGCCTCCGGCCAGCCTCGCGTCACCGCGCGCTTCACCGCCATCGACGACGCTGAGGCCCGCGCGACCCATCGCCAGATTCTGTCCTCCGTGCGTGAGATCGCCGATGTGCCCCGCGCTCGCCTGGCAGCCGTCGTGCGAGGGCGTTCCCACTACCTCGCCCCCTGAGTGCACCCGGCAGCGTGGGCGGCCCCCGCCTCGTGAATGGGGGAGAGTGGCACGTGCCCGTGTGGCGTTGCGCACTCGAAGCGCCCGTAGAGGGGGTGGATATGCCCACTTACGGCCCGCGAATGAGGACATTAACGGGGTCGTGGCGTACACTAAGCAAGTTGTTATGCGCCCGAAATGGGCGTTCCCCCGATTTGTAGACTACGGAGCGTACGCACGTGAAGAGCACCGTTGAAACCCTCGAGCCCACCAAGGTTCGTCTGACCGTTGAGGTTCCCTTCGAGGAACTGAAGTCCGAAATGGACAAGGCGTACAAGGAGATCGCCGGACAGGTCAACATCCCCGGCTTCCGTAAGGGCCACGTGCCTCCGCGCATCATCGACCAGCGCTTCGGCCGCGCCGCCGTCATCGAGCAGGTCGTCAACCAGGTCCTGCCCGGCTACTACTCCGACGCCGTCAACGAGAACGACCTGCGCCCCATGGCTCAGCCCACCGTCGACGTCACCGAGATCCCCAACGTGACCGGTGCCCAGGGCGGCCAGCTCGTCTTCACCGCCGAGGTTGACGTCGTCCCCGCCTTCGAGCTGCCCGAGATCGACGAGAAACTCGTCGTCGAGGTCGAGCCCACCGAGGTCACCGAAGAGGACGTCGAGAAGGAACTCGAGGATCTGCGCGGCCGCTTCGCCACCCTCAAGACCATCAACCGCAAGGCCAAGACCGGCGACTTCGCGACCATCGACCTGGTCGCCACCATCGACGGCAAGCAGGTCGACTCCGCCTCCGACGTCTCCTACGAGATCGGCTCCGGCTCCATGCTCGACGGCCAGGACACCGCCCTGCGCGGCACCAAGGCCGGCGAAGAGGTCACCTTCACCTCCAAGCTGAAGGGTGGCGAGCACGAGGGCGAAGAGGCCGAGGTGACCATCACCGTCAAGGCCATGAAGACCCGCGAGCTGCCCAAGGCTGACGACGACTTCGCTCAGATGGTCTCAGAGTTCGACACGATCGACGAGCTCAAGGAAGACCTGAAGAAGCAGGCCGCCCAGTCCAAGGAGTCCCAGCAGGCTCTCGCCGCGCGCGATGCCCTCATCGACCTCCTCCTGGACAAGGTTGAGATCGTCCTGCCCGAGTCCGCGGTCGACCACCAGGTCGAGCACCGCGTCGGCGAGGACGCCAAGCCCAAGGCCAAGAAGGAAGCCCGCGAGGCCGTCGAGAAGGAAATCCGCACCGAGCTGCTTTCCGAGGCCCTGGCCAAGAAGTTCGACGTGCAGGTCTCCCAGCAGGAGCTGATCGACTACGCGATCCAGATGTCGCAGAACTTCGGCATCGACATCAACCAGCTGTTCTCCTCCTCCCAGCAGATGGCCAACGTCGTGGCCGACCTGGGTCGCTCCAAGGCCCTCATCGAGGCCCTGAAGGTTGTCACCGTCAAGGACACCAACGGCGCCGACGTCGACCTGAGCAAGTTCTTCGGCACCGATCCCGCCACCGAAGATGGCGCGGAGATCATCACCGAGGTTGCCGACGAGCAGGAGTGAACCGCGGCGGGCATACCCGCTGACGAGTACTAACTCTCAGCTGAGGGGGTGGGGCGCGAGCCTCGCCCCCTCAGTGCATGTGTCGAGGTGCGTGCTCAGTGCATGTGCCGACAGCGAAACGACGGCCCGGCGCGCGCACGAGCGGGCGCGCAGCGGGTACGGTTGACATCAATGGGGCCGACTGGGCCCGCGAACAGACGAGGAGGTACGCGTGAGCGTGCACAATACCGGGGCTGCCGGCGAAGGCTCGCAGCTGGGACTGGGCGACTCGGTCTACCAGCGCCTGCTCAAGGAGCGCATCATTTGGCTGGGCGGCGAGGTTCGCGATGACAATGCGAACGCGATCTGCGCGCAGCTGCTGCTGCTCGCGGCCGAGGATCCGGACCGCGACATCTACCTGTACATCAACTCGCCTGGCGGCTCGGTGACGGCCGGCATGGCCATCTACGACACGATGCAGTACATCAAGCCGGACGTCGTGACGGTCGGCATGGGCCTGGCCGCGTCGATGGGCCAGTTCCTGCTCACCGCGGGTGCCCCCGGCAAGCGCTACATCACGCCCCACACCCGCGTTCTGCTGCACCAGCCCCTGGGCGGCGCGGGCGGCTCCGCGACGGAGATTCGCATTAACGCGGACCTGATCCTGGGCATGAAGAAGGAACTCGCCGCCATCACCGCGTCTCGCACGGGTAAGACCGTCGAGCAGGTGGAGGCCGACGGCGATCGCGACCACTGGTTCACGGCGCAGGAAGCCCTCGAGTACGGCTTCGTCGACCGCGTGATCGACAGCCCGCAGGAGATCGGAACGCGAGGAGAGAACTGATGAGCACCCAGCCCTACTTTGAGGCGGTCGCCCGCCAGATGCCCCAGGCCCGCTATGTGCTGCCCGACTTTGAGGAGCGCACGGCCTACGGTTTCCGCCGCCAGAACCCCTACACGAAGCTGTTCGAGGACCGCATCGTGTTCCTGGGCGTGCAGGTGGACGACGCCAGCGCGGACGACGTCATGGCGCAGCTGCTGGTCCTGGAGTCCCAGGATCCTGATTCCCTGATCACCATGTACATCAACTCGCCCGGTGGCTCCTTCACGGCGCTGACCGCCATCTACGACACGATGCAGTACATCAAGCCGCAGATCCAGACGGTGTGCCTGGGTCAGGCGGCCTCGGCCGCCGCCGTGCTGCTTGCCGCCGGTTCGCCCGGCAAGCGCCTGGCGCTGCCCAACGCCCGCGTCCTCATTCACCAGCCGGCGATGGAGGGCATGCAGGGGCAGGCCTCGGACATCCAGATCGTCGCCGACGAGATCGACCGCATGCGCGTGTGGCTCGAGGACACCCTCTCGAAGCACTCGGGTAAGCCGGTGGAGCAGGTGCGCCGCGACATCGAGCGCGACAAGATCCTCACCGCCGCGCAGGCCGCCGAGTATGGCCTGATCGACCAGGTGCTGGAGTCCCGCAAGGCTCTGTGACGCTTTCGTCATTGACGAGGCCGTGGCCTCCCCGCGCTGATGTGTGTGGGGTGCCACGGCCTCGTTGCTATGTGCCTGGTCAGACGGATGTTGCGCTGACAATTGTCGGCTACGGGTGAACTTTTCATAACAATAGGCGTGGCTACGCGGAATACTGGTGCGCGTGCACTACGTTAGTTGCTAGTAAGTGCGAAAGCGCATCCGACCGAACGGCAAATCGTTCAACACCTTGGAGGTCTCGTGGCTCGTCTGACTGATGGTGCGGAACTGCTCAAGTGCTCTTTCTGTGGGAAGAGCCAGAAGCAGGTGCGTAAGCTCATCGGTGGCTCCGGCGCGTATATCTGCGACGAGTGCATTGAGCTGTGCAACGAGATCATCGAAGAGGAGCTGGGTGCTCAGCAGTCCTCCTCGTCGACGACGCCGCTGCCGAAGCCGCGCGAAATCAACGAATTCTTGAACACGTGGGTGATCGGCCAGGACCGCGCCAAGCGTGCCCTGTCGGTGGCCGTGTACAACCACTACAAGCGCGTGCGCTCGCGCGAGGCCGGCAACGCCGAAGACATGCTGGGCACCAAGTCCAACATCCTCCTGCTGGGTCCCACGGGCACGGGCAAGACGCACCTGGCGCGCTGCCTGGCCCGCCTCCTCGACGTGCCGTTTGCGATCGTGGACGCGACCGCCCTGACCGAGGCCGGCTACGTGGGTGAGGACGTGGAGAACATCCTCCTGCGCCTCATCCAGGAGGCTGACGGCGACATCAAGAAGGCCGAAAAGGGCATCATCTACGTCGACGAGATCGACAAGATCGGTCGCAAGGCTGAGAACGCCTCCATTACCCGCGACGTGTCGGGCGAGGGCGTCCAGCAGGCCCTCCTGAAGATCATCGAGGGCACGGTCGCCTCTGTGCCTCCCACGGGCGGACGCAAGCACCCCCACCAGCAGTTCCTGGAGATCGACACCTCCGGCATCCTCTTCATCGCCGCCGGCGCATTCGCGGGCATCGAGGACATCGTCAAGGGCCGCCTGGGCCGCCGCTCGACGGGCTTTGGCTCCGAGCTGAAGAGCACCTCCGAGATGGGCGACCTCTACGAGGCCGTGTCCGCCGAGGACCTGCACAAGTTCGGCATGATCCCCGAGTTCATCGGCCGCCTGCCCATCCTGACGTCCACGAAGGAGCTAACGGAGGAGGACCTCGTCCGCGTCCTCACCGAGCCGTCGAACTCGCTCGTGCGCCAGTACCAGCACCTCTTCGAGCTGGACGGTATGGACCTGGAGTTCACGCACGAGGCGCTCCTGGCCATCGCCGCGCGCGCCAACGAGCGCAAGACGGGTGCTCGTGGCCTGTCCTCGATCATGGAGCAGACCCTGTCGGACCTCATGTTCGACCTGCCCAGCCGCGACGACGTCGCCCGCGTGGTCATCACCCGCGACCTGGTCGAGGGCGTGGGCGAGGCCGAGCTGTATCCCGAACGTTCCTCGGAAGGCAAGCGCAGCGCCTGAGTCCGCCCGCTAGACTGAGGTCAGTTGAGACCTTAGGGGAGGAACAATGGCACAGCGTGACGAGGCCTCGGTGGCCGCTTCGGCGGATGCGGGCGTGAGCGGTATCCCCGCCGAGCTGGCGGAGGCTCGCGCAACGATCGACAACATCGACGCTGCCCTCGTGCACATCCTCGCCGAGCGCTTCCGCTGCACCCAGCGCGTCGGGCACATCAAGGCTCGCCTGGACCTGCCTCCCGCCGACCCGGATCGCGAGGCTCGCCAGGTCGAGCGCCTGCGTACCCTGGCGGCTTCCTCCGGCCTCGACCCCGATTTTGCCGAGAAGTTCCTGGGCTTCATGGTCCGCGAGGTCATCCGCCACCACGAGGACATTAAGGCCGAGTACGACGAGGGTTCGTGCCTCTAAACTGCGCGCTGGGGGGAGGGTCAAGCCCCGGCCTCGTCAGTTGCGTACCCGAGCGATGCGGCGTTGATCCCGCTGAGCGAGCTGTGAGTCAGCTAGACTGTATGAGCTGAACACAGGGAGTTTTGGGAGGGGGATCGATGGTTAACCTCGGTGATATTGCCAAGGCGACGGGTTACTCGAAGGCGACGGTGTCTCGCATCCTCTCCGGAGACCCCAGTTTCACCGCGAAGGAATCAACCCGCCACCGTGTCATCCAAGTAGCCAACGAGCTCGGCTACGCGCTGCGCACATCGCGCGCCGGTGTCCCTCAGACCATCGCGGTGCTAGAGAACTTCGATCCCACGAATGGACCCCAGGATTCCTATTTTTCCGACGTGCGTGAGGCACTGCGAGAGCGTGCGGTGGAGAACATGATGAGCCTGGCGTTCTTCCCGACCGTGGACGCGCTCATCGATGCTGCGCACGAGTTCTCTGGCTTTGTGTCCATCGGTCCTGCGCCGATCGCGCAAGACGACCTCGACCGTTTGTATGAGGCGCTCTCGCACGGCGTGTTTATCGACATCAACCCCGCGCCGGCGCTCTTTCATTCTGTGCGCCCCGACCTGCAGCAAACGGTCATTGACGCGATCTACACGCTGCGTGAGCAGGGGCGTCAGCGTATCGCCTTTATCGGCGGCGCCGGGCACATGATGGGGCCCTCATGTCTTCGCGCAAGACCCGCGTACCGTCACCTTCAACGAGTGGGCGCACCTCCTCGACATGCCCACTGATGGCTACGTCTGCGCCTCCGGTCCCTTCACTGTGGAGAACGGACGTAGTCAGGCCGAAGCACTACTTGATGCGTGCACGGATGATCTGCCCGACGCTGTCCTTGTCGCGGCTGATCCGCTGGCTGTTGGCGTCATTCAGGTGCTCGCTGCCCGTGGGCTCCGTGTACCCGACCAGATTGCCGTCGTCTCCATCGACAATCTTCAGGTCTGCGAGTACACGGCTCCCACGCTCAGCTCTTATGCGATCGACCGCTCCGAGTTGGCCGAGACCGCGCTCATGCTGCTCTCAGATGCGATCGTGGGCCGTTTCATGCATAAGCATCACGTTCTACTGTCCACCCGCCTTGTTGTGCGACAGAGCTTTATTCCCGCGCACGGCGCCACCGCATAGCGATCAGGCGTGAACGCATAAGGCGGCGGCGGGGGAATTGCTTCACACCCGCCGCCGCTAAATGTCTCTTACATGAGAGACAATGTCACGTCCAGGACCTGCTTCTCGGTCGCATCAATCTGGTACTCGTCATGCACCGGCGAACCCCACGAATCGTCACCGCCGACACCCATCTGTGCAGTGAGCAGACGTAGGTAGGTCGCGGGCCGCTGGGAGGGCTCCGGTAGCTCCCACCAGTGTCGAGCGTTTTCGATGTGCGCGGAGGAGTAGGGCAGGAGCGAGACCCCGAGATCGCCGCGTGCCTGAACACGCAGGCCGTGTCCGTCGTCGTCCGTTACCTCGCACCAGCGGATGCCGGGGTGGAAGCCGCACTCCTGCGGTACCGCGTAGGGGGCCAGCCCTTCGGCTGCGCTCTGGGACCACACGCCCAGGGTTGCTCCGGCCAGGCGGTCCGCGTAGGCCTCGACGGGGCCGAGGCCATAGAAACTCAGGCGGTCAATCGACGAGGGGAGCGCCCACTCGATCCCGAAGCATGGCATCGTTGGGAGATCATGGGCACCCGGGTAGGTTGCCGTTAGACGAATCGTGCCGTCGGTGTGCAACTCGTAGCGCACAGGCACGATGACATCTGCAATGCCTGCAAGACGGTAGTCGTAGGTGACGACGACACCCTCTCCGGTCTCCTCGACTGTGGTGTTGACGCATCGTGCGTAGGCTCCAGCCGTCGTCCAGCACGCGCGGTCGAAGCCGTGCCCACAGCCGCGATCATTGTCCGTTAGCGGTCGGAAGGTCGTCAGCTTGGGCGGGAAGAGAATCACGGCCTTGTCGTCGCGACGCCACTGGACGATACCGCCCGCGGTACGCGACAGCAAAGCCTCATTCTCGCCTTCATGCATACCGATGTTCCATCGGCCCACGGTGAATGTGGCGTGGCCACTGGGTGTCGTGTCGGCCTGCTCGGGGTAGGAAAACACTGTCTGGCCCACGGAGACAATGTGCCCAGCCTCGCACCACGCGGTGTCGGAGGAGATGACAAGTGCTGCCTCCAACACGATCTCTTGTTTTGTGTCGGCTAGCAGTTCAGACGGCCATGCCACACTGACGGTGCTCCGCCCACGGGAGATGCCTGTTGCCGCGACCTCCTTCTCCCAGACAACCGCGCCGTCAGCAAGGATCCGGGCACGCACACACAGGTCAGCAAGCGGTGCCGGGAGGACAACGGCATCGATAAGGATTCCGTCGATGCTCGGCGTGAGAGTGACCGGGGAGTAGAGCTGTTTGACCGCCATGGCTGAGGGCTTGGGTGTGCGGTCGGCGAATAGGATGCCATCACAGGAGAACTCCCAGTCACAGGGGCGATCCTCGAAATCGCCGCCGTATGCCAGGAACTCGCCATCCGAGCCAGCGGTCGGCTCATGGTAGAGAGCCTGGTCGATCAGGTCCCAGATGAAGCCGCCACCATACGCAGGGTAGCGCTCCAGGTCCGTGTAGTGGCTAAGGCCTCCAACAGAGTTACCCATCGCATGCATGTACTCGCATGACAGATAGGGCTTCGCCGGGTTATCACGCAGGTACTCCTCGATCGCGTCAGGCAGGGCGTACATGCGTGACTCAATATCGGAGGCATCGTCGAACTCTCGATCCCACGTGACACCCTCGTAATGGACAGGGCGGGAATTGTCCAGCTCATGACAGCGCCGGTACATGGAGCGGAACACCTCGCCGCCAAAAGACTCGTTCCCCAGCGACCATATCAACACGGAGGCATGATTGAGATCCTGGCGCAACATCGACTCGACGCGATCCACGCAGGCACCCTCCCACTCCATCTTTGATCCCGGGATCGCCGTGGGTGGGGTGGGGATGTCGCCCGGTGTGCACCATGATCCGTGTGTCTCCAGGTTCGCCTCGTCAATGACGTACAGGCCGTACTCATCGCACAGGTCAAGGAAACGGGTGTCATTGGGGTAATGGCTTGTGCGGATTGCATTGATGTTGAGCTGCTTGCACAGGCGCACGTCCGTCACCATGTCCTCCATCGACATCGTTCGGCCCGTGCAAGGATTAAACTCGTGGCGGTTGACACCGCGGAAAATGAGGCGCTGGCCGTTGAGCATGAAGACAGAGTTGAGGATTTCGAAGCGGCGGAAACCCACGCGCTGAGTCACGGTCTCGTAATCGTTTCCATCGGTGTCGTGAATCGTGAGGCTCAGCGTATACAGGGCCGGATCCTCCGCCGTCCACGGGTGTGCGCCGTCTACTTCACCCCGAAGCGTGATGCTGGGAGCGTTCGCGGGCACGCTTTCGCTCCATACAATGGCGCCGCTCGAATCGGTGAGCTGGGCGCTTGCGGTACTGTCGGCCTTGGTTCCCTTGAGGTCGACCGTGACATTGAGTATTCCCATGCCAGAGTCCGCGTTGTAGTCAGCGTTGGCTGCGAGGTGGGCGACGTGGCAAGCAGGCAGTGATACCAGTGATACGGAACGGAAAATGCCATGGAAACGCCAGGAGTCCTGACCTTCCAGCCATGAGGCGCTGGAATACTCGTAGCAGGCGACAACAATCTCGTGGTCCTGGGAGTGTGTCAGTGCTGACGTGATATCAAACTCGCTCGCCGTGTACCCGTCCTCGCAGTAGCCGACGAAGATGCCGTCCACCCAGATGTAGAGAGCCGTCGCAAAACCCTCGAATCGTAGGCGTGCGTGTCCTTTCTTGCTCAAAGACTCCTGGAGGGAATCATGCAGGGTGAAGGTGCGCCGGTAGAGTGCAACTCGGCACTCCTCTGGTGGTTTGGGAGCCTGAGGGTTCTCGTGGCCGTCCCACGGCATCTGAATGTTGACGTACGCCGGAGGCCATAGTCCCTCAGCTTCGAGGGTTGAGGGAACGGGAAGGCTGTGTACTGCTTCCTGGTCGAATGTGATGGTGGGGGAATCGAGAGTCACGCGCGAACTTGACGTAAGTGCGACTTCCCAGGTTCCGTCAAGACTCTGTGTTGGGGCGTTCGTGCGGTGTGCGCTGTGCGCGGGAAGTCGATTGACAGCGAAGATCTGCGGATCGCTGAGCCATGCTGATGTGGGGGTGGAGGCGGTGGGTGTGTGGAACATGGTGACCTTCCGAATGTGCGACGTTGCGGTGGAGCAATCGTGCTCTGAGGTCAGAGTATCCTGTTGATCGCATCAATGCAATACAGTTACGCGGATGTGTTTATGTGACCTAGATAGCATTGGCATTCTCAGGTAAATACGTTAACCTTATTGTGTCCGAGCAAGAGTTGCTTCGAAGGAGAGGGACCATGGCACACGAAGAACACGTACACAAGAGCTGGGCGTCGCGAATCTGCTACGCGATCGGTAATCTGGGGCAGGCTGCGTTTTACAACGCGCTCTCAACATTCTTTGTCACCTACTATGCGGCGCAGACCCTGTTCCGCGACTATGAGGACTCTGAGGCCGAGGCGATGATTGCGATCATCACCGCCCTCGTCTTCATTATTCGGATCGCCGAGATCTTCATTGATCCACTGCTTGGGAACTTGGTAGACAATACAACCTCGCGCTTCGGGCGATTCAAGCCCTGGCAAGTCATTGGTGGCGTTGGATCATCCATCCTCCTTTTTGCGATCTTCACCGGACTCTTCGGCCTCGTCAACGTGAATAAAGGAGTGTTCATTGTTGTTTTTGTGATCGTCTTCGTGGTCCTTGACGTCCTGTACTCCCTGCGTGACATCTCATACTGGGGCATGATTCCTGCGTTGTCCTCCTCCTCGCAGGAGCGAAGTGTGTACACCGCTCTCGGAACATTCACGGCTCCATCGGCTACAACGGCCTCACCGCGATCGTCGTTCCCGTAGTTGGATTCTTCGGTGCTCTTGCGGGAGCTGGTTCTGAGAGCCAGGAAGGATGGACGGGCTTCGGTGCAGTTATCGCTATCCTCGGCATCGCCACCTGCTTGGCTGTCGCGTTCGGAACGCGCGAGGAGGAGAGCGTCCTGCGCGATCCCTCCGATAAGTCCAGCCCTCTGCAGGCGTTCCAGGCGATCGCGCGTAATGATCAGCTGCTGTGGGTCTCGCTATCCTACGTGCTCTACTCGATCGCCAACGTTGCGACGACAGGCTTCATGATCTACTTGTTCAAGTTCGTGCTCCAAAAGCCTGGCATCTACTCGGTTGTCGGTATTATCGCCTTCGTCATTGGCCTGGCGGTCACGCCCCTGTATCCAGCGGTTAATCGCCGCGTGCCGCGCCGCTACCTCTACCTTGGTGGCATGGTGCTCATGGCGAGTGCATACGTCCTGTTCATTCTCTTCTCGTCGAACCTCGTTGTCGTCTTTGTCGCCCTGGTTCTCTTCTACCTGCCTGCCACTTGCATCCAGATGACGGCGATCCTGACCATTACTGACTCTGTCGAGTATGGCCAGTGGAAGACCGGCAAGCGCAATGAGGCTGTCACCCTCTCGGTGCGTCCGATGCTCGATAAGATCGCCGGCGCCCTCTCGAACTCCATCGTCGGATTTGTCGCCATCGCGGCAGCTATGACCAACGACGTCGACCCTTCCCTGCTGACAACCGGAAATATTGAGACCTTTAAGACTGCAGCCTTCTACGCTCCCCTTGTGGTCATCATCCTGGCGTTCATCGTCTTCGCACGCAAGGTTACCCTGACCGAGGTCAAACACGGAGAGATCGTGTCTATTCTTCAGCAAAGCCTGACGCGCTCCGAGGCTACTGAAGACTGACCGAATAAGCGCCCGATAGGGAGGAGGATCGGGTGAGTGGCGGGGGATGTGCGAGCGTCCCCCGCCTCGTTTTACGCTCTCAGGGTTGTCTGATGAAATTCTGCGCAGGCTCCCCGATAGTTTTCAGGTAGCTTTCAGGGTTGTGGACTGTAATCTATACAGGCAGTGAGAACCATTGCCGATAAGCAGTCCTCAAGGAGTTTTCGATGAAGAATCGCGCACAGACGCGCGCCCTTGCCGTCATCGCCATCACCCTGGCGGCGGCCCTCAGCGCATGCGGATCGACCGGATCGTCCACCTCGTCCGCGTCCACCAAAGAGCCCGAGCGCGGCGGCCACCAACGCGGCCAGCAACGACCCCAACCTGGTGTTCGCCCAGTGCATGCGCGACAAGGGCTTCGATGTGCCCGACACTGGCCTGACGCCCGACCAGGCCAAGGACCACGACCCCGCCTTCGATGCCGCGATCAACGAGTGCATGACGAAGGTCTCCGGCATGACCGGCGAGGACAACGTCGCGAACGACCCCGCCGCGCGCGAGGCCATGGTCAAGGCAGCGCAGTGCCTGCGTGAGGCCGGATACGACGTGAAGGACCCGCAGGCCGGCGAAGGCATCAGCGTCAAGGATATCCCCGAGGACGTGCTGAACAAGTGCTTCCAGCAGTCGGGGGCCGCCAAGTGACGCGTCCGCGAACCCCACGCCCCGCGGCTGTGCTCGCGATCCTGGCGATCGGCGCGCTGACCCTGTCCGCATGCTCGGGCACCAACGCGGATGCCCAAGCCCCCCAGTCCTTTGATGGTGCGACGGCGACCGTCACGAAGGGCGACCTGGTGGGGGAGACCACCGTCCAGGGAACCCTCCACTACGCCGACTCCTACACCCTCAAGAGCGCCTTCGAAGGCGTCGTCACAGCCCTGCCCACGCCCGGCACGACCCTCACCCAGGGATCGCACGTGTACACGGTCGCCGGCAACAACACGTACCTGCTCCACGGCTCTACCCCCGCCTGGCGCGCGTTCGAGGAGGGCATGAGCGACGGCGAGGACGTCACCCAGCTGGAGACCTCGCTGTCCGAGCTCGGCTACTTCGAAGCCACCCCGAACGCCCACTTCGACTGGAACACGATCGCGGCGATCAAGAAGTGGCAGAAGGCCCTCACCTGCCCCAGAGCGGTTCGCTGCCGCTGGGCACCGTCCTGTTTGCCCCCGAGGACCTGCGCATCGGTGCGCTCAAGGCCCGCGTCGGCGACAACGCGACGATGGAGACGGAACTTTTTGCGGCCTCGTCCTCGCGTCAGATCATCTCCGCGAACCTGAAGCTCTCCGACCAGGCGCTCGGCGTCGTCGGAAACTCCGTGACCGTGCGCCTGCCCGGCTCAGCCGCTACGACGACCGGGACGATCACCTCGGTCGAGCCGCCTCGCGAAAAAGCCGGCGAGGAGGGATCCAAGGAGACGACCAAGGAACGCATCATTCCGATCACCGTCACCCCCGATGACACCTCCGCCCTCGAAGGGCTGCAGGAGGCCTCGGTCTCCCCTGGGCCTGACCTCCGAGACCCGTACAGGCGTGCTGTCCGTGCCCCTCGGCGCGCTCGTGGCCCTGAGCACCGACCAGTTCGGCGTCGAGGTCGTGGATGAGAAGGGCGAGATTCGCCGGGTTCCCGTCACCGTCGGCCTGTTCGCGGGAGACCGCGTCGAAGTGAGCGGCGACGAGATCGCCGAAGGCCAGCGCGTGGTGGTGCCCAACCGATGAGCCACATCCTGCAACTGACCGACGTGCACCGGTCCTTCGGCAGCCCGCCTGTGCACGCCTGTAACGGAGTGTCCCTGGCCGTCGACGAGGGCGAGTTCGTCGCCATCGTCGGGCCGTCCGGCTCCGGAAAATCCACCCTGCTCAACCTCATCGGAACGCTCGACCGGCCCACCTCGGGCAGCGTGTGCATCAACGGGACGGACGTGTCCTCCCTGCGCGACACCGAACTGTCGGGTGTGCGCTCCTCGCTGATCGGATTCGTGTTCCAGCAGTTCCACCTCACCGCCGGCGTGTCCGCCTTGGATAACGTGGCCGACGGGCTGCTCTACCGGGGCGTGCCCCGCGCCAAGCGTCGCGAGGCCGCGCGTGAGGCCCTGACCCGCGTGGGCCTCGGGCACCGTATGGACCACAAGCCCCACCAGATGTCGGGCGGCGAACGCCAGCGCGTCGCGATCGCTCGTGCGATCATCGGGCACCCTGCCCTGCTGCTGGCCGACGAGCCCACCGGCAACCTTGACTCGCGCTCGGGCGCGTCCATCGTCGCCCTCCTGCGCGAGCTCAACGAGGCCGGTACCACCATCATCGTGATCACCCACGACAACGATCTGGCGGCCTCGCTGCCCAGGCAGATCGCCATCCGCGATGGCGAGATCGTCTCCGACTCCGCGCACCCGGGAGGTGGCCATGGCGAGTAAGAAGAACTCGGGTACCGGCCGCTCGGCGCTGCGTCTCTCGGACGTCGCTCGCCTTGGCCTGACGGGCCTGCGCGCCCGCCCCATGCGTGCCGTGTTGTCGGCGCTCGGTATCGCGATCGGCATTGCGGCGATGGTCGGCGTCGTCGGCGTCTCCGCGTCCTCGCAGGCCCGCCTGCAAGAACAGCTGCGGGCGCTCGGCACCAACATGCTGACCGCGCGCAGCGGCGCGGACCTGTCGGGAACGGATCTCATCCTGCCCGAGGATTCCGTGGGCCGTACCCTCATGATCCCGGGCGTCACCGACGCTGCCTCGACGTCGACGCTGAGTGGCGTCTCCGTGTACCGCTCGCGCCTGTCCGATCCGAACGCGACCGGCGGCATCATCACGATGGCGGCCGACACGAACCTCCTGAAGGTCGTCTCTGGGACCATGAAGAAGGGCGCGTGGCTCAACGACGCCACCGCGAAGTACCCGGGCGTCGTTCTGGGATCGAAGGCCGCGCAGCTGCTCGGTGTTGTCGAGCCGGGCACCCAGGTGTGGCTGGGGGGCATGTCGTTCACCGTCCTGGGCATCATGGATCCGGCACCCCTGGCCGAGGAACTCGATAACGCCGCCCTCATCGGTGTTTCCGCCGCGGGCACGTACTTCGACGCGGGCAAGACTCCCACGACGATCTACGAGCGCTCCACCGAGGACCAGGTGGAGACCGTCCGCGAGCTCCTCGGACCCACGCTCGCCCCGCAGGGCGCCACCGGCCTGAAGGTCTCGCGCCCCTCCGACGCGCTGGCCGCCCAGAACGCGGCCGACCAGACGCTCACGACCCTGCTCGCCGGCGTCGGCTCGATCGCCCTGCTCGTCGGCGGCATCGGCGTGGCCAACACGATGATCATCTCCGTCCTGGAACGCCGCAAGGAGATTGGCTTGCGCCGGTCTCTGGGTGCCAAGCGGGGACACATCACCGTGCAGTTCCTGGCCGAAGCCCTGCTCCTGTCCTTCCTCGGAGGACTCGCCGGATGCCTCATCGGCGCCGGCGTCACCTGGGGCATGTGCTACGTGTACGGCTGGCCGCCCACCCTGCACTGGTGGGTGATCGCCGCGGGCCTCGGCGCTACCCTCCTCATCGGCGCCGTCGCCGGGCTCTACCCCGCGATCCGAGCGGCCCGCACGCCGCCCACAGCGGCGCTCGCCTCGCAGTAAGTTGCCTGGCACGCTCGAGGCCGTGGCCATCTCAGCAATCCCGGTACCGATCGGGGGAGCGCGAGCTGGCCACGGCCTCGTTCATGTGAGTGTCGGTCGCGCGTGCGTCAGTTGTGTGTGCGTCAGCTCTGCACGGGGCCGCCGTAGATCTCGTCGATGACGGGCGCGAGGCGGCGGGTGGCCTCCAGGCGCTTGACCTTCAGCGAGGGCGTGAGCAGGCCGTTCGCCTCCGTGAAGTCGGTCGTGAGGACCTTGATCTTGCGGATAGACTCGGCCCGCGAGACATGCTCGTTCGCCGAGGCCACAGCCTTCTCCAGGGAGGCCAGCACCTCGACGTTCGTGGCTGCCTCGGCCACGCTCATCGGGGGCAGCGAGTGCGCGGCGAGCCAATCGGGCAGCATCTCCGCGTCCAGCGTGATGAGTGCGGCGACGAAGGGCCTCTGGTCGCCCACGACCAGGACCTGGGAGATGAGCGGGTGGGAGCGCATCGGGTTTTCGAGGGCGGCGGGGGCGACGTTCTTGCCGCCCGCCGTCACGATGATTTCCTTCGCGCGGCCCGTGATGGACACGTAGCCGTCGCGGTCGAGGGACCCCAGGTCGCCCGTACGGAACCAGCCGTCGTCGGTGAAGCATGCGGCCGTGGCCTCGGGGTCGTTGTGGTAGCGCTGGAAGACGCTCGAGCCCTTGAGGAGGATCTCGCCCTCGTCGCTGATCTTGAAGGACATGGGCGGCAGGGCCGGGCCCACGGTGCCGATCTTGGACAGGCGGGGCGTGTTGACGGAGACCGGGCCAACCGTCTCGGTCAGGCCGTAACCCTCCAGGACGGGGATGCCGACGCCGCGGTAGAAGTGCGCGAGCCAGGGGGCCAGGGGTGCGCCGCCCGACACGATGTAGTCCGCGTTGCCGCCCACCAGGCGGATGATCTGCTGGTAGACGAGCTTGTCCGCCAGGGCGTGCTGGGCCTTGAGCGACGCCGACGGGCCTTCCTCGGTGTCGAGGGCCTGGGAGTAGGCGATCGCGACCTTGGCTGCCCAGCGGAAGATCTTGCGCTTGGGGCCGGACGCCTTCGTGTCCGCCGAGTTGTAGATCTTCTCCAGGACGCGCGGGACGACGAGGAGGTAGCTCGGACGGAAGGACGCCAGGTCCGGCAGGAGATTCTTGATGTTGGGCGCGTGGCCTAGGACGCCGTTGCCGCTGATCTGGAAGACCTGCAGGAAGCGCGCGAACACGTGGGCGAGAGGCAGGAACAGGAGCAGGCGCGAGTTCTTGCCCGCCGCGATTTCCGGCATCCACGCGTGGGCGTTGAGGCACAGGTTCGTGAAGTTCTCGTGGGACAGGACCGTGCCCTTGGGGGTGCCCGTCGTGCCCGACGTGTAGACGATGGTGGCGATGTCGTCCTTCGTGAGGGCATCGGTGCGGGCGAGGACGCGCTCGCGCGGGGTGGCCGAGCCCTCCGCGATGAGGGTTTCGATGGCCTCCGAATCCAGGGAGAGCACGTGGGTGTTGTCCCGGTTTTCTCGTTCGGCGGCGGCGCGCACGATCTCCGCCATGGACACGGTCTCGGTGATGATGAGGTGGACGTCCGCGTCGACGAGGACGTGGGCGACCTGGTCGATGGAGCTGGTTTCGTAGATGGGCACGGGGACGAGGCCGGCCGCCCAGCACGCGAAGTCGAGGAGCGTCCACTCGTAGCGGGTGCGGCTCATGATGGCGACCCGGTCGCCGGGCTCGAGGCCTCGCGCGATGAGGCCGGCGGCGAGCGCGTGCACCTCGTCGTAGAACTCGCGCGCCGTGATGGAGCGCCACGTGTCGCCGATGCCGATCTTGCGCAGGATGAGGGGGCGGGTGGCGCCGCGCTGCACGCGCTCTTTGAGCAGGTGGGGGATCGTCGTGTGCTCGTCGATGCGCACCAGGACGGGGGCGTGCCACTCGAGGGCTTCGGTGGTGGTCTGCGCCTGCGGCGTCTCGTCAATGGTGGACGAGGCCGGGGTTTCTTCGGCGGTCATGTCTGCTCCCTGGTCGCTGGGCGGTGTGCGCTGCGGGACGAGCCCAGCGGCGCTGCTGTTCCTCCTATCCTACGCGCCCGTAGGGTGGGGGAGAGGGACCGTCTTTAGCGTTGGTCCTTCATTGCGGGGCTCTTGAATCCGTTTGCGTTAGTGTCGATGCTGGAACGATTCGAGGGCTTGCGTGAGTGCTTCTTCGAGTGTCAGCCTGGACTGGCGCGTGGAGAGAATCGAGAGGATAACGACGCTGTCGTCGGTCACGAGGAAGGCGATGAGGAGGGTTTTGCGGAATCCGATGATGCGCATGCCCGGGTGATGGAAGGAGAATGCTTGGCCTCGTGGTGGAAAGTCGGGAAGCTGCTCGATGTAATCCGTCAGGGCGCTCATGTAGTTGCGCGCCGTGACTTCGGAGCCGCTCACGGACGCGATCGAGCGTCGAAGTTCTCTGAACTGTTGCCGAGCCTTGCTCGGCAGGATCAGGCGAGAGCGTTGCCCGGTCATTTCAGCCCCAGGTCGGCGCGAATCTCGTCGAGCGTGTAGACATCGTCCGGGTTGTCCTCGTAATCACGAACAGCCTGAGCGAGGTCATCACGGAGCCAGCGGTCGAGCTCGTCGCGTGTCCGTCGGTCGCGACGTTCCTCAAGCGCCTCCATTGCCTCCTCGTAGAAGGCAGGGGAGACCAGGACTGCGCGAGTCTGCGCCCCGCGGGAGCGAAGTTCGACGGGTTCGACTTGGGCGGCGGCGATGTAGTGTGCCTGGTTCTGGCGAAACTCGGAGAGTGTAGCGGTTGACATGTACTAATTGTACAAGTTGTTAGAGTCTCGTGTGTCGTTTTGTCGTCGTATGTTCATGACTTCGCACGCCGAAACGACGTGACGTGGCGCTTGTCTGAGAGCTGGTGCCGGATGAAGGCGTCGAGGAGCTCGTAGCCGAAGGGCTTGGTCCAGGGTTGGCGGGCGAGCATTGTGCCGAAGTTCGTGCCGCGCTCGCGCATGACCTGCTCGAAGCGGATCATGGTGGCGCGTTCGGGGGCTATCGCCATGTGCTTGGAGGCGGCCGAGAACCCGATGATGTACGTTCCGTTCCGGGTGAACATTGGCTGGTTCTACGCGATGCGCAGCTCCAGCTCCGGGTAGGTGAGCCCGACCCACACCAGAACGTCTAACATCCGCGCCCGATTGTCGTCGTTCGGGATGGTCGCGAGGTACTCGTCGAGTGTCTTGATTGCCATGGCTTCACCCTAGGTGATAGACGTGCAGGTAGCCTCGCATAACTCTCTGTTCTTCAAGACTGCAGTGGAGAATAGATGCTCCAATGGCGAGCGTAGCTCGAGCCTCAATGAGCATGGCGTTAGTTGAATGTACCTTCCGTGCTAAGCTGATAAAGACGGCATTGGCGTCAGCATAGGACAAATAACGAGGAAGTTAGGAGTGTGTCCAGTGATTGATAATCAAGAGGCCCTCGTTGATTGGTACAGGCGACAGCAAGAATCGTTGAAAATTGATGTTGCTGATCAAGGTTTAGAAACCCTTGTTGGAATGGTTTCTAGACATTCGATCGATGTATCGCCCCGCTTTCAACGTAGAGATCGCTGGGATAAAGTGAGGCAATCCAGACTGATTGAATCTTTTTTGCGTAATATACCAGTCCCGCCTGTGTATTTGGCGGAAGATCGGATGCAGCCAGGTCGCTACGCTGTGATTGATGGGAAACAGAGGCTTACTGCTATCTGGGAGTATTTTAATAATAACTTTTCGCTCCGCGGTATTGAATTTGAACCCGGTTTGAATGGCCTGAAGTTTAATGATTTACCTGTGAGATTGCGGGATGCGCTGTGTATGAAAACGATGAGAGTTACAACACTGGTGCACGGCTCGGATGGGCGAGCGCAGCATGAGGTGTTTATCCGTTTGAATACGGGTGGGGAGATATTGAATCCGCAGGAAATTCGAAATGTTGCCTATAGTGGGCCGTTGAATGATGCGATATATACAATGGCAGAAAATAGATTTTTGCGCGAGCGGCTGAAGGTCTCGGAAAAACCAGCGTCTAAAGCGTATCAAACGATGGTCGATGCTGAGTATGTGCTTCGTTTCTTTGCTCTCTCTGATTCGTGGCGAAGCTTTAGGGGAAGTTATCGAAATGCGCTTGATGACTTCATGGATTCAAATCGCTTTGCTGATCATAGGCTAATAGAAAAATGGTGTGATTCCTTTAAGTCTGCTATTTCTATAGTTGAGCGTATTTGGGATAGTGAAGCTTTTATGCGCCCGGGGCGCAAGCAGTCACTTGCGGGAATGTATGACGCTCAGATGCTGGCGGTTCATGCTTTAGGTGAAGAGCGTTGTAGGGTTGCAGAGGTGCATGCAGCCGCTGTGCGTGATGCGCTTATAAAGAGATTTGAGGGAGATTCTAAATTTGAGGATTCGGTTCGTGTTGCAACAAACACGCCAGAAAAATTGCATTATAGGGTCTCTGTGCTAATGGAAATTCTTGGGGCTGAATATGAGTGATGCGAGGGTGCAGTTTTTGGGGGCGCTAAAGGCTGTGTCGGATGTTTGTGATCATAGAATCATTCAGCAGGTTCCTAAGGAGGGCAAGGAAGCGTATAAAGAGGGTTCCTCTGAAAAGGAAGATTATGATGATGATTCCAAATATCGTCTATCAGAAACCGAATCTACGCTTGTTTGCAAGGGGCTTATGGTTGCCTCCTTCAATGCATTTGAAAACTTTATTGAAGAGCGTTGGATCGAATTATTAAACTCAACTAAGTCGAACTATCCTGCTTTTCGAAGTTTGCCGGATAAAACTCAGGTTAAAATGCTTGAGAATGTCATTGGTGTGCTCGGTCGATATTACTTTGATTCAAGTGAACTCGCGGCATTTAAAGGGCAGGTGATGGATGTGGGCAATTTTTTTGCTAATGTCAATGCTGCTGGTGGTGGTTATATACATCCATTCGTGGGGAGGTGGCAGGGGAGTAACATTTCCGTAGAAGAATTGGCTAAGGGGTTGGCCTGCTTTCACGTACGTAAGCCGTGGAAATCGATGCAGTTGGTATATGATGTTGTTTTAAGTTCATCTTCTGTTTCGTTTCATGCCAATTTACAGGAAGACTTTAAAGCGATAGTTAAAAAACGCCACGCTGCTGCGCATGATATGCATACTGTGATCACGCGTCTAAGTTTAAGTGAGGTGCCGCATATGTTAAGAAATATAGCTTTTTGCTATGATATTCTCGCTTCTTCTGCTGTGTACTTGATGTGCGCTGATGGTATTAATTTCACAAAAGACAGAAATTATGTTCAGCCGACTCTATTTGAAAAGTATTGGGAGATTCGTAAACGTATGCCCGGAAAGGCTCGAAAATCTGGGTATGATTATGCTGCATATGCGCGCGTTGGCGCTTTTGATTGCTCGTCTGGGCGAGTCGGATCCGGCAGAGCTCGAAAGGTGGACGTCAATGATCAAATGCTACTTAAGTGGTTTCGTGAGAATCGGCGTGGAATCGAATTTATTGTACAGTTTTCAGAATCGGGGAGTCTTATAAATTGGGAGACGTGCATCTGAATCCGATGACTTTATGACGCTTTTGTTTGAACGTGCATAATTCGGCTCATGCAAATTGAGGGGGCCGCCCGTGGTTTACCACGGGCGGCCCCCAGCAGCCTAACGATCAGCCCTTGCGCTTCGCAGGAGCCTCGCCCAGCTCGAAGGACTCGACGACGGCCTCGGTGGCCTCAGCGTCGTCGGAGGCGGCCACGGTCAGTGCGCCCAAGGCCTTTGATGCGGCCTCCAGGTCGCCCTTCACGGACTCCAGGGCCTCCACCTGAGCCTGCGGGGCGCGCACCGTCACCGCCAGGAACGGCGTACGCGGCGACACCTTCGCCTCAGACTTCACGCGACGCAGCGCGATCAGAGCAGACGACGCGGCCTCCAGCACCGAGGGATCGCCCTCGACGCCAGCCAGGTCCGCCACCACCGGCCACGGGGCGGTGTGCACGCTTCCCTCGCGGTACCAGCTCCACACCTCTTCCGTCACGTACGGCAGGTAGGGGGCCAGCAGACGCACGACGTTGTCGATGACGATCGCCAGAGCCGCACGGGCAGACGCGGCCGAGGCCTCGTCCCACGCGCCATCGCGGTTGTAGGCGCGCTCCTTGACCAGCTCCAGGTAGTCGTCGCAGAACGTCCAGAAGAACGACTCCGTGACCTCGAGCGCGCGAGAGTGCTCGTAGGACGCCAGCGCAGCCGAGGCCTCGTCGATGACGGAGGCCAGCGCCGCCAGCACCGAACGATCCAGCGGCACCGTCACCAGCGCCGGATCCAGATCGATCGCCGCGCCCTCGCCGCCCATCGTGAGCGCAAACTTCGACGCGTTCAGCACCTTGATCGCCAGGCGGCGACCAATCTTCATCTGCTGCTCGTCGAACGCCGCATCCAGACCCAGGCGAGCCGACGCCGCCCAGTAGCGCACGGCATCCGAACCGTACTTCTCCAGGATGCCCATGGGGGTCACGACGTTGCCCTTGGACTTGCTCATCTTCTTGTGGTCCGAATCCAGGATCCAGCCCGATAGGCCCGCGTGCTTCCACGGCAGCGCGCCGAACTCCAGGTCCGCGCGCACCACGGTGGAGAACAGCCACGTACGAATGATGTCCTGGCCCTGCGGGCGCAGATCCATCGGGTACGTGCGAGAGAACAGGTCCTCGTCGTCCAGCCAGCCACACGCCAGCTGCGGGGACAGGGAGGAGGTCGCCCACGTGTCCATGATGTCCAGCTCGCCCACGAAGCCGCCGGCCACGCCGCGCTGATCCTTGGTGTAGCCCTCCGGCACATCCGTCGACGGATCGACCGGCAGCGAGGCCTCAGACGGGGTGATGATGTCGTCGTAGTTGACCTGGCCGTCCGCGTCCACGCGGTACCACAGCGGGAACGGCACGCCGAAGAAGCGCTGACGGGAGACCAGCCAGTCGCCCTTCAGGCCCTTCACCCAGTTCTCGTAACGCACGCGCATGAAGTCGGGGTGGAACTCCAGCTCGCGGCCGCGGTCGATGAGCTCCTCGTTCAGATCCACGCCCGAGGCAGGGTTCGTCCACGCGCGGCCACCGTTACGGATGTACCACTGGCGCGAGGTGACGATCTCGAGGGGCTTGTCGCCCTTCTCGAAGAAGTTGGTCTGACGCATCGTCTTGGTCGGCTCGCCCTTCAGCTCGCCCGACTCGCGCAGGGCGGCCACCACGGCCTCGCGCGCGGAGAATGTCGTCTTACCCGTGATCTCCTCGAAAGCCGCGCGGCCCGCATCGGTCGTGATCCACTCGGGGGTCTCGGTGATGATACGGCCGTCCTTGCGCAGGATCGCGCGCAGCGGCAGCTCCAGGTCACGCCACCAGTCGATGTCGGTCGTATCGCCGAAGGTACAGCACATGGCGATGCCCGCACCCTTGTCCATCTCGGCCTCGGGGTGGGGCAGGATCGGCACCTCGACGCCGTACACGGGGGAGGCGACCGTCGTGCCGAACAGCGGCTTGTAGCGCTCGTCGTCCGGGTGGGCGATCAGGGCGACGCAGGCGGCCAGCAGCTCGGGACGCGTCGTCTCGATGCACACGTCCACGCCGTCCTCGACGGGCGCGCCGGCGGCGGCAGCCTTCGCGGCGGCCTCGGCGTCGGTGATGTGGAAGGCCAGGCGGTGGTAGAAGCCCGGGTACTCGCGGCTCTCCAGCTCAGCCTGGGCGACCGCCGTCTGGAAGGTGACGTCCCACAGGCCCGGGGCCTCGGCCTGGTAGGCCTCGCCGCGCGCCAGGTTGCGCAGGAACGCGGCCTGGGCGACCTTGCGCGCACGCGCGCCGATCGTCTGGTAGTTCTGCTTCCAGTCCACGCTCAGGCCCAGGTAGCGCCACAGCGCCTCGAACTGAGCCTCGTCTTCGACGGTGAGGCGCTCGCACAGCTCCACGAAGTTCTTACGGGAAATCGGCAACTGGTCGCGAGCCTTGATCGACTTGCCGTCACCGCCCACGTGCGGGGGCTCGAAGTCGGGGTCGTAGGGCAGCGTCGCGTCCACGCGCACGCCGAAGTAGTTCTGCACGCGGCGCTCGGTGGGCAATCCGTTGTCGTCCCAACCCATCGGGTAGAACACGGACTTGCCCATCATGCGCTGGTAGCGGGCCACGACGTCGGTGTGCGTGTAGGAGAAAACATGGCCGATGTGCAGGGAGCCGGATACCGTCGGCGGGGGAGTGTCGATCGAGTACACCTGCTCGCGCGTCGCGGTGCGGTCAAAAGCGTAGGTGCCCTGGCTTTCCCAGGCCTCACCCCACTTGGCTTCGAGGCCTTCGGGGGCGGCGCGGTCGGGCACGCGAGGCGCCTGCGCACGGGTGTTCATGGCCATAATTGAGTTGTCTCCATCCGAGTCGTGGACTGTTTGCCCCACTAGCCTACGTTTCACCGGGCATTTCGGTCCAATGCTGGGCCTCGTGGTGCCCGGCGGGTTGCTCACACGAGGCCGGGGCCAGGTTGCGTAAACGTGCAACCCAGCCCCGGCCTCGTAGAGAAGAACGACGGAATCAGAGGACCATCGCCGCGATCCAGCCACCGATCAACAGCGGAATGTTGTAGTGGATGAACTCGGGGATGACCGTGTCTCGCATGTGGTCGTGCTGACCGTCGATGTTGAGACCGGCTGTCGGGCCAAGCGTCGAGTCGGACGCGGGAGAACCGGCGTCGCCGAGCGCGCCGGCGGTACCGATGATGGCGACGGTGGCCATGGGGGAGAAGTTCAGAGTCACGCACAGGGGCACGTAGATCGCCGAGATGATCGGCAGGGTCGAGAAGGACGAGCCGATGCCCATCGTGATGATGAGGCCGACCACCAGCATGATGACCGCGGCCAGTGCCTTCGACCCATTGAACATCGCGGAGGTCTGCTGGACGAGCGGCTCGATCTGGCCCGAGGCCTTCAGGACCGAGGCGTAGCCCTGGGCAGTGATCATGATGAGGCCGATGAGGCTCATCATCTTCATTCCGCCGCTGAACACGTCGTCGGCCTGCTGCCACGGCACGACGCGCATTGCGAGCATCATGCACAGGCCCACGAGGGCACCCACGAGCAGCGGGTCGGCCTCGGAATCCATCTTGGTGAGGACCGCCTGGATGACGAAGCAGGCGACGAGGGCCACGACGGCGGCCCATACCTTCACCATATTGATGGGCTTGTCGTCGTTGGAATTGAAGGAGGTCTCGCGCTGCTCGTACTCGCGCGGCTTGCGGTAGGAGACGAGCAGGGCGATGGCACAGCCCACGGCCATTGAGGCAGCAGGGATCGCCATGGCGGCCATCGGGTTGACGACACCCTCAACCGCCATGCCGGCTTCCTCGATGTTCTTGTAGAGAATGTCGTGCAGGAAGATGCGGCCGAAGCCGATCGGCACGAACATGTAGGTGGTGACGATGCCGAAGGTGATCGCACAGGCGACCAGGCGGCGGTCCATCTTCAGCTCGTTCATGACGCCGATGAGCGGGGGAACCAGCAGCGGGATGAACGCGATGTGAATCGGAATGAGGTTCTGGCTCATCACGCCCATGACGAGGACGCCGCCGAGGATGCCCCACTTGGCGGAGCGGGCCACGCGCGCCGAGTTCGAGTCGTCAGCGTTGCGCAGCTTCTTTGATGATCCAGTTGGCCAGCAGGCGCGGCAATCCGGAGTGGGCGACCGACATGGCGAATGCGCCGAGGAGGGCGTAGGACAGGGCGATCTTTGCGCCGCCGGCGAGGCCGTCCTGGAATGCGACCATTGTGCCGGACATGCCCATGCCGGCGACCAGGCCGCCCACGAGGGAGGCCACGAAGAGAGAAATGATGACGTGCACGCGTGCGATGCTGAGGATCAGCATGACGAGCACGGAGAGCACGACTGCGTTGAAGAGCAACATGTGTGTTCCTGTGTTGAGGGTGCGCGGGTGCGCAAAATAAAAGGGACGTAAGCCGCAGCGCGGCAGGTGGTGTCAGCCGAGATGGGAGTCGGCGTGGATAGATGCGTCGACGGCACCTACCAGTGCGGTCGACAAACCACCTTCCTCGGCGGCCAGCAATCCTGCGATTGTGGTGCCGCCGGGGCTCGTCACCCGATCAATGAGTTGCGCGGGGATTGTTCCCGCCTCGCGCTCAGCGAGGAGCAGCGTGGCCGCTCCCGCCATCGCCTGCGCGGCGATCTCGACGGCGCTGTCCTTTGGACAGGCCGTACTTGAGACCGGCGCGGGCGAAAGAATCAACAATCTGGAAATACCAGGCCGGAGAGCACGAGGCCAGGGCCTGGAACACGGGGAAATAGTCCTCGTCGATGAGGATGGTGCGGCCCACCGAATCCATGAGGGATCGGACGGCTGCTACCTGTGCGTCGGTGGCGCGCGCGGCCGTCAGGGCGGTCATGGACTGCCCCACGGTGGCCGCGACGTTCGGCATGACGCGCACGAGCGGGATGCCCGCGCCGAAGTCGGTGGTGATCTGGTCGAGGGTGCGCCCCGCCGCCAGGGAGACGACGCAGACGTCGGTGCGACCGACCACGATGGGGGAGATCTCCTTGATGACCGCGCGCTGGTCCTTGGGCTTGACCGCCAGGATGACGATGTCGGCCTGGCGGGCCAGGGAGGCGTTCGAGGACGCGGCTGCCGCGCCGAGTTCGTCGGCGAAATCGTAGGCCTTGGTGGCCGTGCGGTTGGAGAAGACCAGGGTCGCGGGATCGACGCCGGACGCGACGGCACCGCGAGCGATGGCCTGGGCCATGGCTCCCGTTCCGATGAATCCGATACGCATCAGGGGCTCCCGTGAAAGTTGGTCGATTGCGTTGCAGCTTACTCCACTTTGCCGTTTCTTGACACAATGGCCGCACTGTGAGACGAGGCCGGGGCCCGGACTCCCCGAAAAGAGTCCCGAGCACCGGCCTCGTGCCGAAAAATCGACGTGTCAGCGCTTTCGGGTGCCGAAGATGGAGCGAGTGATCTCGCGGCCGGCGGTGCGCAGGACGGACCCGAGGACGTTTTCGACCTGGCGGGTACGGCGTTCGGCGGCGCGCTGGCGGGCGGCCTCCTCCTTCTCCTGCTGCTTCTCGACCTGGCGGCGCAGCTTCTCCATTTCCTTCTGGCGGGCTGCCTCTTCCTTGGCGGCTGCCTTCTCGGCCTCCTTGGCGGCGCGCTCGGCCTCCTTGGCGGCCGCCTCCTGGGCGAGGGCTTCCTCGCGGGCGGCCTGGGCCTCGGCCGTGCGGCGCTCGAGCTTCTCCTCGGCCGAGTCCGGGTTCACGGCGTCGCGGTAGCGGCCCATGATGACGCTGGACTGGTTGATGCGCGCGATAGTGTCTGCGGACGCGGGCCCCATGACGGAGGCGGGTGCCCAGATGCCGACCGGCGTGACCGGGGTGGGGTTACCCTTCGGATCCAGGACGGTGACGACGGCCTCGCCGGTACCCAGGGTGGTGAGGACCTCGTCGAGTTCGAGGGACGTCTTCGGGAAGGTCTGGACCGTGGCCTTGAGCTTCTTGAAGTCGTCCGGCGTCGAGGCGCGCAGGCCGTGCTGGATGCGCGAACCGAGCTGGGCGAGGACGTCGGAGGGGATGTCCTTGGGGGTCTGCGTCACGAAGACGACGCCGACGCCCTTGGAACGGATGAGGCGCACGGTCTGGACGACCTGACGCTCGAACTCCTTGGTGGCGTCCGCAAACAGCAGGTGCGCCTCATCGAAGAAGAACACGAGCTTGGGGCGCTCAACGTCGCCAACCTCGGGCAGGGTGGAGAAGAGGTTGGCGAGCAGGAACATGATGACGGCGCTGACCAGCGCCGGGCGCGAGGAAATGTCGCCGACGCCGAGCAGGGAGATGATGCCGCGGCCAGTGGAATCCATGCGCATGAGGTCGGCCGTGTCGAAGCCGGGGGGCGCCGAAGAACTGGCCGCCGCCCTGGGATTCGAGCGCGGTCAGGGCACGCAGAATGACGCCGGCGGTGGCCTTGGAGACGCCGCCGATCGTGGCCAGCTCGTCCTTGCCCTCATCCGAGGTCAGGAAGGAGATGACGGCGCGCAGGTCGGGCAGGTCGATCAGCTCGAGACCCTGGCCGTCCGCCCACGCGAAAATCAGCTGGAGGGCCTGTTCCTGCGTCGTGTTCAGCGAGAGTGCACGGGCGAGCAGGATCGGGCCGAAGTCGGAGATCTGAGCACGCACGGGCACACCCGGGAACTGTGAATCCGCGCCACCCAGGCTCAGCAGCTCGATCGGGAACTGGGACGAGGCCCAGTCCTGACCGTTGGCCGCGGTGCGGCTCAGGAGCTTGTCGGAGCTGGCCCCGGCCTCGGCCAGGCCCGTCAGGTCGCCCTTGACGTCACACAGGAGGACGGAGGAGCCGTTCGCGGACAGGCCCTCGGCCAGGAGCTGGAGGGTGCGGGTCTTGCCCGTGCCCGTCGCGCCGGCGACCAGGAGGTGGCGGTTGAACATGGGCAGCGGCATCTTGGCGCTCACGCCGGGCACGCGCGCGCCACCATCGATGAGCGTGCCGATCGTGACAGCGGGGACGTCCCAGGAGTAGGCAACCTGGATCTGGGTGGCGAAAGCCGACAGCTCGCCGCTCGGGGCGGGGGGGACGAGGCCCGGGCGGCTGCGGGTGCTTTGGCGGCGGGCGCGCCTGCGGTCGGGGTGCCGGCTGCTTCAAGCTGGAGACGCAGTGCTTCGGCCTTTGCGCGGGCGGCCTCTGCCTCGGCGGCCTTCGCGGCTGCCTCCGCTGCGGCGAGCTGTGCCTTGAGGTCCTCGATGTTCTCGCTCATGGTGTGGCCTTTCGGCTCTGGGCGCGGTGCGCCACCGTACTTCGACGTTACCGGAACAGTATCCCTTGGGACTGCGGTCCCATGCGAGCTGTGCGGGGTGGTCGGGTGTGGGATTCGTCCACAACCCCTGCGCGCGCATCGTCGTTATCCACAGGGGCTTGTTTTCGTGTTTTCTTCGGGGGAACGCCGGGGTTAGCGTGCGAGCATGAACGTGTCACGATGGTTGGCTCGTCGGCGCATGGCGGCGCTGACGAAAGCCGTGTACGACAGCGCCCTGACGGACGAGGATGAACCCGCCGAGCCGAGCGTCGCCCGTTTCCTGCCCGGAGGGACGACCGTGGCCGCGTTGATCCTCGTGGTCGTCCTGATCGCGGCCGTGGGGGTGTGGAGGCACGCAGCGACACGCGAGCACTCCCAAGCCCTCGCCCAATCGTCCTCCGAGCGAGCAGAAAGCGGCTCCGCGCCCGTCGAGGCAGGCCCGTCCCCGCACGCGCCCGCATCCGCAGGGGATAGTGCCGACGATGTCGTCGTCTACGTCTCCGGTGCGGTCGCGTCCCCTGGGGTGCTCACCCTGCCAGCAAACTCCCGCGTGATCGACGCGATCACGGCGGCGGGAGGTGCAACGCCCGAGGCCGACCTAGAGTCGATCAACCTCGCCCGCATCCTCGTCGACGGGGAACAAATTCGGGTAGGCGTCGTCGGGGAGTCGCCGCCTCCCGCGTCCGCCGCGGCTGGGTCCACCGCCGGTACCGGCACGTGCGTGCGCCTGGCCACCGCCACCGAGGACGAGCTGCAGACCCTGCCCGGCATCGGTCCGGCCCTGGCCACGCGCATCGTCTCCTACCGGGCCACACACCCTCGCCTGTCCTCCGTCGAGGAGCTCGACGACGTGCCCGGCATCGGCCCGTCCCTCATCGAAAAGATCAGGCCCGGTGTGTGCTGATGAGCAACGCCCAATGCGCTCCCCGCATGATCGACCTGCGCCTCGCGCCCGCAGCCACCGCCACCTGGGCCACCACCTGGTGGGCGACAGGCAACCCAGCTCAGTGGCCTGTCGCCTGCGCCTTTGCTCTCGCTGCGCTCGCCTGCGCCGCCTCCTACGCACTCTCACACCGAGATCGGAAGGCCCCCAGGCACGCCCTCACCCCACCCAGGTCCGCTCGCCTCGGCCTCGCGCTCCTCCTCGCATGCATCGCCTGCGCGCTCGCGGTCGGATCCTCGGCCCGCCGAGACTACGACACCGACCCCGCCCGCCGCGACTCCGGCCCCATCCACGCGCGCGTCGTCCTGCAGTCCGACCCGGCCCCGGCCTCGTCCGGGTTTTCAGCGGCACGCAGCGCCCGCGCGCGCATCGACGCCGTCTCCGTGGGGGAGGAGTGGCTCCCCGCGAGCACCACCGCGCTCGTGCGCGCCCCCGGATGGGGGGACGCTGCGCGAGGAGACGTCTACGAGGTCTGGGGAAGCCTCGACGCGACCTTTGCCGCCGACGCGCCATCGGTGGGAACGATACGAGTCAAGCGCGCCCAGCTCATCGAGCGGCCCGGCGGTCTGGCATCGTGGACGCGAGCCACACATCGCGCGTTCTCGCGCGCCTGCATGCATCTGAACCGGGATGCGCGCTCCCTCGTCCCCGGCATGGCGATCGGAGATGACCGAGGAATGCCCGCAGACCTCGCGCAGGCCATGAAATCGACTTCACTCACCCACCTCACCGCCGTCTCCGGCTCCCACATCGTCATCGTCCTCGCCACCGTCACCCTCGTCATCCCCGCGCGAAAGCCCCTCCGCCTCGCCGCCACCATCCTCGTCCTCGGAACAATCCTCATCCTCGTCGGACCAGAACCCTCCGTCGTGCGCTCCGTCTGCGTCGCAGCCGTCGCAGCACTCGGACTCATCCTCGGACGCGACGGCCAATCCATCGCCGCCCTCTGCGCCGTCGTGATCGCCACCCTCCTCATCGACCCCTGGTCATCCCGCTCCTACGGATTCGTCCTGTCGGCGCTCGCCGCGCTCGCGGTCGTCGGCCCCTCCGCGGCGCTGGTGCGGCGCTGCCGCCGGCGAATACGAGGGGACACGCGCGTCGGGAAGGCGCTGCGTCGGCTCGTGGAGATGGTGTGCGTGCCCGCCTTCGCGGAGCTGGCGACCGCGCCGATCATCGTGTCGCTGTCCGGGAACGTGCCGGTGTGGGGGATAGTCGCCAACGTCATTGCCGAACCCGCCGTTCCGGTCGCCACCGTCTCGGGGCTCGCGGGCGCGCTCATCTCCCCGCTGAGTATTCGCGCCGCCTCGGCATGCGCCGTCGTTGCGTCGTGGGCGACCGCGTGGATCGCAGGGGCGGCGCGCATGTGCGCCTCCCTGCCGGGAAACGGGGTGCACGTGCCCGGTGGATCCTCGACAGTTTTGGGCGTGTACGCCTGCTGTGGCGGCGGATGGGCCGCGTGGCGGGCGTGGAAACGGTGGGGACTCCCGATCGTCACTACCGACGAGGCCTGAGTGATCGGTGCTCAGAGCCGATCAGCCGGGACTACGCAACGGCGCTGCAACCTGGTGACACCCGCCACGAGTCGCGTCCGCCCACGGCTAAGACAGACGCAGATGGAGCCGCCGGGTGGCAGACTTAGAGGGTTACCGTTTCAGCGGAAAGGCAGGTAGACGTGGCAGCACGCGGTTCGCGCCCGGCGCCGCCAGCCCAGATCACGCTGGCACCCATCGTGTTGATTAAAGGCCCCGAGGGCCTTCTCGTCGACCGCGCCCTCGACCAGCTGCGCGCCCTCGCCCACGAGGCCGACCCAAACCTCGAGCGCACCGACATCAACGCGGCCACCTACCAGGCCGGACAGCTCGACGTCATCGCGTCGCCCTCGCTCTTCGGCGAATCGCGCATGGTCATTATCCGGGACCTGGAAACGATGAGCGACGCACTCGCGAACGATCTGATCGCCTACGCCGGCGCGCCCGCGCCCGACGTGTGGATGTTCCTGGCACACCCCGGCGGCAACGCCCGCGGTAAGAAGGTCATCGACGCGATCACCAAGGCCAAATGGCCCGTCATCCCCGCCGAGCCGCTGAAAAACGACCGCGACAAGCTGGCCCTCATCGCCTCGGACGTGCGCGCGCTGCGCGCCGCCAGATGGACACCGAGGCCCAGCAGGCCCTCGTGGATGCGCTCGGCAACGACCCGCGCGCGATGGCCGGCGCCCTGGCCCAGCTGCTCTCCGACGTCAGTGGGCGCATCACCCTGGAGGACGTGCGGCGCTACCAGGCCGGGCGCGTCGAGGCAACGGGCTACGACGTCGCGGATGCGGCTGTCGCGGGCAACTCCGCGAAGGCCCTGACGCTCGCGCGCCACGCGTTCGCCACCGGCATCGCCCCCCAGCTGCTCGTCACCGCCTGGCCATGAAGTTCCGCGCCATGGCGAAGGTGTCGATCGGCGGATCCGCATCCACCCTCAAGATGGCTCCCTGGCAGGTGGACCGAGCCCGGCGCGAGCTGCGTGGCTGGTCCGACGCCTCTCTGGCTGGTGCCTTCGGAGCCATCGCCACGGCTGATGCCGAAACAAAGGGCGCATCGCGCGACCCGCAGCGCGCCATCGAAAAAGCACTGATCACCATCTGCAGGCTGCGCGGGCGCTGAATGCGCGCCCCGGCCTCGTCTATCGGATGCCCGTAGGGAACGAAGAGGAGAAGAATGACAACCATTCGAACGCTGGTGGGGAGGCTGCGCGAGTTCAAGAAACCCGCGATCCTGACCCCGCTGTTCATCATCGGGGAGGTCATCCTCGAGTGCCTGATCCCGCTGACCATGGTCTCGCTGGTGGATGCGCTCGACGGCGTGTCCCTGAGCCCCGTCATGCGCCTGGGTGTCGTGCTCACCGGACTGGCTTTCGCGTCGCTCGCGTGCGGCATCCTGTCCGCGCGTTTCGCCGCGACCGCCTCGGTGGGTCTGGCGAAGAACCTGCGTCAGGACCTCTTCTTCAAGGTGCAGGACTTCTCATTCGCGGACATTGACCGCTTCTCCACGTCCTCGCTGGTCACCCGTATGACGACGGACGTCACCAACGTGCAAAACGCCTTCGGCATGATGATCCGCATTGCGGTACGCGTACCCCTCATGATCGTCTTCTCCATCGTCATGGCGTTCCGCATTAACGTCCAGATGGCCCTCATCTTCCTCGGGATGGTTCCGGTTCTCGCCATCATCCTGGCCGCCATTGTGCTGGTCGCCTTCCCGATTTTCCGTCGCATCTTCAAGAAGTACGACGCCCTGAACAACTCCGTGCAGGAGAACGTCGCAGCGATCCGCGTCGTCAAGTCCTTCGTCACCGAGGAGCATGAGACCACGAAGTTCCGCGCCGCCTCGCAGGATGTGCGTAAGGACTTCACGAACGCCGAGAAGCTCATCGCGCTCAACAGCCCCGTCATGATGTTCTTCATCTTCGCCGCGATCATTGCCGTCGACTACGTCGGCGCCTCGATCATCGTGAACTCTGGCGGTACCGAGCTGACGAAGGGTGGCCTGACGGCTCTCATCACCTACGGCATCCAGATCCTCGCGCACATGCTCATGCTTGCCTTCATCTTCGTCATGGCGACGATGGCCGCAGAGTCCGCGAACCGTATCGCCGAGGTCCTCAACCACGACCCGTCGCTCACCTCTCCGGCCAATGGTGCCACCGAGGTTGCGGACGGCTCCGTGGTCTTCGAGGGCGTGTCCTTCAAGTACTCGGAGAGCGCCGAAGAGTACGCGCTGTCCGACATTAATCTGAGTATCGAGTCGGGCTCGACGCTCGGCATCGTGGGCGGCACAGGATCCTCCAAGACCTCTCTGATCCAGCTGATCTGCCGCCTCTACGACGTCTCCGAGGGATCCGTGAAGGTCGGCGGGCGTGACGTGCGCGACTACGAGCTGAGCGCGCTGCGCGACGCGGTCTCCGTCGTCCTGCAGAAGAACGTTCTGTTCTCCGGCACCATCAAGGACAACATGCGCTGGGGCAACCCGGACGCGACCGACGAGCAGATTGAGCACGCGTGCAAGCTCGCGCAGGCCGACGAGTTCATCCAGCAGCTGCCCGGCGGCTACGACTACGTCATTTCCCGCGGCGGTACCAACGTGTCGGGCGGCCAGAAACAGCGCCTGTGCATCGCCCGCGCGCTGCTGAAGAACCCGAAAATCCTCATCCTGGACGACTCGACCTCCGCCGTGGACACGAAGACTGATTCCCTCATTCGTCACGCCTTCGAGAGCGAGATCCCGGGCACGACGACGATCATCATCGCCCAGCGCCTGTCCTCGGTGAGCCACGCCGACCAGATCATCGTCCTCGACGACGGTCGCATCAAGGAACGTGGCACCCACGAGGAACTGATGGCAGCGGGCGGGGAGTACCGAGAGATCTACGACTCCCAGAATGCCGCGAGCGAAAGCGAGGTGGCCTGACATGGCACGCACGCATGGTCGTCCCGTCGACAACGACGGCGAGAAGCTCGAGGGCATCGAGCGTCCCTTCGGCCGCTCATGGTCTACGTGTTCCGCCACTACCCGGTGCGCATCAGCCTGACGGTCGTGTGCATCATTACGGTAGCCGTGGCCTCGGCCGTCGGCTCGATCTTCATGCAGCAGATTGTCGACAACGTCGTGACCCCGGGCCTGGAGAGTGGCTTTGACGCGGTGCGAGGCACCCTCGTGCGCCTCGTGGTCACGATGGGCATCATCTTCAGCGCCGGCGTCATCGCCAGCTTCATCTACACCCGCGCCATGGCGATCGTGACGCAGGGGACGCTCAAGCACATGCGAGACGACATGTTCGACTCCATGGAGCGCCTGCCCCTGCGATTCTTCGACACGCACCCGCACGGCGCGATCATGTCGACCTTCACCAACGACACTGACGCGATCCGCCAGCTGATCGGCCAGTCGATCCCGACGATCATCCAGTCGGGTCTGACGATCATTGTCCTGATCGGCACGATGCTCTACTACTCCGTGTGGCTCTTCCTCGTCGTCCTCATCGTGGGCGCTCTCATGGCCTTCCTGACCGGAAAACTCGGAGGGCTGTCGGGTCGCTTCATGAAGGATCAGCAGGCGGCTCTCGCCGACGAAGAAGGCTTCATCGAAGAGATGATGGACGGCCAGAAGGTTGTCCAGGTCTTCAACCACGAGCAGGACGCCAAGGACGAGTTCGTCGAGTACAACGACAAGCTCTTCGAATCCTCGCAGAAGGCGAACATCTACGGCAACGTGCTGATGCCCGCCCTGGGCAACATTGGCAACATCATGTACGTGGTCATCGCGATCGTTGGCGGCGTCATGATCCTGGAGCAGACGCCGAACATCCACCTCTTTGGCATCGACGTCATCACGGTCGGCGTGGTCGTGTCCTTCCTGGGCATGGTCCGTAACTTCTCGCAGACGATCGGCCAGATGTCCATGCAGGTCCCCATGATCGCCCTGGGTATGGCGGGTGCGGGCCGCGTGTTTGCCCTCATCGACCAGGAGCCGGAGGAGGACGAGGGCTACGTGACCCTCGTGCGTGCGCGAGAGCTGCCCGACGGCACACTAGAGCCGACCGAGGAACGCACTGGAATCTGGGCCTGGCGCCACCCCCACAAGGCCGACGGCACCGTCACCTACACGCGCCTGCGTGGCGAACTGGTCATGGAGGACGTCGACTTCTCCTACGACGGCGAGAAGCAGATCCTGCACGACATCTCCCTGTGGGCCAAGCCCGGCCAGAAGATCGCCTTCGTGGGTGCCACCGGTGCCGGCAAGACGACGATCACGAACCTCATCAACCGCTTCTACGACATCGCCGACGGCAAGATCCGCTACGACGGCATCAACATCAACAAGATCCACAAGCCGGACCTGCGTCGCTCTCTCGGCGTCGTCCTGCAGGACGTCAAGCTGTTTACTGGTACGGTCATGGAGAACATCCGCTACGGCCGTTTGGACGCCACGGACGAAGAATGCATCGCCGCCGCGAAGCTGGCCAACGCGGACTCCTTCATCCGACGCCTGCCCGAGGGCTACGACACGATGCTGACCGGCAATGGCTCGAACCTCTCGCAGGGGCAGGCCCAGCTTCTGTCGATCGCGCGCGCCGCCGTGGCCGACCCGCCGGCCATGATCCTCGACGAGGCGACCTCCTCGATCGATACGCGTACCGAGGCCCTCGTGCAGCAGGGCATGGACAACCTCATGGAGGGGCGTACGGTCTTCGTGATTGCCCACCGCCTCTCGACGGTGCGCAACTCCGACGCGATCATGGTCCTGGATCACGGCCGCATCATTGAGCGCGGTAGCCACGACGACCTGATCGCCCAGAAGGGCGTGTACTACCAGCTCTACACGGGCGCCTTCGAGCTCGAGTAGGCGCGCATGGACCGACTAGCCCCGACCTCGTTTGACGAGGTCGGGGCTTCGCTATGCGCGCCCGGCACCGGAGTGCGGGGGTGATGGGGTGGGGTGAGCGACCATGCGTGCACACGCACGGGGGAGTGGGTATACGAAAGCGGGCCGCCCAATGGGCGGCCCGCTTCACGTCAAACTATCGTTCGCGCTCAGTCACCGAGCGAGGCAACGCGACGAGCAAGCTTGGACTTGCGGTTCGCAGCCTGGTTCTTGTGGATGACGCCCTTGGAGACGGCGACGTCCAGCTTGCGCGAAGCAACGCGCAGTGCAGCGAGAGCCTTCTCCTTGTCGCCGGCCTCAACGGCCTCGCGGGTGTGACGGACCAGGGTCTTCAGCTCGGACTTCACGGACTGGTTACGAACGCGGCGCTTCTCGTTGGTCAGGATGCGCTTCTTCTGGGACTTAATGTTTGCCACAGTCGGATTTCTCCTTGATGTATGTCTGACAGGGTCGGTGAGGGCTGTGTCAAGACCGGGACTTAGGCGTGGGGACACCCGCAAACGGTCTTAACCAGACCCCCTGCCCGACCAGGCCGGGAGTCCAACGACCGATCATACCAGGGTGGGGCCTTTTCGTCATATCCCTAGGCGTTCTCGCGCCTCGTAAGGTCGGTCACGTGTTGGAGGTGTCAGTCGCCGTGCGTGCGGTAGTGATCCTCGAGGGCGTCGACGATGCGCTGCCAGGTCGCCTTGGGCAGGATCGAGCCCTCGCGTCGCACGTCGGTGGCTGTGACCCACAGGGCGCGGTCGAGGCGCACCTCGGAGGGTCGGCCCTTCGAGTCCCAGTCGCCCGCGCCGATGTCGAGCCAGTAGCGTCCGGCGGCAGCTTCCTGGGCGGCGTCGCGCGTGTGGTCCTTGCTCGTCAGCTGCAGGAGGTACACACCCTCGCCCTGGGCACCGATGACGACGGCCGGGCGATCCTTGCCGACGGAGGCGTCCTCCTGGTAGGGCACCCAGGTCCACACGACCTCGCCGGGATCCGCGTCGCCGTCCATGACGGGCGTGTACGAGGCGTGGGCGAGTGCGTCGGCGATGCTCGCTTCGCGGATCGAGGTCTTGGGACGGTTCGAGGTCGCCGGGTCCTCGTAGTGGTGCTGGGAGCCGGAGCGCGTCGACGAGGAGGTGGATGAACGCGGTGTGGGAGCCGACCGCTTGCTCGACTGGCGCTGCGGCGTCTCGGTGTTCTTCTGTGCTTCCTCTGTGGTGCCTGAGATGACGCCGATGAGGAAGTTGATGATGCCCCTGACGATTGAGTTCATGGGACCAGCATACGGCAGCCGTTGGAGGGCATGTTTTATCCACAGGGTCCTATCGTGATCACGAGTTATCCACAGGCTTCGTGATGGCGCGTGACAGTGCGTAGCAGCGGGTGTCACTCTGTTGTTGTTCGCAGGCGAACACCCAACAATAGAAAGGCGACGATGATGTTGACTGCAACGATGCACGGACCGGTTGTTTCTCTGGATGCGCTGGCAGGGGGTGGAACGTCCGAGGGGAACGGTGAGGCTGCGACGCGTGCGCGGTCCTCGATTCGTGAGTCCGTGCGCTGCGGGGCAGCGGGCAAGGTGGACAAGGCACTCGAGTGCGGCCTCGAGGCCTATCGAGAAGAGGGTGCACCAGCCGAGCTGCGTCTGGAGGCCGCCAAGCTGTGCATTGACTGGTACGCGGCTCTCGGATCCTACGGACAGTGTCGGAAGCTGGCCGGCGAAGCGGCTCGTTTGGGAGAGAGATACCTGGAGCGCTGCCATCCGATCATTCTCATGCTGCGTAATTCGGAGGCCTACTGGCTCGCCATCCTCGGCCAGCACGATATGGCGATCCGCAAGTTTTCTGCCCTCCTGGCCGACATGAAACACTGCCCCGATCTTTCCCCTGAGATTTCCATCGCCATCCGCAACAACTCGGCGATGCCGTGGAAGCACACGGGCAAATGGAAGAAGGCTGCGCGCGTGTATCGCGAGCTCCTATCGGAGATGGAGGGGCAGCGTGAGGAGGCCGATATGACGCTGCTGACGGTGCGGGACAACCTCGCCGAGGTCCTCTCAGCTGACCGCTGCTACGACGAGGCCATTGCCCTCTATGAGCGCAACATGGACGCGCTGCTGACCGTCGCGGACCATGGCGACTGGCGCGTCCTGCGGCTGCGCAACGAGATTGCGCGCAACACCTGGATGGGTGGGGATCGGGACGCGGGCGAGGATCTCTGGACGGTTCTGGCCGAGGACTGCCGCAGGTATCTGGGGGATCGCGACCCGATGACAGCCCGTATCCGCGCGATCCTGCTGACCCTCGCGACGCTGCGCGGAGACGAGGGGCGGGCCATGTCGATTGCCCGCAAGCTCCGGGACGATCACCCTGATGACTGGGAAGAGTGCGACTTCAGTGAGGCTGCTCCCTCCTCGCCGAGTCGGAGCGCGGGGGAGGGAAACAAATGGTGTGAGGCGTGGCCACTGTGCGCGACTTCCCGCGCCTGAACTGGCACAAACGCCTACGACAATGGGACGATAAGGAGGTTAACGACTTCACGGAGGTTCACGTGCCCATCCCCACGCCCGCGCAGCAGGCGCAGATTCGCCCGGCCCATACCCCGCAGGGGCAGATCCGTAACTTCTGCATCATCGCCCATATCGATCATGGGAAGTCGACGCTCGCGGACCGTATGCTCCAGCTGACCGGCGTCGTCGAGGCGCGCGAGATGCGCGACCAGTACCTCGATCGCATGGACATCGAGCGTGAGCGCGGCATCACGATCAAGAGCCAGGCGGTGCGCATGCCGTGGGCACACGAGGGCACCCCCTACGCGCTCAACATGATCGACACGCCCGGTCACGTGGACTTCACCTACGAGGTCTCCCGCTCCCTGGCCGCGTGCGAGGGTGCAGTCCTCCTTATCGACGCCGCGCAGGGCATCGAGGCCCAGACGCTCGCGAACCTGTATCTGGCCCTCGAGAATGACCTCGCGATCATCCCTGTCCTCAACAAGATCGACCTGCCGGGCGCGCAGCCTGAGAAGTACGCGCACGAGGTCGCTCAGCTGATCGGCTGCGACGAGAGCGAGGTCCTGAAGGTCTCGGGCAAGACCGGCGAGGGCGTCGAGGATCTCCTCGATCGCATCGTCGAGGTTGTCCCCGCCCCCGAGGGATCCCCCGACGCCCCGACGCGCGCGATGATCTTCGACTCCGTGTACGACACGTACCGCGGCGTCGTCACCTACGTGCGTGTCGTGGACGGTGTGCTGTCGACTCGTCAGCGCGTGCGCATGATGTCGACGGGTGCCACCCACGAGCTCCTGGAGCTGGGCGTCATCTCGCCCGAGCCGAAGCCTGAAGAGGGGATCGGCGCCGGCGAGGTCGGCTACCTGATCACGGGCGTGAAGGACGTGCGCCAGTCCCGCGTCGGTGACACTGTCACCAGCCAGGTGCGCGGCGCGACCGAGCCTCTCGAGGGCTACCGCGACCCGAACCCGATGGTCTTCTCGGGCATCTACCCGGTTGACGGCTCGGACTTCCCGGACCTGCGCGACGCCCTCGAGCGCCTCCAGCTCAACGATGCGGCGCTGACCTTCGAGCCCGAGTCCTCCGCGGCCCTCGGCTTCGGCTTCCGCTGCGGCTTCCTCGGACTGCTCCACCTGGAGATCATCCGCGAGCGTCTGGAGCGCGAGTTCAACCTCGACCTCATCGCGACTGCTCCGAACGTCGTCTACCGTGTTGTGACGGAGGACGGCACCGAGGTGCGCGTCGACAACCCGAGCGAGTTCCCCGAAGGCAAGATTTCCGAAGTGCGCGAGCCCGTTGTCAACGCGACGATCCTGACGCCCACCGAGTTCACGGGCACCATCATGGAGCTGTGCCAGGAGCGCCGCGGCTCCATGCAGGGCATGGACTACCTGAGCGAGGACCGCGTGGAGCTGCACTATCAGCTGCCCCTCGCCGAGATCGTCTTCGACTTTTTCGATCAGCTCAAGTCCCGCACACGCGGCTACGCCTCGCTGGACTACCAGGAGAGCGGAGAGCAGAGTGCCGACCTCGTCAAGGTCGACATCCTGCTCAACGGCGACCGCGTCGACGCGTTCAGCGCGATCGTTCACCGCGACGGCGCCTACAACTACGGTCAGCGCATGACGAAGCGCCTGAAGGAGCTTATTCCCCGTCAGCAGTTCGAGATCCCGGTCCAGGCCGCTGTCGGCGCGCGCGTCATCGCACGCGAGACCATCAAGGCCCTGCGTAAGGACATGCTCGCCAAGTGCTACGGCGGCGATATCAGCCGTAAGCGCAAGCTGCTGGAGAAGCAGAAGGAAGGCAAGAAGCGCATGAAGTCCATCGGCCGTGTTGACGTGCCGCAGGAAGCCTTCATTGCGGCTCTGACCTCCGATGTTCCGACGGGTAAGAAGTGAGCGGGGACCAGATGAACGAGGCCGCGGAGGGCCGTGCTCCCGTCGGCCAGAACGCGGATCGCCGTCCGGGCGAGGCCCCCGAGGGCACGGTCTTTATGAGCCGCACGAAGTCGTTCACGCGGCGCACGCGCGAGCTGCCCGCGAACCTCGTGCGTACGTGGGAGGCTCACGCGCACCGCTACGTGGTGGAGCCGCGTCGCGGCGTTGGCTACACGACGGTTGCCCCGGATTTCACGATCGATCTGTCCGAGCTCTTTGGGCGCAGCGCACCCGTGACGCTCGAGATTGGTTCGGGCACGGGCGAACAGATCGTCGCTGCGGCGGCCGCGCACCCTGAACGCGACTTCCTGGCCCTCGAGGTGTGGGTGCCGGGGATTGCCAAGCTCGTCTCCAAGGCGGTTGAGGCCGGCGTGGACAACATTCGCGTCATCGAGGCCGACGCCGCCCAGGCGCTGCCGATCATGCTTGAGGACGCGTGCCTGGACGAGGTCTGGACCTTCTTCCCCGACCCGTGGCGTAAGGCCCGGCATCGCAAGCGTCGCCTCGTCTCTGACTCCTTCGCCCTCGAGGTTGCGCGCCTGCTGCGCGATCGCGGAGCCTGGCGCCTGGCCACCGACTGGGACGACTACGCCTGGCAGATGCGCGACGTCGTCGAGGCCTGCGAGTTCTTCGAGAACCCGCACGCGGGGCAGCGTCCGGACCCGGAGGATCCGCAGCCACAGCGCGGCGGATTCGCCCCGCGCTTTGAGGGGCGCGTCGTCACGCACTTTGAGACCCGAGGCATTGATGCGGGCCGCCACGCCCACGACATTGTCGGCATTCGTCGTCCCCGTGACTGAGTCCGGCATGGGGTCCGGTGACGGATTCGCGGCGGCGGGAGCGCGCTCGTGAGCCCCGCGCAGCCAGACGGCCAGCGCTGGCCAGACGACGGCGCTCTGGACCCCGGCCTCGTCGAGGTGGAGGTTCGCCGTCCGCTTTCCCTGTACGTGCACGTGCCGTTTTGTCGCGTGCGCTGCGGCTACTGCGATTTCAACACGTACACGGTGGGGTTCGGCCCGGGCGCGCAGGTGGGGGACTATGCCCCGTCGGTCTTGGCCGAGGCTTCGCTGGCTGCTCGCGTCATGGCCGAGTCCGGGCTGCCCGCGCGAGGCTCAGACCGTCTTTTTGGCGGAGGCACCCCGACGATGCTCGACACTGCAGAGCTCGCCGAGATACTGACGGGCCTGCGTGAGCGCATCGGTATTGCGCCCGGCGCCGAGGTGACCCTCGAGGCCAATCCCGACACGGTGACGCGCGAGGGACTCGTGCAGCTGGCCGACGCGGGCTTTACGCGCATCTCCTTCGGCATGCAGTCTGCGGTCCCCGCGATCCTCGCAACGCTCGACCGCACGCACACGCCCGAGCGGGTGCCCCTCGTCGTCCAGTGGGCGAAGGAAGCGGGCCTGTCGACGTCCGTCGACCTCATCTACGGCACGCCAGGGGAGAGCCTTGCCGACTGGGAGACGTCCCTGCGCGCCGCCCTGTCCTACGAGACCGACCATATCAGCGCCTACGCCCTCGTCGTCGAGGAGGGAACCAAGATGGGCGCGCAGGTGGCCAGGGGAGAGCTGCCGACCCCGGATCCGGACGACGAGGCCGCCAAGTATGAGCTGGCCGATGCACTCCTTGGCGAGGCGGGGTACGCCTGGTACGAGATCTCCAATTTTGCGCGTGCGACCGACGTGGATGCGGCCTCGGGACGCCCGTCCACGTTCTACGCGTACGCCTCGGCGCACAACCTCGCCTATTGGCGCGACTGGGACTGGTGGGGCCTGGGGCCCGGCGCTCATTCCCACGTGGGACGTATGCGCTGGTGGAATGTCAAGAACCCCGCCGCGTATGCCGCTCGACTGCGCGATGGGCGTTCCCCCCCGCCTACGCCGGGGAAATCCTGGATGAGGACACGCGCGAGCTTGAGCGCGTCATGCTGGGCGTGCGCACGTCCGAGGGGATCGAGTTGGCCGGCCTGCCCGGCACCCGCCAGGGCGACGAGGCCGGGGCTTTGTTGGATACCGGCGTGGCCTCGGGTGGGCGCGTCGCCGCGCTCATCGCGGATGGCCTCATCGATGGCGCCGCCGCCCTGCGGGGACGGGCGATTCTGACGCTGCGGGGACGGCTGCTCGCTGACTACGTGACCCGTGAATTGATGGGGTATTGAGTCGTTTTTGCTGGCGAATCTCCGTAATCTGCATGCGGTGGTAAACGATGGTTTTTGTCCACAAAGTCCGCAGTAGTACTTGTAGATAAGTAGATACAAGTAAAACTATGGATTGTTTTGTGGGGTGCCTATAAGTGTTCGAGTATTGTGAATGTGACAAGCTTGCATTACGTGGCAATACTGTTGACATCATGGTTGAAATATGTTTGCCTAGGTATGTCATGTGAAGCTGTGCTGTCCGCCGGTCGTCTCCTTGAGGGGGCTTGTGGAGGGTCAAATACAAGGAAAAGTGTGGTGTTGTGACTCTGCGATACGCCGTCATTGCTGACATCGTGGGCTCTCGTACGTTGACCAATCGTGCAGACGCTCAGAGAATCTTTGAATCGGCCTTGGAGCGAGCCAGTGAGGGGCTGGCGCTGCTGCAGGCTCCGTACCCGACGGTGGGGGATGAGTTCCAGGCGGTTGCCTACACACTTGAGGACGCTCTCCTCCTGACGCTGCGTGCGCAGCTTCTTCTTCCCCCCCCCAGCTCCAGCTGCGCTTCGGTATTGGAGCTGGTCGGATTGAGGAGTTCGCCTCGGGCGCGCAACGCCAGGCTCCGGCCCGTGGCCGCGGCGTGGAGTCGGCGGCTCTCCAGGACGGATCCGCGTGGTGGGCGGCCCGAGCCGCGATTAACCGTGCGCACGATGTGCAGGATGCCTCGAACCCTTTCATTCGCACGTGGTTCATGGCGCATGCCTCCATCGAATCTGAGTTTTCTCCGCACTGCCAGACCTGCATCAACGCCATGCTGAGCCTGCGCGATCATTCGATTCTTAAGCTGTCGGCGCGTCATCGTCGCATTACGGCCTCGCTGCTGCTGGGTAAGACGCAGGTATCGATCGCGCGTGCCGAGAAGTTGTCGCAGCAGGCCATTTCCGACTTCGCCCGGGGCACGGGGGCGGGGCTCATTCAGTCGTCACTGATCATTGCGGAGGCCGCTCGTGCATGAAGTTCTTCTCCTGGGCATCGCCGCCTCGGAGCTGACCGTACTTCTCACCTCTGACCCGCGCCGCTGGTCGCGACGCCTATCGCTCTTCCTGACGCTGCTCCTCGCAGTGATTTGCTACTCCTGGTTCGTCCTGGGGGTGAGCGCCGTCGCGAACGCAATCGGCGCGACTCTCGCGGTCGTGTGGTTCGCGTGGGACCTTGTCGATCCGTCGGCGCGCGGCGTTCTTGCTCGTTGGGCGTTGGCGTCCGTCGGCTTTGTCGCGCTGCTGAGCCTGGATCCGTTGGACTTCCCCCTGCTGTCGCTGCGTTCGGGGCGCTCTATCGACCTGATTATCGCAGTGCTCTTCCTCGTCACGGGTCCCGTCAATCACCTGATCACGGCGATCCTGCAGTGCGCGCGCGGCCGCGCCTCCACCCCTGTTCCCGGGTGGATTAATGCTCCCGTTCTGCCGGCGATGCTGGTGTCTGACAATGAAGATGCTGATGGTGACGCGAATGAGGTTGCGGAGCCCGAGGTTATTTCCGGTGCGCTGCCCGTCTTGGGGGCGCAGTCGGAGGAGGAGGAAGTGACGGCTTTGCGTGGTGGGCGTTGGATCGGTCCACTCGAACGTCTGCTCATCATCGTTTGGCCGGTGCTGGCGCGGAGGTTGCGATCGCGGCAGTCGTCGCCGCCAAGGGAGTCATTCGATTCCCCGAGATCTCGCAGGATTCGACGGGCGAGAAGGCCGAGGAGTTTCTCATCGGCTCGGTCTCCTCGTGGATCCTGGCTGCGCTCGTGTCGATGCTCATTCGTGTCGTGAGCCTGCACTGAAACTCGTGCCGCTAGAGTATGCCGGGTGAATAGCTCAGACCCCTACGGCCGCAACATTTTCGCCCACGACCCGCATCGCGATGGGCCGGGAGCGCGACGCCCGCGCTCGCAGGCCGTCCACGTTGAGATTGGCATGGTCCTCGAAGACGTTGCCTCGGGCTGGGTTGGTGCAGTGACGCGTGCGGAGAAGTCTGGCGGTATTCATCTCGTCGAACTCGAGGATCGTCGAGGCGTGCGTCGCTCCTTTCCCCTCGGCCCCGGCTTTTGGCTTGAGGGCCGCCCCATTGAGGCGCTGCCTCCGCGCCCCGCTCCCGCCCAGCCCTCGCCGGGGGCTCAGGTGAGCGCGTCGGGGCGGCGCATCACGAACTCCGGTTCGTTCGCTCCCGCGTCGAGCGGACCCAAGGTTGCCAAGCGGTCGCGCATCTGGGTCGAGGGACGCCATGACGCGGAGCTCGTCCAGCACGTGTGGGGCGAGGACTTGGCCGAGGCTGGGATCGCCGTGCAGCTCCTCGAAGGCGTCGACAACCTCGAGGCGATCCTGGAGGTTTTCGGCCCGACGGACACTGCGCGCGCGGGCGTCCTCGTCGACCATATGGTTCCCGGATCAAGGAGTCGCGCATCGCCGAGGCCGTATCGGCGCGCTGGCCGGGCGCGGTCCTCGTCCTCGGCCACCCGTTCGTCGACATCTGGCAGGCAGTCAAGCCCGCTCGCGTCGGCCTCGAGCGCTGGCCCGACGTGCCGCGAGGCATCGATATCAAGCATGGAACCCTCGAGGCCCTCGGCTGGCCGCACGCCGATCAGCGTGACATCGCCATGGGGTGGAAGCGGATCTTGTCCACCGTGCGCACCTACCGTGACCTTGAGCCGGCGTTGCTCGGGAGGGTTGAGGAGCTCATCGACTTCGTGACCGTGCCCTGGGCGCAGTGACTCGCGTTGCCCGAGTGTGAGGTTCGCGCTCGGCGCACACCTCGCTCGGCCCTCATGTCGCCCCCGATTGGCTGCGAGGAGTAGCATTGGCACTCAGGAAGTAGGAGTGCCAGAACGGGAGGAGGTGGCATGACGCGTAACAGCGCACAGAACCGCAGGCTCGACGTCCTGCGCGCCATCGTCACCCAGTACGTGGCCACCCGTGAACCCGTCGGCTCTAAGGCCATCGCCGCCGGAGGTCTCGGCGTCTCATCCGCGACGATCCGCAACGACATGGCGGTGCTAGAGGAAGCCGGCCTCATCTATCAGCCCCACACCTCCGCCGGGCGCGTGCCGACCGACCGCGGCTACCGAGTGTTCGTCGATCGTCTCGCCGAACTCAAGCCGATGAGCGGACCCGAGCGACACGCCCTCGAGACCTTCTTGGCGGAGTCCGTCGATATCGACGACGTCGTGGAGCGATCCGTTCGTCTCCTCGCCCAGGTGACGCACCAGGTCGCCCTCGTGCAGTACCCGGGAGCACGCGCACGTGTCCTCAAGCACCTCGAGGTCATCGCTTTGGCCCCCGGCCGAGTCCTCGTCGTGGTCATCACGACGGATGGCGAGGTCGGGGAACGCAGCCTCACCCTTCACGCGCCCCTTGACGACGCTCAGCTGCGCGAGGTGCGCGAACACCTGCGCCACCACTGCGACGGCGCGACCTCTGGAACCGCGCAGTCCTGCGTCGACGAAGCCACGGCCTCGGCCCGGCCCGAGCTGGTGGGAACGGTTGCCGCGATCGGTGCCGCCCTGACGGACGTCCTGAGCGACCAGAGCGAGTCGAAGATCGTCGTCGCCGGTGCCGCGAACCTGGCCCGTGGCGCTCTTGACTTCCGTGACATCGCCCCGGTCCTGGACGCCCTCGAGGAGCAGGTCGTCCTCATGCGCCTGTTCGCCGAGACCGACCCGGGCGACGACGTTCACGTGAGCATCGGTGCCGAGAACCCCCACGACGGCCTAGCGGAAGCCGCCGTCGTCACGGGCACCTACCGTGCTGGCGCCGACGACTCCGTCGGATCAGCGCACCTTGGCATCGTTGGCCCCATGCGCATGGACTACGCGCGAACCATGAGCTCCGTGCGAGCAGTCGCCGCCTACCTGTCGCGATACCTCGCCGCCCAGCACAGCGACTAAACCACCCCACAGACGTTGATGAACATTCCCCACGAGAAGAAAGAGCAGCCGTGAGAGACTACTACGAGGTTCTCGGTGTCGCCCGTGACGCCAGCCAGGACGAGATTAAGAGGGCCTACCGCAAGCTCGCGCGTAAGCTCCACCCCGACTACGCGGGAGCCGACTCCGAGGAAGCCTTCAAGGAGCTGTCCGTTGCCTACGAGACGCTCTCGGATCCCGAGAAGCGCCAGATGTATGACATCGGCGGTCCCGACGCGCTGCGTGGCGGCGGCGCGGGTGCGGGTGCCGGCTTTGGCGGATTCTCCGACATCTTTGAGGCCATGTTCAGCGGCGGCTTCGGCGCGTCCGCTGCCGGCCCGGCGTCCCGAGTGCGTCGCGGCAAGGACAAGCAGGTGACTGTCGATATCACCCTGGAGGACGCGGCCTTTGGCGCTGCCAAGGAGGTCTCCTTCGACACCCACGTCCTGTGCGACGCCTGCAACGGCTCAATGTGTCAGCCGGGTACCTCGCCCACGCAATGCTCCACCTGCCACGGCTCGGGCTTCGTCACCCAGATTCAGAACTCGCTCTTCGGTCGCATGCAGACGCAGGCTCCCTGCCCGTCGTGTCAGGGATACGGCAACACGATTGCCACCCCGTGCGCCGAGTGCTCGGGAGCGGGTCGCGTGCGCACGCGCCGCACCCTCAACATCAACATCCCGGCGGGTGCCTCCCGAGGGAACCCAGATCCGCGTCAGCGGCGAGGCCGAGGTCGGCCCCGGCGGCGGCCCGAACGGAGACCTGTATCTGCTGATCCGCGAGAAGAAGCACCCCGTGTTCGATCGCCGAGGCGACGACCTGCACACGTGGATCACGATCCCGATGACCACCGCGGCGCTGGGCACCGAGTTCGAGCTGGAGACCCTCGACGGCAAGAAGAACGTGACGATCAACCCGGGCACCCAGCCCAACGACGACATCGTCCTGGAGGGCTTGGGCGTCGGTCACCTGCAGCGTTCGGGCCGCGGCTCGATGCACGTGCACGTGGACGTTCAGATCCCCAAGAAGCTCGACGACAAGTCGCGCGAGCTGCTCGAGGAGCTCGCGAAGGTCCGCGGCGAGGTGCGCGTGGAACCCCATCGTCAGCAGGCCTCGTTCTTTGACAAGCTCCGCGACACCTTCATGGGGTGATGCGCCGTGACGCTGCCCGTATTCCTCGCCGAGGACCTGACCCCGGCCCTTGAGTCCCTGTCCGTGGGGGATAGCGCGACCCTTGGGGGAGCCGAAGGGCGTCACGCTGCCTCGGTGCGGCGCATCGGCGCGGGGGAATGGGTCGACGTCGTCGACGGTGCCGGAGCGCGCGCAACGTGCGAGGTGAGCGGGAGCGACAAATCCTCGCTGTCCCTCGTCGTACGCAAGCTCGTACGCGAGGACGCCCCGAGTCCCGAGGTCATCCTCGTTCAGGCACTCGCTAAGGTGGGCGCGACGAGGCCGCCGTCGAGATCTGCACGGAGATCGGCGTCGACAGGGTGATCCCGTGGGCGTCCCAGCGTGCCATCGTCCAGTGGAAGGGCCCGAAGGCCGAGAAGGGGCGTGCGAAGTGGGAGGGCGTGGCCCGCGCGGCCGCCAAGCAGTCGCGCCGCGCGTACGTCCCGGTCGTTGAGGACGTCAAGGACAGCCGCGAGCTCGCCTCCTGGGTCGCCTCCCTGACCGGCGAGGCCGGGGTGGCCTTCGTCTGCCACGAGGAGGCCACGGATTCGCTCGGAGCCGCTCTCGCCCGCATCCAGGAGTCCAGTGAGGACGGGGTGCTGCCCGCACGGATCGCGCTCATCGTGGGCCCCGAGGGCGGCATTGGATCCGAGGAAACCGCGCAGCTAGTGGACGCGGGTGGGCGCACGATCGGCCTGGGAGACAACGTCCTGCGTTCCTCCACGGCCGGCGCTGTTGCTCTGACGCTGATCCGCGCGGCCGCGGGGAAATACTAGGACCTGTCAGCTGTCGAAGCCGGCGATCCGCGCGCTGAGCGTGTGGGTCTGTCCCGCGCCCAGCGCGACGACGTCCGTGCCCGAGTTGAAGGCGTTGGGCGGGCAGCTCATCGGCTCGACGGCCACGCCCACGCGGCCGATGTAGTCGGCCGAGTAGACCTGCAGCCAGCGCGCGTCCGACGACAGGGAGACGCCCACGCCGGAGGCGGGGTCGCGCAGCGTCACGGTCCAGGTGCCCTCGGGAAGGCCCGCGAAAGCGTGGTCCAGTTGGGTGGTGCCGATGACGGTGGGGGAGCGGAAGTCCAACCCGAAGTCCGCCACGTCGTGGGAGGCCACCGGGATCATGGACGCGTCGGCCTCGTAGACGATCGACGCGGGGTTGGCCAGCTCCAGATCGTCCGCACGTGCATCGTCGACGGCCAGGTAGGGGTGGAATCCGACGCCGTAGGGGGCCGTGCCCTCGCCGATGTTCGTCGCGGACAGCTCGATGCTCAGGCCCGCCTCCGCATCCAGGCTGTAGCGGGCGGATGCAAGGAGCGTCCACGGATAGGAATAGCGCGCCGCGATGAGGGTGCGCAAGAGACCGAGGAGGAGTCGGCCTCGACAATGTCCCACTCCTGGAAGGTGACGAAGCCGTGCAGGGACGTCCCGAATGCGGGCTCGTCGACGGGGAGATCGTAGGACGTGCCCTCCCACGAGTAGGAGCCTCCGGCAATGCGGTTCGGCCACGGCATGAGCACCTTGCCGAGATAGCCCGGGGGACACTCGCCCACGCCGTGGGGCACCACGAGCTCGCGGGCGCGGTAGCGCAGACCAGCCAATCCGGCGCCGACGGTGACGATCCGCGCCTCGTAGCCCCCGGCCTGCAGAGCGATTTCGCGTCCCGACGCGCCACGATCCACCATTGATGCTCCTTCGCATTCACTGAACATGAATAATACTCATTCTAAATGGACTTGAGCCGTCTGGGTCACTGTGAGCGCGTATCCTTATAGAGAATGACTCTCGATTGAAAGGAACGCCTCGGCCCATGGCACACGAGATTACCGACGAATTTGTCGCCTCCCTGCACGCATCCTCAGACTCCGCCCGCGCGGTCGCACGCAACGCCGTCTCCCACGCCGGTGTTGAGCCCGTCGCCTTCGACCGCGCCAAGGTGGTTGCGACCCCCACGGTCGTATCCCACAAGGTGGACGACTGGAAGGTGACGTCGCAGAAGAAGTCCGGCCGCTGCTGGCTCTTCTCCTCCCTGAACCTGCTGCGCTCGACCGTGCGCACCCACCTGGGCCTCAAGGACTTCGAGTTCTCGCAGAACTACGTGCTGTTCTGGGACAAGTTCGAACGCGCCAACTTCTTCCTCAACGACATCATCGCCACCGCGAAGACCGAAGAACTCGACGGCCGCCTCCTGCAGTTCCTTCTCGGCGATGTTCTCTCCGACGGCGGCCAGTGGGACATGGCGGTGTCCCTGTACCTCAAGCACGGCCTCGTCCCCAAGGTCGCAATGCCCGAGACCGAGTCCTCCAGCCACACCGCTCCCATGAACGCCCGCCTGAAGGTTCTCCTACGCCGCACTGCCCTCGAGCTGCGCTCCCTCGTCGAGGCCGGAGCCTCCCAGGAGGAGATTCTCGAGGTCAAGGAGGCCGCTCTGGCCGACGTGTGGCGCATCCTCGTCATCTGCCTGGGCGAACCCCCGGTCTCCTTCGAATGGGAGTGGCGCGACGATAAGGGTGAGTTCCACCGCGACGGCGTCCTCACCCCGCGCGAGTTCTACTCCCGATACGTGGACGTGGACCTCACGCAGTACGTGTGCCTCGTGGACGATCCGCGCGCCGAGCACCCCAAGGGCCACACCCTCACGGTCGACCACATGGGTAACGTCGTCGGCGGCCGCCCGATCCTCTACGTGAACACCCCCGTCGAGCAGATCCGCGAGATCACGGCCTCCATCCTGGCCTCGGGCCGCGCCGTCTGGTTCGGCGCTGACTGCAGCCAGCAGTCCGACCGCGCGTCCGGCCTGTTCGTCGATGGCCTCTACGACTTCGACAACCTGTTTGGCGTGGACTTCTCCACCTCGAAGGAGCAGCGCGTCAACACCGGCGAGTCCGCGATGAACCACGCGATGCTCTTCACCGGAGTCGACATCGATGAGGAGGGCAATGCCCGCCGCTTCCGCGTGGAGAACTCCTGGGGCGAGGACCACGGCGACAAGGGCTTCTTCACGATGGACGCCGCATGGTTCGACGCCAACGTGTTTGAGGTTGCCGTGCACGTCGATGACCTGCCCGCCGACCTGCGCGCGGCCATCACCGAGGAGCCGACGCACCTGCCGGCGTGGGACCCGATGGGCGCGCTGGCCTGAGCCCGTAGCCTGACACGCTGGGCGGGGCGCGAGCATCGTGCCCGTTCGCTATATGGCCTCCCTGAGCACGGGGCGGGTGGAGTGGGACAATTGTTCCGCGACACCCGCCCCGTTATCTGTGGAGGACACATGAGCACCGACGTGACCCGCGACTTCGCCTTCGGTCTGCCCAAGGCCGAGCTGCACCTGCACCTGGAAGGCACCCTTTGAGCCCGATCTGAAGCTGGCCCTGGCTCGCAAGAACGGCGTCGACATCGGTCAGTCCACGGTCAAGGAGGTGCGTGCCACCTACCAGTTCAACGACCTGACGTCCTTCCTGGCGGTCTACTACCCGGCCATGGACGTCCTCCAGGACGAGGACGACTTCCACGACCTGGCCGCAGCCTACTTCGAGCGCGCCCGCGCCAACGGTGTCGTGCGCGCCGAATGTTTCTTCGACCCGCAGGCCCACACCACGCGCGGCATCGCCATCGAGACGGTCATCCGCGGCTATCACCGGGCCGTCGTCGAGGCCCGCGAGGCCGGCCTGTCCGCCGACCTTATCCTGTGCTTCCTGCGTGACATGAGCGCGCAGTCCGCGCTCGAGACACTCCAGGCGGCCCTGCCCTACAAGGACATGTTCATCGGCGTCGGGCTTGACTCCGACGAGCGCGACAACCCGCCCACGAAGTTTGCCGAGGTCTTTGCCCTGGCCCGCGAGGCCGGCCTGCACGTGACGATGCACTGCGACATCGACCAGGTTGGCTCGATCGACAACATCCGCGCGGCTCTGACGGAGCTGGGTGCCGAGCGCCTCGACCACGGCACGAACATCGTCGAGGATCCGGAGCTGGTCGCCTACGCGCGCGACCACGGCATCGGCCTGACCTCGTGCCCCCTGTCCAACTCCTTCGTTACCGAGGAAATGAAGGGCAAGGAGATCGTCGAGCTGACCGCCGCGGGCGTTAAGGTGAGCGTCAACTCCGACGACCCCGCATACTTCGGCGGATACATCGGAGACAACTACCTGGCGCTCGCCGAGCGTTTCGACCTCGGCCGAGCGGACCTGGAGCGCATCGCCCGCAACTCCATCGAGATCGCCTGGATCTCGGACGATGAGAAGGCCGAGCTGCTAGAGCGCGTGGACCGCTTCGCGAACGAGAACTGACCACTGATGGACGAGGCCGGGGCAGCGGGCCGTGAACGCACGGATCCGCCCCGGCCTCGTCGTGCGCGGGGGAGGGCTATTCTCACGTTGCACGCAGGGCGGATACAAGCTGTCACAATTGGCCACCCCGTGAACGCACCCGGCGTGCGGGCCTCGAGACTGCAATGATAGGGACCATGACGAACCACACGAAGCCGACGTTGTTGATTTCCAACGTCCTGCCGGCACGCCCGGGGGACGAGGCATACAACAACATCTGCATGCGTCTGTGGGATCGTCTTCTTCAGGCAGCCCTGCCGAACTGGAACGTCATCCGCGAGTACGCGCAGGAAGACGGCGCCGAGGGGGCCGCCCTGCGCGCCCAGCACGCCGACGCGATCATCATCATGGGCGGCGAGGACGTCCACCCCAGCCTGTACGGTGCCCCCAGGGCTACGAGGCCGAGGGGCGTCACTGGTACCGCGCCGACCGCGGACAGATCGCCCTCGTCAACCACGCCGTGCGCACGGGCACCCCGCTCCTGGGCATTTGCCGCGGCATGCAGATCATCAACACGGCGCTCGGCGGCACCCTCGAGCAGCACATCGAGGGCGCGGACGGCACGCACACGAACAACCGGATCCTGTCCGACCATCGCTTCATCCGCCACAGCGTGCGCGTCGGCGAGGGCACGAACCTCGAGCGCGCACTCGCCCCCCTCCTCACCGACTCCGAGCTGGTCATCTCGTCGGCGCACCACCAACGCGTCGCACGGCTCGCTCCCGGTCTCCAGGTCAGCGCGCAGGCCCCCGACGGCACCATCGAGGCCATCGAATTGGTCGACGCACCCGTGATCGGCGTGCAGTGGCACCCCGAGGACCCCGCCGCCGACATCTCCCAGCTGCACGCCCTCCTCGGCCACCTGGACGCGCGCCGCGCCCCCCGCCTCGAGAGGGCCTCGACTACCCTGGTCGCATGACCATCTCCCCGGGAACGAACTTCAACGACCCCCGATTCCGCGACGACGAGCGTACCTCCGGCAAGCGCATGCACGACGGCGACTACTACGTCGCAGATGACGAACTCTCTGCGCTCACGAAGCGCGCGGTCCGCCTCCTGAGCCTCTACGAGCAGGCGCATCCCAACGACCCGGACATCGCCGCCTACCTGCTCGCCCAGGTTCTCGGCCACGTGGGGGAGGGCGTCGACATCCGGCCTCCGCTGCGCGTCGACTACGGGCACAACATCTCCATCGGCGATGGCTCATGGGTCAACTACGGACTGACCGTGCTCGACGTCGCCCCGGTCGTCATCGGTGCCGACGTCCTCATCGGCCCCAACTGCTCGCTCTACACCGCGATCCACCCGACCGAGCCCGGGCCTCGTCGAGCGAAATGGGAGTCCTCAGCCCCGATCACCCTCGAAGATAACGTGTGGCTAGGCGGCTCCGTCGTCGTGTGTCCGGGCGTGACCATCGGCGAAAACTCGATCATCGGTGCGGGTGCCGTCGTGACCCGCGATATCCCCGCCAACTGCATCGCTGTCGGCAACCCCGCCCGCGTCATCAAAGACCTAGACCCCGCCACCCCGCGCGCGATTGAAGCGGCGGGCGTCGGAGCCATCGCACACGCGGGAGACCACGCATGAGCATCCTGCCGATCTGCATCACCGGCGAGCCTGTCCTGCACCGGATCGCGGCCCCGATCGAGTCCTTCGATTCGGAGCTGAGCGACCTCGTCGCCGACATGATCGAGACGATGCACGCTGCGCCTGGTGTCGGCCTCGCTGCGCCCCAGGTGGGCGTCGGCTCCCAGATCTTCGTGTGGAGGTACGGTGGCACCGGTGCCTTCGATTCCTACTACCGCGACGTCCTCCAGCTCGACGAGGGACCCGCGCGCGGCTTCAACACGGCCCTGAGTGGCGTCGTCGTCAACCCCATGCTCGACCTCGTGTGGGATACCGAGGGAGCGGGCGCTATCCTGCCCGACGAACCCGACGTGGCCCGCGAATCCGAGGGCTGCCTGTCCGTCCCCGGCTACGGATACCCGCTGCGCCGCGCGCTCGGCGCGGTCCTGCGCGGCTACGACGTGAACGGCAACGCCATTGAGGTGCGCGCCCGCGGGTGGCTCGCGCGCATCTTCCAGCACGAATACGACCACCTGCAGGGCACCCTCTACGTCGACCGCCTCGCGGAGCCCTACGCAGCGCAGGCCCGGCGGGTCATCGCCGAGCGCGGATGGGGCACCTGCGGACACACGTGGACCCCGGGGGAGCGAGCCTAAGCCGCTTCCTCCCGGGGTCCCGCTACGAACGCGTCAGTGGACCTCGAAGCCCAGCGAACGGAAGTAGTCGCGGACCTCCTCGGTGGCCTCGGGCGTGGGGGCCTTCGTGTCCTCCAGGTGGTATTCCAGGCCCAGCGAGTGCCACTTGTCCTTGCCCAGCTGGTGGAAGGGGAGAACCTCAACGCGATCGATGACGTCCTTCCACCGCGAGACGATCTCCCCGACCTGGCGGACGTTCGCCGGGTCGTCGGTCAGGCCCGGAACCAGCACGAAGCGGATCCACATACGGGTGGCGCCACCGCGAGCCGCGATGCGGTCGCCAAACTCGATCGTGGGCGCCAGGGAGCGGCCCGTCGTCTTCTTGTAGGTCTCCTCATTGCCGCTCTTCACGTCCAAGAGCACCAGGTCGATGGCATCGAGCATCTCGTCGTCGCAGTTCGCACCCAGGAAACCGGAGGTGTCGATGCAGGTATGCACGCCCATCTCCTTGGCACCCATGAGGATGCGCTTGGCGAACTGGGGCTGCATGAGGACCTCGCCGCCGGACAGGGTGATACCGCCGTTCGTCGTGCGGAAATGCGGCGGTAGCGGGCAATGCGCGAGAGCAGCTCCGTGTCGGACACGGGAGCGCCGTCCTTCATGAGGAACGTGTCGGGGTTGTGACAGTACAGGCAGCGCAGCGGGCAGCCGTTGAGGAAAACCGTCATGCGCGTGCCCGGGCCGTCAACCGCAGTGACGAGCTCCCAGGAATGGATGGAACCCAGCGTGCCCTCACGCATGCGGCGCAGGCGCTCGGAGCGCTCCAGGTCCGTGATCTCCTCCAGACCCTCGACGCCAGCGCCGACGGTACGGGATTGGGGGGCTTGGAAATCCTGCTCGCGGAACGTGGGGAGAGCGAGGGGGCTGCGACATGATTCCTTCTTCGCGGTTGAGTGGGCGCGGTGGCCGTGATGGGAATGAGGCCGTGGATCGTCAGCGGCGTGCGCCGACGTGGGCAGACATAGTAGTGGGGCGCCGAGCGTTGCCCGACGCCCCACTCCAATCAGCTATCAGGCCGAGTGGTGGAAGGTGCGGGACAGGACGTCCAGCTGCTGCTCACGGGTGAGCTTGACGAAGTTAACGGCGTAGCCGGAAACGCGAACGGTCAGGTTCGGGTACTTCTCGGGGTGCTCCATGGCGTCCTTCAGCGTGGACTCCTCGAGAACGTTGATGTTCGCGTGGTAGAGGCCATCCTTGTCGCCGCGCTCTTCGCGGGCGGCCTTCATGTCGGCGAGGCGCTCTTCGTAGGTCTTGGTTGCCATAACATTTCTCCTTTTGTGAAACTCCGGCGGTGCCGGCTTGGGTGGGTCGCGGTGCGGCTCACCCACGACTGGTGGGTGGCGGGGATCAACACGGGTTGCGCATCGATCCCCGCCGATGGTGGATCAGTATCCCTTGGTGCCGTCGTAGGCGCAGGAATCGTCCGGAACGAAGCCGGCGTCGAGGATGCCAACCAGGTTCTGGATCTGCTCTTCCTTGGAGCGGCCCAGGCCCTGCGGGGTGATCGTGTTCGTCAGCGAGATGCCGTCGAGTGCGTCGTTGTAGTCCAGCTTGCCGACCGACAGCATGGAGGCGACCATGCCGTGCGTGTCGATGCCGTTCTCGGGGTTCGCGCCGGGGGCGAAGGGGGTGCCCTTCTCGTGGCCCGACGGGAAGGAACCGGTGGCCTTGCCGTAGACGACGTTCGAGGTGATCGTCAGGACGGACTGGGTCGGGATCGCGTCGCGGTACATGGGGATCGCGCGGATCTTGTCCATGACGGTGTGGACGACGGTCGCGGCGATGTCGTCGGCGCGGTCATCGTCGTTGCCGTAAGTCGGGAAATCGCTTCGGTGCGGTAGTCGACGACCAGGCCGGTCTCGTCGCGGATCGGGTAGACCTTCGCGTACTTGATGGCGGCCAGAGAGTCGGCGACGATGGACAGACCGGCGATGCCGCAGCCCATGGTGCGGATGATCTCGGCGTCGTGCAGAGCCATCTCGATGGCCTCGTATGCGTAGCGATCGTGGCAGTAGTGGATGATGTTGAGGGCCTCAACGTAGGTGCCAACGACCCAGTCGAGCATCTCCTCGTAGCGCTTCCACACGTCGTCGAAGTCGAGGGGGCCGTCGCCCTGGACGGGCTCGTAGCCTTCCATGACCTGCTTGCCGCTCATTTCGTCGCGGCCGCCGTTGATGGCGTAGAGCAGGGCCTTGGCGGCGTTCACGCGGGCGCCGAAGAACTGCATCTGCTTGCCGACGCGCATGGGGGACACGCAGCACGCGATGGCGGCGTCGTCGCCCCAGTGGGCGCGGATCTGCGGATCGGACTCGTACTGGATCGACGAGGTCTCAATCGAGATGCGGGCGCAGAACTCCTTGTAGCCGCGGGGCAGGTTCTCGTCCCAGAAGATGGTGATGTTCGGCTCGGGGGCCGGACCGAGGTTCACCAGAGTCTGGAGCAGACGGAACGAGGTCTTGGTGACCAGCGTACGGCCGTCGTCGCCGAAGCCGGCGTCCGACCAGGTGGCCCAGTAGGGGTCGCCCGAGAAGATCTGGTCGTAGGCGATGGTGCGCAGGAAGCGGGTGATGCGCAGCTTGATGACGAGGGCGTCGATGATCTCCTGCGCGCCGGACTCATCGAGCGTGCCGTTCTTCAGATCGCGCTCGAAGTAGCAGTCGAAGAAGCCGGACAGACGGCCGATCGACATGGCGGCGCCGTCCTGGGACTTCACGGAGGCCAGGTAGCCGAAGTAGGTCCACTGCACGGCCTCGTGCGCGTTGGTGGCCGGGCCGGAGATGTCGTAGCCGTAGGACTGCGCCAGGTTCTTCAGCTTCTTCAGGGCCTTGATCTGCTCGGAGTGCTCCTCGCGGTAGCGCGCCCAGTGCTCGGAGAAGGGCTGGTCGGCGTAGCGATCCTTGTCCTTCTGCTTCTCGGCGATGAGGTGATCAACACCGTAGAGGGCCACGCGGCGGTAGTCACCGATGATGCGGCCGCGGCCGTAGGCATCCGGCAGGCCGGTGATGATGTGGGAGGAGCGGGCGGCGCGAATACGCGGGGTGTAGATGTCGAAGACCGCGTCGTTGTGGGTCTTGCGGTACTGGGTGAAGATCTTCTTCACCTCGGGGTTGTATTCCTTGCCGGCCTCGTGGATGGCGGTCTCGACCATGCGCCAGCCGCCGTTGGGCATCATTGCGCGCTTGAGCGGAGCGTCGGTCTGGAGGCCGACGATCACGTTGTCGTCCTCGCAGATGTAACCGGGCTTGAAGGCGTCGATGTCGGCCGGGGTGTCGGTGTCAACGTCGAGGATGCGCACCTTGCGCTCTTCGGAGAGGTACTTTTCCTCGAGGGTGTTCCAGACCCGCATGGTCTTTTCAGTGGGGCCAGCCAGGAACGAGGCGTCGCCCTCATACGGGGTGTAGTTCAGCTGGATGAAGTCGCGGACGTCGATCTCATCGCACCAGTTACCCTTGACAAAACCTTCCCAGGCTTTCTGGTCTGCTGTCGTCATTCTTCCTCTTCTCGGATTTTCCGTTTCCCTGTGGGGACGGTCGTTGGGAGCATCGCTCCGTCAGTGCGCCGGATTCCGGCGCTTGGGTCTATTGTCCTACGGTCGATGCGGACCAGACAACCTGTTTCGCCCATTGATCTATGTTCTGTGTCTCAGGGGTGTGGGGCGATAGTCTCTCGCGCCTCAATTATAGGACGAAGGTCCCCGTTAGGGAAAGGGGGCCTTTGACCCCCTACACTGGTATCAGTGCCCGTCCCACAAAGGAGAAAAAGTCCTATGTCTGCACCCCGTCCCGTCCTCGGAGTTGGCGTTCTTGGAGCCGGAACCGTCGGTAGCCAGGTCATTCGCATCCTGCAGTCCAGTCGCGAGGATTTCGCCGCTCGCTCGGGCGCGGAGATGGAGGTGCGCCGCGTCCTCGTCCGCAATGTGGATGCCCCGCGTGACGCTCCGATCGACCGCGAGCTGCTGACGACCGACCCGGCGGAGGCGATCGACAACATGGACCTCGTCGTCGAGCTGATCGGCGGCATCGAAGCCCGCCCGCACCCTCGTGCTGCGTGCCCTCAACCAGGGCATCTCGGTCGTCACGGGCAACAAGGCCCTTCTGGCCGCGCACGGCCCCGAGCTGTACGAGGCAGCCGCATCCAATGGTGCCGACCTCTACTACGAGGCCGCCGTCGCGGGCGCCGTCCCCGTCGTGTACGGCCTGCGCGAGTCCCTCGCCGGCGACCGCATCACGACCGTGATGGGCATCGTCAACGGCACGACGAACTTCATCCTGGACGCGATGAGCACCAAGGGCCTCAGCTACGAGGATGCTCTCAAGCAGGCGCAGGACCTCGGTTTCGCCGAGGCCGACCCCACCGCAGACGTCGAGGGCTTCGACGCCGCGGCCAAGTGCTCCATCCTGGCGTCCCTGGCCTTCCACACGCGCGTCGGAATCGACGACGTCGCGGTCGAGGGAATCTCGAGCATCACCAAGGAAGACATGGAGGAGGCCGCTCGCGTCGGCCATACCATCAAGCTCCTCGCTATCGCCGAGCGTCGCATCGGCGAGGATGGACGCGAGGGCGTCGCCATGCGCGTCCATCCCGCACAGGTTCCCTCCGATCACCCTCTCGCTTCGGTTGACGGCGCCTTCAACGCGATCCTCGTCGAGGGCGAGGCCGCGGGACGCTCATGTTCTACGGCCAGGGCGCGGGCGGCGCTCCCACCGCCTCGGCGGTCCTGTCGGACCTCGTCGCCGCGGCGCATCATCGCGCCTTCGGTGGGCACGCCCCGCGCGAGTCGGTCTACGCCCACCTGCCGATCCTTGATCCCGGATCGACGTACACGCGCTACCAGATCCGTCTGCAGGTGGAGGATCGCCTGGGCGTCCTGTCCGACGTGGCCGGCATTTTTGCCCGCCACGGCGTCTCCATCCAGTCCGTGCACCAGCGCAACGACGAGGTGCCCGGCGCCTGCGTCATCGTCGTGACCAGCCACCGTGCCCGCGAGGCCGACCTGCGCGCCGTCGCCCGCGCGCTGTCCGTGTCCGACGCCGTGCGCGAAGTGACCTCCACGATCCGTGTCGAGGGTGAGTGACGTGCGCCTGCGTGATGATTTCGTCGCGGTGAAGGTTCCCGCGACGAGCGCGAACCTCGGACCCGGATTCGACTCCATGGGCCTGGCCCTTGACATGTGGGACGAGGTCTCGGTCCACGCGACGACGGGGGCGACCTCGGTCGTCGTCGAGGGGAGAGGGAGCTGGAAACGTTGAGCAGGGCGAGGATAACCTCGTCGTGCGCGCCCTGCGCCTCGCGCTCGACCGCGTCGGCGCGCCCCAGGTGGGTGTGCGCATGCACTGCACGAATCGCATCCCCCATTCCCGAGGCCTGGGTTCCTCTGCGAGTGCGATCGTCGCCGGTGTGACGCTGGCGCGCGCGCTCATCGGAGACGCGGACGTTCTTCGCCGCCAGGAGATCCTCGAGATTGGCTCTCAGATGGAGGGCCACCCCGACAACGTCGCTCCCGCTGTCTTTGGCGGAGCGACGGTGTCCTGGATGAACGAGGAAACTTCCGAGGTTGGCAGCGTACGCCTGACGCCGCCCGATGACATTCACCCGGTCGCTTTCATCCCGGACTTTGAGCTGCGCACCGCTGCCGCGCGTGCCGCGCTGCCCGCTACCGTGCCCCACGGCGACGCGAGCTTCAACGTCGCCCGCGGTGCTCTGCTGGCCGCCGTCCTCTCGGGCAATGCACAGGCGAGCGGGGGGAGTGGACCTGCACTCGCTCCTCATGGAGGCCACACGCGATCGCCTGCACCAGGAGCAGCGTCGGGCCGCGATGGAACCCTCCCTCGCCCTTGTCGACTGGCTGCGCGGCGCCGGCTTCGCGGCCGTCGTCTCCGGCGCGGGTCCCACGGTCCTTTCTCTGGAGTCCGTCGGCGCCGATATCCGCCGAGACGCCGCAGCCGCCGGGTGGCGAGTCGTCCCGATGGGGGTGGCACCCCAGGGCGTGCAGATTACCCGCGGAAGCCTGTCAAAGGTGGAATTCTGAGCGTTTGTGCGCTGTGAGTTTCTGCGCAAGCACCGCCAGCCGTGCCGTCTAATCGACAGCGGGCTGGCGGTCTTGCTATATTTTTTTCAGGTCGAGACGACTGTTCGACTTCGGCCTTCGCGATGCGCCTCTTTCGCGCATCTTCCTGATCAAGCTTTTTCGTGTGCTTGAGCAATCACCTCGCCCGCAGTGGGCGCATTCCAGTAAGGATCACTTCGTGAGCAACGAAACCTCCGCCGAGACGACCGCGTCGCTGTCGGCGATGAAGCTGCCTGAGCTGAAGGCTCTGGCCGCTTCCCGCGGCCTCAAGGGCATCTCCCAACTTCGTAAGCCCCAGCTGATCGAGCTGCTGAGCAACGGTGCCGGCGCCTCGACCCCGCAGGAAAAGGCTCCCCGCGAGGATGCCCCTGCCTCGTCCAAGAAGAAAGCCGACAAGGCCGAGAAGCCGGCTGCCGACAAGCCGGCTGAGCAAGCTCCCGTCTCCGACGCGCCCGCCGAGGCTCCGCGTCGCTCGCGCCGCCGCCGCGCGGTGAGCCAGGGTGCCGTCGAGCCTGCGCATGTCACCCTCGACCTGCCCCTGCCGGCCGCCGAGCGCACCGAGCCTACCCCGGAACCCGACACGACCGTCGTCGAGACCGTCCTGAACATTGAGCTGCCCGACGGCGACGACACCGAGGCTCGTCGCCCCCGCCGTGAACGCGGCCGCCGTGGTCGTCGCGACCGCGAGAACCGTGAGAACCGCGGCGAGGTCCGTGAGAACCGCGGCGAGGGTCGCGAGAACCGCGAGAACCGTCCCGCGCGCGGCGGCGAGGACAACCTTGCGCCGATCGCCGGCATTCTCGACATCCAGGAGAATCACGCCTTCGTGCGCACCTCCGGCTACCTGCCAGGCCCGAACGACGTCTACGTGACGCTTGGCAACGTGCGCCGCTGGGGCCTGCGCGCCGGTGATGCGGTTGCCGGTGCCGTGCGCCTGCCCCGCGAGGGAGAACGCCAGCGCCAGAAGTACAACGCCCTCGTGCGCGTCGACTCCGTCAACGGCATGACGATTGAGCAGGCGCAGGCGCGCCGCGAGTTCGGCAAGCTGACGCCGGTCTACCCCTCCGAGCAGCTGCGCATGGAGACCTCTCCGAAGGCCTACACGCCGCGCGTTATCGACCTGGTCGCCCCCGTCGGCAAGGGCCAGCGTGGCCTCATCGTCTCCCCGCCCAAGGCCGGTAAGACCATGGTCATCCAGCAGATGGCCAAGGCCATCGAGCTGAACAACCCCGAGGTGCACCTCATGGTCGTCCTCGTGGACGAGCGTCCCGAAGAGGTCACCGACATGCGCTCGATTGTCAAGGGTGAGGTCATCGCCTCCACCTTCGACCGCCCCGCATCGGACCACACGACCGTCGCCGAGCTCGCGATCGAGCGTGCCAAGCGCCTCGTCGAGCTGGGCCAGGATGTCGTCGTCCTCCTCGACTCGCTGACGCGTCTGTCGCGTGCCTACAACCTTGCTGCGCCCGCCTCTGGCCGCATCCTCTCTGGCGGCGTGGACGCGTCCGCGCTGTACCCGCCGAAGAAGTTCTTCGGTGCCGCCCGCAACATCTCCGAGGGCGGCTCGCTGACGATCATCGCCTCCGCCCTGGTGGAGACGGGTTCGAAGATGGACGAGGTTATCTTCGAGGAGTTCAAGGGCACCGGAAACATGGAGCTGCGCCTGTCGCGTCAGCTCGCCGAGCGCCGTATCTTCCCCGCGATCGACCTCAACGCGTCGGGCACCCGTCGCGAGGAACTCCTCTTCAAGCCCGAGGAGCTGCGCATCATGTGGAGGCTCCGCCGCGTCCTGGGCACCCTCGATCAGCAGCAGGGCCTCGAGCTGGTCCTCGACAAGCTCAAGGAAACCCAGTCCAACGCTGAGTTCCTCATGCTCATCCAGAAGACGACGCCCTCCGAGTGATCGGCTGGTGAGCGCGGGGCGAGTGGCGAGAGCCGCTCGCCCCGCTTTCCTTTTCGGTGCGCGCCTGAATACCGGATAACTGATGAGGGGCTGTGTCAGACTTGGGGCGTGGAGAACACGACACCGAATACGATCAATGCACAGGCGGCACAGGAGAACTCGCGTCGGTCATGGAGCGCTGTGCGCGGATGTGCGCGCCTCGTTTTTGGTCTCTTTCTCGTGCTGGTGGCTCCCGTTCAGCTGGCGATCGCCGTCTATGATCAGGCCCTTCACGGCATGGGCGAAGCGGTGGACTGGCCGAATTGGACCAGCTGGGTCATGGCGCTGTGTGGAGTTGGCGTGCTGTGGCGCGGCGCCGGTCTTCGACGCGCGGGACGCCAGAAAGTTGCGTTGATAGCTGAGAAATGGGCAGCATTGGAGAGCCAGCGGGAGCAGGTCGAGCGCACGTTCTCCACCCTCGTGGGCGCTGGACACTACGAGGCGCACTGACGGCGCGCTACGAGCTTGCCCGAGCCGAACGCTCCAGGGTTGGCTCTCGGATCGCCGAGCACAGGGCACCGGGTTTCTTCGCGTCGCTGAGCGAGACGTCGAGCGGCGCGGGGGATGAGATCCTTGCACGGATGGAACGCCTGGCGGATGCGGATTCCGCGATCAATGCTGCGCGCGACTTTTTTTGCCTCGCGCCCGGCTGGCGCGACGTGTGGAAGACCGAGGTCGGCCCGATCATCGAAGACTTGGACGTCCTTGATGACGTCGCGGACACCCTCGAAAGTGTCACTACGGACGCGCGAATCCTGATGGAGGTTGAGGCTTTCAGGGAGCGCCTGGGGGATGACAAGGACACGGTGGCAGGCCTCGGCAAACGCCTCGAGGGCCGGCAGGTCGGTCCCGCTGCGGCACTGGAAGAACTCGACCGGATCACGGGCGAGGCGCGAGCGCGCACCGCCGAGCTCATTGAGGCGACTCTCGCAGCCGGTGCCTCGGCCCGCGGGCGGCGACGCTACGCGCGGTGGAAGGGGGAGGGCATCAAGCTCACCGCGGCTAACGCGGAGTACGACGCAGCCTACTGGAGCGAGGAAGCGGACACTGACATCGAGTACAACCCTGCAGCCACGATCCGACTGGTCGCAAACTCCGCAGGCGTTGACTTCGAAGGGCTGCCAGCCCCGGCTACCGGTGTCCTGACGGCTGGCCACTCGTCCGTCTACCTGCTGCCGATGTATCTCGATCGATACCTGAGCGACGACGTGGACGAGGTCGGTGAGGGTTCCTCGTCGACCTGAGCGGTAGGCGCTCGCCCTGTTTTCCTGACTCGAAAGCGGTTGAACCGCCGAGCGTGAACCTGACCGTCGTGTCAGAGTGGCTGTATGACTTCTACGACGACCGAATTGGCGAACGAGGAGCGCGGACACATGACGGCGCGAGATGTGAAGCGTTCGGCCCTGGGCATGGGACGGATCCTGCTGGGTGTCATCATGGCGATCTGCGTTCCCGTGTGGCTGGTGTTCTCCCTCGTTGATTACACCCGGCCCACGGTGCCGGCAAACGAACTCGTTACCCCGTCCGTCGAGGTGCACGACGAGACGGGGAGCTTCGAGCCGATCGATGGTCGTCCGCTGACAGACGTCCTCGGCGGCGTCGCGTTCGCGCGTCCCGTCCACCTCGTCATCTTGTCGACCGATGACCTGGTGGATGACAACCTGGACGAGGCGACCCTGAAGTACGCGCGGGCTGGGCATAAGGAGTGGATCTCGCCCAATGGGTACAAGTGGGCCGACGGCTACCTGATTCTGTCGGTGTCGCCCACCCACCGCAAGGTGGGTACGTACTTTGGCGAGGACATCGCCCCGCTGCTGTCCGTTCAAGCGGAGATTCAGGAGGCCGCGAAGGATGACTTCCGTGCGGGCCGCTGGAGTGAGGGGGATGGTCGCGGCGGCCACGAAGGCAGCCGCCTACATTCCGAACGAATCGGGCCGCAGCATCGAGAACAGAGTCGTGTGGCCCCACTGGATGGGATGGCTCATCTCGCTCACGGGCATCGGCGTCCTCGTGCGCGGGCACAGCCTGCGTCGTTCGGTGAAAGAAAGCTCGGAGCGTATTGCGCAGGCGTGGAGCGAGATGGAGAAGCGCCGCCCAGAGGTGGATCGCGCCTTCCACTCGATCGTCGATGCGGGGCAATACAGCAAGGGGCTGACCGCGCGCTACGGGTGCGCCAACCAAGAGCGCAAGAAGGTGCGCGAGCGAGTCTCCGTTCTGCGATCCCCAGGGTTTTTCGGATCCCTCAGCGCAGGCGCGGCGAGCGAAAGGAAGGATCTGCTCGAAGATATCGAACTGCTGTCGGCTGCCGATGACGCGATCTTTGCCGCCCGCGACTTTTTCGCGCTCGCACCAACGTGGCGCACTCTGTGGGACAACGAGGTGGGACCGGTCTTCGAAGACCTGCTGGCGGCGGATTCCATCTCGGTCAAGGTACGCAACCGCGTCAAGAAGCGTCAAGTGAAGAACGCAGTGGAGGCGTTCAACCACTGGACGAGCGAGCAGCGGGACATCATCGTCGGACTCGGAAACAGCCTAGAGCACGCGGAGATCACTCCGGTGCAGGCTCTCGACGAGCTGGACCGGATCGCGGCCGAGTCCCGGGCGCGCCTGACAAAGCTCATCGGACAGGCACTCGTCGCTGACACATCCTTGTCGGGGCGTGAGCGCTACGAACACTGGGAGAGCAACAGGGGCGGCACCGTCAGCGCCAGCGATGTGCTCTACAAGGGCATCTACCTGAGCGACGGGCACCGCCACGAGTACAATCCCGCCTCGACAATCCGTTTAACCGCGAACTCTGCGGGCGTTCGCCTCACGGGCAAGGCTGCGGAGAGGACCGGTCGCTTCCAGGCGAACAATGTGTCCGTCTGGGCGTACCCGACGTATCTCGATCGCTACGTCGACTACGACCCGTCCAGCTCCTCGACCAGTTCAGCGGACTACGGCTCATCCTCGGGTGGCTTCTCGGGCTCCGGCTCCTCCTCGTCCTTCTGAGTCCCGTCGAGATACCGGGCAACTGATCGCCATTCGTGCCAGAGTGGAGGCATGACATCTCAGGCAACGGAAACGATGAGGAATGCGCCCCAGCATCCTCTTTCGGCCATGCGCAGCGTGCGTGGCTGTGCGCGACTCCTGGCGGGTCTGGCCCTTGTTCTGGTGGCCCCGGTGTGGCTCGGCATCGCCGTCTCTACCGGTGCTACGCAGGCTCTTGCGTGGCCCACCTGGTACGCGTGGGTGACGACTCTGGTGGGCATTGGCCTGTGGGTGCGCGGGTGGATGCTGCGCCGCCTCGCCCGCGAGAACATGCGCAAGGCCTGCGACGAATGGGACGCGCTCGAGAAGCGTCACCTCGAGGTCGAGCGTGCCTTCTGCCCGCTCCTAGGGACCGGGCGCTACGACCGTGGTCTGACCGCGCGCCTCGAGGCTGCTCGGGCCGAGCGTGACACTCTGCGCGCTCGTATCGCTGCGGAGGCTTCGATTCCATTCCTCGCTTCGCTGAGCGCCGCGACGGCTCGGGAAACGGAGACGATCGTGGGGGATTTCCCACGCCCTGATGGACGCGCACGTCGCGTTGATGGCCGCGTGCGATCTCTTCGCGCTCGCTCCTGCCTGGCGCGCGGTGTGGAACAACGAGCTGGGTCCGGTGTACGAGGACCTGACCGTCGTCGAGACCCTCACGGAGACTGTCCAGCGGCGAAGCTCCGAGCCGACGGTCCTGAGCATGGCGGCGTCCCTCAAGCTGTGGCTCAATGATCAGCGCCTGGCCGCGAACGACCTGGGGGCGAGCCTCGAGCGCGCGCAGATGGATCCCGCCGAGGCTCTGACGCAGCTCGATCGGATTGCCGACGAGGCCAGGGTGCGCCTGGTGCGCCTCATCGAGGCGGCTCTCGGTGCCGACACGTCCATGATCGGGCGCAGGCGTTACAAGCGCTGGAGGAACGGCGCGGGGGAGAAGCTGCGCACCAACGAGACCCGCTACCTCGGTGCGTACCGGATTGCCGGCGTGACGTACACCTACAACCCCGGCCAGGCGATCCGCCTGACGGCAAATAGCGCGGGTATCGACCTCAAGGGGAGTGCGGCCCACTCCGCCGCGCTTTTCACGGCGTTTGGCGCGCAGCTCTACGTTCCTCCCGCGTACCTCCACCGCTACCTCGTGTGGGACGGAACCTCGCGGTACGGCTCCTCGCGGGCGAACTACCTGACGTCGGCTGCGAACGTCGGTCCGCGCACGAGCACGCGTTAAGCGCAGCGGAGCGAGTCGGCCTCGTGCTCCCGTGGAGTGGCGGGCGCGAGTGTCGTGCCCGCGCATAGCCGATGTCACGCCCGCGGTGACCTTCCCTCGTTGAAGGGGGTGGGGGCGTGTGCGATAATGTCGTGTCGGCTTACCGGTTCACCGGCATGCCCCCGGCGCTCTTTAGTGTGCTGGAAGGCGAGTCCCCGCCAGATGCGGGGGACGCTGCATGTCCGGACCCGGGGCACCAAACGATCCAGGAGAAACTCCATGAAGAAGGGTATTCACCCCGAATACGTGGACACCGTCGTGACCTGCACGTGCGGCAACACGTTCCACACCCGTTCCACCATCACCTCCGGTGAGATGCGCGTGGACGTGTGCTCGGCCTGCCACCCGTTCTACACGGGCAAGCAGAAGATCCTCGACACCGGCGGCCGCGTCGCCAAGTTCGAGGCTCGCTACGGCAAGCGCGTGCGCCCCTCCAAGTGAGGGTGAGCGGCTAGCTCAACGGCGGTGTCGTTGGCCCTATGGCCAACGGCGCCGCCGCTTTGTCAAGTGTATGGAACGAAGGAAGTGGTGAATCGTGGCCGCGACCGATGAACTCGGTGCCCTGGGCCCCCTGCTGCGCGAATATGAGCAGGTCGAGGCGCAGATGGCGGATCCTCAGACGCTGGCGGACCCGCAGCTGATGCGCCGAGTCGGTCGACGCTACGCTGAGCTCGGCCGCGTGAAGGCCGCCGCTGATCGGCTTGCCTCCGCCTCGGGAGACCTCGAGGCTGCGCGCGAGCTGGCCGCCGAAGATCGTTCCTTCGCCGACGAGATTCCCGCCCTCGAGGAAGAGGAAGCGGCTGCCCACGAGGCGCTCGTCAAGATTCTGGCTCCCCGTGACCCCGAGGATGCGATGGACGTCATCCTCGAGATTAAGGCGGGTGAGGGCGGCGAAGAATCCGCGCTGTTCGCCTCCGATCTGGCCCGCATGTACGCCCGCTACGCGGAGGCGCACGGCTGGAGCGTGACCGAGATGAGCGCGACCCACACGGAGCTCGGCGGCTTCAAGGACATCACGCTCGCTATTCGTGCGAAGGGTACCCCCGCTCCCGACGAGGGCGTGTGGGCGCACCTGAAATACGAGGGCGGCGTGCACCGCGTGCAGCGCGTGCCCGTGACCGAGTCGCAGGGCCGTATTCACACGAGCGCCGCCGGCGTCTTCGTCATGCCGGAGATCGAGGACGACGAGGAGATCGTCATCGACCCGAACGATCTGCGCATCGACGTCTACCGGTCCAGCGGCCCCGGTGGCCAGTCGGTCAACACGACCGACTCCGCCGTGCGCATCACGCACATTCCTTCGGGCATCGTCGTGTCGATGCAGAACGAGAGAAGTCGCAGCTGCAGAACAAGGAGGCTGCGCTGCGCGTGCTGGCCTCGCGCTTGGCCGCCGAAGCGAGGGCGAAGAAGGAAGCCGAGGCCTCGGCCCAGCGTCTGTCTCAGGTACGTACCGTGGACCGCTCGGAGCGCATCCGCACGTATAATTTCCCTGAGAACCGTATCGCGGATCACCGCACGGGTTTCAAGGCTCATAACCTGGACGCGGTTCTGTCGGGCGCGCTCGATGCAGTGATCGCTTCGCTGCAGGAAGCTGATGAGGCCGAGCGGCTGGCCGCCGCCGCGCAGTCATGATTGGAGGCGACATGGGGACGTGGTCTGTCGTGCAGGCGCGCGCTTGGGCTCGCGAGCGCCTGGCGAACGCTGGCATCGACTCGGTTGATGCGGACGTGCGTGAGCTGCTCGAGTGGGCGTGTGACGCTTCGTCCCAGTGGGACCTGCCGGCGGAATTGAACGAGGAACAGGCGGAGAAACTGCGCTCGGCGGTGGGGGAGCGGGCCCTGCGCATTCCCCTTCAGCACGTCACGAGCCGCATGTTCTTCCGTGGCTTAACCCTGGCAGCCTGCCCCGGCGTGTTCGTCGTGCGCCCGGAGACCGAGGTGCTTGCTGGCCTCGCGATCGACGCGGCTATGTCGGTCGTTGCCCGACGTGGCGAGGCTCGCGTCGTCGACCTGTGCGCCGGCTCCGGTGCGATTGGGCTGGCGGTGGCCACCGAGACCACCCGCACGGAGGTGTGGGCAGTCGAGAAGGAAGCCGAGCCCTTCGCCCTGGCCTGTCAGAACCGTGACGCCGTGGGCGTTCCCTGCCTTCACTTAGTGCGCGCTGATGCGACGGATCCGGCGACGCTCGCGCACCTGGACGGCATGGTCGACGTCGTCGTCACCAACCCGCCCTACGTTCCCGCCGACGAGATGCCCACGCAGCCCGAGGCCAGCGCCGACCCACACGTCGCCCTGTATGGGGGTAGCCCTGACGGGACCGAGATCCCCGCGCGCATCGCGCGCCGCGCGCTGACCCTCCTGCGCCCCGGTGGCGTCCTGCTGATGGAACACTCGCCCACGCAGGAAGAAGCCATGGCGGCGATAGCCGCCGAGCTCAGGATGACGGAGATTTCGGCGCTGCCCGACCTGGCTGGCAGGCGTCGTTTCCTGCGTGCACGCGCGCCCGAATCGACGGAGCCCACGGCATCCGTGACACAATGAACGCGATGAGTACCGAGACGATCCTGAGCGCCGTTCCTTCCCTCACCGAGGACGACCTGGCGCGCGCCAAGCGGGAGCTGCGCGACGGCCATCTGCTCGTCGTCCCCACCGACACCGTCTACGGCATTGGCGCCGACGCGGCCAACCCCGACGCCGTCGCCGCGGTCCTGGCCGCTAAGGGACGCGGACGGCAGATGCCGCCGCCCGTGCTCGTCGCGTCCGTCGATGCGATCGACGCGCTGTGCGTCGATGTCCCCGAGGCAGCCCGCGCGCTCGCGCGTGCCTTCTGGCCCGGTGGCCTCACGCTCATCCTGCGCGCCCGCCCCGACCTCGGGTGGGACCTGGGCGAAACCGGCGGCACCATCGGCGTGCGCATGCCGAACCAGGCGGCTCTCCTGCGCCTCCTGCATGATTTTGGACCGATGGCCGTCACCTCCGCGAACCTGACCGGTCAGCCCCCCGCGACCTCGGTCGAGCAGGCCGTCGGATACTTCGGAACACGGGTGTCCGCCTACCTCGACGGTGGCTCCACCCAGGGGGCCACGGCCTCGTCGATTGTTGACTTCGCGCACGACGCACCCCGCGCGCTGCGCCTTGGGACCATCTCCCTGAACGACCTCAGCGCCACCGCCGGCGTGCCCATCGCCCCCGTCGAAGGGACCGCTTCGTGAAGGTCTACCTGCTGCTGGGTGCCATTGCGATGGCCCTGACGATCCTGCTGACCCCTGCCGTGCGCTGGACATGCCTGCAGTTCAACATCTTGCCGCCCCTGCGCGGCCGGGACCTGCAAAAGAAGCCCATCCCGCGCCTGGGCGGCGTCGCGATGACTATCGCACTGATTGTCACGATGCTTCTCGCCTCGCGGATCCCCTACATGGCGCCACTCTTTACGACCACGGTCCCGTGGGCCGTTATGGCCGGTGCCGGCGCCATGTGCGTCCTCGGCATCATCGATGACATCATCGAGCTGGACTGGATGGCTAAGCTCGGCGGCCAGGTGCTGATCGCTGGCGGTATGGCCTTCGGAGGCGTCCAGCTCGCGTCCTTCCCGATCTTCGGTATCACGCTCGGTTCCTCGCGCCTGTGGCTCTTCGTCTCCGTCTTCTTCATCGTCGGCATCATGAACGCCGTCAACTTTATCGACGGTCTCGACGGCCTGGCAGCGGGCATGATTGCGATTGGCGCGGGATCTTTCTTCGTCTACTCCTACATCATCACCAGACTGATGGGAGCTGCTTCCTACGCGACGACTGCAAGCCTCATCGTGATCGCGTTGCTCGGCGTGTGCGCGGGCTTCCTCTGGTTTAACTTCCACCCATCCTCGATCATGATGGGCGGGGGAGCGGAGACCATGGGACTCGTCCTGGCCAGCGCCGGCATCATTGTCACCGGCAAGATCGATCCGACGCTGCTGGGCCGCCAACAGATGATTGTGTCCGCGCTGCCCCTCATCCTGCCGCTGTCCGTCATTTTCATGCCCGTCCTCGACCTGGTTGTCACCTCGATCCGTCGCATGAGCCGTGGGAAAAGCCCGTTCGTCGCAGACCGCTCGCACTTCCATGATCGCCTGCTCGTTGCTGGGCACTCTCACCGCGGGGTCGTCGCGATCCTGTGGATGTGGACTGCCATCGTCTGCGTGCCGTCCGTCGGTCTCCTCGTCTTTCAATGGTGGAGCGTCGCCTTTGTCGCTGTCATTGCGGCGGCGGTTGGCGTGGCCGTGACGACCCGAGAGTTTCCCAAGGAAGACACCGTCCACGAGGAGCTTTCCGCATGAGCTACCTGCTTGCCGTCTCATGATCGTCATCATCTGTGTCGCGCAGTGGTTTTTCACCTCCCGCGCACTGCGTTCCCCCTCCCGTTTCATCGGATGGGTCAGTGGCGGGTACGCGGCGAAGATAGGACTTCTCGCTCTTGGCCTGTACGTCCCACGTGCTCTAGGAATCGACGTGCGCATCGGCGCGATCGGGACAATTGTTGCCATTATCGTTTCCTCGAGCGTGGAGATGGTCGTCATGATGCGCAAGCGGACGATGAACGTCGACGTACCGAACGACACTGAGTAACCCTTGCGCGCGCCGGGGACTCCCATCTCTGTGTAGAATGGGTAAAGTTGCTATGACAGCAGAGACAAACCAATGGAGTTGAGATGAAGGAGGCACATTCAGTGTCCGATCACGCGCCTGCTCGCCGCACCGCGCCTAAGCCGCGCTGGTATTGGGTGAGCCTCGCGATCCTCCTCATCGTCATCGCTGCGACCGCCTACCCCGCGTTCACGCAGCACCCCCACCAGCCTGCCCTCGAGGATTTCTTCCCGCGCGTCATTTTCGGCGAGGGAACCTTCTTCGAGTTCAACCGCCTGACGCTTGCCCGCGTCATTATGGGTCTGCTCGTGTGCGTGGTTCTCGTCCTCGTCGCGCGCAATTCCAAGCTGGTTCCGACCCGCGGACAGATGGCCGTCGAGGCCATCGCCGGCTACATCCGCGACAACGTCGCCCTCGACATGCTGGGTCCGAAGACGGGCCGCAAGTTCTCCGGCTTCATCGCTTTCCTCTTCTTCGGTGTCCTGTCCATGAACATCGCGGGCATCATCCCGGGCATCAACATCGCCGCCTCGTCGGTGGTCGCCGTTCCGATGTTCTTCGCTCTCATCACGTACGTCACCTTCATCGGTGCGGGCATCGGCAAGCAGGGAGTGGGCGGCTTCTTCGCATCCCAGCTCTTCCCGCCTGGGCTGCCCGTTCCGATGTACCTCCTGATCACGCCGATCGAGTTCCTGTCGAACTTCATTGTTCGCCCCGTCACGCTGACGCTGCGACTCCTGTGCAACATGATCTCCGGACATCTGCTGCTCGGCATGACCTACTTCGGGACGGCAATTCTGCTCCACGAACTCTCCGTCCTGTCTGCCGCCTCCGCGCTGACCGGTGCCGCCATGTTCGTGATGACCGGCTTCGAGGTCTTCGTGGCCTTCCTGCAGGCATACATCTTCACGATCCTGTCGACCGTGTACATCAAGCTTTCCGTCGAACATCACTGACCCCCAACGCCACCCGGCGTTACTAACAGAAGGAAACCACTATGGGAACCGCAGCATTCGCCTACATCGGCTACGGCCTCGCCACCCTGGGCCCCGGCCTCGGTATCGGCCTCATGGTCGGCAAGAACCAGGAAGCGACCGCCCGTCAGCCCGAGGTTGCTGGCCGTCTCTTCACCAACATGATTATCGGCGCCGGCATGGTTGAGGCCCTCGGCCTCATCGGCTTCGTTATGCCGCTCATCGTTAAGTGATCGCCATGCACCAGATTGTCGCCGCTGCGGACCAGGAGGTCGGCGGCCTCGCCGTCATCCTGCCGCCGCTGTACGAGATTTTCTGGTCGGCGCTCGTCCTGCTCATCGTCCTGATCCTCGTCGGACGCTACGCGCTGCCTCGCATCTACCAGACGATGGACGAGCGCGCCGCGATGATCGAGGAGGGCCTCGGTGCCGCCGAGCAAGCGAAGGCCGACCAGGCCTCCGCTGCACGCGAGCGCGAGGAGATCATTCGCGAGGCTCACGCTGAAGCGCACACCATCCGTGAGCGCGCTAACGACGAGGCGAAGGCCATCGTGGCCGCCGCCCGCCAGGAGGCCACCGGCGAAGCAAACCGCATCCTGGAGGGTGCGCAGCGCCAGATTCTCGCCGAGAAGCAGGCCGCGCAGATCTCGCTTCGTTCCGAGGTGGGCCTGCTCGCCTCCGAGCTGGCAGAGAAGATCATCGGTGAGCAGCTCACCGACACGGCTCTGACCTCTCGCGTGGTCGATCGCTTCCTTGACGAGTCTCGAGGCCGATACCGCCCGGGTCGAGGAGAAACGATGACACAGATGCGCACGATCGAGTCCGTCCCCTTTGCGAAGGAGCTGGCGGCGGCCCTGGCCACGCCCGACACCGACGCAATGCGGGTTGCCGAGGATTTTTTTCGGCCTGGCCGACCTGTTCAAGGAGAACACTCGTCTCGCGCGTGCAGTGACCGACCCGGCACGGTCGGTCGCAGATAAGCAGGGGCTCGCCTCCAGCGCGTTCGGTTCGCACGTGCGCGCTGCGACGCTGTCCGTCGTGAACGCGGTCGTCGCCGACCACTGGCGTCATCCGGCCGACGTGGCGGACACCCTCGAGGTGCTCGGCATCCTCGGCGTGCTCAATGCCGCCGGTGCCGAGGGAGCCCTCGATCAGGTCCGTGAGGAGCTGTTCCAGGTCCGCTACTTCCTGGCACACCACCGCGAGGTGCGCGTGCGCCTGTCGGACACATCCAAGGGCGACGCACACGAGCGCGGCGATGTCGCCTCGAAGCTCTTCGCCGAGCGCGTCAGCACCTGGACAATGCGTCTCGTGCGTCGGGCGGTCGGACGCTCGAACCACGGTCGTCTGCTGCATAACCTGCGCCGCTACGCTCAGTGGGCAGCGACCATGCAGGACCGTCTCTTCGTCACGGTCGCCACGGCGACCCCGATGAGCGAGGCTCAGGTGGAGCGCCTTCGTTCCATCCTCTCGAAGCGCTACGGTACGGACGTTGACCTGGCGATCTCGATCGATCCCGAGGTCGTGGGCGGCTTCCGCCTGCGTGCGGGCATGACCGCGATCGACGCCTCGTTGGCCAGCCGCATCAGTGCAGCGCGCGACGCGATCGCCAGCTAGCACTTCTCTCACACACATTAGTTTCTTTTACCTAGTTAGGAATCCTCATGGCTGACCTCAGCATCTCCCCGGAGGAAATCCGCGGAGCACTGGACTCCTTTATGGAGTCCTACCGTCCGGCGGACGTGGCCACCGAAGAGGTGGGTCACGTCATCGAAACAGCCGATGGTATCGCGCACGTCGAGGGCCTGCCCGGCACCATGGCGAACGAGCTGCTGCGTTTCGAGGACGGGACGCTGGGCCTGGCCATGAACCTCGACCAGCGCGAGATCGGTGCCGTCGTCCTCGGTGACTTCGGCGGCATCGAAGAGGGCCAGGTCGTGCACCGCACGGGCGAGGTTCTCTCGGTTCCCGTCGGTGACGGCTACCTGGGCCGCACGGTCGACCCGCTCGGCCGCCCGATTGACGGCCTCGGCGAGATCACGGACCTGGACGGGCGTCGTGCGCTCGAGCTGCAGGCCCCCGGTGTTATGGCGCGTAAGAGCGTCCACGAGCCCCTCGCCACCGGCCTGAAGGCAATCGACTCGATGATCCCGGTTGGCCGCGGCCAGCGTCAGCTCATCATCGGTGACCGCAAGACCGGCAAGACCGCGATTGCCCTCGACACGATCCTCAACCAGCGCGAGAACTGGAAGAGCGGCGACCCGAACAAGCAGGTGCGTTGCATCTACGTGGCGATCGGCCAGAAGGGTTCGACCATCGCCTCGGTGCGCTCGACGCTCGAGGACGCCGGTGCCATGGAGTACACGACCATCGTGGCTTCCCCGGCCTCGGATCCCGCCGGCTACAAGTACATGGCCCCCTACACGGGTTCCGCCATCGGCCAGCACTGGATGTACCAGGGCAAGCACGTCCTCATCGTCTTCGATGATCTGTCCAAGCAGGCCGAGGCCTACCGTGCGGTGTCGCTGCTGCTGCGCCGCCCGCCGGGCCGTGAAGCCTACCCCGGCGACGTCTTCTACTTGCACTCCCGCCTGCTGGAGCGTTGCGCCAAGCTGTCGGACGCCCTCGGCGGCGGTTCGATGACCGGCCTACCGATCATCGAGACCAAGGCGAACGACGTGTCGGCCTACATTCCGACCAACGTCATTTCGATCACCGACGGCCAGATCTTCCTCCAGTCCGACCTGTTCAACTCGAACCAGCGTCCCGCCGTCGACGTGGGTATCTCCGTGTCCCGTGTCGGTGGCGCGGCCCAGCCCAAGGCGATGAAGAAGGTCGCCGGTACGCTCAAGCTGACGCTCGCACAGTACCGCTCGATGGCCGCCTTCGCGATGTTCGCCTCCGACCTGGACGCGGCGACTCGTCGCCAGCTGACCCGTGGCGAGCGCCTCATGGAGCTGCTCAAGCAGCCCCAGTCCACGCCTTACGCGATGGAAGACCAGGTGGCCTCGATCTGGATGGGCACCAAGGGCTACCTCGATGACATCGAGGTCGAGGACGTCCTGCGCTTCGAGCGAGGCCTGCTCGACCACCTCCACGCAAACTCCACCGTGCTCGACACGATCGCGGCGACCGGCGACCTCACCTCCGAGACGGAGGAGGCGCTCAAGAACGCCGTCGAGGAGTTCCACCACCAGTGGATCAGCGCCGGACGTGGTGCCGCCGGACTCGAGGACGGCGAGGTCGTGGCTGAGCGCACCCGCGAGGAGATCTCGCGCGGTCGCACGAGCGAGAAGGCCTAAGCGATGGGTGGACAGCAGAGGATCTACAAGCAGCGCATCGCCTCGACGACGACGCTCGCGAAGGTCTTCCGCGCCATGGAGATGATTGCTGCGTCTCGCATTGGCGCGGCGCGGCGCGCTGCCACCGAGGCTGGGCCTTACGAAAAGGCCCTGACCCAGGCGGTCGCGGCGGTCGCGGTCCACACGGACCTCGACCACCCGCTGACCGAGGAACGCGAGGATACCAATCGCGTGGCCATCCTGGTCGTGGCATCGGATCGCGGTATGGCCGGAGCCTACTCGGCGACCATTCTGCGCGAGTCGGAGAAGCTCATCGCGGACCTGCGCGAGGAGGGTTACGAGCCCGTTGTCTATACCTTCGGACGCAGGGCCTCGGCGTACTTCCGCTTCCGCGGCGTTTCCATCGAGCGCGAGTGGGAAGGCGAGTCGGATTCGCCGTCTCCCGAGACCGCGCGCGAGATGGCAACCGTGCTGCTCGAGCGTTTCTTGGATAAGGACCCCGATACCGGTGTTGGCGCTCTGCACCTCGTATACACGCGCTTCAAGACCGTCATGAGCCAGGTCCCCGAGGTGCGCCAGATGCTACCGCTGACGGTCGTGGATGCCCCCGAATCAGACGAGGAACGTGCGACCGAACGCGGCTTCGCAGACGATCCGTCCGCGGCCCAGCCGGAGTACGAGTTCATCCCGTCTGCGGAGGCTGTTCTGGACACGCTGCTTCCCCTGTATGTGGAGGCCCGCATCCACAACGTGCTCCTTCAGTCGGCAGCGTCCGAGCTCGCATCGCGCCAGCGCGCCATGCACACCGCGACGGACAACGCCAACGAGCTCATCACCAAGTACACGCGTCTGGCGAACTCGGCCCGCCAGGCGGAAATTACCCAGGAAATCACCGAAATCGTGGGCGGGGCCGACGCTCTTAACGCGAGCTAAGCCCTTCGAGACACGGAGTAACACCATGACTGATACACAAGCAATCGCCGAGGGACGCGTCGCCCGCGTCGTCGGCCCTGTCGTCGATGTCGAGTTTCCCCCGGACCGCATCCCGCCGCTGTACAACGCGCTGACCGTCGAGGTGAACCTCGCCGGCCAGGGTGAGGGCGAGTCGACCTTCACGATGACCCTCGAGGTCGCCCAGCACCTCGGTGACAACCTCGTGCGTACCATCGCGCTGAAGCCGACCGACGGCCTCGTTCGTGGCGCGCTCGTCACCGACACCGGTGCGCCAATCTCCGTCCCGGTCGGTGACGTCACCAAGGGCCACGTTTTCAACGTGACCGGCGATGTCCTCAACCTCGAAGAGGGCGAGACCCTTGAGGTCACCGAGCGCTGGCCGATCCACCGCCAGCCCCCGGCCTTCGACCAGCTTGAGGCGCGTACCAAGATGTTCGAGACCGGCATCAAGGTCATCGACCTGCTGACCCCCTACGTGCAGGGCGGCAAGATTGGCCTTTTCGGCGGTGCGGGCGTCGGTAAGACCGTCCTTATCCAGGAGATGATTCAGCGCGTGGCCCAGGACCACGGCGGCGTTTCCGTGTTCGCCGGTGTCGGCGAGCGTACCCGTGAAGGCAACGATCTGATCGGCGAAATGGAAGAAGCGGGCGTCTTCGATAAGACCGCCCTCGTCTTCGGCCAGATGGACGAGCCGCCGGGCACGCGTCTGCGCATCGCCCTGACCGGCCTGACCATGGCGGAGTACTTCCGCGATGTGCAGCACCAGGACGTGCTGCTGTTCATCGACAACATCTTCCGCTTCACCCAGGCGGGCACCGAGGTCTCCACGCTGCTGGGCCGCATGCCCTCGGCCGTGGGCTACCAGCCCAACCTGGCTGACGAGATGGGCCAGCTCCAGGAGCGCATCACCTCCGCCGGTGGCCACTCGATCACCTCCCTGCAGGCGATTTACGTTCCCGCCGACGACTACACCGACCCGGCACCGGCGACGACCTTCGCTCACCTGGATGCGACGACCGAGCTTTCCCGTGAGATCGCGGCCAAGGGTATCTACCCGGCCGTGGATCCGCTGGCCTCGACCTCGCGCATCCTCGACCCGGCCCTCGTCGGCCGCGAGCACTACGACGTCGCCACGCACGTGAAGGCCATCCTGCAGAAGAACAAGGAACTGCAGGACATCATCGCCATCCTCGGCGTCGACGAGCTGAGCGAGGATGACAAGGTTACCGTCGCGCGCGCACGCCGTATCGAGCAGTTCCTGTCGCAGAACATGTACATGGCCGAGAAGTTCACGGGCGTGCCCGGTTCGACCGTGCCGTTGTCGGAGACCATTGAGGCCTTCAAGCGCATCGCCGAGGGCCACTACGACGATGTTCCGGAGCAGGCCTTCTACAACTGCGGTGGCATCGACGACCTGGAGCGCAACGCTCACGAGCTGGCCAAGGAAGCCTGATGGCATCGGGCAAGTCCTTGCAGGTCGAGGTCGTCTCCCACGAGGGACGCCTGTGGCACGGCGCGGCCGCGTCCGTCCAGTTTCCGACGGTCGACGGAAGCCTCGGCGTGCTGCCGGGTCGTCAGCCCCTCCTCGCTCAGCTGAGCGAGGGAACCGTGACTGTGTCGCGCGCGGACGAGGTCGTGTCGTTCCAGGTCACTGGGGGGATTCGCCTCAGTCGACTCGGATTTCATCACGGTCGTGGCCGACCACGCTACAGTGGCAGAACAGTAAGTCGACGCAACGCGAGGAGGACCTCATGAGCCTGATGACGATTGTGATCTGGTGTGCGGTTCTCCTCGCGTGCGGCGGGGCGATCCTGTGGGCGTACATGAATGTGCGCGCCCGCAGGATCGTTTCGCGTTTGGGCGCGTTCCGCTGTTGGTCGCGCCCGGATGTTCATTCGGGATGGACGGCGGGCATCGGCGTGTACGGCGTCGAGGAACTGTCCTGGTATCGGCTGGTGGGGTTGTCCTTCACGCCGGTGTATTCGATCCCGCGTCGGGGCATGGAGGTCTCCGCTCCGATTGCGCACTCGGCTGACGGTTCCGTCGTCGAGGTGCGCCTGGCGTACGGTGACCATCGTTACGAGGTGGCCGTCGAACGCTTGACATATAACGGATTGGTCTCCTGGGTGGAGTCCGGTCCTCCGCGCCTCGTGTGAGCAGGATTGGTAAGCTCACGGGGTGCGTATTGTTATTGCTACCTGCACCGTTGATTACTCCGGTCGTCTGAGCGCCCACCTGGACCCCGCCAAGCGCGTCATCATGCTCAAAGGTGACGGCTCGGTCCTCATCCATTCCGAGGGCGGCTCCTACAAGCCGCTCAACTGGATGACGGCGCCCTGCACGGTTTCCATGGGGGAGCCCGGCGAGGACGAGGAGGGCGTCGAGCAGGTCTGGACGGTTCAGGCTGACAAGACTGACGACAAGCTGATCATCCGCATCCACGATGTGATCGCGGATGTCACCGAGGACCTGGGTGTCGACCCCGGCCTCGTCAAGGACGGCGTCGAGGCGCACCTGCAGGAGCTTCTCGCCCAGCAGGTGCCCCAGATCCTCGGCGAGGGCTGGGAGCTGGTGCGCCGCGAGTTCCCCACGCCCGTGGGCGCGGTGGACCTCATGGTGCGCGATGCCGACGGCAACCACGTGGCGATCGAGGTCAAGCGCCGGGGCGGCATCGATGGCGTCGAACAGCTGACGCGCTACCTGTCGCTGCTGGGGCGCGACGCCCTCCTGGGCGACGTGACCGGTATCTTTGCGGCGCAGGAGATCACGAAGCAGGCGCGCACTCTTGCCGAAGATCGCGGTATCCGCTGCGTGGTCCTTGACTACGACGCGATGCGCGGTGTGGATGACCCCGAGTCTCGACTGTTCTGATGGACGCATCCCTGAGGGTGAGCCTGGGGAGAATCATCGCCCAAGGACTCGTCCCTGCGACCGCGGCGCGTTCACCGCTGGACGCCGTTGAGAATCTGGCTGCACTGCAAGGTCAGCAGGCGAGCGCGATCCCGTGGGCGATTGGCGTGCGCTGCAAGGGTGTGTCGCGCGCTCGCGTCGAGGAGTCATTCGCACGTGGTGAGCTGGTTCGCTCCTGGCCGATGCGCGGCACTGTTCACGTGACGAGCGCCCGTGACCACCATTGGCTGCGTCGGCTGCTGCGTCACCGGCGTGCGGGCTGGGAACGCCAGGCGCTTTCTCTGGGCCTCACCGATGCTCTCGTCGAACGTGCGGCGCAGGTTGCGTGTGACCTGCTGGAGACGTCACCCCTGGGAGTGAACCGCGTCGAGCTTGTCGAGGCGTGGGGTAGTAGGGGGATCGATACGGTGACGGCTTCTTCCGCGCAGGATGGGCTACGGCGTCGCCACCTCATCATGCGCCTGCATTGGATGGTGTGCTCACCGCCGGACCTGTGCGCGCGGGTGAACACCTGATCGTTGGCGCGCGCTCACTTCCGGCCGCCCCCGGGGTCGCGAAAGGAGAGCCCGGGCACGAAGAAGCCCTCGCGGTCCTGGCAGCGCGTTACGCCTGGGGGCACGGTCCCATCGACGAGGCCGACCTGGCTAGATGGACCGGGCTGACTCTCACCGAAGCGCGTCGAGCGTTGGCTGGAGCGCGTGTGGCGGGGGGAGAGTGTCGGTCTTCCTCTTGCGGAATATGGAGCCGGTCTGGCTCGCGCAGATCTCGCAGATCTCGTGGAAGACTTCCGCGCTGAGGCGGAGGCGATGCACGCTCTTCCTTCATTTGATGAGTTACATGTCGGCTACAGGGACCGCTCCTGCCTGACGGACGAGGCCGGGGAGGCCTTGATCTGTCCGGCGAAGAACGGCATGTTCCGTCCAATCGTCGTCGAGGGTGGTCGAGTGGTGGCCGTGAGAGCGCCGGGGCGCGAGATTGTGATGGTGAAGGGATACGAGTCGCGCAGGCGACCTGCTGCGCGTGCGTGTGACGACTGGGAGAAATGGTTGTCCGAGACGCAGCAGTGAAGTGTCAGGTGTGCCACAATTAATGCATGACTACTTCTGTGTTGCGTGGCCGTCTGGTTCTGGAAGATACCGTCGTTGAGGACGGAATCATCGAATTCGACGGAGCGACTATTACCCGTGTGTGTCCCGTTTCCGATTATGAGGGCGAGGTGCCCGAAGCCAGCGATGCGACCTACCTGCCCGGCCTCGTCGATGTGCACTGCCACGGCGGCGGCGGTGAGTCCTTCCCCAACGCCGAGACCGCGGAGGCCGCTCTTGTTGCAGTCCTCGAACATCGCCGTCATGGCACGACCTCCCTGGTCGCTTCCTGCGTGACCGCCTCCGCCGAGGTGCTGCGAGCGCGCGCGAAGACCCTGGCTGAGCTGGCGAAGGCCGACGAGCTCGCCGGCATCCACTTTGAGGGCCCCTTCGTCTCCCACGAGCGCTGCGGCGCCCAGGATCCGACGTTTATCGTCGATCCCGACGCGGACCTGACGCGCACCCTCCTCGAGGACTGCCAGGGATACGCGCTGTCCATGACGCTGGCTCCTGAGAAGCCGGGCGCCTACGGCCCCGGATCGGTCGCTGAGGCACTCATTGACGGGGGAGCGCTGCCGTCGTGGGGACACACTGATTCCAACTCCGTCAAGGCTCGCGAGGCCCTGGCCTACTCGCGCGAGCGTTTCGCACAAGTGGAGACCAAGCGCGGCCCGCGCGCGACGATCACCCACCTATTCAACGGCATGCGCCCGTTGCATCACCGCGATACCGGCCCGATCGCCGAGTTTCTGTCGGATGCCGCGCGCGGCGGTGCCGTCGCCGAGCTGATCTGCGACTCGATCCACGTGGATCCCTCGCTCGTGCGCGACGTGTACGAGCTGGTCGGCCGCGAGCATGTCGTCCTCATTACCGACGCGATGGCGGCCGCAGGCATGGCCGACGGAGAGTACACGCTTGGCCCCCAGGACGTCATCGTCAAGGATGGCGTTGCGCGCCTCGCGCAGGGAAACGCCATCGCCGGCGGTACCGCACACCTCATGGACTGCGTGCGCGTCGCCGTCACCAAGGGCGGGATTCCGCTCGTCGACGCGGTGTACATGGCCTCCGTTCAGGGAGCCACCATTCTGGGCGACGACACGATCGGTTCGCTCGCGGCTGGAAAGAAGGCCGACATCGTCGAGGTCGACTCTGACCTCGCCGTGCGCCGCGTCTGGCGACGTGGCACTGTGGTTGCGTGAGAGGTAAACGTAGCAAGAAACGACCCTGGGGCGAGGCGCGTCCGTTGCAGATGGACCGCCTCGCCTCCGTGCCGCGTACGGAACGCGGCCCCGACGGCGGCGATTATCAGGTGCGCCGCCTGCCCGGTTCGGCAAAGGAATACACCTGCCCGGCCTGCTTGCGCCCGATACCCGCGGGGACGGCGCACGTCGTCGCATGGCCTGAAGAAGCGCCCTTTGGTCTGCCCCAGGGGGTCGAGGGACGCCGTCACTGGCACTCGGAGTGCTGGCGGCGGGGACTGCGTCCTCTGTGACGCGCGGATGTGATGCATCACTGCCGCGCGTGCGAATTCGGCCGTCAACGGGGTTAGCACGTAAAGTGGAGCCTGAAGAATGCCCGCAGTGTGGGTGTTGGACGTGAGGAGTAACCGTGGAACTCTTTAAGCGATACGTGGCGGCATCGTCGATGGGCGTTGTGGCTCTCGTATGCGTGCTCGTCGGGCTGCTCGGTGTGACCGTGCTGCGGCCGCCGACGCATCAGGTCTCGTCGGTTGTCTCTCAGACCGATCTGATCATGACGCGCGGCAACGTGCTGTCGATCGTGAAGGATGACGTGACGGTCACCGCGACGTCGAAGTCGGGCGCGCCTGTGACGCTGAGTATCGGCACCACGCAGGACGTCAAGGGCTGGATCGGCGATGCCGCCTACACCGAGGTCATTGGCATTGAGTCGGACCGCACGAAGCTGAAGGCCGAGTCGCACGACGCGATCGGCCCGTCTCGCGTCCCGTCGCCCACCCCGGCTCAGCCCGGCGCGCAGTCCGGGGCTCAGTCGGGTGTCCAGTCCGGTGCGCAGCCCCTCGCTGAGCCGTCCTCCGCTGATCTGGTGCGCCAGCTCGCCTCCTCCGACATGTGGTTCAAGCAGGCCAGCGGTGATGGCACCGTGAGCCTGGACCTCGAAAACGTTCCGTCAGGCCGTTCCGCTCTCGCCGCGTCGGCAGCTGGCCCCGGCGACCTGACGCTCACGCTCACCTGGAAGGTCGAGCAGACCAACACCCTCGCGATCATTGCGTTCCTTGCCGCCTGCGTCTTCGCGCTGATTGCCCTCGCGCTGTTCCTCACGCGCTGGCAGCTCCTGCGTCTGCGCAAGATTCGCGAGGCCCGCATTGAAGAGCGCCGTAAGGCCGACTCTCTTGAGACCTCCTCGATCAACTCTGCCGCCGTCGCGGAGCGCATTGCCGCCGCCCGCGAGGCCGCCCCGGCAACCACCCTGGCGTCCGAGCCGGCACAGGCCGACGAGCCGTCCGTGGTTGAGACGGAGCAGCGCGAGGCTGAGGCCGACGAGCAGCCCACCGACGACGCTCCCACGTGGGGTGCCGCCGCCTTCGCGTCCGACCAGAACGAGACCGAGGACGACGAAGCTCCCGTCGAAGAGACCGCCGAAGCCGTGGCCGAGGAGCGCACTGAGGACGATCTCCGCGAAGATGCTCCCGTGGAGCCCGCTGATGCCTCTGATGACAACGCCGCGCAGGTACAGTCCTCCAGTGACTCCTCCGAGGAATACGTTCCGGACCCGCTGACCGACACGTTCGAGCGCCGTGGTCGCCACGGCCTCGACAATGGCCCGATCGACCAGGACCCGCCGGAGCGCGCCACGACCGACACCGGCGTCATCGACCTGTCCGGTATTCGCGGTGGTCGCACGCTGCCGTCGCGCCGCGCGCTGCGCGAGGCCCGCAACAACGGCGAGCAGGTCGTTGTGGTCGATGGTCAGGAATTCAATACGGGCCTGATCCCGGTGACGCGTCCGCGCGGCACCGAGCAGGCTCCCGCGCCGACGTCGGCACCCGATGATGACGCGTCCTCGACGGGCGGCTGGACCTCGATCATGTCCGGCTGGCTGAAGGACCGCCAGGAAGGTAAGTGATGAAACGACGCACCCTCGCCGCCGCTGCGGCCGCCCTGCTCATGACCTCCGCCCTGGGGGTGAGCGCATGTTCGAACGAGATTGTCGCCCAGTCGGGTGAGGAGGCGCAGAGCGCTGCCAACCTCGACCTCGAGCGCATCTCTTCCGTGCTCGACGCGACTGGTAAGGCCATGACGACCGCGGATGCGTCGCTGGACGCCCAGGACCTGGCGGGGCGCGTCTCGCAGGGTGCCCTGGTCTACCGCACGGCTCAGTACGCGTATGCCAAAGGCCTCGGGCCAGACCCCGCAGGCCCTTGACTTCACGCCCGCCTCGCTGGCCATCACGAACTCTGACTCGTGGCCGCGCGCGATCTTCAACATCTCCGAGTCCTCCTCGACGGCCCTGCCCGTGCTGCAGGTCTACGTGCAGGATTCCGCTCGTTCGGACTACCAGCTGACGAACTATGCGCGTCTCCTGGGCGGCACCCAGCTGACTCTGCCTCCCGTCGGAACTGGCTCGGCCTACGTCACCGGTACGTCCGAGGGCTTCACGGTGAGCCCTGAGGCAGCGCTCGCTCAGTACATCACGATGCTGAACTCCGGCAGCCAGGACACCACGCAGTTTGCGGCCGACGACTTCACGAAGACTTACCTGTCGAATGTCAGTGATCTGAACTCCTCGGTGAGCGCGGCCGGTAGCGTGACCGCCGCGGCGACCGCGACTGACTACCCGATCTCGGGCCTGGTTCTCCAGGATGGCTCGGCTCTCGTTGCGGCGAACTTCAAGTACACACTGACCTACCAGCGCACGGTTGCGGGTGCGACCATGAACCTGGGCGGTAAGACGGCAACGATGAGTGCGGGCGGCACAACTGTCGAGGGGACCGCTACCGCGGAGTACCTGGCCACGATCCTCATGCGTATTCCGTCGAAGACCGCGGGGGGAATCCCCCAGATCGTTGGCGGCGAGTACGCCATTGTGTCCGTGTCGCTCGATCCCTCGTCGAGTCCGGGCTAATTTTCACCCACAGCGCACACCTCGTCCCCGCGGCTTAGAGTCGTGGGGACGACGCATATCATCGTTCTGAGCAACAACCGTTTTGACGAAGAGGACACCATGACCACGCCTGACCCTCGTCCCGCATCTGAGACGACGCCCATGCCCGTAGACTCGCACGGAGCCGTCGACCTGTCGGCACGCGCGAGCGCGCCTGCCTCCGACCAGTCTGAGGCTCCCGCAGCGGGGGAGGGCCTGCACATCCCGCTGATCACCACCACGGACGAGGACAACTTCCAGGACATCATGTCCACCTCCCAGGCCGTGCCGGTCATCATGATCATGTGGTCTCCGCGTTCGCTCGAGTCCAAGCCGACACTGGCCATGCTCGAGGAGATCGCTCGCGAGCAGGCGGGTAAGTTCCAGCTGGTCGAGGTCGACATCGACAAGGCACCCTCGATCGCCCAGGCGTTCCAGATCCAGGGCGTGCCTACGGTCGTCGCACTCGTTGGCGGGCGCCCCGTTCCGCTCTTCCAGGGCGCAGCCGCGAAGGAACAGGTGCTTCCCATCGTCACGCAGGTTGTCGAGGCCGCCGCGCAGATGGGCGTCACGGCGCGTATCGCCGTGGCCGCTGAGGACGCCGTTGCCCCGACCCCGCCTGAGCACGAGGCACCCCTGGCCGCTGAGGCCGCCGGCAACCTCGACGAGGCCATCGCCGGCTGGGAGAAGGTTGTCGAGCTGAATCCGCGCGACGAAGCTGCGAAGTCTCATCTGTCCCGCGTGCGTCTGGCGGCCCGAGCCGCCCAGGCCGACTCTACCGATCCTGCCGCCCGCGCGGATGCTCTCTTCGCTGCTGGCGACGCCGCTGGAGCCTTCGACGTGCTGCTCGATCTGTTGGCGGCTACGAAGGACGACGAGGAGCGCGACGCGCTGCGCCTGCGTCTCCTGGACCTCTTCCGGGTCGCGGGCTCGTCCCCCGAGGTCTCCAAGGCGCGCACGCGCCTGGCGATGCTCCTCATGTGATATCGTCGCCTTAACGCACGGTTGCGAGAGGGGGCACGAGCCATGGCAGCGTGGATCATCGTCGGTATCGTGTTCATTTCCGTCGTCGTCTGGTACGGATGGCATTCCACGCACAACGAACTGACAAAGAAGATCAACCGCGAGAGCGACCCGGAGGCCAGGCGCGAACTGATCAAGCTGCAGGGGCAGATAGACCGGGGAGGGCGGGCTTTTAAACGCTCGCATACGCCGCCGCGTACGCCAGCTCGTTACCTTGACGACGATGAGGCAACGGATGAGGCCGGAGCAGGAATCCCTGCTCCGGCCTCATCCGTATCAGCCTAGGGCGTCAGCGCGCCTGCGAGGCGGGCACCAGCCACACGGCACCCAGCGGCGGTACACGCAGCGACACGGAGACCGGGCGGCCGTTCCACGGGGTGTCCTCGGCGATGATGGGGCCGACGTTGACGACGCCCGATCCGCCGAACTCCTCGGAGTCCGTGTTCAGGATCTCGACCCACTCGCCGCCGAACGGCAGGCCCACGCGGTAGCCCTCGTGCGGGTTGCCGGCGAAATTCGAGATGCACACGACGACCTCTCGGTTGCCCGCATCGTCCGAACCCTTACGCAGGTAGGAGATCAGGTTGTGGTCGCCGTCCGAGGCGTCGATCCACTCGAAGCCCGTGTAGTCGTCGTCCCACATGGCGGGGGAGGAAGCGTAGATCTTGTTGAGGCGCTCCACCAGGGCGGCGACGCCTGCATGGCCCTCCTGATCCAGCAGCCACCAGTCGAGGGAGTAGGACTCGTTCCACTCCTGCTCCTGGCCGATCTCCTGGCCCATGAAGAGGAGCTGCTTGCCCGGGTGGCTCCACTGGTAGGCGTACAGGGAACGCAGGCCTGCCAGGCGCTGCCACTTGTCGCCGGGCATCTTGGAGATGATCGAGCCCTTGCCGTGCACGACCTCGTCGTGCGACAGCGGCAGCACGTAGTTCTCGGAGAAGGCGTAGACCAGCGAGAAGGTGAGCTCTCCGTGGTGCCAGCGTCGGTTGACCGGATCCTCGCTCAGGTAGCGTAGGGTGTCGTTCATCCAGCCCATGTTCCACTTCATGCCGTAGCCGAGGCCGCCGCCGGAAGTCGGGGCGGTCACGCCGGGCCACGCCGTGGACTCCTCGGCGATCATGACGATGCCGGGGTGACGACGGTACGCGGTCGCGTTCGCTTCCTGGATGAACTCGATGGCCTCCAGGTTCTCGCGGCCACCGTACTGGTTGGGACGCCACTGGCCGTCCTTGCGCGAGTAATCCAGGTACAGCATCGAGGCCACGGCGTCGACGCGCAGGCCGTCGATGTGGAAGTCCTCGAGCCAGTACAGGGCGTTGGCGACCAGGAAGTTACGCACCTCGCGGCGGCCGAAGTTGAACACGTAGGTGCCCCAGTCGGGGTGCTCGCCGCGCAGCGGGTCCGGATCCTCGTACAGCGGGGTGCCGTCGAAGCGAGCCAGCGCGAAGTCGTCCTTGGGGAAGTGCGCGGGGACCCAGTCCAGGATGACGCCGATACCCTCGCGGTGGAAGGCGTCCACCAGGTAGCGGAAGTCGTCCGGGGTGCCGTAGCGCGAGGTGGGCGCGTAGTAGGAGGTCACCTGGTAGCCCCACGAGCCGCCGAAGGGGTGCTCGGCCAGGGGCATGAACTCCACGTGCGTGAAGCCCATCTGCTTGACGTAGGGGACCAGCTCGTCGGCCAGCTCGCGGTAACCCAGGCCCTGACGCCAGGAGCCCGCGTGGACCTCGTAGATGGACATGGGGCCGGTGTGGACGTTGCGGTCCTTGCGGGTGGACATCCACTCCTGGTCGGTCCACTCGTGGAAGTAGTCGGTGACGACCGAGGCCGTGGCCGGGGGAATCTCGGTGGCGCGGGCCAACGGGTCGGCCTTCTGGAACCAGTTGCCGCCGGGGCCCTGGATCTCGAACTTGTAGCGCGTACCCACGCCGACCTCGGGGACGAAGATCTCCCACACGCCGGAAGAACCCAGCGAACGCATGGAGGTCTGCGTGCCGTCCCAGTAGTTGAATTCGCCGACGACGCGCACGGCGCGGGCGTTGGGGGCCCACACGGCGAAGGCAGTACCGGTGGTCTCGCCGAGCTCGTCGCTGTAGGTCTTCACGTGCGCACCCAGGACGTTCCAGAGGTTCTCGTGGCGCCCCTCAGAGATTAGGTAGGTGTCCATCTCGCCCAGCGTGGGCAGGAAACGGTAGGGATCGTCGCGGACGATCGTGTCTTCGCCGTATGTAATAGACACACGGTAGGCGGTGATCTCCTTGCCAGGCAGGGCCGCGACCCAGATACCGCCGCGCTCGTGCGTGGCAGCGTAGGCACCGGTGGAGGTGATGATGTCGACCGAGTCGGCCAGGTGCGCGACGACGCGGATGGTGACGCCCTCGTCACCGAGGTGGGCGCCCAGCACAGAGTGGGGCGAGTAGTAGGAGCCTGAGGCAACGGCGTCGAGAATGTCGTCATTGACCGGGATCGGCGTAAGTTCGAAGCTCATGGATTTCCTTACTCCAGAAGGGTGAACCGCTTAGTTCACTGGTGTTGTTAAGTCTAACGTCTAACCGGCAAAATAGGGAGCCGGGTCTCATTTTGATGGGGGTTATGGAGGGTGTGCGTGCGCCCGGCGCGGTGACATGGTAACGCCGGGCGCGCGCCTCGTCAGGCCTGTGCCCAGGGTGAGGAGTGGGCGGGCTCGACCTTGAAGACGTGGCCCAGGCGCGTTACGGGGGACAGCGACACCCAGTTGGACGAGCCCCACACGTAGGAGCGTCCGTCCAGCTCGTCGACGACCGTAATATGACCGCCCGGGGTAGCCAGGCCCATTTCCTCCAGATCGAGCTCGACCGAGGCGTCCACGCCCTGGTGCGGATCCAGGGAGATCACGCAGATGACGGTGTCGGTCTTGCCGTCCGACGTGAACTTGCCGGGTATCTGACGCGAGAACGCGATGAGGCGATCCGAGGACGTCGGGTGGATACGGATCTGGTGGAGCTGGCGCAGCGCGGGGTGCTTGGCGCGCGCGGCGTTGAGCAGCGTGAAGAGACGCGAGATGCCGATCGGCTCGGCGTCCTCCCAGCGGCGCGGGCGGAACTCGTACTTCTCGTTGTCGTTGGGCTCCTGGTAGGTGCCACGCGGCTCGTTCTCGACGAATTCGTAGCCGGAGTAGATGCCCCACGTGGGGGGCGCCCAGGGCGGCGAGCATTGCGCGGATCGCGAAGATCGCGGTGCCGCCGTCCCACATCTGCGGGGTGAGGATGTCGTGGGTCGTGGGCCAGAAGGCCGGGCGTATGAGGTGTGCCGTCTCTTCGGAGAGCTCGCACAGGTATTCTTCGATCTCTTGCTTGGCGGTCCTCCACGCGAAGTAGGTGTAGGACTGGTCGAAGCCGATTGCGCCGAGCGTGCGCATCATGGCGGGGCGCGTGAAGGCCTCGGCCAGGAAGAGCGTGCCCGGGTACTGCGCCTTAATATCGGCGAGCAGGCGCTCCCAGAAGGGGATGGGCTTGGTGTGCGGGTTATCCACGCGGAAGATCGTCACGCCGTGGTTGATCCACAGCTCGATGACGTTGCGCACGGCCTGGTAGATGCCCTCCGGGTCGTTATCGAAGTTCAGGGGGTAGATGTCCTGGTACTTCTTCGGCGGGTTCTCCGCGTAGGCGATGGTGCCGTCGGCGCGCGTCGTGAACCACTGCGGGTGTTCCTTCACCCATGGGTGGTCAGGGGAGCACTGGAGGGCCAGGTCGAGAGCGACCTCCAGGCCGAGGCCTCGGGCGCGCTCGACGAAGCGGTCGAAGTCGGCGAAGTCGCCGAGATCAGGATGGATGGCGTCGTGGCCGCCCTCGGGGGAGCCGATGCCGTAGGGCGAACCCGGGTCTCCGGGACCGGCCTCCAGGGAGTTGTTCTTGCCCTTGCGGTGCGTCGTGCCGATCGGGTGGATCGGGGTCAGGTAGACGACGTCGAAGCCCATGCCCGCGATGCGCGGCAGGTCGTCGGCGGCGCTCGCGAGCGTACCGGAGACCCACGTGCCGTCGGGGCGTTGGAAGGCACCCGCCGAGCGTGGGAAGATCTCGTACCACGCGCCCGCCAGAGCCTTCGTGCGGGCCACATCGAGCGGGTAGACACGCGACGAGCCGATGAGGTCACGCAGCGGATGGTCACGGAAGATGAGACGCACGCGCGAGGAGATGCCCGCGGAGAGGCGCTGCTGGGCAGAGTGGCTGGTGTCGCGCAGGCGGCGCGCCGCGTCGGTCAGGATGTCGATGTCCGAGGCCGGGGGGCGTTCCTGGGAGGGGTTGCCGTAGGCGGTGCCTTCGGCCGCACGCTCCATGAGGAGGGCACCTTCCTCAAGCATGAGCTCGACGTCAACGCCGGCACCTACCTTCACGGTTGCGTCATGACGCCACGTCGCGTAGGGATCCGACCAGGAATCTACGCGGAAAGACCACGCGCCGGGGACGCCGGCGGCCACCCAGGCCTCGTAGCGGTCGAGGCCTGGCGCGATGTCCACCATGCGGGTACGAGAGTATTCACCTCCGTCCGGGCGCAGTAGGACGGCCTCGGCGGCGAATGCGTCGTGTCCTTCGCGAAACACGGTCGCACGGATGGGGAAAGGCTCGCCTTCGGTCGCCTTGGCGGGAAGCGTGCCGTCTTCGATGACGGGGAACACTTCGATGATCGGGATACGGGGCAACAGTTTCTCGCTCACGAGACACACACTAGCCTATGGACGTGCCCGGGTGAAAATGAGGCCCACGCCTCGGCACCGCGCCCAATGTGTCACTCATGTGTCAAGTGTGCACGACGGTGCGAAAAGGCCGTCACAAGCCGGATAAAGACCCGCGGGGCGGTATCCGAATAAGTCGGATGCCGCCCCGCTGGAAGACGTGAGATGAGACGTCAGTGGCCGCTGTTGAGCGCTGCGACGATCGCCACTCAGGAGAGGATGCGGAGGAAGCCCGTCACCACGAGGGCGATGAGAGCCCATATGAGCGTGGCGCGCGCGAAGTTACGCTTCGACGGCGCGGTGCCGGAGCCGAAGGCGAGCACCAGCAGGTAGATGACGCCGATCACTGGGATGCCGCACACCAAGAGGGTGAGCATCCACGAGCCGACGGACTCGTCGGGATATTCGGGGTATTCGTCGTAGGTCATAGTAGTCTCCAATGATGCAGTGAGTGATGGGTTAGTAGTCCATCTGCATGGCCGTGCGCACCTCGGACAGGGTCTGGTCGGCCTGCTCGTTCGCGCGCTCGTTGCCGGCGTGCAGCACGGACAGCAGGTAGTCCTCGTTCGCGATGAGCTCGGCGCGACGCTCGCGCAGCGGAGCGAGCATCTCGTTGAGGGACTCGGTGACGAGGGCCTTGAGCATCCCGGCGCCGGAGTCGCCAATGCGGTCCGCGATAGCCTCGGGCGCCTCGCCTGTCGCCAGGGAGGCCAGCATGAGGAGGTTGGAGACCTCGGGGCGACCCTCGGGATCGAAGGTGATGCGGCGCTGCGCGTCCGTCTTGGCCTTCTTGAGGATCTTCGCGGTCTCGTCGGCGCTCATGCGCAGCTCGATCGTGTTGCCGCGCGACTTCGACATCTTCTGGCCGTCCGTGCCCAGCAGCAGCGGGACCTCGGAGAGGAGGGCCTCGGGGCGTGGGAACACGGGACGCTCGGGAGTGGCGCGGCCGTAGCGCTTGTCGAAGCGCTGGGCGATGAGGCGAGCCTGCTCGAGGTGGGGGAGCTGGTCCTGGCCCACGGGCACGATGTTCGCCTTGCAGAAGAGGATGTCGGCGGCCTGGTGGACCGGGTAGGTCAGCATGAGGCCCGTCATGGCGCGGCCCTCGGTCGCCTCCAGCTCGGCCTTCACGGTCGGGTTGCGGTGCAGCTCCGACTCGGTGACCAGGGAGAGGAACGGCAGCATCAGCTGGTTGAGGGCCGGAACCGCCGAGTGGTTAAAGATCGTGGAACGCTCGGGGTCGATGCCCGCGGCCAGGTAGTCGGCGACGAGGCCGAGGACGCGCTCACGGATCGAGCCCACGCCGTCACGGTCGGTGATCACCTGGTAGTCGGCGACCAGAACCCAGGTGTCGACCCCGCGGTTCTGCAGCAGCACGCGGTTACGCAGCGTGCCGAAGTAGTGGCCCAGGTGCAGGTGTCCGGTCGGGCGGTCACCCGTGAGGATGCGGAAACGCGAAGGGTCCTGGTCGATCGCCAGGTCGATCTCGGCGCTGCGGGCCTTCGAGCGGGCCAGCGAGGCATCGGAGGTTGCGGTTTCCCAGGGCATCTTCACTGCGAGTCATGCGTGAATCCTATCCAATGTGTGAGAGACGGGGGAATGGAAGAGGGGTCAGCTCTCGGGCTGGAACGCCACGTCGGAGAGCAGGATGGTGACGGAGAGGGGCTCGATCGTCAGCGTCGAACGCGGGGTCACGTGCTCAACCTCGAGCGAGAGCTCGGCAGGGTCGAGCGTGGAGCCGACGCCGCCGTCGGAGGGTGTGGCCCACACGGTCGAGTAGGCGACGAGCCAGTCCAGGTCGTGGCCTGCGGGCAGGGTGACCTCGGCGCTGTCCAGGTTGGCGTTGATGATGATGAGCGCGTCGCGGTCGCCCCACGTCACGCCCGAGCGCAGCATCTGGAACGTGCGGTGGCGCCAGTCCGTCCAGCCGTAGTCCGGCATGGGCGTGCCCTGGGTGGTGTACCAGGAAAGGTCGGCGATCGTGTCACCGTTGTGAGGGGTGCCCGTCGCGAAGTGGTCGGGACGCAGAACAGGGTGAGCCTTGCGCAGGGCAATCAGCCAGGAGACGGCGTCGATCTGCGCGTGCTGACTCTCAGCCAGGTCCCAGTCGACCCAGGAGATCGGGTCGTCCTGGCAGTAGGCGTTGTTGTTGCCGTACTGGGTACGGCCGAATTCGTCGCCGCCCGTCAGCATCGGCGTACCCGAAGAGACGAACATGGTGGCCAGGATGTTGCGCTGCGAGCGGGCCCGCAGGTCGGCGATCGTCATGTCGGAGAGAATCGCATAGGGGGTGTCGGCGTTCGGGTGCGTGCCGTTTGAAGCAAGCGTGCCCTCCACGCCGTGGTTCCACGAGCGGTTGTCGTCCGACCCGTCGCGGTTGTTCTCCAGGTTCGCCGTGTTGTGCTTACGGTCGTAGGCGGTCAGGTCCGCGAGGGTGAAGCCGTCGTGCGCGGTCACGAAGTTGATCGAGGCGCGGGGGCCGCGCAGACGGCCCAGGCCGTGTTCGAAGACGTCCTGGGAGCCGGACAGGCGGGTCGCCAGATCGTTCGGACCGGAGACGACATGGCCCGAGGCCTGGGCGCGCACGTCCGCCAGCCAGAAGTTGCGCAGGGCGCCGCGGTAGTGGTCGTTCCACTCGGAGAAGGGGACGGGGAAGTTACCCGTCTGCCAGCCGCCTGGGCCCACGTCCCACGGCTCGGCGATGAGCTTCGTGTGGGCGAGGATCCCGTCCGTCGACATCGCGATGAGGAGCGGGTGCATGGGGCTGAAGCCCGTCGAAAAACGGCCGAGTGTGGCCGCCAGGTCAAAGCGGAAGCCATCCACGCCCATCTCGCACACCCAGTAGCGCAACGAGTCCATCACCATTTGGATGGACTTGGGATGATCCATGTTGACCGTATTACCCGTGCCGGTGACGTCGATCGTCAGGACCGGACGCGAGGAGGTGTGACGGTAGTACAAGTCGGAGTCGAGGCCGCGCCAGGACAGGGATGGGCCGGCGTCGCCGCCCTCACACGTGTGGTTGTAGACGACGTCGAGAATAACCTCGATACCCGCCTGATGCAGGAGCGAAACCATGCCCCGGAACTCGTCGACGACTGCCTGGGCGCCGCGCTCGCGCGAGGCGTCGGTCGCGTAGGAGGGTTCGGGGGCGAAGAAGGAGAGAGGGTCGAGTACCCCCAGTAGTTCGTCAGGCCGCGTTCGGTGAGGAACGGCTCGTCGCACTTGGCGTGCACGGGCAGCAACTCGACGGCGGTGACTCCCAGATCCTTCAGGTAGGACACCGAGGCCGGGTGAGCCAGGCCCGCGTAGGTGCCGCGCAGCTCCGGCGGCACGCCGGGCATGTTCTTCGTGAAGCCCTTGACGTGGATCTCGTAGATGACGGTGGTCTCCCACGGAACGTGAGGCTGCGGCGCGATCGGGAAGGAGGGCTCCACGACGACCGAGCGCGGCATATACGGCGCGGAGTCGAGGGGGGAGCGACGCAGGGGGTACTCGGAGGGGTAGAGGTCCTCATCCACGGAGTGCGCGTAGACCGCAGGCTTCATGTCCACCACGCCGTCGAGGCCTCGGCCGTAGGGGTCGAGGAGGAGCTTATGCGAGTTGTAGAACTTACCCCCGTCCGGGTCCCAGGTGCCGTGCGCGCGGAAACCGTAGCGGGTGCCCGCACCGTATCCGGGGATGTGACCATGCCAGATACCGGTCTTCGGGCCGAGCAATGCGAAGCGGGTCTCAGCCCCGGCCTCGTCGAAGATACACATGTCTACGCCGGAGGCGGCCCTGGCGACCACGGCGACATCGAGCCCGTCGCCCGACGGGAAAACCCCCAGACGGGTAGGAACGGGATTAGGCTCGGTGACGCGCACGGTGGCGACGCTGGACGAGCCGGAACGCTCGGACATAAAAATGTGCCTCTTTCTTACCGTTTATTAGCTGCACCATAGCCTGATAGATGCAGCCATCATCCATCATACGTGACCGTTAATTAAGCGGTCGGATTAGGGGGCGGGCTGCGGGTATGAACAGCGGCACGCACTGGTGAGGCAACCCTCATATATATGGGCGTGCTGCGCAGAATGTGGCACGCTAGAAGTCATGAGAATTGTCGTGTGTGTGAAGCATGTCCCCGACATGCAGTCCGAACGCCGTTTTGAGGGCGGCCGCCTGGTGCGCGGTGAGGACGATGTGCTCAACGAACTGGACGAGAACGCCATCGAGGCTGCCGTCCAGCTCAAGGAATCCGAAGAGGATGCGGGTCGCGAGGTCGAGGTCGTCGCGCTGACGATGGGCTCCGAGGATGCCGAGGACTCCCTCATGCGCGCCTTGCAGATGGGCGTCGACCGCGCCTACATCGTCTCCGACGAGTTCCTCGAGGGCTCCGACGTCATCACGACCGCCTCCGTGCTCTCCGTCGCGATCGCGAAGATTGCGCAGGAGTGCGGCCCTGTCGACCTGGTGCTCACCGGCATGGCCTCGCTGGACGCGATGACCTCCATGCTGCCTGCCGCCCTGGCAGCCAAGGCCCACATGCCGCTGCTGGGCCTCGCCCGCTCCCTGAGCGTCGAAGGTGGCGCTGTGACCATCGAGCGCGCCGTCGACGGCTACACCGAGACCGTGCGCGCCGCGCTGCCCGCCGTCGTCTCCGTGACCGACCAGATCAACGAGCCGCGTTACCCTGCCTTCGCCGCCATGAAGGCAGCCCGCAAGAAGCCGCTGGACCAGTGGGGCATCGACGACCTCGTCGAGGTTCCCGGTGGCGAGGCCCTCGTCATGCGCCGCGCGCTGACCGCCGTCACCCACGGCGAGGAGAAGACCCGCGACGGTTCGGGCACGATCATTCAGGACGCCGGTGAGGGCGGGCGCGCTCTGGCCGACTACATCCTTTCGGTGGTGAAGTGACATGACGCAGCAGATGAGTTCCCCGATTCTCGTTCTGGCCGACCAGGCGGGCGATCACCTGACGCCCCTGGCTCGCCAGGCCGTGACGCTGGCCGCGTCCCTGACCTCCGCCGACGTCGTCGCGCTGTCCCTGGCCGCCACCCCCGACGTGGCTGCACTGTCCGAGCTGGGCGCGACCCAGCTGCTGCACGCCGACCTGGGTGACGCGGCGCGTTCCTCGGTGGTCGCCTCCGACGCGCTTGTCTCCGCGCTGGCGACCGGCAGCTTTGGCCTCGTGCTCCTGTGCTCGGACTACCGCGGTCGCGAGATCGCCGGCCGCGTCGGTGCCCTCACTGAGGCCGGTGTGGTCTCCGGCGCGTCCTCCGTCGGCTTCGACGGCGGCGTGCTCCAGATCGGCAAGACCGCACTGGGCGGCTCCTGGTCGATGCGCATCGTGCTCGAGGGCCAGACTCCGATCGTCGGCATCGCCTCCGGCGTCATCGACGAGGCCCCGGTGGCCTCTCCCGTCGCCCTCAGCCCGCAGGCCCTGGCCGTGGAACTGAGCGCCGAGGCTAGCGCGATTCAGGTCGTCTCCTCCGTGCCCGACGAGGAGGAAGGCGTGTCCCTGAGTGATGCCTCCACCGTCGTGTGTGGTGGCCGCGGCGTGGACGGCGACTTCGAGCTGGTGCACTCCGTTGCGCGCGCGCTCGGTGGTGCTGTGGGCGCGACCCGCGTCGCATGCGACGAGGGATGGGCCCCGCGATCCGAGCAGATCGGCCAGACCGGTCTGACCGTTACCCCGAACCTCTACATCGGCCTGGGCGTCTCCGGCGCGATCCACCACACGGTGGGTATGCAGTCCTCCGCCCACATCGTCGCCGTGTGTGACGACCCGGACGCCCCGATCTTCGAGATCGCGGACTTCGGCGTCGTCGGTGACGTGACCGAGGTCGTGCCCGCGGCCCTGGCCGCCATCGAGGAGGCGCGCTCCCAGGCGTGAGCGTCTACCTCGACCACGCGGCCACCACGCCGCTGCGCGAGTGCGCCCTCGAGGCGTGGACTCGCGCCCAGCGTGACCTGTCCGCAAACCCCGGCAATCCCGCCGCCCTCCACTTCGGAGGGCGGCGGGCCCGTCGCATGCTCGATGATGCGCGCGAGCAGGTCGCAGCCGCCCTCGGCGCAGACATTCACGAGGTTATCTTCACGTCCGGCGCCACCGAATCCGATGCTCTCGGCGTGATGGCTGCGGCCCGAGGCATGCGCCGCCGCGACGGCGCGCGCGACCTTATCGTGGTTTCGGGCCTCGAGCACGACGCGGTCGGCCATCAGCGCGAGGTTGCCTCACGTGAGGGCTTCTCCTGGGAGGTTTTGCCCGTGGATGCGGGTGGCGTTTCCATCCTGCCAGGTGTTTGCGGTGAGGATGCGCCCGCCTCGTGGGATGCTCGCCTCGCGCTTGGATCCATGACCCTCGTCTCCTCTGAGATCGGCACCATCCAGCCGGTCGCAGACTTCGCTGCGCTCGTGCACGCCAGCGGAGGCCTCGTCCATTCCGACGCTGCCCAAGCCGTCCCCACGCTGGACGTGTCCTTTTCCAAGCTCGGCCTGGACCTCATGAGCGTCGGCGGACACAAGGTCGGCGCGCCCGCAGGCATCGGCGTTCTCCTCGCTCGGCGCGGGATCCCCATGACGACCGACCGGCCCGGCGGCGGTCACGAACGATCGATTCGCTCGGGCACGCCCGACGTCGCGGGTGCCTGCGCTCTTGCTGCCGCCCTTACCGAGGTCGTCGCCGAGCGCTCTGCTTTCGCCGCCCGCGCGGCCGACCTGCGGGCGCACCTGCTGTCCCATCTGCCGGAGGGAACTTCTCTGACGGTGGGGGAGTCGGCCTCGTCGAGCGCGATCATCCACCTGTCCCTGCCCACCGCCCGCCCCGAGGCCGTCCTCATGGCCTTCGACATGGCCGGGATCGCCGTGTCCGCCGGGTCCGCCTGTCACGCGGGGGTGACGCGCCCTTCCGAGATTGTCATGGCGATGGGACGCAGTGAGGAGCAGGCGCTCGGCGTCCTGCGCGTCTCCCTCGGCCACGAGACGACCCGCGACGATATTGACGCCTTCCTGGCCGCCCTGCCCGTGGCTATCCGCGCGGGTGCCGCCCTGGACGGCGTCGCCCACGTGCGCAACGAACGAAACGAGGAACGCTAGATGCGAGTTCTGGCAGCACTGTCCGGTGGCGTGGACTCCGCCGTCGCCGCGGCGAAGGCCGTCGAGGCCGGGCACGACGTCGTCGGCGTCCACATGGCGCTGTCCTCCCAGCCCCAGGAGTGTCGCATCGGCTCGCGCGGCTGCTGCTCGATCGAGGACGCCGGGGACGCCGCGCGCGCCGCTGAGATCATCGGCATCCCGTTCTACGTGTGGGATCTCGCGCAGGAATTCGAGCAGACTGTCATCACGGACTTCGTCGCCCAGTACAAGGCCGGGCGTACCCCCAACCCCTGCGTGCGCTGCAACGAGTTCGTGAAGTTCCGTGAGCTCGCTAGCCGCGCACGCGCGCTCGGCTTTGACGCGGTGTGCACCGGCCACTACGCCGCCATCGTCGACGGCGAAGCCGGGCCCGAGCTGCACCGCGGCGCCGACAATCTCAAGGACCAGTCCTACGTGCTGGCCGTCATGGGCCCCGAGGAACTCTCCCGCGTCGTCCTGCCGCTGGGCGACGCGCCCAACAAGGCGTGGGTACGCTCCGAGGCCGAGCGGCTCGGCCTGGGCGTGTCCAACAAGCCCGACTCCTACGACATCTGTTTCATTCCCGACGGGGACACGCAGGGATTCCTGCGCGCTCACCTGGGTGCCTCCGAGGGTGAGATCGTCACGCCCGACGGCGAGGTGTTGGGCCGCCACGAGGGCTACTGGAACTACACGGTCGGCCAGCGCAAGGGCCTTGGCATCGGCGCTCCCGCACCAGACGGGCGTCCCCGCTACGTCCTCGAGACGAGGCCTGAGAGCAACCAGGTCGTCGTGGGGGCTTCTGAGCTCCTGTCCATCTCCCGCATTACTGCCACGGACGCCGTCTGGCTCGCCTCCGACGACAACGGCTCCGACGCCACCGACCTCTTCGTCCAGCTGCGCGCGCACGGCACCCCCGTGCCCGTGGCCTCGCTGACGCGCGACGAGTCGGCCGGAACCATCAGCGTCCTCCTCGAGGGTAGTGCACGTGGCGTCGCGCGCGGCCAGTCGATGGTCGTGTACCGGGCAAGCCGCGTCCTTGGCGAGGGGACAATCGACGAAACCGGGCGCTGAATGCCTCGGGCGCGCCACAGGTGGACGTGTGCGAGGGCATGCAGACGCTCGGGGGCGCATCGGTTAGACTGGGGTGCGCGCGCGAGTGGCGGAATTGGCAGACGCGCTGGATTTAGGTTCCAGTGTCTTTGACGTGTGGGTTCGAGTCCCATCTCGCGCACAGTTGCCCGTGCCCGGTCGCCCCGGGGACGCGGCGGTCGATAGACTGAGGTCATGAGCGCTTTGGAAATTGGCTGCAAGGCCCCCGACTTTACCGCCGAGACCACCCAGGGAACCCTGTCCCTGTCTGACCTCCTCGCCGCCTCGTCGCGTGGCGTCGTCGTCTACTTCTATCCGAAGGCCTCCACGCCCGGCTGCACGAAGGAGGCGTGCGACTTCCGCGATTCCCTGGCATCGCTTCAGGGTGCCGGCTACTCGGTGATCGGTGTGTCCGCCGACTCGATGGCCGCCCTCGAGCGCTTCACCGAGAAGCAGTCTCTCACCTTCCCGCTGGCCTCCGACCCGGATCACGAGATTCTCGAGGCCTACGGCGCGTGGGGTGAAAAGAAGAACTACGGACGTACCTACGTGGGCATCATCCGCTCGACCGTGGTCGTGAACCCCGATGGCACGGTGGCGCTGGCCCAGTACAACGTGAAGGCGACGGGTCACGTGGCCCGCCTGCGTCAGGCTCTCGGCATCGACTAATCCCGTTGCTTTTCCGGTAACTAGCACATATGATTGTCAAGAAACTGACAGCTAGTTATTTATGGAGGAGTTATGGGGGCCAGGACGCCTGACGCGTATCGAATCGGTGCGGGACAGGTGACGCAGGAATATCCGGCCGACGCCGCGCCCGTTCGTCTGAGCAAGCAGCCGAGCCTGCCCACGATGTCCCGTGCGCCCCAAGCCCCTCCCGTCGAGCAGGTCGTCACCGCCGAGGTCGCGGTCGTTCGGCGCACGGCCGGGGTTTCGCCTCGTCAGTCCAAGGAAGCTCGTCCGTCGAAAGATGCTGCCGCGCCGGCGCAACGCAATGTAGTTGCGCGCGACGCTGTTCATGCGCAGGCGGCGCCCGCTGTGGAATCTCCTGCGCCCGCGCGTGAGTACGCGCATCTGGACGAGGCTGGGGTGGCCTTCGAGGGCGATCAGCGCCCTGGCGTTCCCGTCCATCACGACTGGCACCGCACAACGATGCGCGTCGTGAACACGGCGGGGGAGCAGGTGGCTCAGAAGCGAGGCGTGTCCGCGCCGGCATTGCCTGTGCCGACGCACAGTGAGGAGGCCTCTGGGGTGGGCGGCGCGTCGCGTGCCCAGCGGGCGACCCGGCGCTCGGGTGTCGGCACCTCGCGCATGGAGCGTCGTGAGCGCCCCGCCCATCGCGGACAGCATTATCGCGGCCTCCTCATGTTCCTCCTCGGCTTCATCTCGGCGCTCCTGCTTGTCGCAGCCGTCGTTGGTGGCCTGTTTATTGCGCGGTCCACGGCTGCTTCAGGCTTCGCGAACGCCGTCGACTCCTGTCACGCGCGGGGCCTGCATGCTCGCTTGGTCAGCGATGAGACCTCGCTGACCCTCGAAGCCTTCTCCGACAGTGGGGATAGCCTGACGACACCGATCTTCCAGTGCGTGCTCGGCAAGCTTGGCACCCCTGCGTCGGTGCGTGAACGGATGTACGCAACCCGCGCGATCGATGGCACCCAGTCGGAGGAGTGGGCCTCCTACAAGGCGACCTGGACGTACGAGCCGGACCAGGGATTGACCGTCATCGTCAGCTCCCGCTGACAATGTCATCGGCCCGGGGGAAGGTCGTCATCTGAGAACTTCCCGGCATTGCCTTGTATCTCTCGTAAAATGGGCAGGTATTTCAATGCGTGAAGGAGTATCTCGTGTCCGATTCGCAGCCCGCCGTCCCCGCGGCACCCGCCGCCCCCGTCGGGGAAGATATCGCACTGGCGATCCGAGGCCTCGTCAAGATTTATGGCAACCTCATCGCCGTTGCGGACCTGTCCCTCGACATCCCCACCGGATCCTTCTACGGAATCGTCGGGCCTAACGGCGCCGGAAAGACCACGACGCTCACCATGGCCACCGGCCTGCTCACCCCCGACCGCGGCACCTCCTACGTGCACGGCGTTGACGTGTGGGCACGAACCCAGGAGGCACGTGCCCTCCTCGGCGTCATGCCCGACGGGATGCGCCTCCTCGACCGCCTCTCCGGACCCGACTTCCTCGTCCACGTGGGCATGCTCCACGGCCTGGACGCATCCGTCGCCCGCGAGCGCGCCCACGAGCTCCTCGCAGCCCTCGACCTGGCTGAGGCCGGCAAGAAACTGATCGGCGACTACTCGGCGGGCATGACGAAGAAGATCGCCCTGGCCGCCGCCCTCATTCATTCCCCTCGAGTCCTGGTCCTCGACGAGCCTTTCGAGGCCGTCGACCCCGTGTCCGCGACCAACATTCGTCAGATCCTCACCGACTACACAAAGCGTGGCGGCACCGTCATCCTCTCCTCGCACGTGATGGCCACCGTCCAGCAGCTGTGTACGCATGTGGCCATCATCGACAAGGGGCGCGTACTCGTCGCCGGAACCACCGACGAGGTCGCCCAGGGCGGCGACCTGGGGGAGCGCTTCACCTCCCTGGTCGGCGGCGTCCACTCCGAGGAAGGCCTGTCGTGGTTGGGCAACTGATTCGCCTCAAGCTCCGCATCATCTGGAACACCGTCCGCAAGCAGACGGTCGTCCTCGTTCTCGCAGTCCTCGGCGTCCTGTACTTCGGCGGAAGCTACACCTCCGCTCTCGTGGGCACCGCTTTCCTCGCGCGCTCCGACGAGGCCTACCTGGCCACGCCGGTGATGCCGATCGCCGGGCCCTTCGTTTTCTTGCTCTGGCTGGTTCTGCCGATCATCTTCGCCTCGATGGACAACTCGCTCGATCCCGTGCGCCTGTCGCCCTACGTGGGGCCCAGCAAGCGCCTCGGGGCGGGGCTGGCGGCAGCGACGCTGGTCGGTCCCGGCGGACTCCTGTCCGCGATGATCCTCTTCCTGCCCGTCTGGTTCGCCCTGTGGCGCGTCCAGTTGCTTGAGGCGCTCGGATGGTTTGTCGCCGGTGTCGTGACGCTGCCTCTGTCGGTGCTGTGGGCGCGCGCGGTCGGGACCTGGTTCGCGGTGCGTCTTGATAGCTCGAGCAAGAAGGATGCTGTCACCGCTCTGGGTGCCGTCGTGTTCATGCTGGTGCTGACTCCCATGGGCTACTGGATGTCTTTGCTGACCCAGAACTTTTCCGTTGAGGCCTTCCGGGCGGGTGTGAACGTCGCGATGTGGACGCCCTTCGGAGCGCCTTTCGGCGTTGTTGCCTCTCTGCTCGAGGGGGGCGTGGGTGGCCGCGGCGATCCGCGTCCTCATCACGGTCGTGACTGGAATCGTCGGTTGGCGCGCCTGGCTGGCCGTCCTGCGCCCCGTGATGAGCGGCTACGCGGGTGAGATCAGCGCCGACGCGCAGCGGGCCATCGACGAGGGGCGTCACCTCATCGACGAATCTCTCGAAGAGGAAGCGCGAGGTCGACGCTCCGCGCAGTCGCGAGCCGCCGGCCTGCGCAGTGTTGACATGTTCACGCGCCTCGGCCTCGGCGTGCGCAGCGCGTCGTTGGCCGCGCGGACGCTGCGCTACTGGATCGTGGATCCGCGCCTGAACATGAACATGGTGCTTGCGGCGCTGTTCCCGATCATTGCGATCTTCATGGAGCGCTTGGTGTCGCAGGGGCAGTCGTTTGCGTTCTCGGCGGGTATCTTCCTCTACCTGGTGCCTGTCACGACCGGTCTGACGACCGGCGCGCTCATGCAATACGACTCGACGGGTGCCTGGATCGTTATCTCGTCGGGTATGAGCGGTCGCGAGGAACGTCGCGGGCGCCTCGTCGGGTCCCTCGTGGTGTTCGTTCCCCAGATCATTGGGTACCTCATTCACGATGCCGTCACGGGCATGAGCACCTCCGGTTTCGTGTTCCATCAGGTGATGGGTGTCGTCCTCTTCGCGGGCGCGGCCGGCACGACCCTCGTCGTGAACGCGCGCTGGGTCTACCCGGTGCAGCCTCCGGGAGCATCCCCGCTCGCGACGAAGGGCACCGGTTCCTTCCTCATGACGATGCTGCTGCAACTCGTCGGCTTTGCGGGTACCGCAGTCCTGCAGATCCCGTCCTACGCGCTCCTCGTGCTGGCGTCCTTCGGCCTCGTGCCGGACTGGGTTGCCTACGTCGTAGCCCTTGCGTGGTCGGTGCTCGTCCTCGAGGTAGCCGTGCGTATTGGCGGGCGAGTGTGGGACCGCTACTCGGTCGCCGCGCTCACGTCGATCCGCAGCTGGCCTGGACACTGATCCCGGCTGCACTGCACGCACGAGGCCGGGGTTGCCCACTGGGGTGCCCCTGCCTCGTCCCTTTTTGACCGAGAGTGTTGCTGTCTGGTCCCGGGGGGGAACGCCGCTGATGATGAGCGGTGCCATGTGACCCTGACCAGGCGTTCGTTACATCGGGGTGCGCTGGATTCATGAAAAATTCAGCATAGCTGGTAGACAAGAATGTGGATACTCGGTAATGTAATGCTCGTAACCTGACCATATATGGAGAGGAATCTTCCATGCGTATCCCGTCAATGTCGCGTTCTCTCGTGGTAGCGGCTGCCCTTGGTGCCGCTGCTCTTCCCGTGCTCCTGCCTTCGCCCACGTATGCTGCTGACGCCGCGGGACCGGCGACCTGCTACCTCGCCGACGAAAACGGCACCATCATCGAACCCCGCCAGGAGTACACTCCGCGTGAAGGATCCGGTGGGCTTCCCCATGCTTCCCAGTCCCGTTGTTGCCGGGCAGTACACGCTGGAAGTGAGCGCTCCCGCAATGAACTTCGATCCGGATCGGCCCGACATGCACTTCGTGTGCCAGGTCTACTACGCGCCCCTTGGCAGTGTGCGTCTCGTTGATCCCGAAGGCACCGTCCTGGCGACGCAGCGTTATGGCAACGATCAGAATGACCCGTCGCGCGCCGCGCTCACGGCGCTCCCGGCGTTGCCCGAGGGGTACGAAATCGTCCCGGGCCAGACGATCCGAGGATTCAATGCGGTTGCTCGCACGGTTGATCCCAATGATCCCGCGAACGCGCGTGCTGTTGGAGTCAATACGGACATCCTGATCCGCAAGATCACCGCGCAGCCCACGCCGGCACCTACTCCTTCCACGCCGTCTACTCCATCCACACCTTCCACCCCGTCTACTCCATCCACACCTTCCACGCCGTCTACTCCATCCACCCCGTCACCTCACACTCCCGCGACTCCCACTCCTCAGACTCCCGCTGGCGTGACACCCACTGCTCCCGTGACTCCGGTTCGGAGTACGCCTGCTCCCTCCCATGGGCTGGCGAAGACAGGCAGTGATGCGGCGATTCTTGGCGGTACGGCAGGTATCCTCGCGCTTCTGGGTGCAGGTGCTATCGCCGTGAGAAGATCGCGTGCCTGACATGTTGGAGCGGTGATGCCAATCTCCGCGACAAGAACCGGTGTGGTACTTCGATAGAGATGAGCCACACGTTGTGCTTGAAGGACGAGGCCGGGGCTACCTTCGGGGTACCCCGGCCTCGTCGTCTACGACGCACCCACCATCGCGCGCAGTTGACGTGAGCCGGTGACTCAACGAGCTATCCGCGAGCGAAGATCTCTCGGTCTGGCGGTGCGCTCGCGCGTCAACCCGATGGCAGGGGCGCACAGGCGCACAATAGAGGGTCCACGTGCGCGTTGGTAGCGCACACTCGGAGCAGTTTCGCATGCAATTCGATTGGGTGAACTTTCAACAGTTTCTACAAACGTTGCAATTCCAACGATGTGGATGTGTGGTGCGATACGGTGTCAGGGGAATTGCATGCGAAACTCCTGGATAAACCACCCGGCGGTGGCCTTGCGGTGCTGCTGGGGGCCATCTCTGTGACGACGGGGGTCCTGGCGGAGGTGCTGGTAGGATGCCGCACGCCAGGCTGCCTCGTGAGCGCCAGCGACGAACCTGCGAAGCTCGCCCATGACCGAGCTGCCACATGTGCAACAGCCACAACGTCTCACGACTCCCGGATATGAGTGACGGCACGTGGGAGTGGTCATGCCACCACGATGAAACCCCACCTTCAACACCGACTTTGGCGCACCCCCAAGCCGAAAAGTGCCTACAAAGCCAATACGTTCTATCCGTTCACCCAGATAAGGAGGGGGTGCCGGTGAACCACCGGCACCCCCTCCCATGACTATGAAACGCGAATTAAGAACGCTTCCTCCGCATTGCCGCGGCACCGATAGCGCCTGTCGCGGCAGCGAGTACCAGCACATCGCCGGTGAGAGCACCGGTCTTGGCGAGCTGTGTTGCAGGCTTAGGAGGAACCGAGGGCGTCGGCGTCGGCGTCGGACCAGGCTTAAAGGACAGCCGCGTCACATCGTGATGTGCCTCGCTGGTCGTGTACTTCAGAGGGTGCTTCATGAGCGGAGCTTCATCCCATCCGGCAGACGGGCCGGTCATGGGGGGCCTCCATCCGGCGGTATAAGGGGTGTCTGTAGGGGGACATGCGGGCGATGGGGGATCAAATACTGTTCCAACAACAGAACGAGGCTCGGCCGGTTTGACAGCGTCGTAGTCATCCATGTCATCCATCGTCGGAGGGCATGCGGGTGAAGGCTGCCCGGGCATGACTATGACACCGAGTTGTTTCTCAACATCAACCGATATAACGCCCTGCGTGAGGTGATCGATCTGGTATCCGGCACGCAGTTGCGGATTCGGTGAAGGCACCTTCAATGGAGATCACCGCATCACCGTGGTGAAAGCAACCCATCGCGTCCTGAGGGCTGCGATGGTGATCTCATCGGGTTGTCGAAATCGCCCAGACCGCTGCGGTTCGTCCGTTAACCGCCACCGTCTTCAAGCGATAGCCCTGTAGCTCGGTCACCGAGATGGCCGAGGGGTCAGAAAACTTCAGCTGCGTGGAAGAGGATCTGGCCAGGAAGCCCGCGAGCATTCTTCAGTGCATTGTCGAAAGCGTTAGTCCAAGTCAGTATTTCGAGGAGAATGCGTCCGACCTTCGAATAATGTTCGCGAACGATCGTTCTCAATGGTCAGGAGAGAATCTTGCTTCCGGCGTAGATCTTCGCCTGAGTCGGAGTAGCCCTCCAGGCTTTATCCAGTCGGTGTCAGATTGTCGGGTCATCGCCATTGACCGAAGGAGCCAAATCTTTGCGGAATTTGTAAATGTCGGTCGTTTTCATCCGCAGTATCAACCTGAGTGGAGAATTGTGTCGGAATTCTGCGGCTTGAAGAAATTTGGCCCGGTTTTTGGGGGTCAGGGCTGTCCCTTCATCAACCCAGCGCGTTGTTCTGGTTGGTGCGACTGAAGAAATGGTATGACTCCGTCAGCTTCGGGTCTTCGCACGAAGTTAAAGACCCGAGCGGGGTCGTCGATGATGCGAAGAAGAACGTTCCTTGTCACGGTCACCTGTTCGCCGGCTGTGTTGAGTCGCTTTCAGTGGGTCAGGTTGTGCCAACGGGCATAGGGACCTGGACCTGATCGGTGTTGACCGGGTTATTTTCTTCGCATCGTAGATATTCCGAGCAAAGCTGCTGCCAGCCGAGATCCTTGAATTGATGTTTGCAGTGACCTGTGTGTGTGGTCGATTTGGGGGAGAGCGAGGCATGATCACGACGAGGTAGGTCTTCATGAAATGCCCCTCAACGTGACTGCCCCAGGAACACCACGGTCAGTGCGATATCGGGGCCAGTTGCTGCCGGAGCCGCGAGGAGCACTTCGTGCAGCCGCAGCGTGATTTCGCCTGGCCTGCCAGAAGCGTCGTGACCGGGATGTCCAGCACGACGGTACCGTGATAGGTCGTGATCACAGGGTTGGCATTGCACACAGTCGTGCTTGTTGATGAGACGTATTGTGAGAGGGGGAAGGGCTCGGGATCGGCTTGTGCGCTGCGAGGCGCAAACATTGTGACCGTCCCTGCAGCGACAAGAGCCAAACCGGCACCCATCGCCAGAACTCTCCGGCTTTTCCTCATGATGTTCCCCAGTCGTAGGTGTGTGAATTTAATGTCATGATAGTATACACATGGTAGAAAAGTACATCGTCTCTTGCGTTCTGAGCTCTGGATTGAGTGTTCTCTCGGGTGCGGTCGTCGCGTACAGGTGATCCTCGTGTGCTCCGTTGCACACTCGATGCCCTCGCCCGTCGGCGCAACGCCGAACTCGATGAGGACCTTGAAGCGAATCCTCGACGCGATGACGTCTCCCTCCTCCGGATTCGTGTCTGTGGCAGTCTCCGCGTGGTTGACGATTCCTGCGATGCGTGCCTTCTGTACGTCGCCCTTCAGTGTGTCCACATGGGAAACAAGGAGATGCGGGTTAAGGGTCAAAAAGTGTGTCCGGAATCGCGGATTTTCACGGATTGACCTGTAGGTTTCCGGAAAGTATATGCTCCGGAAGCATATATCTAGCCCCCGACGGGAAATCCTCGGTGTGGCAGCCGTGATGTGCTATGCGCGGCGTGGTGTGGTGTCGCAATGTCGAAGAACCAACCACGCTGCCACTGCGGCGGTGAAATGAAACGCAACGGCACCACCAGCAAAGGCACCACCAGATGGCGCTGCAAACAATGCGGCGCCTCCAGCGTCAAACGTCGAAACGACATCACCAACGCGGCAGTGTTCACCCAGTTCATCGAGCATTGCACCACCGCAATATCACTCGACGACCTAGCCAAACGAAACGGTGTTAGCCGCGCCACCATGAAGCGGCGCTTCAAGTGGTGCTGGCTCGTTGATGTGCCTGACCCCACCGCCGGCCACCACAAGCGGATCTACGACCAGGTATTTCTCGATGGCACCTACACCGCCGGTGGCTGCCTGATCGTCGCGGCGACCATCGACCACGTGATCGCCTGGCACTGGTGCAAACACGAAACCACCCGCGACTACCAACTGCTGCTTGAACGCATCGAAGCCCCACTCATCGCCGTCATCGACGGCGGCCAAAAGCGCATACAGCGCAATCAAAAAAAGTGCTGGCCGACTACGAAAAATTCAACGCTGCCTCGTCCACGCCCAACGCGTGGTCCGCCGCTACACCACCACCAACCCACGCACCGATGCCGGGCGCACCATCTACCGACTTGCGCTGAAACTGACCCGGATCACCACACTGGATGAAGCCGCCGCGTGGGGTGTGCAACTGCACGAGTTTTTCAACGATCTACCGGGAATGGATGAACGAGAAAACCATGATCAAAGACCCCAAAACAGGTGCATGGACCCGCGTGTGGACCCACCACAACGTGCGCAAGGCCTACAACAGCCTCAACCATCTTTGGCGGTCCGAGATGCTGTTTGTCTACCTCAACCCGCCAGCAGGAGTCCTTGCGCCCGAGCGGATCAAATCCACCACCAACAGCTTAGAAGGCGGCATCAACGCCCAGCTCAAACTGCTCGCCAGAACCCACCGCGGCAGATCAGGCGAACGACAACGCCGCATGCTGGATTGGTGGCTCTACTTAAAAACGGAACTGCCTGACGATCCAGTACGAATCGCCAGGCAGTCCGACTGGGGCCAGGGCCAACTCGCCAAAGTATCCACCCTGACCCAAACCGAGAACCAAGCCGACCACGAAACAGGACGCCCAGCCCTCTACGACAACGCTATCGACACCGACTACACCCACTCAATCGGCATTCAAAAAGGCCAAATCTAACCCCCGCGACACGCCGAGCCAGACACACATTTTGACCCTTAACCCGGAGATGCGGGCAGGGGAGCGGGCCCGCAGATGCGAAAAACCGGCGACCCGAAGGCCGCCGGTTGTCTGTGCGTCATGGGGGACTTGAACCCTCAACCCGCTGATTAAGAGTCAGCTGCTCTGCCAATTGAGCTAATGACGCGGGGTGCTTTCACCAGCCGGAACCAGGAAAGCTGTGCGTCATGGGGGACTTGAACCCTCAACCCGCTGATTAAGAGTCAGCTGCTCTGCCAATTGAGCTAATGACGCGGGGGTTTTGCAACCGAGAGATAAATATACAGGCGCACTCCTCCCGACGCAAGTCAATGAGGGGCGTCGTGGCCTATGTCGCACGCTCGACGGACGTGAGTGACACAGGCACCTACAATGGGGTCTCAGGCGAAAGGGGAACGGCATGGTGGACGCGTCGAGCACCTATTCCGCGGTCGTGGAGGACATCCTCAAGCTCGTATGGAGCGCCGAGGAGGTCGGCCGCGACGGCGTCAAACCCAAGGACGTCTCCGAACACATGGGCGTCGTTCCTTCGACGGCAACGGAGAACATTCAGCGCCTGGCCCGCCAGGGCCTCGTCACTCACGAGCGATACGGCCGCGTGCGACTCACCCCGCAGGGTCGAGCGATCGCGCTGGGGATGGTGCGCCGCCACCGCCTGCTCGAAACCTACCTGCACGAGGCTCTCGGTTTTTCCTGGGATGAGGTGCATGAAGAGGCCGAGATACTTGAACACGCGGTCTCCGATCGGCTTCTCGACCGTCTGGACCGCGTGCTCGGCTACCCGAGCCGTGACCCACACGGTGATCCGATCCCTCGCGCTGATGGCTCCAGCGACGACGTTGCAGGAAACCCGCTCGACGCGCTCGACGTGACCGCCGGGGGGAGTCGTCGAGCGGCTGCCCGATCGCGATCCTGGGGCGCTGCGTGCGTGGGAGGAGGCCGGCCTAGTGCCCGGCACCCTTATCACCGTCGTCGCATCCGACCCCTCAGGAGTGACGGTCCTCCTCGAAGACGGACAGATGCTCCTCCTTGACCCCGCCCAGGCCTCGGGCATCGTCGTCCGGGACTGAGTCGCGCCAACGAGCGCTCGGCGCCCGTCGACGAGGTCCTGAAACGATCCAGCCCACCTGGCCGAGGTGGCCGGGCGGGCTGGGAGCGCCCGTCGGTGGGCGCACAGGTGGGGGAGTGCAGGCCTCAGGCGAGGGCTGCGGATCCCATTGACGGGGGCACGTGGCGACCGTGTCCGGCGGCCAGGAGTGCCTTGCGCAGGGCGGTGATCGCGGTATCGAGCTCCTCGTCGCTGGCGGGGGCCGCCTTGGACAGGAGGATGTCGGTCTCGTCGCGCAGGGGGATCACGTGCAGGTGGGTGTGGGGCACCTCGAATCCTGCGATTGCGAGGCCGGCGCGCGGCACGCCGAACGCGGCCTTTTGCGCCAGGCCGATCGTGCGTGCCACGGTCATGAGGTGGGCGGCGACGTCCGAGGGGGCGTCCGTCCAGGCCTCGTACGCGGTGCGCGGAACCACGAGGACGTGGCCCGGGGGAGGTCGGCTCGATGGTCGCGAAGGCGACGCACAGGTCGTCGGCCCACACGAAGCGGCCGGGCCACACACCCGTGATGATGTTGTCGAAGATAGTGCTCATGCGACTATTGTCACCTATTCGTGCGCACTTCGGTAGGTGGGCGCGTCCGGCGGGGCGCGCGGGCGTGAACTACCCTGGTGAGGAGTATTGTTACGAGACCCATCGTTAAGCAAGGAACGCACAGATGAGCGAAAATCCGCAGAGTGCCCCGGCCCAGCGCTACACCGCTGAGCTCGCAGGTCAGATCGAGACGAAGTGGCAGGACCGCTGGGAGGAGCTGGGCACGTTCTACGCGGACAACCCCACGGGCGACCTGGCTGGCCCGCTGGCCTCCCGCAACCCTTTCTTCATCCTCGACATGTTCCCCTACCCCTCGGGTAAGGGCCTGCACGTGGGTCACCCGCTGGGCTACATCGCGACCGACACGCTGGCGCGCTACCGCCGCATGAAGGGCGACAACGTGCTGTACACGATGGGCTACGACGCCTTCGGCCTGCCGGCCGAGCAGTACGCCGTCCAGACCGGCCAGCACCCGGCCATCACCACGAATCAGAACATCGCGAACATGCGCCGTCAGCTGCGCCGCATGGGCCTGTCCCACGACTCGCGTCGTTCCTTCGCTACGACCGACATCGAGTACGTACATTGGACGCAGTGGATCTTCCTGCAGGTCTTCAACTCGTGGTTCGATCCCGAGGCCACGGCCCCCGACGGCTCGCAGGGCGCGGCTCGCCCGATCAGCGAGCTGATCGCCAAGCTCGAGTCCGGCGAGATTCGCCCCGAGGACGGCTCCGACTATTCCTCGCTCGATCGCGCCGCGCAGGCGAAGGTCGTCGACTCCTACCGCCTCGCCTACGTCTCCGAGGCCCCCGTCAACTGGTGCCCCGGCCTGGGCACGGTCCTGGCCAACGAAGAGGTCACCGCGGATGGTCGCTCCGAGCGCGGCAACTTCCCGGTCTTCAAGCGCAACCTGCGCCAGTGGATGATGCGCATCACCGCCTATGGCAAGCGCCTGTCCGACGACCTCGACACGATCGACTGGCCGGAGAAGGTGCGCACGATGCAGCGCAACTGGATCGGCCGCTCCGAGGGCGCGACCGTGCGCTTCGACGTGCCCGGTGCGCGCGAGGCCGGTGCCTCCCTCGACTCGCTCGACGTCTACACGACGCGCCCCGACACGCTCTTTGGCGCGACCTTCATGGTCGTCGCCCCCGAGCACCCGATCCTCGGCGGCACCGTTGGTGGCGACGCCGGCGACGAGGCCGCCCTGACCCTTCCCGCCTCCTGGCCCGAGGGCACGAAGGACGCGTGGACGGGTGGCACCGCCTCCCCCGCGGCGGCCGTTGCCGCCTACCGCGCCCAGGCCGCAGCCAAGTCTGAGGCCGAGCGTGCCGACGAGGAGCGCACCAAGACCGGCGTGTTCACCGGCCTGTTCGGCATTGACCCGGTGAACGGACGCCCGGTCCCGATCTTCGTCGCCGACTACGTCCTGTGGGGCTACGGCACCGGCGCCATCATGGCCGTGCCCGCCCACGACGACCGCGACTGGGCCTTCGCCCGCGCCTACGACCTCGACATCGTGCGCACGATCGGCCCCGCGGGAGACCCCTACGGCCCCGACCTTGAGGCCGGCGCCTACACGGGCGATGGTGTGGCCGTCGACTCCGCGAACGACGAGATCGACCTCAACGGCCTGGCCAAGGACGAGGCCAAGGCCGCCATGATCGAGTGGCTGGTCGCCAAGGGACTGGGCCACGGCACCGTCACCTACCGCCTGCGCGACTGGTTGTTCAGCCGCCAGCGCTACTGGGGCGAGTCCCTTCCCGATCGTGTGGGACGAGGAAGGCGTGGCGCACGCCCTGCCCGAGGATATGCTCCCCGTCGAGCTGCCCGAGGTCAGCGACTACAGCCCGCGTACCTTTGACGCGGACGACGCGGACTCCTCGCCCGAGGCCCCGCTGGGTCGCGCTGAGGACTGGGTGAACGTGACCCTCGACCCTGGGCGATGGCCCCAAGACCTACCGCCGCGAGACCAACACGATGCCTCAGTGGGCGGGTTCGTGCTGGTACGAGATGCGCTACACCGACCCCACGAACGCGAAGCGTTTCGCCGGTGAGGAGAACCTGGCCTACTGGATGGGCCCGCGCGAGGGCAAGGCCAGCGGCGGCACCGACATGTACGTCGGCGGCGTCGAGCACGCGGTCCTGCACCTGCTCTACGCCCGCTTCTGGCAGAAGGTCCTCTTCGACCTCGGCCACGTGCCGGACTCCGAGCCCTACCACAAGCTCTTCAACCAGGGTTACGTCCAGGCCTACGCCTACACCGACGCGCGCGGCCAGTACGTGCCCGCCGACGAGGTCGAGGGCGACGAGGCGACCGGCTTCACCTACAAGGGCGAGCCCGTGGGCCGCGAGTACGGCAAGATGGGCAAGTCCCTGAAGAACATCGTCACGCCCGACGAGATGTACGACGCCTATGGCGCCGACGTCTTCCGCGTGTACGAGATGAGCATGGGCCCCCTCGACCTGTCGCGCCCGTGGGAGACCCGTGCTGTCGTCGGCTCCCAGCGATTCCTGCAGCGCCTGTGGCGTAACGTGGTCGACGAGGAGACCGGCGAGCTCACGGTTACCGACGAGCCCGCGGATGACAAGACGCGCCGTCTCGTGGCCCGCACGATCGCCGAGGTCACCGAAGAGTACGAGAACCTGCGCATCAACACCGCGATCTCCAAGCTCATCGTCCTCAACAACCACCTGACCAGCCTGGACGCCGCGCCGCGCGATGCCATCGAGCCCCTGATCCTCATGCTCGCCCCGGTCGCCCCGCACCTGTGCGAGGAGCTGTGGGCACGCCTGGGCCACGAGGCCTCCCTGGCCCGCGAGCCCTTCCCGGTCGTCGAGGATCCCTCGCTGCTGGTCGAGGACACGGTCACTGCGATCGTCCAGATCAACGGCAAGGTCAAGGCCCGAATCGAGGTCGCTCCCTCCATCTCCGAGGAAGACCTCATCGCGGCCGCCCTGGCCGAAGCTCCGATCGTCAAGGCTCTCGACGGTAACGACCCGCTCAAGGTCATTGCCCGCGCGCCGAAGCTGGTCAACGTCGTCGTTAAGAAGTGAGGTCGCATGCCTGAAGGCGATGCAGTCCGTCGCCTAGCCGGTACCCTCGACGAGCTTTTCGTCGGGGGTATCGTCTCGGCGTCGTCCCCGCAGGGGCGCTTCGCGTCCTCCGCCGCCCTCCTGGATGGGTGGGTCATGCAGCGGGTGCGCGTGCACGGCAAACACATGTTTATTGGTTTTGTCCCGCCCATCGAAGGTGAGACGTACGAGGCCGGGGTGGCCCTCCTGGAAGGCGCGGCTGCCGGCAGCGGAGAGCCGATCCTCGGTGAGGATGCTCCCTGTCCGGACCGGTGGGTGCATATCCACCTGGGCCTGTATGGCTGGTGGCGATTCAACGGCGACGAGACCGTCGTCGACGAGGGGCACGGCGTCGCTCACCGCATCCCCAACGTCGCGAAGGGGGAGTGGAACGGCCACTCCGAGACCCGCTGGGGCGAGGGCTTTGGCGAGGCCAAGGCGGGGGAGTGGGAGCCGCCGGAGCCTGTCGGAGCGGTGCGCCTGCGCCTGTTCAACGATCACGCCGTCGCTGACCTGGTCGGCCCCAACCGCTGCGACCTCATCACGGATGAGGAGCGCGTCAAGGCGGAGTCGAAGCTGGGGCCGGACCCCCTGGACGCAGGGGCGCGATCCGACGCCGAGGCCATGGAGCGTTTCGCTCAGGTCGCTCACTCCAAGAAGCGCGCGATTGGCGAGATCGTCATGGATCAGTCGATCATCGCGGGCGTGGGCAACATCTACCGCGCTGACGCCCTGTTCCTCGCGGGCATCTCGCCGCACCGCAAGGGCGCCAACATCTCCATCAAACGCCTGCGCGAACTGTGGGTGCTCATCTGCGACCTCATGAACCGCGGACTGGCCGCCGGCCGACTGGACACGATGGACCCGGAGGAAGCCCCCAACCCGCCGATCGAGGGGGACGAGGAGGCCTCGCGCTGGTACGTGTACCACCGCACGGACCGGCCGTGCTTGCGTTGCTCTACGCCGATCCGCGAGGCGCTCATGCAGAACCGACGCCTGTTCTGGTGTCCGTCCTGCCAGCGCTGAGCGCGCGAACAACCGTCAGGGGAGTGCGGGCCGTCAGGCTCGCACTCCTCGCTCTTTGTCAGGCGATCTCTTCGAATCCGAGCACCGAGTAGAGTTCGCGGGCCCCGCCGTGGCGCGTGTCCAGGCGCAGGGCGAGGGTGTCGAATCCCCACTGCGAGCAGCGCGTCGCGACCTCTGAGACGAGGGCCGTCGCAATGCCGCGCCTGCGGTAGTCGGGGGCGACGATCAGGTCCACCACGAAGGGGCCATCCGGCGCGTCATCCCACGGGGATTCGCGCACGACGAGGATCGCACCGACGAGCGTTCCCCCGTCCCACGCGCCGATGAATGAGTCTTCCGTGGTCGCCCCGAAAGCGCCCTCAAACGTCAGGCGTAGTTCTTCGGAGGTTTCCAAGAGCGCCTCAGGCGTGACGTCGTCGTCGTACGCCTCGAGGGTGAGTACCGCGAGCGCGGGGATGTCGAATGTCGTGAGCGTGGCGATCTCAATACCCTGAGGCCGATTCGCCGCTGACAACGCGTCCAGGGGGGCATGTAGAGTTTGAGCTTCCATAAACCAACTATAGGTGAGGGTGCTCACTTTGTCACGGCTCTTGAACGTTTTCTCACGAGCACGGTCTGATCGGCGGATTTGTGCCTCAAATGTAGAGGGCGGGCTCCTCGAAGAAGTAGTTGGGGTCGACGATGAGATCGCGGTCGCGCGTGTCCTTTTCGGGCTTGGGGAGTAGGCGTG